>Ga0256404_1000046_pt1 | contig 252707 bp, 182 predicted proteins | sample RumenRJG_01DNA_FD_185990 | JGI IMG/M metagenome (GOLD analysis project Ga0256404, IMG submission 185990) | Bovine rumen microbial communities from Lethbridge, Alberta, Canada - RJG_01 | ecosystem: Host-associated > Mammals > Digestive system > Stomach > Rumen | place: Canada: Alberta...
GTCATTGCTGCTCATCCAGAGTTTCAATGACCTTATTATACTATTATAAATGTGTGGATGTGGTGACTCGCCTCATCCATACGTGATTGAATAGCGGAAAAGCAGCTTTCCCTAACTTTTTTCTCCCCCTTTCCTTCCTTTTCTTAAATTTTATTCGTATCTTTGCAACCGACTCGAGCAGCCTCTATGGGCTTGAGGGTCATATTTTTGTGGTAAAGGACGTTTACGAACGTTATCTTCTGTGTGTGAATCTCGCAAATTCCAATGTACAAGAAGAAAGCGCAACCGAAACGTCCACATCAGGTGTATTGTACACTGTCCGCTCTAATGCCATAAGCATGTGAGGGGGCTTCTTGCAATATGTCTTGGCGTGGGCTGACTCGAGTTGTCTATCCTTGTACAAGGCAATGCGAGAGCCCACACACGGGATAGGCGAGAAGTAGAGCACCCACGTCTTTCGTTTTTATCAAACGACAATTTATTAACCGCTGACTCCGGAGTGCTATAGGCAAAGAATGATGTGAGAAATATGAATGAAAAAGTAGAATTAGCAAATGCTATCGGAACTTTTATTGAAAAGTACTGGAATAATCCTGCAAAAGTGAAATTTCCTGAATGTGTATTAGAAGTAAAGATGGTATGTCATGTTGATATTGAAATTGGTTCACTTAAAGAAGTTAATAGTGGACTTTGGTCTTTCAAAGGTACGGCGCAAATATCTTTTACTGATCCAAGTAAGGTCGGACTAACTCTAAAAGTAGTCATTGTAGGTAATGCCGACATCGAGTGTTATTCAAGTGTGGTTAACCCAAATGATAAATATCCATCTGTCAAGCACGTTACAATAACTAAATTGAATTATGAAAAAGAATAAAAAGGATATTTTGTTTATTGCTCACATGTGTTTGGTGAGCAGTGCAGCCTTCGCAGCAAGTCCTGCTGATGGCGACAATCTCTTCGTCTGGACGAAGGGAGCTAAGACGGCGGTGGTCTATTCGTTGGACAATCTCGACAAGATTATGTTTGACGACGCTGCCATGAGTGTTTGGACAAACAAAGGCAAGACCGACTATGCCTATGGCAACATCGAGTTGCTGACGTTCCGCGACGGAGTGAAACCTGTGGCGGGTGTAGAACTGCTGACGGTTGCTGAGTCTGAGGTGAGTATTCACTACGACAGAGAATCGCAGCAGATAAGCGTTGAAAGTCAGAAGCCGTTGGGGGGCATACAGGTATGCGATTTGCAAGGGCGGCAGGTCCTTAGACAGAGTAAAGCTGCAGCACATCAACAACTATCACTGGCCAACCTGCCTCAAGGTGTCTATATCGTGAAGCCGCAAGGCGCAAACAAAAGTGTGAAAATCATCAAGTAAGGGGGACTATAACATGAGAAAGACATTATTCGTAATAATACCATTATTAATGGTAGCCTCGACCTGCCATGCGCAAAAGTTCCTCGACATCTACCGCAATGGTAAGATTGCAAGTTCCGTGAAAGCCGCTCGCGTCGACAGTATGGTGATAGACAGAGATGCTAAAGAACGCCGGACGCTTTATTTCTTCCAGAATGGCAAGTCTTTTTATCATACGCAAACGGACAACATCGATAGCATCAAAGTTTTTAATTCTGAGAACGAGCAACTTGTCTACCTCGGAATAATTGGATTTAACCAAGCACTCCACGAGAAAGAGTTCAGCATTCTTGACAAGAACACTGCCAACGACTTCAAGACTTTCGTCAGCAATCTGCCCCGTAAGGATGGCACCTTGTTATATTATGGTGTTGACGAAGCACTGGACATGATGAAAAAACAAAACTTTACTACACCTATTAGCAGTGTGAATCTCATCACCTTTACCGACGGACTCGACCAAGGCTCGCTGATGATGAACAGTAGCTACACCACTGACGAGCAATATCTAAACGCCATGAGCAAGCGTATTGGAGAGACGAAGGTAAAGGGATTGCCGCTTACAGCCTACTCACTGGGTCTGCGAGGCAGTGACGTTACTGATTATACGCTCTTTCAAAATAATCTGAAGAAATTGGCCAGTTCTTCTGATAAGGCATTCGAGGTGAGTAACATGGGAGCAGTTCGCACGCGGTTGCAGGAAATCTCTGACAAAATCATCAGCATCAGCAATAAGCAAAATGTCAGCATGAAGATTCCTGGGCAGAGCAACGGCACACTCATTCGTTTTACCTTTGACGATGCTTCGGCAGCAAATAGTACACTGTATATCGAGGGAACCTTCAACCTGTCAGACCGCTCGCTGCGTAGTGTCAGTTACCATGGCCTAAAGGCTGAGAGTGGCAGCACTGTTCAGGGTAAACAAGATGGCATATTCGTGACGCTCACATTCTCAGGACTACAACGTGAGGATGGCAATGGCCTCGTGCAAACCAACAGCATCAGACAGTTCTATAAGTCGGTCTCAGCAACTTCATGGCAGGAAAATTCTGAGTTCACACCCGCCAACAATACGCTGACCACCATAAACCACTCTGGTGCTGTCATCCTACTCGTACTCGACTGTTCCAGTTCGCTTGGTTCGCAATTTGGCAACATGCAGAGCTATGCCAAGGACTTTATCGACAGAGTGGCTAACAATGCCGCTGAGCATTTGGAGCGTGCTGGTTCGTATGTTGACCTCGGTTTGCCCAGCGGAACTTTATGGGCCACTTGCAATATTGGCGCCAATAGTCCTGAGGCGGCTGGCGACTACTTTGCCTGGGGCGAAACGGAAGGCTACGATGATGGAAAAAGCGATTTCAGTCTGAAAAACTACCAATGGTGCAACGGGTCCGGCTATACTCTGACTAAATATAATACAAGTAGCAGCTACGGTACTATTGTTGATTACAAGATCTGGCTCGACCTTAAGGACGATGCCGCTTACGTGAAGTGGGGACCCGATTGGCGCATACCGAGCGAAGATCAATTCAAAGAGCTAATCAACAACAGTTACACCACCAGAGAGTGGACCGAGCGAAACGGAGCCTTGGGTCTACAGATTAAGAGCAAAAAGAATGGTAACTCTATTTTCCTCCCCGTTACCGGGTACCGAATAAATTATTCTCGCTACAACTTTTATACGGGCCCGTCGTACGGCTTTTACTGGTCGCGCACGCTCAAAATAACCTCTCCGCTCTTGGCGGTGTGTTTTACTTTCGATAATGATTTGCACGATAGCGGCTTAATATCAAGCAAAGAACGCTTCCATGGTCTGAATGTACGTCCAGTGCGTCTCTCAGAATAGTGGCACCTCGGCCTTGGCTATGGAAAGGATTTTTCCGACATTGTGAAGAAGGGAAAGTTCTCGACAGTTTCCATTACAGCAGGTGTCGACTTCTAACAAATAGACTGGCAAAACATAAAACTTAAAAACAATGAAAAAACAACTGATATTACTACTGCTGACAGTATGTGCTGCAGCCAAAGCCGATCCCGTTGAAGTAGATGGGATATGGTATAACCTGATTGAAAAGGGTCACGTTGCCGAAGTAACAAAATCACAAGGCGATGCCTATACTGGTGATATTGTTATTCCCGAATCATTCACATACAAGGGTGTAACATACACAGTAACCAGTATAGGTTCATGGGTGTTTAATTCTGATGTGACATCTGTAGTCACGCCAAATACGATAAGAACGATTGGAGAGGGAGCATTTGCCTGCACGACATTAAAAAACGTTAGTTTATCAAACTCCCTGACCACCATAGGAAGTCGTGCTTTTAGAAGTACTAAATCCTTGACTTCACTAATCATACCAAGTAGCGTTACGAAGATTGAAAGCTATGCTTTTGAAGAAAGTGGACTTATTTCTATCACCATTCCAAATGGAAGTATAGAAGAGTATGCTTTTTACAATTGTAAATCATTAAAAGAAGTATCCGTCAATGGAAAAATCGGGCAAGCAGCATTTGCTGGGTGCACAAATCTAAATATTGTAAATATTGGGGAAGGGACATACACCATTTATCCTTGGGCATTTAGTAGATGCAGCAGCCTGAATGCAGTTAATTTTGGAAAATATGTTAACACAATTGCTTACAAAGCATTTGCTGATTGTACGTCGCTATCATACGTATCTCTTCCGGACAATGTCCAAAAAATCTATTGTGGAGCATTTTATGGATGTTCAAACCTTGCTACAGTGATAATAGGTTCTGGAATTCAGGAAATAGGCGTGTATGACAGAGCTGGGTCTGAAGGAAGTTTTGAAAATTGTCCAAAGTTATCTGATGTGTACTGCTATGCAAACTGGGTTCCCTCTACACGTTCGAATACTTTTGAACGGTCTTATCCAGATTTCGCTACACTACATGTGCCAGATGATTATATAAATAGTTATCAGACTTCTGATCCATGGAGCCAATTTGGCAAGATTGTTGGATTGGATAATCCTGATGTGAAAAAGTGTGATGCGCCAACAATTTCCTACATGAATGGTCAACTTCAGTTCTACAGCAATACTGCTGGAGCTCAATATCACTACGAAATAACTTCAGAGGATATTAAGGGCGGTTGGACTTCAGATGGTTTAATAAGTTTAGCTGCTGCTTATAAGATTACTGCTTTTGCTACTGCTGCTAACTATAGCCAAAGTGACAATTCAGAAGCAATGCTCTATTGGGTAAAGCAGTCGGGCTCTCTGTCCAGGCTATCGAGTATAAATAATGAAGAGATGCGCGGTGTCATCGTAAATAGCAAAGACGGCCTTATCACTATATCAGGGTTGGATGAAAAGGAAAACGTTTCCTTCTATACCTTAGATGGAAAACTGTTAGGACGAGCTACAGCTCAAAACGGGAGTGTTGAGCATATGGCAATGTCCGAAAAGGTTGTCGTTGCAAAAATCGGTGATTCTTCAATCAAGGTTTTAGTAAGATAACGATTAGTATAACGAAAAAAGAGGAACGTTGTGAATGGTCGCAACGTTCCTCTTTTTTTATTATCTGCTATATTATTATCGGTTCACCAGCTCCTGCAGGCGTGCAACCTTCTCGGCAATCTCTTCGGTGGTGCCGGGATCAATGTCGCGGAAAGCGGCAAGGGCGGCGTTGAGTTGTTCAAGGGCAGCGGAGTTTTTGCTGCGCTCGAGCTGTTGGCGCACGAGGCGGACCTTCTCGGCCAGCTGGATACCCTCGATGAAGCGTTCCCACTTGGGTGAAGAGCAGGGACCGGGATAGATGACGTAGGTGTCGCCGGGTGCGAAGAACTTGAAGCGGGAGTCGTGGAGTGGGTCGTCGGTCCAGTTCATCCACGACCAATGCAGATAGCCGTCGAAACCGTTGGCGATAGCGTTCAGCGGGATATAGACGGCTTCCACTGGATGGCTATTTGTAAAGGTGTTCGGCCGCTTGGTCGAGCAGCAGATGTAGGTGGTGCTTACCATGCCGCGCTCGTGACGACGGCGGAGCTCCTCTTCCGTGAAACGGTCGAGATAGCCGATGCAGAAGTCGTAGAGATTCTCTGCCAGCTCAGCGGTGTGATGGCCCGCCATCGCCATCTTCATGCCCGGTACGGCCTTCTGCACGAGGTTCCAAGCGTCGCGCATAGGCTTCTCGCCGCGCTCATCCATCGCGATGCAGGTCTTCTCGAACCATCCTTTCTCCTTCAGATGCTGGGCGAACGCCTTCAAGAACTCCGTCCAAAGCTCCTGATAAGCAGGGCTGTCGGTCTTCGCCTTCAGGTCGATGTATTGCTGTGAGAAGGCATCGAAGTAGCGGAACGTCATGTCCCATGGCACCATCGAGAAGCAGTTGATCTGCTTGCTGATGCCGCACGAGTCGCAAAGCTCCACATAGTGGTCGAACACCGTGTAGTCATAGCTCCACGTACCATCCTTTTCGCGTGTTGTCTTCACCATTGCATCGAACTTGTCGTTGCTCTGTGCGCCCCACGGCTCATAGAACAATACGGTCGTGACAACCTTCTGTCCGGCACGAGCCAGCATCTGCAGATAGGGCCGCAGCAGGTCGTAGTGTTGCTGACTCCATCGCGGCACGTTGTAGAAACGGCTCACGCTGTAGGGCTGTTGCCAGTAGTCCAGATGGAACTGCTGCTCCTGTGGACGAGGCAACGTGCGACCGACCACCTCCACCCGCAAGGGCAGACGAGCCAATGTGCGCTTAGTCTCACTACCGACTACCTCCAATTGCCATTCGTAACGGCCGGCCTTGCAATTGTAGGGCACCTCTATGGTACACCACACGGGGCGCAACTTGCATTCTTTTGGTTGCTCGCCGCCGCCGATGACGTCAGGAACAAGGTAGGGTTCCAAGTCATCAGGATGGTTGCCACACGTATTGAAACTGTCCGTGAGCACCCATCCGAGGAAGTCGGCCTTTGCTTCCCACTGACTGGCGGTCTTTCCTTTGGCCTTTAAGCGGAGTGTCAATGGTTCGCTGGTGGCATCGGTCTGCACCACCGCCTCCAGTCCCAAACGCTCGCCGCGCCATGCTACAACACTTTGGCTTGCGATGAGTCGGTTTGCCAGCGTTGTCATGTCGTCGGTGGTAGCAATCAGGCGATTATTCTCTACCCATGAGGCTTGCAGCGGCTTTTGCTGGGATGCAGCATGGCTTCCCACAGCCACCAATAGGCAAATGGCCGATAGGAGTTTTCTCATTGTCATGATTTCTTTATTTTACGATGCGGTAATAGTTCTCCTTGCGAGGCTTGGCCGGACGGGCAGGTGCGGAAGGATAGCCCAGCGAGAGAGCTCCGATACCCACCAGGTCGGTAGAAACTCCAAGTTGCTTCATGAGTTCCTTGCCTTCTGGTGTGTCGAACATCTCGCGCTCGCGGTTGATCCAACACGAGCCGAGGCCAATGCTATGGGCGGCAAGCATCATGTTTCCAAGTACGAGCGACCCGTCCTGCACGGCGTTGCGCCACTTGTCGGGATGAGAGCCGAACACCAGGACGATGGTCGGCGCATCGTAATAGGGATTGCTGGTAACCCCCATCACCTCAGCGTTCATGCGTACAAGCTGAGCGATGATTTCGGGATTCTGCACAGCCACAATCCACGGATCCTGGTATCCCATGCCCGTAGGAGCGTAGGTGCCTGCTTCGAGCACGGTGAGGAGTTCCTCATCCGTGATCTGTTCGGGTTTGTACTTGCGAACGCTGCGGCGCTCGAGTAATGCTTTCAATACTTCGTTATCCATCATAGTTTCTTTTTTGTTATGGTTGATGATTATTCTTCAATCTTGATGGCGATGCCCTTCAACTCCTGCCATCCGGCTCGGTCGGTAAGACGTACCATGAAATGATAGTCTCCCTCATCGATATCGGCAGGAATCTGGATGTCGAAGCGAGCGGTATAGCTCTTCTGCCCGGCAGGAATCTGATAGTCCTGATTGAACACCCATGGCTTCATGGGCTGATGGTGTTCGTGTTCATCCTCGTCCTCGCACTCCGTTGTCGATGTGCTATGGGTGTGGTGTTCGAAGTTGTTGTGAATCTCAATGTTGAAACTGCCAAGCTCCGTGTCGTCTTCAAACACGTAGTTGAACGCGATGACATCACCACGATGGTAGGTTTGGCAGTCAATGGGATTGGCTGTGATGCCCTTGTCGCTGATGACGGGTTTCGACATGTCCTTCTCTTCGTCGTCGCCACCGCAGGCAGTGAAACACAATGTAACAACACTCACAAGAGCCATAGCAAGGCTCATATATATATTCTTTTTCATTTTTGATTTCTATTTTGAATGATATGGTTTGTTTTTATTGCTCCCTCTCCTTGGGGGAGGGTTGGGGAGGGGTTTTAAAACTCCAGCCCCACCATCAACGAACAGTTGCGTCCGGGCTCGGGCACGTCGATGAGGCGGTAGTAGCTGGTGTGGTCGTAGTAGCGCTTGTTCAACAGGTTGTCGGCGTGAAGCGCCACTTTTACGGTCGTCTTGCCACAGGCAAAATGCTTGCCAACCGAGGCGTTCAGCGTCCAATAGCCATCGGTAGGCTTTTCGGGGGGTACAATCTCGTGTTGTGCTCCAACGATATGTGCGTTCAAACTGGCAAAGCCTTCTCCCTTCCACTCGAACGAATACTTCACACCGGCATCCACTGACCAAGGTGTTGAGAAGGGCAGTGTGTAGCCTTTCTTCTCGCCCGACAGCTGTTCGGCATACAGATACTCGCCCTTCAGCTCTGCTTCCCAATGACGGGTGATGGCATAGGTGAGTTGGGCTTCCAACCCATAGCGCAGCACGCGTGCCTGTCGGTAGTTGTACATCTGCAGGCCCTCCACATAGTCGGACGTGGGGTTCAAGTAGATGTAGTTGGGGAAGTAGTTCACATAGGGATCCACTTGTACCGTCAGTCGGTCACTATTCCAAAGGATGCTGGCATCCAGTTGGTACGACTGCTCGGGGTCGAGTTCCGTGTTGCCCTTCTCGTAGCGGAAGATGTGGTAGTTGATACCGTCGGCACCCAGTTCCTTCGGTATGGGAATGCGGAAGCTCTTGCCGATGTTCGCCTTCACAACCCACGGCCCGGCGTTCCAGTTTACACCTGCCGACCAGGTGAGACTATTGAAGTCGCGGCTCATCTCTGCCGACCGCTGCTTGTAGACCGAGTCGCCGCCAGCAACGGGTGTCTTGTACCAGTCTTCGTAGCTGCTGATGTGGGTATGGGCATGATCATAGCGTATGCCGGCATTCACGATCAAGCGTTCGTTCACGTGATAGCGGTCCATCGCATAGATGCCCATGCTCAGCGTCTCGAAGTCGGGAATGATGAATCCCCAGCCTGCACGGCGGTTGTGCTGATACTCGGCACTGGCGCCCGTGCGGATGTCGTGACTTTCCGAAGGTGTGTAGCGCAGCCCGACGATAGCTGTGTAGGTGCTCTTGTTGAAGCGACGTTCCAGCGGGTCGGCGGGCTTCGGCATGTAGCCGTGTGACACCGGTTCCGACTGTTCCTTGCGCAGGTTGTTCTGGTAGGCCAGGTTTATTTCTGCCGAAAGCAGTTCGTTTCGCCACGTTGTATGGCTCAGCACCTTCAGGTGGTTTACGCTCTGGTGCGGCAAGTCGATGTCGCGGCGTGAGTGATCGTAGTCGATATCGCTCAAACGCACTTCCAGTCCATGTGCATTGGCAAAGAAACCGCTCTTCGAGTAGCTATCTGAGATGCGCACGTCGGTATGAAAGTTGTAGCCGGCATAGCCCAACATCACACTACCATCGCGCTCCAGACCTGCGGTGTTGCGCAGCCGCTGGTCTTTCAGGCGTATCCAGTAGGAATAGTATTGAATGCTATCTGTCGGCACCTGGTAGTCGGCGTAGTCGATGAGTGTCAGGTTGGCGCGGTAGAAGAAATGGTCGTGTCGGCCGCCAATCTTCGCCGAGAGTCCTAACTGCTCGTTGTTCGTACGGCCGAACAACTGCACAGCACCTTCCAGCTTTCGCGTCGGGATATGGTTGGTGAACAGGTTCAGCACGCCACCGATGGCATCCGAGCCATAGAGCAGGGCGGCAGGACCTTTGATGACTTCTGCCCGGTCGACGCTGAACTGGTCGATTTCCAATCCGTGGTCGTCGCCCCACTGCTGTCCTTCGTGCTTCACGCCGTCCTCGGTCACGGCCATGCGGTTGAAACCCAGACCACGAATGGTGGGCTTCGACTGTCCTGAGCCGATGGTCATGGCCTTCACGCCGGGAATGCCCTGCAGCGTCTGCATCAGACTACCCGAGAAGTTGTTCTCCAGAAAGTCCTGCCCGACCTGTACTGCCGACTGCGACGACTTCATCTGGAAATCGCGCTTGGCCTGACCGGTGACAGTCACGCTGTTGAGCGTAATGGTCGTATCATTGGCTGCACACAACATCATTGCGGCAGCCAGTAGATTGATGATCATATCTGAATGTCTTTATTTGAAAAAAACACAAAAAGCGATTGTACCCGTGTGTTAATTCAAATAAAAGGTGGTGCGCGCGAAAGACGAATGCCCTCTGCACGTTGCAGCAGGCTTTGGCAGCCATCCAGACGGAGGGCATACAGCAAGTGGATGTTGATGACGAGCACCACGGCCAGCGCAGGAAGCACGGGCGTGTGGAGAATCTGGCAGAGTACGCAATTGTCTACGCAGTCTTGTCCAGATGTCAGGTGGCCGGCATGTGGCATGTGGTTGGCACATTCCACACAGGCAACCTCGCTGCTCGCCTGTGATGAGTGAACGTGTAGGGACGCAATGAACAGCATTGGCAGGAATACTGCCAACAACAGTCGGGATGCTATTTTTCGTTTTTGTGTCACGTTCACGGCTGCAAAGTTACGAATAAGTGAGCGAAATGCAAAGGAAAAAAGGTTTTTTTTGCTTTTGCTTTTCCGAACGGAAGTAAATTCGGCGAAGCCAAAGTTACGAATAAGTGAGCGAAATACAAAGCAAAAAACACTTTTTTTGATTTTATTTCCGAATGGAAGTATCTTAGCGACTTTAGTCGCAAAGTTAAAATATTTTTATTGATTTTCCTTGTGTTTTTTCGTTAATGTTCTAAAAAATGTATGCGGGTTCAGCTTTTTTTCTTTATCTTTGCAAATGCAAGGGGCTGCATAGCTCGTTGTAAGATAGTAAAAGCATTATTAACTCATTAAGGTAAAGACGAATATGAAAAAGTATGTTTGCGACGTGTGTGGCTACGAGTATGATCCTGAAGTAGGTGATCCCGAGAACGGCATCGCTGCCGGAACGGCTTTCGAAGACCTGCCCGATGACTGGGTGTGCCCGCTCTGTGGCGTTGGCAAGGATGAGTTCAGCGAGGCATAGTCTCACAGTTTAGTTTTTTTTCTGCGCGAAGAATCAACGAAATGAAACATCTTTCTAATAAAAGCGCCAGGGTTCTCGTCATGACCTTGGCACTTGTTGCGTGGGGTTGTGTCGCATGGGCTCAGACTCCTTCCTATTCTATTATTGCTGGCGACACGACGTGCCAGGTGTTTATCTATTCGCCCGGCGAGCGCGACGGCTTGCATCTGGCTTTTCATGCCGAGGACGATACTTGGCAGGAAGTGGGTCAGCTGTGTAGCTCCGACTATGGCCAGTGGGGTGCAGAGAAGCGCATGTACAAGCCTTCGGTGGTGCATGCCAACGATGGTTCGTGGCGGCTGGTGTTCGGCGTGAACGACCACGCGCCTTGTTTCGCGGCTGCTTTCAGCGAGGATCTCATCACTTGGCGTCCGCAGGACTATCCGCTCGTGTCGCAAAAAGGTTGCCTGGAGCCTATCGTCTTTGCGATGGACGACGGCACGTTCGATATATATTATAAGGATCGCGCGGGACAGAAGCACTACGTGCAGGCATCGGCCGACTTCCGCCACTTCACCGAAGACTCGCTGCTAAGCAGCATCGACGATGTGGCTTGGCTGCGCGATAGCGTGACCGTTGTGCCGCGAGGGAAGCAGGAAGGCAAGATGCAGGAAGGCAATTTGTTTGATGTGCCAAAGGTACACCTCGACTTCATCCGGCAATGGTTCCATGCTCTGGCGCAGGAGGACGAGCTGAATCGCGAGACAATGCGCGACGATGCCACGCGCTTTGCATCGCTGCCTGCTACGGTAAAGGCTACGTTGAAAGTAGATGCTTCTGCTGAGAAGCCCATCAGCGACAAGCTCATCGGCGTGTTCTTTGAGGATATTAGCTATGCTGCCGATGGTGGACTCTATGCCGAACTCGTGCAGAACCGCGACTTTGAATATACGGGCCGCGACCATCGTGGATGGCATGCACTGACAGCCTGGAATACTTCGGCAGGCGTCAGGCTGACTACCGACCAGCCTCTTTCGACAAATAACCCCCATCATGTGGTGATGGATGCCGACACCCTGTTGAATAGTGGCTGGGATGGCATCATCGATGAAGGGGCTCGCTACAATTTCTCCTGTTACATTCGTCTCATCGGATGCCAGAAAAAACAGTTCATGGTTGCCCTCGTTGCCGAGGATGGCACTGTGATGGGCGAAGGCAAACTCAAGGCTGAGGGTGAGGGCTGGCAACGCTACACGCTCGTGCTCGACACCGACAAGAAACTGAAGCGCCAGCAGGCCGCCGTGATAACTGATGAAGATGTGAAGAGATGCCAGCTACGCATCGTTGGTAAGAAGGGCGGTCAGGCAGCACTCGACATGATTTCTCTCTTCCCGCAGGACACCTACAAGGGCCATGGACTCCGTAAAGACCTTGCAGAGACCATCGCTGCATTGAAACCGAAGTTCGTTCGCTTCCCCGGTGGTTGCATGACACATGGTCAGGGCCTCGAAAACATCTACCATTGGAACGAGACCGTCGGCCCTTGGCAGGATCGTAAACCGGATTTCAACATCTGGAACTATCATCAGACGCGTGGACTGGGCTTCTACGAATACTTCCAGTTCTGCGAAGACATTGGTGCCGAACCGCTTCCTGTGCTGGCCGCAGGTGTGCCCTGTCAGAACTCAGCTGCTAATGCTGATGGCTTTGGCGGCCAACAAGGTGGAATCCCGATGGCCGATATGCCTGCATACATCGACGAACTCTGTAACCTTATTGAGTGGGCAAACGGCGATCCCGCTAAGTCAAAGTGGGCGAAGATGCGTGCCGATGCCGGTCATCCGGCCCCGTTCAACATGAAGTATCTCGGCATTGGCAATGAGGATATCATCTCCACGGTGTTCGAAGAGCGTTGTGAGATGATAGCCAAGGCCCTTCGCGAGCGCCATCCAGAGATCCTCCTTTGTGGCACGGCAGGTCCGTTCCACTTCCCATCGGCTGACTATATCGAAGGCTGGGAGTTTGCCAATAAGCACAAGGACCTCTTCCACATGATCGATGAGCATTACTATGAATCGCCCGCATGGTTCATCCACCATCAGGACTACTATGATCATTACGACCGAAAGGGACCGAAAGTCTATGTGGGTGAATATGCTTCGCGCACTCGCACTCATGAGTCGGCATTGGCTGAGGCGCTCTATCTTTGCAACATCGAGCGCAATGGCGATATCGTTGAGATGTCAAGCTATGCGCCACTGCTTGCCAAGGAAGGTCATCACAACTGGAATCCCGACATGATCTACTTCGACAATACGTCGGTGCAGCTTACTCCCAGCTATCACACGCAGCACCTCTTTGGCAATCACAGTGGCGATAGGTATGTGAGTTCGAAACTGACGGTTGACGGCTTGCAGATGACCGATGACAGTATGTTGTTGAGAATGGCATCGAGTGTCGTCCGCGATAGCAAGACGGGTGCAACCTATCTTAAACTTGTCAATGCCCTGCCGCGTGAGTTGTCAATCGATGTTGAAGGTCTTGCCATTGATTATTCCAATGCCCATATCGAGGCTTTCACGGCTCAACCGGCAGACAAGACAGTGACTCTCTACAACGATGATGCCCATATGCCTGCCGAGCGTTGTGTCGAAATCAGTGGAAAACGCGTAACACTAATGCCCTATACGGTTTGTTCCATTAAGTTTTAAGACATCTGTTGAGGGCGTCGCCCGTTTCATAGAACCATTCCACCCACAAATAGAACAACTATCATGATGGAATTCTTCAATGCTTTAAGTGATTGGCTTTGGACTTACATCGTTATTACGATGCTTGTGGGTTGCGCGCTCTATTTCACGTGGAACCTCAGGGCGGTGCAGTTCACCATGTTGCCACTCATGTTGCGCAACCTGTTCATGCCTCCCTCTAACTCTCCGTCTATGGGAGAAGACCAAGATAGTCCTCTCTTAATTGAGGGGGAGGTATCGGAGAAAGGTGCTATAGGCCGGAAGATTTCATCCTTTCAAGCTTTTGCCATCAGCCTCTCTTCGCGTGTCGGGACGGGCAATCTGGCTGGAGTGGCGAGTGCCATCTTTGTGGGTGGACCCGGCGCGGTGTTCTGGATGTGGGTGATGGCACTGCTGGGTGCGGCGACGGCCTTCATGGAGGCAACTCTTGCACAACTCTTTAAACGGAAAGGAAAAGATAGTTTCTTCGGCGGACCGGCTTATTATATGAAGTATGGTCTGCGTCGCCCGTGGATGGGTATTCTCTTTGCCCTGCTCATTATCTATGGCTTTGGACTCGCGAACCAAATCGTTCAGAGCAACACTCTCTGCGATGCCATCGGCGAGGCGTTTAAAGTGCCTACAGAATATGTTGCCATTGGGTTGGCTTTGATGACGCTTGTCATCATCTTTGGCGGTATTCATCGCATTGCTCGCTTCTGTGCGATGGTCGTGCCTTTCATGGCTCTCGGCTATATTCTGCTGGCAATTTATATTCTTGTTGTGAACTTCACGGCGATTCCTGCTATGCTAAGCCTGATCGTCCGCAGTGCTTTCGGTTGGGAGCAAGCTGCCGGAGGAGCAGTCGGCATCGCGATCATGCAAGGCGTGAAGCGTGGGCTCTTCAGCAATGAAGCAGGCGAGGGTAGTGCTCCGAATGCAGCAGCCACAGCCACTATTCCGCATCCTGTCTATCAAGGTTTGCTGCAAAGCCTGGGCGTTTTCACAGACACGCTCGTCATCTGTACTTGCACCGCTTTCATCATCCTGATGAGCGGCCTTTATACTGGCAACGATGATGGTATCATCCTCACGGCTCATGCTATGGATCATCATCTCGGAAGTTTCGGAGCTTGGTTCCTGACAGCCGCCATCTTCCTCTTTGCTTATAGCACCATCATCGCCAACTACTTCTATGGCGAGACGAATGTGCGCTACATCTGCAACAAGGAATGGGCCGTCAACCTGTTCCGCTGCCTAAGCGGTGTCGTCGTCTTTATGGGTGGCTTCATGACTTTGCAACAGGCTTGGAGCATTGTTGATCTCGCAATGGCACTCATGACCATCATCAACCTCATTGCCGTCTGCCTCTTAAGCCGCTACGCCTTCCGCCTTCTGCAGGACTTCAAGGAGCAACGCCGCAACGGAACGAAAGATCCCCGCTTCAATCCCGACCTCTTCCCCGACGCCGACTTGGAAGGATGGCGGTAGAAACTTAACGACTTTTGATACATTAAAACAGCCCGTTTTTGCATGTGTGACGCAAAAACGGGCTGTTTCGATGATGGTTGGGTGAGTGGATTGGGATGGATTGTGGTTTGGTTTTGAGTGGCTGGAGGAGTGGTTTTGAATGGCTGGAGACATGCTTTGGAGAGTGGGGAGATATGGTATTGTGAGGCTATAGGAATGGGGTGATTTAGAAGATTAAGTTGATTCGTTCAGTAAATTAACTTAATTTGTGCAGTAAAATAAGTTAATTTGTGCGGTAAATTAAGTTAATTTATTGAGTAAAATAAGTTAATTTACTGAACAAAATAAGTTAATTTACTTTTTAAAGTTAGTTATTTTGTTTTTCAGATTAAGTTATTTTACTTTTTAGAACAAGTTGAATTGTTTTTGAAAGCGAATTATTTTATATATCAAACTAACTTGTTTTGTTTATAAAAATGGATTGTTTTGTTTGTGAAAATACGTTATTTTATTTATTATTTTAAGTTGATTTACTCTTCAAAATAAGTTGATTTAGATGATAATTTAAGTTATTTTATGATATAGATGTGTACAAGTTAAGAAATATTGTCGTATCTTTGCAAGGTGGAAAGCATTGCTTTGCAAAGACAAGAGGATGCTTGTCGGAAGACGGGATGGTGCTTGTCGGTTGATAGGAGGATGCTTGTTGGAGACGGGCAGGCGCTTGTCGGAAGACTGGAGGAAGTTTGACCGTTGACGGGCAGATGTATGTCTGAAGGCAGGAGTGGTGCTTGGTGATTTGGATTATTATGTTAACATTTTAAATAGTTTGATTATGGCAGTATTGTACAGATTGCACAAGAACGAAATCCGGGGTAGCAAGAACTTTGGAAAGTATCATGCTATGACGGTGAAAGCTGGCACGGTGAGCCAGGATGAGATTGAGCGTATGATTGAGCATCGCTGCTCGGCAACGAAGGGTGATGTGAAATTGGTGCTGACGGAACTTATTTCGGTTCTGAAGGAGCGTATGCAGGAAGGCTACGTTGTAGAGCTGGAGGACTTCGGCCGTTTCTCATTGGCTGTGAAGAGTGTGTGTGTTGACGATCCGGAGGAATTCGACGTTCGCAAGCACATGAAGGGTTTGAAGTGCAACTTCACGCCTGCTGGCCACAGAGTGGGAATGGGTGATCGTCGCGTTCGTCGCTGGTTCTTCGACGGTTGCACGATTGAGGAGGCTCCGAAATATAAGAAACCGGAGTGAAACATGCCCCCTGCTCTTCCCCCGAACGGTGGAGAGGTGAGGGGATTGCATTCTAAGAATGATTACTTTTTTATTAAGGTGTAAGTGTAATTAATTAATTCAATAGGGAAATGAAAAAACTCGTAATTTTGTTTGCTGTCGCAATGATGGCAGTAAGTGCTCAGGCACAGACGGTGACTGAGAGCAAAACGTTTGATAACTTCTATGTTGGCATCAACGGCGGTCTTGCTACCAAGGCTACCGGCCACAAGTGGATGAATGGTTTGGACCCGAATGCAGGCCTGCGGATCGGCCGCTGGTTCACTCCGGTGTTTGGTCTGGCCGTGGAGAGCAATGCCTACTTCTCGAACAAACCTTATAATGCTACCCACACGTTTGTTCGCTTCCTGAACTCGTCGTTGCTGGGAACGGTGAACTTCACGAACTGGTTCGGAGGTTATCCTGGTGAGCCCCGCTCGTTTGAGGTTGTCGGTTTGTACGGAATAGGCTGGGGCCATCTGTTCGGCGATCCGAAGAGTGTGATGGTGCCTGTGGATGACATTTACTATGTGAAGGCACCTGAATACAATCAGATTGTGAATCGTAACAACATGACTTCGAAGGCTGCTGTTGACTTTGTGTTCAACCTTGGTGACGAGAAGGCTTGGCAGTTCTACGTGGAGCCTTCTGTGACTTGGGGTCTGAACGATGTGATTGTGTCGAGCCGCAAGGGTACCGACCTCGCCGTTTTGGGTCATCGGGGCTTGGAGTATAATATTAATAAGATGTACGTGCAGCTGAATGCCGGCTTCATCTATAAGTTCCAGAATTCGAACGGCACCCATAACTTCACCGTTGCCCGCCTGCGCGACCAGGCTGAGATTGATGGTCTGAATGCCGAAATCAATCGTCTGCGCGACGAGTTGGCTAAGAAACCTCGCGAGATTGTGAAGGAAGTGGAAGTCGTGAAGGAAGTTGCTGGCAAGAACATCGTGCGTGAAGTGAAGGTTGAGGACCTCGTATTCGTGACCTTCGCACAGGGTAAGAGCGAGCTCACCGCTGACGCTCGCAAGGCACTGTCGAGCATCCAGGCTGGCAAGCACGTGCAGATTGTTGGTACTGCTTCGCCTGAGGGTAATCCTGAGTTGAACCAGCGCCTGTCGCAGGCTCGTGCCGACGCTGTCGCCCAGTACTTGCTTACTCGCGGCGTTGCCGTTGACGAGGCTACTGGTAAGGGCGTACAGGGCACGACGTCGAACCGTCTGGCTGTGGTGTACGTGAAGTAAGGGAAGCCCCACCCCTATCCCCTCCCCAGTAGGGAGGGGGAATGGAAGGCCCCTCCCCGTCCCTCCCCAAAGGGGGAGGGGGATGGACTCGCTACCACCCCATACCCCTCCTCCCCGGAGGAGGGGACTTCAAGAATGCCTCGACTGATGTTGTTTCCTCCCTCTCGAAAGACTATGGGAAAGCGAACATTGTTCGAGAATGAGATGGGTAGTGGCTGATGGGGAACAAACATTCACGATTTCCGTCCTCAGGACGAATAGTATTCAAAACCTACTAATAGAGTGATAACGAATGAAAAGTAAAGTAGGAAAATATCCATTCATGGCAGAGCCGTTCCACTGCGATTATGCGGGACGGCTCTTCATGAGTCATCTGGGTAATCATTTGATTAATGCTGCCGACTTCCACTCGAATGATCGCGGGTTCGGCATGCTCTATCTGAACACCATTCACAAGACCTGGGTGCTGTCGCGACTGGCCATTGAGCTGGACGAGATGCCGCCTGCCTACACAAAGTTTAATGTGGAGACGTGGGTGGAGAGTGCGATGCGATTCTTCACGAACCGTAACTTCAGGATCTCACTTGCGCCAGAAGCGCAGTTGGAAGCGGAGGAACCGCGTGCAGAGAGTAAAGAGGCTGAGGCTCGTGTAGATAGTGAGAGCCCCAAGGTGTTTGGCTACGGACGGTCGGTGTGGGCGATGATTGATACCGAGACACGTCAGCCTGCCGACCTGCTGGCCATCAACGAAGGTGCGCTGACCAGCTATGTGGCTGCCGGAGAAGAGTACATCCCCGAATGTCCGATTGCGAAGCCGTCGCGTGTGAAGATGACCGACCAGGCCGAACTCATGCGTGTGGTGCCGGTTGCCTATAGCGATATTGACATGAATGGCCATGTGAACAGCATCAAATATATTGAGCATGCACTGGATCTCTGGGATATGGCGTGGTATCAGCAGCACCGTCTGCGCCGACTCGATATCGCCTACGTCTCGGAATCGCACCTCGGCGACGAGCTATGCCTGTATGTGGAGACCGTGACCGAAGGCCGCGAGTATGCCATACGCATCGCCCATCGGCCCATCGGCCCTGCTCCCGCTTCAGAAGGCGAGGGGAATGGCGGTGCAGAAGCGGAGCCCGTTGAGGCTTGCCGCTGCCTGATTGTGTTTGAATAAACGCCCCTTTTTGCTTAGAATTCTAAGCGAAGGAGACGGAAAATGTAATGATTTGCAACAATTTTGAAAACATTTCTTCGAAATTGTTGCAAATTTCATAATTATTGATTACCTTTGCACCCACGTAAAAAGATTTATTCAGGAATCAAAGGCAATCATTATGATACATCCGTTGAGAAGTTCAGTGACAACCGATGGTCGTCGAATGGCTGGAGCCCGTGCCCTTTGGGTGGCGACAGGCATGAAGCGTGAGCAGATGGGAAAGCCCATCATTGCTATTGTAAACTCGTTCACACAGTTTGTTCCCGGACACACGCACCTGCACGAAATCGGTCAGATTGTTCGTGAGGAGATTGAACGTATGGGCTGCTATGCTGCCGAGTTCAACACGATTGCTGTTGACGACGGTATTGCGATGGGCCACTCCGGTATGCTCTACTCGCTGCCTTCGCGCGATGTTATTGCCGACTCGGTGGAATACATGGTGGAGGCCCACAAGGCTGACGCAATGATTTGCATCTCGAACTGCGACAAAGTGACGCCAGGCATGCTGATGGCCGCCATGCGACTGAACATCCCCACGGTGTTCTGTTCAGGCGGACCGATGGAGGCCGGTCGTTGGCGCGGACAGAATGTAGACCTGATTTCAGCGATGGTGATGGGCGCCGACGATCATGTTGACGACCAAACACTTGCCGAAGTGGAGCAGACGGCGTGTCCCGGCTGCGGTAGTTGCTCGGGCATGTTCACTGCCAACTCCATGAACTCGCTCACCGAGGCCATCGGCCTTGCGCTTCCTGGCAATGGCACGTTGCTCGCCACGCACGAGAACCGTGTGAAACTCTTCCGTGCAGCTGCGCGACAAGTAGTGCTGAATGCCTTTGCCTACTATGAGGCTGGCGATGAACGCGTGCTGCCTCGCTCGGTGGCGACGCGCGAAGCCTTCCTGAATGCCATGACTGTTGATATTGCCATGGGCGGTTCCACCAATACCGTGCTGCATCTGCTTGCTGTTGCCCAAGAGGCCGGCGTAGACTTCACGATGCAGGACATCGATGCGTTGTCGCGCCGAGTGCCCTGCCTTTGCAAACTGGCACCGAACACTCAGAAATACGCCGTGCAGGATTGCAACCGCGCCGGTGGCATCCTGGGCATCATGAGTGAACTGAACAAGGGCCATTTGCTGCACACCGACTGTCGACGCGTTGATGGAATGACTGTCGGCGAGGCCCTCGGCCTGTATGACATCACGTCTGGCGAAGCCGACCAGCATCGCTCTGAACAGTCCATTTACTACAGCGCTCCCGGCAACCGCTTCTCTACAGCGATGGGTTCGCAGGCAGAGCGTTACGACACCCTCGACACCGATCGCAGCGAAGGTTGCATTCGCGACCTGCAGCATGCCTATACAAAGGATGGCGGACTGGCCGTGCTCTTCGGCAACATTGCCAAGGATGGCTGCGTTGTGAAGACCGCCGGCGTCGACGAGTCGCTGTGGCACTTCAGCGGACCTGCTGTGGTGTTCGACTCGCAGGAAGACGCCTGCGAGGGCATTCTCGGCGGACGTGTGAAGGAAGGCGACTGTGTCGTCATCACCCACGAAGGTCCGAAGGGTGGTCCGGGCATGCAGGAGATGCTCTATCCCACATCCTACATCAAGAGCCGTCATCTGGGCAAGGCGTGTGCACTCATCACCGACGGCCGTTTCTCTGGTGGTACGAGCGGTCTGAGCGTTGGCCACATCTCCCCCGAAGCAGCGTCGGGAGGTGCCATTGGCAAAGTGCGCGACGGTGATATCATTGAGATTGACATCCCGAGTCGCACCATCAATGTGCTGATCGACGACGACGAGCTGGAAAGCCGCACCCCTCGCGAGTTGCAACGTCAGCGCACCGTGTCGAAAGCCTTGCGTGCCTATGCCCAGTGTGTGGCAAGTGCCGACAAGGGCGGTGTACGTGTCATCGACTGATGCAACCAACATAACCAGTGCGGGTACACCTGCCTGGTGTACCCATTTTCTTATTTATGTTTCAACACAAAAATTATCACGATATGGATCATGCAATGATTACAGGAGCGGAAGCATTGATGCGAGCACTGAAGGCCGAAGGCGTTGAGACCATCTTCGGCTATCCTGGTGGTGCCATCATGCCTGTCTACGACGCCCTCTACCGATACACCCGTCCTACTGATGCCCAGTTTCGCCATGTGCTGGTGCGCCACGAGCAGGCAGCCGTTCATGCTGCCCAAGGCTATGCTCGCGTGAGTGGAAGGGTAGGGGTGAGCCTGGTGACGAGCGGTCCTGGTGCCACCAACACGCTAACAGGCGTGGCTGATGCCATGATGGACTCTACGCCCGTCGTCATCATTGCCGGTCAGGTATCGATTTCGCAACTGGGCACCGATGCCTTTCAGGAAGTTGACCTGGTGGGCGTTGCCCAACCCATCTCGAAATGGAGCTATCAGATTCGTTCGGCAAAGGATGTGGCATGGGCTGTGAGCCGTGCTTTCTTCATTGCCAGAACGGGTAGGCCCGGTCCTGTTGTGCTCGACTTCCCCACCAATGCACAGAAAGAACTCTGCGAGTGGGAGCCCGTGAGCGTCAATAAGGTGGCAGGCTACACGCCCTATCCGGAAATCGACATGGACCAGCTGAAGGCTGCTGCTGACTTGATCAATCAGGCCCAACGCCCGCTGGCACTCGTCGGACAGGGCGTGGAACTTGGAAATGCACAAGACGAATTGCTCGCCTTCTTGGAGAAGGCCGACATTCCCGCCGGTCGGACGATGCTCGGCCTCTCGGCATTGCCAAGCCAGCATCGGCTGAACGTAGGCATGTTGGGCATGCATGGCAACTATGCAGTAAACCTGAAAACTCAGGAGACGGACCTGATCATTGCCATCGGCATGCGCTTCAGCGGCCGTGTGACAGGTCCCGTTGAGACCTATGCCCCGAAGGCGAAGATCATCCACCTCGACATTGACTTTGCCGAGATAGATAAGAATGTGAAAACCGATGTCGCCGTGGTGGCCGACTGTAAGGCCTCGCTGCCCGCTCTGACGAACCTGGTAGAAAAGGCCGACCATAGCGAGTGGATCTGCAGCTTCGAGCCATTGAACAAGATTGAACAGGAACGAGTCATCGAACCCGCCATCCATCCAAAGGAAGGACCGCTGCTCATGGGTGAGGTGGTGAATGAAGTTGCCGAAGCCACACAAGGCGATGCGGTGCTTGTGACCGATGTGGGTCAGAACCAGATCTTCGGTTGCCGCTACTTCAACTTCCCGAAGCACCGGTCGCTGGTGACCAGTGGCGGTCTGGGCACAATGGGCTTTGGCCTGCCTGCCGGTGTGGGAGCACTCTTCGGCGTGCCCGAACGGAAAGTGGTAGTCTTCATGGGCGACGGCGGTTTCCAGATGAGCATTCAGGAGTTGGGAACCATTATGGAGCAGCGGCTGCCGCTAAAGATGATTCTGCTCAACAACAACTATCTGGGCAACGTGCGCCAGTGGCAGGATATGTTCTGGGAAGGCCGCCGGTCGTTCACCCACATGCTGAATCCTCGCTACGAGGATATCTGCCGTGCCTACGGCATCAGCTATGGACTTGTCCTTAGCCGCGATGAACTGCAGGCGCGTGTCGCAGAGATGCTGAATACAACTGGTCCTTACCTGTTGGAATGTGCCGTGGATGAAGAAGACAATGTGTTGCCGATGACGAAGCCAGGCTGCAGAGTCGACGAGATGAGATTAAGCATTTAGGAGAGATGGACATGGAGAAAAAACTATATACGCTGCTGGTTTATTCAGAGAATATTGCAGGACTTCTGAACCAGATCACTGCCGTTTTTACACGTCGGCAGGTGAATATTGAGTCGTTGAATGTGTCGGGATCGAGTACTGAAGGCATCCATAAATACACCATTACGGCATGGAGCGACGAGGAACAGATAAAGATCATCACCCGCCAGATTGAGAAGAAGATAGATATCGTCAAGGCTAACTACTACACCGATGATCAGTTGTTCATTCATGAGGTGGCCTTGTTCAAGATTTCAACCCCCGTGTTGCTGGAGAATCCAGAGGTGTCGCGCACCATCCGTCGCCACGATGCACGCATGATGGAGGTGAACCCCACCTATAGCACCGTACTCATTGCCAGTCTGACGGAAGACATTGCCAACCTGTTCCAGCAGTTGAAGAGTATGGGCTGTCTGCTGCAGTTCACCCGTAGCGGACGCATCGCCGTCACTCGGTGATGATCGTTGAAACAGAAAAGAATATCATAACATTATTAATAACAATTAAAAATAAAACATTATGGCAGAAATGAATTTTGGTGGTGTCATCGAACAAGTGGTCACCAGTAAGGAATTTTCATTGGAGAAGGCACGCGAAGTGCTGAAGAACGAAACGATAGCTGTGATTGGCTATGGTATTCAAGGTCCTGGTCAGGCTTGCAACCTGCGCGATAACGGATTCAATGTTATCGTCGGTCAGCGCGAAGGAAAGACCTTCGAAAAGGCTATTGCCGACGGTTGGGTACCCGGTGAGACGCTGTTCTCGATTGAGGAGGCCGCTAAGCGCGGAACCATTCTTTGCATGTTGCTGAGTGATGCTGGTCAGATTGCCGCATGGCCAACAATCAAACCGCATCTCACGCCGGGCAAGACCCTCTACTACAGTCATGGCTTTGCCATCTGCTGGAGCGATCGCACGGGTGTTGTTCCTCCCGAAGACGTCGATGTCATCTTGGTGGCTCCGAAGGGTTCGGGCACCTCGCTTCGCACGATGTTCAAGGAAGGCCGCGGCCTGAACTGTTCGTATGCCGTGCATCAGGATGCCAGTGGTCATGCAGAGGAGAAGACGCTTGCTTTCGGTATCGGTATCGGTGCAGGCTATCTGTTCAAGACCACCTTCGAGCGTGAAGCCGTGAGCGACCTCACTGGCGAGCGTGGTTCGCTGATGGGAGCCATCGAAGGCTTGCTCGAAGCACAGTATGAAGTGTTGCGCGAGAACGGCCACTCACCGTCGGAAGCCTTCAACGAGACCGTTGAGGAGCTGACGCAAAGCCTTGGCCCGCTCTTCGCCCAGAAGGGTATGGACTGGATGTATGCCAACTGTTCGACTACAGCTCAGCGTGGCGCACTTGACTGGGCTCCGCGTTTTCGCGACGCCATCAAGCCAGTGATGAAGACTTTGTATGAGGAAGTGCGTTGTGGTAATGAGGCTCAGCGCTCGATAGATTCCAACTCTAAGCCCGACTATCGTGAAGGTCTGACCAAGGAACTCACCGAGATGCGCAATCTGGAGATGTGGCAGACCGGTGCTGTTGTTCGTACGCTCCGTCCGGAAAACAGCAATCAGGGCAAGTAGATATTTGCTATGTCGACGGCAACGACTTCTTCGTTGAGCAGATGTCGCAGCGCTTCACTGAGTATGTCTTGGGGTATGTGCAACGTAGATAAATCCTTGATGAGGTGCTCTTGTCCGTCTTTCAACCACTGAATGATCGTTTCAGCAGCTTCCGCAACTGCTTCGGCATGTGCGGAAGCTTTTTCTTTGGTGCTATACGTGGCTCGCTTCAGACAGACGTCGCATTGTCCACAGTCGTGCGCGTTTTCCTCCCCAAAATAAGAGATGAGCTGTCGCGAGCGGCACGTTTCATTGTTTTCGCAATAGAACCACACCGCACGTATGCGCTTGGCGAAGAGTTCGCGACGGTCTTCGTAGATGCTTTTCGGGATGGTGATGTTCTCACTGGGTTCGCGTCGCTGCGTATAGGTGATGGTGGGTGTGGAGCGTTGCGGGATGAAGTGGACGATACGCCGGTGGTTGAGCGCCTTTAGTTGCTGATAGACCTCATCTTCGGTGAGGTTGCATTCGCGTGCTATTCTGCCAATGCTGATGTAGGCGTAGTCGGTGAAGAGTCCGCTGTAGGTGCGCAAAAGCGTTGTGATGACGGCCTCTTCGCGTGGTGTTGCATCATTGAGCAGATAAAGCTCGTCGCGTTCCAGCAGGAAACGAATGCGCGTGGCGTTATCCGGGTCTGTCTCGTAGTGAATCCATCCGGCTCTCGACAAGAGTTTCAATGCCGAATCGACGCGTGTCGGGAAGTGTTTGAATGAATAGCAGAACAGGCCGATGTCGAATTCGCGTGTCACGCCATAGCCGTCGCCAAGCGCCATCTGGAAATAGTAAGCCAGTTGCTCGTAGACTTGTTGGATATACTCCTTCGGTGGAAACGTGTCATCGATGCGTTTCTCCAACTTCCGGCGGTCGTTGCCGTTGTAGATCATCACAGCATAAGCCTTGCGCCCGTCGCGTCCTGCCCGTCCGGCCTCTTGGAAATAGGCTTCGATGGAACTGGGACAATCCATGTGGATGACCAAACGGACATCGGGCTTGTCGATGCCCATGCCAAATGCATTGGTTGCAACCATGATGCGCACCTCGTCATTCTGCCAAGCGATCTGCCTGGCATCGCGCACGCTTTGGTCGAGTCCTGCATGATAGTAGGTGGCAATCTTTTGCTTAGAGTTGGAGAGCGAGGAGGCGAGCTTTGTATTGAGGACATCGGCTATCTCTTTCGTCCTGCGACGACTTCGCACATAGACGATGGCCGATCCGGCAACGGAGTTTAGGATGTGCAGCAGTTGTGATTCCTTGTCATCGACTTCCCTGACGATATAGGCAAGGTTCTTTCGCTCGAAACTCATCTTATAGACATTCGGCTCGGTAAACTCCAGTTTTTTCTGAATGTCTTCTATCACACGTGCTGTAGCAGTGGCCGTCAGCGCAAGAATGGGAATGCGCTCCTTGCCGGAACGCTTCAGGTTGACGAGCTGGCGTATCTTTGCAATCTCGAGATATGATGGGCGGAAGTCGTAACCCCATTGCGAGATGCAGTGGGCTTCATCGACAGTGATGAAGCTCACCTTCATGCGGCGCAGCTTTGTTTGGAAGATTTCGGAGGAGAGTCGTTCTGGCGAGACATAGAGAATCTTCACTCCTCCGAAGATGCAGTTGTCGAGAGCGGTCAGGATTTCCTGATGCGAAAGGCCGCTGTAGATGGCCGTCGCCTGAATGCCTATCTGCCGCAAGTGCTGCATCTGGTCCTTCATCAGGGCGATGAGTGGCGTGATGACAATGCACAAACCGTCCATGCTCAGCGCCGGCACCTGGAATGTGATGCTCTTGCCGCCTCCTGTCGGCATGAGTCCCAGCGTGTCGCGACCAGCACCAATGCTCTCGATGATTTCACGCTGAATGCCGCGGAAATCATCGTAGCCCCAATACTGTTTTAGGATGTGCAGGTAATCAGCTGCCGTGCTTTGGCAGCCGTCAGCCGTCTCTGTGCCTTCGGGAGTAGTCATCGCTGTCAACGGTCAATGATGGGTGTCAACTAACTATCGGTCTCCGAAGGTCTGATATCCTCAATCTGCAGCTGCACCTGACTACGCTTGAAGACATTGTCCTCAAGTGTGTAGGCAATGTCGAAGGCGCGCTTCGACTTGATGTATCGAGCTGAGGCGCTTTGTCCGAAGGCGATGCCGTTGACGACGCTACTCGATTTGGAGTCGACCAGTTCGAGCTTGATGTGCTCCTGTTCGCGGCCAACCACCTTCGATGTGCCGTAGTCGTAAACGCCCGTCGTGCAGAACAACGGCTTCTGGTTCTCAGGACCGAAGGGCGAGAAGCGTTTCAAGTCGTTATGCAGTCGTTTTGAGATATCCTTGAAGTCGAGCATGGCATCGATGTTGAGGATAGGCTCTGTCTGCTCCGGCTGAATGTGTTCGTCGACGTACTGATGGAAGCGGCGGCGGAACTCAGGTATGTCGTCCCAGCGCAGGGTGAGACCTGCGGCGTAGGTGTGACCGCCGAAGTTCACCAACAGGTCACGACAACTCTTGATAGCCGAGTAGACGTCGAAGCCTGTCACCGAGCGTGCCGAGCCGGTGGCAAACTCGCCGTCGCGCGTCAGTACCACGGTGGGTCGGAAGTAGATTTCAGTGAGACGCGAAGCCACGATGCCGATGACGCCCTTCTTCCAGCCTTCGTCGTAGAGCACGATGCTCGACCGGTGCTTCTGACTTTCCAGGCGTGCAACAATCTGGTTTGCCTCCTCCGTCATCTGCTTATCTATGTCCTTGCGCTGCTCGTTGTATTCGTTGATGTGCTTCGCCATGTTGAAAGCCGTGGGGAAGTCTTTCTCAACGAGCAGATCAACCGACTCCTTGCCATTCTCCATGCGGCCCGATGCATTGATGCGCGGACCTATCTTGAACACGATGTCGCTCATGGAGAGTTCGCGCCCGCTAAGTCCGCAGATGTCGATAATGGCTTTCAGGCCCGTGCTCGGATTCTGGTTCAGTTGTTTCAGTCCGTGGAAGGCCAGGATGCGGTTCTCGTCGGTGACGGGAACGATATCTGCAGCGATGCTCACGGCACAGAAGTCCAACAGCGGGATGAGCCGCGAGAACGGAATACCATTGTTCTTGGCGAATGCCTGCATGAACTTGAAGCCTACACCACAGCCACAAAGGTGCTTGAAGGGGTAGGCGTCGTCGGGACGCTTGGGGTTCAGAATGGCTGCAGCATCGGGCATCGTCTCATCTGGCACATGGTGGTCGCAGATGATGAAGTCGATACCCAGGCTCTTTGCATAGGCTATTTCGTCGATAGCCTTGATGCCACAGTCGAGAATAATAATCAGTCGCACGCCTGTGTCGCGTGCATACTCCAATCCCTTTCTGCTCACGCCGTAACCTTCGTCGTAGCGATCGGGGATGTAGTAATCGATGTTTGAGTAGAACTGCCTCAAGAACTTGTAGACCAATGCCACAGCCGTGCATCCGTCGACGTCGTAGTCGCCATATACGAGGATGCGTTCTTTTCGTCCGATGGCATCGTTCAGCCTGTCGACGGCCACGTCCATATCCTTCATCAGGAAAGGATTGATGAGGTCGGCCAGTTGCGGACGGAAGAATCTCTTGGCTGCGCTCTCCGTGGTAATGCCGCGTCGAATGAGCAGCAATGCCAGCACGGGGCTCAGGCTGAGCTTTTCGCCCAGCTCCTCAGCTGACAGCCGTTCTTGTTGTGTAGGCGGTTCGTAATTCCATTTGAAGTGCATGTATATATTGTTTTTATTTCTTCTGTCTGGGGGCCGCGCCTTGTTCATCATAGCGCATGCCAAAGAGTGCCTATTCAGGCAATATATGATAATGTGCCCCCAAAGTTACAAATAAAAGTTGAAAGCAATGCACTTTCTGTAATGAAAAGTATCGCGTTTGATAGTTTTTTAGCCTTTTTTCACAGAAAGTCTCATTTCTCGCAGGCTGTAAAAAGAAACACACGCAGCTCATCGAATGGTGATGGCTGCGTGTGTTGAGGGGTTGGTATTCGAGACTATGGTGCGATGTTTCGCTTAGCATTTCAAGGCGCGCATGGCATTGAGAACGGCAAGCACCGTCACGCCTACGTCGGCGAAAACGGCCATCCACATGGTGGCAAGTCCAAAGGCGGCGAGCACGAGCACGGCCACCTTTACGCCGATGGCAAACGCTACGTTCTGACGGGCGATGGCGATGGTGCGTCGGGCGATGCTTATGGCGAGGCCTATCTTCGTGGGATGGTCGTCCATGAGCACCACATCGGCGGCCTCGATGGCTGCATCGCTGCCCAGTCCACCCATGGCAATACCCACATCGGCACGTGCCAGGACAGGTGCATCGTTGATGCCATCGCCCACAAAAGCCAATGCCTTGTCGGTGTGTGTGGCTTCCGCCATCATTCGTTCCACATGCGAAACTTTGTCGGTGGGCAACAGCTCTGCATGATATGCGGTGAGGCCGAGCTTCTGGGCGACGTTGGCAGCTACCGCCTCACGATCACCCGTGAGCATGATGGCATTCTCCACGCCAAGCTCCCGGAGTTGAGCTATCGCGTCGGCGCTCTCAGGCTTGATCTTGTCGTTGATAACGATGTGACCGGCATATTCGCCGTCGATGGCTACGTGAATGATGGTACCCGTGTGGGTGCAGGGACGCCACTTGGCACCCGTTGCTTCCATGAGTTTTGTGTTACCAACGCACACGATGTGGCCCATCTCTTCATCGGGGCGCTTCACCAATGCCCTAATGCCTTGGCCGGCAATTTCCTCAACATTGCTTACGGTGCAACCATCGGTGGCCTCGTCGGGGAAAGCATCGCGCAAAGCCGCACCGATGGGGTGGGTTGAGAAATGTTCCACATGGGCAGCCAGATGCAGCAGCTCTCTCTCTCGCTCTTCGTCGCTGATGAGGCTATCCTCGGAGGAGGTGTGCACGGCTTCCACTGCAAATTCACCCTGAGTGAGAGTACCTGTTTTGTCGAATACCACCGTACCGATTTTCGACAGCACGTCCATAAAGTTTGCACCCTTGATGAGGATGCCTTTGCGTGAGGCTCCGCCAATTCCACCAAAGAATGTCAGTGGCACACTGATGACCAATGCGCAAGGGCATGACACCACGAGGAACATCAGGGCACGGTAAAGCCAAGTGGGGAATGTCGTTGAGAAACCGACGTGTTGCGTGAAGGCAATCAACAACGGGGGCAGGAAGGCCAGTGCTACAGCTGCCAAAACCACGATGGGTGTGTAGATACGTGCAAAGCGGGTGATGAAGGCCTCGCTCTTCGACTTATGTTCACCGGCGTTTTCAACGAGGTTGATGATTTTCGACACGGTGCTTTCTCCGAACGATTTAGTAGTACGAACCTTGATAACACCCGACAGATTCACACAACCTGATACGACTTCATCGTCCAAAGCTACTTCGCGCGGCATGCTTTCGCCCGTCAGAGCCATGGTGTTAAGTGTGCTGCTGCCTTCTGTGATGACTCCGTCGAGCGGCACTTTCTCACCGGGTTTCACTAAGATGATGTCGCCCACGGCCACCTGGTCGGGGTCTACCATTTTCTCTTCACCGTCGCTCACGATGCGTGCCACATCGGGGCGGATATCCATGAGATGAGCAATGCTGTCACGGCTTTTACCCTCGGCATAGCCTTCGAAGAGCTCGCCGATTTGGAAGAAGAGCATCACGAAGACCGCCTCGGGGAATTGGGTCTCTGCACCAGGCAGGAAGCCGATGCCGAGTGCACCGATGGTAGCCACCGACATGAGGAAATGCTCGTTGAAGGCATCGCCGTGGGCCACGCCCTCAATGGCTTCGTGGAGCGTTTCGTGTCCGATGAGCAGATAGGGTACGAGATAAATAAGGAGCAGTTGCCATGTGGCTAGCTGGCAGTTCTTCTCGATGATGACGGCTGTGATGAGAAGTACTATCGTAATGGCGATGAGCGTGAGCTGGCGTTTCAGACTGCCGTGCTCATGTTCGTGATGGTGATGAGAACAGCCACAACCGTGCTCGTGATGTTCGTGTGAGCAGCAGTCATGCTCGTGCTCGTGTTCGTGATGGTGATGAGAGCAGCCACAACCATGCTCGTGATGTTCATGTGAGCAGCAGTCGTGCTCGTGTTCGTGATCGTGATGATGTGCCATATCCTTTTGTTGTTATTTGTTTTGTCGAAAATATTCGTTTTATTTGATTTCTGGTGCAAAGGTATGGCAAAAAAAATGCAACCCAGTTGCAACTGTCAGTTTTCACCGACTTTTGCAACTGGGTTGCATCCTATATCGGACAAGTGTCAGCCTTAGATGCCGAGTTTCTTGCGAATGTCGGCAGGAATGGCTTTCTTATTGACGAGATAATCCATCGTGTTAGCAGCGATGAAGGCCTTGGTCATGTACCAAGTGCCCTTGTAGTCGCCAGTCTCACCCCACGAGTTCTTCACCATGTAGTACTCCTTGCCGTTCTGGTCCTTGGCGATACCGTAGATGTGCATGCCGTGGTCGTCGGTGAGCTCCCAGTTGTCGAAACGCTCCTGACGCATCTCCTGTGTAGGAACGACCTCAGGAACCTTGCACCCCAGCGAGTCGAGGATCGAGGTTTTCTTGGCAGGAGCAAGCTTCAGCCAACGAGCCATGTCGCTGCCGGCGAGGCTTTCGGTAGCCTTGGTATCAACGGCGTAGGCCAGACCCTTGCGAGTGAAGCCATCCTCCGACACGTCGCCACCCCAAGCGATGGTATAACCCTGCTCGAGAGCATTGTCGATGACCTGCATCATCTCCTCCATAGGCAGGTTGTAGCTCAGCGGGAAGCGCCAGTTGTCCTGCACCTCCACGGCGAAGCCGGTGTAGAAGGGATGGTGGGTGTAGCTGGTGATGGAAACATAGTCGTCGAGGTTCAGGCCGAGGGTCTGCATAAACGACTTCGGTGTGTACTCGCGTCCTTCATAAGTGAACTTCTCGGGGCACTTGCCAAGATAGGCATCGAGAATGCCCTGGAAACCATTCTTCCAAGCGTTGCTGATCTTCTTGGCCGAACTCTTGGCAACAGCTGCCACGTAGGGCTCCAGCACGGAGAAGAATTCATTGAAGTTGTTCAGCGAGTCGCCATAGAGCGAGCCGGGGAAAGGCATTGCCTCTTCGGGGCAGATGCCGTGGGTCTTCAGTGTGGCGAGCACGTCCTCAGCCGAGCCGCCCTGAGCAAACTGGCAGTCGCCATGATAGCGCACCACCTGAATGGCACGGTCCATGTAGGTCTTGTTAGCGATGAACGACTCGCAGAGGTCGTACTTCTTGCCTGTTGCCTTCAGGATTTCGGCCTCGAAGAACGACAGGGTGCTATAGTCCCAGCACGTGCCCGAACGGTTCTGGTCCTTCATCGAGGTGACGGGAATTTCCTTCACTACTGTGAAGACGGGTTTGTTACTTGGTTTTGCTGCAGCTTTCTTCTTGGCTGCCGACACGCTTCCTGCTGCTACGAACAGGGCCAGCGCGATGGTAAGCAATTTTTTCATACAGTTTCGTTTTGGTGTTTTGTTTATATAATAATGTTTGTTCAATTTTAATTCTTTGCCATGAACTCCTCTACATCTTTCGGGTGATAGGGGATGCGCTTCTTGCCAAGGAAGCGGCAGCCGTCCTTCGTGATCAGGATATCGTCCTCGATGCGGATTCCGCCAAAGTCCTTGTACTTCTCTATCTCGTCGAAGCAGAGGAACTCCTTGCAGTGTCCGCTCTTGCGCCAGTCGTCGATGAGCGCAGGGATGAAGTAGATGCCCGGCTCGTCGGTGACGACAAATCCTTCCTCCAGACGGCGACCCATGCGCAGGCAATTCGTGCCGAACTGGTCGAGGATGGGGCGTGTCTCAGCGTCGAAGCCCACATTGATCTGGTCGAGGTTCTCCATGTCGTGAACGTCCATACCCATCATGTGTCCCAGTCCGTGAGGCAGGAACATGGCGTGGGCACCGGCGCGCACAGCCTCTTCGGTATCGCCTTTCATCAGACCGAGCTCTTTCAGACGGTCGGTCATCAGACGGCAAACGGCGAAGTGGCAGTCCATATATTTCACGCCGGGCTTTGCAACGTTTAAAACCAAGTCGTGGCAGTCCTCTACAATCGAATAAATGTCGAGCTGTCGCAGTGTGTACCTGCCGCTAACTGGCATTGTGCGGGTGTTGTCGGAGCAGTAGTTGTTAATGGTCTCGGCACCGCAGTCGCACAAGGCAAGTCGTCCGGCCTCGAGCGGGCGCAGCGAGGGAGCACCATGCATAATCTCGCCATGCTGTGAGAAGATCGTGGCGAAGCTCACCTGAGCACCATAGCTATGGGCGATGCCATCCACCTGTCCGGCAATGAATTTCTCCGTGACGCCCGGTCGGATGAGGCGCATAGCGGTGGTATGCATCTGGTAGCCGATTTCGGCAGCACGCTCCAGTTCTTCAATCTCTTCTTGCGTCTTGGCCGACCGCATCTTTACTACTGCCATGATCAGTTTCATCGATGCTGCTTTCTTCTGTTCTGATGGGTGGAGGCCCAGCAGATCCATGATTTGAATCTTGATGTCGTGGCGGTAGGGCGGCAGGAAGTGAATGGTGCGGCCTTTCGCACGGGCCTCGTCGCAGATGGTCTTCAGTTGGGCCATGGATGCCGAGTGGGCAACACCCACTTGGGCTGCCATGTCGGCCACGCTTTCTACAGAACCATACCAGACGATGTCTTCGATGTCGATGTCATCGCCGATGAGGCATTCGCGGTCGTTGTCGATGTCGATGACGCCTACCAGTCCGTCGCGCTGCTGACCGAAGTAATAGAGGAACGACGAGTCCTGACGGAACGGATAATAGGCATTATTTGGATAGTTATTGGGTGACTCGTTATTGCCAAACAATACGATGACACCCTCGCCCACAAGCCGTTTCAGCTCGTTACGGCGCTGCAAATAGGTTTCCTTGCTGAACATATTGTCGTGTTTTTATTCTATCAGGGTACAAAGGTAGTAATTTTCTTGAACATAAAATAAAATCAGACGTTAAAGAATATAAAGATATTCAGTTTTGTTGCAAGATTGTTGCGGTGTCATTCCAATGGTTTCTTTGTTGCAACGGGTGGAGTGGGGTGTTTGCTCGTTTTTTCCTCATCATTGCCCGAAAAAGGAAAATGGGCAGAGCCGCATGTTAAAAAAGAATGGAATTATTTTGCGTTTCTCGCAATTTGAACTAACTTTGCAACGGATAAAGTCCCTTTTTTGCAGGATGATGAAAATTGATGACAAGACGGGTTTGGTACTTGAAGGCGGCGGTATGCGCGGCGTCTTCACGAGTGGTGTGCTCGATGCATTCATGAAACATGGCGTGGAGTTCCCATACATCGTTGCCGTATCGGCAGGCGCCTGTAATGGCATGAGCTACGTCAGCCGCCAGCCCGGTCGTGCTCGCTATTCAAACATCGATATGATGGAGAAGTACGATTACATCAGTCTGCGTAACCTGCTGACGAAAGGCTGCATCTTCGACCCCGACTTGCTCTACGACCGATTGCCCAACGAGTTGTTCCCCTTCGACTTCGACACATTCTTCCACAGTCCTACCATCTACGAAATGGTCGTTACCAACTGTCGCACGGGTCAGGCTGAATATCTTTCGGAGCGCCACGACCCGCAACGCGCTCTAGACATCGTGCAGGCATCGAGCTCGCTGCCCTATGTCAGCAAGATTGTGATGGTCGACGGAAAGCCTATGCTCGACGGAGGCATCGTCGACTCTATTCCAGTGGAGCGTGCCATCAGTCAGGGCTATGAGCGAAATGTAGTCATCCTGACACGCAACAAGGGATATCGCAAGACGGGCCGTGACCGCAAAATTCCACACTTCTTCTACCGCGACTATCCTCGACTGCGCGTGATGTTGAGTCATCGTCTGGAGTCGTATAACCGTCAGTTGGAACTTGTTGAACAGTTGGAACGCGAGGGAAAGATCGTGTGTATCCGTCCCGAACGACCATTGGAAGTAGACCGCATAGAAAAAGACGTCCAAAAGCTTGAACGTCTCTATGAGGAAGGATTCCAAATGGGCGAACGGTTTATAGCCCTTTAGTCACCCTCTTCTACAATCTCGTATTTTGGCGACTCGCCATATTTGTTGGCTAATGGGTCGCTGTCGAGCAGGCAGAAGATGAATGTGGCAAACGAGGTGACGGCCAATGCCAGAGATGCTATGCCGAACAAAGGCAGGTTCATATTCCCGATGGCCTTGAAAGGATCGGCGTTGATACTCTGTATTTCCTCGAAGAAACCGCTGGTAATCATATAGATGCTCAACCCAATGTTCAGCGCCCAACTGGCGATGACCCACCATGAGCCATGTCCTGTGTCGTGAAGTCGGCGAGCAGTGGCAGGCAGGGCGACAAGCATGATCAGACCTGCTGCAATCTGCGCTTCTACGACTGGCAGCACAAACGCCGCGATGGTGCTTAGCACCCAATAGCCGATGACGTAGATCAGCATGAACCACCAAAACTCCGAGCGGCGTGAGCGCCCGCTCATCTGTGTAATCTTGCCAAAGGCGAGCTTTACGGCTTCGCTGAATCCCAGTTGGGGTTTTGCAATCATTCTTTTCATTACTCCTTGTTTTATTTGTTAAATATCGTTTGTTTCAAGTTATTTCTTCAGCAGGTCGGGGCGCAGACGCTTGGTTCGTTCCATTGCCTGCTCAAACTCCCATTGCTTGATTTTCGCCTCGTTGCCTGAAAGCAGAATCTCCGGCACCTTCCAACCTTTGTAGTCGGCAGGGCGTGTGTAGATAGGGGCCGACAGCATGTCGTCCTGGAAGCAGTCGCTCAGGGCACTTTGCTCGTCGCCGATGACGCCTGGCACCACGCGCACAATCGCATCAGCCATGATGGCTGCTGCCAACTCACCACCCGTAAGCACATAGTCGCCGATAGAGATTTCACGTGTGATGAGATGCTCGCGAATGCGGTGGTCAATGCCCTTGTAGTGACCACATAATATAATAATGTTGTTCAGCAGCGATAGCTCATTGGCCACATGCTGGTTGAACTGTTCGCCATCGGGCGAAGTGAAGATCACCTCGTCGTAGTCGCGCTCAGCCTTCAATGCAGAGATGCAACGGTCGATGGGCTCGCATTGCATCACCATCCCTGCAAAGCCGCCGTAGGGATAGTCATCCACGCGCCGCCACTTGTCGAGCGTGTAGTCGCGCAGGTTGTGCAGCTTGATCTCTGCCAGTCCTTTCTTCTCTGCCCGAGCCAGGATGCTTTCATGCACGAATCCTTCAATCATCTCGGGCAACACAGTGATAATATCTATTCTCATTTGTTGTCAGTATTCTTTGTTTTTATTCTCTTGGCAAGATTCTGAGGCTCTCGCCTGCTATCCCAAATATCAACGATGTGTACTATGTCGGTCTTTGGGTCATAATGATAAACCAGTTTGAAGCGTTTTAGGATGTAAAAGCCCCGGTAAAGCTTAATTCTTTCTGAAAGTAACGGTTCCGGGAATCCAATTTCTGGGTGCTTAGCCAGCTTGTCGTTGATTTGACGTACTTGTTCTGCAAATTTGTTTGCTGTAGCAGGTCCGAATTGTTGATAGCCCTGTAAGAGATATTTCAGCAGTTCCTTTTCTGCCCTTTTCTGCCATTTCACTTCAGCCATAGCAATTTCTCCCTGAAACCATCCATTATTTCTTCAAAGGATTTACCCTCACCCCTTTCAATCCCTTGTTCTGCTTCGTCGATGCGGGATTGTAGCTCTTGGATGGAGTAGGGACTCTCCTCTGTTTGGAGTTGATCATAATATTGCGCATCGCCACTGCCCATGTTACATAGGTAGCGTACGAGGCAATCGCGATCATTTTTGCTCAGCGTGTCAATGATCTTCAGCAGGCCGCTATTTCGCAACTCAGCGCTCATGCCATAGGTCATTGCTGTTGCCGGCTCACTCGCCATTTGGTCATGTTTGTCGTTTGGCATTTATTATCGGAGTTTTGTTTCTGCCCACAAAGTTACAATTTTTTCCGCATTTCGCAATATCTTTACAAGGTTTTTTGTAATTTTGCAGGCGTTAAATCATAAATCCAATGATATCAGTTGAGAACTTAAAGGTAGAGTTTGGGGTGAAGCCGTTGTTCAGCGAAGCAAGCTTCGTGGTGAACGACCGCGACCGCATTGCACTTGTGGGCAAGAACGGGGCCGGCAAGTCGACGCTGCTGAAGATTCTGTGTGGTCAGCAGCAGGCGACGAGTGGCGTGGTGAGCATTCCGAACGACACCACCATTGGCTATCTGCCGCAGGTGATGAAGCTGGCCGATGACACCACCGTGAAGGAGGAGGCGCGCAAGGCCTTCAGCGACACCACGCGCATGAAAGAGCGCATTGACCGTATGGAACGTGAACTTGGCGAACGCACCGACTACGAGAGCGATGACTATATGCGACTCGTCGAGCGATTCACGCAAGAGCACGAGCGCTACCTGATGCTCGGCGGCGAAGGCTATGAGGCCGAGATAGAACGCACGCTGATGGGTCTTGGCTTCCTTCGCACCGACTTCGACCGTCCTACCAGCGAGTTCTCCGGTGGCTGGCGCATGCGCATTGAACTGGCGAAGATTCTGCTTCGCCGTCCCGACGTGTTGTTGCTCGACGAGCCCACGAATCACCTCGACATTGAGAGCATACAGTGGCTGGAGCAATTCCTTGCGCAGAGTGCATCGGCGGTGGTGCTGGTGAGCCACGACCGTGCCTTTATAAATAATGTGACCAATCGCACGCTGGAAATCTCCTGTGGTCAGATCATCGACTATAAGGTGAAATACAACGAGTATGTCGTACTCAGAAAGGAGCGCCGCGAACAGCAACTGCGCGCCTATGAGAACCAACAGAAGGAAATGCAGGACATGCGGGCGTTCATCGAGCGTTTCCGCTATCAGGCCACGAAGGCTGTGCAGGTGCAGCAGAAAATCAAGCAGTTGGAGAAGATGGTGCCGATAGAGATTGACGAAGTCGACAACTCCTCGCTGCATCTGAAGTTCCCGCCGTGTCTGAGGAGTGGCGACTACCCGATTATCTGCGAGGATGTTGGCAAAGCCTATGGTGAGCATCAGGTGTTCTCCGACGTCAATTTCATTCTGAAGCGTGGCGAGAAAGTGGCATTCGTGGGAAAGAACGGCGAGGGAAAGACCACGCTGGTGAAGTGCATTATGGGTGAGATACCCTTCGATGGTAAGCTCACCATTGGGCACAATGTGCAGATAGGTTATTTCGCCCAGAACCAAGCACAGCTGCTCGACGAGTCGCTGACCGTTTTCCAAACCATCGACTATGTGGCCCGCGGCGAGGTCCGCCTGCGCATCAACGACATTCTCGGCGCCTTTATGTTTGGCGGTGAGGAGTCGGAGAAGAAGGTAAAAGTGCTATCGGGCGGTGAGCGCAGCCGATTGGCCATGATTCGTCTGCTGTTGGAACCCGTCAACCTATTGATTCTCGACGAGCCTACGAACCATCTCGATATGCAGTCGAAGGATGTGCTGAAGGAGGCCATCCGAGCTTTCGACGGCACGGCTATCATCGTCTCCCACGACCGCGAGTTCCTCGACGGCCTTGTCACGAAGGTCTATGAGTTCGGTGGAGGCCGTGTTCGCGAGCACCTCGGAGGCATCTACGACTGGCTGAAGGCCCCCCACCATCTCCCCCCAGTAGGGGGAGGGCAGAAAGATGCCATGACCATCGACGAGCGCTTGGCCATGAGTAGCCCACAGCCATCCGCTAATATTACACCGCAGCAGTCTCCCTCCCCAGTCGGGGAGGGCCGGGGAGGGGCTCTCTATGCCGAGCGCAAGGAACAGCAGAAGAAGGTGAAGCGGGCTGAGAAGGCGGTGAAAGCCTGCGAGGAAAAGATTGCCCAGATGGAAGCCCGCATCAAGGAGATGGATGTCCTCCTCTCAAAGCCCGAGCACGCCACCGATATGAAGCTCATCGAGGAATACGCCCAGACCATGCGCCAGCTCGATGAAGAGAACGACCGCTGGATGCAACTCTCCGAAGAACTAGAACAGTTAATTAAAGGTTGAAACAATATGAATGGGAAACGGAGGTCAATGATTAGGATGCTGATGCTGTCAATGGTGATACTGATAAGCAATAGCATCTATGCACAAAAGGAGACATTCACCGGGCGTGTTATCGATGGCAAAACCCATGAGTCTCTGCCTATGGCCAGCATTTATAATTCCAATGGTAATGGTACATTGTCGAATCGCGACGGCAACTTTGCGGTTGAGGCTAATCCTTCCGATATACTGCGTTTTTCTTATATCGGCTATCAAACCCTAAACATCAAGGCCGCAAATGCCAATGGCACCATTGCCCTTCAGCCTATAGACATAGAGCTGAGCGAGGTGGTGGTTAAGCCACGTAAGTTCAATGTCTATAGCTTGCTTCATAAAATATCGAACCAGTTTATTGAAGAGCAGCATCAATACTTTTGGCATAATTCCAACTATTTCTACCGGCAGCTGACCACCAACGACCAAATCAACAATGAGGTTGTTGAGGCTTTCTTCTCGGCAGGCTGTTGCGGCAATGCCCATAATTTCAAACTGCTTACGGGTCGCTATGGAAAGCTTGATGACATCAATGTGCTGCATCCCTTCTACACGTTCCCTAATTTCTTCCTGTCGTCACAGATTGGACCTCATGTCTATGAAACCACTTATTGGAAAGATCTCATCACACCACTTGTCGACAAACCATCGAGGCGATACTATAATACCAACTATCAAATCGATTTAGACTGGCAAGGAACCAAGGAGACAGGCGAGATCCTTATTTTCAATTTCAGCAGTAAGGAGGGCTATGAAGAGCATAATCGCCTGGAAGGCGCTCCATCGTTTTCTAGTCTTATGACGATACTTGGGGGTACGGATAACTCTTATGCCAAACCTATCGTTGTAGGAAAACTCTATGTAGATGCCAAGACATTGAAAGTACAAGGTTTTGTAGGACAGGTGGAAAACGTATTGGTCAAAGTGCGTAGTCGTTCTGGCAAAGCTTCATTGGAGCATCGCGACTTTAGTTTTACAATTGTCTTTACTCAAAAGAACGGATTTACTGAAGTCCATTCGTTGACGGCTAACATGAAAGCCAAGCACGAAGATCGCAATGTTAGCTATTGGTCGATGCTTTTCAATGTTGGTGAGTTGGAATCACTACCGACAGTTGAGCTATCCGACCAGGCCAATCTTCGTCGCAGCATTGACGCTGTAGGCTACGATTCGTTGTTTTGGAAAAAGCATGAAATTGTAAAACGCACGGCAGAAGAGGATGCCATTGTCATGAAACTTGAACAAGAAGGCCGCTTTGACAGATTTGGCGAGTAATCAAGCGGTTTAGATATAATCTTACTGCTTTGCAACTTTTTCTGCAGTTATTCAGTCTAACAGTAAAGACAACCAAAACTTTTGAACAATATGAAACTATTAGGCAATATCATTTGGCTTGTGTTTGGCGGCATCGAAATCGCCATTGAATATCTTGTGGCCAGCTTGGCTATGATGATCACCATCATTGGAATCCCCTTTGGCCTGCAATCGCTGAAGCTCGGACTCCTGGCTTTGTGGCCCTTTGGCTCGCAGGTGAAGAAGAAGCCCACCAGTGGCTGTTTGAACACCGCTATGAATATCCTGTGGTTCTTCGTTGGCGGTATTTGGATTTGGCTCACGCACGTGTTCTTCGGCTGCCTGTTCTATATCACCATCATTGGCATCCCCTTCGGCAAGCAACACTTCAAGCTCGCCCACATCGCCCTGACTCCCTTCGGACGGGAGATTGTGTAAGGGAACCCACAAATGTAGGGACGCGGCGTGCCGCGTTACTGGAGCAACCTATCTAATCCAATAACGCGGCACGCCGCGTCCCTACGTTTTTCTCAATATCATGCAAGGTTTTGCCGGTATCGTCGTTTAATGAGTAGTTCATAAAGCGAAAACGATGAAGAAACTCTGTATACCTTTGTTAGCTCTGTCGGCAATGTTGCTGACATCGTGTGCCACGATTATTTCCGGCACGCAAGCCACTATCATCCTTGATGGCGACGTTCAGGAACCGCTTACCGTCACCACAGTCACTGACACCCTCGACAGCCTGTCGCTTCCCGCTACCATTAGCCTGCTGCGACGGGACCTGAACAAACCCCTCAAGCTCACTTCGCCCAGCTACGACTATGCTGACATCATCCCTGGTCGCAAGACCAACCCGTGGGTGGCGGCAAACTTTTTCAATGGAGGATTTGGGCTGCTGGCCGATATCATCACCGATGCCTTGTATCAGCCGGTGCAGGGTCGCTATACCGTTGTGAGTCGACCCAAGGGAGATTCTGCCGCAACGACTGCTCCAATGCCTCCTCTCGACTACACCCGCTTCAAACTGAAGCCTGCAGCAGCGAAGCCTTTCGACCGCAAACGATTCTATCGCCACGAGGTCAACGTGTTGTTCGGGCTGGGTTCGTCGGTATGGAGAGGCACCCACGACGAGCAGGTCAGTCAGTTCTACGATATGGGCATGGAGCATCCCTTCCGTTGTGGAATCTATGTCGACGGAGTCTCATGGAGCATCCGCTACTTCTATTACCTGAATCCCCAACTGGCTCTAGGCGCCATCTTTGGCAAGGCATCCGCTTACGACGATTTGGAAACACCCTACGACCCTGAAGACCCCGATGCGTATGCCTTGTCGCCTTATGCACATGTCCACACGAAATCAACGTTCTTCATGCCTGCCGTGAAATATTCATGGTATCGCTACAACGGGCTCTCGTTTTATTCCACGGCGGCACTTGGCGTGCAGCGCAGCCATACTTGGTCGTCGGTACACACCATCAATGCGTCACTCTATCCCGAACTTTACTATGAGCATCATCGCCAAGTGGTTTTCAACCGCAAGCAATGGAAACTGGCCCCGCAACTGACGGCACTTGGCTTCGACTTCGGTGGACGCCACTTCCGTTTCTTCGTCGAGCTGGGCTATGGTGTAGAAGGTGTGTTCAACATGGGACTGAGCTATCGGTTCCAGCACGCAAACGGCAAATAGCAATTTTTTTGTCTGCAGAGTGTAATAATTCCATCGTTTGCCCGTCTTATAGACGAAATGACTGACAGGGAACTCGTAAATCGCGTGTTGAACGACCGCCATCAGCAAAGCTTCGCTGAAATCGTGAGTCGTTATTCGGGAATGGTTTTCTCGAAGGCTCTCTCCGTCGTGCACCGCGAGGAATTGGCGAAGGAAGTGGCTCAGCAGACGTTCATTCGTGCCTATGAGCGACTGGCCTACTGGCGCAAGGATTCGCTCGGCCCGTGGCTTGCCGCCATCGCCATGCATTTGGCCTTGAACGAGCTGGAGCGCGAGCGACGCCATGCGCAACCCGTGCCCGCCACCGATGATTACGATCCCGACCGCGAAGCCTTGCTCCAACGAATGGAGCAGGCCATCGGCCAATTACCTGAGCAAGACCAGACCATCATCCGTCTGCACTACTACGAGCAGCAGAAAACCGACGAGATTGCCCAGCAGACCGGTCTCTCGCAATCGAATGTCCTTGTCCGCCTCCATCGCATCCGCGACCGTCTGCGGCGATCGTTAGGGGCAGAATGAACGCTGCCTGCAATCACTCCAAAACAATGTTCACCCCATAAAAACCCCAAGAATCATGAATACAAACAATAACCCTCTTACCGACCAGCAGCTCGACGAACTCATCCAGCAGACCTTCGAGCGCCAGCACATCGCCGACGATATCTCCGTCTCGGTGATGAGACAGTTGCGTCGCCAGGCACGTCGTAGCCAGTTGCTGCAGTGGGGCAGGGCAGCCGCATTCGCTTTCGGTCTTCCCCTTGTGCTCCTGCTCTTCGGCTGGCTGCTTTGGCCGTTTGTCAGTCAGCAAGTCTGCTCATCACCTATTTATTTGAGCCTCCTGTTCCCTGTTGCCGCTATGCTCTACGCCGCATGGCATGCCATTAGAAATTTTTCTACCGAAAGAGTGTAATAATTCAAACATTGGCCTGTCTTATAGGTGAAACGAAACAAGTTTAATTAATAACAGAAAGGAAAATAATATGCATCCAGTTGAATTAGAAGGCGTTCTCGCCATCGTACTTTCCCTGTCTATTCCCATCGTGGCCATCATCTGCGGGGTCGTCATGAGTATCCGAAAGAAGCAGAGCGAGACCGAACTGCGCAAACTGCTCATCGAGCACAACACCGATCTGGAAACCGCTAAGGCCCTCATCGAGGAGAAGGAGAAGAAATCGAATAAGTATTCTTCGCTGCGCTGGGCTTGCATCCTCATCGGACTTGGCATCGGAGCATTTGCCGACTTCTTGCTCGGCCTTGAAGCCAAGCACAACATCTACTTCTGGCTCGTCATTGCCTTCGGCATCGGACTTGGATTGCTCGTCTCCTTCTTCGTAGAACTGAAGCTGCAGAAAAATGAAACCAAGGAAGAGTAGACACATTCAGCCATTCACATGAACGGGTTACGCACCATCAGCGGTCGCGTAACCCGTTTTTTCAATCCATGAATATGAGATGAAACGCAGCAGACAGCATTCCATAAGGTAATAATTCAAGAAGATGTGGTGAAAATGCGAATGATGCGAACGTATGCAAATGCATGCCATTGCATGCCAATGCATGCCAATGCATGCTAAACAATAACAATAACAAAAACAACAACAATAACAACAACAATAACAAAAACAATAACAACAACAATAACAAAAGCAGCTGCCGCTGCTATAGGCATTAGCGAACAGTCGCTAATGCAGAGGAAGCGGCAGCGGCGGCAGAAGTTTTTTTATTTTGAAAAAGTAAAGAATGAGCGGTGTCGTGGTCCCTACACGTGACGAAAGCAATGCTTTCGGACGCTGGGAGCATTGACTTTGCATCGCTATCTCATTGACTTTAGACGCTGGGAGCAATGCTTTTGCAGTCTGAAAGCAATGCTTTAGCAGCCTGAAAGTAATGCTCTTGCCGTCAGAAAGCAATGCTCCGGCACTTTGGAATGATTGCAACCGCCATGCAGGAGCAATGCTATTTTTTTTAAAATGGCGAAAATATAGGGACGCGGCGCGCCGCGTTACTGGAGGGGCAAAGCTGAATCCACAAACGCTGCCCCCCGCGTCCCTACATATTAGGGGACAAAAAATGTATATAACTACCAAGAAAAATGCGATTTCTCTTTGCTATTTGCTCGATTTTTTGTACCTTTGTAAGTTGAAACGAAAAACTTATAAAATAGAGACATAAACAACAACGACAATGAAAATGAGACAAATGATTCCGATGGCTCTGATGCTCGCTCTGCCTATGGCAGGAATGGCTCAGAACAAGTCGGGTCTCCGCATGGAGAATCTTGACAAGACCGTGAAGCCCGCTGAGGACTTCTACATGTTTGCAACTGGTGGATGGCAGAAGCTGAACCCGCTGCCCCCCGCTTACTCGCGCTTCGGCAGCTTCGACCAGCTGCAGGAAGACAACAACAAGCGCATCAACACCATTCTTGGCGACCTGCAGAAGAAGACGTATGCCGCTGGCACGACGGAGCGCAAGCTCGCCGACTTCTACAAGTTGGCCATGGACTCGGTGCGTCGCAACGAGGAAGGCATTGCTCCGGTGAAGCCGCTGCTCGACGAGATGGAGGCTGCCCGCACGAAGGCCGATCTGCAGAAGGTGCAGCTGAAGTATGCTGAGCGCGGCTATGGTGAGCCGTTCGGCTATGGCTTCGGTGCCGACGAGAAGAACGTAACGATGAACATCCTGAACATCTCGCAGGGCGGACTCACCCTCGGACAGAAGGACTACTATTTGAACAACGACGAGGCAACGGTGAAGATTCGCGAGGCCTACAAGGAGCACATCGCCCGTATGTTCCAGCTCTTCGGCTTCACGAAGGCACAGGCAGAGGCAAAGCGCGATGCTATCTTCCGTTTTGAGACGTCGCTGGCCCTGATTTCGAAGAGCCGTACGGAACTGCGCGACCCGCAGGCCAACTACAATAAGATGACCCTTGCCGAGCTGAAGGCCCTCGCCCCGAACATCCTGTTTGAGGAGATGGCGAATGCCCAGGGCGTGAAGAGCGAGTACCTGCAGGAAATCATCGTCGGTCAGCCAAAGTTCATGGAGGGCGTCGACAAGCTGCTTTCTGCCATGACCGCCGACGACCTGCGTGCCTATATGGAGTGGGATGTCATCTCGGGTGCTGCCAATATGTTGAGCGATGAGATTCGCGAGGCCAACTTCGACTTCTTCGGTCGCACGATGACCGGTCGCCAGCAGGACTATCCGCTGTGGCGCCGCGCCACGAACGCTGTGCAGGGTGCCATGGGTGAGGCTCTTGGCAAGATGTACTGCGAGCGCTACTTCCCCGCCACATCGAAGAAGCAGATGGAGACGCTGGTTCGCAATCTGCAGATTGCCCTTGGCGAGCGCATCGATGCACAGAAGTGGATGGGTGACTCCACGAAGCAGAACGCCCATCAGAAGCTGAACACGTTCTATGTGAAGATTGGCTATCCCAACAAGTGGACCGACTATTCGAAGCTGGAGATCGACCCGTCGAAGTCGTACTACGAGAACATGCTGGCCGTGCGCCACTGGTATCTCATGAAGCACATCGACGAGAAGGCTGGCAAGCCCGTTGACCGTGACGAGTGGCACATGACGCCGCAGACGGTGAACGCCTACTACAACCCCACGACCAATGAGATTTGCTTCCCCGCAGGCATCCTGCAATATCCGTTCTTCGACCCGAAGGCCGACGAGGCATTCAACTACGGTGCCATCGGCGTGGTCATCGGTCATGAGATGACACACGGATTCGACGACCAGGGCCGTCAGTTCGATTCCACGGGTAACATGCACGACTGGTGGACAGCCAGCGACGCAGCAGGCTTCAACGAGCGTGCCGACCTTTACGACCGCTTCTTCTCGGCCATCGAGGTACTGCCCGGCCTGAAGAGCAACGGTCGCCTGACGCTGGGCGAAAACCTCGCCGACCACGGTGGTCTGCAAGTGGCATGGTATGCTTACAAGAATGCCACTGCACAGAAGCCGCTGAAGGTGAAGGACGGCTTTACTGCTGACCAGCGCTTCTTCATCGCCTATGCTGGCGTATGGGGACAGAACATCACCGAGCAGGAGATTCGCCAGCGCGTGAAGAACGACCCACACTCACTTGGCGAGTGGCGCGTGAACGGTGCTCTGCCGCACATCGACATGTGGTACGAAGCCTTCGGTGTGAAGCCCGGCGACAAGATGTATCTGCCGAAGGAGCAGCGTCTGGACCTGTGGTAACTTTCTAATGAAAAACGTATGAGCATGAAGAAAGTCTTAATAACAACAATATTTGCTTGCTTGGCAATCACAGTCATGGCTCAGGATGTTGGTTCTGCTAGCGCTGAAGACAGCCTAGTTTTACTGACACCAGAGGAAGCGGATCAAATGCCAAAATATGTAGGCGGAGTCAACGCACTGTTGAAGTTTTTGAGGGAGAACCTCAAATACCCGAACGAAGCTCTAAAATACAAGGCAGAAGGGCGTGTAGAGATGTGGTTCATTGTTGATACAGACGGATCGGTGAAAGATATTTCTGCGAGCGATTGCAAGATAGAACGCATTGGTTCAAAGAAGTTTTACAGACTGCCTGTTGATGAGCAGTCGCAACTAAAAGAGCAGTTTGCCCTATTGTTTGCCAAAGAGGGCGCCCGCGTCATTCGAAGCATGCCCAACTGGATTCCTGGTGAGCTGAATGGCAAACCGATCAGAGTGAAATACAAATTGCCGCTTACATTCAAGCTCGACTAAGTAATATAGATATGCCACTTAGACTGCCTGACCGATTGCCGGCCATCGACCTGCTGAAGCAGGAAAACATCTTCGTGATGGATGCCACGCGAGCTCACTCGCAGGACATCCGACCCTTGCGCATTGTCATTCTGAACCTGATGCCGCTGAAGATTACCACCGAGACCGACCTCGTGCGTCTGCTCTCGAACACGCCGCTGCAGATGGACATCGCGTTTATGAAGCTGAAGAGCCACACGCCGAAGAACACGCCCATTGAGCACATGATGATGTTCTATAAGGACTTCGAGACGCTCTCGCGTGAGAAGTTCGACGGAATGATTATCACCGGTGCGCCGGTGGAGCAGATGGACTTCGAGGAGGTGACGTATTGGGACGAGATCACAACCATCTTCGAATGGGCGAAGACGCACGTCACGTCAACGTTGTATATCTGTTGGGCGGCACAGGCAGGGCTTTACTATCACTATGGCATACCGAAATATCCGCTTGCGAAGAAGATGTTCGGCATCTTCCCACAGCGGGCCATCCCAGAGCCGGTGCCCATCTTCCGTGGCTTCGACGATGTGTTTATGATGCCTCATAGCCGCCATACGGAGATACGACGTGCCGACATCGTGGCCGATAGCCGGCTGACGCTCCTCGCCGAGGGCGACGATTGCGGCGTTTCGATGGTGATGGCTCGCGGCGGTCGTGAGTTCTTCATCACGGGACACTTGGAGTATGCTGCCGACACACTCGACAAGGAGTATCGGCGCGACATGGCGTTGGGTCGGCAGGATGTTGGCATTCCGCGCAACTACTATCGCAACGATGATCCCGCACAGGGGCCGCTGGTGTCGTGGCGCGCTCATGGCAACCTGCTATTCTCCAATTGGATCAACTACTACGTCTATCAGGAGACCCCGTATAATATCGAGGAGATTAAGTAACACCCCGAATGGTCCGCGATGAACCGTAGGGGCAGACCCCCGTGTCTGCCCGTGGAAATATTATTAATTGGTGTTCGGGCAGACACGGGGGTCTGCCCCTACGGTGAGACACAATCCTTTAACGAAATGACGTCGCTTGAACTGTTGGCACCGGCCAAGAATCTGGAATGTGGCATCGCCGCTATTGACCATGGTGCAGATGCTGTCTACATCGGGGCTCCTCGCTTCGGTGCCCGTGCTGCTGCAGGCAACTCCGTCGACGACATCGCCACGCTTTGCCGCTACGCCCATCAGTTTGGCGCGAAAGTCTACGTCACCGTTAATACCATCATCTACGACTCGGAACTCGACGACACCTTCCAGCTCGTCAGCGACTTGCAGGCCGCCGGCGTCGATGCCCTGCTCGTACAGGATATGGGAATAATAAAGACCCTCCCCCCTGCCCCTCCCTATAGGGAGGGGAGTGAAAAGCCCTCACAAAAGGAGAGAGTATCTACTCCCCTCCCTTCACGGGAGGGGCAGGGGGTGGGTCTTCACGCCTCCACTCAAACCGATAACCGCACTCCCGAGAAGGTGCGCTGGTTGCAATCACTTGGCTTCCGTCGTGTGGTTTTGGCGCGTGAGTTGTCGTTGGAGGAGATTCGCGAGATTCATCGACAGGTGCCCGATGTGGAGCTCGAGGTGTTCGTGCATGGAGCGTTGTGTGTGAGCTATAGCGGACAATGCTACATGTCGCAGTACTGTCTGGGTCGGTCGGCCAATCGTGGCGAATGTGCCCAAATGTGTCGTATGAAGTACGACCTGTTGGATGCCGACGGTCGTGAGATTGAGCACCAGCGCCATTTGCTGTCGCTAAAGGACATGTGTCGCATCGACTCGCTGGAAGAGTTGGCCGATGCCGGAGCGGTTTCGTTCAAGATAGAGGGAAGGTTGAAGGATGTCGCTTATGTGAAAAACGTCGTCGCCGCCTATAGTCAGCGCCTCGACGCCCTTTGTGCCAAACGCCCCAACGACTACCGGCGCGCCTCACACGGCCGCGTCACCTATGCCTTCAAACCCGACCTGCGCAAGACCTTCAATCGCGGCTTTACAGATTATTTCCTGCACGCTCATCGCGACGAACACGGCTCGCTGCAAGGTCGCCAACGCGACATCGCCTCCTTCGACACCCCCAAGGCCCTCGGCGAGTATGTGGGTAAGGTGAAGGAGGTGCGCCGCGACTCGTTCACCGTTGCTGGCACAGCCGCTTTCGCCAATGGCGATGGCCTGTGTTTCTTTAAGGAGGAAAGGACAGAAAGGAGTGTAGGAGTGCAGGAGTGTAGGAGTTTAGACAAAAGCTCAGTCAAGGGTAATCATAATTTTCCATTATCCATTATTAATTATCAATTAACTGGCTTCCGCGTAAACCGTGCTGTGGGCAACCGCCTCTATCCGTTGCGCATGCCCGAGGGCTTGCGACCCGGCATGGCACTCTATCGGAACAACGATGTGGTCTTCGAGCGACTCATGGCAGGCAAGACTGCCGAGCGGCGCATTCCCGTGCGGATGCAGCTGGCCACGTATGCTGAAGAGGGTGGGGGCCTGCAGCTTACGGCCGATACGGGCAATGCACAAGCATGGGTGCGAATGTCTGCCGACTTGGGCACGCTGGCACAAAAGCCGCAGGGCGAATACATCGCCAAGGAGTTGTCGAAGTTGGGCAATACGCCTTTCGTTTGCGATGGTGTCGACATCCCCGAAGGCTTCAACGTCTTTGTCAGGGCAAGCCAGCTTTCGGAGCTGCGGCGACAAGTCGTGAGTAAACTCATGGAGCGGCTGACGGCTATGCAGCCCGATGTGTCGGAAGAACAGGCGGTGTCCGCTGAGACTGTTCCCGTGCCGTCCTATTCGCAACCTTACTTATATAATATAGCCAATGAGCAGTCGAAGGAGTTCTATCAGTCGCAAGGCGTAAGGGACTTGGCTCCGGCGCTCGAGTTGTCGCGGCCCTCTTATGCGATGTTGATGCAATGCCGCTACTGCCTGCGCTACACGCTGGGCTATTGTGTGAAGCATGGCGGCAGAAAACCCACCTGGCGCGAGCCGCTCACCCTTCGCTTGGGCGACGGCCGCGAGTTCCGCCTGGAGTTCGATTGCCGACAATGCCAGATGAACATCTATGCAAAGTAACAAAGTAACAAGGTAACAAAGTAACAAGGTGACAAGGTAACAAAGTAACAACGTGACGATGAAGAAGATGAGATATATCATATGGGTGTTGCTGCTGTTGGGTTTCAGCAGCTGCTACAACCAGAAATATTCTGAAGGCCGCCACTACTCGTTCAACTATAATTTCGAGGTGAAGGCCGACAGCCTGGAACTTCTTCGGCAGCAGCCGGAGGAGCTGGCCAGCGAACTCTTTACTGATTCTTTCGTCGTCAAGAAGGGTAGCCGATTGGTGGTAGCCGACTTCCGCATGATGCCTAACGACAGCATCGATTCCGTTTGGGTGCAGCTGGCAACGGAGAGTTCGGAGTTTGGCTGGACACGCGAATCGGAACTGTTGCCAAGTGTCGTGCCTGACGACCCCATCTCGCAAGGCATCTCCCTCTTCTCCGAACGCCACGTGCTCATCTCGCTCATCGTTGTTGTATTGCTGCTCATCGCCTATCTGCTGCGTAAGTTCCGCTCTTATGTTGCCGAAGGGGAAGGGAGCGACCAGGAATCTTCCGATGCCTCTACGCCGCGCATCGTACATTTCAACGACATCCACTCGTTCTATCCTACGCTGCTCGCCGTCGTCGTCGCGATGGCGGCGACCTTCTACGCTTCGCTGCAGATGTTTGCACCGGAGCTGTGGCAGCAGTTCTACTATCATCCCACGCTCAACCCATTCTCCGTGCCTGGTCTGCTATCGGTGTTCCTGGTGTCGGTATGGGCCATGCTCATCATCGCCATTGCCGTCGTCGACGATGTTCGCACGTTGTTGCCTTTTGGTGAGGCGTTGCTCTATCTCGGCGGACTGGTGGCTGTCTGCGCGGTGAACTACATCGTGTTCAGCATCACAACGCTTTGGTATATCGGCTATGTGCTGCTGGTCGTCTATATCGTGTTTGCCATTCGACAATACTATCGCCATCACGCCTACCGCTACACCTGCGGCCAATGTGGTGAAAAACTCCGCAGCAAGGGCACCTGCCCCCATTGCGGCGCGATGAATGAATAGCGTCTCAACCGCGCGTTAGCGCCTCTCAACCCTTCTCAACCCTTCTCAACTCTTCTCAACAGCGCGTTAGCGCTTCTAAACCTTTCTCAACCATGCATCGTAAAATTCTCTTTGCCGCTGCTCTTTGCAGCCTGTGTCTGCTCTCGTGTGGCAGACTGTCAGACTCGCAGTCTGTTTTGCAGACCGTTGGAAACCCCTACTTGCCCTTGTGGGAACACATTCCCGATGGCGAGCCCTATGTGTTTGAAGACCCCGACAACCCCGGGAAATATCGCGTGTATATCTATGGTTCGCACGACGATTTGAAGACTGAATATTGTGGACGTGATCAGGTGGTTTGGTCGGCATCCGTTGACGATTTGAACCATTGGCGCTATGATGGCGTAATCCTTGTTGTCGACAAGAATGCGAATGGAGAGCCCTTCGACTCTGCATCTACCGCCGACGTGCTCTACGCTCCCGATGTCACCCTCGTGACGGCCCCCGATGGAACGAAGACCTATTATCTCTACCCGAACGACCAAGCCGGCGGTCGCAACGAACTCATCGCGAAGAGCAGCCGACCCGATGGGCCGTTCGAGGTGTGCAACTGGAGTGGCGAAGATCCAAACAAGGCCGATGGCGTGTTGAAGTTCGACCCGGCGGTGTTTGTCGACGACGACGGCCGCGTCTATGGCTATTGGGGCTTCGAGCGCTCCTATGCTGCCGAACTCGACCCTGCTACGATGGCGACGGTGAAGCCAGGGACGGAGATTGTGGAGGATATGATTTCGTCGAAGAACCAGCCGGGCGAGTTCCGCTTCTTCGAGGCATCTTCCATCCGAAAGATCAAGGATAAATACGTGTTTATCTACAGTCGGTGGACGGCCGACGGCGAGTTCTCGCTGCCTGAAACCAACTACACGCTTGCCTATGCATATAGCGACCATCCATTGGGCCCGTGGACCTATGGTGGTACGATTATCGACGGTCGTGCACGTGAGACCAACGAACAAGGTCGCGTTATTGCTTCGGCCAATGCTAGCGGTAACACGCATGGCAGCATCTGCGAGATCAATGGTCAGTGGTATGTGTTCTATCACCGGCAGACGGGACTCAACGAGTTCGCGCGTCAGGCTATGGTGGCTCCCATCGAGGTCTCCGTGGAGGAAGGTCCTGGTGGAAAGGTCAGCATCAGCGAAGGCGAATACAACTCCGAAGGTTTCTCGCTTGAAGGCCTTGACCCGCTGGAACGCCACTCGGCAGGCATCGCTTGTTGGTATACTGGTCCGAAAGAGTCGGAGCACCGTTGGCCCAACAACGTCTTCTATGGCTCGTATGTGGAAACATCGTATGGCACCGATGATAACATGCAGGCACCCTACGACCTTCGCAACAACACCAACCATGTGGTGAACAACACCGATGGCTCTATCGTGGGCTACAAATATTTCAACTTCACGAAGACGCAGGGTCGCAGTGATGTGCAGCTGCTGTTGCGCTTGATTCCTGCCGGCATCGATGGAACCATCACCATTCTTGCCGACCGGCCATGGACGTCGCAGGGTGGAAAGGTGCTTGGCTCCATCCAGCTGAAGGCTGACATGCAGCAGACCTCCACCGAGCTAGCTGCCGACCTTCCTGCTTTAGCTGAGCTCACGGGTAAGCATGCCCTCTTCCTCGTTTTCGCTTCTGAAACCAAGGAGAAAAGCCTCTGCACCTTGCAGGACTTCGTGTTCAAGTAAGGCAATAAAGAAGGGCAACGATTTTAAATATTCCCCAAAAATGTAGGGACGCGGCGTGACGCGTTATTGGATTTAGCTTTCCCCTCCCAATAACGCGTCACGCCGCGTCCCTACATGTGAAGGTCAAAAAGTATATAACGACCAAAGAAAAAAGAGAATGTCTACTTCCTGAACTTCACGCTGCGACGCTGCGTGCCACACTGCCAACTGACTACATAAACTCCTCGCGGCTGGGCAGTCATGGAGAAGCGTTCGTCGCCCCGGAAACTACCAACGAGGCGACCTCCGGCATCGTAGACGCGGGCGATGAAGCGTTGCAACAACTCGGGCGTCTCCGAACCGAAGTGAAGTTCATCTGAGGTGGGGTTGTAAGCCAAAGCATAGTCGGCAGGCTCTACATCGCGGATGCCAGTGAGCGTTTCTGGAATGACATCGGTTGTGGGAATGAAATACCACAGCCGATTTTTGCTTTGCCCGTTGCGATCGTCGTTGGTGTAACTAAGGATGGCTGTTCCGTCGGCGAAGTTTCCACCGCTGAGGTTTGCGATGTGTTGCGTGTGTATGTTTAGCAAGTTGTAGTAGCCCTCCGTTCCTTGTGGCACGATGTCCCAGAGCTGTCGCTCGTCGAGCGAGTCCTCGGGAGCGGTGTCGAGTTGCGTGCCAACGTTCGTCGTCGGTCCCACCTCACCTTGTGTCGGGTCGTTCAGTGCGCGTAGCGACTGTCGGTTGATAAGCATGAAGTGTTCGCCGACGGGCTTCACCCACCAGTCCTCCCCTTCGTTGTCTTCCAAGTTCTCCCATTGCACCACAGCCGTTCCTCCACCGTCGATGGCTTTTGCGGTGCTCGCATTCGTGATGTGATAGAAGTAGTTGCGTGGTGCAAACGGGGGCGTCGGGTCTAAGGGTTTGCGGTTGGCGAAGGCATCCTCCAGAAAGGCGCAGTGGGCGACAATGAAACTGCGCAGATTGCTGATGTACTCGTCGTAGGTGTTGAAGAGAACAACCTCATGATACATCCGGCGGTTAATGCCCCAGCGCTCGTAGTTCAGCTCCTGCGACTCCGCGAGCAGCTCCGTCAAACTGTCGATGCGCGCAAAGAGATAGTCCACGACTCCCCGGTCGATGAGTTCCCGATAGCGCGTGTATACCTGCCGTGCAAACCACTTGTCCTGCCACATTCGGTTGACCCAAAGCTTCGTCTGGCCGAATCCTACATCCACCATCAGCTTATTCACTGTTCCCGTCTCACGATAATCGTTGTTGTAGGAGATGTCGTTATCCCACAGCGGTCCCCAGTAGAGCAGCGAGTCGCCGCGGTCCTTATAGAAATAGGTGCTGTAGAAGCCGTCGAGGTTCGCGCTGATCTCCGTACAGAGATACCAGTCGATGAGCGACGCGGAGTCGACGAAAGCTCGATAGCCCCTCACTGGGTCGTTGAAGTCGGTGATTCGCAGCGAACGCTCAAACTGTCCGATGTAGTTGCGAATCCATGTGTTCTGCGAAGGAGCGATGTCCTCATCTTCGGGATAGTGGATTCTGATGGGCACGCTATAGCTGGCAGTCGTGAAGCAGTTGCCGTCCTTGAAGCCGTCCACCTCCAGCAGATAGCCGCCGCTGATATCGCTGTCGTCGGTGAGTGGAAGGTCCTGCTCGGCGATGTTAACGCGATGAGGCCGCACGTCGACCTGATCGCTGATCTGATAGTTGCCCATGAACGTGCCGTTCAGCACCAAGTCCACAAATTTATAAGCAGGATTAAACTTCAGCGACGTGAACTCACCCAGCGACGACGTCACGGCATTTCGGATGAGCGACTTGTCGGCAGCGTTGGCCAGTAGCGTCCATTTCTTCGTATTCGCGTAGCCTTTGCCGAGTAACTTCTCCTTCTGGTTGAACTTCAACTTGTAAGGCTTTTTCGCCATGTTCCAAGTTGAATTGCCGCGGCCGCGAATCTGTAGCGAGTCGTAGACTGTCAACTGGTCCTGCTCATCGACGTAGCGCATCGTGGCGTACACGTACTCCGTCTTGCTCGTGATGGGTCGGCCGCCGTAGGTGTCGATGTAAACCGTCGGCAGATTCGTCATGCGTGTCCATTGGGCATAGGCACTCATCACGCAGATCAGCAGTAACCAATTGATAACCAGAGTTCGTTTCATGGTGCAAAGATACGAAAAGTCGAGAGCAATACAAAAAAAGTTAACTTTTTTTATTGCCGAGACGAAGTATCTTCGGCGGAGCCAAAGTGCCGAAAAGTTGAGGGCAATAATAAAAAATCCATATAAAAGAGGATTGCAGGCATGAAAATATTGTCGTACCTTTGCACCCGGTTATTAAAAGAAACTGTATTCATAATAGTAACCAACAACACAAAAACTATACACATAATTGATCGATGATGCCCGCCCTGCTTCGTGAAAGGAGTGGGGCGGTTTTGTAAAATATTATTCATTTTCATTGCTCCATATGTAGGGACGTGGCGTGCCGCGTTATTGGATGGAAAAGGAAAACTCCAGTACGCGGCACGCCGCGTCCCTACATTCTCTGGAGCCTCCTTTTAAATACTTTCAATTCCTTCAAATCTGTTTCAATTGACAACTCCATATTTCATATAAAATTCAATTGGTTATCCATGAGCTTGCTACCAACAAATCTTTTGTTTGAAAACATATTCAAATGTAAATATTATTCATAATATTTTTCATCGCTTATCAGCTGCGAAAAGTTCGCTATCACGTCTTTCTTCCGCATCTCCTTCGAACACTCTTTTTTCACCTTTAGGTCGTTTCGTTTCATTCCTCGCCAGCCGGTTTGTCATACAAAATCCGTTAAAAACTCTGAATAATAGTGGTTGGGTGGGGTTTGTTTCGATTATTTTTTGTAATTTTGCACGTTTTTAATTGCGTACGTGTGCAGGCGCATGCAACTTTATGCGCTCGAACTACGTCAAAACATCACGAAATCGAAGAAAAAGAATATGAAGAACAATTCATTGAAAACCCTGTTCATGGCACTCCTCGCCGGTGTGCTGTTCGTTGCCTGTGGCGGTGGCGAAAAGAAGGAGCTGAATCGCATGTTGCTCGACGTTGCCGATAAGGACGAGGTCATCGATGCTACGGAATGGGAGCAGATTGTAGAGTTCCTCGATGGGCAGAAGGCGCACTTCAAGGACTTCTACAAAGATGGCGAACTCGACATCGACGAGGTGAAGGACTACATCCAGAACTTCTTTGAGAATCGTCGTCCGCCAAAGAAGATTGATATCCAGGCTGGTCGTCGTACGCTCGGCGTGAACTTCTACCTGGAGCGCTCCGGCTCGATGGTTCCCTACGATGCTGCCGGTGGCGACGGCTCGTTCAAGGCCGCCATTGTGGGTATGCTGAACAAGCTGCCCGGCAGTGGTGACGACAACCGCATCTATGTTGTGAACTCCGAAATCAATGCCTATCCGCGTGGCTACTCGCAGTTCATCAGCGACCCGAATATCTTTGAATCCACCAAGGGCATCGGCGATGCTTCGTCTACCGACTTCGAAGCCATCTTCCAGCAGTTGCTCGACAAGACCGGTGAGGACGAACTCTCAATCCTCGTCACCGATATGATCTACTCCACGAAGCAAATGGTGGGCGTGAACCCACAGAAGGTGTTTGCCGAGGCACAGGGCATGACGAATGCCGTGTTCAAGAGCCAGGTGAAGGAGAAAGGCTTGCTCATCGTGAAGATGGTGGGTTCCTTCAATGGTCCTTACTACTCCTACAACTCCGCAGGCGGTCAGCAGTATAACGGTCGCCGACCGTATTACATCGTCGTCGTGGGTTCGAATGCAAACATCGCCCGTCTGACTCGCGACGAGGCTTATATCCCCTTCAGCCGTTTCAGCGAGCTGCGTGGTTATGAGGATATGTATCTCTTCGAGACCGACGACGTCTACAAACCCTACTACTCGCTGCTGCTTGAGAACGAGCAGATTCGCGGTCGCTTCCGCACCGTTCACGGACAGGGCGACCAGATTCGCGACATCGAGAATGTAGAGGTAGACCGCAACTCCGGCGACCTGCGCCTCGTGTTGGCTGTCGACCTCGGTGGCATGCTCATCGACGAACAGTATCTGCTCGACATCGACAACTACCGTGTGGAGAGCGACGATGCACTGGTCATCAAGGAGATACGACCCGTTGAGCAGAAGGATGTGTCGCCGGCAGAGCGCAAGCATCTCGGCAAGGCTACCCATCTGTTCATCCTTGAGAGCGAGGGCATTAAGCATCGTCAGACGGTGAACATCAAGCTGATGAACCGCCTGCCCGAATGGGTGGAGGCATCGTCGAGCGACGACGACAGCAGCGTCGGCGGTTCTGGCTTTGCCAATACGACGTTCGGCCTGAAGTACCTGCTGCAGGGCATCTACGACAGCTACCGCAAACACTCGAAGGGCGAGCCCTACTATTTCGAGTTGAAGCTGGGGCTTGATAAGTAAAAAGACCCACGTGTAGGGACGGGCTTTATTGCCCGTCAGCAACAAGAACTTCAAAAGGCATCGCAACTTGCGGACGGGGAATGAACCCCGTCCCTACAACGATAAAAATAGAAAGAAATGTCAATCTACAACAGCTACGATATTAACAAGCACAGCATTCGTTTGAAAGATTTCGATTACCGTGCAGACAAGGTTTATTTCGTTACTGTTGTTACCAACTCTCGAAGGCATTTGTTTGGAGATATACAAGACGGAATAATTGAACATAACGATGCGGGCAAGATGGTGTTAAGGCGTTACGCGGAGATTGCAGATTGCTTTCAAGGAATGTTTCCGTTAGATGTGGTTCTGATGCCCAACCATCTGCATTGCATACTGCAGAATACAAAAGAAGGTGAAAACCTGCTGTTCGATGTGATGCAATGGTTTAAAGGTGTTACAACATTCGATTACAAAAAGGGTGTTTCGGAACGGGGATGGAAAAGATTCGACCAACACCTCTGGCAACCAAGATATTACGACAGCATCTTGTGGAATGAACGAATGTATAAGGCGGTAATCGACTACATTGCGTGGAATCCGTTCAGATGGCAAAATGACAAACTGAATCCTGATTGTGGGGATGAAGTTGATGATATAAATAGTTTGATAAACGAATTAAGATAGCATACAAGAAGAAATGAAGAATTCAATCCTACTGATTGCAGGTGCAGTGATTTCGCTGCTTTTCCTCGTGTTGAACACGAAAATCTTTGAGGCACTCTACTTCGAGCGCCAGTTCTCGAACGAGATGTACAACCAGAACCTTTACTTCGTCGTAGCACTGGTGACGGTGCTCGTGGCATGGGGACTGGCTGCCGTGTTCTACTACGTCATCAACTCCGTGAGCTTCTCGCGCTGGTTCCATTGGCTCGTCGTGCTCGGCGTGGCCTGCGTGGCAGCCCCTGTCACCTCGTTCGTGATCTGCAATAATGCCTTCACGGCCGAGGGTTACGACTTCACAGGTCAGCTGGGCAGCTTCTGCGTGATCGACCTCGCCATCGAAGCCGTGCTGTTCATCGTAGCCTCGTTCGCCATGCGCTGGTGGAGCACCAACTGCCGTCATACTCCGATACCGGAATAAAAACCCACCCCCAGCCCCTCCCGAGGTGAGGGGAGTGTGGATATCAGGGTAGTTGATAATTAACATTTGAGAATTGAGTATTAATAAATAAACATTAAAAAGATTTTACTCCCCGCTCTTTAGGGAGGGGCAGGGGGGTGGGTCTCCTTATATTATGCGATTATTCCTATTCCTTGTAGGCGGTACCGGTTCGCGTGTGATGCGACCGCTCATCATGCAGTGTGCTGCAGGTGTTCATCCCATCGATGAGCAGGGACAGCCCATGCCGCTCGAAATCATTCCTATCGTTGTAGACCCCCACAAGGCCAACGAAGACCTGAAGCGCACCGACAACCTCATGCGCTGGTATAAGCAGATTCGTCGTGCCCTCTATGGCGAGCAGGTCGATGTGCGACGGGGCTTTTTCTCAACGAAGATATCCAGTCTCGCTGATATCCTGCCCAACGGCTCGCAGCTCAGCGACACGTTCCTGTTTAACATGGGTGCCATCGAGTCGAAGAAGTTCCAGGACTTCATCAACTATTCCACCCTCGACACCGGCAATCAGGCACTGTGCTCGATGATGTTCAGCGACTACCAACTCAACACGAAGATGGATATCGGCTTCGTGGGCTCGCCGAACATTGGCAGCGTCGCCCTGAACCAGTTTAAGGACTCCGAGGAGTTCAAGCAGTTCTCGAACGTGTTCCAGAAGACCGACCGCGTGTTCGTCGTCAGCAGCATCTTCGGTGGAACGGGTGCCGCTGGCTATCCCATCATTGTGAAGAACATTCGCAATGCCGCCCGCAACACACAAATCAACAACCGCGGCGACCTGCGCGATGCACGCATCGGCGCACTCACCGTGCTGCCATACTTCAACGTACAGCAGGACGACAACAGCCCCATCTCGCGCGGCGACTTCATCTCGAAGACCAAGTCGGCATTGTTCTATTACCACGACAACCTCACCGGCCTGCGCCAGAATGGCGTCGACCTGCCGCTGTCGAAGATCAATGCCTGCTACTACCTCGGCGACCAGGTGCCGTCGAACCCCTATTTCAACGACCCCGGTGGCAATGGTCAGCGCAACGACGCCCACCTCGTGGAGTATGTCGGTGCTCTGTCGGTACTCGACTTCCTCGGCATTCCCGACGACCAGCTGCAGACCCTCGACGGCAATGCCCAGAACCCCATCTACAAGGAGTTCGGACTCGCATACGACAAGCAGACGCTCACGCTGAAGGACTTCGGTGTGCAGACGCGTGCCTTGGTGAATCGCCAGTTGGCGAAGTTCCATCTCGCCTATATGTACATCACCAACCAGTTGCGTCAGGACATCGGCCGCGGCTACACGCAGGACAAGCCCGAGCTGTCGAACGCCTTCCTTTCCACGTCGTTCTACAACACGCTCACCAGCGACTTCTACGTCAGCTATCGCCAGTGGCTGCGCGAGCTCCGGCAGAACCAGCGCAGCTTCGTGCCGTTCAATCTCGCCACCGACAAGCTCTCCGACTGCCTGAACGACATCGCGCCGAAGACGGGTTTCTTGAAGTCCACCATCGACTACAAGAGCGTCCTCGCCGCCCTCAACAAGGCATCGCAGCAGGCCATGAAGACTCAGAAGTACGGCACCGACCGTACGGCGCTGAAGCTGCTCGACCTGCTCGACGAAACCCTCGACAAGCTCCTCGACGAGAAGTTCGTGGGTGTGGTATAGCCTTCGTAGCAAATTGATTATTCACATAAAGTTTCACAATACCCCCAACCCCCTATTTTAGGGGGCATATTCATGAGCAAGATACTTTCCTACAACAACAAAACCGCCGGAGAGGGATGGATTCCCCTCACCAGTCAGTATAACGCCGACGAGATTGAGATGATCGAGGATCCCAATGGTGGACTCTCGCAGCAGCCTCGCACGGCCATTCCGTCGCCGTTCGCACAGATGGACCTCGTGAAGAACGCCTTCAAGCGACTCTCCATGCATGCCAACCTGCAGGGCGAGGCCATGGACGAGAAACTCGTCGCTAACGCCCTCGACGTGGCACAGCTGTTCTTCAACTACGCTGAGCTGCGCAACGTGCTGCGCATCGTAGAGTGGAACCGCGACACACAGCTGCAGATGCTGAAGGACTCCCCACAGCACAAGTTGCTCGGCGAAACCATCGAGATGTTCCTCGACCAGGACAAAGAGGCTTTCAACTTCGACCGCATGGACCGACTCTATTTCCTCGTCTATGGCAATCAGGTCGTTGGCTCCACATCGCCCGTGACGCTGTTCATGGCTACGCCCAACGCCCGGCAGGGACGCTTCCCCATTCCCGTTGAGCAGAACGTGAACCTCTTCGACCTCTGGCGGCCGCTCCACATGCGCGACCAGAAGTTCGTGAAGTATCTCTACGCACTCTTCACCGCCTATCCCGACCTGAAGAAGTGCTGTGGCGAGGTGAACAGCTACCTCATCACGTCGCTGCCGCTGCTGCCCGCAGCCCTGCAGAACGAAATCCTGAAGGAGGTGGGCAACCCCGCCGCCTACGACTACGAGAGCATCGAGCGGGCGAAGACGTTCCTCGATACCACGTTCACGAAGATGGACGAAGGCATCCAGGCACTCGGCGTACCGTTCTATCAGGCCCGCGCCGAGGATGTGCAGAAGGCCATCCAGGAGAGCGACTTCAAGATTGTTCCCTCGCGCGACGACTGCGGTGCTCCGCTGCCGCTCGTCCTGCAGAACCACCTGAACGCGCCGCAGACCGACCCGTTCAAGTATATCACCTCGCCGTGGACCGATGCCACCGTCATCACCCCTGAGGACTACCAGCTGCCGCCCGAGAAGCGCGTGCTGCCGGCCACCACTCATGAGTATCCCTGGCTCACCGACGACGACTTCTTCCAGCCCACGCTCATCAAGCTCGACTACACCCTCGACCGCGACTGCTTCTTCGACGGAAACCTCTCCGTGGGCTCGCGCGACACCGACGACTGCGACTTCGTGCTCCCGCTGAAGCCGTTGTTCTTCAAGTACTTCAATGCCAGCGACCTCTGGGGAACCATCGCCGGCAAACCGAAGTTCGAGCTCATCCACACGCAGAACGGTGCCACCGAGACCGTGCGTGCCATCCTGCGCATCCCCGTGCAGAAGCAAGGCAAGTACATCACCCTCGAGCGCAACTACGTAGCCGCTCACACCAACGACCTGCGCTACGACCAGGCCAACAACCGCGGCTACTTCCTCACCGTGCCCTTTGCGCTGAGCATCTTCCCGTTCGTGCGCACGCCGTTCGACAATAAGTACTCCGTACAGCTCGTCGACCGTGCTCTGGGCATGCTGCAGAACTACGCCCTCTCGCTGTCGTTCTTCAAGAACGGCTATCAGCAGCAGCTCACCGGCGACAGCGTCGTCGTCCGCGAGCGCAGCCTGAAGTCAGAGAAGCGTGTGGGCTCGCAGTACTACCGTCTCAAAGACGACTTCGACTACATCAACGTCACGCTCACCGACGAGCGTGGCAACCAGGCTGCCGAGGGCATGATTTGTCCGCGCTGGGCAGCCCATATCCCCGGTCACGACGCATTCACGTTCTCCGTCGACTTCGGAACCACCAACACCCACCTCGAGTGCATGAAGGAGAACGACATGCCCGGACCGCTCCACCTCAGCTCCGCATCCACGCAGCGCCTGCTGGCAACGCTCTACAACGGCGAGCAGATTCTCTACGATGTCATCCTGAAGCAGGAGTTCCTGCCGAAGAACATCGGCGACGACTACGGCTTCCCGCAGCGCACCGTCATCAGCGAGGCCGAGCGACTCGACGCTGAGAACGTCGATGCCATCCTCGCTCTCGCCGACGCTAACATTCCTTTCATCTACGAGAAGGAGAGCATCGGCTACGGCAATCGCATCGTCCCGAATCTGAAGTGGTCCACCGATGTGGCACGTGCAAAGCGCGTCCGCGCCTATCTCACCGAGCTCGCACAGCTCATGCGCACGAAGGTGTTGCTCGAGAATGGCGACATCACGAAGACACGCCTCGTGTGGTTCTATCCGCTGGCCATGAAGGTGGGCAACGTCAACAAGATGGCTGAGGCATGGCGAAAGACGTTCAAGGAAGTCTTCGGCATCGAGCCCACCGACCAGAACCTCATCCAGATGCCGGAGTCCGTAGCACCTTATTATTTTTATAAGTCGTCGAGTAAGTTCCGCGGGTCGGCATCCAATGTCGCCAGCATCGACATCGGCGGTGGCTCCAGCGACGTCGTGGTCTTCGAGTCCGGGGCAAAGCAGCCGGTCATCCTCACCTCGTTCCGCTTCGCAGCCAATGTGCTCTTCGGCGACGGCTTCAGCGAGGTGCCTCACGGCGACTCCAACCCCATGCTCGTGAAGTACGTCGACTACTTCAAGCGCCTCTTCGATGCCGACGACGAACGCTACGGCGAGCTCAACGGCATCCTCGACGACATCACCTCGAAGCGCAAGAGTGAGGACATCAACGCCTTCCTCTTCTCCGTACAAAATAATAAGGTGGTGGGCGGCAACGACGTCTTCAGCTACAACCAGCGACTCAACGAAGACCCGCAGCGCAAGCTCATCTTCATCTACTTCTACGTCACGCTGGTCTACTACGTCGCACGCATGATGAAACAGCGCCAGCTGGCCAAGCCGCGCTCGCTCATGTTCAGCGGCACCGGCTCGAAGGTGCTCGACATCGTGGGCACCAACCGCGACCTCGACCTCCTCACACAGGCCGTCTTCGAACGCGTCTATGGCGAAAAGTACGATGTCGACGGCTTCTCGGTGGTCATGGAGCGCAACGAGCCGAAGCAGATCACCTGCCGCGGCGCCCTCATGCAGGTGCGCGACGAAAAGGGCTACGAGAGCATCGACACGCTCAACAAGCTGCTCGACAACTTCGACACACCGCTGAAGTTCAACTACTCCATGATCGCTAAGGAGAAGCTCGTCTACGACGACATGACGTCGGCCGACATCCGCAAGGAGCTCGTCGACGCCGTACGCGAGTACAACGAGTTCTTCTGCAACCTCTGCGACGAGATGCACGTCGTCGACCGCTTCCTTGTCGACAACAAGTCGCTGGTGCGGTTCCGCGAACTCGTCAACAAGGACCTCGAGCACCATCTCCTCAACGGATGGAACTTCGTCAACAAGAACGCCGACGAAAAGAACGGCAGCGACCCCATCGAGGACACTGTGTTCTTCTATCCCATCATCGGCAGCATTCGCGACAACCTCATCGAGAACCTGTAGGGAGTCAGCTCTCATTGAACTTGGAACTTTGAACGCGCCAAAGGCGCACTTGAACTTTAAACTTTAATCGCGCCATAAGCGCATATAGAATATGGGAATATTCAATAGCAAGAGTGACAACGACGCCTTCTCTCCACAGGACCTGAAGGAACTGTTCCAACGACTCGAACACCTCGAGCGCAAGTGTCGCCGCCTCGACGCACGCATCGCCGAACTCGAGGACGAATTCGCATCGCAGCGCAACCGTGCCGCCTCGGCAAAGATGGACGAGGCCACTGCGACACCGGCCGTCGACCAATCCGTCGACCAGCCCGCTGATTCGCGCGACGACCAACCCATCGACCCGCACGTCACAGTCTCCTTCGGCATGATGGAGGACGATGAGCCCGTCGGTATCAACTGCGACCCCACACCCTCCGCCGAACCCGCTGTCGGAGGCACCGTCGTCAACGTGCGCACGGCCACCGTCTACTACCTCCCTGCTCCCACACCCGACGGCTTGTTCCTGCAGGCCTCCGAGCGCGAGCAGATTGGCAAGAGCGTCTATCAGCTCACCACCAGCGACGGCCAGAACGGCACGTTCATCCTCCTCGACACCCCCGATGCCATCGCCACGGCGATGATCAGTGTCTCCACGTTCGTGAAGCCCGCCTGCAAGGTCAGCGGCAACACCTACATGCAGCCCCGTCATATCATCACCGAGGAGGAAGGCACCGCCACCCGTGAAGGCGCCGCCTGGCGCATCATCCGCAAGGCCGTCGTCCGCTTCGAATAACCCCCTCTCAACCGAAGGTCATCGACCGAAGTAGTGCTGTCACGCAAGCGTGGTGCACGAAAAAGCGAGGGAGGTAACCTCTCTCAACCGCGCTTTAGCGCTCTGACCATTCTCAACCGTTCTTAACCGCGCGAAGCGCTCTCAACCATTCTCAACCGCGCATTAGCGCTCTCAACCTCTCAACTTCTCAACATCTCAACCTCGCTTCATGCAAGTAAAATGCCCAAAATGTAGGTTCCGTTACGACACACCCGTCGCCGCAGGCATCACCGAGATTGCCTGTGTCTGTCCGCGTTGTGGCACCCCGTTTGCCCATACCATCACCGACGACGATCTCTCGCAGCCGTCATCCGACTCGCTGGCCGCGGGCGATGGCGCCGCGCAGACCGGTCGTGCCGATGGCATGCACGCCGTGCACACTGCCGACGGAACCGCGCAACACCCCAACGTCTCCACGTCTCCACATCCCAACGTCTCCACATCTCAACCTCTCAACGTCGAAACATCTCAACCTCTCAACGTCTCCACGTCTGAACATCCCAACTCCGCATCCTCCGACCAATGGATCAAGCACACCATCCCTGCCGGGAAACCGCAGCAGGGTAGGGGACGCCGAGGCTGTCTTCGCAACTGCCTCATCGTGTTCCTGCTGATGTTCGTTGTCCTCGTCTTCGCCGTCCGCAACTGCTTTGGCGACCGCTCCTACAAGCAGGCCATGCTTGAGCAGGGCGTCAACCAGTCGCTCGACGAGTTCGGCGATGAGGCAGTGGTGCGCGATGTCGACGAGTTCGTTGAGATACACCCCGAACCCATTCCCGACTGGCTCGAAGGAGCCTGGCGCGTGGAAACCAACTATGGCGTCATCACCATCACCATCCATGGCAACAAGATTGCTGAGGAGAGCGGTGGTGAGATCAGCCGCGGCACGTTCTACTACAAGCAAGGAAAGCTCTACTGCGATTTCGGTGATGGTGAACTCGCCATCCGCCGCCTCAATATGAAGCGCAAGTGCATCGATGCCGGCGACGGCATGCTGATGGAGAAACAATAATCGGCGTTGAGACGTTTAGACGTTTAGACGTTGAGCCGTAGGGGCAGACCACCGTGTCTGCCCGCACATCGGGAAACGCAAAACACCTCGTGTCTGCCCGCCCATCGGGAAACGCAAAACATCCCCGTGTCTGCCCGCCCATCGGGAAACGCATTCCACCCCGTGTCTGCCCGCACAACGCATACACCCGAATCAAATGGCATCGTCATCATTAGAAAAAATAAAACATAATATATAATAATTAATAAATAACCCAATCCCCGTCCTGACCCGTCAGGCCCTCCCCTCCTTCTTTCTCCGCTTCGCTACGAAAGCGGCAGAGCCGAGCGCGGAGGCGACTGGGGCGACTGGGGTCTTCAGAGCAGCCACTGGCGTGGCTGCGGCCCCACAAAGGGGAGCGAATCCCTCATTCGCGACGGAGGACTTTAGAGCAGCCACCGATGTGGCTGCGGCCCCACAAAGGGGAGCAAATCCCCCATTTGCGACGGAGGATACGGGAACGGGTTCTTAGCAAGCCTTGGCTTATCCCCCTGAAACCGCCAGGCACTCCCCTCCTTCGGAGGGGTCGGGGGAGGTTTTAATGAAAAAAGTAATCCTCACTGGCGACCGCCCAACGGGTCGCCTCCACCTGGGCCACTACATCGGCTCACTCCGCCGCCGCGTCGAACTGCAGAACGCTGGCGGCTACGAAAAAATGTTTGTGTTCATGGCTGACGTGCAGGCACTCACCGACAATGCCGAAAACCCCGAGAAGCTCCGCCAGAGCATCGTCGACGTCGCCCTCGACTGGATGGCTGCAGGCCTCGACCCGGAGAAGTGCATCCTCTTCATCCAGAGCCATATCCCCGAGCTCGCCGAGCTCACCACCTATCTCATGAACCTCATCACCGTCTCGCGCGTGCAGCGCAATCCCACGGTGAAGACGGAGATCAAGATGCGCAACTTCGAAGCCAACATCCCACTCGGCTTCTTCTGCTATCCCGTCTCGCAGGCCGCCGACATCACCCTCTTCAAGGCTACCACCGTGCCCGCAGGCGAAGACCAGGAGCCCATGCTCGAGGTCACACGCGAGCTCGTGCGCCGCTTCAACCAGATCTATGCCCCCGTCCTCGTAGAGCCGGAGATCATGCTCCCCGAGAACCTCACCGCACGCCGCCTCCCCGGCACCGATGGCAAGGAGAAGATGTCGAAGAGCCTCGGCAACTGCATCTATCTCTCCGACTCCGCCGACGAGGTATGGCAGAAGGTACGCTCCATGTATACCGACCCCACGCACCTCAACGTCAGCGACCCCGGACACGTCGAAGGCAATGCCGTGTTCACCTATCTCGATGCCTTCTCCACCGATGCCCACTTCGCACAGTACTGGCCGGAATACCAGAACCTCGACGAGCTCAAGGACCACTATCGTCGTGGTGGTCTCGGCGACATGAAGTGCAAGAAGTTCCTCAACCAGGTGCTCAACGAGTTCCTCGAGCCCATGCGCCAGCGCCGTCATGAGCTGGAGAAGGACATTCCCGAAGTCTACAACATCCTGCGTCGTGGCACCGACCGTGCTCGCGAAACCGCTGCACAAACCATGGACGAGGTCCGCAAGGCCATGCGCATCGACTACTTCAACGATGCCGAACTCATCCGCCAGCAGACCGAGCGCTTCGCAAAGTAGTCCTCTGCAGCGGCTCGTGTAACCGAAACGCCGCCACTTGTAGGGGCAGACCGTCGCGCAAGCGCGAAGTTAAAGGTCAAAAGGTAAAGAGCCTGCGGCTCGTGTAACCGAAACGCCGCCACTTGTAGGGGCAGACCGCCGCGCAAGCGCGAAGTTAAAGGTAAAAAGTGTAAAGAGCCTGCGGCTCGTGTAACCGAATAACCTTTGCAAACAATTTGTTTTTAAGGGGCAGCCCCTGTTGCATCTGCAATGGGGGTTGCCCCTATCGCATTCGTCCCTTTACGCCCTTTATTCCCCTTTACGCCCTTTTCTCCCCTTTTCTCCCCTTTACGCCCTTTTCTCCCCTTAATAAATAAAAGCATTCGTCCCTTTATGCCCTTTTACTCCCCTTTACGCCCTTTATACCCCTTTCATATATAAATGCATTCGTCCCTTTTACGCCCCTTTCTCCCCTTTTCTCCCCCTTTCTCCCCTTTTAAACTTATACCTATATCTTCGCCCCCTTTTTCCCCTGACGTCCTTATCTTAGCATGTAGAAATCCAACGATGGTCTGAGGTTATAATTATAAAAAAGGTACGGTTATGAAAAGATTTACAGATGAAATTTTGCCAGATTATTCTCTAAAGGCAAGGATGAAGGACATGCCGAAGGTCGACGACACCATGTCGCTGCTCACCGCCATCAATTGCATTGTTGTCATCGCCGAGGGAGAGGCGCTCAGCGACGAGTTCCACAAGGCAGCAAAGGACTATCTGAAGTTCCTCGCCGACCGCCAGGAACTCAACGAGATGCAGGCGTTGCTGTTCGCCATTCTCGTGGAGAAGAGCGCGGCGGGCAGCAGCGTCGAGGTCACCGACATTGCTCGCTTCCTCTGCGTGAACAACGTGAAAATGCTACACTATCGCCATTGCCTCGACGAGCTGGTGAAGCTCGGACTGGTGCGCAAGATGAAGACGCGGTTCGGCAAGATAGAGTACAGCGTCCCCGACGAGGTCGTCGACCGTATCGTCGACAACCAGCCCTATCACCGCAAGTCCCTGGCCAGCGCCGACGGCATAGAGTTCTTCCAGAACTTCTACGACATCACCCACCTGCGCTTCGAGGAAGAGATCTCTGCCGAGCAGATGGTCGACGAGGTGATGCGACTCTTCCGCGAAAACCCCAATAACACCTTCGTGAAGGCCGTCACCTCGAAGAAGCTCACAGCGCTCGAGATGGTGGTCCTCGGACAGTTCTGCCGACACCTCGTACTCAACGGGAAGAAGGTTCTCGGCTCCGAGCATTTCACCTTCTTCTTCGAAGAACAGCACGAGCGCTACCGCTTCTTCCGCACCCTCAGCGAGGGCACCCACCGACTCATCCGCAAGAAGTTCATAGAGAAGGCGTTCGACGACGGCTTCGAGAACAGCGACGAATACTCGCTCACCGACTCTTGCCGCAAGTGGCTCCTGAAGGGCTTCGACGTGAAGGTCCCGGAGACCGTCGACAGCAGCGTGCTGCGCTCTGATGCCATTGCCGAGAAAAGCCTCTTCTTCTCTGACAACGTGCAGCGACAGATGGAAACCTTCGCCAGTCTCATCAGCGAGAAGAACTTCCAAGCCATCTGCGCCCGACTGAAGGAGAAAGGACTCCGACAGGGCTTCGCCTGCCTGTTCTATGGAGCACCGGGAACGGGAAAGACCGAGAGCGTACTGCAGCTCGCACGACAGTCGGGACGCGACATCATGCAGGTGAACGTCTCGGAAATCAAGGACAAATGGGTGGGCAACAGCGAGAAGAACATCAAGGCGGTCTTCGACCGCTATCGCATGCTCGTCCGACAGTCGGAGCGCGCTCCCATCCTCCTCTTCAACGAGGCCGACGCCGTCATCGGAAAGCGTCTCACCAATGTCAGCCGCTCGGTCGACAAGATGGAGAACTCCATTCAGAACATCATCCTGCAGGAAATGGAGTCGCTCGAGGGCATCATGATTGCCACCACCAACCTCGAGGAGAACTTCGACAGCGCCTTCGAGCGACGGTTCCTCTATAAGGTGAAGTTCGAACGACCGCTGCCGGAACAGCGCTGCCGCATCTGGCAGTCCCTCATACCCATGCTCTCCGACGATGCCGCCCTCTCCCTCGCCACGAAATACGACTTCAGCGGCGGACAAATAGAGAACGTCGCACGGAAGTGCGGCGTGGAGAGTGTCCTCTATGGCGACGACGTTGTCACCGAACAACTCATCGACCGCCTCTGCAGCGAGGAGTCCATCGCAAAGAAAACCGTCAGAATAGGATTCGGCGTCTGAACTCAAAACTGATACTCGGATTGCTGCCAGGTGGTATCCATACTAAGGCGGAAGGTGCCAGTCTCGCTTGGTGTGCTATTGTAGAAGAAGGCGCCTGTGTAGCGGGTGATGAGGTTCACTGCTACAGGCACCTCTTCGAAGGTGCGCTCGGCAACAGTGGCGTCGTTGGCATCGCTGGCGGTGATGGTCATCTTCAGCTTTCCCTCTTGGGCATGGGGGAACGTGTATACATCGAACACGGCGGGCTGGCCTTGCATCTCTGACGTTACCTCGCGAGTCTCGGTTTGGCGGGAATTCACGCTGCCGAAGCCCGTCTGTGCATTGAACGTGCTACTGCCACCAGTGTAGTAGAAAGTCATGCTCTTCACGTTGTTGGGAACATTGTCGGTGGTGTTCAGTTGGAACATGGCGACAGCACGGTGCAGCACCACGTCGAGCGATGTCTGCGCGTCGATGCTGATGGTCTGGCAGCTGTAGAATGTATCGGTGACTTTGTTGTTTGGGAACTTGATTTCTTCCGGTGACGAGATGGTAGCATTGCCTTGACAACTGTGAGCGAGAATCACAATGGTATAGGTTCCCTCAGTGAGACTTGTGGAGATAATGCCAAAATTACTGTCGGTGTTTGTCTGGTTGATGCTTTTCACCTTCTCACCGTCTTTGAAGATGGCCAGGTTGATACGAGTGCAGGCGTCGCTGGCTGCCGTGGCGGCCCGGGTGTCGGTAGTGTTGCTGAAGGGTATTTGCTCAAAATGGGTGATGTTGAAGTTGACTTCGAATTCACCGGAATCAGGAGGAGAGACAATGTCATCGATGACGGGTTTCTCACAAGCTATCAGACATACTGCTACCATTAGAATAGTGCAGAGGTGGAGTATGAGGTGTTTCTTCATGACTATAATAGTTTGATAGTTATTAAATAATCGTTCTTATTGCAAAAGTACAGCTTTTTTCTGAAAAGCCGAAAGGAATACTCTTTTTTTTTCTGAGGATTGTAGTTTTTTTTTAGGGAACAATGCCCTATCTGCCTTTACATGGACGGGGGTGAAAAGTTGGTAATTGCCAAAAATAATGAGTTTTGTTTTTATTTCGCTCACTTATTCGTACCTCTGCGACTAATGTCGCGAAGGTACTCCATCTCGGCAAATTTAGAGTCCCTTGATAAGGGACGGCTTTAATGCAGGGTTAAAAAAATAGAATAATCTTTTGTTTTGCGCTCGATTTTTCGTACCTTTGCCGATATGAAACGAATAGTATTGCTTTGGGTGCTATTGTGGGGGGTGTTGCTCACGGTGCCAGCTCAGGTGTTGAAGGACGCGTCGTATCGGATGATGGGACGCGTGGAGGCGAATGGGGTGGTGAAGGATGCCAACTATCGGATGATAGGAAAGATAGAAAGCGACGGCAGCGTCAAGAATGCAAACTATTGGCTGGTGGGGAAGATCATGCCTGACGGCACGATAAAAGACAGCAGCTATAGGATGATAGGAAAGGTGGAGAAAGACGGCACGGTGAAAGATAGCAGCTATCGCTTCATCGGAAAGGTGAAAGACGATGGCACGGTGGTGGACCAGTCGTATCGGATGATAGGACACGCCAAGGGCGTGCCCGCGACGTATGTCGCAGTGATGTATTTCTTCAAGCTACTCTAGGCGCAAGGCGCCAAGGCGACGGAGTCGCAGTGTAAAGCAGCAGAGCTGCGGGTAAGGCGCTACGCGCGTTCAAAGTCGTTACAACTCTAAACTGTCAACTGACTCTAAACACTAAACTCTCAACTTTTAACTATACCTCATGCTAAAAACTCTTTATAGACAAATAGGACAATACAAGTGGGCGGCGGTGATGACGCCGGTGCTCACGGCGCTGGAGGTGGTGATGGACGTGCTGATTCCATGGGTGACGGCATCGCTCATCGACAAGGGTATCAATGCGGGAAACATGGAGAATGTGTACCGCTATGGTGGTCTGATGCTGCTGATGGCATTCGTCAGTCTGGCACTGGGCATCATGGCGGGCCGCTCGTCGGCGGTGGCTTCGACGGGCTTCGCGGCGAACCTGCGGTCGGCGATGTACCGGAACATTCAGCGGTTTGCGTTCAGCGACATCGACAAATATTCCACGGCAGGACTGGTGACGCGCATGACGACGGACGTGCAGAACCTGCAGCAGGCTTTCCAGCAGATACTGCGTGTGACGGTGCGTGCGCCGTTCCGGCTGGTGCTGAGCGTGGTGATGTGCCTGGTGATAGACCCGCGGCTGTCGCTGATCTTCATCGTGGCGATGGTGGTGCTGGGGGTGTCGCTATGGCAGATTATCTCACGGGTGTCGAAGTTGTTCCAGCAGGTGTTCGAGAAGTATGACGCGCTGAACGAGAGCGTCGGCGAGAACGTCGCAGGCATCCGTGTGGTGAAAGCGTTCGTGCGCGAGAAGTTCGAGAATGAGAAGTTCGCTCGTGCCGCCGAGGGCCTATATAAATTATATGTACGCGCGGAGAGCTTGATGGCTCTGAACCACCCGGTGATGAATATGGTAGTGTATGGCTGTATGATTGCCCTGTCGTGGTGGGGTGCCCACTTCATCGTCGGTGGTACGCTGACCACGGGTGAGCTGACGTCGCTCTTCACGTATGTGATGTCGATACTGCAGGCGCTGATGATGCTCTCGATGATCTTCGTGATGCTCACGCAGAGTGCTGCCTCGGCAAAGCGTGTGACGGAGGTGATTAACGAGGAACCGGACATCGTGAACCCCGAGAACCCGGTGATGGAGGTTGCCGACGGTAGCCTGGAGTTCCAAGGGGTGAGGTTTGACTATAGACCCACCCCCCAGCCCCTCCCGTGTAGGGAGGGGAGTGAAATGCCTAACCAAGCAGAGAAACAGGGAGAAAGCCAAGCAGAGAGAGTATCTACTCCCCTCCCTTCAAGGGCGACTGGAGTCTTCAGAGCAGCCACTGATGTGGCTGCGGCCCCACAAAGGGGAGCGAATCCCTCATTCGCGACGGAGGGCGGCCAGGGGGGTGGGTCTCTGTCCCGCCGCTCTGCCTTGTACAATGTGACGTTCAGCGTGGGGGCAGGAGAGACGATTGGTGTGATTGGCGGCACCGGCTCGGGAAAGTCGACGCTGGTGAGCCTGGTGAGCCGACTCTATGACGCCACGAAGGGCAGTGTGCTGGTGGGCGGTCGCAACGTGAAGGACTACGACCTGAAGACGCTGCGCTCGGCGGTGGCAGTGGTGCTGCAGCAGAACACGCTGTTCACTGGCTCGATACTCGACAACCTGCGGTGGGGTCGCAGCGATGCCACGCTGGAGGAGTGTCGCGAGGCATGCCGCATGGCGCAGGCCGATGAGTTCATCATGGAGATGCCGAACGGCTACGATACCCACATCGAGCAGGGTGGCACGAACGTGAGCGGTGGACAGAAGCAGCGACTCTGCATCGCACGCGCCCTGCTGCGCCATCCGAAGATTCTCATCCTTGACGACTCCACGTCGGCCTGCGACACCGATACCGACCGGAAGATACAGCAGGCGTTCCGCACGCAGCTGCCGGAGATGACGAAGCTGATCATTGCCCAGCGCATCTCGTCGGTGCAGCACTGCGACCGCATCCTGGTGATGGAGGGCGGACACGTGACGGGTTACGACACGCACGAGCACCTGCTCGAGACGAATCAGTTCTATCGTGAGGTGAACGAGCTGCAGAGCCTCGGAACGGGGGATTTTGATGGAGTTTAGAGTGGAGAGTTGAGGATCAGTTTCTGGTTTCTGGTTTATGTTACTTCGTACCATGACTTTTGTCACGACTCGGTAAAGATGAAGCAAGCTACTCTTTGCACTCGCTGCTCCAAAAGTTCTAGTTTCTAGTTTCTAGTTTTCCTGCTCCAGTAACGCGGCACGCCGCGTCCCTACATCTGAACAATTCTCAACAGCGCGTAGCGCTTCTTAACCGCCCGAAGGGCTCTTAACCATTCTTAACCGCGCTTTAGCGCTCTTAACCATTCTCAACGTCGCGAAGCGACATTACCCGCCCGAAGGGCCAATTATTTATGCGACAACCGAATTTCAACAGGAATCATGGGGGACCACGCGCACAGGCGGGGTTCCAGAAGATAGACAAGCAACAGCGGTCGACACTGATCAGGCTGCTGCGGCTGGTGATGAAGCACTATAAGTGGATGGTACTCACGGTGCTGGTGTGCATCGCCATATCGTCGGTGACCTCGCTGGCATCGACGCTGTTCACACGTACGCTCATCGACGACTACATCGTGCCACTCGTGGCGTCGTCGGGGGCGGCAGGCGTGGCGGCACCATTGGGCGCGGCGGCGTACTATCCGTTGCTGCAGGCGCTGCTGAAGCTCGGACTGATCCTGCTGCTGGGCGTGGCATGCTCTTACACCTACAACCGGCTGATGATCTACGTGTCGCAGGGCACACAGCTGCGGTTGCGCAAGCAGCTCTTCGAGCGCATGGAGCGTCTGCCGCTAAGCTACTTCGACTCCCACTCGCATGGCGAGCTGATGTCGACCTACACGAATGATGTGGACTCGCTGCGACAGGTGATCTCGACGAGCATGGCGCAGGTGTTCAACTCGCTGATTACGATTGTCGTGACGTTTACGTCGATGATGGTGCTGAGCATTCCGCTGACGTGTGTGAGCATCTTCATTGCCGTACTGATGTCGATAGCCACGACGCGGCTCGGCAAGTGGTCGCGCGGCTACTTCCGCACGCAGCAGGAGTCGCTGGCCAGCGTGAACGGCTTCATCGAGGAGATGATGACGGGTCAGAAGGTGGTGAAGACGTTCTGCCACGAGGAGCAAGCCATTGACGACTTCGAGCGCATCAACGAGCAGCTGCGGTCGTCGGCATGCAACGCGAATCGCATCGCGAGCATCGTGATGCCGGTGAACGGCAACCTGGGACAGCTGGGCTATGTGCTGATTGCCGTGGTGGGTGCGTCGATAGCGTTGGGTAGTTACCACGTCGGCGCTTGGCAATTCACAATCTCGCTCGGTACGATTGTTGCCTTCCTGCAGCTGAACAAGAGTTTTACACAGCCCATCAGCCATGTTTCGCAGCAGATCAACTCCGTGCTGAATGCATCGGTGGGTGCCGAGCGTGTGTTCAAGCTGATGGATGCCGAGCCGGAGGAGGATCATGGTACGGTGACGATGGAGGATGGGAAGTGGACAGAGCCCACCCCGACCCACCCCAAGGAAGGGGGCATTCCTGTGCGGGGCGACGTGGACTTCCGGCATGTGAACTTCGGCTATGTGCCTGAGAAACAGGTGCTCTACGACATCAACATCAACACGCTGCCCGGACAGAAGATTGCCTTCGTCGGCGGAACGGGTGCCGGCAAGACGACGATTATCAACCTCATCAACCGCTTTTATAATGTAGCCCCACCTTCGTCCCCCGAAGCCCCCCCTACTGCCCCCGAGGGGGCTTCTATAGCATTGGTGGCAGCAGACGGGGCATTAGTGTCCCCCTCGGGGGACGAAGGGGGGGCTTCGGGGTCAGTAGGGGGGGCTTCGGGGTCAGTAGGGGGGGCTTCGAGGGCAGAAGGGGGTGCTATCTTCTACGATGGCATTCCCATCAACGATATCAAGCTCGATGCCTTGCGCAGTTCGATGAGCATTGTGTTGCAGGAGACGCATCTCTTCACGGCATCGGTGCTCGACAATATTCGCTACGGCCGACTGGATGCAACCGACGAGGAGTGCCGCGAGGCTGCACGGCTGGTGGGTGCCGACGACTTCATCCTGCGTCTCGCCAACGGCTATCACACGATGCTCAGCGGCGACGGCGGCAACCTCTCGCAGGGCGAGCGCCAGTTGTTGGCGATTGCGCGAGCAGCCGTGGCGAATCCACCCGTGCTCATCCTCGACGAGGCCACCAGCTCCATCGACACCCACACGGAGCAGCTGGTGCAGCGCGGCATGGATAGCATCATGCGCGGGCGCACCACCTTCGTCATCGCCCACCGTCTCTCCACCGTGCGCAATGCCGACCAGATCATCGTCCTCGACCATGGGCGCATCATCGAGCATGGGTCGCACGACGAGCTCATCCGCCTGCGTGGCAGGTACTATCAGCTCTATACCGGCGACACGTCGCTGTTGGCGTAAGGAGACCCACCCCCCAGCCCCTCCCGTGTAGGGAGGGGAGTGGAAACCGCCAATATGGAGATACGCTTTCGCGTCTTTACAAAATTTAGAGCCCCTTGATAAGGGGCGGCTATAATGCGGGGTTTAATACGTTTTCGCGTCTTTAAAAAGACAAAATAAAACAAGGAAAACAGTAAAAAACATTTGAATTAAAATATAATGTTTTCTTATGTTCGTCGTGGTTTTCTTATGTTTTCTTAAAGCCCGCAAAGCGGATAAAAAGCCCGCATTACGGATTATTTTGCAAGAATATGAATATTATCGACCTGATTATCTTCTTCGTTTTCACCGGCGGCATCGTGCTGTTCGGGGCATCGTTCTATAGTAGGAAGGCGACGGCCGACGACTTCACATCGGCAGGACGCAACCTGCCCGGTTGGGTGGTCGGCATGAGCATCTTCTCCACCTACGTGAGCAGCATCAGCTACCTCGGCTATCCCGGCAAGGCCTACGACTCGAATTGGAATGCCTTTGTGTTCAGCTTGTCTATACCCGTGGCGTCGTGGGTGGCAGCGCGGTGGTTTGTGCCGTTCTATAGGAAGCAGACCAGCGTCTCGGCCTACTCGTTTCTGGAGGAGCGCTTCGGCCTTTGGGCACGCTGGTATGCCTCGGCCTGTTACCTGCTCACGCAGATTGCCCGCATCGGCACCATTGTCTATCTGTTAGCGCTGCCGATGAACCTGCTGCTCGGGTGGGACATACGCGTGGTCATCGTCCTCACCAGTATCGCCATCATCGCCTATAGCATGCTCGGCGGCGTGAAGGGAGTGATCTGGGCGGATGCCATTCAGGGATTCATTATGATTGGCGGTGCACTGGTCTGCCTCTGCATCTTGTTGTTTGCTCATCCCGGCGGTCCTGTGGAGTCGATGCGCATGGCGTGGGAGGCCGATAAGTTTTCGTTGGGTTCGTTCTCTCTGACCACGCTCGGCGAGAGCACGTTCTGGGTGTGCCTGGTGTATGGCATCTTCACGAATCTGCAGAATTACGGCATCGACCAGAACTACGTGCAGCGCTATCATGCCGCGAAGTCGGATCGTGAAGCCCGCTTCTCCGCCCTCTTCGGAGGGTATCTGTTCATTCCCGTCTCAGCGGTGTTCTTCCTCATTGGCACCGCCCTTTGGAGCTACTACCATGCCTCCCCAGAACTGGCTTCTCAACTCCTCAACTCCTCAACTTCTCAACCTCTCAAAGGCGACGAGGTATTCCCGTTCTTCATCGTTCACGTTCTGCCCACGGGCCTCACCGGCCTGCTTGTCGCCAGCATCTTCGCTGCCGGCATGAGCACCGTCTCCACCAGCATCACCTCAGGAGCCACGGTGGTGCTGAGTGATTTTTGGAGAAGGCTATCCAGCCAGTCTGCAATTTGTAGGGATGGGGTTCATTCCCCATCCGCAAGCGATGAGGCAAAATGCGAACGGGGAATGAACCCCGTCCCTACAGCAGGTGAAATAGGTGGGGGTGGGCTTTTAGTCCTCCGCCTTTCCAGTTTGGTCATTGGTGTGTTAGGCATCCTCATCGCATTGGCCTTGGTGAATGTAGACAGCATTCTCGACTCGTGGTGGAAGCTCTCCAGCATCTTCTCCGGTGGCATGCTCGGCCTGTTCTTGCTGGGATTCCTCTCGCGTAAGGCTCGCAACATCGATGCTGCCATCGGTGTGGGCTGCGGGTTCCTCGTCATCGCCTGGATCTCGCTGGGCAATAGCGGCATCCACGAATATCTCGCCATCGTCTTCGGCACCATCACCATCTTCCTCGTCGGCTTCCTGCTTACGAAGTGGTTGCATAGGGGATGAAACAGGTGGTAGTTCGCTTTTCCAATTCGATTATGCGAAAAATGTTTGTTGATGTAGGGACGCGGCGTGCCGCGTTGCTGGATTTTGCGTTACCCCACCAATAACGCGGCACGCCGCGTCCCTACATTTTTCTAAAGAAAAACGAGGTTTTCTATTTAATTTCGCTCGGTTTAGATAAATTTCTCACGCTCAAGAATGAAAATACGTTTTCGTTCTATTCGCTTAATCGAAATTTTGCACTACCTTTGCAGAGCGAAATGAATCAATGGAATCGGGAAATACTGCGGTTGGCAGTGCCGTCGATAGTGACAAATGTCACCGTACCGCTGCTGGGACTTGTCGATTTGGCCATCGTTGGTCACATCGGCAACGAGACAATGATTGGTGCTATCGCCGTAGGTTCGATGATCTTCAACGTGATGTACTGGCTGATGGGATTCCTGCGGATGGGAACCAGTGGCATGGCGGCTCAGGAGTATGGCGCACAGCAGAATGGCACCGCTGTTCCGATTCCCTTTTGGAGTGGGGTAGGTGGCCGGGCACTCCGTCTAGCCTTGATGATTGCCGCTGGAATGTTGCTACTGCAGGTACCGCTGCGGTGGTTGTCGCTGTGGCTGATGGGTCCGTCGACGGAAGTGGCAGTCCTTGTGCGCGCATATTTTAATATATGTATATGGGGTGCACCGGCCATGCTGAGTCTTTATGTGATGACCGGCTGGTTCATCGGCATGCAGGACACGCGTACACCGATGGTGGTGTCGATAACGCAGAACATCATTAATATCGTGGCTTCGCTGGTGCTGGTGTTCGGTTTTAAGATGCAGATTGAAGGCGTGGCCCTTGGCACACTCATTGCCCAGTGGAGTGGGGCGGTGATGGCGTGGGGAAAGGCGAACCCCAGAAGACCCACCCCCTTGTCCTCCGAAGGAAAAAGACCCACCCCCCAGCCCCTCCCGTGTAGGGAGGGGAGTGAAATGCCCAACCAAGCAGAGAATCAGGGAGAAAGCCAAGCTGAAAGAGTATCTACTCCCCTCCTTTCACGGGAGGGGCTGGGGGGTGGGTCTTTTTCTTCTTCCTCCTTCTTCCATGCCAATTTCGATTTATTCTTGCGGACGATTTGCCTGGTGGCGGTGAACTTGTTCTTTACGTCGGCGGGTGCGCGGCAAGGCGACATGCTGTTGTCGGTGAACACTCTGCTGATGACATTCTTCACACTCTTCTCCTACGTGATGGACGGATTTGCCAATGCAGGAGAGGCCCTGTGTGGAAAATATGACGGAAGCACTTCTCCCCAGTCGCTGCAGGCTGTCATCCGGCATTTGTTCCGTTGGGGATGGCTGATGGTGGTGTTGTTCACGGCGGTCTATGCGCTGGGCGGTCGCGGTTTCCTCGGCTTACTCACCGATGAGGCGAGTGTGGTGGATGCTGCGATGGAGTATCTGCCTTGGGCATTGCTGATTCCTGTGGCTGGCATGGCGGCATTCGTCTACGACGGCATCTTTATCGGTTTGCTGAAGACACGCGGCATGCTTGTCGCCTCGGCAGTTGCCATGGTGGTGTTCTTCGGACTCTACTTCGCCCTGTTCCCGCTATGGGGTAATCATGCGTTGTGGCTCGCCCTCATCGTCTATCTCGCATTGCGAGGGCTGGTGCAGCATTTGTATTTAGTTGAGAGTTTATAGTCAGTGGAGAGTTTCAAGTTTCAGGTTTCTAGTTTCGAGTTAACTCTACACTCAAAACTCTATACTATTCACTCTAAACTGACTCTAAACTCTAAACACTAAACTCTAAACTATTCATCACCGATGAACGGCGCGAAGACGGCATCGTATTCAGGTGAACCGCTAAGGCGGCCATTGACGATGCATACCAACTCGATGTCGCCATGGAAGCACAATCGGTTGTCGGCCTTTCGGAAGATGTCCTGATGGAATACGTACTTGATGCCTTCCTTCGACAAGCCGAGCTTCGAGACAAACGTGTCGTCGCAGCGCAACGGCGTCTTGAACTTCAGGTTCATGCGGGCCACCACGGCATCGGTGCCTTGTTCATGGATCTTGGCAAAGCTAACACCCAGACTTCTCAGGAAGAGATGTCGCGTGTGCTCTGCATAATGTAGATAATTGGCGTTGTTGACGATTCCTTCGATGTCGCATTCGTAGTCGCGCACCTCCATTTCGGTTTCAAAAATGTACTTCATATCTAGTCGTTTTCTTTGATGTTCTTGTTGCAAAGGTACGATTAACTGCGAGAAAAACAAAATTTTCTTTGATTTTTCTGAACAAAAGAGTACATTCGCCGAATGTCTTTCTTGCGTGTTTCCTTTGGTTTTATGCATGAAATCATAAATTTTTAGTGTGTATAGCCTTTTTTTCTTCTTTTTTTTTTGGTTTTTCAGATTTTTTTATGTAAATTTGCCGAAGATTAAGTCCCTTCTCTTTACAAAGAGATACTAAACTAATATATACAATCTATTACTGTTGCTGGAGGTCAGTGCATTCATGGAGAGTTATATTAACCATTTTATTTCAGCTAAAACTATCTGCAATTAATTTTGTAGTGACCCTCTTCTTTTGTCTGTGCACAAATTAACCCATCCTTCGTACAATGGTGAATCTGAAATGGTTTCCCATGCGTGTCACGTACCATAGGGAACTGAAAGTCAAGGAACAATTGGATATTCTTGGCATTGAGAACTTTGTTCCAATGCATTATGAGCTGGTGGAAACCAAAAAAGGCAGAAAGCGAATGCTCGTGCCTGCCGTTCACAACCTGATATTCGTGCATTCCACGCAGGAAGCCATCACTCATCTGAAGATGACCAAGAAAGAATGCGAGCCTTTACGGTATATGATGAGGCGTGTGTCAAGTAGCCGAAACAGCCAAAGCGAAATCATCACTGTGCCTGATCATGAAATGGAGAATTTCATGCGGGTGGCATCTGTTCAAGACGAAAGCGTGATGTTTCTCGACTATAAGGAATTTATCGGCAAGGAAGGCCGCCGCGTGAGAATCAACGAAGGTGCCTTTGCCGGTGTGGAAGGTGTCATCAAGCGTATCAAGAGAAACAAGCATGTTGTGGTTCAGATAGAAGGTGTTACGGCCGTTGCCATTACTTTTGTTCCATCGAGTTATCTTAGCATCATTTAAACCTAAACAGTATGGATAAGTATTCTGAAATGTTAGCTGATCTTCCGTTCGATTTGTTGCATGTCGCACAGTCGTTTGCCAACGACAACAAATCGCCGAAGATTGAACCCGCCCATCTTTTCCGTGCACTGCTTCACAAGAGTGCCGGGCTTGTCAGTTTCATCGAGGACACCCTCGATGAGGATTATTACTATATGCTCGACTGGGCAGACATGCGCATGAAGCAATGCGACAAGTCGCCTTATGGTATGAAGGGCATAGATCTCTCGCAGGATTCAAAGAATGTGGTGAAGGAGGCAAAGGAAATTGCCGAAAAACACGGACAGAACGAAATCTCTCTTGTTACACTGCTGGCTTCGCTGGTGACCCCGGGCATCGGTTTCTCCTATGAGCAGCTGAAGACGCTCCCGTTGCAGGCAGAGAAGGTGATGGCTACGCAGACTGGTGGAGTGGTGAAGACTGCTTCGGCTCCTACTGGCGGCGGTGTGGCTACAGCCGGCACTCCCGGCACCAACGACTATTGCATCTCGATGCTGGCAGAGGTGCCTGAGGCTCCCGTCATCGGCTTCGACAAGGAAATCCTCTCCATCGTTGAAATCCTTGCCCGTAAGGACCGCGCCAATCTGCTCATCGTCGGTGAGACCGGTGTTGGTAAGACCAGTCTGATTGATAGCATCGTGCAGCGTGTTCGCGATAAGAAAGTGCCTTCGTCGCTTGAGAACATGCAACCCTACGAGCTCGACCTGATCACACTGAGCCAGGGCGTGAGCTACAAGGGTGAGATTGAAGACCGCTTCAAGAAGGTCACCGAGGACCTGCTCGCACAGACGCAGCCCGTGTTGGTGATTGAGAACTTCCATCGTGTGGAGGACAAGCAGTCGGTGCTCAACGGCATCTTGCCCAACCTGAAGCGACTGCTCTCGAAGAACATGCTGCAGGTGGTTTGCACCGCTACAATCGACGGCTACACCAAGGACATTGAGAAGGATAAGGAGTTCACCGCTTTCTTTGAGAAGATTAGTGTTGAAGAGCCCAACGAGGAACAGGCTATTGAGATTATCAAGAGCAAGCAGCAAAGCTACGAAGACTTCCACCATCTGCCCATCGATGACGATGTTCCTGCCGAAATCGTGCGTCTGGCCAAGCGCTACATGCCCGATCGCCGTCTACCGTCCTCGGCTCTCGACCTGCTCGACCGTGCTATGTCGTCGGTGAAGATTGCCAACGAGATGGCCGACCTCGCAGAAGAGAAGAAGGAAGATGCCAAGAAGGAGAAGCTGGAGAAGGACGCTGTTCGCGACGTCGTTGCAAAGATGACTGGTATCCCAATGGGTAACATTCAGTCAGAGGAGCGCGAGAAGCTCGGCAACGCCGAAGAGATTCTCCATAAGCGCGTTGTGGGTCAGAACCACGCTATCAAGAGCATCCTCGATGCCATCTTCGAGAGTCGTTCCGGACTGAACAAGAAGGGTCAGCCGATGGGCTCGTTCTTCTTCCTCGGCCCGACCGGTACTGGTAAGACCGAGCTGGCTAAGTCGCTGGCAAACTTCCTTTTTGATGACGAGACCGCCATGTTGCGCTTCGACATGTCGGAATATAAGGAAGAACACTCGGTGGCACTGCTCTATGGTGCGCCTCCGGGATACGTTGGCTATGAGGAAGGCGGCTTGCTGGTGAACCAGATTCGTCAGCATCCCTATTCAGTCGTACTGTTCGATGAGATTGAGAAGGCACACAAGTCGGTGTTCGACCTGTTCCTGCAGATTCTCGACGAAGGTAAACTGCACGACCGTCTGGGCCGCGTGGGTGACTTCTCGAACTCGCTGATTATCTTCACGTCGAACATCGGTAGCGACTACATCTTCAAGTCGTTCGGCGAGGGCGTCGTGCCTACACACGACAAGCTCCTCGAGGTAATGCAGGGCAACTTCCGTCCAGAATTCTTGGCTCGTCTGACTGAGATCGTTCCGTTCTCGCCCATCACCGAGGAGATGATCGATCGCATCTTCGATATCCACATCAAGAACTTGTTGAAGACTCTGAACGAGCAGAATATCAAGCTCGTCATCGATGAGTCAGCTCGCAAGTATGTCACGAAGGTGGGATTCAACGCTCACTATGGTGCTCGTCCTATCCTCGGTATCATCCGAAAGGAGATTCGCCGTCCGTTGTCGAAGTTGATCATTGCCGGCACGGTTGCTCCTGGCGATACCGTCACGATGAAATACGATGAGGAGCAGAAGCAAATCATCTGGGATATCGACTCGCCGGATGAGCCCGAAGCACCTGCTGAGGCTGAAGTACCGAAATCCCCTGAAGCCCCTGTAGCTCCTGAAACTCCAGAAGCACCCGAGGCTCCTGAAACTACTGAAACCCCGAAAGACGAATAATCTTCATTTTTAACTAAATTAATAAAAAATCTATTATGGCAAGAAAAACTGTTATTACTAAGGTGCTCGACGTAGAAGCCCAGGATGGCATTATCGAGTTCCCGCAAAACCGTGCGTTGTATGCCGATCAGTTCACTGATGAGGCTCCCAACACCGATGAAGAACGTGAGGGCTTCAAGCCCAAGAGCATGAAAGACGTGTTCGAACACTATCAGCCCAGTAAGAAAGGCGTGACGATGGAAACCGAAGCCGGTGGTGCTGTCTATGAAGATTTCGACTTCAAGCAGCTAAAGGACTTTGAGGACGAGCAGCTCATTGCCCAGAGCGACCTGATGGGTGCCGCCAAGGGTAAGATAGATGCTTACAACTCTGTGATCCGCCAGTTGGAGAAAAACAAGACCCTTCGCAACACGTTGAAAGACGAGGCTGCCCGTGGTAATCTGAAGAATGCCCTGAAGGCTCTGTTGGCAGAGCTCGACGAGGCAGATTAATAGTTGGAATATTGATAACTAAATTTTTTGGAACTTTAAAAATAGAAATATTATGGCAGCAGAAGAACTGAAAAAAGAAGCTCAAGGCGAGGCCATGCAACTTCGTGAAAAGATTGAAAACCCTGCAGCCCTTCTACAGGAAAGCTTGGACGGACTGAATAAGTTCGGCGGTTTCCAGATGGTGAAAGGACTCATCAAGGGTGTTGAGAATATGGACCCGCGTCGTAAGGCTGTGAAGAATATCTTCCTCGGCGATGCAGCTTATGCTGAAAGCCGCAAGAAACTGAAGGCTGAGTTGGAACTCTGGGTAAGCATTCTCGAGAGTGGCGGCACAGATCCTATGCAGATCATCGACTCCTGCAAGGAGAAGCGCGACAAGGCAGAGAAGAACCTGCAGGACAACCTCTTCAACGTGCACGAGGAGATTAAGAAGCTAGAGGTTACCTATCGTGCCCTCGACTCTTTCTTCGCCAATGCTGGACAGGGTAAGATGGAATGTCTGACGCTGATGAACGTGAACAAGGAGGAGTTGGAGTACCACGATTCTGAGGACACACTGGCTATCCGCGACGAGATGGAGAAGTACTACGACCGTCTGAGCCTGAAGAACAACTATAGCTTGCTCATCATCCCTGGCTATCTGGGCGACTCCAACACAATTCGCATGTGGGCCGATACCGCTTATCGTAACAAGGTGATGATGGTGACCGATTTCAAGGACAGCCAGAATTTCAGCATGCTGAAGGACGAGCTCGACGACGCTAACATGCAGGGACAGGATGCCAAGCTGGCCAATGTCATCATGACATGCAACTATCTGCTCGGACGTAAGAAGTCGGAACTCGCCAATGAAGACGACGATCTATACGTTCCTGGCTCATCGGCTTTGGCAGGACGCATGACGAATACCGACGAGATCGTTATCGCACAGGGTGCCGCTGGTAAGAAGTATGGTACGTTGAGCAACGTGAAGGGTGCACGCCTGAACCTGCGCAAGTCGGAAATCGCAGCTCTCATCGACCAGGGTGTTATTCCTATGGTGGAGGAGGATGGCCGCACGATGGCCTTCTCGAACCGTTCTCTTTACAACGGTGCAACACTTGGCTTGCAGGAGTATCCTATTGTTCGCGTGTTCGACTGGATCGGTAAGGTGTTCCAGAACTTCTTCAACGACGAGGCTTTCATCAACTGGAACTCGGCCGTTAAGGCAGAATTGCAGCAGGCCGTTCATGACTTCCTGAGCGACTATAAGGGCCCGGGCAAGCTCATTGAGAACTATAACCTGAAGGGCATCAACCAGGATCCGAAGACCAAGGACATCAAGATCGAGGTTGAGTTGAAGCCTTTCTTTGCAGCAAAGAACTTCTTCATCGAGCTGACCGGTCACAATGGCCAAGCTGGTGTTGAATGGGATCAGAATGTTTCTTAATAAATAATCATTTTTCTAACTTTTAAAATCTTGAACTATTATGGCAACAAGAACCGTGACTATCAAAGCTGACGGCATCGCCGAGCGCGAGGTAATGTATGTTCGTTATGAACTGAATCAGCAGACCGATGTTGAAGGTCAGCCCACAGGTACCACCCGCGGTGGTAAGATCTATCTGAAGGTGAAGTCGAACGACGATGGCAACACCGAACTTCTGGAGTGGATGTGCGACACCTACATGAGTAAGTCAGGTACAATTTCGTTCCCCAACCGTCAGGGTGGTGAGATGAAGCACCTCGATTTCAAGGAGGGCTATCTCGTAGAATATGCTGAGACCTATGACAATAAGAACGAGGTTCAGCAGTACGAGGAGTTCACCATCTCTGCTAAGGAGATCTCCATCGGCAACGCTCGTCACAACAACCGTTGGACTATCGACAACTAATTCATTTCACATTCCCCTTGGAACTACCCAACTGGTAGTTCCAAGGGTTTCTCTCTTCGTATTATCATACCTTATTAATTTATACACCTTATTTATAATATAAAGCATGGGATTCCTCGACAGTATATCAAAAGCAGCCGATTCTATTAAAAAGGGTGCGGAAGAGGCCGTATCAGGTTTGCAAAATACAGCTAAGAATGCTGCAGATGCCGTTCAGAATGCAGCAAATAACGCCGCCAGTTCTGCGCATAAAGCTGTGCAAAACGCTGCAAACTCTGTGCAAAACACAGCACAGGGTGCCGCAAATTCAGCGCAAAACCTGGCTCAAAATGCCGCCAATTCCATGCAGAACGCAGCACAAAATGCCGCCAACTCTGTTCAGAATGCAGCCAGTAATGCAATGAATTCTGCGCAGAATGCAGCACAAAATGCTGCGAACAGTGTTCAGAACGCAGCCAGTAATGCAATGAACTCTGCACAGAATGCAGCTCAAAATGCTGCGAACAGTGTTCAGAATGCCGCCAATAATGCAATGAATTCTGCTCAGAACATGGCCCAGAACGCTGCCAATTCTGCTCAGAATGCAATGAACTCTGCGCAAAATATGGCTCAGAACGCCGCCAACAACGTTCAGAATGCAGCCAATAATGCAATGAATTCTGCTCAGAATATGGCCCAGAACGCCGCCAATTCTGCTCAGAATGCAATGAACTCTGCACAAAATATGGCTCAGAATGCCGCCAACTCTGTTCAGAATGCAGCCAATAATGCAATGAATTCTGCGCAGAATGCAGCACAAAATGCCGCGAACAGTGTTCAGAACGCAGCCAGTAATGCAATGAACTCTGCACAGAATGCAGCTCAAAATGCTGCGAACAATGTTCAGAACGCAGCCAGTAATGCAATGAATTCTGCGCAGAATGCAGCACAAAATGCCGCCAACTCTGTTCAGAATGCAGCCAATAATGCAATGAATTCTGCTCAGAACATGGCCCAGAACGCTGCCAATTCTGCTCAGAATGCAATGAACTCTGCACAGAATGCAGCACAAAATGCCGCCAACTCTGTTCAGAATGCAGCCAATAATGCAATGAATTCTGCTCAGAACATGGCCCAGAACGCTGCCAATTCTGCTCAGAATGCAATGAACTCTGCACAGAATGCAGCACAAAATGCCGCCAACTCTGTTCAGAATGCAGCCAATAATGCAATGAATTCTGCTCAGAACATGGCCCAGAATGCTGCCAATTCTGCTCAGAATGCAATGAACTCTGCGCAAAATATGGCTCAGAACGCCGCCAACAACGTTCAGAATGCAGCCCAAAATGCAATGAATTCTGCACAGAATGCAGCCCAAAATGCCGCCAACTCTGTTCAAAATGCCGCCAATAATGCAATGAACTCTGCGCAGAATGCCATGAATTCAGCTCAAGACATGGCTCAAAATGCTATGAGCTCTGCTCAGAGTGCAGCTCAAAACGCTGTCAACACAGTGCAGTCTGCAGCCCAGAATGCCGCCAGCAGTTTGGAGAGTTCTGCTCAAAACGCTATTAGCCAGATTGAATCGACAGCTCAGAGTGCAGCCAGTTCGGTTCAAGATGCGGCCAAGAATGCTGCAGGCCAGATGGAGCAGGCCATGAGCTCTGCTAAGGATATGGCACAGCAAACCGCTCAGCAGATGGAATCTCAGGTTCAGAACGTTGCTTCAAAAATTGAGAGCGGTGCCCAAGAAGCGAGCTCCAGACTCCAAGACGGAATCAGCAATATTCAGCAACAAGCATCACAAGCTGCCTCCCAACTGCAGGAGAAAGCTCAGAATGCCGCAAGCGAATTGCAGAGCAAGGCCCAGGAAATGGGTAGCCAGGTGCAGGATAGCATCAGCAACATTCAGCAACAGGCCGCTCAGGCTGCAAGTCAGGCTAGTGCAAGTGCCGCAAATGCTGTCGCCCAGGTCAAGAACCAAGCTGAAAGTGCTGTGACGCAATTGCAAGACACAGCCAAACAAGTAACCAGCCAGATAGAGAGTGGTATTCAAGATGTTCAGAATCAGGCTACACAGGCTGCATCTCAACTCCAACAGCAAGCTGAACAGGCTGCCAGCCAATTCCAACAGCAGGCAGAACAGTTAGGCAGCCGTATCGAGAGCGGCATCAATGAAGCACAGAACAAAGCTCAGGAGTTGGGCAGCCGTATCGAGAGTGGCATTCAGGATGGTATCAATACTGCACAGGCCAAGGCTGAAGCAATTGGCAACAAGATAGAAAGCGGACTCAACGATGCTCAGTCGAAGTCTCAGGAAATGGCCAACCAGATTGAGTCGCAAGTGAAAGATACCGTTAATCATCTGGAACAGGAAGCTAAAGCTGCTGGCGAGAAGATTGAGAACGGAATAAAAGATATACAAGACCAGGCTTCACAGGCCGCAGAGAAGATTCAGAACGAGGCCAAGGAGATTGCTAATCAAGTAGAGCAGAAGGTCAAAGACACTGCTGAGCAAATCCAGAATGAGGCCAAAGAAGTTGTTGAGAAAATAGAGAATAAGGCCAAGGAGATTCAGGAAAAGGCTGAGGAACTTGGCGAAAAGGCCAAGGAAGAGTTCCAGAAACTCGAGGACGAAGCCAAGGAGATGGCTTCCAAGATTGAGGATAAGGCCAAAGAAGTCGTCAACGAGGTTGAAACGAAGGTCAAGGACACCGTTGAGAAGATTGAGAACGAGGCCAAGGAAATTGCCAGCAAGATTGAGGATAAAGCCAACGAGATAGCCAACGAGGCCAAAGACATGGCCAATAAGGCTATGGAGAAGGTCGATGAGGTGAAAAATAAGGTTGCTGAGGCTGCCGATGCTGCTGTCGACAAGGTTGGCTCCATGATTGATGATGCCTCCAACAAACTTAGTGATGCCGCAGATGCTGTATCCAACAAGATTGATTCTGTAGTGAGCGACCTTTCAAGTAAGGCCGACGCACTTGTTAACAAGGCACAAGATGCTGCCAACCAAATCAAGGATGCAGCTCAGAAAGCCCTCGACAATGCGATGAACTCATTGCAGGGCGGCCTCGACAACTTCCTGGGTGACTTGAGTGATATCACAAGCCGGGCACCTTCGATTGATGGTGCAATGAATATGGCCAGATCGCTGAATAGCGACCTGTTAGGTGGTGGAGCTGAGGCAGGCAGTGAGAATGACTCCTTCCATGGAAAGATTGAGGTTGCTGGTAAGAAATACGGTATTGTTGAATGTAAATATCGCTTCTTCCAGGCTACCGATAGCACAGGCAAACCTTCTACCCGTCCGCGTGGTGGTGCCATCATATTTATCATGCCTTCGCTGAGCGACGACAATGTGTTCTTCTATAAATGGATGTTCAGCAAGACGCAAGTATACTCGGGTGTGCTGAAATTTGTAGTTTATTCTCAGAAGAACAAACGGAGCTACAAGACCGTCGCATTCAAGAATGCCTACTGTACTGAGTTGGAAGACTATTTCAACGATCATGACTCTCGCCTGATGCATACTCGTGTGACCATTGCAGCAGAAATCATTACGGTTGGCAGCAATGACCAGGCAGAGTTCAACAACGACTGGACGTAGTTTTTCTTAATTGATATTTAGTAGTTGATGATTGATTGTTAAGAATTATTCGTTATGTCTATAACAGTTAAGAATATTGCGTTTAGCATCGCCGGAACACCGTCGAAGCAGTTCAACATTGAACTTGATGGTGCCAAGTATAGTTTAGATCACTTTAAGCTCACACAGAAGTTGCTGGAGCCATGTCGTCTAGAGTTCAAGTTATGTAAGGCACCTGATGAAGATATCAACGAGATACAGTTTACCACCTGTGGTTCGATGATAGGCAAGGATGTCATCCTAAGTTTGCAAACCGACTCTACCGAACTGGAAATTTCCGGATTTGCTGCGGGCTCACAAAATGCTGACATTGAGTTTGAGGGTTTCATTACTACTGCTAAAGCTACTCGTAAAGAGTCAGAGTACGGAATTGAGGTCATTGCAGAGACCAAAGATGTAGTGTTGAAAGATTCTCCCAACTTCTGTCTATTTAATGAGATGTCGCTTAAAGACATAGTAAATGATGTAACAAGTTTTGCTGGAGTCGAAGTGGAGTTGGATCCTCAAAAGGAAGATAAGATTTTCTATACTGTAGAGTATAATGAAACTAACTATGAGTTTTTGCAGCGTCTTGCACAACGTCATGGTGAGTGGATGTTTAATACGGGGAAAAAGTTGCATTTTGGCAAGTTCAGCCAGCAGGACAGCATAGTTCTTTCTTATCCTAGCCAGGATCTTCCTGAATACAGTGCCCGTTTAAAGACATTTCATGTAAAGCATAAGTTTCACCAGTGTTCGTACAATGATAGTTTTATAAGCAATGATTATAGCGGAGAAGATCAGAAAGCAACGAACAACGACTTGAACGATCGTACCTTTGCCGCTTCCTTAGATAAGTTTGGACATGGTACATTAAGCGAGATAAAATCGCTAAGTCTTGAAAGAGATGAAGAAATGGATAAGGCATGCCTGAATACAGATACCTTTAATGAGCCTTCTACTGCATATAAGCAAGGTCGGAGAGCTAATATGTTGGTTTACGAGGGCTTGAGCTATTGTTCAAAAATGAAGATTGGGGCAAAGTTGACCATTAAGGATAACTATTTAAGCAGTGGCAGTGATTCCCCAAAGAGCGAGGTTCAGCAAGATGAGATATTGATAACAGAAGTTGTGCATGAGTTTACCAATGCTCATGAGTATAAAAACAGTTTCAAGGGAATAACGGCTTCTATCAGTTTCCCCCCTTATCTCGACCCAACAATATATCCTGTGTGCAATCATCCTTTGCGTGGCGTTGTCGAAGCGACTGAGGATCCAAAACATTGGGGAAGGGTAAGAGTTACTTTCAATACCCCATCGGTGCGTCATGAAGATTCTTCAGATGAGAAGTATTGGACTCCGTGGATTCATGTTTCGCAGCCCTATTCTGGTCAATATGATCCTAGATTTGGAATGCATTTTATTCCTGAGATAGGGAGTCAAGTATATGTCGATTTCGACGCTGGCAATATGGAGCGTCCATTTGTTAGTGGCGGTTATATGCCTGCAACTTATTGCCCAGTAGACGATGCATGGTACCCTGGTTCAAACAATGTAAAAGCTATCAGGACCGCGAGTGGTCATACGATAGAGATTCATGACAATATGAATGATCCGTCAATAGAGAGCGGTGGCTTTATTAGGATTTATGACAATCAGACACAGAATTATGAGTTGTTGTTTTCAACTGATAAGAAGCTGATAAGGCTACATTCGAAGGGTAATATAGAATTATTTGCCGACAATGATATTGTACTAAATGCTGGTAGAAATATCAAGGTCAGTGCAGGCAAGCCGGATAAGGCAAAATCTCTTGAAGAAGGTGATAGTGGATGTTTCCTCCTAAATGTTGAAAGTGATTTGCATGGTTATGTCGGCCTTGATAGCAGAATGGATGTAGAGAATCTCGCTATGATAACTACAAATAGAAGGAGAATCAAAACGGAAACATATATTACGGAATCTAATGAATCCAAACATGAAGTTTATAGTGAATTGGATATTTATGTACACCCAGATGGTTCTCCTAGTCCCAATACTTCAATAAATGCTACACAGGATACCTTAAAGATTAGAGCTACAAATGAGGTTGACATAAAGGGCAGCGTCAATACGGAGGTTTCCGGGGCAAATGTAGAAGTTTCTGGAGATGCTCAAGTTGCTATCAAGGCTCCAATAATAAATATGAATTAATATATTTTTAGTTGGAATATGGCCCAAAGTACAAATTCTTTTGTCGTGAATGGAGCTATTCTCCGTTGTGCATGTGGCAACTTGATGTCACCGCTTATTTGTATTCACCGTGAAATGTTAGGCAAAAAATGTATTGCTAATGTTCAGGATGCAAAATTGGGGGTAAATATCACTTCTTTTGGAATGTGCTATTCGCTTGTTAATCCAGCGGTTCAATCATTAACAGCTGCTGCTTTTGGTATGTTTACACCTGCTCCTTGTATTCCTGCCATAGCTTCATCCATATGGTCTCCTACTCGATGGGATGTTAATATTGAGGGTATTCCAGTTTTAGAGCAAACTAGTGGCGCGTTTTGTATGCTTGGAGAACCTCTTCCTACTGGTAATATTTCCATTATCAACAATGGACAAATACCCATACCTAATCTAAACCTTCACGTAGAACCAGAAATATTGGAGTTTTATGCACAAGAACGAGCTGAGAAATGGGACAAAATCCAAGAATACTGGGGTTATCTCGGTTTTGTCCCTGTAGGTGGAATTGTTGCAGATGTAGCGAACACGATAACCTATGCTGCTCGTGGCAAGTGGGATGAGGCAGCCCTTTCTGCAATCTCTATCATTCCTGGTGTAGGCGACGCTTTTGGCGCAGTGGGAAAAGGTGCTAAAGTTCTGAGTAAAGCAGAAAATGCCGAAAAGATAGGTAAAGCTCTGGAAAATGTAGGGGATGTAGTCAAGACAGGAGGAGAGTGGATATCTTCTCCAATTACCACATTTGCTGAAAAGTTTGGATTCAAAAGAGGAGCGTCATCAGTTGACGACATCCGGAATGTTTCTAGGACAGCAGAACGTATGGGGGTTGATCCAAAGGATATTACAAGATCCCAAATTAAAGAAGGTGCGGGATTGGTTGCTGACAATACAGCGAGGAATATAGAAGGACAGATACGTGGTGAAGTCTATAAAGCACTAACCAGTGATGACGGGAAGAAATCAAATAACGACAAACGTGGAAAAGATTCGAAATCCTCTAATAGTGGGGACGAATTTGACAAATATACCGATTATGAGGGGTCTGGCAATTCAGGAGGAAGTCAATAGAATTAAGAATATAAAATGTATAACATAAACAAAAATAACCATTATGACAGATCAAGAATTTTATCAGGAAGAGTTTATCGTCATGCTAACCATCGACGGAACAGCGTATGACGAGATTGAAGTGAAAGTGACTGATCCGAACAAGACTGTTCGTGAGCAGATCGACAGTATTATCCAGGTGTTCGAGCTGCCTAAGATGGATAATGGTGGTAATCCCATTCAATATCTGCTGGGCAAGCTGATGGATGGCGATGAAGAGCCTGCAGTACTGGAGTTTGAGGATGAGGACGGCCGCGAGATGGCACTGGTTGACTATGACATCCAGCCCATGGACCATCTGCACCTGATTTCTGTGCCTATCGCAGGATAAAGGGAATTGTATTTGATAATTGACAATTGAAATTTGATAATTGAAATATGAATCCAGCAATTAGTAAAATAGATCCCCAGAAGTTGAAAGGTCGTGACGCACGTCTATATCTGGAGTGGAAAGACCTGGATGCACTTTGCGAGAAGCGCAAGAGGGAAAGTGCAAACCCGTTTAAGCCTTCATTGTCGTATATCATTCGCAGGAAGACCCCAACAGGTTTGCCTACCGAGTATGAAATTTTGTATCGTTGCAAGAGTATCATCGGTGTTGAAGGCGAAGAGAAACCGCGTAAACCCATCTTTGGTGATTTGCATAAGATGAGTGTGGTGCTGCCCAATAACTATCCGTCAGCAGATGGTAATCCTATCTTTACTTTCGTTTCCGATATTTGGCATCCCAACATCCGTTATTCTGGTAGTTTTAAGGGACATGTGTGTCTGACAATCAAAGAGATGGGTGTCCTCGCCTCCATCAAAGATTTGGTATTGCGCGTAGAACGCTATCTGAAGTATCAGATGTATCATGCACAAAACACCTATCCTTATCCAGAGGATCAGGGCGTGGCAGAGTGGGTGCGTGAAGAAGGTGAACCCAATGGCTGGGTGAAGTTCGCACAGGATAAGCCTGAACCACCAGCACCGAAGCCAACTGAGCCAAGCGATGAGCCACAGGCACCCAAGAAGCGTTCATTGAGTATTTGATGAAGTGATAGGAGAAACGACTATGAAAAAGATATTGATTAGTTTCTTGCTCTGTCTGATGGCAACATGCGTCATGGCAGACGAACAAAAGAAGGTTACTCTTAGTAGTAACCACGACAATGAGATGATTAGCTTGTCGTATTGCAACATCTTTGTCAACCTGAAAGAGGTTGATGATGGTGTAGGCGAGGTGAGCATAGAGATGGAAAACTTAAGTGAATCAAAGGTGTTAATACTGTTCGACCGTTCCTACACAGAGAAGCAAGTGAAGAAGTTCTCACCGAAAATGAAGTTTGACAAAACTTTCGGTGGAACAAAAGGTAAGCGCATTACTGACCCATGCAGTGAGCAGTTGAGCCGTGTCATGCAATTGCGTCCGTCTGACAAGCAGTCATTACCTTCAGTGCGAGTCGAGAACGAGACAACCAAGAAGGTCACTCTGCCAGTCTACATCGCTAAGTATAAAGGCAGTAAGACGTTGATTCTGTTGGAGAAACAGGTGATAGAACTCGATATTGAGGCAGAATTGAAACCCAGTGCCGAGTATATTCAGATGAACACCGAGTGTGAACAGCTGATTCGGGAAATAACAAATACCGGTATCTGCCCCAACAAGAGTCATCGCATGTCAGCTGACAAGCAGAAAGAAGACTATCAGAATCGCATTGATGCCATGAAGGGCAAGATTGATGAAATAATCAGTTCTCATGGATGGAGTAGCGATGATGCTGGTTATCGCCGTTTTGCGGAATTGAAGTCGAAACTGGATGGTGTAGAGTTTGTTGAACGCGATTGCGGTAGACATAAAGCACCTGTTGCCAGTGGACATCGGTGCAGCTATTGCGGGTTGTCGCTTCAGCAGATCTACCATAGGCTTGATGATCTTTACAAAAAGATTTATAGCAGTAGTGACCGCAAGGCCGCCAAGGCTAAAGTGATGTCACAAGTGAATGCACTCTATAACTGCTGTACTGACACCAAGTGTAGCAAGCATGCTGCGCAATGGAGGAAAGGTGGCGATTATAAGAGTAAGATCGTAGAACGCTACAATCGTATCAATAGTCTATGACAAACTGGTGGATGAAGTATTGTGGTGCGTCCCTCTTCTTGCTTCTGGCATGGAGTGTAGATGTTTCTGCAAAGGAAATCAAGGACACACTTTTTTCCGCGCAGGGCGATCGTATTATAGTTAGTTACAACCAGACTCTGAGTGGTGACCAACTAGGTATACGGTTTAGCAATGTGCAGAAGAAATTAAGTGAGGGCAACCTGAAGAAGTTTAAGAAGCTGGACGAAGTGGCAGTTGTCATTTTCGACCGTACAGGCAATTACCGCGACGTGAAGTTCGACGGCATGGCTACTTCTGCCTTCATGGTTCCGTCGGATGTTCATTACAATTCTTCTTCCGACGGTTATTATCTGCTGAAAGATAATCCTTCTCTTCAGTTCAGTGTTGCATCTGACAAATCAGAACTCTCAATACCTCTTTATTTGGCTCACTATGAGGGAAAGCGCCATTACAAAGTGTTTGCTCAGTGTGGTGTGTTGAAGATCAAGGCCAAGGCAACAAGCAAGGCTTCTGGAGGTGGTGGCAGTGCTAGCTCAAGTGCTGGTGCTGGGAGCCAAGGTCAGCAAGGTGAAGTAGTTATCTCAACCGAGGAATTGGTTGATGAGGGCGTTTCGCCTGTTGATGAGGCTATGATTCGCGTTAACTCATTGAGACAGATGTTGGAGAAGGCCACTAAAGTTCCGTTTGCTGAAGAACTGACCCACGAAGCATCAATGTTGCGTGAATTGCGTTTCAAAGTTACCGATGAGGCAGTGACAAAGCAAATCAACGATGTGCTTGCTGCCTACGATGACAAGAAACAGCAATTGGAACAAGAGAGTGAAGCAGGCCAACAAGCCGCTGCCGCTCAGGCAGCAGCGGCAGCTCAAGCAGCTCAGGCCCGTCAGGATTCTATTCAGGCTGCTCAAGCTAACGAAGCTAGCAAGGATAAGAAAAACATGATGTGGCTTATAGGCGGTTTGGGTGGATTGTTTGCTTTGTTCATGGGTGGAAAGCAAGTGTTGCAAGGCATCAAGAATAACAAAATGCAGAAGATGCAGCAACAAATGCAACAGCAGATGATGAGGAATATTCAGGACATGGCAAACAAGGCAAATCCCATGGCTCAGATGGGAAACCCACTCCAGGGAATGCCTGGCCCGTTGGAACAGATGGGTAAGCAAATGCAGCAGAAAGCCCAACTGGAGATGCAACAGCAGATTAACAGCCAGGTTCAGAAGGCTAATCAGCAGCTCAACCAAGCTACCAACCAAATGCGACAGTCTGTTATGGGTAAACAATCCCCACAAGCAGAACAGCCTGCACAGCCTGCACAAGTTGCACAAACGGCAAAGCCAACTCAGCCTGGTCAGTCTTCGGGAAGGCCAATGTCAGAAGAAAGCAAGGCTGCAAAGGAACGTCTGCGTAGCATTTTAGCAGGTAGAAAGGGACAGGTGGCAGGCACAGAAACTGCTGCTGGCACGGATGCAGCGCCAAAGATTTCGATTACACCAGGGCGTAAGCCGTCGTTGAATGACCAGATTCCTACAAAGTATAAGCGTATGCAGAAAGTGAAGAAGTCTGGCGATACACCATCAAAAAAACAGTAACATTAGGATAATCTGACCTTATGATGCAAAGAATTAAAGTATTAATAACCCTGGTGGTCCTATTGCTTGCCACCAGTATACAATTAGAGGCACAGAAAAAATACCGAAACTATTACAGTAATAGTTATGTGCCGAGACCCGTTACCATGGAAGAAGTAATTGGCAACTTCCAGCAGTATGTGGAAGACATACCATACTTCAATGAAGCGACTATTCAGTCGCTCAATGATGAAGTGACGGCTCACATTGAAAAACTCCAAAACTGGAAGGATCGAGATGCCTACATCGAGGACAACCATCTGACGGAATTCGTTTCTTCTCAGAAGGATGAACTAACCAAGCAAAAGGATGAAGTAGGGAATCTTATCGACCAGTTTATGATGCAATACAGCGGTAAGCAGATTACCGATTCTACAGCCTGCCGCGACAGCTTGGAGAACATTGTCTACGACAAATTGGTCAGACTGGAAACAAGCCTGAATCAGTTAGAGAGAGAAATGAATGCTAAGCCGGAAAACCAGTTGGGTGGTTTGCCTATGAACGCTATACTTGGAATTGTTGGCGCCATTGTTGCCCTGTTGGTGATTTGGGCTATCGTGAGTGCTACGAGAAAGAGAAAGAGTAAACCTGCCCCGGTTGCCAAAACCACGAATGTAAACAGGGGTTCGGCCAATACTGGTAGCGGTGAAGCGGGCATTGTGGTGCGTCGTAAAACGGCTACGATTCTGAAGAAGCAGAGTTTAGAAGATGTGATCGACAATCCTCATTATATGAAGATCAATCTGGAAGACTGCTGTTATGAGTCGGCCGTACGCCGTATGTATATCAAGGACTCTTGTCTGGTCGATATCTTCAACATGTATCTGCCGGATGTGGAAGATCCTGACAATGCTCGTGAATTCGGTTGCATGGTGCTGGGTCGTTGGGTATATGATGCAGAAAATAGTGAGTACTATGTCTCATTGGAGCAGATTGTATTGCCTGGCGATGACGCAGTATTTGATGAGTATGAACTGAATTTCGGTGGAAAGATCAAATTGAAGGTACTTGAACTGTTACGTAAGCTGCGTCGCGAAACCAACCTGCAATACGATTTGACCTGTTGGATACACTCACATCCAGGTCTCACCGTGTTCTTCAGTAATGCCGACAGCAATGTTCAGGACCAGTTGAAGCATCCGCAACATCCAAAGTTCCTCACAGCTCTTGTTGTTGACACCTTGACTCCTACCATGGAAACGGGTGTGTTCACTTATCACCGCGACATGACACTGAATACAAGAAACGATTTGAAGAAATTGTATTCGCTGGTTGAGTGGTATGAATGGGCACAAAAGAGAGTTGATAGCGAATATGAAGCAAGTGACGAGACTCCAGCAGAAACTGATATTCCTTATTTCAATACGTTAGCTGAGTCTAAAGAGCATACCACCGCTTGTTTCGGTATCAACCTGAGTCGTGACACGATTGTCGATCTTTGTATGTCGTTGAGTAATCAGACGAATGGAATTGCTGGCTTTATCCACGGACATGCCAAGACAAAGGATCAGCTGACAGAGTTCGTAGCTGAGCGCCTTTCGAATAAGGAAAAGGAAGAGAACATGGAAAGTGTTGGATGCTTCGTTGTAGCTCCTCACCTCAGTATTCCTTCAGTGCGAAAGGTAGTTGGCGAGAAGGTTGGTCAGTTTAAGTTCGTTTTGGTCTACACACCAACTGATGGAGTTCTGACCTCTATCCCCGTTATGGCTGACGATCTGTGTAGCTATGAAAGCTATTATGGTTCACAGAAGCTTGAAGACTTGAAATTATGGACTAAAAACAATAGATAAGATATGAAGCGGAATATTTTAGCATTAATAGTCTTTGTGGCATTTGCATTGAATGCCAGTGCACAAGATGTGTCAAAAGTACAGTTTTGTGATAAGAAGTACGAATATGGCGCAGGCAAGGATAGTGTGACGCTGTTTTTAAAGATTCTCGACAGCAACGGCAAACCTTGCAATGATGTCACTGCCAGTCAGCTGGAGAAGCATTTGGTCATCAATGAGGATGGTGTGGCCATTCCTTTGGATTGCCGTCAGATTATCTCATTGAGCTCCGGTCAGCGTATTCCAAGCGACTTCACCATCTCGGTGCTTGTAGACCTCAGTATTCCTGAGGCAGGAAAGGGGCAAATCTATGAGGCATTCTGCAAACTGGTTGAAAGTGCACCCGATAGTTGTGTGTTCTTGTCGTTCTTTGGTGAGGATGTGAGTTCTAGTCAGTTGGTTACGAAAAAGAACCTGGCTGGTGTCAAGGACAAGTTCATGAACCATTCTGACAAGAAATTCTTCTATGGTGCCCTTTATTCAAAATTAGTTGAGTTCAGCAATGAAAAAGCTGAATTGGAAGATGCCGTGCGCACAAAGGGTGGTTACGTTAAGAACGTAAGCATCAACAAGCGGGCCATGCAGGCAAAAGACAAGAATCTGCTTTTCATTTTCACCGAGGGTAATATGCGTCCCGAGGATGAACAGATCTCGTTTGTCGAGGTAACCGACTATCAGTCAAATGCTGCTCATCTGGTACCGAAGGTGTTTGCTTTCTATTATACAGGAGAGGGTGTCGACGAAAATGTTGAGCTCACGCTGCAGGGCGTTTCAGCTCCGCGAGATGCTGAAGGCCAGGTACTTGTAGATCGCCAGGGTGCCTATCGTCCGTCGGCAGATATCAGCAATGTACTTAGCAATTTCCAAGAGGTGGTGAAGGATGCCATGTACGATTTCGCTTTCACCTATAAGGCTACAGAGAATAAGGCCTACACCGGTCGTGTAGAATATGTTGCAGAGTGGAAAGGCAATGAGGCTGGTACAGGTGAGTATTCTATCGGTTCTGCTGAAACACCTTGGCCTGTTCATGAAGAAAGCACTGGTGACTCAATCACCAAATTCTTGGTGGCCCTTCTGGTTGCATTGTTGACATTTGCCTTTTTCTTCTTTATCATGAAGGTGCTCATTCCGTTTATTAATTCGAAGAGATTTGCTTCGAAATACTATAAGCCCTATCAGCCAGAAGAAGGTGTCACACGTCGTATTTGCCACTATTGTCGTCAGGACATTCAGCCTGGACAGATGGTTGTGATGAGATGTAAGCATATCATGCATGTGGGCTGCTGGCAACAGAATGGCTACAAGTGCGTGGAATATGGTCAGAACTGTAAGGAAGGAATACAAGCTCATATTGACACCAAGGAAATGTTCAGTCCGGCATCGCTGCGCGATACTTATCAGACTTTGGCTGGTGTCGTAGCTGGTTTGGTTAGCTGGATCGTTTTCGAACTGACGGGTCGTGGAATGTTTAGTGGACTGGGTAAGGCTATTGCCAATACCTTCTACCTCAACGATGATCTGAAATCTGGTATGCTTACTGACTGCGGAGCGAAAGTTTCAGCTCTGCTGACAGTTGGCTTGTTGCTGGGATTCTTCCTCTCACTGGTATTCCGTTATAATGACGAGTATAGGAAAAAGGATACAAAAGTCTACATGAAGATATTTGGCCTTTCGCTGTTGTCTGGTCTGATTGGATTCTTGGCAATGTTAGTGGGTGGCATCCTTTTCTGCCTATTGCTTTCGGCTGTTGGTACGACTTATGTTCCTTGGTATTGCTCGCTTCCGGCTTACATATTGTTCTCAATATGTATGGTGCTGAGTCTAACCATTAAGTCCTCAATCCCAACAAAGAGTGCCCTCATCGGTGGAGGCATTGCGGCAATTATTGGTTTCATCGTCCTGTATTTTGGAGGTGTCATCAGTTCTAACATGGGATGGTTGAACATGTTGCTCGACTTCATCATCTATGGTGGCGGCCTTGGAGCATCATTGGTAACGGTTCGAATGCTTGCTGAGCGTTACTTCCTCGTTATCAAGAACGGAATGAAGGCTGGCCAGCGCATTCCAATCCATAAGTGGATGAATGCTACAGGTGGTGGAAACAAGGTAACCATTGGTAAAACCAATGAGTGTGAAATCCAGATGAACTGGGAGAAAGCCAACAAGGTGGCCGACAAGCATGTGCAATTATATATCGACAAGGTTCGTTCGCTGCCTATGTTGAGTCCTCTTGCTGAAGGTGTCGTGTTCAATGTCCGTACTACTTTGCCCGCCAACAAGCAGGTGGTTCTTAGTAATGGCGACACGTTCTCTATCGGAGATACAACTTTCGAGTATGTAGAATCTTGATCAGGCATGGAAAAGGAAAAATATGAATGGGGAGAGGGCGTGTTCACGCTACTCTCCTGGTTCAAAAAAGACAGGGTTAAGAATGCCCGCGTTCTCGTTGCCGGTTGTGGAGCTCTAGGTAATGAGGTGGTAAAGAATTTGGCACTTTTTGGCGTCGGTCACATCTATGTGGTTGATTTTGACAAGATTGAACTGTCAAACCTTACCCGCTCGGTGCTCTTCCGTGAAGAAGATGCTTACAATCATGCTTATAAGGCAGAGATTGTTGCTAAGCGTGCCAGTGAGATAAACCCGCAGATAGAAGTGGTACCCATCGTTGGCAATCTCTTCTCTGACGTAGGCTTCGGATTGTATCGCTCTGTTGATGTGGTGATAGGTTGTCTTGATAGTCGTATTGCCCGTTATCAACTGAATCGTCTTTGTATGCGTGCCGGCAAGAGTTGGATCGATGGCAGTATCGAGAATCTGACTGGAGCCGTGAAGGTATATGTTCCTGGTGTGAATTGCTATGAGTGTGGTTTGTCGCGCGATGAGTTCAATCACATCATGCTCCGTACCGGATGTGCTGATGTCGTGCGTTCCCAAACGGCGAAAGGCCGTGTGGCAACCACGCCAATCAGTGCCTCTATCGTTGGTGCTTTACAAGTTCAGGAGGCGATGAAAATTATTCATATTGAGAATCCTGACGAAGGTGACGATAAGAGAGAAGTTACTCCGTTCAAGACGCTTCAAGGCAGAATGCTTAGGTATGAGGGTATGACGAACGCGATGAATATTTATAAGATTTCATCTTGGAAGAACACCTGTGCTGCTCATGAGCAATGGACCGGTGTCATTACTGCCGAAGAACTATCTGCATCGATGACAGTTGAAAATGTCCTGGAAGCGTTAAAGAAGATACTGAATGTGGAGAATGTGGAGATAAACATGTGCAATAATAAGTTCATTGACGTGATTGCTACCGATTATCCACAGAAGGAGTTCGAGGTAATGATTCCTGAATCGAAACTTGATAACTACATCAAGAAGAATAAGGAACTGCGACAACTGAGCTATCGAACCCTCATTCACAAGCACTTCTATGAGAATATTGACTGTAGTTTCCCATACAAGACGATGACACTTCAGCAAATTGGTATTCCCGCATTCGACGTCCTTCAGGTATCCACTGAGAATGGAGTCTCCTATGTGGAACTCTCGGCTGATCGTTATTAAAGCTATTGTCAATAATCATGCCCTATTCTCTACCACCTGACATCAATGCAGAACTGCTTCTGAACTACTTTCCGGAAGGAAAGTTCAGAATATCGTTCCAAGGATTGCATAAACGCAATTCCTATCGCGATATTATTGAAGTGGAAGACATGGTCGACAAAGAAGCCGTTCATGCTACTCTTGGTCGTATGAGTATCTACAACTCTTTGCCGGAGTACATGTTCCATCCCATCGACCGTTTCGACAACCTGCCCGTCAACAATGAGAGTGAAGCCTTTCATGACGAAGTAGACAAGCAGGAGCAGGAGGCTACTGATGCTTTCAGGTTTTTCTCTCCCATTGACGTGTTGCTCTTCCATCTGCGGGCAAATGTTCGGAAACAAATCGAAGAATTCACTCGTGGCGATGTGGTCATGCAGCAGGTTCTTGGCGACCGACTGACAGAGAAGCAACGTGCAAATCGGTTTATCTGTCAGTTCGTTCCTTTCTTGCCTCAGTGCAAGTATATCCGTGGCAACCGCTCCTTGCTTACCTTCTTACTCCGAAAGGTATTACTCGAAGAGGGCCTTCGGGTAGAAGTCAAACATGCAGTGGGCAAATTCAGAGATGAGCATCCTCGCTATGATAACCAGGTCGATGCTGTTTTGGGTGACAGTTATGTGGGTGACAGCTATAATGAGAAAGTCACGGTCTTTAGCATCAGTTATTGGTCGGACGAGGAATGCAACGAGAAATTCCTGACGTTTATTGATGAGATGGAAGAACTACGTGTGTTTCTTCGCGACTATTTCCTTTTTGTTGAAGACGAACTGGTGTTCCATATTACTCAAGATTATCCGCCGCTGCGTCTAAATGATGAGAAAATCTACAACTATCTTAATTATAATACAAATATCTAAAACATAAATTATGTCGAAGAGAATCAATTGGAAGAAAGGCATGCGCCTCACCGATGAGGTGCTGCTCGCCGCCGATAAATATATGGCGGAATCAGTTGGTCAGGCTGTCGCTGTGGCTGCAGGTGGCCGTTTCGGTCTTTTCACACCTACCCGCCCGTTTCAGTTATCATTGAGCATTACTAGAGGATTTGTTGAGGTTGAGGCATTGTCGTGTTTGGCCGTTACGGGTTCTGGCGATATTATTGATGTCCAATTTGACACTCAATACTCCAATACGTTTGACACGCGTGTCCAGATTCCAAACAACGAAGATGCAAAGGAATACTTCTTGATTATCATTGCAGATCCTGACGATTGGAAGGAGAGTGCCGAAGAGCGCATGGAGCCCAACTATACATTTGCTCTGATAGGACCGGATAAGGCCATTGACAGCCATTCTGTACCTATCGGCCGCATTGTCTATGATGATGGATGGCGGGAAGACAATGTAAACTTCGTACCTCCTTGCTTATGCATCTCTGCTCACAACAAGTTCATGGAGCTCCACGGACAATTCATCTCTCTGATGCGCAGCATAGATGAAAAGTCCAGCAAACAGCTTGATACTGGTGCACATGATGCTATCAGCATTTATTGGCCAGTGGTTCAGCAGATGCTGATTACTGCCAGTACTGAGCAGGATGTCATGACGCCACAGCAACTGCTCTCGTGCGTACAACGTGTAGTTGCAGCCTTCACATGTGCGTGCGATCTCGACCAGGTTCTCTCTTTGGAAGAGGCTGATGTCTTCAGAAATTATTCCAGATGTCCCTTCAACTATCGTATAGCCTATCTTCGTACAAAGCAAGGATTGGGCATGTGCTATGCTATTAATGAGAAAATAGACAAGTTCAGTTTGCTGAAGCAAGAGGAGCCGCCCGCACCTGCACCAAAACCCAAACCAGAACCTCCCAAGCCAGATCCCCGTCGTTTCTGGGATGGTAAGCAAATATGAGATTCGTTAGCACACCATTACAGTTCGCAGATTCGGGTACAAAGATCAGACGCGATATTGAGGACCGCCTGCAGATGCTCGACAATCTGGTTGAACTCATCGTCTTCACTCCCCGTGGCGACTTTGAGGCCGACCCCGATTTCGGCTTTGAGTATTGGAATCATGAGTTTTCGAATGTGCATTACCGAGAGTTTAATGCTAGCCAAGGTACGAAATCATCTGGCAGCCTCTACAACGAAATCACTAAGAAGGAGTGTGAGGATAGCATTAAGCAAAGTCTGGCTACCTACGAGCCGATGCTGAAGAATGTTGTAGTTAGTATCGAGCTTGATGCCGCTGCACAAAAGCAGCGTCGTCGGCGGCGAGTGGCATCGAAGTATGTGGTGAATGTGATTGTTGAAGGTGGCATCGACGATGGGTTAGGCGTCCTTCGCCCTTATCGCAAAGTCGTGGTATTCCTAGTGGAGCCCACGGTAAAACGACAAATATAATCAAACATGGATGTAGATTTAGAGAAAAGGATCAACGAGGCTATAGAAACTATGCAGCAGATATTGCCTGAGGCGGTCGACATTTATCAACTCGACCCGATGGCGAAGATTATGCTTGTGGCCTTGGTGAGCGAAACTTCCAAGATACAGGATTATGTCGATGGAACGCTTCAGCGTATTGTGGAGCGTTTCTGCACCGACTTTATTCCGCGCAAGAACGTAAATGCCATGCCGGCTATCTGCCTGGTAAAACCCACTCTGAAAGCAGACAATGATAATCTGTATTTTGTGGAGTCGGGTGCATCGTTCGTTTATAAATCGCCGGCAAAGGATGAACAGTTGAATTTTATCCCCATCTTCAACACCACGTTGTTGCCACATAGCGGTATGTATCTGCTGAATCATCGGCTGATGCGTTATCCGGGGGGTACAGTGAGTGTGAATCTTGATCGGACGAATCGACTCTGGGTCGGCATCTTATCTCCGTTGGAGGTGAACTGTCTGAAAGGACTTTCCCTGATGCTTCGTGGAACCAATGGCGTAGTGCCGGAACATGTTTATGTGGGTGCCGACTGCACTGAGATTGATTTTGCTCCGATGTCGGAATTGGAGAAGATTGAAATGGCAGATCCCTTCGACTCCCAACAGGTGTCGGGTAATTTCTTCTCTTTTGTAGAGAACTGGAAAGAGAGCCTTCTCAATATGTCGAATTCCGCACTGCTTTATCTGACCGATGACACCAAGGACAGGGATATGTATAAGCCTCGTGCCTATCCTCGTGTGTTCCAGCAGTGGCTGGAGAATGAAACACTCGATCTCTTCAAGCAAAACACTATCTGGCTTCGTCTTGATTTTCCGGAGGGATATGTTGTTCCCGACGATTGTTCAGTGATGCTGGGAGTGTTGCCAGTGACGAATATCGATGTGAACACCGTCATGCTGACTCAGGCTCAACCGGTAGCTAAGTTGCAGGGAGACGACAATTCGTTCTTCTTGGACATTCTAGAAACCAGTACGGCTTCCAACCGGCAAGGCTTCTCTATGAATCGTGATGATATCTTGGTTCGTGATTTCGAAGCCAATTGCTATAACAATGGCGATCTCTATCGCGATGTGCGTAACCTTTATAACCGGTTTATCGATGACTATTATGCTTTCATCGAGTATAATGGCATTAAGGATGGTGAGGTTCTGAAAAAGTTGCGTGAAACCATCAATAAGTTAGGCAAGAGTGTGGGCTTACAGAATCAGCAGTTCAAGTATGACAGTGGCACCTATGTCATGAAGAACATGAATAACTCTTCTGCAGCAACAAACACGAGCATACGCTTCATCACCACTAAAGGCTTTTCGGGCAATACACCGCGAGTGGGCGATTTGATAGAGTGCAAGAACCTGCCAGGTGTCGACCAGAAAGCATCTGTGATTGTTTCGGGCATGGGTGGAGCCGACAAAGCTTCTGCCGACGAACGCTATGAGTTGCTGCGCTATTACTCCTTGACCAATGACCGACTCTTTACTCGCATGGATATCGAAGCTTTCCTGCGAAAAGAGATTATGGCCGAATATGGTCGAGAGGAGTTCAACAGAATCTTTATCAACATCAGTGTTGAGGGTGCTGGTGGAGAAAGGGGCTTGCAACGAGGGATTTACATCGACATTTCTTTCAAGGATCGCAACAATTACGAGCATGCTGTTCAGATGTCGTTCGATACTTTGATGCAGCAACGCATACGAAATAAGTCTTGCATCTCCATGCCTATCATTGTTACACTGAAAAACTTGGAGGATTGACATGGAATATAACAGCGAGAACTCTATCTATCCGAAGTTGACCACCTACGATACCCGAAGGTTGCATGATATTCAGCACAAACTGAATACAATCACCACGTTTCTGCATTGCACATGGGACGTGATCGACGAAACGGGATTGTTGGATGATGATACTAAAGATGCTGTTAGTAGTTTTCAGCAATGGGTGTACCTTAGTCCAACAGGAGAACTTGACAGCTTTACGGAAATGAAGATCGATGATGTTTACCGATGGAGTCAGCGTGCTTCGCAAAGCAGTATTGATGCATCCTATGACTATCAGTTGCTGGAACGGCCGACGCTGGCTTTCGAGAGCTTGAGCAAGCGGCTCCTGCTCTTGTTCGTAATGGCAATCTTTGCAGCAACAGCATCGATGGCCCAGTCGTCTTCTGACATCCTTAACTACATCAACAAATACAAAGACATTGCACTCGACCAAGAGAAGAAATATGGTGTGCCTGCCACCATTACGTTGGCACAAGGCATTCTCGAGTCGGGAGCAGGAAAGAGTGGACTAACGCGCAATGCTAACAACCACTTTGGCATTAAGGCATTCGGTGGTTGGACGGGCCCTATCTATCAGGCTTGGGATGATGAACCCAACAAAAGCCGCTTCAGAGTGTATAGCACGGCTGCCGAGTCTTTCCGCGACCACTCGTTGTTCCTCAAGAACAACAGCCGCTATCGCAGCCTCTTCTCTAAGAGTGTCTACGATTACCGAGGCTGGGCCATCGGTTTGCAGAAGGCAGGCTATGCCACGGCTACGACCTATGCGTCTGCACTCATAGGATTCATCGATTCGTATCGTCTGTACGATATCAATGGCGGTGTGAAGCTGAGGGCTGGTAAAACCGTGGTAATTACCCGAAAGGCCACGGCCACGCAGAAAGCAACTTTCGATGCCTCGTGTCAGGCTGCTGAAGATGAGGTGTCAGAAGAAGAGGAGGTCGTCGTCAATGCCGTGAAGCGCTACGTTGTGGATATCAATGACGTGCGATGCACGATTCTCTATCCAGGCATGACCCTTTCAAGCATCGCAATGAAGTATGATATCCCGAAGGAGAAGCTTCTAGAGTTCAATGAGGTTGCTAGTGAAAAGGATTTTCATGAAGGCGACATCGTATTTATTGCTAAGAAGAAAAGTAAGTTCACGGGAGCACAGGATTTCTATCATGTGCGCGAGGGTGATACCTTATATGGCATCTCTCAGAATTTTGGCATCAAGTTTGCAAGCTTGGCAAAAATGAATAACAAAGATATTTTCTCCCAACTGAAAGAAGGTGAGAAGATTAAATTAAAATAGTGTGATAACATGATTGATTTAGCACAACTCGCTCAAAAGAGCGAACTTTTCGATGGTCGTTACAAACTATTGCGTGCGTTGAGCACAGCAGGAGGAACTGCCGATGTGTGGTTGGCATTGGATGCCAACACGGTAAATGATCGTGAAAGACTCTTCCAACCCGAGCCCCTTACCGATGAGGATGTGGAAGAGTTACAGGGACTTCGTGTGGCCATCAAGATTTATCGTCCGAAAAATGCTTTGGACATCGAGGGTGAACAGCAGTTCCGCGACGAGTTTAAGATAGTCTTCAACTGTCATCACGTCAACCTCATCCATCCCACCTATTTCTCTATTTACCAGGAAACACCTTATTTGGTGCTGCCCTATTGCAAAGAGGGGTCGGCAGAGATGCTCATCGGTAATATGACCGATAGCAAAGAATTATGGAAATTCATCGGTGATGTTGCGTCGGGATTGGCTTATCTGCATGCAAACACGCCACCCGTCATTCATCAGGACATCAAACCTGGAAATGTGCTCATCGATGATAATCATAACTATGCCATCACCGATTTCGGTATCAGTGCAAAGTTCGGCCGAGATCATCACCTCTATTATTATGATGAGGAACACAGCGGCACGTTGGCCTACATGGCACCCGAACGATTCCAGGAGAATATCGATCCCATGCCGGAAAGCGATATTTGGGCATTCGGAGCAACGTTGTGTGAGATTCTTACGGGTGAGGTTCCATTTGGAGAGACTGGTGGACAGATGCAGGAAGAAGAGGCAACGCCTATGCCGAAACTTCCCGGTGTGTCAGCCGATGTGCAGAGACTAATTTATGCTTGTTTACAAAAGGATCCTTCCAAGCGTCCTACGGCCAAGCAAATCATGGAAGCTGCCAAGGCTCGTCAGTATCCTGTTAAGTCGAAAGGCGTTCTCGTAGGTGCACTGGCATTCTTGGCCCTTGCCGTTATTGGCATCCTTGCCTATTTGTTCCTCTCGCAGAAACAGAGCAATCTCGAGTTGCAACAAGCCATGCAAGTCTCCCCTGAGGAAGTCTTTGAACAGGCATTAGGACGATTGAACAGTGAGAATCCAGACTCTTTGAAACTCGGTCTGGAGCAGATGGACAGCCTGAGTGGAACCAATTACATCCCTGCCATCTATGAAATGGCGTTCACTTATGGTTGGTATTCTGATTCTGCATCACTGAAACGCAAGAAACTGCTGGGCATTGATACGAGTGACGACTGCCTGCCAAAGGCCGACTTCTATAGTAATAAGGCTGTAGGCTATTTCACTCGCATCATGGAACTCAACGATTCTGCGTATGCAAACATCAATGCCAATGCTACTTATCGGTTGGCTTGCTATTATGTCATGCCCAATGGCATTTATCAACCCAACTACGAAAAAGGAAAACGAATTCTCTTCATTGCTCGCGACTGGGCAATACTCGCCAAAGACGACGACTTGCTGCAGAAGATCAATCGCGGCCTTGAAACATTCGATTAATCCATCTCTGCTTTTTGTGAAGCCAAACGACCGAGGCCAAACATGTTTGAGCTGAGGCATGGCGAAGAAAAGATTGTGAAATTTAACTCTCTTTTGATATGAAAAGAATCTTTCTGTTACTGGTAACCATGGCTATGACGGCCGTGGCTTATTCTCAGGTTGCATCGTGGCTCATCCCTCCCATCTACGACAACATCTTTAAGGTGATTGGTGCCAACCTCGTGGTTACCGATTCGGTAGGTGAGACGTCGCTGTGGTCTTTCGAGGGAAAACGCCTCTTCAAGACCAATGAAACACTCTTTCCGTTTCAGGACGATGTAGCCCTTGTCACCAGAAGAAGCACCACTGAGATATTGGGATTTGTTTCTACTCGTGGTGAGTATATCACACTTGACGGCCTGCTGGTTGTTCATGAGTATCCTTATTTCTCTGAAAGACTCCTGGCCGTCAGAAGTATGCACGACAATTCATATTGCTACATCGACAAACGGGGTAGGCGAGCCATCAAGAACTGTGTTTCTGGTTATCCTTACTGTAACGGCTATGCGAAGTGCGAGGCTTATCAGTCAACAACAAAGAATAGCAAACCCTGTGAGCTGCTTCTCGACCGCAACGGACAGCCAGTCAAGTTCTCCTACAAGGGACAACGCATATCCAATGAGGATGTCAGTTTCGTTTCGTCGGTCAACGACGATAGTCTTGCCGTGCTCGTTGCATACCAGAAAGTGTATTACTTTGATACTAGGACACAGGAGCTTCGCCCCGTGTTCGCCTCAGAAGATGATACCAATCTGAAGCATCAAGCTCAGGTCGACGGACAGGTTGTCGACTTCTGGAAACAAATCGACCGTACTGACAGCGAGTTGACAGCAAAGGGCGATGGAAAACGCATCGCGTTCCATTTCAACAAGCTATGCCAGCCCATCGAGATGACCGTCGACGGTGTAACGAAAGCCTTTACACAGCGCGAGCGTCCTGAGTGGAGCCCTACGACGACGCTCGAGGTCAGTCACTATAACGGCAGTTATGGACTCTATATCAACGACAAGGAGGTGCTGCCTCCTCAGTTCGGTGAGGTGCCTGACTGTTTCGACAACAAGGCGTTCGTTTTCGTTCAAGGCAAATGTGGCATGCTGGAAGTGAATGAGGACGAGAAGTTCGAATTCAGTATGAACAGAGGCAATGACATCCCCTTCCGTCATCAGCGTGTGGAAACCACTCTGCGTCTTGACATGCCATCGTCGATTCCCGCTTCTTCTGCAACTGTAGAGATGGATCCTGACTCTGGATGTGAAATCGATGTTACCTCCTGTGAAGCCAAGACTACCAGCTTTGGCAGTTCTCTTCAGTATGGTGTCATCCTGACGATTCCCGAGGGTTTGAGCGATGAGACGCAAGACGTTGAGTATCAGGCCCGTGTCACCTACGATGGCCTTATTTCTTCAATCATTCCTTTCACTGCCAAGGAATGGTACTATAAGTATTTCAATATCGATGTTGAGGATGTCGAAACGGTCATCAAGAACGGTAATCTGTTCTTCACATTCAATGTTTCTGCCGACAAGTTGCCGGGCGAGGAAGACTATCCCAGCACCGTCAGCGTGAGAGCTGGCACATTGCCAGTGAAACTTGAGAAGCTTTCTGAAACCCGCTACAAGTGTAATGTGACTGGGTTGCACGAAGGCGTGAACCAGGTGATCGTACAGATTCAGGAACCGGGCTGCCCGCTTTCTGAATATCCCTTTGAAGTCTCCTACACCAAACCGACCCCGAAAGCTACGGGTTCATCCGGTGGAAGAGAGAATGTAGTCATTAAGAACAACTCGAAACCGAGACGGCCTGCTCCGCCTCAGCCAGCTAAGCAAACTAAGAAACCACGACTTGAAATTTGATGTAAGTATGAAAATCAAGATATCTGCCCTCACCGATGTTGGTAAGGAACGCACCAACAATGAGGATGCTCTCATTTATTGTTCCGATTTGTCTCTGCAGAAATGGAGTGCAGAGTGTCAGAAAGAGTATGTGAAACTGGGTGATTTAGGAACGCTATTGGTCGTGGCGGACGGCATGGGTGGTGCCAATGCCGGTGAGGTAGCCTCATCGTTGGCTATCGAGACGGTGAAGGAACGATTCTCTGTTAAAAATGCACAGGAGGCCTTGGCTTCCGAGGACGATGGCATTGCCTCGCTGTTGAAGGAAACCATTGCTGAGGCTGATAAAGTCATCAATCAGCGCATGGCGACCGATGCAGAAACGCAGGGAATGGGTACGACCATCGTCATCTGCTGGATTCTGAACGATGGTAATGCTCATATCGCTTGGTGTGGCGACAGTCGTTGCTATGTCTATCGGCCTACTACCGGCCTGCGTCGGCTGACGAAGGACCATTCGTTGGTTCAGGAGCTCATTGATAACGGTGAGATTACCGAGGAAGAGGCCTTCAACCATCCCGATAATAACATTATCACGTGTGGTCTCGGCGACTTCCAAGCTTATCCTACACCAGGCATTGTGAGTTGCGAACTGAAGCCCAACGATACTGTCCTGCTTTGTAGTGATGGCCTTTGTGGCTATTGCACCGACGACGACATCAAACAAGTACTCAAAGCCGAGTATGTGGAAAACGAGGCTTGTTGTCAGAAGATGCTCGATTGTGCACTCGATGCCGGTGGTGCCGACAATATCGCCATCGTGATGGCTTCGCTCATCGGTGATGACCAGGAATTGCCAGAACTGGTGAAGCAGTCTTGGCTGAGTGCATTGATTCACAAACTATTCGGATCTAAAGAGGATTAACAAGGGCTGGCCTTCGTAGTCATGCCATACTGGCAGTAGCAAAAAGCCGATTGCCTGTATATGATTCAGCAGTGTTGTACAACCGATGTGCAACACTGCTTTTTTGTATAGCAATATTATACAGTTGCCACATATGTCATTTTGGTGACAACCTCATCTATAAAAGACGCTCATATCGGTAATGAATTTGGTAATGTTGTCATAAAAAGAAAAACTTGGGTTTTTATTTTGCTTTTCCCTTTCTTATTCGTAACTTTGTCGCCAGAATCATTTGGAATCATGGAGATAGTATATTTAATAATAGGTGTGGTCGTTGGTGGCGTTGTTGCCTACCTGCTGACAAACCAGAAGAAGAAAGGCGTGGAATCGACGTTGATGCTTACCGCACAACGACTCGACCAGGAAGAGAAGAAAAACGAGAGTCTTGCGCAGGCGGCAGAGAAGGCAGAAGAGAAGTTTCGTAGCCTTGCCGACGAGTTGACGCAAGCACGTATTGACGTGGCATCGCTGCAGACCCAAGTGGAAGCTGAGCGCGAACATAACTCGAAGACCGAGCAGATGCGGCGCGAGCAGTTTCAGGAGCAGCTGCGCACGGTGCAGGAGCAGTTTCAGAACCTTGCCACTCGAGTTCTCAATCAGACCAGCGACCAACTGAAAACCCAGAACACGGAGTCGATGCAGACGCTGACGGCTCCGCTTAAGCAGAACCTAGAGCAGTTGCAGCAGGCCATTCGCAACACCAACAACGAGACTGCCAAGCAGACGGCATCACTGTCGGAACAGTTGAAGGCGATGGGCGAGCAGACCTCTCGCATCAGCGAGACTGCTACGCGACTGACCAATGTGATGCGCGGTGGAAACAAGATACAAGGCAACTGGGGCGAAGTGACTCTGAAGAACCTGCTGGAGAGTCAGGGCTTGAAGCTGGGGCGCGACTTCGACTTGCAGCATACCATCACCGACGAACAAGGCAATGCCGTGCTGAACGACGAGAGTGGTGCGAAGATGGTGCCCGATGCCATCCTGCACTACCCAAATGACGAAGATGTGGTCATCGATGCGAAGATGTCGATTGACGCCTATGCGAAATACGTGGAGACTGAGGACGAGACGCAGCGCAAGGCATTGGCCAAGGAGGTAGTACGTAGCGTGAAGGAACAGTTCAAGCGTCTGTCGTCGAAGGAGTACAATCGCTACGTGAAGCCGCCACGCCGGTCGGTGGATTTCGTCATTATGTACATCCCTTACGAGGGAGCCCTGCAACTCGCTTTGGCTACCGAGCCTGGCTTATGGAATGAGGCTTTCAGCAAGAAGATCTTCATCACAGGTCAGCAGAATCTCATGGCTATCCTAACGATGATCCATGCAGCTTGGCGACAGTTCATGCAGAACGAGAACGAGAAGCAAGTGTTCATCATGGCAGAGGAACTCCTGAAGCGTGTGGGCGCATTTATCAAGGAGTTCGACCAACTAAAGGAGCATCTGCGCCGCGCCACTACCGACTGCGAACAGTTGGAGCAGAAGTATGATGGCCGCATGGGCATTGTGCAGAAAGCCAACCAGTTGAAGAAACTCGGTGTGAAAGAGAATGTGAAGTATCCAATACCTTCGCTGGATGAGGAGGAAACCCACCCCCAGCCTCTCCCAGGGGTAGGGGAGGCTGATATGTCATGAAGTAGACACGCAGCATCCCACCAATCTTAATACGACGAAAACGTATATGAATAAACAGCAACAACAAGAAATAGTATCTACTCCCCACACTCGTAGGGAGGGGCAGGGAAAAGAGTCCGAGGGTAGAGTGACCTCTCTCCTCTTCATCTGCTTGGGTAACATTTGCCGCTCACCGGCTGCTGAGGGGGTGATGAGGCACATTGTAGAACGCGAAGGTTGCGATGCAGATTTCCTAATTGATTCAGCAGGCATCGGTGGTTGGCACGTGGGACAGTTGCCCGATCATCGCATGCGTCGTCGTGGAGCTGCTAGGGGATACGACTTCTGCAGCAGGGCGCGTCAGTTCTCGGCTGCCGACTTCCAGCGTTTCGATATGATCCTCGTGATGGACCGTGAGAACTACTACGATGTGAAGCGACTCGCGCACAATAGTGACGACGTGCAGAAAATCAAGATGCTGCCAGACTTCATGACACGTCATCCCGGCCAGCCGACCATCCCCGATCCCTACTATGGTGATATAGCCGATTTTGACTTTGCGCTCGATCTCATCGAGGATGCCTGTGAGGGTCTTTTTGCATATCTATGCGCAAATAACCATTGAAAATCCTCTTTTTCCTGTATGTTTTTACAAAACATGGCATAAAAGTTTGGCATTTTGTGAATAATTGCTTATCTTTGCCGACGATTTATAATCGTTTTCAGGATGAAGAAGGAATATTTGATTTACAAGCTTAGCGATCAGGTGAAGAGCACCTGCAAGATCGACAATGAGCTTTTCAGCCGCTACGGCGTGAAGCGCGGACTGCGAAACGAAGATGGCAGCGGTGTGCTCGTGGGGCTGACAAACATTGGTAATGTGGTGGGCTACGACCGCGACGAGACCGGTCAGCTGTTGCCCGCAGAGGGAAAACTCTACTATCGTGGCTACGAGCTTAACGACCTTGTGTCGCCATTGCTCAAGGAACAGCGCTTCGGCTTTGAAGAGATTGCCTACCTGCTGCTCTCTGGCAAGTTGCCCGACCGCGAGGAGCTAACTGCTTTCCGCGAATTGCTCAACGAGAACATGCCACTCGACCACCGCACGGTGGTGCATCTGGTTGATCTCGAAGGCACCGACATCATGAACATCCTTGCACGTTGCGTGTTGGAGATGTATACCTTCGACGAGAACCCCGATGACATTTCTCGCGATAACCTCATGCGTCAGGCCGTAGAGCTCATTGCGAAGTTTCCCACGATCATCGCCTATGCTTATAACATCTATCGCCACTCCGTACGAGGACGGTCGCTGCACATACGTCATCCGCAGGAGGGAGCCTCTATCGCTGAGAACTTCCTCTTCATGCTGCAGCACGAGAACTTCACGGAACTCGATGCCCGCGTACTTGACTTGTTGCTCATTGTGCAGGCCGAGCATGGTGGCGGTAACAACTCGACGTTCACGGTGCGTGTGACTAGTTCTACGCGCACCGACACCTATAGCAGCATCGCCGCGGGCATCGGCTCGCTGAAGGGCCCTCTCCACGGCGGAGCAAACATTAAGGTCATCCAGATGTTCCATCATCTGAAAGAGCAGATAAGCGACTGGACATCGACCGACGAAATCGATACCTACCTGAAACGCATGCTGCGCAAGGAGGCTTACGACCAGTCGGGACTCATCTACGGCATCGGCCATGCCGTCTACACGAAGAGCGATCCCCGTGCCGTACAGCTGAAGCGGCTGGCGGGCGAAGTGGCGAAGGAGAAAGGGCGCGAGGCAGAATACGAGTTCCTGAAACTCATCGAGCAAGAGGGCATCAAGTGTCTTATGGAGCATCGCAGCAGCGACAAGCCCGCGTGTGCGAACCTCGACTTCTACAGCGGTTTCATCTATGAGATGATAGGTCTGCCCGAGGAAATCTTCACGCCCATCTTTGCAATGGCGCGTATCGTCGGATGGATGGCCCACCGCATCGAGGAACTGAACTTCGAGGGTCGTCGCATCATACGCCCGGCCTACAAGAACGTTCTCGAAACGAGGGATTACATCCCGATTCGCAAACGATAGAAACTGTATACTATAAAGAAAAGACTTATGGAAGGAAAGAGAATTTTGTTAATGCTGTGCCTCGTGTTGGGCATTCTTACTGCTCGTGCACAGGACGGCAACACATCCATGGTGACCGCTTATGCCGATTATAAACCGGCACAGGTAGCACTTACCGACGGGCGCGTCATCAAAGTGCCCAAGGCAAACGTGTTCCTGAAGCACAGCACACTCATCTACAAAAACGGCTCGTCGGTGAAGGAGGCGAACATGAAGACGGTGAAGTCGGTTGACTTTGGCGACCGCCTTTATCTGAAAATCGACACGGTGCTGGCATTCTTTGTCGACTCTGTGGGACCGAATGCTGTCTACCAGCAGCAGGTCATCGACCGCGAGGCCTATGAAGCCAGCTTCCGCAACGACCGTCTCATCACAGGCATTCAGTATGGTGAGCAAATCAATCTCATCTCGTTGGATCCTGTGCGCGACAGCACTGCAGTCTATCCGGTCATCAACACCTTCTACTATAACTACAATGGTAAGATAGTGAAGGTTCACGACCGTGAATTGTGGCGCCTGCTGCCAAAAGAGAAACGTCGCATCATGACTGCCCTCATCGGCGAAGATGGTTTTTCCTGGACTCGTCGAGAGAGCGTTGTGCGCCTGTTGCAGGGCATCACTGGCACGCTGTTTGAAAAGAAAGAGGAATAATCTGGGGCGCGTCAGAAGTCGAGCGACAATTGTGTTGCCGACGGCGTCGGTCGAGCTTCTTCCGCTTGGTCATCAGCAGAGAAACGGCTGAGGAAATCGTCTTCCGAGAGAATCGGAATGCCGAGTTCCTTGGCCTTTTTGTTTTTACCTGATGTGGAGGTCACGTCGTTATTGATGAGGAACGAGGTGGAGCCGCTGACGCTGCCTGCAACCTTGCCGCCACGAGCATCGATGTATGCCTTCAGTTCGTTGCGATTCTTGAAGTGGTGGACGTCGCCGGTGATGACGAAGGTGAGTCCTTCGCATTGGTTACCCGACCGCTGCTGCTGTTGTTGCCGTACTTTAATTAGTGAGAGTAAGTCGCTGAGAACCTTGGTGTTATCCTCGTCGTGGAACCAGCTGACAATGAGGGCAGAACGCTCCGGTCCGATACCATCGATGTGGGCAAAGTGTTCGTTGTCGTCGGTAATGGAAGCGGTCTCCATGAGGTCGCCGAATGCATAGGCCCCCAGCAAGCGCTTCGCCACGTCGGCTCCGCATTTCGGTATGCTTAAAGCGATGAGCAACCGCTGGGCATCCACTTCGCGAGCCTTCTCTATGGACTTCACGATGTTTGCTGCCGACCGTTCGCCAAAGCCTTCCAGCGAAGCAATCTCGCGGATGTGGTCGGGCAGACGGTAGATGTCGGCGAAGTTACTGATCCAGCCAAGGTTGATGAAGCGGGCTAGCGTTTGTTCGGAGATGCCATCGATGTCCATGCCGGCTTTCGACACAAAGCGGGCGTACTTCTTCAGTTGCTTGGCAGGGCAGGTGGGATTGGTGCAGTGCAACGTTCGTGTGCCACTCTGCTGACTCGCCACAATCTCTGTGGCATGATGGCACACGGGACATTGTTCTGGAATATGTAGGGTGCCAACGGTCTCAATGACCTTGATGACTTTCGGAATGATTTTGTTCGCTTTGATAACCGAGAGCTTTGTGCCAGCATCGCCAATGCCCAGTCGTTCGCACTCGCTGATGTTGCAGAGTGAAGCACGCTTAACCGTAGTTCCTTCTAACTCTACTGGACGGAAGATGGCAACGGGCGAAATCGTTGAGGCTGCACACGACCATTCAATTTCTTGCAATTCCGTCTCTGCAGCTTCGTCTTGCCACTTGAAAGCCAGTCCGGCACGTGTGGCGTGATGGCCGGTGACAGAGCCGGTGGCAGCATATTCGGTATCATCGTAGGTGATGACAAGTCCATCGACGGGGAAGGGGAATGCAGAGTTGAGAGTTGAGAGTTGAGAGTTGAGAGTTCTTTCCCCGCTTCGTTCTGAAAGCGCCCCTGCGGGTCGAGCGGAGAGTTCTTTCTCCGCTTCGCTACGAAAGCGCCCCTGCGGGTCGAGCGGAGAGTTGAGAGTGGAGAGCGGAGAGTCGAGAGTTTTCTGGTTTTGTCCCGTCACGCGTTCCGTGAATCGGTCGATGACGGCTTGGACGTTTTCTTCGGTTGGGTTTTCGACAAGTTCGCGCTGAACGGTGTTGAAGCCAAGCGTGTCGAGCCAATCCATACGGGCACCCCAGGAAATGATAGATGTGGGGTAGGAAAGCGTGAATGGTATCCACTGGATCTTTCTTGGTTTTACTTCTTCCGGGTCTTTCAGTGAGAGGGAACCCGAGGCGAGGTTGCGCGGGTTGGCATAGTCCTCGCCACTCTCCATGACGAACTGATTGAAGTCGTCGTAGGAGATGACGGCCTCACCACGAATCACCACGTGTCCTTGCTCGTCGATGCGTTGCGGTATACCGCTGATGGCGTGAGCCAGATGGGTGATGTTCGTTCCAATGTGGCCGTTGCCGCGTGTGACGACTTTTGTCAGCCGACCACCATCGTAGGTGACGACAAGTGTCAGGCCGTCAAGCTTCCACGAAATCCAAATGGGTCGTTCCTCAGCCCATTTCACCAAATCGCTTACTTGTTTTGTTTTGGCCAGTGACAAGGCAGGGAACTCGTGTTCTTCTTTTTGGCCGGCTGTGTTGTCTTCCGACACACGCTGCGTAGGTGAGTCGGGTAGGGTGGTGCCGGTTTCCATTTCCAGCCGCTTCAGTTCGTCGAAGCGTGCATCCCACTCGTAGTCGGTCATGAGTTCCTGTCGACCATTATAATAAGCCTCCGAAGCGCGGTTGAGTTCGTCAACCAACTGCTCCATGCGTTTCTGTTGTTCTTCAGTCATGGTTATTTTCATTTTCTGCTGACAAAGTTAGCAAGAAATTTGAAGATGACCAAATTTATTTGTATTTTTGCACGCTGTAAATATAAGTGAACGGACATGATGAGTTTCTGGGACATATTGCTGCTTTCGGTAGCACTGGCGATGGACTGTTTTGCAGTGAGTATTGCCAGTGGGGTGATTCTCACCCCTAGCTCCTCTCCGAAAGGAGAAGGGAGCCCCACCCCTAGCCCCTCCAACGTAGGGAAGGAAAGCCCTACCCCTAACCCCTCCCCCGTAGGGAGGGAAAGCCCCATCCCTAACCCCTCCCCCGTAGGGAGGGGAACACGGAAAGCCTCCCTTATGGGGAGAGTCTTGGAGGGGGCTCTTCGTCTGAGTGTCCTCTTCGGCTTGTTTCAGGCAGGGATGCCACTGGTGGGGTGGTTTTGCACGAACTGGTTGGCTGAGCGCATTGAAGCTTACGACCATTGGATAGCCTTCGGCTTGCTGGCGTTTCTGGGTGGGAGAATGATTCGCGATGCGTTCAGTGATGAGGAAGAGGCGCACCACTTCGACCCAACCAACTGGTGGACAGGCATTGTATTGGCCGTGGCAACGAGTATCGATGCATTGGCAGTAGGTATCTCGCTGGCCGTCACGGGCTATCATACCATCAGGCAATTAGCTATGCCGCTGGTGGTGATAGGATTGGGTTCGTTCCTGTTTGCGATGTTAGGTCATTGGCTCGGCATGCGGTTTGGCAGCAGCATCCGTCGTCGGCTTCAACCAGAGCTGTTGGGTGGTATCATCCTGATTGGAATTGGTGTGAAAGTGCTCATCACGCATCTCTGCGATGCGTGAAATTGAAAATGGATAATTGAAAATTGAAAATTGAATTGCGACGCAGTCGCATTGAACGTAGCGCAGCGACACTTGATCCTTGAACTTTGAACCGTCGCGCAGCGACACTTGAACAATGAAAGTAATAGTTTCTAATGAGATTGAGCGGGTGTGCCCGGGATTTGTGGGTGCCTGTGTGGAGGCCGACGTAGTGAATACCCCTTACTGCGAGGGCCTTTGGGAAGAAATACGTGCGCTGGGCGAGCACTACAAGGCGACGCTCACCACCGAGTCGTTGAAGGAGATGTCGGGCATCGCTGCCACACGACGCGTCTATAAGGCCTGTGGCAAGGATCCGTCGCGCTACCGTCCTGCCTCTGAGCAGCTCATCCGCCGCATGTTGCAGGGCAAGGAACTCTATCAGATAGACACGCTCGTCGACCTGATAAACCTTGCCAGCATACGCTTTGGCTATTCTATCGGCGGCTTTGATGCCTCGAAGTTTGTAGGCGATACGTTGACGCTTGGCATCGGAAAAGCTGGCGAGCCCTATGAGGGCATCGGACGTGGCATGCTCAATATCGAAGGTCTGCCCGTCTATCGTGATGCCGTAGGTGGGGTGGGGACACCGACGAGCGACAACGAGCGCACAAAGATCACCATCGACACCCGTCACCTGGTGGTGCTCATCAATGGCTATGATGGCAACGAAGGTCAGGTGTGCGCCAATGCCGAGTTCATCCTCGACCTCGTGCGCCGCTACTGTCAGACGCAAGAAGGCAGCTACCATCTGTATAGACCTGTGGGCGAGTAAAGCTGCTTCGCAGCGTGAAAGGCCCTGCGGGCGTGTAAAGTCCTTCGGACGTGTAAAGTTGCTTTGCAACGTTGAAGGCCCTGCGGGCGAGGAACTGCAAACTTGTTAAAAAATGGTATTTTCTTGCATCGGCAGAAATAATGTTGTATATTTGCAAGTTGGAACTTAATCAATTACTATATGACGATATCGAGACTACTACTTGGGTATGCCCTGATGTTGTTGCCAATGGCGGCAACGGCTCAGTCGTGGACGGCTGACAATGGTAACGGAACATTCACGAACCCGCTGTTCTACGATGAATTCTCAGATCCCGACATCCTGCGTGTGGGCGACGACTACTATCTGGCTGGTACGACCATGCATGCCGTGCCAGGTTTGGTCATTCTGCACTCGAAAGACTTGGTGAACTGGGAAAACATCTCGTACTGCTTCGACCGCTTCGACTTCACAGAGGACCGTTTCTCGCTGAAGAACCACGAAGAGATTTACGGTCAGGGCGTGTGGGCACCGTGCATCCGCTATGCCAACGGTCAGTTCTATGCCTATACGAACGTGAACGGCAAGGGCTTGCAGTGCTACACGGCGAAAGACATCCATGGTCCTTGGGAGCATCACAATATGAAAGGCAACATCTACGACCTGAGCGTGCTGTTCGACGACGATGGAAAGATTTACGCCATTCATGGCTATGGTGAAGTGAAATGCACCGAACTGGAGCCTGATATGAGTGGTCCGAAGGATGGCACCACGCGTACCATCATCCCTGAAGGCAATGGAGTAGGTGAGGGCCACCATATGTATAAGATAGACGGAATGTACTACCTCATCTCTACCGACTATCGCCCCAACGGCCGTACACTCTGCTCCCGTTCCAAGTCGATATGGGGACCTTACGAGACGCGCGTCATCACTGCCGACGAGACCTACGGCTATCATGCTGCCTCGCTGACGCAGGTGCCGCGTGGTGTGAAATACCGTATCGGCGAGGACGGCACGAAGTTCGCCCTTGGCCATGTAGACAAGGACGCCACCGCTTGCACCAACGCCCATCAGGGTGGCATTGTGCAATTCAAGGACGGAACATGGTGGGCTCTGCTCATGCAGGACTTCCACTCGATTGGTCGTACGGTATGCCTCATGCCGATGACGTGGACGGATGGCTGGCCGATGATAGGATTCAAGGGGAATTACGGCCGTGCACCGCGCACATGGTTTAATCCCGGTACGGCACATGGCTATTCTGGTCTTGACGAGCCGGTGGATAATCCTCATGCACCCTATGTGCGTAGTGAGAACTTCGATGCTAAGCAGTTGGGTCGCGTGTGGCAGTGGAACCATAATCCCGATGATAAGCAGTGGAGCCTTCGTAGTGGAAAGCTACGTCTGAACAGCCTTCCGGCCGAGCAACTGATGTGGGCACGCAACACATTGACACAGCGTGTCATCGGTCCTACGTCGGTGACAACGGTGGAACTCTATGTGAAAGGTCTGAAGGACGGCGATGTCTGCGGACTTGGCAATATCAACGTGCCGTGTTCGTGGATTGGTATTGTCAAGAACGGAAAAGCTTTGACCCTGCGTTGCTTTGAACAGCTGACCAACGACACCATCGACACTACGATAGAACTGCCGAAGGGTAAGATCTGGTTGCGCTGCATTGGCGACTACGACAACGACCAGGCACAGTATGCCTATTCTACTGATGGAGTGAACTTCCAAACCATGGGGCGCATGATGCCACTCTCCTATCAGCTCATCTCGTTCCAGGGCTCTCGCCATGCACTCTTTGCCTTTAACACCAAGGGCAAGCAGGGCGGCTATGCTGAGTTCGATAACTTCACCGTCGACGAGCCGATGGCCGACCGAAGCAAGAACATTCCGTTCGATAAGACGTTCCGAATCATCAATCTGGCTACGAACCGGCCAGCCGTCTGTGATCCTCATGGACTGCTGTATGATTCGCGTCCCAATGACCAAGGTTGCCTCACTCAGTTCCAACTCGTCGACCGAGGTACGGGACAAGTATCGCTGAAGTGCATCGATGGACGCTATGTGAAAGTCTATGGCGAGGGCTTGGCCGGTGACGTGCGTTTTACCACTGATCCGAAAGAAGCTGAAGTGTTCCTTTGGCAGGACTATCTCAACCAAGAGTTCATGTTGCTCTCACTGAAGAACCATCGCTATCTGGGCAAGAGTCCTACGACGGGCAGTCCTTATTCGATGGACTATGCCGGTCCCGACCCTGCACGCCGAAACGGCAGTGTGCTGAAGTGGGAAGAAGTGAAAACGGAAAATTGATAGTTGCACGCGACCGAGTCGCATGAAACCCTTGAACCGTTGCATCGCAACAATTGAACCGCGCGCAGGCGCACTTGAACCTTTCATCAAAATATATGGGAATAGTAATAGGAATTGACGTCGGCATCAGCACGACGAAAATAGTTGGAATCAGCGAGAAGGGAGAGATTATCTCACCCATCCGCATCAAGGCCACCGACCCAGTGGCATCGCTTTACGGTGCTTTTGGCCGATATCTGCACGATAACGGCATTAACCTTGGCGACGTCCGACAGGTCATGCTCACGGGTGTGGGCAGTGCTTATATCGAAGACCCCATCTATGGACTGCCCACCGAAAAGGTGCAGGAGTTCATGGCCGACGGTCTTGGCGCCCGCTTCGAAACACGTCTCGACCGTATGCTTGTTGTCAGCATGGGCACGGGAACGAGTTTTGTGCGCTGCGACGGCGATAGCATCCGCCACATCGGTGGTATTGGTGTGGGTGGTGGCACGTTGCAAGGACTGGCCCGTATCATGCTGAAGACCGGCGACATCGCACAGGTCGTGGAGCTCTCGAAGGGTGGCGACCTGTCGCGCATCAATGTGCTCATCGGCGATATCAGCCCGCGCCCCCTGCCTGGTTTGCCCAGTGATGCCATTGCCTCCCTGTTCGGCAATGCCCAAAGCGATGCTACACGCGAAGACATCGCACTCGGCATCCTCTGGACCGTCCTGCAAAGCATCTGCAGCGCAGCCATCCTTTCGTCGATGGACTGTGGCATCAAGGACTTCGTGATGATTGGCAAGCTCTCGATGCTGCCACTTTGCGAACAGGTGTTTGCTGCTTGCGAGAGCCTCTATGGCGTCCGTTTCCATGTTCCAGAGCATAGCGAGTTCAGCACGGCCATCGGTGCCGCCCTCTCGTATACGAAGGGAAAGGCGGAATGATGAAAGGCTCTATATAGAATAAGGAGAATAAAAGAATTATTTTGTTAAATGATAAGCATGAGAACTTCTACTAAACCTATGTTTGTGGGCTTGATGCTGTTCGTGGCTCTTACGGCATCAGCAGGCGGCTTCAAGTTGAAGACTGCCAAGCCCGTTGGACAGACCTTGTCTGTCGCTATCAATGCCGGTCTCCCGCTGACCCTTACGTGGGGCGACGGCACTACTGAGGAACTCTACACCACAGGACAGCTGCAGGACATCACCATCAAGGATGCTGCGCTGACGGTGAGTACCGAGAAGGATATCACGTCGCTCTATCTGGCTGACAATGAGCTGACGGAGTTGAATGTCGCTGCATCGGCAGCTAAGCTGCGCCGACTCATCTGCCCCAACAATCAGCTGAAGACACTCAACGTAGGAGCCTGTCCCGAACTCGTCACCTTGGACTGCCAGGGCAATGAGCTATCAACGCTGAGCATTGTGAGTACCGTGATGGAGGAACTGAATGTTGCCGACAACAAGCTCTCTGCCAATGGCTTGCGCAACAGCGGAAACATGGTTTCGCTGGTGTGCGGAGGCAATAAGTTCACCGACGTCAACTATCTGACCAGTATGGTAGACCTCGAGTCGCTCTTCTGTCAGGACAACCAGATCACCTCTCTGGCTCTGACGAAGCTCGTCAAGCTGCGCAATCTCGTTGCAAGTGGCAATCGCATTTCGACGTTGAACACGGGAGTGCTGGAGAACCTGCAGAACGTCTGGGCTTCCGGCAACCGACTGAAGACACTCGACCTCGCGAAGGCTGCGAAGCTGGAAGGACTTGTCGTGGCTGAGAACCAGCTCACTGAGATTCTTTGGACCCGGTCGTGCAGCAGCACGTTCAAGTACATGGACCTGTCGAACAACGGCCTGTTCTTCAACTCCTTCCCCACCATCTACAATCAGCTGAGCCAGAAGTACAGCGTGGATGGTGCCGTTGGACCGCAGGAACCGTTCCAGTTGCTCAACGATATTGATGTCAACGTTCGCTCGGAAGCACTGAAGACCTATTTCTATCAGAACGCATGGAACACCTCCACGCAGCTCGCCTTGACGCTGACCGACGGCGATGGCACGGAGCTGGTGGCCGACGAGGACTACACCTACAACAGCAGCCTCTATCGCTTTACCTTCCTGAAGCCTCACACGGACGTGGTGATCACGGCTACATCGAAGAACTACCCCGACGTAGTGCTTACGAGCGTTCCCTTCAACGTCATCGATCCCGCCGGCATTGAGGGCGCAGAGGTTGCCTCGGAGTTGACCATCGAGAATGCCGACGTTTACGACCTGCAGGGCCGTAAGGTCTCCGTTGCTAAGGCATCGCAGCTTCCCAAGGGCATCTATGTCGTGAATGGAAAGAAGATCATCATGAAGTAGAATCACGCAAAAAGATAAGACGATATGAAGACTATCAGATACTACATGCTCACCCTCGTGGCACTGGCTTTTGCGGGCCATGTGCAGGCACAGTCGGTGAAGCTTGACAATAGCAATATCAAGAAGCAAGTGCTGATGATTGGACGCGAGTCGCTGACGCTCGACTATAGCGACTTCACGACGGTTGCCGTGGCTGCCAACTGCAACTACACGGCAACTCCCAACGACGCCTGGCTCACCACCCGCCGCATGGACAATGGCAACACTGCCATTTTTGCACAGTCGAACTACAACATGGCATCGCGCCAGGGCACTATCACGTTCAAGTCGGAAGATGGAACGGTGGTGCGCAAGCTCACGGTGACACAGACTGGCTTCGATGCCTCCGACCGTTCTATACCTATTGCTAGCGGTACGGCCAGCAACTATCAGTCGGGAGAAGGCATCGAGCGTTCTTTCGACGGCGACTATGCTACGCTCTATCACTCCAACTACAACTCGCAGAACCAGTTCCCCATCACGCTTACCTACACGCTCAAGGAAGTGTCGCACGTCGACTACGCTGTTTACACCCCGCGTCAGGATGGCAATGTGAACGGTAACTTCCAAGAGGTGACCGTCAGCTATCAGGTGGGCAACAAGTGGACCACGCTCGCCACCTTGAATTTCGAGGGAAGTTCGGCAGCATCGCGCATCCCCTTCGGCGACAACGGTGTTGACGACGTGAAGGCAGTCCGCTTCGTTGTGAAGAGTGGTACTAACGGTTTCGCCAGCTGTTCGGAGATGGAGTTCTACACGAAGAACAACTTTATGGAAGAACTTCTGCACACCTACTTCACCGATAACCTCTGCACACAGCTGCGCGAGGGCGTTACGGCTCAGGAGATAGAGCAGATTCCCGTGGCCGAGATTCGCAACATGGCGAAGGCGATGCTTGCAGGCACCTATTCCACAGAGTTCCGCATCGGCGAGTTCACGGCCTTCCGTCCGCTTACCGACCTGCAGGGCGAGTTGAAGAACAGCTACCTTTATAATAATCACGAGAATCCTACCGGCATCACCTTCGACGAGGACGAGAGCGTCATCGTGATGGTGGAGGGCATCGGCGAGCAGCCGGTGGCTCTGCAGGTGCGCAACTTCGGTCCGACGGTGTTTGCCTCCAGCACCTATGCGCTGCAGAATGGCATCAACGTCATCAAGGTCTCCAACAAGGGTAATGGCTACATCAACTACTACACCACCAGCTGGAAGACCGCGCCGAAGGTGAAGATGCACTTCCTCAATGCAAAGGAACAGGGTTACTTCAGCCCGAAGTATAAAGGTCATACCAACGACGACTGGAAGCGTCTGCTGGCCAATGCGAAGGGCGACTGCCTCGACATGCACGGTGAGTTCACCGACTGTGTGTTCCCCGTCTCGTCGTTCAAGGCCAACTGTCCGAACGATGGCGAGTGGCTGATGGCCATCTATGACAGCATCATCTCTGTTGAACGCGACATCATGGGTATTTATAAGTACAAGCACGAGTTCCCCAACCGCCAGTGCGCCATCACGGTTGCTACCAGTGGCGGCCTCTATCATGCCAGCAACGACGGCTTCTGCGTGCCTGTCAACGCCCTTCGCGATCCGACCAGCCGCACCCATTACGACGTCTGGGGCGCTGCCCATGAGTACGGACACCAGAACCAGACGCAGGGTCTGCGATGGATTGGACTCACCGAGGTCACCAATAACATCATGTCGGCTTATGTGGAACACAAGCTTCGCACCGATGGCTACCACCGTCTGGAGAATGAGTCGAACGGCTTCCGCTACTACGACTTCTTCGAGTATAACGTGATGAAGGGTGGACAGTTCATACCACATGCCCACAACGATGTGTTCTGCACGCTCGTGCCCTTCTGGCAGTTGCTCATCTATACACGCATTGCCGGCATACAGCCCGACGCCTATCCCGAGCTCTACGAGACGCTGCGCAACCAGTCGGCACTCTCGTCGATGAGCGATGGTCAGCATCAGGTGAACTTCATGAAGCAGTGGTGTCATATCACGAAGACCAACTTCCTGCCTTACTTCAAGCAGGTCGGTATGTTCAAGACCGTCGATGAGAGCATTAGCGACTATTCTACGCGACAGCTCACCATTACCCAGGCCATGCTCGACGCCCTCGAGAAGGAAATCAATGCCGCCAACTATCCCGAGCCTCCTGCAGCCTTCTGCTATATCGACGTGAACAACTATCCTGCATTCCGCGACAAGGCAGCACTTGTTGAGAACACTGTGGGCAAGGGTTGCAGCGTCTCTGGCAACACCGTGCGCATCCAGCACAACCAGTGGAAGAACGTTGTGGGCTTCGAGACCTATAAGGCCGATGGCACACTCCTGCACATGACCAACTACGGTCACGGCGATTCCGCCTACAAGCCCACCATGACCTCTGTTGTCTGGAACACGAGTGAGAAACCTGCCTACATCATGGCAGTGGGCTACGACGGCACACGCGTGAAGTGCTACGAGCCGTAAAAGGCAACGAAACCCTGTCGAACAGGGTTGATCATAAGAATAGGTGGTGACATCGGCAAGCGGTGTCACCACCTATTTTATATATAATGATGGCGCAATGACACAAGACGCTGAAGGCGTCTGCGATTGATAGGGGAGTGTGTCAAAATGAGAAAGGAGTCAATTTGTAGTCCCCTCCTTCGGGAAGGAGGGGTCAGGGGTGGCGAAGCGCGAGGAGGGAGCGATGAGGGGAGCACAGCGACGGGGGAAGCGATAAATAAGGTTCGACCTATTATAATTATTTGGTTATTAAATAGGTTATATCATTATTCTTCTCTACCACCCCTAACCCCTCCTCCCAGGAGGAGGGGACAACTGGCAGCGTCTTTATATCAATTCCTCAATAGCAGTGCCCTCATTCATCAATAACATTGCTCTCATTTGTCGAAAGCATTGCTCTCGTTCCTCGTTAGCAATGCTCCCGTTTCTCCATTCCATTGCCCTAGTTTTGCAAATTAACTGATTTTGTTCAACAAATTAAGTTAATTTATTCAGTAAATTAAGTTATTTTACTCAGTAAATTAAGTTATTTTACTTATCAAATTAAGTTAATTTACCGCACAAATTAAGTTAATTTACTGAACGATATGCATTCTCCCGATCAATCAAAGCATTGCTCTCGATATTCCAGAGCATTGCTTTTGCTGTTCCAAAGCAATAATCTTGATGCGACAAAGCATAGTTTCAGCCATTCCAACGCATTGCCTTGTATGCCCAAAATGTCTGCTTTCCGACCTAAAAAGCACTATTCAGCAATTTTACGTTTGTATCAATTACTTTGCAATATGTTTAAAAGTGGAAAAAGAACACATTTCGATTTGTTTATTCGCTCAATTCCTCGTATCTTTGCACCAATTCTTTACGGGTGGGCGAAAGAAGGGGCGGCTCAATCAAGTAAATCGTTTGTCTAATCGAGTAGACTGCCGGCCCAACGGAGCGAAATCAAAAACAAAACAATAACAAAAGAACATGAAGAGACAAATCATTACAGTTTTGCTGGCTGCACTGGTGCCCATGTTGGCTCAGGCACAGTTGTCGTCGAACCCCGACAAGTTCCTTGGCAATATCACAACAAGGTATAACGTTGATGCTGGCGGCGGTGTAGCCCCGTATTACAAGCTTTGGAACCAGATTACCTGCGAGAACGAGTCGAAGTGGGGATCGGTGGAAGGAACCCGTGGTAGCTACAACTGGGGCTGCGACAAGGCTTTCAACTATGCCAAGCAGCACGACTTCACTTACAAGTTCCATGCGCTGGTTTGGGGTGCCCAGTATCCTGGTTGGCTCCCCGACCTGTCCATTAAGGACCGCTATGCATCCATCGTGAAGTGGTATGATGCCGTGAAGAAGAAATATGCCACGCTTCCGATGATCGATGTGGTGAACGAGGCCGTTGGAATGCATCAGCAGGGCAATCCAATGATCAAGGAATCGCTTGGCGGCGAGGGCAAGACGGGCTATGACTGGCTCATCAAGGCCTTCGAGATGGCTTATGAGCGTTGGCCAGATGCCATTCTGATTTATAACGACTACAACACCTTCCAGTGGGACACGAATAACTACCTGGATCTCGTCAGGACCCTTCGCGATTCCGGTACTCCCATCGACGCCTATGGTTGTCAGTCGCACGATGTCACAGATATCACCGCCACCAACTTGAAGAACTCGATGAACACGCTGCAGACCGGCCTGAAGATGCCTATGTACATCACTGAGCTGGACATCGACCAAGCCGATGATGCGAAGCAGAAAAAGCAGTTTGAGGACATCTTCCCGATGATGTGGGAGGCAGACTATTGTGCCGGTGTTACCCTTTGGGGATACATACACGGTGCCACTTGGGTTGATAACTCCGGTCTCATCAAGAACGGTAAGGACCGTCCTGCAATGACTTGGCTGCGTACATATATGGAAACTGAGGCCGCTAAGACTGCCAAGAGTCCTTTCCCCGGCATGAAGAAGGAGGCCTCCATCTACGTCAGACCCCGCGACTTGAAGGTTGCCAAGGGTGACGTGCTGCCGATCATGGTTCGCGCCAGAATGGCAACGAAGACCATCGAGAAGGTAGACCTCTATGTGGGAACAAAGCTCATTGCCACGATGACCGAGGCTCCCTACTACACGGAATATGCCGTTCCCACGAATTCCTCTACGGGTTGGAATACGCTGAAGGCAGTGGTCACAACCACCGACGGCTCCACCTACGAGCGCTATTCACGCTTCAACGTGCTCAGCTCCACCACGAAGCGTGCTCCCTACAACGAAACCGTGCCCGAATTGCCTGGCACCATCTTGACGAACGAGTACGACAAGGGTGCTCAGGGCGTTTCCTACAACAAGGCTTCGCGTAGCACCTCGGCAGCCACGCAGACTGGTGGCTGGATGGAATACACGGTCGATGTGAAGGAGGATGGCATCTATTCGTTCGATGCTGAAGTGGCTTCGAACATCACGGGTGGTGCTTTCCACCTCACGGAGTATGGCCTTGACCATGTGACCTTCTATGCCGACATCGTGGAAGTTCCCAAGACGGGCGGCAGCAACAAATTCCAGACCATGCATTGCGTGATGACGAAGCCCCTCACAGCTGGTCGACACATCCTCTGCCTGAACATCGATAAGGGTGGTTTCTACATCAAGAACCTTACCTTCAAGCGTTATGAGCAGGACAAGAATATCTTGGTGAGCGTCAGTTCCATCTCGCCGACTACGATTGCCGTTGGCGATACGACCGTCATCAAGGTGACTGCCAGCAATTCTGGAAACGCCATCGACAATGTCAAGGTGTTTGCCAACGACCTCTTAATCGGTACGCTGACCGAGGCTCCTTATTCTCTTGAGTTCTCTCCCAGCACCAAGGGCACTTATTACATCACCGCTATCGCCACCAATGCAGAGGGCAAGGAGAACACCTCGGCTAAGAAGACGCTGAAGGTGAACGGCAAGCGCACGCCTTACAACAGCGGCAAGCCCATTACCATTCCCGGCATTATCCAGGCCGAAAACTTCGACATGGGTGGTGAAGGTCTGACCTTCCACGACTCCGATAGCAACCGCGAAGGCGACGTGAACTACCGCTCCGACAGCGAGGGCGTCGACTTCGTGAAGGGCAATGGCGGCACGGCCATCGGCTACACGGCTGCCAACGAGTGGCTCGAATACACGGTGAACATCACCGAGGGTGGTAAGTATTCGTGTGTGTCGACGGTGTCTTCAGGTGTCTCGGGCTCTGCCTTCAACCTCCAACTGGTTGAAAACGGCAGCATTGCGACCCTCTGCCGCGTGACGGTTCCGAAGACTGGCGACAACAACTGGGATACCTACCGAACAGTAACGACGGGCATCAGCCGCCACCTCGATGCCGGTGAGCATATCCTCCGCATCACCATCGCCGCCGCTCAGTGCAATATCGACAAGATAGAGTTGAAGTGCATCGAAAGCGATGGCATCGAACAGGTGCAGAGCGAACAGCCGACAGTCGGTCGTACGGCCGTCTACAACCTTGCCGGACAGCGCGTAGCAAACGGCCAGGAGAAGCTGCGGAACGGTGAGCTGCCGAAGGGCATCTACATCGTGAACGGCAGAAAGGTGATGGTTCGCTGATGGAATAGAATCCTGTTCAATAGAAAGCGAAAAAGAAATGACCGGAAATGTCGTCCCGAGAGTGGGGCACATTTCCGGTCATTCTTGTTTTCTAATCGGTCATCAGGCAACAAAATGTAGGGACGTGGCGTGCCACGTTACTGGATGTTGCTTTTCCCTTCCACGAACGCGACACGTCGCGTCCCTACATCTTCCCTATAGTCCGTATTGCATTGATAGCTCTTTTCTCTCATGGATTGTGGCAGGTGCGTCAGTTCATCGTGACTTTCACCTGCACGCGAGCCGTTACTTTCCGTTCATCACTCAGTGTGCGGACGAAGGCAATCTCGAACGTATGGGTGTCGCCGCGCTTGAGTTGGTGTCCGTTGGTCTCGCCGATGTAGAGCAGGAAGCGGTTGCTGTAGGAAGTATAGATGGTGTAGAAGCGGGCGTTGTCTACAGGACTTTCATCGTTCTCGCTATTGATGACGCGGCCATCCTTGTCGTAGAGGAAGTAGATGGAGTAGTTGTTGGCATAGCGGTCGGTGAGTTCGCCATCAGCGTCAACGGTATAGACGCGGATGCTGTCTTGCGTAGTAGCCGACAACTTCAGTGCCTCCGGACTGCAGACCAATGCCTGACAGATGGGACTCATGTCGAGTTCGAAGCTCACGCCATACTCGGTGTTGGCATCGTAGGTTTCATATCGCTCGACGACGATGGTCGTGTCGCGAGGCTCAGCCGTTGGGTCGTAGGTGATGTGTCCCTGCATATCGGTGCCCTCGAAGCGCACGGCATAGGGCCATTGCTCGTCGTTGGCATCGTTGTCGTCCCATGCATGGTGGAAGTGTTTCGTGGGAGCGCCTAGCGTAACGAACCAGAGGTTGGTGGCATCGGCGGGCACTTGGAACTCCAATGAGCCTTCGCTGTCGCGGCCAATCTCGCTATAGACGCGCTTCTTGCTCTTCGTGAGCGCCACGAAACCATAGCGCCAGCCGGCCAGCTCGGCATTGAGCGAGCGGAATCCCGCTTTTCCTGCTTCGCCGCGGAACTGCGCCTTCACCATTGCACCAGCTTCCTGCGGCAGCTTCATGCGCATCACGTTGAAACCATAGTTCTCCGGACAGTTGCTGGCATCGGGCTCTATCCATCCGTCATCGGTGTCGTGGATGTTGGTGGAGAACATGTCCTGCGAGTTGTTGGCATATTGCCGGATGCCGTCGATGTCCCAGGTGGGTGTGCGGCGGGCATATTCAAACATGTCGTCGCAGAACTCCGACTGCGTGCGACCCGTCAGACGCTGATACACTTCCACGGGGTCTTCCTTGCCAACGGCAGCCATCCAGAGGCGGCCAATGAAGTCCTCGCCAAAGAGTTGGCACCAGTAATACTGATGGAAGTAGTTGGCATAGCGTGGCTCTTCATGCAACAGGTTCTTGTGGCTGCTGCTGGGATAGCCCGCACCCCATCCACTGAAGAGCATCTGCGGATAGACACGCGACGACTGCCACTGTGCACACGACTCCCAATACATGTTGCCGCCCTCGCCATTGGGGCCGAGGCCTTGTCGCCAGCCGTGGCCGGCACCGAGGTCGCAGCGCACGATGTATTGGAAGGTGTGGCCGAGTTCGTGGCCGAGAGTGGTGACATCGTTCACGGCATCGGGGCTGCACCAGAAGGCACCCACCTTGTCATCGTAGCCGGAACCCGTGGCGAGCCAATCCTTCTGATAGCGAACGAAAAGCAGGTGCTTGTAGTGATCGAGCGTAAAACTGCTGCCCGGACGCGAGAAGCCCAGCACCTCGGTGTTCACCTTATATATTTTTTCAGCAGCGTCGAGCATCTTCTTCGGGTTGAAGGCATAGCCGCCCGTTGCCTTGGTGGGGTCTAGTCCGAAGCCAGCATGCCAGAACACGATGAAGTGTTCGCTCTCCATGCTGCGCTGGAAGCACCACTCGCTCGTCTCTGAATCCCAGTCGTTCTGCTTCAGTTCACCGGGGCAGTAGAGCGAACGGCCTGGGTTGTGAAAGCTGAAGTATTCGAAGTTGGTATAGGTCTGTGTGCTCTTCTTGCCGTCTTTCGTAAAGCGGATGCGCGGACCGCTGAAGTCGATGGAGTCAACACCCGTAATGTCGATCATCTGATTGGTATAGAATCGTGTGTCGCTCTTTACCTTTGCCCATAGAGAGTCTTGCGCCGAGGCGCTCGTGCTGATCATGGCAAAAAGAAGGCTAACGATGTAGAGTTTCTTCATAGCATGTTATTTCTTGATGAATTTCACGGATTTGTTGCCATACTTCAGAATGTAGATTCCCTTGGGGAGCGACGATAGCTCCACGCCGTCAGCCACCTTGCGACCGTTCATGTCGTAGATGGCAGAGGGTTGCTTTTGCCATTCGCCGTCGATGGCCTGATAGATGCCCGACGGAGCATCTTCATTGCTGATGAAGAAACGGTCGAAGCTGGCAAACTCGTATGTGTCGCTGCCAACCTTAAAACCTTTGTTACTGAACTTAATAACCGCCTCTGCGAGCGGATAGTACATCTTCGTGCTATCGTTGAGCACAAAGACAACGCTCTTGGCCGATGCCGACAGAGCGACAACGACCAAGAGCATGATGGTTAGAAATGCTTTTTTCATTTGTGTTTTTGTTTTGTATAGGGAGGAAGCCGATAGTTCCTATAGCATCTATAGCTTCTATAGCATCTATAGTCTCTATCGCCTCCTTCGTTTCAATCGATTATTTCACCGACCATTCGAAGACGCCTGCCGACTTGTCTTCAGGAATCTTCACCTCGAGCTTCACGGCGGTAGTCTTCACGGGGTCGAAGTTCACCGTGCAGGGAGCACCCTTCATGACGGGATACTGGTCGGGGTTCTGAACGGGCTGCCACTCGCCCTGCTCGTCCTTGTAGTAGATTTTCCAACTGTCGGGCACCTTGCAACCCTGCCAGGGCTGGTCGTCATACCAATAGACCGTGCAGGTCTGGACGGTTGCAGCCTCAGGGAAGGTGTAGCTGATCCACTCCGTTGAGCCCTGCTTGGGCCACCAGTGGGTGTAAGGGATGGAGCGGTCGTCGCCGTCCTTTGGTACCAGTCGGTCGCAGATGCTGTTGAGCGACGGGATGCGCATCGATGAACCAATCTTGCTCAACGAGGCGAGCGTGGGAGGTGCTGACGGACGTGTGGCGCGCAGGTCTTGTGCCATCCACACCTTCATATTACCGCGTCCGCGATGACACCAAGCGTAGTAGGGGATGAGTTTCAGCTTCACATCCTTGGCAGCCAGGCGTCCCTGCTTGTCGAACGAGAGCGTCTGGGCGTCGGTGGTGAGCGTTGTCAGATGGTGGGTGTGAGCACCGTTGTCGGCGGTGAAGTTGAAGTCCTGGTTGGCCAGCACCTCAAAAGCAGGCTCTTGGTTCACGAGTACGCCCATGATGTCGAAGTCGTTGTCGACAGCCTCGGCGCAATACACTAGCGGTCCGCGCTCAATGGCAACCATGCCACGATCGGCTTCAACGCGCTCCAGAGCTCTGACGGTGCGCGGCTTCATATCGAAGTGCAGGCGCACCACATCGCCCTTCTTCCACTTGCGGTCGATGGTCAGGTATCCATCCTCGGTGGTGGTGACAGTGACCTCTGCGCCATTGACGGAGCAGGTGGCATTCAGACGCTGGTTGTCGCTATAGCTATAGAGGTTGCTAGGAACGACATTGCCTTTCAGCCAGCCGGGAATACGAATCTTCATAGCGAACTTTCCGGCCGAGTTCTTATCGACGGTGATGGCGATATCGCCGTCCCACGGATACTGAGTCTTCTGCGAAAGGCTCACTTGCTTACCTTCCACGTCGAGCGTGGTGCTGTTGGCAAGGAAGAGGTTCACGTAGACCGAGCGGTCTTTCACTGCATAGACGTAGCCGGGCAGCGAGGGAATGAAGCGGCAGATGTTGCTCGGGCAGCAGGCACAGCCGAACCATGCCTGGCGCTGATGCTGTCCCATCGACTCCAGTGGGTTGGGATAGAAGAAGCCGCCGCCATCGAGTGACACACCCGAGATGAGGCCGTTGTAGAGTGTACGCTCCAGTACGTCGTAGTATTTCGAATCGCCATGGAGCAGGAACAGGCGGTAGTTCACGTAGACATTACCGATGGCGGCACACGTCTCGCAATAGGCCGACATGTTGGGCAGGTAGTAGTTGGGTCCGAAGGCCTCGCCCGATGAGGTGGCACCGATGCCGCCTGTGATGTAGAGTTTCTTCGAGACGATGTTGTCCCAGATGGCGTCGATGGCGTGAATGTAGTCCTGGTCGCCTGTGAGAGCAGCCACATCGGCCATGCCGGCATACATATAAGCAGCACGAACGGCGTGACCTACGGCCTCGTCTTGTTCGATAACGGGCTTGTGAGCCTGTGAGTATTCATGCACGATGGTGGTCTTTCCACGATAGTCGAGCAGGAACTTTGCCTCGTCGAGGTACTTCTTCTCGCCTGTGGCCAGATAGAGTTTGGCGAGTGCCATCTCTGCAATCTGATGGCCGGGCACCACACAGGCCTGTCCGGGATTAGGACCAACCTCGCGGCAGACGCAGTCGGCAAAGCGGCGGGCGATGTCGAGGAACTTCGTCGAACCTGTTGCCTGCCAGTGGGCAACGGCAGCTTCCACCATGTGGCCGAGGTTGTAGAGCTCGTGCGAGAGGTCTTCCTCCTTCGACCAGCGCGTGCGTCCTGCCCAGTGATGTGGGTCGTCGGGATTCTGCGTGCGTGCTGTGTAGAGGTAGCCATCGGGCTCCTGGGCGGAGGCGATGATGTCGAGCACCGAGTCTACGTAGGCCTTCAGCTTCTTGTCGGGATAGGTCTGCAGGATGTAGCTGGCACCCTCGATGGTCTTGTAGGGGTCGGTGTCGTCGAACGAATAGCCCACGCCACGCACCTTGAACACCTTCGACGGGTCTTTCAGGTGTGCAGCTGCATTCTCAAAGTTCTTGTAGCGGCCTTCGCTCTCGCACTTCGAGAAGGCGAGGGGGATGGTGACGGTGCGCGAGGCTTCCAGGCGTTCGCCCCAGAAAGAATTCGCGGCCACCTTCACTTGTGTGAACGGCACGGGTGAAATGGGATAGCCGGCGCTCGGCTGTTGCTTCTTGGCTGCTGAGGCGGAAAGCGTCATGGCTGCCGTCAGCATGATAATAAGTAGTTTCTTCATATTGTTGTTGGTTTTTATAAATAATCTGCAATGGTTGCTCTTGATGATGAATCGCCCCCGTGTCACATTATTTTATAGATGATCGACGACGGTGATCTTTCCGAATTTCAGTACAAAGCCACCGCCAGATGCCATGTGGATGGTGAGCGTCTCATCGTTGCCACGGCACTGGAGGTCAAGCTTGTAGTCCTCTGCGTTGTGGTCGGCATTGATGCCGTCGCAGAGCTGTGTCATGAAGTAAGAGCCTTCGTCAAGGAAGTCGAGTGGAAGCACGATGTCGCGAGCGTCCCAATTGGTTTGTCCACCCACATACCAGGTGTCGCCGAGTCGGCGGGCCACGACAATATATTTGCCCATCTCGCCCTGCAGCACACGCGTCTCATCCCACACCACGGGAATCTCGGCAATGAATTTCGTGTACTCTGGCTCGCGCTCGTAGTTGGTTGGCGCATCGCAGAGCATGGTGAACGGCGTGTCGTGCACCACATAACAGGCAGCCTGATGGCAGCGGGTGCCCATCGACACGGGGTTTTCGTAGCATTCCACCCAGTTGCTGCGCGTGCCGTTGCGCATGGCTCCCGGCGTGAAGTCGGTCTGTCCGGCCATCCCTCGCATGAAGGGGAACGTCACGTCGTAGCGGGGCATGTCGGTTTCTTTCTTCGCCCAGCGGCACTCCTCCATGCCGAACACGGCCTCGTAGTTAAGTACATTGGGGAATGTCCTACTCAAGCCGGTAGGCGAATAAAAGCCATGATAGTCGAGGAAGAGCTTATAGCCGGCACAATGCTTGGCGATGCGCTCTGCCATTTCCACTGCCGTTTGGTCGTTGCGGTCGAGGAAATCGACCTTGAAGCCTTTCACACCCATGTCGGCATACTTGCGGCAGGCCTCGTCGAGATGTTCGTCGAGCACGTTGAACACCGCCCAAAGCACGATGCTAACACCCTTTTCCTTTCCGTAGCTGATGAGTCCCGGCAGGTCGATGGCTGCGATAGGATTCATGATGTCGCCCTTCGAGGAGTCGTACCAGCCCTCGTCGAGCACGATGTACTGCAAACCGAACTTGGAAGCAAAGTCAATGTAGTACTTATAGGTCTCGGTGTTGATGCCTGCCTTGAAGCTGACGCCGCGCAGGTTCCAATCGTTCCACCAGTCCCAAGCCACCTTGCCGGGCTTGATCCAGTCGGCCTTTCCTATCTCGTTGGGTGAAGCCAGCGTGTAGACAAGGTCGTTCACGGGCATCTGTGTATCCTGCTCGCTCACGGCAAAGATGCGCCAGGGATAGGAGCGGGGACCCTTCGACTTGGCAATATAGTCTTCCGTCTCTGCCACATACGACATGCCACGCCAGCGATAGTAGTCCATCTTCTTGGGGTAGGGGGCGAAAACAGCCTTCAACCCACCCCCAACCCCTCCCGAGGGGAGGGGAGTTTGATAAGCATTGTAGGCGGCATCACTTGGAGTATTTAAGCTCCCCTCCCCTTGGGAGGGGTTGGGGGTGGGTACGACAAACATGCCCGGATACTGTCGGAGGTCGCTTTCGAGCAGCGTCACTTTGGCTCCTACGCAGCCGTCTTTCTCAATGGTGACGGGCAGGAAGGCGGGCAGGTCTTGCGCTTCGGCAAGCGATGTCTCATGGTAGGTGTTCTGGAAAGCCATGGCGAAAGGCTTCTCCTTGTTGGTGGAGTAGGCGAGCCACGCTTTTGCTTCGCTACCAAAGTCGTATTCAGCAATCTCGTTCTTGATGATGGTCTCACCCTTGCGGGTGGTTAAAAAGCGATAGCTGACGCCCTCGTCGTAGGCACGCACCTGCAGGGCGAAGCCATTTCTCATCTGCAGTTCGAGCTGGTTGGCTGTCGTCTTGATGTGGCGCTGGCGATAGAAGGGGGCATCGGCGTCGTCGACGATGACCGAATTGCGTCCGAACCCCAATGGTCCGTTACGGCCAATGATGGTCCCATCGGCCAGCGTGAGCCCTATCGGTGACGGTGCCACGAGTGCCACACCGTCGAGGCGAACCGAAATCATCAGCATGCCGTCATCATCTATGACTGCCACCAGGCGCCCGTTGGGCGAAGTCACTGTCATCTCTCTGGCTGCCGTTGTCTGCAGGCAGGCGACGAGGAGGGTCAGAGTCAGGAAAAAGTACTTTTTCATCATTTGGTTGATAGTTTGTTGCAAAGATACTACATTAATTTTATATAACCTAATAATATTGTCTAAAGAGAAAGAAAAATCGTCCAAAACCTTGCGTTCCAGACGTCCGATGAGTGGTGTTTGGGTGTCATTTAGACATTTTTATCATTCCAATGGACGATTCTTTTACGCAGTATGTGAGAATTTTGCTACCTTTGCAGCGGTAAATATTCATGATATGAAGAAATCACTACTATTGGCGCTGCTCGTCGCATCTACGTCAACTCTGTTTGCCCAGCAGCGCATTCATGTTCACACTACGTCGCAATGGTCGCAGTGGGACTTCCCCATGATTGCCGACAGCCTGACCTATGCCGATGTGAGTAGCGACCAGAGCGAGTTGCTGCTTCACGTCCGGGGCGATGCCGTCGTGCCTTTCCGCCTTGCCGATGTAGACAGTCTGACCTTCGAGGACGAGCCTGCCGTTGAGACGAAAGACAAATATCAGGTGTTCCAACTCTATATCACCACCAACAATGGCAAGGAGATTACCTCGAATGAGGAATACATGCCCTGTCAGATTCTGTTGAACGGCCGCGGTGCCTTTAGCAACTATTCGGCTTCGGCCTCCATTCGTGGACGCGGCAACAGCTCCTGGTTGTGGTACGACAAGAAGCCCTATCGCATCAAACTCGACGATAAACACAAGCTGCTTGGACTCGACAAGGCGAAGAGCTGGGTGCTGCTGGCTAACTACCGCGACGTCACCGACCTCATGAATACTTTTGTTTTTGAGATGGGCGAGTGGCTCGGCCTGCCGTTTACGAACCATACCCGCTATGTAGAAGTATTCATCAATGGCGACTATCGCGGCATCTACCAGCTCACGGAGCAGGTGCAGCAAGGCAAGAACCGTGTCGACATCAGCGACGAGGGTGGCATCCTGCTCACACTCGATGTCGACGACGGACCTTACGAAAGCCCTTATGCCGGCGACAACTTCTATTCGAAGGTCTACCGCATGCCGGCTGCTGTGAAATATCCGAAAGACGAATATGCAACTGCAAACACCGTGGACTCGGTGAAGGCTGAGTTTGCCAAGCTCGAGCAGGCCATCAAGGACAAGGACTACGAGCAGGTGCAGCAGCTCCTCGACATCCCTTCGTTCATCAAATACCTGCAGATTCAGGAGTTTGTCTATAATGTAGAACTCTCGGCGCCGCGCAGCATCTACCTGCATAAGGATGGTGCCGGCAAGTGGGTGATGGGTCCGCTGTGGGACTTCGATGCCGGTTACGACTTCGACTGGGGCGACATGTATCACGGTCACTATTTCTTCGCGAACTATCGGGAGACCGTCATGGGCTCCAATCCCTACAAGCGCAACGGCAACTACAACTATGTGCCGCAGTTCTTCACCGACCTTTTCGGCTGTCCGGAGTTCGTGAAGGCCTACAAGGAGCAGTGGGCATCGGTGAAAGATTCCATCGTCAGCCGCAACTGGGATGAGTGTATGAAGTATGTAAAGAATCTTGAGGACGTCCCGATGACCCGTGAATTCGGGCGATGGCCTATCAGCGGCTATAAGTTTAAAGATGAAGTGGAGAAGATGCACCAATGGTTGCTGAAGCGTTGCGACTTCATGACGAAGCTCATCCGCGACATTCCTGAGCCCGAAGAGCCCGTTGTCGACGAGCAGGTATGCGGCACCGTCACGACCGATTGCACTATGAAATGGTACGACGGCTATCACCAAAGCAATCAGATACACATCGACAAGAGCGAAGTGCTGCAGCTCATGGGCATCAGCGAGAGCGATTTCCAAGAGGCAAAGGTAAGCATTGTGCCACTCATGAACGATGGTAGCGAGGGCTCAAACGGCACCAATGGCGTTTTCGGTGGCTGGTTCGATGAAAATGGAGAGCCTGGTCGTTATGCCCAGGGCCATGTATATATAGAGGTGTTCAACGATCTGTGGAACTGGAACTGCGGTCTCTATCAGGACAACTGCTATGATGAGGAACACACGGTTCGCATGCAGTATCAATACCCGGTGAGTGGTGTAATGAAGAAGGTGAACGTCGAAGTGCATTTCACCATAAGTTGGAATTGGTGGTAAACACCTTTTATTAATGGACAATTGATAATGATTAGCGATATGAAAAGATTTCTTATTTGTTTAAGCGTTCTGGCAATGAGTGCGCTGACCTCGTTTGCTCAGAAGCAAATCTACATTCCGCAGGAGTGGCGTCAGCAGCGCACTGACACGCTGCTCTATGCCGAGAGCGATCCTGACAACAAGTACACGTGGTCGAAGTCGCGCTCGAAGGAGACCGACAACGTCATCGTGTTCTGGGATAAATACTATGGCGACAAGTCGCCTTCGCAGACGTCGGGTTTCTACAACGTTAACATCGACGACCTGTTGGCGAAGTGCGAGGCGTTCTTCGACTTGGAACTCAACACGCTAGGCTTTGTAGACCCGAAGTCGTCGAACCTTTCTAAGTATAAGGTAATGGTGCTCATGAACCACACACAAGAGTGGACTTGCTATGGAGGTGGCTACGACTACCAGGTGTCGGCACTCTGGCTCAATCCCTCCACGTGTAAACCCGTGGGACACAGCGTGGCTCATGAGATTGGACACTCGTTCCACTACATGTGCTATTCCGAAGCTTCCAGACACGGAGCCGACAGAACCTGCCAGACAGGTTTCCATGGAGCAGTGGGAAACGGTAGCGTTACCTGGGAGCAGACGGCTCAGTGGCAGGCCAATCAGTCGTATCCGGAACTGATGTTCGACCAGAGCATCGGCGTGTTCCGCAACTCTCACAACTATGCCTACACGCATGAGTGGCACCGCTATCAGTCGTATTGGTTCTTCTACTATCTCTGCCAGCACTATGGCGACATCCAGACGGTAGCCAATGTGTGGAACTATCCTGAGACAACCATCAAGGACTTCAACCAGGTGCTCATGGACTATAAGAAGCTGAGCGTAGAGGATCTCTATCGTCTTTACTTCGACTATGCCTGCCGTTGTGCCACTTGGGACTTCGATGTGTGCAAGCCTTATCGCAATCCATACATCGGCGACTTCACCTATCGCTGTGTGCTCACAGAAGACAACGCCTACCAGGTGGCGCTAGCTTCGTGTCCGCAGTCGACGGGCTTCAATGTCATTCCGTTGAAAGTGCCTGCTGCCGGCACGGAACTCACCACGCATTTCACGGCTCTGAAGCCGGGCACTGCTATCCTCGATGCCGACCCGGGCGAATACCTCGATGGCAACTCGGCGTTCTCGAAGTCTGCTGACAGAAAGTATAACCTTGCCGGAGCGCGCACGGCTCGTGGCTTCCGCCTGGGCTATGTGGCTCTGATGAAGGACGGCACACGCCAGTATTTCTCTGAAGATAAGGTGTATGGAACGGGAACCAGCGAGGTTACGGACGACTATTCGATGACGCTCCCCGAGGGTGTGAGCCGTTTGTGGCTCGTGGTGTCGCCGGCCTTGAAGACCTACTACCAGCATCAGTGGGACGAGAAGATGGCTGGCGACGACATGTGGCCCTATCGTGTAAAATTTGAGGGCACCGATATCGGCGAACATGCCACGGTATATGCTGAGGCTACCCTCGACGGACGCGACATCGCCGATGCCACATTCACCTACGATGTCACCTTCCCACGCAGCACCGATGCCTACAGCGGAACTACCGTAAGCATCAGCGGACAGGCTGCAGCCACTCTCGGCACCGCCTTCCAGATGCAGCCCACGTCCATCAACAGTCGCATGCAAGGCTGGTCGGCCAGTGGTCCTGGTAACCGCCGCATCATGTTCTATGCTGTGAATCCCGACGGCTCGCTCGCCCAGAGTGGCTCCACCGCCAACGGCTATGGCCACTGGTTCGACCAGACGGCTACCGTGAACGCCTATGCCAACGGCTATGTGTTCTCTGAGTTCTCGCCGTCGTCGCTTGTGTTCAGCCTCGGCCAGTATCCCGGCAAGAATGCCAATGGCTCGAAGTACACCATCAGCCAGGCCCTCGTCTACAAGAATGGCTCAAAGACTGCAACGGCTCGGTTCATCTTCAATATCACCATCGGCGGCGATGTCAACGTCACTTTGCGTAGCATCGACTACACCGATCCGAGCACCGTGGGTATTCAGAACGTGGAAAATGTTGACAGAAGAGTAGAGAATGTTGGCGTTTACGACCTCTCCGGCCGCCGCATCTCCGTCTCCTCCGCCTCCTCTTCTCTCTCTGATCTCCCGAAGGGCATATACATTGTGAATGGTCGCAAGGTCGTGGTGAAGTAAGCAAAGCCACAAACTATAACTGCATAAACATCGGGCAAACGCGTGATAAAAACCGCGTTTGCCCGATTTCTTTTTCTCTTTATTTGCGAGTATCAATGTTCTGCATCATCCCCCCATTCCTAATAGAATGCCTCCCACATTCTTACCTCATTGCCTTCTTTCTCGTAACTCAATGCTTTCGGACTCTGAACTCAATGCTTTCAGACTCTAAACTCAATGCTTTCGGACTCTAAACTCAATGCTTTTAGACTCTAAACTCAATGCTTTCAGGCTCGAAAAGGCATGCTCTGGCACTTGCGCAGCTATGCTGTAACAATAGTGCCAGCATGCATTGCAAAATTTGGAGCAATCATTTTCGATGCGATTAAAATGTAGGGACGCGGCGTGCCGCGTTTCTGGAACAAGTCGGGCAAACAACGCGTACTTCGTTACTTGATTTTGCTTTTCCTCACCATTAACGCGGCACGCCGCGTCCCTACATCAACGTACAATTCTCATATGACCGAATTGGCGCTTGTGGCGGGCAGACACGGGGGTCTGCCCCTACGTGTGGATGTTCCGTGATAACAAAAATATAATGGGCAATCCCGATTTGCTCAGGATTGCCCATTGTAAGGGTTATAGTTCAGTTATTATCTTACTTCACCACAATCTTTTTGCCATTCTGGATGTAGAGGCCGCGAGTGGGCTTCGTCACCTGACGACCGCTGATGTCGAAGATGCGGTTGTCGGCCTTAGCCTCGTTGCCTACGGTCTTGATGCCAGTGTAAACGGCTTCAGAAACGAAGTTAGCGTAGTAAACGTAGATCTTGTCGTCGATGTTGAAGGCGAACTGCACGGGCAGCGAGAAGTCCTCAGGAATATCGGTGCTCGTGCCAGTATACATCTTGCCGTTCTCGAAGTAGAAGAAGTAGTCGCCTTGCGAGTTGCATTCGCCGTTGGCGTCGAAGCCAAGACCTGTAGCGATGTTCACACCTTCGCCATAGGTTCCACCAGCCAGACCCTTCAAGTAACGGTTGCTCTCTGCCGACAGCTCATCGACGGTGACACCCAGTGCCTCAGCAGCAGGAGCCAGGTCGAAGTCGATGACGCAGTCTTTCTTCATGCTTACGGGGAGGACAACATCCTGAGATCCTACTTCCTCGAATGTAGCGATTTCAGATACAAAAGTGATAGTGAACTTCACCTGGAGCATAGGCCATTCATTTTCACTTTCAGTATTAACAAAGTACAGATTAGCCTTATATACATCGCCAATACTATTCGCGTTCGGGTACTGATAGAGAGTGAACTCACCAGATGACAGATCATAGCATATTCCTACTGGCGAAGTGCTTGCCCATCCGGCAGCCTTTCCATCTTGATTCAACCAAATACCGGGATCTGGTGTGCAGTGATACCCCTTATAGTTGAATGCTACATAGTCCTGACCTGTAGCTTCCTTGTCCTCATCCTTTGCTTCTGCATACATCACAGGCGAAGAAGTGCCGATAAATTCTTTCATCTCATCGGGTGTGATGATGTAGGTGGTTTGCTCTGCTTTATATGCGTTGACTGCAACCAACTGCATGATAGCATTGCGGGTAGCAACAACCTTAAATTTGCTCTGATCTGGTATTTCTTCAGGCACAATCTTCATTTTTGCCTTAAGGGTATAATAATTATCACCATTCACAAAATAAAGTTCACCTTCCCAAACATCATCAACGGCGAAGTGATTTGGATACTGACCGATATGGAGAACAGAATAATCATTGCTCGTGGCGGGTTCGATATACATGGCACCAGCAGAATAGGATACTACACGACCTGCATCATTCATCCAGAATCCGCCATTATTTGCTGTGCTGCTTGCCCAGTTATCAGAATCATCGAGACCCTGTAAGCTGAAACTGCCGACCTCGCATCCTAGTGCAGCTGCCACTGCCTCAACATCAACGCTAAATGAAATCGCCTCATGTCCTGATGTAGGAATCTGCTCAAATTCATAAGAAACCTCTCCGACTTTGTTCATTCCTTCGAGACCGCTTCCCTGTTCGCGCTCCTCAATGATGAGGTCGTAGTGCAGACGATAAGCCTTGTCAGCATAGATAAGGTAGAGGTTGGTGTAGTACTTCTCATTTGGCTTGAGCACACCACCATCCTGTCCAAGGTTTGCGGTTAGTTCACCGGTCTCGGCATCAAATGCAAAACGCTCGATGAAGAAATTATTATTGCCAGAGTTCCATTTGGCAGCCGAGCATTCACCGTCCTTCTCACCATTGATATCCTCAACAGCACGGAGCCAGAAGCCAGGAGCAGACGCGGTAGATTGATTTGACACAGAGTCTTTCTTCATGCCGCCACCTTCTTCTATAGCACCATCATTGAATACTGTTGCATAAAGGATGTCTCCAAGCACATCGGCAAGCATTTGTTCGCTTTGTAGACCCAGTTTTGCTACTGCGTCGCCAATCTGCATTGTTACGGCCGATGCATCGGTGCCGCTACGGGGATACTGTTTTACTTCCACGCTGGCCTCACCAACGATATTCAGTTCCTTTTCAATCAGAGTTGCGGGCTCAGGAATTTCATATACGGGCTTTTCGATGATTTTGAATGTAACATTGAGTTCAACAGTCTTCTCACCATATTTCAAAACGAATACTGGATTGAAAACGTCTCCTACTGCACATTGGTTAGGGAATTGTCCAAAAGCGATGCTGAAAACATCGTCTTCGGCGCTCCAGCCGATTGTGTTGTACCAGCGGAGTGCACTGTTGTCATCACTCCATGCTTGAGGCGCGCCATCGACGTTCACCCAGAAGCCTCCCTTGCCTCCCTGGGTATAGTTGTCGCTGAGACCATCGGCCTGAGTGAGGAAGAACATGTTGGGATCCTCGCTTCCTTCAGCAGTCCATGAGTCCAGAGCGCCAGCCAGCGTTGCAGCATCGGTGTCGAGTGCAGCAGCTAATTCTGAAAGCTTGAAACTAACGGCCTTCGTGCTGTAATCGGTGGTAAGATACTGTTCCACACCACCCGTGAACTGAGCCTGAGCCGTTGCACCTGCGAAGATGCAGATGACTGCGGTAAGCAGATTTCTTAAATGAGTAGTAATCATAACATAAAAACAATTTTTGGTTAGTAAAAAATTTATTTGTCAGCAAAGCTACACAATAATTTGTAAACTGCCAAAGAAATGAATGTAAAAATTGTTTCGTTGGACTTTTTTTTCATTCTTTGGACGATATTTCAACGTGTAGCAAAGCGATTGGTGTTAAAATACAATTTTATATAAAAATTTTCATCATTTAACTTGCATAAACAATATAAATGTTGTATCTTTGTCGGTGCAATTGCAAAATGCATCCTTATTTTCTATTAATTCTTACCTAATTGAAACATTCATGATGCGGACAAGGTTGTATCTCATTTGTGCATATCTATGGTGTATAGGTATGTCAATGTCAGCCCAGACAAAGGTTAATTTGTCTGTAAAGGCTGTTTATGTCGGTGCGTCGGTGGACGAAGCAGAACATCCTGTCTCGCTCATTAATGACAATCGCACGACGGCATCGAAGTACTGGAGTAGTTATCATGGCGATGAGTTCTTCGGCCAGTATGAATATGTTGAACTGCGGTGGGAAGAAAACAACGATTTCTTAGAGATCAATGCTTATTGGGCTACAGCCGATGAGAATCTGCTGTTGCCCACTGATGCCTATGTGGCCTGGTGGAACGGGCACGACTGGCAGCGAGGCGCCACATTGGCCGAAGCCGACGGCAATGGTCTTTCAGCCACTCCAGTGGAGAAGAGCTGCAACCGGCTGCGCATCTACATGAAGAGCGACAAGGCATGTGGACTTCGCGAGCTGAAGCTGTTCGGCTATCTGGGCGAGGGCTGTCAGCCCGCTGTGCTCACCGACCAGACGTCGCGTGCCTTCGACGAGGAGAATCCCCCCGTGTTGGCCCCGCAGGTGAAATTGCCCGGCGATGAGCAGGAAGATCCCATCTGGAACTGGACGCTCCCCGACGGTTCGACGGCACAGACCGCCACAGTGGTGGCTCGTCTGGCTGGAACCTACGTGGCAGAGTATCAGCGCCAGTGCGGTAGGGTGACAACCTTGGAGTACAAGGTGTTCGATCCCTCGGTGTCGTACCGTTGGGAAGACCATCCCTACAATCCTACACTGAACTACGACTTCCGTTGGGAGTATCCGAAACTCGACCCGCCTTCGAAAGGCATGCTGCCCGAAAACGTGGGCATGACCGGCCATATGGATGGACAGTGGTGGGCTTGCGGCTGGGGTAGCTCGCGTTCGAAGAACAAGTACCTCACCGACCTCGCCATCGAGAATCTGCTGAAGAAGATGGACGAGGACTTCGCTTTCTTCCGCGATGAATTCGGCTGGCCACCCGACAAGCGTGCTCGCAACGGCTACTTCAGTACGGTTTACATCGTGGGAAGCGGCATCAACGGCGACCACGACTACACACAGCTGGGAGGTTGGCAGAGTGCTACAAACTACAAGGGGTCGTCGTGGCCGATGGTCTACATTTCTTATTATCCAGTAGCCTGCTTCGATCCCGCCTTCACCTACGACAGCTATCGCAAAATGAATGTCAACGATGCCGTCTCGCAGCAGAATGCCTGCGTGCATGAGGGCATCCACGCTACCTTTGCCGACCTCGACGGCTGCAAGAACTCAGCCTGGTTCCATGAGGGTGGCAACACATGGCTGCAAGGCGAGGCTGAACTCGTCAAGAGTGGTAAGGCTCCTACGAGCATGGGTTGGCTGAGTGCCGGCAATATGATTGCTCCTTTCATGCCTATTGAGTGTTACAGCGGCTGGCTGCAGGACGACTCGTTCGGTGGACCTTCGGCAGAGGGCGTGAACATGTATGGCAACAGCGGACAGATCTGCACTTGGCGCAAGCTGCTGGGTGGCGTGCAATACGGCGAGTTGTTCCCGCATTTCCTCAGCGAAATCATGGGCCGTGGTTCTATTCCTTGGATATGGCGCTATTGCAAGTCGCGTGTCTTGGAGGGCATGGCCGACTCGCTTGGCAACGAACAGATGCGTCACCTGATTATGGAATATCGTGCCCGCCAAGCCATGATCGACGTTGGTCAGTGGTCGCAGGCCTGCAAGAAGCTGCTCGACGACAACTGGCTTGCTCAGGTGGAGCAGGAGTGGAGTCCCTATTGGAAGAAGGTGAAGCCCTGGCCGATGACTCCTTATGTAAATATGTACAAGTGCGATGAGGTGGACAGTCTGGGTTGGTGGTATCCCGAATGGCGCACAACGCCCGGCTGGAGCGGTGCCAACCAAATCCCATTGCACACCACTGGCCGCAAGGGCGACCTGGTGAGCGTGCACTTCAAGCCGCTGGGAAAGAACATGGTGGCCATGCTTTGCTATCGCACGAAGAAGGGCGACATCTACTACTCGGAACCCGTGCAGGGCGAAGGCGATGTGCTGATGCGACTCGTCGACGAACCTGCCAACAAGGTCGTCATCCTCGTGGTGTGCAATACGGACTATATCTACAAGGGAGAGGAAACCCGCAAGGCCCATTTCGACTACCGCCTGAAGATGGGTGAGAACGTTTATCAGCCCGCGAAGGCACAACTGAAGTGGTACGACTATTCTAGGACCATTACTGATACGGAGTTCATCACTGGCATCGCCGACGGTGCTGAGTGGCAGGAGGCAGCCCGCTTCAAGCTGGAGCCTCTGCGTACAGTGGTGAGACGTGGCGAATCGCTGCCGATTCACATGACTGCTGTCAGCCAGTGGCAGATACCCGTACAGCTATACAGTCAAAGCGGCCAGCTGGTGTATCAGCAAGGCTTCTTGCACGACGGCGACTTCCTTGTGCCTGCCGACATCGCCCCCGGGCTCTACATTCTGAAGGGCGTGAACGGCTCAGAGAGTCACAGCGTAAAGCTGGTGGTGCGCTGACCTGCGCAGGACTGGTTTTCAAGCAGATGGATAGATTGACGTGAGAGAGAATACAATACAATTTAACAATTATAATACAACTAATCAAAAAAAACTAACAATGAAAAGTTACGTATCGAAGAAACGTACTGGAGCAGTAGTGTTGTCAGCAATGCTATTGCTCTCGGGTGCCGGTCTTCTGCAATCGTGCGACAAGGATGAGCTTGTTGGCCAGCCTTCATGGTTGGGCAACTCCATCTACGAGCAGTTGCAGGCGGATGGGAACTACAAGTACACGCTACGTCTCATCGACGACTTGGATCAGAAGGCAGTGCTCAGCCAAACGGGTAGTAAGACCCTGTTTGTCGCCGACGATGCTGTCTACGATGATTTCTTCAAGTCGAACGATTGGGGAGTGCGTAAGTATGAGGACCTGACGAGCGCCCAGAAGAAATTGTTGTTCAACAGCGCCATGGTGAACAATGCCTATCTGGTGGAGTTGCTCAGCAATGTGAGTGGCAACCCGCCACTGGAAGGACAGTGTATGCGCCGCGAGACCGCCGCATCGGTGTTCGACTCTATCTCTCGCATCTACCCAGACCAGATGCCTAACACGCCGTTCTGGGAGAAGTACAAGGATCACAAGAACGGCATCGTGCTGCTTCGTGACAACACCACGAAGCCCATGATCCACTTCCTGCCTGTCTTCATGCGTCACACGAAGATCACCGACGAAGACCTGAGCATCCTCACGAATGGTGCCTCGTCGTCGACCAGCGATGCATGGGTGAACGGCAAGAAGCTCATTGAGCGCGACATCACCTGCAAGAACGGCTACATCCAGAAGCTCGACGGCCTGGCCACGGCTTCTGAAAACATGGCCGAGATCATTCGCTCGCATGCCAACATGTCGCGGTTCAGCTCGCTGCTCGACCGCTTCTGCGCTCCCTACTACGACGATGCTGCCACGAAGGAGTACAACCGCTTGTATAACAACACCGACTCGGTGTTCACGCTGAAGTACTTCTCGGAGACCAGCAACACTGGCGACTATGGCACATCTAACGGTGGTGAGCTGAAGAGCGACCCCGATGGTCATGTCGTTGATGCATACCTGAGCTTCGACCCGGGTTGGAACCAGTACATGTACAGCAATACCACCGGTCGCGACATGCACTATGACGCCGGTGCCATCCTCGTTCCGAAGAACGAAGCACTCGACTTCTGGTGGAACCACGATGGTAAGGTGCTGCAGGACATGTATGGCTCATGGGAGAATGTTCCGATGAAGGTGCTTGTGAAGATGCTCGACGTAAACCTCATCCGCACATTCACTGAGACTGTTCCTTCAAAGTTCAAGAACATCGTCGACAACACCACGAAGGTTTCGCTGGGTGTTGAGAAGAGCCACGTCGACAGTTGCTTCATGGCTTGCAACGGTGTGGTCTATTTATTAAATAAGGTGTTCACCCCCGCCAGCTATTCGTCGGTGTCGTTCCCCGCACTGGTGAACGAGCAGACCATGAACGTCATTTACTGGGCCATTGAGAACCTCGACTTCGAGCCGTATCTGAACTCTATGGACTCCTACTATAGCTTCATCATCCCGACTAACGATGCCATGCTGTACTATGTTGACCCCTGTACGTATGGTGCATCGACATCGGTGCTCTATGAATTCTACTACGACGTCGACCGCAAGACCGTGCGTGCACATCGCTACACCTACGACCTGGTGAACCATCAGATCGTGGAGGATGCCCGCCCGCTCAGCGACGCCAGCGACGCTCAGGTGCAGAACCGTCTGAAGGACCTGCTCGACAACCTGATTATCGTGGGTAATGTGGAAGACGGACATAAGTACTATCGCACGAAGGGCGGTAGCGTTATCAAGGTGGAGAATGCCGGCCGTGAGGGCGTGATGACCGTTGCCGGTGGTTTGCAGATTGAGGAGAACAGCCCGCTGACAGTGTCGATTATCTACGACCAGACCACATCGGGTAATGGTAAGTCGTACGTCATTGAGACGGGTCTGCCCATGTCGAGTAAGAAGTCGCTCTATGCTATCCTGAAGGAGCGTGAGGACTGCTCGCTGTTCCTCGACCTGCTCTTCAATGGTGGCTCGGCCAACCCGTTGCTGAAGACTCGTCTGAGCAGCTACACCTGCGCCGACTACAACTGCAGCCTCTTCGATGCATATAACTACACCGTTTACGTGCCGACGAATGCTGAGATTCAGAAACTCATCGACCAGGGCTACCTGCCCACATGGACCGATTTCGAGGAACTGACCGCAGAGCGCTTTGGCGGTAGCGCCACAGCTCTGAAGACGGCTCGCAAGATTGTTGCCGACCGTATTCTGAACTTCCTGAAGTACCACATCCAGGATAACTCAGTCTACATCGGTGGCGAACCTACCAACAACGTGAAATACGAAACCTCTACGCTGAATCCCGTGAACAACCGATTCTTCAGTGTCACGGTGAATGCCGACGACAGCAACCTGACCATTGCCGACCAGCTGGGCAATACACGCCATGTGCTGACCAATGGCAATAACTACAATGTGGTTGGCCGTGAGTATTGGATTCAGAATGCAAACAATGTGAACTCCACGAATCTCTACAATGCTTCTGACCTGGTGGTACACCAGATCGACGGACCATTGTTCTTCGAGCAGAAACAACTCACCTCGTGGCAAGAGGAAGTGGACGCAATTCCAGTAGAAGCCAAAGGAAGGAGATAAACTATGAAACAACAATTCAGATTTATATTGCTATCGCTGTTCTCCATGATGGCTCTTGGCGTTTCGGCTCAGATTACAGCTGTTCATGGTACTGTCCAAGATGAGTTTGGAGAACTGACGGGTGCCTCGGTCTGTGAGATCGACGGCAGCGGACGTATTATCGAGGCTACCGTGACCGATATCAACGGTAACTTCTCGATGCCCATCCGTAATACGAGAGACAAGATCCGCTTTAGCTATGTGGGCTGCAAGACACAGACCTTGCCCATCGACCGCGAAGAATATCAGGTGACCATGAAGTCGGAGACCAACCTGAAGGAGGTGACGGTCGTCGCACAGCGCCGCCTGAATAGTGGTGGTCTGGCCATCCCCGAGCGCGAGATCTCGTTTGCTACGCAGACCATCTCCACAAAGGAGTTTGAAGGTCTGGGTATGAACACCATCGATGAGGCCCTGCAGGGTCGTATCGCCGGTCTTGACATTGTGTCGATCTCAGGTAACCTCGGTGCTGGTACGACGATGCGTCTGCGTGGTGCTTCGTCCATCAGTACGCTCACCAATTCCAACCCGCTCATCGTTGTGAATGGTAACACGTGGAACGTCGATATGACGAACTTCGACCTGACCAGTGCCAACGACGAGCAGTTTGCACAGCTGCTGAACGTGAACCCTGAGGATATCGCCAGCATCACCGTGCTGAAGGATGCCGCCGCTACGGCTATCTATGGTTCGCAGGGTGCTAACGGTGTCATCGAGATCACCACGAAGCGTGGTTCGCGCGGTGCGCCGAAGCTCACCTATTCGCTCCGTCTGACTGGTACCTACCAGCCGAAGGGCTATAAGATGCTGAGCGGTGACGACTACACGATGCTCCTGAAGGAGTCGTACTTCAACCCCGAACAGAACGACGCTGCCTCGAACATCCGTGAGCTGAACTACGATCCGACATTCTCGGAGTACGAGCAGTACAACAACAATACCGACTGGGTGGATGCCGTTACACAGTGGGGTCTGCGCCAGAACCATTATCTCTCGGTGACCGGTGGTGGTGAGAAGGCTACCTTCCGTATTTCTGGCGGTTTCGACCATGAGACAGGTTCGGTGATCAAGCAGCAGCTCGACCGTTTCTCCACCCGTGTCGCACTCGACTACTACGTCAGTGAGCGCATCAAGATTTCGACGAACTTCTCGCTCACCTATACAAATAACAAGAAGAACTACGACGGTCTGCTGTCGCTGGCATATAAGAAGATGCCGAACATGAGCATCTACGAGCAAGACCCGCTGACTGGCAAGGACACCGATAAGTACTACACCATGCTGCAGACGGCTCCCGACGTGTTCCGCGACGACCAGCGCGGCTACGTGAACCCCGTTGCCTCTGCCCATCTGGCCCGCTTCGACGACCGCACTTATGACATCACGCCGGAATTCGAACTGAACTACCGCCTGCTGGGTCTCGATGAGGAGCACCATCAGCTGAACTGGCAGGGACGCGTCTACATGAACATCTTTAATGAATATGTGGATAAGTTCTATCCCAGCGAACTCGTCACCTATGCTTGGAACAACGGCGTCAATAAAGCCTACACGGGAAGCACGAAGAGTGTGTCGTTCAACACGAAGCAGACGCTGACCTTCATCCCGCACTTCCGCAACAAGGACCACTCGCTCATGGCGATGGGACGTTTCGAGCTGACCTCTGGTAGCTCGAACGGACAGGGTACCGATGCCAACAGCCTGCCTTCGGGTGGTATTGAAAGTCCGGTGGCCGGTGGCCGTGTGACGGGCATGAGCTCTAACTTCAGCCAGTGGCGTTCCATGTACTACACCTTCTCTACGCACTATGCCTTCAAGGGTCGCTACATGTTCGACTTCTCGCTGCGTGCTGACGGTACCACGAAGTTCGGTCCCGACAAGCGCTGGGGTCTGTTCCCCGCCGTTTCGCTGCGTTGGAACATCGTCGACGAGCCTTGGATGAAGAAGACACACAGCTGGCTCTCGATGTTGGCAATACGTCCCAGCTGGGGTAGGGTAGGTAACCAGCCTGGCCAGGACTATCTCTATGAGAGTATCTACAGACAGGGTAACCGCTATATTGACATGGGTACGATGGTACCGAACAACATTCGCTTGACCAACCTGCGCTGGGAGACCACGTCGACCTACGACATCGGTGCCGACCTCGGCCTCTTCAACGACAAGCTGACGCTGCAGGCAGAGTGGTATAGCGCAACCCGTCGCGACATGCTGATGCCTTCGGTGCGCATTCCTTCCAACACTGGTTACTCCACCCTCGCTTATCGCAACGTCGGTTCCATGCGCAACGTGGGTTGGGAGCTCAACCTGAACACCAATCGCATCATCGAGAAGGGTAAGTTCTATGCCGACTTCAACATGACATTCGGCAACAACTCCAACGAGATTCTCGAGATGGATGAGACGGTGCTTGCATCGCTCAACTCGGAATTCTTCTATGACAACCGCGAGGTGCTGCAGCGCGTACAGCTGCACAACCCGTTCGGTGCCATCTACGGATTCCGCTACAAGGGCGTCTATGAGTACCAGTACGACACATTCGCCGCTATGACTCCTGCCGAGCGTTCAGAGTTCCTCGCAGCCGGCCATACGGCTCCTGTTGCCATCAGCGAGTCGGGCGAAGTAGTCCTCGACGACGAGGGCGAGCCTGTTCGCATGATGTACAACTACACCAACGATGCTACCGGTAAGAACTACAAGTTCAAGGGTGGTGATGCCATCTATGAAGATATCAACCACGATGGTAACATCAACGCTCTTGATATCGTCTACCTCGGCTCTTCACTGCCGAAGCTGACTGGTGGTTTCGGTTTCACGCTGAACTACAACCGCTGGAAGCTGAACACCCAGTTCAACTATCGTGTTGGCAACAAGATTCTGAACCTCGCACGTCTGGACGGTGAGGCCATGATCAACAACAACAACCAGACGCAGGCTGTGAACTACCGCTGGCGTAAGGAGGGCGACGTCACGTCGATTCCTAGAGCCATGTACGGCGTTGGTTCCAACTATAACACGCTGGTCAGCGACCGTTTCGTTGAGAACGGTTCGTTCCTCCGACTGAACTACATTCAGTTGTCCTACTCGTTCGATCCGAAGGTCATCAAGAAAGCACTCGGCATCAATCGCCTGAGCTTCTATGCCAGTGCCAACAACCTCTTCATCCTCACTAAATATAAAGGTGTGGATCCTGAGGTGTCGTACGGTGGCTATGGAGCCGCAGTCGATGGTGGTCAGACACCTCGCGCAAAGTCTTATACACTTGGTATCACTGTCGATTTTTAAAGCTTAAGAATATGAAACTGAAGAAAAATATCATCAAATCAGCCCTCATCGGACTGCTGGGTGCTTGCACTTTCTCTTCTTGCTCCGACTTCCTTGAGATAGAACCGCTTGAGCTCATCGTGCTCGATAAGTTCTGGAACGAAGAAGCCGACGTCGAGAACGTGGTGGCAGGTTGCTATTCCGCCATGCAGTCGCAGAACGTCATCGACCGAATGATGGCTTGGGGCGAGTTCCGTTCCGACAATGTCGTGGGCGGTACAAATGTTGAAAATCAGAAAGATCTCTATAACATCTTCAAGGAGAACATCAACGCCAGCAACAGCTTTACTTCTTGGGTCGACTTCTACAACATTATCAACCGTTGTAACACCGTGCTCCACTTTGCACCGAGTGTGGCTGAGAAAGACCCGAACTACACCGAGAGTGAGCTGCGTGCCACGAAGGCTGAGGTATCGGCCCTTCGCGACCTGATGTACTTCTATCTGATTCGCACCTTCCGCGATGTTCCCTATACCACAGTCGCCTATCTCGACGATAACCAGACCATGGATCTGCCGGCTACCAAGTTCGAGGATGTACTCGACAGCCTGATCCTCGACCTGGAGAGTGTTCAGAACGATGCTGTGAAGAAGTATCCTGTGACGAAGGAATACTATCAGCGTGGTCGCATCACGCAGGATGCCATCCATGCCATGCTGGCAGAGATGTATCTCTGGAAGCAGGACTATGCAAGCGCCGTGCGCTATGCCGATATGGTCATCGACGCGAAGACCACTGACTATCAGAACGAACTCGACAAGATGGGTTCGCGCGTGTCGGTCACCGATCGCATGATCGACGGCTACCCCATCATCACCGATGGTTCGGCTACCGGAAGCACCTATGGTAATGCTTTCGAAGCCATCTTCGGTCGCGGAAACAGCCGTGAGAGCATCTTCGAGCTCATCTTCATGAACAATAACAACATGCCTTCTAACGGAGCCGTCAGCAGCCGCTATGGTAACGATAGAACCTTCCCTGGCAGTGTTAAAGTTGCCGACTTCATCGGTACCGACGTTCCCGACGAGGTGTACGATGTGTTCTTGTCGAAGTATGACACCCGCTATTGGGAAAACGTGCAGGCTCTCTCGAAGACCCTCTATGGCATCAACAAGTATGCTTATCAGTCTGTTTTGATTGATATGACCAAGGCTGAGCTCAAGTCCGACGCCGTTAGCTACGCATCTGCTTATGCACAGGATTACTGCCATGCCAACTGGATCATCTATCGTCTGACCGACGTGATGCTTATGAAGGCAGAGGCATTGGTAGAGATGGCTTCCAACAACGATTCCACAGATATTGGCAAGCAGCAGAACGACACGCTCTACAAGCAGGCTTTTGCCATTATCAATGCTATCAGCAAGCGTTCCAACTGCTCGACAGGTTCTAAGGAACTCGACTACAGCAAGTTCAACACGAAGTCGCAGATGCAGGAGCTTGTTCTGGCTGAGCGTCAGCGCGAACTGATGTTCGAAGGCAAGCGCTGGTACGACCTCGTGCGTCGCTCACGTCGTGACGGCAATACCAACTTCCTGGTGGGTGTTGTCTCGCGCAAGGGATCGAGCGGTGGTACGGCCATCTCGAGTAAACTCTCACGTATGGATGCCATTTACTGGCCCTATAACAACGACGAAATCAAGGTGAACAAGAATCTCGTTCAGAATCCTGCCTTCAGCAGTGGTGAGAACGATTCTTACGAGCGCACCGGCAAATGAGAAACGTCGCAAGATAGATTCTAATCAATAAAGAATGACAGAAATGAAAAAATATAGTTTGATGTTATTGGTCGTCGTTGCCATGCTCGGCTTCGTGTCGAGTTGCTCTGATGAACCCGACTCATCGAATTTCTATACCTTCAAGGGTCAGATGATGAGTGAGTATCTGCAGGGCCACGACGAATTCAGTGATTTTGCTACTATTGTGGAGCGCGCAGGCATGATGGACCTCCTGGCTACCTATGGAGCCTACACCTGCTTCCCGCCCACCAACGATGCCGTGCAGGCTTATCTTGCCAAGCGTGGACTGAAGTCGATAGACGACCTGTCGGTTGCCGATTGCGACACGCTGACGCGCACGCACCTTATCGACAACATGATTTCAACGTCAGATATGGAGGACGGTGTGCTGAATACGGCCAACATGAACCGCCGTTACATTGAAGTCAGCCATGGCGTTGACGACAATGAGAACGCAGTGGTGTTCCTGAACGGTACGTCACACATCATCTTCACCATGCAGGACGACTCGGTGGAGAATGGTATCATGCAACCCATCACGGAAGTGCTGGAGAGCAGTAACCGCATGATCATCGATGTGATGAAGACCAATCCTAACATTTCACTTTATGTGGCAGCACTGGAGCTCACAGGACTGGCTGATTCGCTCTTCGAATACAAAGATGCTACTTGGGACCATACTGTTTGGCCACGCATTCGTTACACCTCGCACGTGAATAAGGAGACGGCAACGGTTCCTGACGAAAAGCGTTATGGATTCACGGTGTTCGTTCCTACCGATTCCACGCTGCGGGCGAAGTACAACATCACCACCGTGGAGGATCTTTATAAGAAAGCCTGCGAAATCTACGACGAAGTGTATCCAGAGGATGCCAATGCTGATTATCACGACTTTGCTCATATCAAGCATCCGAAGAACCCGTTGTATCGCTTCTTGGCTTATCACATCCTAGACCGTGATGTGAAGGGTTGGAACTACCTCACTCCGTATACCGATATAGGTATTCTGACAACGGTGATGAACCCCATCGACTGGTATGAGACGATGCTGCCTCACACCATGATGAAGTTCGAGCGTCTGACCGTTCGTAAGTGGGCTGGTGGCAGCACGGTAGGTCAGCGCTACATCAACCGCCGCTACGACGATGAGTTCTCCATCCCCGGCGTGCGCATCATCCCGCGTGTTGAAGATGAGTATAAGCAGGATGCCCTGAACGGCCGCTACTTCTATGTGGAAGATATCCTGGCCTTCGACGTTCCCACGCGTGACATCGCTCACAATATGAGAATCCGCATGGACTTCTCGACCATCTTCCCAGAGCTGATGACGAACGATGTCCGTCTGAATGAGCGTAACGGTGGTCGTAAGTATCAGGATCCCGACTACGACGAAACAGCAAAGTATGGCCGTAACTACTATTTCCCCAATGGCTATCTGAAAGGCGTGACGATTAATGATTCTTACTTCATCTATCGTCGTCCGCACGACTACTACGACTGCTATGAGGGCGATGAGTTCAACCTGAAGGGCGACTTCGATTTCACGTTCAAACTCCCGCCGGTTCCCTATGAAGGCGACTGGCAGGTGCGTCTCGGCTATGCTGCTGAGCCTACCCGTGGTATCGCACAGTTCTACTTCGACGACAAGCCAATGGGCATCCCGCTCGACATGACTCGTCAGCTCGACCATGCCTCTATCGTCGGTTCCGACTGGAAGAGTGACTACACCACAATGTCGACGCCTGACCTGGCTACCGACCAGAAGGTTATGAAGAACAAGGGCTTCTATCGCGGTGCTGCCGGTGGCTATCGTTACAATGGTGCTGGTGGTTCTACAACGACCATCTTCGCAACCCAGCCTCAGACGCTGCGCATGGTCATCTGTACGGCCCACATGGATCCGAACAAGGACCACTATCTGCGCATCCGCTGCGTATCGGTGAAGAAGGGTAATGACAACGAGTTCATGCTCGACTATCTGGAGCTTGTGCCGAAGAGTGTCTATGGTGTGACCGATGAAGGTCTTATGGAGGACATGCTCTAATCCAACCGATTTGTTTAAGCAACAAAATAAACCGAATGAATATGAAAAAGTATCAATTCAACAAGATAGGCTCAGCCTTCGCCGTTGCCGCCGCGCTGCTCATCAGCGTGTCGTGTAGCGACGACTGGAACGAGCACTACGATGCATCGACTGTCGATAGCGGAACACTTTGGTCCGCTATCCAGTCGAACGGCAACTTGAGCAATTTCACTCGCGTGGTGAAGGAATGCGGCTACGATCTGTTGCTGAATGGCAGCCAGACGTTCTCTGTCTTCGCTCCCACCGACGATGTGCTTTCATCGGCACAGGCCGACAGCCTCATTGCTGTCTACAAGGCACAGAAGGCTGCTGGTGTGCGCACCGACGACAACACCGTAGTGAAACAGTTCTTGCAGAACCACATGACGCTTTACAAATACCCCGTGTCGTCGCTCACCAACGATTCCATCACGATGATGAACGGCAAGTACGAGGTGCTCACTGGCAACAGCCTGGGTGGCGTCGCCCTGAAGTCGACGAACGCACTCTACAACAACGGCGTTCTCTTCACGCTGAGCCGCCAGCTGCCTTACTTCCCCAGTGTGTTCGAATATCTTGAGCACGACAAGGACCTCGACAGCGTCTATAACTTCATCAACAGCTATAGCGTCTACGAGTTCAACGCTGCAAAGAGTGTGCCGGGTGAGATTGTAGATGGTCAGACGCAGTATCTCGACTCCGTGTCCGACCTGCGTAACGACATCTTCGAGCTGCAGGGCGAAATCAATTCAGAGGACAGCACCTACTGGATGGTGGCTCCCACAAATGCTGAGTGGAACCGCATGGTGGAAGAGTATGTTCCTTACTTCAACTACCACGACAAGGTGGCAAAGCGCGACTCGCTCGTGTTTGCCTCACCGCGCATGTCGATTATTGGCGGAACCGTCTTTAGCCGCACACGCAACACCGATGTCGCCCTGCGCGACTCGGCTGTGTCGACGGTGGCCAATTCCTATCTGACCCGCCGCGCACTCGACCTCGATCCGTACTACATCTATTTCAAGCCGTTCGACAAGGGTGGCGTGTTCGATGGCACGGAGAGTGTCACCTGTAGTAATGGTAATGTGCTGAAGGCATCGAAGTTCAATGTGTCGAAGTACGAGACCTTCATGCAGACCATCAAGGTGGAGGCCGAGCAGATTCAGGGCATCGTGGAAACGACGAATGTCAACGAGCCTGTCACCATCTATGAGGTGCAGCCCGACAACCCCTTCTACAACAAGGTTTCCGGCAACACATTCGTAGAGTTTGAGCCTAAGGTGGCTACCGCCAATCCTTCGGTAACCTTCAAGGTCCCCGGACAGCTCTCGAATGTGGAATACGACGTCTATGCCGTCATCGTTCCTGTGTTGGCTCGCGACACGCTGGCCTTAGAGGAAGCTGCCAAGGGCAGTCGCTTCAATGCTGATATGACCATCTGCGACCAGACGGGCGGCACCACCACTCGTCGTCTGCAAGTCACCTCGCGTAACTTTGAAAGCTGGTCGCAAGAGGTCGATACGGTGCTTCTGAGCGAGAAGTTTGTCTTCCCGACCTGCGCTTACGGACTGGCCGATGCTCAGACCACGTTCAAGATTTCAGTGAATGTGTCTACGTCACAGACGGCTACGTTCACACGTCGCCTGCGCCTTGACTGCATCCTGCTGGTGCCTCATCGCGAGACAGCCACAGAGGAAAGTGCCAAGCGTGCTCTATAGTAATAACCTTTAAGATTAATCCGATATGAAAAAATATATATTATATTGCCTCTCTCTCCTCATGCTGAGCGTAGCCCCCGTGGCAGCTCAGGAGGACGATAGCGAGCTGATGGATGCTCCCCGTAAGGAGAAACCTGCCAAGCCGCGCAAGCAATATCCTACACGTGTCGTCAAGGGTCGTGTGCTCAATGCCGCTACCAAGGCACCCATCTCCGGTGCTATGGTGCGAGTGGCTGAGGTTGATGGCTATAGTGCACTGTCACATAGCGATGGCACCTATGAGATCAAGGTCCCCCTTTTCGCCACGTCGCTCGAAGTGAGCGCCCCTGAACGCAACATGGCAAAGATCGGTCTCGTTGCCGACGAAGCCCAGCGCGATGTGCTGCTCTATCCTGTCACGTTCAGTGCAGAGTATGCCAAGGGCACGAATGTCACTGCCGATGAGTCGGCTGCCGACTTCCGTTTCTCCAATGCCGTCTCCATTGAGGAAGAAGTGCAGAAGCATCTTGGTGCCAACGTGCACACCACTTCCCGCAGCGGTATTCCCGGTCTCGGTAGCGTGATGTTTATGAATGGCGTTAACTCGCTGAATATCAATGCACAACCGCTCGTCGTCGTCGATGGCGTCATCTTCGACCAGCAGTATGGCCGTACCACTCTTCACGAAGGCTATTACAACAATATCCTGACGAACATCAGCCCCGCCGACATCGAGAGTGTCACGGTGGTTCGTAACGGTACAGCCCTCTATGGTGCCAAGGGTGCCAATGGTGTGCTGCTCGTCAACACGCGTCGTAACCACAGCATGGCTACCCGCATCACTGCCAGCATCTCCGCTGGTGTGACGCTCGAGCCGAAGTTCATCGACGTGATGAATGCTAGCCAGTACAAGAGCTACGCCTCCGACCTGCTGAAGACCACTTCAACCACCATCAAGGACTTCAAGTTCCTCAATGAGGATCCCACCTATTATTATTATCCGCAGTATCACAACAATACTGACTGGAAGGAGTTGGTCTATCACACTGCACTCACGCAGAACTATAGCATCAACGTAGAAGGTGGTGACGATGTGGCCGACTACAACCTCTCGCTCGGATACATCACCAACCAGAGCACGCTGAAGTACAACACGATGAGTCGTCTGAACATCCGTTTCAATACAGATATTCACCTCACCGATAAGTTCGAGATTCGCTTCGACGCATCGTTTGCCAACCAGACCCGCAATCTGCGCAACGATGGTGCTCCTGCAAACTACAGCGAGGGCACTCCCACATCGGCAGCCTTCCTGGCCTATGCCAAGAGCCCGATGCTCAGCCCCTACACGTTTGCCAGTGGCCGTCTCTCCGACAGCTATGTCGACGTGACCGACGAGAGCTACCTCGACGAGGCCTTGGCCGACTACACCAACTACAACTACAAACTGGCCAACCCGTTGGCAGTCAATGAGTTTGGTGATGCTGAGAACAAGAACCGCTTCGAGAACTCCATGATCAACCTCTCGGTAACGCCTAAGTTCCAGTTCAACAAGAACCTGTCGCTCAGCGAGCACTTCAGCTACAACCTCGTTAACACCAACGAGAAGCTGTACATCCCGCTGAACGGTGTGCCCAGCTACTATGTGTCGAGTGTGAATGCCTACGTGAACAACGAGGTGCGCTCGATGGCCGGCAAGCAGAATTCCGTGATGAGCGACACACGTCTCGACTGGAACAACCGCTTTGCAGCCCACTACCTGCACGTCTTCGGTGGTGCCCGCATCAATTGGGAGAGCTACACCATGAGTTCGCAGCTCGGCTACAACACCAGCAGCGATAAGATTCCTACCATCAGCTCTGGTCTTGACCATCCGCATACGTTCGGTACCAACGACAACTGGAACTCCATTGCTTGGTATGCACAGGCAGAGTACAACTACCTGCAGCGCTACTACCTGCAGGCCAACCTCACCGCTGAGGCTTCGTCGCGCTTCGGTAAGGATGCCGACAACGCCCTGAAGGCATTCGGTGTGGCATGGGGTATCTTCCCCGGTGTGCAGGCTTCTTGGGTGATGAGCAATGAGCCGTGGTTCGCCGGTGTGCGCGGCATCGACTACCTCCGTCTGACGGCAGGCTTCGATGTCAGCGGTAACGACGACCTCGACTACTATGCTGCACGCAGCTACTTCAGCTCCAACAACTTCCTCAATGTCGTCTCCGGTCTTTCGTTCGAGAACATCGGTAACACCAACCTGCAGTGGGAGACCACGAAGCGCTTCAATGCCGGTTTCGAAGGCAACTTCATCAACAACCGCCTGAACGTGCGCTTCAACTACTTCCGCAGCAACACCGACCATCTGCTCATGTTCCAGACGCTGGGCTTCCTCTCTGGTCTGGAGCGCAACTGGTCGAATGGCGGCTCGATGAAGAACGAGGGCTTCGACGTTACGGCCGTGGGCAAGGTGCTTTCGCTGAAGGACTTCCAGTGGGAGCTCGGTGCCAGCATGGGCCACTATGTGAACAAGATCACGAAGCTCTCTGACAACCAGACGGCATTCGAGACCGATGTCTATGGTGCTACCGTCCGCACGGAGATTGGCCATTCTGCCAATGCCTTCTATGGCTATAAGTCGCTTGGCGTGTTCGCCACCAGCGAAGAGGCTGCCTCTGCTGGCTTGTATGTGATGGCTGCCAATGGCATCGACCGCAACTATTTCGGTGCCGGCGACGTTCACTTTGCCGATCTCGATGGCGACCATCAGATCACCGAGGCCGACCGCACCTTCATTGGCGATCCCAACCCCGACATCTATGGTAACATCTTCACCACGCTGGCCTACAAGCGCTTCAAGCTCGACATCGACTTCAACTATTGCCTCGGCAACGATGTCTATAACTACATGCGCAGCCAGCTCGAAGGAGGCAGCCGCTTCATGAATCAGACCACCGCTCTCACACGCCGTTGGCAGACTGAGGGACAGGTCACCGACATCCCCAAGGCAACGTTCCAGGATCCCCTTGGCAACAGCCGCTTCAGCAACCGCTGGATTGAGGATGGCAGCTATCTGAAGCTGAAGACCGTCACACTGAGCTACTCGCTTCCCCTGCACTCCACCTTCCTGCAGGGCTTCCAGTTCTGGATTCAGGCCAACAACCTGCTGACGTTCACGAAGTATCTGGGTGCTGATCCTGAGTTCACCATGACCAACAACGTCATCGGTCAGGGCATCGACCTCGGTCGTCTGCCGCTCAGCCGCAGCTTTGTTGCCGGTGTGAAGATCAACCTCTAATCCCTCATTGTAAACGTGATAATTGATAATTCGAATAAAGATTCATGATTATGAAGAAACTAAGTATATTGATCTGCGCCATCTGCGCCGTCTGCGGCTTTGTCTCTTGTAGCGACTTCCTCGACCAGGAGTCCGACCAGGTCATCTATGCAGACAAGGATCACCTCAACAATGCTACCGATACGCTGTGGTCAGTGGCAGGCATCATGAATAAGATGCAGGTCATCGCCGACCGAACGATTTTGTTGGGCGAGATGCGTGGCGACCTCTCTGATATTACCGAGTTCACTTCTGCCGATCTTCGCGATGTGGCCTTCTTTAATATCAGCGACGAGAACATGTATAATTCTCCACGCGACTATTATGCCGTCATCAACAACTGCAACTACTTTCTTGCCAAGTGCGACACGGCATTGCGCAACAACCGCAACGAGCTGGTCTTCGAGCGTGAGTATGCTGCCGTAAAGGCATTCCGTGCATGGACCTACCTGCAGCTGGTCCTCAACTACGGTTCCGTTCCCTTCGTCACCGAGCCCATCCTGAGCAAGGCAGAGTCGGAAATGGACTATCCGAAGTATGGCATCAAGGAAGTCTGCCAGTATTTCATCAACGACATCGCTCCCTATGCCGATGTAGAAACGCCTAACTATGGGGAAATCCGTAGCACGAACTCCAAGCTCTTCTACTTCCCCATCTACATCCTGTTGGGCGACCTCAACCTCTGGGCAGGCAACTACAAGGAAGCAGCCCTCAACTACTACAAGTACATCAGCACACGCAATGGTACCAACTCTTCCTATCCGTTTGGCACCAACAGCATTCGCTGGGCACGCGACGATGCTCACTGGATGTCGTGGTCTGACAGCTGGTCGGGAAACAATTTCTCGGTGGAGAACGCGAGCGCCAACTCCGGACTCATCACGATGATTCCTGGCGACTCCATTCCTTCTGAGGGCAACTACAGCGAGCTCCGCAATCTCTTCAACTGCAATGTGAACAACGAGTACAAGTCCTCGATTGTTCCTTCGCAGAGCATCATCCGACTCTCAGCAGCTCAGAAGTACTGCCACGTCAATTCGCAGGGTAGCGTGTCGTATGCACCCGACGGACTCTCCGACTATCAGACGGGCGACCTGCGCCTGAGCCGTGCCTGGACTACGACGGAGAATGTGTTGGTGCATGATGTTGGCGGCAGCTCGAAGCGCATCAAGAACTATTCCGTCTTCGACAAGTACAGCTCACGCAATGTGCACATCTATCGTAGGGCGATGGTCTACCTGCGCTTGGCAGAAGCTCTCAACCGTGCAGGCTATCCGCGCTTTGCCTTCGAGTTCCTGAAGAACGGCGTGAACAACCAGGTCATCGCCGAGCGGGTCATCCCCTACTATCGTGCCGATAGCGTGTGGATCAGCCAGTTCGACTTCCCCAACATCCAGTATGTCATTGAGGAGCCGCTGGGCAGCACCAGTCCCACCACCATGGGCATCCACTCTGTGGGCTCGGGCTACTCTTCGGTGAACGAATACTATGTCATGCCCGACGACACGCTCCTCACTGACGAGTCGGCTCGCCTGCAGTATCAGATTGCGAAGGTCGAGGACCTCATCGTCGACGAGGAAGCACTCGAGTTCGCTTTCGAAGGCTACCGCTTCTACGACCTCATGCGTGTGGCACTCCGCCGCAACGACCCGTCGTATCTCGCCAACCGCGTCTACAACCGTCGTGGTGCAGAGAATGCCGGCACCATGCGCTCTCTCATCCAGGCCGACCTCAACGATACCCGCACGTGGTATCTCAACTGGGGTGGAAAGATCGGACTGGGCTACTGATACACCTTCTTTTTCAGTTAACTCTATGTGGGGATGGGCAAGGTCCCATCTCCACATTTTTTATTCTCACGACACATCATGCGTAGACTCCTACTTGCTGTTTTTATTGTTACCATTTCGGCTTCTGCCGTTGCACAAAAGAAAATCTTTATTCCTGAGGATCTGCAGGGCATGAATCTCAACGACACCGCGTCGCAGTGGTGCTACCAGCGCTCGTCGCAGACCGACAACCTCATCTTCTTCTGGGAGCGAGGCTTCGGCGACGACCTGCAGAATCCGCCTGCCCTCGACGGTCACCCTATGCGCTTCGACCTGCAGAATCTTGAGCAGCGCGTCGAATCGTTCTATCATTTCTTCCGCGACACGCTGAAGTTCACGCTGCCCGGGTCCAAGGCCGACCAATATAAGATGATGGTCATGGTCATGTATTCCCTCGACGGCACCGCCTATGGTGGCACCTACGACAACTTCATCGGTGCACTGTGGGTGGCTCCCAACCGCATTCAGGACCGCAAACTCAACTGCCTTGCCCACGAGCTCGGCCATTCCTTCCAACTGCAGATTCCTGCCGACAGCACTGGCGATGCCTGGGGCGGTTCCGGCTTCTACGAGATGACGTCGCAGTGGATGCTCTGGCAGGTGAATCCCGACTGGGTGAAGGACGAACAGTATCACTTCGATGCATTTAAAAAACTCACCCACAAGGCATATCTTGCCATGGACAACATCTATCATTCGCCTTACGTCATACAGTGGTGGAGCGACCTGCGGGGCAAGACCGCCATCGGCGACCTCTATCGCAACGGGCGCCGCGGCGAGGACCCGGTCATCACCTACAAGCGCCTCTATGGCCTGTCGCAGCAGGCGTTCTGCGACGAGATGTTCCGGGGCTATCAGCACTTGGTGAACTTCGACTTCCAGCATGCCCGCCGCGAGACACGTCCCTATGCCTGCACCTTCACCTGCCAGCTCGACACCTTGTCGGGTGGCTGGCTGCGACCCGTCGACCTGCCGGAGGAATATGGCTTCAATGCCATTCCGCTGCCGCTGGCGAAGCGCACACGCATCGAGATGGTGGGCGACCGCCTGCGTTATGGCTTCGTCGGGGTGACCACCGATGGCGAGACGCTCTATGGCGAGATGAACAATCCTGAGTTCCGTGTGCCGAAGGGCAAGTCGCTCAGCCACCTCTATCTGGTCGTCATGGGAGCCCCCGTCGAGCACGAACAGCTCTACCGCCATCGTGGGCGCGGCGGCTATGGCTTCGAGAATGCTCCGGCACCCATGGTCTTCCCCTATCAGTTCCGAATCAAGAAGTAACCCCATCTCTGCTTCCCTCATGATCAGACACCATCGCCATCCCTTCACGGCAACTGCGACCTTGCGCGCAGCAGTCATCCTGTTGCTCAGCGTCTTCCATCCATCGACGTCCTGCCTGGCCGTGCCCGACAATGTGCACTTCCGTAACATCACCATGGAGGACGGACTGCTCTCCAACACCGTGCGCAACGTCGTGCAGGATCGCTATGGCTTCATCTGGATGGGCACCGACAACGGCCTCTGCCGCTACGATGGTGTTGCTTTCCAGCCTTTCCGCATCATTCCCAATGGTGTCGACCAGTACATCTCCTGTCTCACCCCTGCCGACGACGGCCTCTATATGGGCACGTCGAAGGGTGCCTATTTCTTCGACTTCCAAGCCGAGACGTTCCGCCTGCTGAAGTCATCGCCGCAGGCCGTGGTCTATTCCGTCAGCCGGTCGAAGGAGGGGCACATCTGGTTCACCGTCCCCGGCGACAGCATCGGCTGCTACGATCCGTCGGCCGACCAGACGCGCTTCTATCCGCTACCTCCTCAGGCAGGCAGCAACCCGCATGTCTATGTCGACAATAACAATCAGGTGTGGCTGTTCTACGCCAATGCCAGCCGCATCTTGTTCTGGTTCAACAAGGCCACCCATCAGTTCCAGCCCATCGAGACGGGCGATATGTCCGATAGTGGTGGCTGCTATGCCTTCCTGCAATCGCACGACGGCACCTTCTGGCTGGGCACATGGACGGGCGGACTCTATCGCTTCAGCGAAGGCCATCAGGCCGAGCAGGTGCTCAACCCCCTGCTCTCACAGGTGGGCAACCGCATCCACCAGCTCTACGAACAGCCGGACGGCCGCATCCTCATCGGTTGCGACGACGGACTCATCGACTTCAATCCGCCCGACCGCTCGTGGCATCTGGTGGGCGACCCCGACCATGCTGGCACCATCAACAACCGCTTCGTCTATTCCATTCTTCGCGACACCGAGGGCGGTCTGTGGTTCGGCACGTTCTATGGGGGCGTGAACTACATCTCGCCCGTTTCCGAACGCTTCGTCTCGTTCCAAACCCGCGAGGGCCGATGGGGGCTGCAGGGCAATGTGGTCAGCCGCTTCTGCGAGGATGCCAACGGACACATCTGGATAGCCACCGACGATGGCGGACTCTCCTGCTATCAGGGTGGTCACAGCTATGCGTTCATCGACTTCCCCCGCCGCACGTCGTTTGCCCGCCTCAATGCCCATGCCCTCTGCGTCGAAGGCAACGACCTGTGGATAGGCACCTATTCCGACGGCATCTTCCGCATGAACATCTCCTCGGGACAAACCACCCACTACAATCGCCAGCATGGGCTCACCGACCTCAGCTGCTATGCGCTCTTCCGCGATTCGCAGGGCACCCTCTGGGCCGGCTCCATGAGTGGGATGAATGTGTTCAATGCCGCCTCATCGCAGTTCCAACCGGTGAAGTCGTTTGGTGCCCTGACGCTCGACATCGACGAAGACCGTCGTGGCAACCTCTGGTTCTCCACCCAGGGCAGCGGTGTGTGGTGCTACCAGCGGGCATCTCGGTCGTGGAAGAATTACCGCCATCAGGCTGGCGACACGCTCTCGCTCGCGAGCGACCAGATCAGCTGCATCTGCATCACCGCCGACCACCGTCTCTGGGCAGCCACCGAGAGCGGACTCTGCCTCTACGATGAGGCTCACGACACGTTCACACCCGTTCATCTCGACATCCCCTCCAGCGACATCCGCGGCATCGTCGAGGACGGACAGTATCTCTGGCTCACCACCACCAAGGGCATCGTGCGCTACAACCAGGAGCGCGATGTGCTCACGTTCAATAAGTTCGACGGCCTCTGCAGCGAACAGTTCCAACCCAACTCCGTGCTGAAGGCTTCCGATGGACGCCTCTATTTCGGAAGCGTCAGGGGCTTCTGTGCCGTCTTCCCCTATCAAATCAACGTCAACACCACGCCGCCGGCAGTGTTCATCACTGCCCTGCGCATCTACAACAAAACCATCGCCGTGGGCGACGAGCCGTTGCCACAGAGCCTTTCCCACCTGTCGCAGCTCGACCTCTCGCATCGCGACGACATGTTCAGTCTGTCGTTTGCCGCCCTGAGCTATTGCGCTCCTGAGAAAAACCAGTATGCCTACATGCTCGAAGGCTTCGACAAGGACTGGGTGTACTGCGGCAACCGCCACGAGGCTTCTTATACGAACATCCCCTCTGGCACCTACACCTTCCGTGTGAGGGCCACCAACAACGACGGCACGTGGAGCACCGACGAGGCGCAGCTGAAGATCGTCGTCCACCCGCCGTTCTGGCTGTCGTGGCCCGCCAAGCTGCTCTATCTGCTCCTCGCCCTGCTGGCCATCTACAGCTACACCCATTTCCGGCTGCGCAAGGCAGAGTTGCGCCATCAGCAGGAGCTGCAGCACATCAACGACCAGGCGGAGGCCGAAGTCCGCGATGCGCGCCTGCGCTTCTTCACGATGATTGCCCACGAGATTCGAACCCCCGTGTCGCTCATCATCGGACCCCTCGAAACCATCAAGCAGGGCTTGGCGTCAACTGGTCTGACAAGTCGGAATGTTCGGAATCTTCCGAATACTCTGAATACTCCGAATACTCCGAATCTTCCTTCCGCCAACCTGCCCGACCTCCTCAACATCATCGACCGCAATGCCCACCGGCTGCTCACGCTGGTCAACCAGCTGCTCGACTTCAACAAGGTGCAGCAGCAGGGCTTCACGATGCATTTCTCCCGCCACTCCATTGCTAACCTCATGCAGGCCGTCGCCGAGCGCTTTGAGCCCACGTTGCAGCAGCGCCACATCGCGTTCCATGTCGACTATCCTGCCGACGACTTCACAGCGGTGGTCGACGAGGAAGGCATCACCAAGGTCATCAGCAACCTCATGACCAATGCTACCAAGTACACGCACGACCAGATTCGGCTCTCCTGCGCGGTGGCTCCCGACGGTCAGACGTTCAGCATCAGCGTCGCCGACAACGGGGCAGGCATCAGCAAGGAAGACCGCAAGAAAATCTTCGATGCGTTCTATCAGGCTCGCGACAACAAGCCCGGCACTGGCATCGGCCTTTCCATCGTGAAGACCATCGTCGACCAGCACGATGGCGATGTGCGTGTGGAATCGGAAGTAGGGCAGGGTGCCCGCTTCATCGTCACGCTGCCGGTTGGACAAAAGAGACCCACATCCAACAGACCCACCCCCAACAGACCCACCCCCCAGCCCCTCCCTGAAGGAGAGAGACCCACCCCCCAGCCCCTCCCGTGTAGGGAGGGGAGTGAAATGCCCAGCCAAGCAGAGAATCAGGAAGAAAGCCAAGCAGAGAGAGTATCTACTCCCCTCCCTTTACGGGAGGGGCAGGGGGGTGGGTCTCCCTCGGTCCTCATCGTCGAAGACGATGCCGACTTGCTCTCCTTCCTCGCCAGCCATTTTGCACAAGACTACACCGTGCTCACCGCCGTCAATGGCATCGAGGCGTTGCAGCAGCTCAGCCAGAATGCCGTGTCGCTCATCATCAGCGACTGGATGATGCCTGAGATGGACGGTGCTGAGTTCTGTCGCCGCCTGCGTGCCAATCGCGACACCAGCCACATCCCACTCATCATGCTTACCGCCAAGACCGACGACGACTCCAAGGCCGAGAGCATGCAGATGGGTGCCGACGCATTCATCGAGAAACCTTTCTCCATGAAGTATCTCGATGCCTGCCTGAGCAACCTCATCGAGCGACGCCGCGAGCTCATGCGCCGCTTCTCCCAGCAGCCTGCCGAGACCATCGAGCCGCTGGCAAACAACGACCTCGACAACGAACTCCTCACGAAGATGAACCATATCATCGTCGAGAACATGACCAATCCTGCGCTGTCGGTCAACTTCCTGGCCGAGCAACTCAACATCAGCCGCAGCGGCCTCTTCTCGAAGATTAAGGCCCTCACCGATGTCACACCCAACGAGATGATTCAGGTGGTGCGCCTCCGCCGTGCTGCACAGCTGCTCGCCGAAGGCAAGTATCGTGTCAACGAGGTGTGCTACATGGTCGGCTTCAGCTCCCCGTCCTACTTCTCGAAGTGCTTCCAGAAGCAGTTCGGCAAGAAGCCAGGCGAAATGATGAAATCATAAAAACTAACAGCAATATGAAAACAAATCCGTTCCGTTACTTTGTTCTTTCTCCGCTTTGCTACGAAAGCGAGCAAGCTCGTGGTCCTTTGTTCTTTCTCCGCTTTGCTACGAAAGCGAGCAAGCTCGTAGTCCCTTGTTACTTTGTCACTTTGTTACTTTGTTACCTCGCCGCCTTGCCTTCTCTCGCTCAGGGCACCGTCGACGACTACAACCGTGCTTATTCCCTGCAGACGAAGTTCTCTGCGCAGAATGTCTACCATTGGGCGCAGAACGTTCGCTGGGTAGACTCCACGCACGTCTTCCACTACTCCGTGCAAACCCCTGAGGGCCAGCGCTTTATCCTCTTCGACGTCGACAAAAACTCGAAGCAGGAGTTCACATCCGACAAGGAGCTCAACGACGCCCTTGCCGCCATCCGTCCGCCTCAGCAAGACCGTCCGCGTCGCTTTGGCCCTCCCCCTACGGGGGGGAGTCGGAGGGGGGCTTCTCCCTTCCGCCAGCCGCAGCGCCACTGGATGGAGGTCGACGAGGAACAAGACCAGCGCCTCGTCACGTCGCCCGATGGCAAGTGGGAGGCATGGGTAGAGGGCTACAACCTCATCGTCCATGAGGTAGGGCGTCCCTACAGCGAGAAACACCAGCTCACCCACGATGGCACCATCGGCCACTACTACAGCAACCGCATCTATTGGTCGCCCGACTCTCGCAAGCTCTTCGTCTGCAAGCGTAAGTCGGTGGAGAAGCGCTATGCCTACTACGTAGAGTCGTCGCCACAAGACCAGCTCCAGCCCATCCTCCACACGCAGGAGTATGCCAAGCCCGGCGACGAACTCCCACAATACACCCCCTACATCTTCAATCTCTCCCTCACCCCCACCACAACGGGAGAGGGTAGCGCCACCCCTCAATCCCCAGAAACTAGAAACTCAGACGCTCAGAAACTAGAAACTCAGATACTAGAACCTAGAAACTTTTCTCTCTCAACTCTCAACTCTCAACTCTCAACTCTCAGTAATCAGTATTCCCTCGACTGGTTCCAGTGGACTCCCGACAGCCGTTATGTCACCATGGAGTACAACCAGCGAGGCCATAAGCTCTACCAGCTCTTGGCGATGGATGCCGAGACCGGGCAGCTCACCACCCTCATCGAGGAGCGTTCCGACAAGTTCGTGAACTACAACCGCATCTGGCGCCGTTGGCTCAAAGACGGTCGCCTGCTCTGGACCAGCGAACGCGACAACTGGAACCACCTCTATCTCTATTCCAATCTTTGTAGGGACGGGGTTCATTCCCCGTCCGCAAGTGGCAAACGAGGGAAAAAGTCAAGAAACCAAACCCTCCTCTCCTCAGGCAGTGGTGGGTTCCAGATCACCCGTGGCCCCTGGTGTGTTCGTGAGGTCCTCCATGTCGACGAAGATGCAGAGCTCATCTACTTCACCGCCTCCGGTGTTCATCCCGACGAAGACCCCTACAACATCCATTACTTCACCATTCGTTTCGATGGCACCGACATGTGCGAGCTCACACCCGAGCCCGGCAACCACCGTGCCGTGTTCTCCTCCGATCGCCAATACCTCGTCGACACCTATTCCACCCCCTCCCAGGCACCCGTCACCACATTGCGAAAACTCTCCCCTCTCCACTCTCCGCTCGACGCGAAGCGGCGCTTTCGTAGTGAAACGGAGAAAGAACTCTCAACTCTTTTAGAGTCCTCCGACCTCTCCAAACTCCAAGACCTCGGCTGGCAAGCCCCCGAAGTCTTCGTCGCCCCTGGCCGCGATGGCAAAACCCCGATGTGGGGCATCATCCAGCGTCCCACCAATTTCGACCCGTCGAAGAAATACCCCGTCATCGAGTACATCTATGCCGGTCCTGGCGATTCCTATACGCCGAAGTCCTTCCAGCCCTTCAACTGGAATATGACCCCGCTGGCCGAGCTCGGCTTCATCGTCGTGCAACTCGACGGCATGGGCACCTCATGGCGTGGCAAGGAGTTCGAGGAGGTGTGCTATAAGAACCTCAAGGATGCAGGATTCCCCGACCGCAAGGCTTGGATTCGTGCCGCTGCCCAGAAATACCCCTATATGGATGCCGACAACGTAGGCATCTTCGGTGCCTCCGCCGGTGGTCAGGAGTCCACCACCGCCGTCCTCCTGCATGGCGACTTCTACAAGGCTGCCTATTCCTCCTGCGGCTGCCACGACAACCGCATGGACAAGATCTGGTGGAACGAGCAGTGGATGGGCTATCCCGTCGACTCCTCCTACATAGAGTGCAGCAATGTCTACCACGCGTCGAAGCTCGAGCGCCCGCTGATGCTCGTCGTCGGTGAACTCGACGACAATGTCGATCCCGCCAGCACCATGCAGGTTGCCGATGCCCTCATCCGTGCCGGCAAGGACTTCGAACTCGTCGTCCTCCCAGGCGTCCACCACACCATGGGCGAACGCTATGGCGAGCACAAACGCTACGACTTCTTCGTCCGCAACCTCCTCCACGTCGAGCCTCCCAAGTGGAATGAAGTGAAGACGCAGTAGGTAGCAGTTTTCATCCAATCTGATAGAGGCAGACACAATTCATTCGTTTGTGTCTGCCTCTATCGTGTATCATCTTATATAAAACTCCTTCTCTCCCCTCTGATTACCTTTTCTCGTTTTCTGGCAATATATGTTGCATGCTGTTGGCATGAATTTCATACTGACAGGGGGGTGTTTCGCATAATTGGCAAGGTATTTGTTAGTGGGAAAGTGGAATGTTTGTCATTTCGCAGAGTGAAAACTAAGAAAAAAGAAAGGTTATCGTATGGAGTTACTTTGGTTATTGGTTGTAATTGTAGGTGTGGTGTCGCTGGCTCTTGTGCAGAACCGCAAGGAGGACAAGCGGACCATTGAGGATCTGCAGGGCCAGCTGGCAGCAGAGAAGCAGAAAGCGGAGGAGGCTGAGCGGCTGGCGACAGAGAAGCAGCAGGTGCCGCTGGAGAAGCCGCGCGTGCGCGACTTGTTTCTGGAGACGCTCACGAAGATGGGGTGTAAGTATGAGTTCGACGAGGAGAACCGCATCTGCTTCCAGTGGCAGGGTGGCTACTTCGTCGGTGTTGCGTCGAACGAGAGCTTGTTCGTGACGGTGTGGTACTTCCAGTGGGGTGAGTGGGAGCTGTATGACATCGACATGCTGTCGCGCGTGAAGCGGGTGATCAACGATGCGAACATCAGCTACTCGCTGAATGTGGTATACACGCTGAACGAGGAGGGTGGCAACTTCTATATTCACAGCTGCAAGAACTTCGTGTTCGTGCCGCAGCTTCCCGATATTGAAGGCTATCTGCAGGCGATGCTCGGCGAGTTCTTCACCGTGCGCCGCTATGTGGAGAAGGAGCTTGACAAGCTGGAGAACCAGGAGGAGAAGATACCAAAGTGAAGAAGGCTGGCATCACCAGGATGATTTACAGTTCATACAACAATCCTGCCCGTTCATACAACGCGGCAGGATTTTCTTTTTTGTTTCAAAAGGAGACAGTAATTTTGCAGCGAGTAAGGCTGCTGCGGGCGGGGAGAGCGCTGAAGCGCGTGTAAAGCAGCAGAGCTGCGGGTAAGGTGCTTCGCACGTGTAAGGCTGCTTCGCAGCGTGTAAAGCAGCAAAGCTGCGAGTAAGGCGACTGGCGTCGCGTGTAAAGCGCTGAAGCGCGTGTAAAGCAGCAGAGCTGCGGGCGGGGAAAGAGACGTTCAAATAAAAAAGGTATGAAGACAATGAAACGAATTTTTCTGTGTGTATCCATCGTGGTGCTCACGGCAGCCTCAAACCATGAGAAGTGATGAAACACAAGAAGAAATGGCGCATCCTTTGGGCTGCGATGCTGGTGGTGCTCGCTGTGGCTACATTCGGTCTGCATTGGGCATGGAAATACTACGGGAAGCCTGAGTTGCCCGACCGACGGGAGTATAAAACCATTGAGGAGCGGGCAGACAAGGCTTTGGCGTTCGCCCGTCGCCACAACATGAACGAGCACTATGCGTTGTTTGTTGACTATTCGGTGCCCTCTGGCACGCCCCGCCTCTATGTGTGGGACTATCGGAAGCGGAAAATTGCGGCCAGCACCTATGCGATGCATGGTCCTGGTGGCGGAAGCACCGACAAGCGTGCCCGCTTCAGCAATCGCCCCGGGAGCAAGTGTTCGGCACTTGGGCGCTTCCTCGTCACAAAGGAACATGGCAGACGCAACAAGCGTGGATTTCGTCTGAAGGGCATGGACATAGACAATCAGACGGCCTATGGCCGAGCATTGATGATTCACCAATCCGGGTGGGTGGACCTCAACTGCTGGCGCAAGTATATCCCCTTGAACGGCAGATGCTGTGCGGGCTGTGTCACCGTCTCCTCCCGTGGAATGAACTATCTCTATCCGATCATCAAGCGCGAGACGAAGCCATTGCTGCTGTGGAGCTTTGTGAGCGGGTAGGGTAGGGTGTGCCTGCTCTGAGATATCATGGCTTTTTATTGTGGTGTTTGGAAAATTATTATTATCTTTGCGCTCAAAGAGCATGAAGGAACCATGTCTAGGCAATTATAATAAAAATTCAACTTTCGCAAGTCGAAGGAATAAAGGGTATAAAGGGGGAGAAAAGGGCATAAAAGGGACAATAGTCCAGCCTCTCCCCCCCTCAATAGGACAAAGCATTCGTCCCTTTTAATCCCTTTCACTCCCCTTTAAGCCCTTTAAGCCCTTAGGAAGTGGAGCTTGCGAAACTTCAGTAATAAAAAGAAGAGAACAATAAAACCATGGAGTGGCTGAAGATATCGACATCGACGGAACTGGTGCGGGTGGCAACGAACGAGATAGTGTATGTTCGGGCCGACGGCAACTATTCTGACTTGATGCTGACGAACGGAAAGAAGCGGAAGATGACCTTCCAGCTGCACTTCTTCGACGAGGTGTTCCAACTGTTGCGCAACAATTTCTTTGTGCGCGTTGGGCGCAGTCTGATTGTGAACAAGCGCTACATACACGTGGTGAACCTCACCGACCAGATGCTGGTGTTCGGTGGTCAGACGATTACGGGTGAGATAGCACCGGTGCAGGTGTCGCGTGACTCGTTGAAAAAACTGAAAGAGCTTCTTGAAGAAGAGAAAGGAGATAATTATGAGTAGCATAGAGAAGAGCAATATGGATTTGCAGAAGCCCGAAACGCCTATCATTATCATAGAGCGTGACGACGATGAAACCGTTGTGCCCACTGGCTCGGTGAAGGTGAAAAAGCCTCGGCTCCGCCCGTGGCTACGGTGGTTGCTGATGGCCGTTGCTGCGTTGTTGCTGGCAGCTGGTCTGCTGGCGGGCTACCACTACTGGCGTTACTACTACCACATTGGCGTTCCCGTGTCGACGACTCCGGCTGAGAACATTGCCAAGCTGAAGCTGCCTGTCGTGAAGGAGACGCCTGAGGTGGTGATGACGAGCGACAGCGTTCTCGGCGTGGCGCTCGACTTCTATGCCATTCATGGCCTGCAGGCAAGCATAGAATTCCAGGAGCCCGACACCGCTGACCAGTCGGTATTCCTCTATTGCCGTTCTGCCGACCACAAGGCTTACGATAAATACACCGGGTCGCAGATAGAATACGATAGATACAATGGGGAGCAGATGGCTGGCGGCAGATACATCGGGTCGCTGGTGGCCGAGGGCAAGGAGTTGCGAAGCGACCGCTCGCGCCTGGGCTATATGGCGATGGCCGACGGGCGAATGGTGATCGGCATCGGCCGCAGCGACAAGGTGAAGGACTACGTGGTAGAGCGTGGAGGCTCGTTCTTCCGCCAGTTCATCCTCGTGAGCGATGGCGAGATGCCCTCCGTGTTCCACCTGCATGGCAAGGTGGAGCGTCGTGCTATTGGTAGAATGGGGGACACCTTATATTATATAGCAACCCACAACAAGGAGACGCTCTATGACTTTTCCGATGCCTTGCGCGAATATGGCTTTACGGATGCCATCTATATTACCGGTGGCACCGATTACTGCTTCTATCGCTCGGCCGACGGACAGCGCCACGACATCGGAAGTCCCGACGACTACCCACATAAGAAATGGAAGGGCATCATCCCATGGTTGGTGTTCAGACAAGGAAAGTAAAACTACAAGAAAGTTCATTTATGAAGAAGATTATCATTGCTTTATCGCTGCTCGGCTGTGTCATGACGACCTGTTGGGCACAGACTGAGGACGTGGCTACATTCCGCACATGGGCCATGACACCGCCCATGGGTTGGAACTCGTGGGACTGCTACTACTCTAGCGTAACGGAGAAAGAGGTGCTGCAGAACGCACAGTATCTGGTGGACAACGACCTGGTGCGCCACGGATGGGAATACGTGGTCATCGACATACGCTGGTATTGTAACCACCCCTCGCTCGGTGGCGGCAACTACAACCAGCGCGGCACGCAAGACTACGTGCTCGACGAGTATGGCCGCTACCTGCCCTCGCCGTCGCGATTCCCTTCGTGCATGGAGGACGGCGTGAACGTGGGCTTCCGTCCGTTGGCAGAGAAGCTACACCGGATGGGATTGAAGCTGGGCATTCACATCATGCGAGGTGTGCCAAAGGCTGTCGTGGGCAGCAACTACAAGCTGATGGGCAGCGAGCAGACATCGTGGGCACAGGTGTACAACGGCACCACGTCGCCCTGCACGTGGCTGAAGGACAACCTGCTGGTGCGCAACAACCAGTATGGGCAGCTATACTACAACTCCATTATGGATCTCTATGCCTCATGGGGCGTCGACTTCTTGAAGATTGACGACCTGTCGCGGCCGTTCTATTCGGATGAACTCCACATGATACGCCGTGCCATCGACCAGACGGGGCGTCCCATCGTGTTATCGCTTTCGCCGGGTAAGACACAGCTTACCTATGCTGACGACTGTCTGGCAAATGCCAATATGTGGCGTATGATGGACGACCTTTGGGACACGTGGAGCCAGGTGGACGCGGTCTTTGCAGAGGCTGACGCCTGGAGCCGCTATGCACGGCCGGGCAACTACGCCGACTGCGACATGTTGCCGTTAGGACAAATCGCGATGACCATTGGCGATGCGGGTTATACGGCTGCCGACAAGGGTCGCTGGACACGCCTCACGCAGAACGAACAGCTCACGATGATGACGCTTTGGGGCATTTGCCACTCGCCATTGTTCTTCGGAGGCGAGATGACGAAAAACGATGCTTTCACGCTCTCGCTGCTGAACAACGAGGAGTATCACCAGATGCATAAATACGGGGAGAATGCTCATCAGGTGATGAACGATGAGGACCTCGGCCGGGTGGCATGGACTAGCACTGATCCTGCCACGGGCAACCGCTATCTGGCATTGTTCCAGCGCGACAACACCCGTTGGGTAGTAGGTCAGAAGGCGCTGTATCGTTCCGAGACGATTGCCTATACCACCGACGGCCATGCCGTTGACGTCGACATAGCGTGGCCCGAAGGCGAGAAGACGCTCGTGCTGGTGATTGACGATGGCGGCGACAACTTCAACTACGACCACGGCGACTGGATCAACCCCACACTCGTGCTGCGCGATGGCACGGAGGTGGCGCTGACGGGCGATTACAAAACCCGCCAGTTCACCAACAGCTACTTCAACCGCGTGTATGAGAATCGTAACGTGGACAACGGTGGAAAGATGAAAGTGATGGGCGTCAGCTACGACCGCGGATTCTCTGCCGATGCCAATGCCGCCATCTTCTTCCAGATTCCTGAAACGATGGATGTGGCACGCTTCCGCGCTATGGCTGCGGCCGACGACTCAGGTATCGGCCAAGCGGGTGCAACGACATCGATTCGCTTCATGGTGTTCGCACAGAATCCGCTCACCAGTGAACAAGACGATGCGGCAGCACGCTCAGGACTCATCTCGCGCACCGGGGCCAAGAGTGTTACGATTGAAGCCGACGTGGAGGGAGCAGAGCAGCTGAAGATTGTCGTGAGCAACTATGGCGACGGCTTTGCCTATGACCGAGCAGACCTCGTAGATCCCGTGCTCATCGATGCCGACGGAAACGAAACCTCGCTCACCACGCTCACCGCCACGTCCTATTCCTCGGAGTGGGGGACGCTTCATGTGAACCAGAACGTGGAGGGCGGTTCGCTGCGTGTGGACGGGAAGACCTATGCAAAGGGACTCGGCATGAATGCGCAGTGTACACTCGTCTACGACCTGCCAGCCGGTCACACCTATAAGACTTTCCGCACGCTTTGTGGCTACGACTCGTCGTGCGATGTCGACAACACCTCTGCTACCGGCACCACGATGGAATTTCTGGTCTATACCACTCGCCAGGAACCATATACCTTCGACCTCACGCAACTGGGCTATGCGGCCGACGAAGCTGTACCGCTCTACGACATCTGGGCACAAGAGCCGCTTGGAACTGCCACGGGCACTATCACTACTGCTGTCCCCAGTCATGGCGTTCGCCTCTTCCGTCTTGGAGACAACACATCGGGAATCGACAACGGTCAGCTCTTCCCCTCAGAGGGCGAGCGTGGCGTCCGGACTCCGTCTTCCTTGCTGCCATCAGGCTGGCAAGGTGGCATGTACAACCTATCGGGTCAGCGTGTCGACGCCAGCTATCACGGCATCGTCGTGAAAGACGGCAAGAAGTTACGGCAGTAGGAAGAGGTTGTTAGCCGTACCGATATTTTGTGCCTACATGTTGGGTGTTGCGGGCAATTTTGTCATGCCGAGATTGCAAAATGAGGATATTGGTTGCAGTCTCGGTAAGAGAATTGAAGTTTGTGGGAGTTGAATTTGAAAAAACTCGAAACTTGAAACTTGTAACTCGAAACTTTTTTGTACCTTTGCACCCCGAAATCGGCCTGCGGCAGTTCTTTCTCCGCTTCGCTACGAAAGCGGCAGAGCCGAGCGCAAAGCCCTTTGGGCGGTTCAATGCGCTTCGCGCGTTCAATGCTGCTGCGCAGCGGTTCAATGCCTGCGGCCGTTCAAAAAGGTTCTTTCTCCGCTAAACTACGAAAGCGGCAGAGCCGAGCGCAATGCGCTTCGCGCGTTCAAGCGGTTCAAAATCGAAATTTCGTAAATAGTAAATAAAAAGATGTTTAAGAGTTTTACTGGATTTCATCTCGTTGAGGCATACCATAAGGTGCGCTACGAGAAACGATTTCATCCCAACAGAGTTTTTAACAAGACGACACAGGTGCTGATTGTGCTGTTCGTGACGTTGCTGCTTTGGAACCTGCCGACGACAGCTTTCGGCATCGAGGATCTGACGGTTGTACAGCAGCGCATCATCGCCATCTTCGCCTTTGCCACGCTGATGTGGCTGATGGAGGTGGTGCCCTCGTGGGCCACGTCGGTAGCCATCATCGGAATGATGCTACTCTTCACGAGCGATAGTGGCATCAAGTGGATGTGCAACCCGGAGAAGGTGGGCGATCTGCTCAGCTACAAGGGCATCATGGCCTGCTTTGCCGACCCTGTGATCATGCTGTTCATCGGTGGATTCATCCTGGCTATTGCTGCCACGAAGACGGGCCTCGATGCCCAGTTGGCAAAGGCCTTGCTGAAGCCGTTCGGCCGTAAGAGCGACAACGTGTTGCTGGGCTTCCTGCTCATCACGGGTTTGTTCTCGATGTTTGTGTCGAACACTGCTACTGCAGCTATGATGCTGACGTTCCTCACGCCTGTGTTCAAGCAGTTGCCTCCCGAGGGCAAGGGCCGTATTGCAATGGCTCTGAGCATTCCCGTTGCTGCCAACCTCGGTGGTATGGGCACGCCTATCGGTACGCCTCCAAACACCATCGCACTGAAGTATCTGAACGACCCTGAGGGTCTGAACATGGGTATGGGCTTCGGTGAATGGATGATGTTCATGCTGCCGCTGGTCATCGTGCTGCTGTTCATCAGCTGGTATATCCTGAAGACGCTGTTCCCCTTCTCACAGAAGACGGTGGAGCTGAAGATTGAGGGTGGCATGAAGAAGAACACGCAAACATATATTGTTATCGTGACCTTCATCGTAACCGTCTTGCTCTGGCTCACCGATAAGCTCACGGGCATCAACTCCTATACCGTGGCACTGATTCCGTTTGTGGTGTTCGCCCTGACCGGTATCATCACGAAGTACGACCTGGAGGAAATCAACTGGTCGGTGATCTGGATGGTGGCCGGTGGTTTTGCCCTGGGTTATGGCCTGAACGCATCGGGTTTGGCTGCCAATGCCGTGAAGAGCATTCCGTTCGGTGAGTTCTCGCCGATTCTCATCCTGCTGCTCTCGGGTATCATCTGCTACGCCCTGTCGAACTTCATCTCGAACTCGGCCACCGCTGCCCTGCTGATGCCTATCCTGGCCTTCGTGTGCGGAGCCATGGGCGACAAGCTGGCTGCCATTGGTGGTACGCCCACCATCCTCATCGGTATTGCCATCGCTGCATCGAGCGCTATGGTGCTGCCCATCTCCACACCGCCGAATGCTCTTGCCTACGCCACCAACCTCGTGAAGCAGAACGACATGGCGAAGATTGGCCTGATCGTGGGTATCATCTCGATGGTACTCGGCTACACTGTGCTCTATTTTATTGGCGAAATGGGCGTGCTCTAAGAAAGTTTTCACGGATTTTCTTTGTCCGTTCAGAAATAATTATTACTTTTGTGCATTCTTTACGTGTAAGGAATGCACAATTTTTTTTATACTATCAAACTATGGACGACATTAACAAGAAAGACACCCGCACAACAGAGCGGGCTGTAGCGAAGGAAGCTTCGTTTGATCGAAAGCGCCACATCGTCGGTGCCTTCTTAGGACCGATATGCGCTATTCTGCTTTGGTTTCTCCCCTTCGAGGGATTGTCTGAGGAAGCCCATCATCTGCTGGCCATCATGTCGCTGGTGGCTATCTGGTGGATTACCGAGCCTGTACCCATTCCCGTCACCTCCCTCATCGGCCCCACGCTGTGCGTGGTCTTAGGCATCACCACGATGAAGGAAGCGTTCTCAGCCTTTGGCAACCCGATGATCTTCCTGTTTATGGGCGGATTCGTCATTGCAAAGGCCATGATGGTGAATGGCCTAGATAAACGTATTGCATACGGCATCATGTCGATGAAGTGGGTGGGCGACTCGCCTCGCCGCATCTTCCTCGCCATCGGTCTGGCGTGCATGATCTGCTCAGGCTGGATCAGCAACACTGCCACCTGTGCCATGATGTTCCCCATCGCCCTCGGACTCCTGGAGGCTATCCGCGAGATGATGGCAGCCCGTGGCAAGATTATCGACTTGAAGAGTTATAAGTATGCCACCGGTCTGATGCTGATGACGGCCTATGCCTGCTCCATTGGCGGTGTGCTCACGCCCATCGGCACGCCTCCGAACATCATCATGCTCGGCTTCCTCGACGAACTGGCTAAGCTCCACATCTCTTTCTTCCAGTGGATGATTTGGGGCTTTGTCGCTATGGTGTGCTATTTCGTTATCGCTTATATCGTCCTGTGGCGCATGTTCCCCGCCGATATCAACCATATCGAGGGCGCCCGTGAACTGATTGAAGAGAAAGTAAAGAGTCTGGGTAAGTGGACTATTGCCCAGAAGAACACCCTCTTCGCCTTCCTCGTGGCCGTTGTCCTTTGGGTGACACCGGGTATCTTGAGTATCACCGCCGGTTCCGACAGCGAAGTCCTCAAGACCTACAACCACATCCTTCCTGAGTCGGCCGTGGCTATGGTCGGCGCTCTGTTGCTGTTCTTCCTGCCGGTGGACAAGACTCTGAAGAAGACCACGCTCGACTGGCGCGAAGCTGTCAGCGGTATCGACTGGGGAACCCTGTTGCTCTTCGGTGGTGGTTTGGCTATGGGTGGCATGATGTATAGCACTGGCCTCTCTGCCTGGATTGGCGATCTGATTGTTTCAAGCCTCGGTGGTAACCCCTCAGAGATTGTCTTCGTAGCCGTATTCTGCATCATGGCATTGCTGCTGTCGGAGCTGACTTCCCACACGGCAGCTACGAATATGATTGGCCCGTTGGCCATTGGTGCAGCCCTCTCGGCAGGCTTCAGCCCCATCCCCGTGGCTGTGGGTATCGCCCTGTCGTCGTCGCTCGGCTTCATGATGCCGGTATCGACACCGCCAAATGCCATCGTCTATGCTTCGGGCTACGTGCCCATCACGAAGATGATCAAGTCGGGTGTCATCATCGACTTCATCGGCATCCTCTGCATTACTATCCCGATTGTGCTCCTGCTCGTCAAGGCCATCATGGGAGTGTAGTTAATTGAAAATTGAGAATTGAAAATAAAAAGGTAAGAAGCCCGCAGGTTTCTTACCTTTTTTCATTATTCCCATTATTTCCCATTATTCCCCATTTTTCCCATAAAAAACTCAAATCTCTCAACTCTAAACACTCAACTCTCAACTTTTTACTACCTTTAACTTCGTTGAAAGTAAGCTGCATCTCAACAATAAAAGCAAAATTTTACAATTTTGTTTTGTATTGTCTTCGATTTGCATTACCTTTGCACTCGCAATTGGTTCGCCCCTTGAATAAGGGTGATGAAAAGGGAATCAGGTGAGAGTCCTGAACAGTCCCGCTGCTGTGAGCTGTCCTTATCATGAGCCGAACACGATGCCACTGAAGTTGCAAAGTAACAGAGTAACAAAGGACCACGAGCTCTGCTCGCTTTCATAGCGTAGCGGAGAAAAAACTCTAAACTCTCAACTCTAAACTCTCAACTCAACTTTGGGAAGGCGTTCAAGCTCGGACAGCAAGTCAGAAGACCTGCCGTTGTCGCACAACTGTGCGTCCCGAAACCCTCGATGTAAGGGAAAGGGAGAAACAAATTACAGTTGATTGTTTATAGTTGACAGTTTGCAGTTGAAAGCTTTACAGCTGTTGCTGCTGTCGTTATATGCCATTGAAGGAATGGCACAAGTTGACAGCGTAATCCATACGTTACAACGTGTGGATGTGGTAGCCGTGCGGCATACTGATGCCGTGCGGGCAACGGTTCCCGTACAGCACATCGACCGCGATGCCATGACGCGCATGGGAATGTACTCGATGACGGATGCGCTGAAACACATGGCAGGTCTGAGCGTGCGCGACTATGGTGGGGCAGGAGGAATGAAGACGGTGTCGGTGCGTGGCATCGGTGCCCGTCACACGGCTGTCGTCTACGATGGCATCGCACTCTCCGACTGTCAGACGGGTGAAATCGACCTTTCGCGCTACAGTCTCGACCATCTGTCATCGGTGTCGCTCGTCATTGGCGACGACGACAACATCTTCCAGCCAGCACGCAACCAGGCGGCAGCAGCCACGCTGCGCCTAGTGACAGAGTGCCAAAGTAACACGGTAACAGAGTATCAAGGCGGCAAAGAGTTTGTGGACAGGGACGTAACTTTGTTACCTAGTCATTTTGTTACTTTGTTAAATGTTGGCTCCTTCGGCCTCGTCAACCCCTCCTTCCGCCTTGATCTCCCCTCCCTTCTGGGCAAGGATGGGGGTAGACTCTTGTTCTCGGCCATCGGCGAGTTCTTTCATGCCGACAACGATTATCCGTTCACTTTGCAGAATATCTCGCTGACCACTCGCGAGCGGCGCACGAACAGCCGGATGAACACTTGGCATGGAGAGTTGAATGCCGACTGGCAGCTGAATGCCAATAACATTCTTTCTGGGAAGGTGTATTACTATGGCAGCAACCGACGTCTGCCGGGCATCGTACATTATTATACTAATGAGAACCATGAGCGGCTGTGCGATGCGAATGCCTTTGGCCAGCTACGTTTCCGCTCTACGCTCACAGATCGTTTGGCTTTGCTGGTGAATGCGAAATACAACTGGTCGCATACCGACTACCAGAATCGTACACCCGGCAGTGGAATCGGCGATGCAAAGTATTGGCAACGCGAGGCTTACGGCTCGGCATCGTTGCTCTATGCACCCACCTCCTGGCTCTCGCTCGACTATGCACTCGACGTTCAGGAAAACTCCTTGAACAGCACGCTCTCCCTCTACGATGCCCACCCACATCGCACGTTGTTTTTGCAGTGCTTGGCAGCCAAGGCGCAGTGGCAGCGTCTCACACTCGTCGCCCGGACTCTCTATCACCTGAGCTGGTCCAGATCATCTAATTCCTCCAGCTCTCAAAGTTCTTCAGGTTCCTCAAGAGAAACAAGTTCCTCCTATTCCAGCCTTGCCCCGTCATTGAGCGCCTCCTATCAGCTGCTACCAGGCAAGGAACTCTACCTGCGCCTAATGGGAAAACAAATTTTCCGCCTTCCCACCTTCAACGAACTCTATTTCTACCACATCGGTGCCTCTGCGCTACGGCCCGAACGGGCATCGCAGTTCGATGTGGGCGTTACTTGGGAGTCGGGTGGAAGGAAGGCTGGCGCAGCTATGGCATCTCCCGTGCACCTCAGTCTTACCGCCGACATGTATGTCAACCGGGTGACCGATAAGATTGTCGCTGTGCCGTTCAACATGTTCGTTTGGCGCATCATGAACCTCGACCGCGCCACCATCGTCGGTGCCGATGTGGTGGGCGATGTGTCCTGGCGTTTGAGCAATAGTCATATGCTTGCCCTCAACGCCAACTACAGCTGGCAGCGAGCGATGAATAGTACGGTTCGTGTCTCGCCTATCTATCATTTTCAGTTGCCTTACGTCCCTCAGCACTCCCTTTGTGCGACACTGTCGTGGGAGAATCCGTGGGTTTGCGCGTCGGTTACCAATAGCGTGCAGTCATGTCGGTGGACAACAGTGGAGCACACCGAAGGCACTCGCATGCCGGGATTTGGCGTGACCGACCTATCGTTCTGGCGCTCTTTCTCCCTTCCTACGTGGGTGAGTCGGGGTGGGGCACCTATCACTCTTCGTTTTACGATGCAGAACCTCTTCGACCGGCAATATGCTATCGTTGCACACTATCCCATGCCCGGCCGCTCGTGGCGCATGCAACTCATCGTGCCATTATAATATCTCTAATTAATCTAGAGTATCTAGAGAATCTAGGATATCTATAAAAGACCAATAAAAATAATTCATAATCAATAAAACAAACAACAAAATGAAAAAGTACATGAAACTCTTTGCCTGCCTCCTCGCAGGTGCCTTCGTCCTCACAGCGTGTAGCGACGATGATTCCGCGAAACCCATCTCGTATCAAGACGTGCCAGTCGCCGATGGACTATTCATTCTCAATGAAGGAAGCTACTTCGATCAGGTGAACGGTTCGCTCGACTATCTCGACTATGCCACAGGAACGGTGAGCCGCCGTGTGTTCCAGGCCGCCAATGGCCGCTCGCTGGGTGGTACGCCTAACAATGCCATTCAGTGTGGCTCAAAAATCTACATCGCCACACAGGAGGAAAACCGTGTGGAAGTCATTGATGCCAAGACGCTGAAGGCTCTTTCGCCGATTGCTATCACCGCTCCTCGCGAACTCTGCACCGATGGCCAGTTTGTCTATGTGTCTGCTTATACGGGCGAAGTGTCAAAGGTTGATACCCTGTCGCTGAAGGTCGTTAAGAAGTCGCCCATCGTGGGCACTAATCTCGAGGGCATCGCCTATCGTGCCGGCAGCGTCTATGTTTGCAATGCCTGGAACAGCGACTACACCTACAACACCAACGTCGTTAAACTCAATGCCGAGACGCTTGCCAAGGAGAAGGATGTAACGGTGGCCGCCAATCCCAATCAGCTCATCGCAGCAGGTCAAGATCTTTTCCTTTCTTCTTGGGGCAATTATTTCGATGTTCCTGCCACCATTCAGCGTATTGACATGTCTGACAATGTCTCCGTCATTGCTAATGCTACCTATATGGCGTATTACGAGGACAGTCTCTACCTCATCGGCTCATTCTACGATGAAAGTTGGAATGAAAAGAACACGTATACAGTCGTAGATCTCAAGACGAATCAGGAGACGAAGTTCATCGATGGTACAGAGATCGATTCGCCCTGTTCTATCGGTGTTGATCCTATTACTGGTAGCGTGTTCATCTCCTCTCGTAAGAAATACCCCAATGCTGATGGCACCGAGTCGGTCAGCTACAAGCAGGATGGTTATGTGGTACGCTATAACTACGATGGCGAATACGTTGGAACCTATGAGTGTGGTGTCAATCCCGGCACGCTCCTCTTCGTAAACCACACGAAGCAGGTACCAGTGTTTGAATAAAGGGAATAAAACCAGTTGAGGGGGTGTGTCATAATTGAGGATGGTGCCAATTTTGTAGTCCCCTCCTCCTAGGAGGAGGGGACTACTGCCAGCGTCTTTTCATCAATTATTCCTTTTTGACACGCACTTACAGCAGATGCAAATGTCCCTTTTCTCCCCTTTCACTCCCCTTTAAGCCCTTTCTTTCCCCGCTTCGCTCTGAAAGCGGCAAAGCCGAGCGAAGCCCTTAGGAAGTGGAGTTTGCGGAACTTCAGTGATGGTTCTCTCCTCTTATTCCGTAGAATAGTCAGATACAATCTTACGATAGAGGCTATAGGTGCGGTTGCGTGAGATGTAACCTTCCAAGGAGCCGTCCATATTGATGACTGGCAGGTTATTGGTGTTGGTAGATTCAAACTGGTGCATCACCTCCACCATCTGATCACCGGGAGAAACTGTAGCTTGGATGGGTGACATCACATCGCTCGCCTTGAAGCGCCCGTAGAGTTCTGTACGGAACATCACGTGTCGCATGCGGGTGACGTCGATCTCGCCGATGAGGTGGTTGGCTGTGTCGACGACAGGAATGAAGTCGCCACGGCTCTGGCTGATAACATGTATCAATCGTCCCAGCGGCATATCTGGACTGACAGCTGTGTATTCTCTTTCGATAACGCTGTCGAGACTCATCAGCGTGAGCACGGAGTTGTCAACATGGTGTGTGAGCAGCTTTCCTTCGCGTGCCAGTCGGATGGCATAAATGCTATGGGGCTCAAAGCGGCTGATGGTGATCACTGCAGCCACGCTGACAATGATAAGTGGTATGAACAGCTGATAGCCGCCCGTAATCTCGGCGATGAGGAAGATTCCTGTTAGCGGAGCGTGCATCACTCCAGCCATCACACCCGCCATGCCTAGCAGTGTAAAATTCTTCTCCGGCACGATGGGTCCCAGCTCGTAGATGTTCCATAGACGGGCGAAGAGGAATCCGCTGAAACCGCCGATGAACAGCGACGGTGCGAAGGTTCCGCCCACGCCGCCACCACCATTGGTGGCCGATGTTGCAACTACTTTCGTCAGCACCACGAAGGCAATATACCAAAGCAGCATGTTACCATGACCGTAGAAGAGCGAATTGTTGAGCATCTGGTTCCAGTCAGCTTCGCTTTCGCCGTTTAGCAGGATGTTCAAGGCGTTATAGCCTTCACCATAGAGGGCGGGGAAGAGGAAGATAAGCAGACTCAGCAGGATGCCACCGAGGGCCAACCGTGCATAGCGGTTTTCCTTCAGGCGGCCGAATACACCTTCGCAGATAGCCATCGTGCGGATGAAGTATAGGCTGACGAATCCACAGAACAATCCCAGAAGGATGCTGGCAGGGACACGCTCCAACTGCCAAGCGCTATCTAGATGGAATGAGAACAACGAGTCGCTGCCAACGAAGATATAAGTGAAACATGTGGCGGTGACACTGGCCGTGAGAATCGGCAGCAGGGAAGCCATGGAGAGGTCCACCATGAGAACTTCGAAGGTGAACACCAGTCCTGCCATCGGAGCCTTGAAGATGCCGGCGATGGCTGCCGCCGCTCCGCAACCCACCAGCAGCATCAACTGCTTGTTGTCGAGGTGGAAGCGTTGCCCGAGGTTCGAGCCAATGGCCGATCCCGTGAGTACGATTGGAGCCTCGGCACCCACCGATCCACCGAAGCCGATGGTGATGGCCGATGCGATGACCGATGTCCAGCAGTTATGTCCTTTCAGTCGCGACTTTTTCGACGAGATGGCATAGAGGATTCGTGTGATGCCATGCGAGATATTGTCCTTCACCACGTAACGCACGAAGAGCATCGTCAGCCAAATGCCTACGACGGGAAGCACCAGATAGAGCAAGTTATGGGAGGTAGAGTCGAAACGTGACGTGAGCAGGTGCTGGATGACCTCAATCAGCCGATGCAGGATATATGCTGCCACCGAGGCGAAGAATCCCACGCCCAGCGCCAGCATAATCATCAGTTGCTTCTCTGGCAACCGCTCAGCCCATTTCATTATATTTGTTACCACAAATCTAATATGTTTAAAGCCCTTCGGGCGTGTAAGGAGCCGTTGGCTCGTGTAAGGCGACGTTGTCGCGAGTAAAGCAGCAAAGCTGCGTGTAAGGAACCTTTGGCTCGTGTAAGGCGACGTTGTCGCGTGTAAAGCAGCAAAGCTGCGGGTAAGGCGCTAAAGCGCGTGTAATGCGACATTCGTCGCGTGTCGGAGTCGGAGCTGGTTATTGATACTTACTACCTGGATTGCCCGTGTCCTTAATCTTTTGTGCTAAATAATATATCTTTCGTCCTAACTCTAAAGTTCTATCGTATAGTTGACGGAATGTGACGTCATCAATATATCCTACATCATTGGCACGAAGTAATTGACTACGTACCTCACCGCAAGAACCTTTTGCTATATATAAGAAATTAACAAACTCTTTATTGCCATTCCTTTCAAAACCTTCTGCAATGTTGTCCATAATCGAACCTGCAGCAGCCCTGATTTGTTGGCTGAAACGATAATCACATTTGAAGGGCTCTGCATCGGTGATTATATAAATATCTTTGCATAATCCTCGAGCTGTTTGAAATATTTCCAAGTCCTCAAATCTACGTATCTTTTCCATATCCATTTTATTTATAATGTCTGCTCGCAGAGCCTTACACGCGACGAATGTCGCTTTACTCGCAACTTTGCTGCTTTACACGTCCGTAGGACTTTACTCGCCCGCAGGGCTTTACACGCAGCTTTAGCGCTTTACACGTCCGTAGGACTTTACTCGCCCTCAGGGCTTTACACGCAGCTTTGCTGTTTTACACGTCCGTAGGACTTTACTCGCCCTCAGGGCTTTACACGCGCTTTAGCGCTTTACACGTCCGAAGGACCTTACTCGCCCGCAGGGCCTTACACTAACGAAGTATCTTTACTTCGCCGTTCGGCTTGATTTTGATGATGCTGCTAGGCTGATGAGGCTGGTGCTCCTGGCGACGGGTGAAGCAGACGTAGTCAACGGCCTCGAGGATTTCCGGAGCAATATCGCGGTAGTTTTGTGCAGCGGGTTCACCACTGATGTTCGCACTGGTGCTGACTATTGGCTTTTGGAATCGATAGCAGAGCTCCTTGGAGAAGGCCTCACGGGTGATACGCATGCCGATGCTACCATCTTCTGCGATAAGGTTAGGTGCGAGGTTCACGGCATTGTCGAGGATGACCGTTGTAGGTTTCGTCGCCATCTCCATCACATCCCATGCCACTTCCGGTACGTCGCGTACATAGCGCTGTAGACGGGCATCGCTGTCCACAAGACAAATCATGGCCTTCGAGTCTTCACGCTGCTTGATGCGGTAGACACGTGCCACAGCTTTCTCATTCGTGGCATCACAGCCGATGCCCCAGATAGTATCGGTAGGGTAGAGGATGACACCTCCTTGGCGCATCACCTCCACCGCTTTCTTTATATCTTCTTCCAGTTTCATTTCATAATTGCCGCTGAGCGGCGTGTAAGGCGACATCCGTCACGTGTAAGGCCCTTCGGGCGTGTAAGGAGCCGTTGGCTCGTGTAAAGCCCTTCGGGCGAGAAAAGTGGTCGTTGCAATGCTCCTCCACTCGAGCTTAATAGCTTTTGTAGCTCGTAGAATCAAGAACTCACTTTCGCACTTTGACTCCGCAGGCAAATTTTCAATTTTCAATTATCAATTTTCAATTTCATTTTCTGCCGCGGCAGAAAATGATTAGAACACTTGCACCTTATATCCTACTGTGAGCGAGAAGAACTGATGGCGCGACCTGTGCAGGATGTCCTTCGCTTTCTGGGTTTTTGCTACCCAACGAGGCGACCAGTGCCAGCGTCCGTCGATAGTAAAATGCTTGCCGATGGTCCACTCGATGCCTACAGGCACGCTAAAATCACCCTTGTGCACTTCGTCCATAATGTCTATGCTATGGCTGTTCTTCATCGATTTTGCATTAAACATGCGTCCCAGCGTCAGACCAGTATATAGGCTCACATGCTGGCGGAACAAGTGGTAGTTGATGAGATACGACGTATTGATATAGTCCATGCGGTACTGGTAGTAATCGTAACCGCCGGGCTCGCGAGTAAACACGTTATCGGCACCCTTGTGTGCAGCCGACATCTCCAGCGACATCGAGATCTTCGGGTTCAGGTACATCTCTGCCTCGATGCTGCCATATGGGCCCCATAGCGGGTCGCACGATTGTTTGGAAAGCAGACCGGCCGAGCCGCCTAACTTTCCACCGACGAGCACGTCCCATACGTCATAATAGTCTAAATACTTTTGTGCCTGCACGCTGTTCAGTCCACCCAGCAGCAAGGCCAAAGCCAGTATCAGTTTCTTCATATTTTTCTGTTGTTTTCTTAATTTGGCCACAAAGGTACAACTTTTTCACGAATTCTGCCCCACTTACAGCAGAAAAATCTCAAAAACATGGAAAATTGTCACACAGATCTAAGGGATCCCACAGATTTTAAGTTTCTTCAGATGATAGTCTTATAGGTTGATGAATGGTTGAAAGCTGGCTTTCAGAAACTCATCAGCCTATCAAACGTGGGTGTGTCAAAATAGAGCAAGGAGTTCATTTGTTGTCCCCTCCTTCGGGAAGGAGGGGTTAGGGGTGGTAGCGATAAATAATGCTCGACCTTTCCTAAATATTTAATTTATAATAGGTTATATCATTATTCTTCTCTACCACCCCGCACCCCTCCTCCCAGGAGGAGGGGACTACTGGCTGCGTCTTTTCATCCATTGTTTCATTTTGACACACCCTCCTTTTTGCGAGCAAAAATGAAATCATCATAAGAAATCTCTTTAGATGGTAAAGATCTGTGTGAGATTCTATTATCCGTTTAGATGGTAAAGATTTGTGTGAGTTTATTTGCAACTTCGTTTTTTTGTTTTATTGGAAAAAACTCTCAACTTTTTTTATTACCTTTGCACCCGGAAAAACGGAAAGAAGATGCAGAAATGCCCTTCACTCCCCTTTAAAGCCCTTTAAACCCTTAGGAGAATATGGAAAAGAAAGATTTGAGGATAGTATTCATGGGAACGCCCGAGTTTGCTGTGGAAACCCTCCGTGCGCTCGTTGATGGTGGTTATAACGTCGTGGCCGTTGTTACCCAGCCCGATAAACCAGTTGGACGTCACGGATCAGTGTTGCGTGCTCCTGCTGTGAAGGAGTATGCCCTTTCCGTTGGACTTCCCGTCTTGCAACCCGAGAAGATGAAAGACCCCACTTTTATCGAAGAGCTTCGTTCCTACAACGCCGATCTACAAGTCGTCGTTGCTTTCCGCATGCTCCCCGAGATTGTTTGGGCGATGCCCCGTTTTGGCACGTTTAATGTCCATGCTGCTCTCCTTCCGCAATATCGCGGTGCTGCCCCCATCAACTGGGCTATCATCAATGGAGAAACTACGACCGGCGTTACCACATTCTTCCTTGATCACAATATCGATACCGGCCGAATTATTCTTCAGAAAAAGTTTGACATTCCTGATGAAGCAAATGTGGAGTATGTCTATGACGGATTGATGCGCCTTGGTGCAGAGGTTGCTATTGAAACTATTGATTTAATCATTTCTCATAATGGGTTGGTAACCAGCACTTCTCAAGAAGAATTTCTAACGAAAGAGTTTCAAGTTTCAAGTTCTAAGTATCAGTTAAAACTTGCTCCGAAACTTTTTAAGGAAACCTGTCGCATCGATTGGAATCAACCTGCTAAAAATATTTACGATTTTGTCCGCGGTCTCTCCCCAATTCCTACTGCTTGGACCACCCTTGTTCTGAATGCCGACGCGACCATTTCAGCATCTCCTGTCGATGTAAAGATTTTCAAAACTCAGAAGACTGGTCGTATGTGTTCCGCTACTCCAGGAAGTCTGCTCGTTGAGAAGTCCCGTCTCTTCGTTGCAACAACTGACGAGTGGCTTGAAGTCCTCGATCTCCAGCTTGCCGGCAAGAAGCGCATGCCCGCCCGCGACTTCCTCAATGGCTTCAAGTCCATCGCCAGTTTCCATATGGAATAAGCTGCTGCGCAGCGTGTAAGGAGTTTGGACGAGTAAGAAGCCGTGACTTGTAAGGTCCTTTGGGCGAGTATAAGTGGTCGTCGCGATGCTCCTCAAAATTTCACATAATTTGATACATAATTTAACAGAAGTAAATATTATGGAATGTTTCGATACATCCTCTGGCTGACAAAGTGTCGTACGACAAACAATCTTGTTATATCCCACACAGATCTTTACCATCTACACAGATTATTCTTCTGATGATTGCTGCGTGCAGCGTTCTTTATTCACAACAAAGATTTAAGATTTTAGGAATAATTGTGAAAACTCGTTTTCGACATTTTTCCATAAATCTTATTATATCATCAGAAAATCTGCGAAATCTGTGTAACAAAACTAGAAACTAGAAACTTGAAACTAGAAACAGCGTATGGATACAGCCCATCGCATCTTTTCTTGTTTAATTTTGAATGTAATTTGTAAAATATCCGCCATAGGCGATTGAAAGAACTTTTGAACGTGCAAAGCACTATTGAACGCCCACAGGGCATTGAACGTAGCTTTGCTACAATTGAACTCGCGTAGCGAATTGAACGCATGTAGTGCCACGAATTGCACCAGCGCCTCCTCTCTCAACCTTTCTCAACCCTTCTCAACCTTTCTCAACCGCCCAAAGGGCTCTGTTTCTTGACCAAAATCAAGCATTTCTTCTCTTTTGGCTCATTTTTTCCTCGCCAATCCTTTTTATTTTATAAAAAATTAGTATCTTTGCACCGTTATATAACAAAATACAACTGATTATTTTGTAAATCTGCGAAGACCCCAGCGTCTTCTGAGGCGGAGGCATCTAATAGTCAAGGGTCATGCTAAGACTTCGTCTATTTGTGTGACTTTTCACCCTGAGTTAACCAAATCACGTTTTTTCAGGGAAAGGATATTATATGCCTTTGTTATTGAACCTTTGAACTGTCGAAGTTTTTTGAATTTTAAACACCCTTAGTTCTTTTGAACTTTGAACGGGCCAACGGCTTTGAACTTTGAACTTTGAACGGCCGAAGGCCTTTGAACCTTTTACCGGCACTTAGTGCCACTTTGTATGCAAGCAATTATTCTAGCCGCAGGAATGGGGCGCCGACTGGGTGAATACACAAAGGATAACACCAAGTGTATGCTCCCTGTCAACGGTGTGCGCCTCATCGACCGCGTTCTGACGCAACTCTCGCCGTTAGGGCTTACTCGTGTTGTCATTGTCGTTGGTTATCAGGGACAGAACCTCATCGACTACCTTGGTCATCGTTATGACGACCAATTCCCTATTGAATACGTTGAGAATCCTATCTACGACAAGACTAACAACATCTACTCGTTAGCCTTGGCTAAGCAGCAGCTGCAGGAGGATGATATCCTTCTCATAGAGAGTGATCTCATCTATGATGATGGTCTATTCCAGCTTTTGCTCAACAATCCATATCCCAATCTGGCATTAGTGGCTAAGTACGAGAGTTGGATGGACGGCACCATGGTCCGTCTTGACGACGAGCAGAATATTGTTGATTTCGTGTCCAAGGAAGCCTTCTCCTTTAAGGAGGTTGACACGTATTTCAAGACGGTTAACATCTATAAGTTCTCCCGTGAGTTCTCCCGTACCAAGTATGTCCCGTTCCTCGAGGCCTACTGCACAGCCGTTGGCAATAACGAGTACTATGAGAACGTACTTCGCATCATCACTTCTCTCAACGACCATTCATTGAAAGCGCTTCCACTTACGACAGAAAAGTGGTATGAGATTGACGACAAGCAAGACCTCGACATTGCAGAGGCGATCTTTGCTGATGAGAAAGATCTGCTCCGTAAGTTCTATGGACGTTTCGGTGGTTATTGGCGCTTTCCGCAGATGCTCGACTTCTGCTATCTCGTCAATCCATATTTCCCTCCGCAGAAGCTCATCGACGAGATGCAGTCGCAGTTCAAGACGTTGCTCACGCAGTATCCTTCTGGCATGAAAGTCAACACTCTGCTTGCCAGCAAGTGCTATGGTGTCAGTGAGGAGTACATCATCCCAGGAAACGGTGCTGCAGAACTCATCAGTGCGCTGATGGAACCTATGGAAGGGACCGTTGGTTTCATCCGTCCTACCTTTGAAGAATATCCCAATCGTTTCGATTCTTCCCGACAGGTCACCTTCGTTCCGCAAAACGACGAATACCGCTATACCGCCGATGACCTTATCGAGTTTTTTGGTGCTCATCCGGTTGATACCTTGTTGCTGATCAATCCTGACAATCCCTCAGGTAACTATATTCCAAAGGCCGACGTTTTACGTTTGGCAGCGTGGTGTGGAGAACGTGGCATGCGACTCGTTGTAGACGAGAGTTTCGTTGATTTCTGCGAAGACTATGCTACTGCATCCCTCTTGGATGATGCTATCCTTGAGCAATACCCTAATCTGGTGGTCATGAAGAGCATCTCCAAATCATTTGGTGTTCCTGGCCTCCGTTTGGGCGTTCTTGCTTCTGCAGACAAGGCACTTATTGCCCAGATGAAGCAGCGAGTGTCCATCTGGAACCTCAACTCCTTTGCTGAGTTCTATATGCAGATCTACACCAAATACGAGCGCGACTACCAGAAAGCCTGTGCCCGTTTTGTCGCTGAGCGTGCTGACTTCGAACAGAAACTGCGTCTGATACCATTCCTTCGTGTCATGCCTTCTCAGGCTAATTACTTCCTCTGTGAGGTTCTTCCTCCATTTACAGCGCGCGAGGTTGTCATTCAGGTTCTGAAGAATTTCAACATCCTTACCCGTGACTGTTCCGGCAAACCAGGTCTTCGAGACGGGCAATATATGCGTATCGCCGTCCGTGACCATGCAGACAATACTCGTCTCATTGACGCATTAAAGTCACTGATATAGAAACCGCCTTTTGTAGGGACGCGGCGTGCCGCGTTAATGGAGATAATAACGCAGAATAGTCAAATAGTACAAATTCATGACAAAGATTTGTATCTGTGGCGGTGGAAACTTGGGTCATGTCTGTGCCGGATTCTTGTCTGCACAGCCTGATGTGGAGGTAAATCTGCTGACAACCCATCCCGATTCATGGAGTTCAACGATAGTAGTTGATGATCCTGACGGGAAAACTTATCATGGTCATCTATCATCTATCTCATCTGTTCCAGCAGAAGCTCTCTTGGGGGTTGATATCGTATTGCTTTGTCTCCCTGGTTATGCCATTCATCCGACTTTGCAGAAGATAGCACCCCACATCTCCAATAATGTTTGGGTAGGTAGTGTTGTTTCCAGTACAGGATTTTTCTTCGAGGCCATGAAGATTCTACCCTATAATCCTCTGTTTGGCTTCCAGCGTGTTCCATTCATTTCCCGTATCACAGAATATGGTCATCGTGCAGCACTGAAAGGCTATAAGAAAAGCCTCTCCGTTGCTATTGAACAAACAAATGATAAGCAACATATATGTGATACCCTTCAGGATTTGTTTGACGTCCCAATCGTTCTCATGAATAGTTACTATGAAGTGAGCCTCTCCAACAGTAATCCGTTGCTCCATCCAGCCCGTCTTTATACGATGTGGAAAGACTGGCATCCCGGTGTTGTTTACGAAAAGAATCCCTTCTTCTATAGCGATTGGACCCTTGAAGCATCAGAGTTACTCCTCCAGATGGACGATGAATTCCAAAACTTGTTGAAAGCTTTGCATATACGAGAGGGCGCTATCCCAACAATTCTTGACTATTATGAGTGCTCGGATGCGGAGTCTTTGACGCAGAAGTTCCATGACATCCCCGCTTTTAAGGGTATATTATCTCCGATGATTCAAACGCTAGAAGGCTTCATTCCCGATTTCCACAGCCGTTATTTCACGGAAGACTTCCCTTATGGCATGCGGTATGTCGTAGATTTAGCTTATCAAAACAACATCGATATTCCTGTCATTAAAACCGTTTATGATTGGGGCATCAGGATTGCATAGGGGAAAAGATAAAATGTGTTTCAACGATCTTTCTTTAGCCACTCTTTATCGTATTAAACATAGTTCGCAGCTTTATATAAATCAAGAAAAATGAAAGCATTAATCTTAAACAGCGGTCTAGGTCATCGTATGGGTGTCATTACCAAAGAGCATCCAAAGTGCATGACTGAGATTTCCCATAAGAACACCATTTTGAGTCGTCAGCTCAAGCAGTTGGCGTCTTTCGGCATTTCTGAAGTAGTCATTACCACAGGTTATTATGACAAGGTATTAGTAGACTATTGTGAGGTCCTGCATCTCCCACTTAAGATTACGTTTGTCAACAATCCCATTTATGACTCGACAAATTATATCTATAGCATCTATTGTGCCCGTGACGTTCTCAAGGACGACGATATTCTCTTGATGCATGGTGATCTTGTTTTTGAGAATCTAGTCTTGCAAACGATGCTGGACAGCGAAAGGAGTTGCATGGCAGTCAGCAGCACTCTTCCTCTACCCCAAAAAGACTTCAAGGCCGTCATCAAGGATGGACGAATCGATAAGGTAGGCATTGAGTTCTTTGATGATGCCATGGCCGCCCAGCCATTGTATAAAATCAACAAGGAGGACTGGCTGTTATGGCTCGGCAGGATAGAAGCCTATTGCGATGCTAATAACCGTAAGTGCTATGCCGAGAACGCTTTCAACGAGGTATCAGACCATTGCAAGATATATCCCTGTGATGTCAAGGACATGCTTTGTGCCGAGATTGATACCCCCGAGGATTTGGAGATAGTAAGCAAGAGACTTGCCGAGGTTAACGAGCGCACGGTCTATATGTGCTTCTCCACAGAATACATCCACTCCGGCCATGTCGCCATCATCAACAAGGCCAAGCGTCTGGGCCGCCTTATCATTGGTATTCTCTCCGATGAGGCCGTTGCCAGCTATAAGCGTTTCCCGCTGATTCCTTTTGAAGAGCGAAAGGCATTGATTGAGAATATCGCAGGCGTAGAGCGTGTCGTTGAGCAGAAAACTTTGTCTTATGCTGATAATCTCCGTGCCTTGAAACCAGACTATGTCGTACATGGCGACGACTGGTGCGAGGGATTCCAGAAACCCATCCGCCAGGAAGTTTGTTCCGTGTTGGAAGAGTATGGCGGCAAACTCATAGAATATCCCTATAGCAATAATCCTAAGTATAAGGAACTCGATGCAAATCACCGGGCAGAAGTTTCCATGCCCGACATCCGTCGCGGGCGCCTTCGTAAACTCATCAATATGAAAGGCTTGGTGACCGCGATGGAAGCCCATAGCGGTATTACGGGTCTGATAGTCGAGAATACCAAAGTGCTGCAGGACGGAAAGACCTACCAGTTTGATGCCATGTGGATATCCTCCCTTTGCGATTCCACTGCCAAGGGCAAGCCTGACATCGAACTTGTGGACATGACATCCCGATTCCGTACCATCGATGATATCATGGAAGTGACCACCAAGCCCATTATCTTTGACGGCGACACGGGCGGACTTACTGAACATTTTGTCTATACCGTCCGTTCACTGGAGCGTATGGGCGTGTCGATGGTCATTATCGAGGATAAGACGGGTCTGAAGAAAAACAGCCTCTTTGGTACAGAAGTAAAACAGACGCAAGCCTCTATCCCCGACTTCTGTGAGAAGATCATGGCAGGCAAGAAAGCTCAGAAGACGAAGGATTTCATGATTTGTGCCCGTATCGAGAGCCTTATCCTTGAACGGGGCATGGCCGATGCCTTGGAGCGTGCCTTTGCGTTCACAGAGGCCGGGGCCGATGCCATCATGATCCATTCCCGTAAGAAGGATCCTGCAGAAATCTTTGAGTTTGTAGCAAAGTTCCGCGAGAAGAATACCACCACTCCGATAGTAGTCGTTCCGACCTCCTTTAATACCGTTACCGAGCAGGAGTTCAAGGATCGGGGAGTCAACGTGGTTATCTATGCCAACCAGCTCACCCGCACCGGTTTCCCTGCCATGCAGGATGCAGCGCGTACCATTCTTGAGAACCATCGAGCCAAGGAATGCGACGACAAGTGTATGTCAATCAAGGAAATCATCACGCTGATACCTGAAGAGTAAAGAACGAACACGAATTTCACGAATCAAACGTATTCTATGATAAGTCCAAAGTTTTTTATTGAGAAACTGAGAGAGAACGGCATCGACTGTTTTGCTGGTGTTCCGGACTCTCTTTTGAAGAATGTATGTGCTTATATCACAGATCATTGCGATGCACAACACAACATCATAGCTGCCAATGAAGGTGCTGCAGTAGGCATTGCTGCAGGTCATTATCTTGCTACTGGTCAGCCGGCTTGCGTCTATATGCAGAACAGTGGCGAGGGCAATATCATCAACCCGCTGGCCTCACTTACAGATCCCGAGGTCTATAACATTCCCGTACTTTTATTGATAGGCTGGCGTGGCCGTCCAGGTGTTCACGATGAACCGCAACACGTAAAGCAAGGCAAGGTTACCACAGGCCTGCTCAATGTGATGGGAGTGAATTATGAAGTGCTTAGCAAGGACGAGGAAAAAGCAGAGAAGCAAATATCCAAAGCAGTTCAGGCCCTCAACACCAAGGAAGTCTTTGCGCTGGTGATAGAGAAGGATACCTTCGAGGACTATAAACTTCAAAATGTAGAGAAGAATGACCTCTCTATGAGCCGTGAAGAAGCCATACGGACAGTTGCTGCTGCACTAGGTGAAAAAGATGTCATCGTCAGCACTACGGGTATGATCAGCCGTGAGTTGTTTGAATACCGCACAGCCATGCACCAAGGTCACGAACGCGATTTCCTGACAGTAGGCAGCATGGGTCATGCCTCTCAGATAGCTCTCGGTATAGCAATGGCACAACCGGAGCGCCGTGTGTGGTGCTTTGACGGAGATGGCGCAGCCATCATGCACATGGGTTCTATGGCTATAGTTGCCAGCAAGGAGCCAAAGAACTATGTCCACGTAGTATTCAACAACGGTGCTCATGACAGCGTTGGCGGTCAGCCCACTGTTGGTCTTAGCATCGACCTCCCCGCTATAGCCCGTGCTGCTGGCTACAAGGCTGCATTAAGTGTTAGTGGCAAGGATGAATTGGAAAAAGCACTCTCAACTCTCACTACTCAACTCTTAACATTAGGAGGACCAATATTATTGGAGGTTAGAGTTAAAAAAGGTAACCGCAAGGATTTGGGGCGTCCAACCACTACTCCAATCCAGAACAAAGAGGCATTGATGTCGTTTTTGCAAGATTAGGCTATGCAACAAATATTACATGGAATAAAATACCTATCAGGAGCTTTAAAAGGTAGTTCAAAGGTCCTTCTGGTTTGCGACAGTTCCTTCCCATATTTGAATATCAAGGAAGAAATAGAGCGTATGCCTGTTCCCTATGTCAAATTTGACCAGTTTACTCCTAATCCTCTCTATGAAGATGTCTGTAAGGGCGTGGATTTGTTCAATATAACAAAGTGTGATACCATTTTGGCTGTTGGTGGCGGCAGTTCTATAGATGTTGCCAAGTGCATCAAGCTCTATTGCAAGATGCAGAAAGACAGACTCTATTTAGAGCAAGAATACGAAGATACAGGAGTGAAACTCATAGCCTTACCCACTACTGCAGGAACTGGCAGCGAGTCAACCCGTTATGCTGTCATCTATTATGATGGAAAGAAGCAGAGCGTAACGCATGACAGTATCATCCCCAATGTAGCTATTCTCGAACCTAAAGTGCTGAAGACTCTTCCCCTGTATCAAAAGAAATGCACCATGCTCGATGCTTTGTGTCAGGGCATAGAATCCTGGTGGTCGGTCAATTCTACCGATGAGAGCAAAGTGTATTCAAAGATTGCTGTTGAAACCATCATGAAGTGGTGGCGAGAGTATATTTTTGAGAACACGGATGAAGCTGCAGAGCATATCATGGAAGCAGCCAACTATGCAGGTCGTGCTATCTGCATCACCCAGACGACAGCACCACATGCATTTAGTTATAAACTAACTTCTCTTTATGGTCTTCCTCATGGCCATGCAGTGGCGGTTTGCTTGCCTGTTATTTGGGAGTATATGTTGGGTAATATAGATAAGTGTGTTGACAGCAGAGGCGTGCAGTATCTTAATTCTGTTTTTGCTCTGATATCATGTGCAATGGGCTTTTCTTCTCCTATGGATGCTATTGTGTATTTCCGGAAAATGATGGAAGAAATGGAAATGGTTCGCACTATTTCTACTGGCAAGAGTAGTGATATTGAAATTCTTTCCAAGTCTGTAAATACTGTGCGCCTGAAGAATAATCCTGTTTACCTGGGAAAGGGAAACGTAGCCTCGGTTTATACCCAGATTGTAAAATAGTTTTATAATTAATTGCTAAAATAATATGGTAGATTTAAAAATACAATTGCCAGAAGGATTTCTTGATGAAGAAATAAGATGTGGTTATCTGATTTCATCCGAAATGAAAAAAGTATGGGCTGTAATGTTGGATTTACTAGTGGAGTTCGATAGAGTTTGCAAAAAACATAATCTGAATTATCAGGCAAGTTGGGGGACAATGTTGGGAGCAGTCCGACACAAAGGCTTTATTCCTTGGGACGATGACTTAGATGTGCAAATGTTTCGTGATGACTATGACAAACTTTTAGAAATCGCTCCTCAAGAATTTAAGAGTCCTTATTTCTTTCAATCTAAATACACAGATCCTGGGATGGGATTTCTATGCTGCAAATTGAGAAACTCTGAAACAACAGCATTGTCCTCAGAGGAAAAATATAGTGTTACAGATTATAATAAAGGCATTTTTATTGATATTTTCCCTGTTGATAGAATTCCTGATGATGAAAACGAAAGAACAGCATTGTTCGCATCTGTCAAACAAAAGAGACTTTCAGTTATTAAGGAAGGGAGAAAGATAGGTGTTTTTTCAGAATCAAAAAAAATTGTACAGCGTAACATAAAAAAAATGATGTATGTGTTGTTGTCAAAACGACGTGAGAAGCACTTATCAGATTTCCTCCGTGAATATTCGGAACTAAACGTTTTGTGTAAACAATACAATTCACAACAAACAGAGCAGGTCGCCATGTTACTGTTTTACCCGCCCGATGCGAATATTATGTCATTCGACGATTATCACGAATCTATTTTGATGGATTTTGAATTTCTAAAAATTCCAGTAGCGAAAGGCTATGATCATGCTTTGAAAGTTCTTTATGGCGATTATCATAAATTTTATATCAAGGAGAAACATACGTTTTTGTTTGATACCAATAATTCATATCTAATGTATATGTAAAAGAATAATAAATTAGAGCGCAATGCTTTTTAATTCTTTCTCTTTTCTTTTATTTCTGCCTGTCATATTTCTGCTTTATTGGTTTGTCTTCAAACCATTGAAGTGGCAAAATTTATTGGTAGTTGTTGCCAGCTATGTTTTCTATGGCTGGTGGGATTGGCGTTTCTTGATACTGATAGCTTTCACAACGTTTTGCAGTTTCATAAGTGGTTTGACAATAGATTACTATGAAGGTAAACGTCAAGTTCAAAAGTGTATAAGTGCTATCAATATTATTTTGAATCTCGCCATTCTAGGAGTTTTCAAATATTACAATTTTTTTGCGGATAGTCTTGACTCATTAGTTTTTTGTGCGTCAGGTATACATCTTGATTGGCCCACATTGAACATTATTTTGCCTGTTGGTATTAGTTTCTATACATTCCAGGCTTTGAGTTATTCGATTGATGTTTACCGGCATCAGTTGAAGGCCACGAGGGACATTGTTGCATTTTTTGCATTTATCAGTTTTTTCCCTCAATTAGTTGCTGGTCCCATAGAGCGAGCTACAAATCTATTGCCTCAGTTTCTAAAATCCCGTAGGTTTGATGAAAACAATGCCATAGATGGCTTGCGACAAATGTTATGGGGCTTTTTCAAAAAGGTAGTTGTTGCAGACACCTGTGCATCAACATTAATGTATGTTTGGGAAGATTATCAGCAAATGAGTGGCATTAGCTTGTTTTTTGGCGGGCTACTATTTACGTTCCAAATTTACGGAGACTTCTCTGGCTATTCTGATATCGCAATAGGAACTGCCAAACTCTTTGGTATTAATTTGAAAAGGAATTTTGCCTATCCTTATTTTTCACGAAGTATTCCTGAATTTTGGCGCAGATGGCACATTTCTTTGATGACATGGTTCCGCGATTATATTTATTTCCCGTTAGGAGGAAGTCGTTGTTCTAAGTGGAAGGCTATTCGAAATGTTTTCATTGTTTGGGGAGTCAGTGGCCTTTGGCATGGAGCCAATTGGACTTTTATTTGCTGGGGTTTATTCCATGGAGTTTTATTGGCAATATATAATTTTTTTGGTATTAATACAAAATATGCCCATGAAGTAGCCTATGGACGCATATTTCCTTCTCTGAAAGAGTTATGCCAGATGCTTATTACCTTTTTCTTGGCAGTAATGGGCTGGATTATTTTCCGTGCAGAAACGATGACACAGGCATATCTGTATTTTAACAGAATGTTTACCTCTCCCTTTGACGGTATGACTGCCGGTAGTTTGAAATATACATTCTTCTTCGTGATTATTATGTTAGTGGCAGAATGGCTGCAGAGAGATAAACAACATGCTCTTGAGTTCGTAGGTTGTAAGGGCATAATGAAATATCGTACTATGCGTTGGACCATCTATATGATAGTCCTCTTGGTAACATTGGTTTTCGCGGGTGAACAATCACAGTTCATTTATTTCCAGTTTTAATTGATATGTCTCGATTCCTTATTAAATTGTTTGGGTTTTTAGTAGGCTTTGTTTTTCTTTTGTCATTACTTATTTTTGTGGTGCCAAAGAGCAAAAGCCCTTCATATAACCTGTACAATTATAAAATGTCTTTGGTAGATACAGTACCTGCTCCTCGTCTTATTTTTGTTAGTGGAAGTAGTTTATATACCAGTTTGGATAGCAAGCGAATAGAGGATTCTCTTCATGTTCATGTAATTAATTCTGGGCTACATGCTGGTATAGGCTTAAAATATACAATTGATGATATTGCTACTCGTGTCAAGTCTGGCGACGTTGTGGCGATCGGTGCGGAGTATCCCCAATTTTATACTGATGCTTATGGCAATAAAACTTTAGCTGTAATCCTATATTATAATGGATGGCAAAATCTTGGTAGTTTGAACTTGAAGCAATGGCTAAATGTTTTGAAGGGAATTCCATATATCATCAGGGTAAATATGTTTGAAGGACTTCTTGCACATGAGATTCTGGGAAAAACATCAAATCCATTGAATGCGATTAACAAGAATGGAGATGAAATTCTTCATTGGAACATTGATGCAGATGGAACAGGAATTGTTTCAGGCGCATCAAAAGAGGATTTGCCTCTCGATACATTATTTTGCAGGTATTTTGTTAAAAAACTTCAGGAAATAGAAGCAAAAGGTGCAAGGGTGGTTATGATTCCATCAGTCATTAGGGAAACGGCCTTCAAGTATGAACAAAAACGTGCACACGAAATAGACGCATTCTTCCGTAGATATGGGTATGGGTATAATTCTAAGCCAGAAGATCATGTGATGCCAGATTCTTGTGCCTGGAATACTGATTATCATATGAATTATAAGGGTGTTGAGAGAAATACGGATGTACTAATACAGGAATTGAAGTCTTTCCTATAGCATTTAAATGGAAACTGAATCACAGAAAAATAAACGTATAGCCAAGAATACTATTTTCCTGTATCTTCGAATGGCATTCTCAATGTTGGTGGCTCTATATACGAGTAGAGTCATCTTGAATGCATTGGGTGAGAATGATTATGGAATTTATGGTGTCGTTGGTGGAATCGTAGTATTCTTTAATATTATTCAGGGATCTTTAAATGCAGCCATTAGTCGTTTCATAACATTTGAATTAGGTAAGGGTGATTCCGACCGGCTATCACGAGTATTTAGCACTTCTGTAAACATTCAGGTAGTAATGTCGGCTGTTTTTCTGGTTTTTGCCGAAGTCTTTGGAGTCTGGTTCTTAGAGTATAAAATGAATATCCCTGAAGGCAGAATGTATGCTGCCCACTGGGTGTTGCAGTGTTCTATCCTCTCTTTTGTGGTTGGCCTTCTTAGCGTTCCTTATAATGCTACTATTATTGCTCATGAGCACATGGGGGCTTTCGCCTATTTAAGCATTCTGTCTACTTTCCTTAATTTGGGAGTTGCATTAATAATTAATTACGTTCCATTTGATAAACTTATTTTCTATGCTTTTTGCATAGTTGCAATTAATGTATTAATGCGAATAATCTATGGAGTTTATTGTAAGATCCATTTTCAAGAAGCTTCATGGCATCTAGTTAAAGATAAGTCCTTAATTAAAGAGATGGCAGGTTTTGCCGGATGGAATTTCCTTGGTGCAAGTTCTGGAGTTTTGTTGGGCCAGGGCGTTAATATTTTGATGAACATTTTCTTTGGTGTTGCTGTTAATGCTGCACGAAGTATTGCAAGTCAAATTGACAATGCTGTAAATATGTTGGTCAACAACTTTACGATGGCACTCAACCCGCAGATTACAAAGTCGTATGCCTCGGGAGATTTGTCTTATATGCATGATTTGGTATGTAAAGGGGCTAAGTATTCCTTTTTTATCATGCTTATTCCTTCTCTTCCTATATTGCTGGAAACTCCTCAGATTTTGGAACTATGGTTAAAACAGGTTCCTAATTATACGGTTGTGTTTACGAGACTGACTATCTTGATTTCTCTAAATGCAGTTCTTTCTCAGACATTGATTACTTCTATGTTGGCAACAGGTGATATCAAGAAATATCAGATTATTGTAGGAGGGTTAAACCTTTCTGTCTTTCCTTTGGCCTATATAGCTTTTAAGTTGGGATTACCTCCCTATTCTTCTTATGTCATACAATTCGTTGTCTATGGAATAGAGTTGGTAGCAAGAATGATTCTTCTTAAGGGAATGATTAAGCTTCCAATCAGAAAATATTTTAATGAAGTGTTGCTTCGTATATCATTTGTATCCTTTTTTGCTGCATTATTGCCTATTATCATAACTACTTCCATGCAGGAGAACCTAAGTCGCCTTTTTTTCGTTACAGGTGTTTGTGTCCTATGTACTTTTTCATCCATCTATTTGTTAGGATTATCAAAAGAAGAACGCATCTGGGTAAATGGCAAGTTGAAAAATTCTTTTGTTAAGATTGCAAGTTAATAGAATATGATTCAACTGAATAGAAAAGAAGATTGTTGCGGTTGTACAGCCTGTGAAAGCATCTGTGGCAAGAATGCTATTGTGCTTAAACCTGACGAGGAAGGCTTCTTGTATCCACAGGTTGATGCCTCTAAGTGTGTTGATTGTCATCTTTGTGAGAAGGTATGCCCGATTATTGCTAGGAAGAATGGGGTTAAAGAAATTGAGAATCAGAAGTTCTATGCAGTTCGTCATAAGGATAAAGACATCTTGATGAACAGCTCTTCAGGAGGTGCATTCTCAGCGATAGCCCAAGCAGTTTTAGACCAAGGAGGAATTGTTTATGGAGCTGCCTACGATGAAAATATGGTTGTTCGCCATGTAGCTATCGATAAGCCGGAAGATTTGTGGAAGCTTCGTGGCAGTAAGTATGTCCAGTCCGATTTACGAGGCATTTATCAGGAAGTAAAGTCATTTCTGTCATTGGGTAGGTTTGTGTTGTTCTCTGGTACACCTTGCCAAATTGAAGGTTTAAAATTATTCCTTAGACTCCCTCATGAGAATCTTTTTACAATAGATTTAGTATGCCATGGTGTTGGAAGTCCAAGCGTTTTTAGTGGTTATCTTGATTACTTGCAGAAGAACCATCGTAAAAAAATAGTATGGTTGAATATGCGTGATAAAGAAAAAAACGGTTGGAAACGCAATTCTCCATTAAAACTGTATTTTGATAATGGGAAAACAAGCTATCTGAATAGTAATGAAATATCCTGGTTAAAAATTTATGGTTCGCATATGGTTATCCGACCTTCATGTCATAATTGTAAATATACCAATCTGCAGAGGCCTGGTGATATAACACTTGCCGATTTTTGGGATTTAAAAGGTCGAAGAAATGACATTTTTTCAAAGGAAGGAACTTCTCTTTGTATTGTGAATACTCAAAGGGGAGAGTCTATGATTAAGAAATTATTAAATGATATTAACTTATGGAACGTCACATTAGACGATGCATTACAACCGTGTTTGGAGAGACCTACTCTTGCTAATGAGAATCGAGACGAGTTTTGGGCTTTTTACAATCAAAATGGTTATCGGCATACATTCAAAAAGTTCTTTTATATTCCTATGATAACCAGATACAAATGGCTCGTGAAAGATCAAATTGCTAAACTAATTGGATATAAACCAGATAGATAATAATAAGGTTATTGCAAGATGAATATAGGGATACTGACTTTTCATAATGCTCTTAATTTTGGGGCTGTACTACAGGCTTATGCAACGCAATGTGTGCTTGAAAGATACGGATATAATGTCCAGATCATAAACTATGAAAATGCCAATATTAAGGCAACATATCAAAAAAAAGTAAAGATTTCATCTAACATAAAAAAAACATTAGTTAGTATAATTGTTTTCTTGTTTAATCTGATAAGAAAAAAGAAGTTTGAGTTTTTTATAAAAGAGTACTTGCATTTGTCTGAAAAAGTTTATACGGAGTCAGACCATGACATATCAACTTATGATGTGTTATTAGTTGGAAGTGATCAGGTCTGGAATCCAAAACAAACAGGAGGATATGATAAGTTTTATTGGGGAAATTTCTGTCATAAAGGGAGATTAATCGCATGGTCAGCAAGTGCCAAAGAGAATGCTTTTACAGAAAATGACGAAGAATATTTGCGGAAATATTTAAAGAATTTTGATGTAATAACCGTAAGGGAAACTGGCATTAGAGATTTCTTACAAAATTATGTAGATATGCCAATAAAAGTTACACTTGATCCTACTCTGTTATTGTCAAAGAATGATTGGTTGAAACTATGCTATCCTGTTAGAGAAAAGAACTATGTTCTAGTTTATGCAATGTTAGACGGGCAAAATGTAGAACAAATGGGAAAAACCTTAGCTAAAAAGACTAATAGGGAATTGGTTATTTTGAATCCAATCATTAATGCCAAAATAGCAAAAGGTTATAAGCAATATGCTAGTCCTCAAGATTTTATCTCATATATAGTGAATGCAGATTATATTGTAACATCTTCTTTTCACGGTACTGCATTTTCGATATTGTTTGAAAAACAATTTTTCAGTATTATTCATAAGGGACAAACTAATCAGAGAATTGAATCATTGTTGAAAATCACTCATCTTGACAATAGGATAGTATCAGAAATAGATGATTTCCAAACTGTGCTTGAAATAGATTACGCGAGTGTAAGAACATTCCTGGAAGTTGAAAAAAGTCAAACACTTTCCTACTTGAGGAGTATTTTGTAAATAGAAATGATACACCCTTTAGTAACAGTAATTATACCAGTATACAATTCGGAGAAGACTCTTAGGAAATGCGTAGATAGCATTTTATATATGTCCTTTAAAGATATAGAGTTGATTCTTGTTGATGATGGCTCTTCTGATTTTTCCCCCACGATATGTGATGATTATGCTGCAAAAGATTCTCGTGTGAGGACATTTCATAAAGAAAATGGAGGTGTTAGTTCCGCACGGAACCTTGGTTTGGATAAAGCACAAGGGAAATGGGTTGTGTTTATTGATTCTGATGATTATGTCACTGATGGATATCTTGATGGAGTTGTAGGACATGATGAGGATATATTATTCAAGGGATATAAGAAGTTTGACAATAACGGGATTGTAGGAGGAAAAGGGGCAGATGAATTGTCTGACATACTGTTTATCTCTGATTTTATAAGTCAATATGTGACGGATTCGCTTTTGCGTGGTCCTGTATTTAAGTTTTATAAGAGGTCTCTCATTGGCGATTTACGGTTCCTGCCTGACATGAAGATTGGAGAGGATGCTTGGTTTGTATTCAATTATTTGGCGAAATGTAAGAGTTTTGCGGTTCTCCCGAAAGGTGAGTATATGGTGCGATTGGCTGAGGAACCTGATGAAGTAAAGTACTCCATATCAGTGGATTATGCAGTTAGGTCTTTGCAATACCTCAAGAATGCATACGATGGGTTGGTTCGGGAGCATCATATTAATAAAGGAATCTTTCTATCCTATATCGTCTATTTCAAGCGTATCTCCCAAGCTGATTGGCGACAGGATAGGGCGAAGTGGTATGATAATCCAGATGTGAAGGCATTGTATGACTATGTGTGGCCGGCACTATCGTTTAAACAGAAAGCGAGGCTCGTCGCATCAAGGATGCTGAGGAGATGAAGGATGAAGGGAGAAGGATGAAGTTTTTTTCTATGTTGTTAAATAATTTGCATGCAAACAATCAGCCAGTATTAATTAAACATGGACAATAACGAATACACAAAGCAGTCTGGAAATATAGAGGCACAAAATAAAGGCACATCTGAAAAAAGACAAACGCATGTACAGATGGGGGTTGGAGCATTATGCATTTTCCTATTATTAATATGTGCAGAATCTTTTTTTATTTTGCGTTTCATCTTAGTACCAAGCACTATATATATAGAAAAAGAACCCTTAAAGGATGTAATAACGTGCACCATCAGAAATGGAGGGAATCTTAGTTCTGTAAAGCATATTTATGAAACTCGGTCAATGACACATAATCTTTTATCTTTTTTGCATGAAGATAGATATTATAAAGGGACAGAATCGTTATCCTCGATATTAAAAGATATTGAGGTCGATTCTTATAAGCAATTGAATGTTTGTGAGGATTCCATTTTTTGCGCTAAATTACGTGCAATAATAGAAGAAAATGATCTTTTAAATCCTTTTGACAAACTTGAGAACAATCAGAAGTATTATTTTGAGAACTTGAAAACGAAATTAGATACTTCTTATACAGAGGTCGCTCCAGATGTAATTAGAATTGTTGATGAACTTGATAACAAAAATAAACTTGTAACCAGGTACTTAGATAAATCTGAAATCAGTTTTTATGTTTCTATATCTGCCTTGATAATTTCAATTATATTGTCTTTTTATCAGATTTATCAAGGTTCCCAGTTATCCAAATCCATTAGAATCAAGAAGGAAAATAAATGAATATGGAATTCATTTTTTGTTGTCTTTTCCTAGGAATTAATAACCTTTTATGATAACACTATTTAAACAACGCGGAAACGTCACCTCTGCCTCTCACATTTCTCTTGATGATCTGGTGGAGATGATTCGCGGACAGAAATATGGGCGGGAGTTGAAGACGTATCGCGAGGTGTGGCCGCTGAAGATGGCGAGCCGGATGGATGATGAGCGATGCGGATTGGAACTGTGCGTGGAGGAGCCGAAGAGTGTGCCGAGGGTTTGTGTGGCGGCAGAGTGGCAGAAGCGGGAAGGGAAGATGACGCGGGTGGCCTATAACGGACTGGTGATGCTGGAGGTGAATAACCTGAAGGATACAGATGAGGCCATCGGACTGAGATTCTTCGCCGGGCGACAGCCGCAGACGCTGTTGGCATTCGTTGGTGCTGAGGGACGGTCGGTGGTGATCATCTGCCGGGCTGAGCTTTATCCCGACTGCCGTCGGGAAGGGAATGCTCTGCCAACGGAAGAAGAGCAGATTCGACGTTTTCACTATAATGCATACGCTGCAGCACAGAAGTTCTATACGGCTCAGCTGGAGCTGACGGTAGACGTGCTGGAGCCGCGCCTCGACCGCACCTGTCTTGTGAGTGCCGATGCGGCACTGTGCTACAATCCTGATGCCATTCCGTTCTATGCCGATGACGGCGAGCCTCTTTCGTTGGTGTCGCCATATCAGCCGACGGCTGCCAATGCAGACTTGCTGCCCGGCCGCTCGTTGGCCCAGACACAGCATATCCTCGTGCAGCATTGTCTGCGGAAGGCATTTGAAGACAGCGCGCACATCGATGACGAAGACGAATATCGTGTAGAAGTGCTCACGCATCTTGCGCAGTACTGTATGGAAGCGGGAGTGCCGAAGGCACTGGCCCTGCGGCTGACGTTGTTCAGTCCGAATTTGGGACACGATACCCTCCTGGCAGAAAGTATCTTCGACAATGCCTATAATCCTAAGGCGATGCGCCGGCTACTGAAGCGGAATGCAACTGGGGGTGTCTCGTTGCGTCCGATACCCGAGTCTGCATTGCTGATTCTGCGCACGAAGGTGTTCATGGATCAGAACTACGAGTTCCGAAAAAATGTGTTGACGAGAGTGACGCAATATCGTGAGCTCTCCCAGCCGGACTTCGACTTCCAGGATGTCACCGGTGAAGTGCGGAACTCCATGACGACAAAGGCAATGTTGGCAGGGCTGAAGTCGTGGGATAGGGACATCAAGCGATATATCGAGTCGAATGACATCCCGCAGTACGATCCCATTGAAGACTATCTGTCGCATCTGCCGGCCTGGGATGGAAATGATCGTGTGACGACATTTGCACAACTTGTGCCGACCGATGATGCGCTCTGGCAGCGTTTCTTCCCTGTATGGATGCGGTCGATGGTAGCCCACTGGCTGGGCAAGGACCGCAGTCACGGCAATGCGCTGATGCCCCTGCTGATTGGTCCTCAGGGATGTGGCAAGTCCACGTTCTGTGGAAAGGTGTTGCCGCCAGATCTTACACCTTATTATAATGATCGCGTGAACTTCAAGAATGAATTCGACTTGCTGAACCAGCTGTCGTCGTATGCCTTGATCAATGTCGACGAGTTCGATAGCATTGGCGCGAGCCGTCAGCCGCTGTTGAAGTACCTGTTGTCGAAACCCGACGTGAAGTTGCGAGTGCCCTACGGAAAGAGCATTAGCAACCGGCGCCGCTATGCAAGCTTTATCGCTACGACTAATCAGCAGTTGCCACTCACGGATCCTACGGGTGCCCGTCGGTTCCTGTGTGTGAACGTCACAGGACGTATTGATACGGAGTCGCCTGTGGACTACGCTCAGCTGTATGCGCAGCTGTTGGCAGAGGTTCAAAGTGGCCTGCGCTATTGGCTCACCGATGAGGAAACAGCAGAGGTCATCGCGCATAATGAACAGTTCCGCCAGCTGGATAGCATCGAGGAAATGGTGCGCTCTCTCTTTAAGAAACCGAAATCAGGTGATACGGATGCGGTGATTCTCCCTGTTACAAAGATCGTCAGCATTTTGCGAGAGCGTTTTCCAGGTGTGCAAGCAAACCGTGCAACATTTATCAAAGTAGGTAAAATACTTGTTAGCATGGGATGTGAGGGACATCGCAGTAGTAGTGGCAATGCCTATCAGGTTGTTGTCCAAGAAAAATGATAAATTCCTATTACACATTGCACTTTTTGCGTAATTCATTGATAACTAAAGCTTTAAAACAGTGTAATTGGATTTTTAATTACACTAATCTAACCCTTTGATGGTCAGCGAGTTGTGCGAGTTGTGTAATGTGTAATTGAAATGCGTAATTCAGAAGTATCAGAATCCACATAGATGTCTGAAGAAACTAGAAACTAGAAACTTGACGCTCGGCCCTAAAGGACGCTTTCAGAGCGTTGCGGGGAAAGAACTAGAAACTTATCACTTGTAATAGCACTGCTCCGTATCCTCCAGAGCATTGCTCCGTAGGTACTAGAGCACTGCTCTGTAGGTATATAAAGGCATGCTCCGTAGGGTCCAGAGCACTGCTCCGTAAGGTCTAGAGCATTGCTCCCGTGGTCTGAAAGCATTGCTCTAGCAGTCCGAAAGCAATGCTCTAGCAGTCCGAAAGCATTGCTCCCAGCATCCGAAAGCATAGCTTTCCACCTCTGAAAGCATAGCTTTCCGAGTTTAGACAATGGGTCGCTTCGCTCAAAATCATTAAAAAATTGATTAAAAAATCATTCAGATAGAGAGTTTATAGATTTTCGAAATAAATTTTCTTGAGATTATTAGGCCGTGCTCTACCAATAAAGCAAGGGTCGCTTCGCTCAAAATCATTAAAAAATTGATTAAAAAATCATTCAGATAGAGAGTTTATAGATTTTCGAAATAGATTTTCAAAAGATTTTGACGCCTCTGGCCGACCAATAATTCATGGGTCGCTTCGCTCAAAATCATTAAAAAATTGATTAAAAAATCATTTAGATAAAAAGTTGATAGATTTTTAAATATATTTTCTTGAGATTTTGAGTACGTAGTACGACCATTTAATATTAAACTCATGAATTTGATAGAAGAACATAATTTAAAATATAAATTCTTTAGTGATATTACTGGTGCTGCCATGAAGGTGCATAGCAAATTTCATGCAGGTCTGCTTGAATCAGCATACGAAGCGGCTTTGAAATATCTATTGGAGCAACAAGGATATAAGGTAGAAAGGCAGGCCCTCCTTCCAGTTTATTGGGATGACGTTAAGTTGGATCAGACGTACCGGATGGATCTGGTGGTCAATGATAATATCATTTTAGAGTTGAAGGCCATTAATTTTGTTGACAAAGAACATCGTAAGCAGTTGTTCAACTATATGAATATAACTCATCTTCCCTATGGGATGTTGTTAAACTTTGGCCCCAAGGGGCTGTTCTCAGAATGGTATAAACGATTTGAAGACGGTAAAATCGAAAAGATAAAATTGTATTAGGTCGCCACGCTCAAATAGCTTGGAAAAACCATTCAATTATAGAGTTGAATAATTTTTCAATAAGATTTTCTATAGATTTTGAGGCATTTGGCCGACCAATAATGCAAGGGTCGCATTGCTCAAAATTATTCAAAAATCAAATAAAAAATCATTCAGTTAGAGAGTTGACAGATTTTCGAAAAGATTTTCAATATATTTTGAGGCCTCTGGCCGACCAATATTAAGGGGACGACAGCCGCAGGCTGTACGATTAATAGTATGAGTAAACAGTCGATTAGGTTTTATCACGATCATGAGGTCCGAGCCGTTTGGGACGAGGAACGTTCCAAATGGTGGTTCTCTGTGCTGGATATTGTCGAAGCGATTACTGAGAGCGTGAATCCAAGAAAGTATTGGAGCGTTCTTAAAAACCGATTGAAGAAATCCGGTAATGAGTTGACTACACGTTGTAGTCAACTGAAATTGACTGCTGCAGATGGGAAAAAGTATGCATCAGATTGCTTCTTACAGGATGATATCTTGGAGGTTGTGAAGGTCATTCCTAGTAAGAAAACTACGGAGTTCCTCGAATGGTTCACTTATAGCGACAATACTATCGACGGACGCAGCAAGAAGAAGGCATACACTTTTATTGAAAGCAACTTGGTGGCAGACAAGGATGTTGGCACCGTGAAGGCATTGCAACAGATTCATGTCTATATCTTCGGTGGTCTCTATGACTTTGCTGGGAAGATACGGACGAAGACGATCTCAAAAGGGAATACGCTGTTTTGTCTTGCAGAGTACCTGCCTCAGAACCTGAAGACGATAGAGCAGATGCCGGAGAATACCTTCGATGAGATTGTTGACAAATATGTTGAGATGAACGTAGCGCATCCGTTTATGGAGGGTAATGGTCGCAGCACACGCATATGGCTCGACCTCATCTTCAAAAAGCGGTTGGGGATGTGCGTGGACTGGAGCAAGATCGATAAGAACGACTATCTCAGTGCGATGGTGGAGAGCCAGATGGATAGCAGTAGGATACGACTGCTCCTTAAGCAGGCTCTCACGGATAAAATAGACGACCGCGAGATTTTCATGAAGGGTATCGACTACTCATATTATTATGAACAGGAGTGACCTCACACAGATCTTTACGATCCTATTTGATAGTTGAAAGTTTAGTGTTTAGAGTTTAGAGGTGCCGTTGGCGCAGTTCTTTCTCCGTTTTACTACGAAAGCGCCCCTACGGGTCGAGCGGAGAGTGCGCCGTTGGCGCAAGTTCTTTCTCCGTTTTTCTACGAAAGCGCCCCTGCGGGTCGAGCGGAGAAGCTTGGGTCGTCGCTGCGCGAGAAATCATTCAAAATTTGATACAAAATTCGACAAAGAAAATGATGAAGTGTTTCTACGAAACTTTAGGTAGATAGGATGATTGAGATGAAGAACAAGTTCTCCAGTCTCAACCATACTGCCAACCTTGCATTGTAAAAACTTGCAATGTTCATCATTTTCCTGAAAAATTCTGAGTAAAATTTGTAAAATTTCCAGCCGTAGGCTGATAATGTCTCACACAGATCTTTACCATCTAAACAGAAGTATCAGTTTCTGGATTCTAGTTTCTAGTTTCTGGTTTCTGGTTCTTTCCCCACTACGTTCTGAAAGCGTCCCTTTGGGCCGAGCGTCTGGTTTCTAGTTGTTTATGATCTGTGAACTTTGAATGTAGCTCTGCTGCAATTGCCGCCGTAGGGCTTGAAACTTGAAACTAGAAACAAGGAACTGCGCGAAGCGCTATCTGTGAGACCCATGAGATCCGTGTGACATATTTATATATATATGAGTATTTATGACGCAATTGACTGATGAACAAAAAAAGATTCAAATGAGTGACATGAAGTCATTCGATGAGCAGATGCCATCCGTAGGAATTTTCTGGTATGATCCCGAGGACCATTCATTCTTCGGCGTTCGGAAATCAGAGTTAACTCCTAAGATGGTTGAAGATGCGGCGGAGAAAGGACTCCCATTCATTAATTATCCCCATCTTCATCGTCAAGTATGGGCGAAAGAATATTTCCGTGCCCAGGCAAAACATGAAGAGACCAAGTTCAAAGGCGATTATACGCAGATACCCCGTGGACGAGTGGCTTGGAACATTGATAAGTTCATTGTACTTGTAGGCCACTGGGCAGAGCCAATACAAGATGAACTGACTGCTCTCATCGAGGAGGAGTTTTCACTTCCCTATTTTGAGTTTGTGTATGATGAACTTATGGAGCAGTGAGAGCAGAGCCGAACTCGTTTGTACTATGCCGAATCGGGACATAAGTCGATTAAGTCAACATTGGGATCTCGGTCATGGATGGTCGGGGGATATGTAGAAAAGATAGATGCTGCTCTCAACGTGCAGAGTCCTGCGGACGTGTAAGGCAGCGGAGCTGCGGGTAAGGCCTGACGGCGTGTAAGGCAGCGGAGCTGCGGGTAAGGCCTAACGGCGTGTAATAATGGTCGTCGCTTCGCTCCTTAAAATCATTTAAATAATCAAATAAAAAAACGTTCAAACATAATTACTCACACAGATCGTTACCATCTTAACGGGTATTTGTTTCAAGGTTCAGGTTTCTAGTTCCTTTTTTATTGTGATGATTTCATTTTTGCATGCAAAAAAGAGCTTTAGTATATGGCCCACATTTAAAGTATTACAATAATGATGAAGGACAGAAGCCTCTGAGTATTTCTACTAAAAGCTTTTTTTCAGTTGATAATAAAGGTATATTTTTTAATTTAAGGTTCTAGATGATAGAGGTTAACGATAATACGGATTTTTTTGCATATATAGACGGACTTGAGAAACTTAAGCAAGATAATGTGTTTCCAATATTCTCAAATGAAGTCGAAGGGGCAATTTATACTATATCTATTACGGTATACAAACGGGCACAATTTCTACGGCAATGTTTGGAGAGTGCTTTACAACAAGATATTGAATTACCATATCAGATTTTGGTTATTGATGACGACCCCATTCGAGGTAATGAAGTGGAGATGTTGATGCAGGAGTATCATAGTAATCCACTAGTTACCTATTATAAGAAGTTTTCTAATGAAGGTCTGATGGCAAACATGAATCGCGCTATTCAACTAGCAAATACAGATTGGGTACTCATGATTCATGATGACGATTGGCTTTGCTCAAACTATTTATCTGTCATTGATAAATATCGTTGTGTCTACAAGGATTATACAATTTTTGTCCCTAGTCACACTACATATTATTTTGATAAATTTGTTGAAACAAAGAGCTCTTTTCGTGAATGGCTTTGCAAGATGAAGGGTTGTTGGAGCATTAAGCCAATTGATTTCATTACAGGAACATGTGCCACCCCCACAGGTACAATCTACCATAGAGACTCATTTATTCAGAGTGGAGGGTATATAGATGATTATGGGTATGCTGCTGATTATGTTTTCTTTGCTAGATATTCTTCCTATGAGAAGATAATGAGGATAAATGAAAAATTGTTTAATTATCGTTTTGCAGAGAATGAAAGCTTAAAGCAAGATACTGTTGATAATTTCAAGTTAATTGGCCATTATCTTTCTGTTTATTTATTAAGACGTTATAAGTTTATTAATGAAAAAAAAACGTAGTCGTTTTGAACGGGCGAGACTTTGGAAAGATTTTAATGGGAGTGTTGAAGAAATACGCAGAGTTCTTGGGGAAGAGATAGTTAATAAGTATCAATATCTATCTCCATTACCTTTCTTTCGCCAACTCACAATGCTTTTGGATAGTGCCAAACTCTTTAGATGTATGATTCATACATAATAGTTATAAATGGATAGAGAGTTTTTAATTGTAGTTCTACTTTATTTGTATTCCTTGAACTTCTGAGCACACCTGTGACACAAGAATCACATAATCAGACAGGCAAATATGATTAATATACTTTTTCTTGGTGGTGCTGGATTTATAGGTTCGAATTTGATTCGGACAATCAAAGAACGGGAGGATAATGTGAGGGTATTCGTGTTGGAACCGTTCTTTGCGAATATTTCTCGTCTGGACGGAATAGATGTGCAGGTGTTTCGAGGAACCCTGCAGGACATTGATTTTGTGCAATCAATCATTGAGGCAAACAAGATAGATACCGTCATCCACTTGGTGGCAACGATAATTCCTGGCAGTACCTTCGAGGATTACAAGCGGGAATACCAGCAGGTGATCTTTCCGACGATAGAGCTGATGCAGTATTGTGCCCAAAAAGGTATCAAGTTTGTTTATTTCTCCTCAGGAGGTACAGTCTATGGGAATCGTACAGACATGACTCCGTTTAAGGAAACAGATCCGATGGCTCCTATCTCCTATTATGGTTGGTCGAAGCAGATGATGGAGAACTCAATCCACTACGTGCATCGTACAGCAGGACTTCGCTATTTGATAGTTCGTCCATCAAATCCCTATGGTCATGGACAAAATGTCCATGCGAAGCAAGGTCTTATCGCTGTTGCTTTAGGAAAGATTCTTGCAGGAGAACCCATCACAATTTGGGGTGATGGCTCGAATGTACGAGATTATATCTATATTGATGATCTCAGTGGAATTATATGCCAGTTGATAGAGAAGGATGTTTGCAACACAACCTTGAATATTGGTAGTGGAGTGGGGGAATCCATCAATGATATAATAGATGTGCTAAAGTATACCGTTTCCGAAGAAGTGCGTGTGGAATACCAAACAGCACGTAAGGTGGATGTCGCCCACATGATTCTCGATACTTCAAGGCTTCGGAAATATGTAGATGTTGAATTTACACCTTTGAAAAAGGGCATTGCGCTGTTCTATCGTGAGATAAAAGGACTGACTAAGACCAAATTCTAAAGGAATAATAGTTTCTAGGTTCTGGTTTCTAGTTTCTTTTTTCTTATGATAATTTCATTTTTGCATGAAATAAAGATCTTTATTCAGAATAAAGATGTTCTATTGTTCGAACTTTAAACTATGAACCGCGCTTTAGCACCCTGTCTGTGAGTTCTGTGTGACAACTTTCTTTAGAACTATAAATTAGAAACTGTGTATGAACGAAATAAATAAACCAACTCCGGCTATTACCGTCATCATCTGCATGTATAAAGGTGAGGTGACGGTGAGCAGGATGATTGACTGTGTGCTGAACCAAACATTTAGGGATTTTGAGCTGATTCTGGTTGATGATGGCTCTCCTGACCGATGTGGGGAGATTGCAGAAGAGTATGCGCAAAAAGACTCACGGGTTCGTGTGTTGCACAAGCCCAATGGCGGCTTGGCCGACGCGCGTAATAAAGCATTAGATATCGCTACTGGAGAATATACTATTCAGTTTGATCAGGATGATTGGGTGGAACTGAATTGCTTGGAGGAGATGTATGCTAAGGCTAAGGAAGATGATGCTGATATGCTCATATGTGACAACTTTCGTAATGATGGTAAGGTTGAATTTTATGGCTCTCAGAAACCAACAGACATGGACCACCAAGTAGTCATGAAAGATATCCTTGTTGGAAAATTGTATGGCTATTGCTGGAATAAACTAATTCGCCTAGATGTTTATAAGAGATATGATATAGTCTTCCCTGTAGAGTTCTATGGTTGTGAGGATCAATATGGGATGTGTGCAATGCTAAAGAATGAGATTAGTGTGGCTTATCTTCCCAAGGCATATTATCATTATGTAACATATCCTGATTCTCTATCACGCCATTATGATGAGAAAACGTATCAGAACGACTTAGTAATGCGTGATATGTTCGTTAAGTTGTTTAGCGGAACACCATATAAGGAATTAGCATTTGAAAGAAAAACGTCATTCATGTTTGGAAGAGCATTTACTTTTGGACGTATTTTTTTTACTTCAAAACAGTTCTTAGAAACATTTGGAGAGTATGAGCAGATTGTTTTTGCTGTTCCTCGTAAGAAATCTTTTAATCACCTATACAAGTTGGCTTTTCGTGGACATTATCAACTCGCGAGAACGATTTATGGCTTCTTGTTTACAGTAAAACAAATTATTAAGAAATGAAATGATGGAATATTGTGTTGCAATCCGCACTCTTGGTACTGCTGGTGAAAAATATCAAATCCTACTTGATTCACTTAATAGGCAGACAATAAAGCCCCAAAAGATATTTGTATATATCCCTTATGGTTATGAACTTCCAAAGGAAACGATTGGTAGGGAGGAATACGTTCGTTGCCCCAAAGGGATGATAACGCAGAGGTCTTTGGCATTTAATGAAATTGATACAGATTATATACTTTTCTGTGATGACGACTTGTGGTTGGCAGACAATTTTGTAGAAGATCTTTGTAAAGGGCTTCAAGAAAATGAAGGAGATTGTATTGCACCAGATGTGTTCCGAGTGCAAGAATTGTCAGCTATAGGAAAGTTAAAGAAGGCAATCTCTGGGTATGCATTCCCAAGAAGAGATGACGGTTGGGCATTTAAAGTGATGCGAAATGCAAGTTACACTTATAATATACATCCTTCAAAAACAGTTTTACCTTCTGAGAGTGCTGCTGGGGCCTGTGTGTTGATAAAAAAAGATGCATATCAATCCATACATTTTGAAGACGAACGTTGGATGGAGGATTTTGGATATCCTCTTGGTGAGGATCTACTTTTTTTCAACAAATTACATCTCATGGGGTATAAAGTTCTCATCCATTATAATACAGGAATAAAACATCTTGATGCAGGAGCAGGACATAGTACATATTCAAGGGAAAGGGTGATAAAAGAGATTGCTTTGTCGTATGCCGTTTCACATCGAATAAAATGCAAATTACATAACAATACTCAAAAGGAAAAACTTTTATGTCATCTGTCATATTATGCACGTTTTCTCGAACAATGGGTGTTCACGTTTGTAAAAGAATTTTTGTCAAATCATAGAATCGTATTTTCTGCATATCCCAAGGGGTTATGGTGTGGTTTTAGATATGTGCGTTCAGAACGATATAAGCTTATACCTTCATTCGACGCATATATAGATAATTAAAGTTTTATCTCAATGAAAATTTTTATAGTTTGTCCAAGACTGTGTCATGGTGGGGCGGAGCGTGTCGCAGTGTCGCTTGCTAATGGGCTTGTACAGCGAGGACATGAGGTATTGTTCTTCGCAGATCTATATGAGGAGCAGACGTATGTGCTAGATGATATGGTGCAAGTTATGAACTTGGTGCCACAGACAAATAGCAAACTCAAAAAATGGGGTGGGGCTATCAGAATATTGCGTAAGCAATTGAAAAAGGATAAGCCGGATGTAATCATAGGAATCATGTCGCTCTGTTCTGTAGTAGCCAAACTGGCCTCTATTGGAATGGGGATACCTGTAGTGGCGACAGAACATGATTCATATGAAAGGCCGGATTCTGCCCCAATGCCGTTCTTTATTAATTGTTACAAGTTCTGGATTTGCAGAATGTTTACATGTGTGACTGTGCTAACAGATGCGGACAAAAAGATAATAGGACAAAGACTTCGCAATGTGACAGTGATGGAGAATCCATTAGCATTGAAACCAATAGAAAACTTATCTTCTCGGAAAAAGATTATCCTTGCCTCCGGAAGAGTCGATAATTGGCATTATAAAGGCTTCGATGTGCTTATACGTGCCTGGGGGCGAGTAAATGGACAATTGAAAAATGATAATGGAAAATTATCTTCAAATGGAGAACCTTGGAAACTAGTGATTGCGGGGGTATGGAGGAATCCTGAGACACGTACATATTTGGATGGCATTGCCAAGGAATGTGGAGTGTTGGATAAGATTGAATATACAGGGTTTGTGGAGGACATGCAGAAATTGTATGCCGAGTCATCTATATTTGTACTCAGCAGTAGATATGAAGCTTTTGGTTTGGTTCTTATTGAGGCCATGAGCCAGGGATGTGCATGTATAGCTTGTGATTACAAAGGGAGGCAAAGAGAAATACTCGCCCCCAATGAGGGCGAGTGTCTAGATTCTAGTTTAAAGTTTCAAGACTCAAGTGTTGATGGACAGAAAGAAAGTGAAGATACCTATGTTTCTAATTCCAAGATTTCACAGAAGCAAGAAACTGCAGAGGGACCTCAAACGAGAAACTTGAAACCTGAAACTCGAAATCGCAAGTTTGAGGCTTGTGATACAGGTATCTTGTGTGAACCAGATAATGTGGAGGCTTTAGCTGAGGCAATGGCCAAGATGATTACGGATGACGAATATCGTGAAAGCGTTCGGAAGAATGCTATTGAGCGATCAAAATATTATTCTATTGAGAACACGATGAATCGTTGGGAATCATTGCTTAAGCAAGTAACAAAGACTTGTTAGTATATTTTTATACTATCTATTTTTGAAATAGAATAGAAACTTGAAACCAAAAACTAGAAACTTTAAATATTGCTGCATGGCAGCTTATTAGTATGATAATATTTCTATATATAGTGTTTTACCTATTTGCTCTCTATGCAGAGGGACTTCAAGCGCGTAACAAACGCTATTGGCTGATGGCTATATGTGTAGTATTGGCATTTCTTGCAGGTACACGTGATTATTCCTGGGCAGATACTATTGGATATGTTGACTCTTTTGTCAATTACACACCTATTATTTCAGATTTAACTCAATATTCGAAGCCATTTGGATATAGCGAAATGGGATTTTATTATATTGGTGTCGTTGTCAAGACGTTTACGTCTAATGTGACTCTATATTTTACTGTTGTGGCAGCATTATCCTTTTTCTTTCTATATAAGGCATTTGATAAGTATTGTTTTTATCCTATTTTTGGTGTATGTGCCTATATCTCTCGTTTTTATTTTGCTCGTAATTTTATCCAAATTCGTGCAGGATTGTCTTATGCAATAATCCTGATGGCAATACAATATATCTCCCAAAAGGATTGGAAGCGGTATTTCGCATGGGTATTTGTAGCTTACCTTTTCCATCATAGCGCGATTATCGCAGTTCCGCTATATTTCCTCTGCATGATAGATATTAAGAAAAAACATATTGTCATGGGAACGATATTCGCATTTATTATTGCTGCTCTTTTTTCTAATGTAGTTCGTTCATTAGTGGCGGATAATGCTTCTGACTTGAGTGTTGACACTTATGTTGCTGATTATTACCAACGTGAATGGGGATTGTCGAATCCCATGATTTATTTCCAGACGTTCCTTCTGATGGTATATACGTTTACAGAAGATCGAATGCGGAAAACCACTTCACATTATATTACGATTCGTAATGCCTATTTCTATTCAACTGTCATTCTGATTACCCTTAGTTGTTATACAGCACTTTCTGGTCGTGTCTCCTCCCAGTTCGCTACTCTCGAGATGGTGATTATTCCATCTATTGCTTACTCTTTTATGAGGAAAGACCGATGGATAGCATATCTCGGCATGGGTGCAGCCCTGACCGCCATCTTCTACCTTAACTACTATGGACACTAAATGCGAAGCTTCGCTTGCACAAATTGATAATTGAAAATGGAAAATGGAAAATTCTTGCGACAATATGTTACGAAAGTGGCCGCGCAGAGGTGAATGTAAACAATTGAAAATGCAATGCCTAGGCAATTAAGAGTTCAAATGTATAATAACTCGAAACATGAAACAAGAAACTATATATTCGAACATAGAAACTATAAACTTGAAACATGAAACTTCGCGCAATAAGCGCGAATACTGCGTGGCCATCCGAACCTTAGGTACGGCGGGAGAGAAATATCAGATACTTCTAGATAGTCTCGTGGCTCAGACGTTGCAGCCAAAGAAGATTTTGGTGTACATTCCTCATGGGTATCCTGCACCAAAGGAGACAGTGGGAGTAGAGCAGATTGTAAGGTGCGAGAAAGGTATGGTGACGCAGCGGTCGTTGCCATTTGATGAGGTGGATACGGAATATATTCTATTTTGCGATGATGATTTGTATCTACCACCTGATTATGTAGAGAAACTGTTTTGTGGTTTAGAAGAGTGCGAGGGCGATTGTATTGTTCCACAAGTATTTAATCATCCTGGAGAGAGTTGGTGGATGAAGTGTTTAGTCTACCTGAATAATTCTTCATCTGCAAGGAGTGATGATGGATGGGGAAATAAGGTGAAAAGAGATGCAGGGTTTTCATATAATAATCATCCATCAAAGAGTGTTTTGCCTACACAAACTGCGGCATTTGCTAGTTTGCTCTGCAAGAAATCGGCATTTCAGGCTATTCATTTCGAAGATGAGCGATGGTTAGATTCGTTCTCTTTTGCTTCAATGGATGATCAATTGTTTTATTATAAGTTGTATTTGCAAGGATTTAAAGTGCTAATGCACTATGATTCAGGTATAAAACACTTGGATGCTAGAGCGGGTGTGAGGGTAAACCTAAAGAAGCGGATGTATTATAAAAAGAAGTTACTATTTACAATTTGGTATCGTACAATCTATAGCATTAAGCAGAAAGATAGAAGTGAAAGATTCCTCTGTTGTTTTGCTTTTACATGGAGAAATCTATTAGGAATTATTGCACTTGTTGGTGATACTATCAGGTGTAAGCAGCCATCTTTCCTCATTGATTATTTCCGTGGATTATATGCTGGTTATCAGTATGTTCATTCTGAGGAGTATAACAGGATACCTGCATTCGATGCGTATATATAATTATGAAAATTGCATATCTGACTAATCATATTGGATTGACTGGAGTGAATCAAGTGATTCGTGACTTGGTGCATGTTATGAATGCTAATGGTCATGAATGCAGGGTGTTTTATATGAAGGAAGTAGAACGCCCCGTTTCCTTCGAATGTGAATTGTTGAAACTTAATCGTGTAGAAGACCTTGACGGATATGACGTTATTCATACTCATGGGATTTGGCCAGAACTTTATGTTTTGAATCATTGTCGCAATCGTTGGAAGAATGAAAATGGGAAACGAACAAAGCTGGTAACGACATTACATTGCTATTGCTTTCAGGACTTCTTTGATCTATATGGAAGGCTGAAGGGCTTTATGTTGGGAGTCTTGTATTTGATAACCAAACTTCCATTTGATAAAGTGGTGTGCCTTAGTCGGGATATGGTGAAATATTACCAGAAGTATATTCCTGAAAAGAAATTGACTTATGCTTATAACACCAGAATACTTGATGAAATAATTCCAGCCTTAACTGATGCAGAAAGGCTTGAGGTGGAAGTTTTCAAAGGTAGTGGGATTCTTTTAGGAATGAATTGTGTCTTGCTATATAGAAAAGGAATTGATGTGATGTTGAAGGCAATGGCATTGTTGCCGTTACAGTATAAATTGTTTATTGCCGGCGATGGGAAAGAAAGAACGGCATTTGAACAAATGGCTCGCGATCTTGGCATTTCTGACCGAGTACATTTTGCTGGGATGAAAAAAGATGCTTATCGATACTTACCTTATTATGATATATATGTTTTGCCTAGTAGGTCAGAAGGTTTTCCAATCTCTTTGCTCGAAGCTGCGGCCTGTGGCTGCAAGGTAGTGGCGTCAAGATTACCTGCTGTTGAGGAATGCTTCTCAGAAGAAGAGATCGCTAAATTTGACATGCCTGACGAAAGGGCTTTAGCAGATGCTGTGCTGCGAGTGGAGATTGATAACGAAATGGGTACAAAACTTAAAAATGCATACCAAAAAAAGTATTCGCCTCAACGTTTTTATATGCATTATTTTAATGTTTACTCACAAGCAAAGAACAGTATATGATTATTAATTCTATAGTTTTTCTCCTTTTCTTCCTCGTATTTCTTCTTCCTTATTTCTTTATGAAGGCAAGGAAACTGCAAAATACGTGGATTTTAGCGGCATCCTATGTGTTCTATGGATGGACGGATTGGAGGATGGTAGGGTTGTTGTTGCTTGCAACGACTCTGTTTTACGGACTCTCTTTAGCAATTGACCATAAGAGTTCTACCCTTACTCTCTCCAGAAGGAAGGAAATCATGATTCTAGGGGTTGTGCTTGGAGTAGGGATGCTGGCATACTTCAAGTACATGAACTTCTTTATTGAGCAGATTGCAGCGACGCTTGGACTATTCGGCATCAACACCAATTGGAGTTCGTTTAATATAATAGTTCCGATAGGCATCAGTTTCTTCACCTTTAAACTGATTTCATATATAGTTGAGGTATATAAAGGAAATATAGAACCAGAGCGAAACTTTATAGACTTTGCGGCATACGTGGCATTCTTCCCAACTATCATGTCGGGTCCTATCGATAAGCCGAATATGTTTATCCCACAATTGAAAACAGCACGAAGATGGAATGACGCAATGGTGTTGGAAGGCTGCAAACGAATCCTTTGGGGATTATTCCTTAAGATGTGCATAGCAGATAAGGTGTCGCCATATACAGACTCGGTTTTCAACAACTCTTATCATCATAGTGGAATAACCATTATCCTTGCCTCTGTGCTCTATACGTTCCAAATATATGCAGATTTCTGTGGCTATTCAGAAATGGCGATTGGTGTGTCGCAGATCATGGGATTTAAGGTGACGGAGAACTTCAAACGGCCTTTGTTCGCAACAAACTGTGGTGACTTCTGGCGCAGATGGCACATGTCATTGATGGCATTCTTCCGCGAGTATATTTATTTCCCGTTGGGAGGTAGCCGTTGCTCGCAATGGAAGATATTCCGGAATACGATGGTGACATTCCTGATCAGTGGATTGTGGCATGGTGCTAACTGGACGTTTGTGATTTGGGGTGGTTATCATGGAGTGCTAGTGTATGCGTATAGAAGGATAAAGAACCTCACCCCATCCCTCTCCCAAGGAGAGGGGGAATTTTGCTGGCAGAGTAAGTGTCTCGAATATATCTCTAAGTATGCTTCAATATTATTAGTATTTGTTTTGTGTACGATAGGATGGATGGTGTTTAGATGTGATACGTTTCGGCAGTTCTTTGGGATGTTAGGAAGGATGTTTGCATCTGGTGGGCTGTTCTTCTCTTGGGCATTGACGGCACTATTGCCTATTGGTATTATGTTATTGAAGGAACTGAAGGATGAGGAAGGGTGGAATATCCATCTTCTGCATTCCAAAAACTATTATGTTCAGGCTGTTTCGATAGGTCTGTTGGTAGTATATGTGTTCTATACAGGAGAGTTGAATGGGGCGCAGTTTATCTATTTCCAATTCTAAGTACAGTTTCTAGTTTCAAGTTTCTTGTTTCTGGTGGGATAAGACGAGTCTTTAGTTGTGTATGTTGAAGTGATGAGAAAGAAGATTGTTTTTATTGCTATCATTATAGGTATTGTTGCTGGCTGTGACTGGTTGATTGGGGCTGTCACAAAGGATGCGATTCTGAATGTGAAGGATGTGGGGGTGAACCAAACGAATACGGTACAGGCATTCTTTAAGAGGAAGGCTGATGTGTTGATATTAGGGCCTTCCACTGCCAATCACCATTATGACTGCCGGATTATTGAAGATTCCCTTGGGCTGACTTGCTATAATGCAGGTCGTGATGGGCAGAATATTATTTATGACGCTATGGTATTGGAAGGATTCTTGACAAGGTGCACACCAAAAATGGTTGTCGTGGATGTTGGTCCCGTAGTTCTGTCAGACGAATGGATGCCATCGCTGGCAGAGTTTAACTGTTATAAAGGCATTCTCGCTCCAGTTGATACTATTATTGATGATATCTTAACACCAATAGAAAAAGTAAAATTACATTCGAATGTTGTTAAATATAATAAGACTTGGGAATGGTTGTTAAATGCCAGATTAAGCAAAGAATCAAGTGATATGAATGGATATAGACCATTGTATGTTAATCATATTGCAAAGTTTCAGTCAAAGATTAGTAATAATCATTTTACTCCGTATAGCGTATGCATGAAATATTTTGATTCTATAGCAAATACGTGTAGGACCCATCACATTGAATTCATTATTGCAAGGTCGCCCTCAATGAGTATAGACAAGGGCGATTTTGCTGATTCGTTGGAGATGTATTGTAAAAAGCATTTACTATTATTCCTTGATTGGAATGGCGACACTACATATACAAATCATTCAGAATTGTTTTATGATGTAGGTCATCTGAATGCCAAAGGTGCAGAGGCGTTTACGAAGGAGTTTGTAGGAAAAGTGAAAGATGTACTGAATTATTGAATTATATGCAGAAGTTTAGTGTAATTATGTCGATATACAAGAGCGACCAGCCGGAACTGGTGCGGGTGGCTCTTGACAGTCTGCTGCAGCAGACGCTGCTGCCGAATGAGATAGTGATTGTGGCAGATGGTCCTGTTCCTGCAGAGTTGGAACAAGTAGTTTCAAGTTTCAAGTGTCAGGTTTCTAAGATTCGAACCATCCCAAATCCCTCCTTGAAGCCTACCCCTAGCCCCTCCCTAAAGGGAAGGGGTGAAGAGTACCCCCCAGAAACTAGAAACCAGAATCTAGAAACTAGAAACCAGAAACCAGAAACTATTGTAACCTATTTGCCGCAGGAGAAGAATGGGGGACTGGGAGAGGCGATGAGGATTGCAGCAGAGGCAGCGAAGTACGACTATCTGGCTCGTATGGACTCGGATGACATCTGTCTGCCGGACCGCTTTGAGAAGCAGATGAAATGCTTCGAGGAGGATCCTGAACTGAGCCTGGTGGGAGGCATGATCACGGAGTTTGACGGGGAACCGGAGAACATCATCGCGAAGCGCATCCTGCCGTTGGAGGACGCAGAAATCAAAAAGATGATGCGAGGACGATGTGCGGTGAATCACGTGACGGTGATTTTCAAGAAGGCCGACCTGATGAAGAGCGGTAACTATCAGCCATTCTGGAAACAGGAAGACCACTACCTATGGGCACGCATGATGGAGCATGGCTGTAAGTTCCGGAACATTCCGGATGTGGTGGTGAACGTACGGTCGGGAAAGGACCAGATTGCCAGACGTGGTGGACTGCGGTTCTATAAGAGCGTGGTGCGCGTGTTCTGGTATATGTACCGGCATGGACTAATCTCATTCGGGTATTTCCTTTATATCTGTACGGTGCGGGGAATCGTGCAAGGACTAATGCCAAATCGGCTACGTACATGGGTGTATCTTCACTTGCTACGCAAGTGAACAGTTTCTAGTTTCTGGTTTCTAGTTTCTGGCTTATTTAGTTTCTAGTTTCTTGATTCAAGTTTGAAGTTCCTAGTTTCTGGTTTCTTGTTTCGAGATTCTGGTTTGAAGTTTGAAGTTTCTGGTTTCTAGTTTCAAGTTTCTTGTTTTTCAACATATCGTTCAGTGTTTATGGGAAAAGTTCAGTCATTTGAAGATTTAATTGTTTTTCAAAAAGCACGTACATTGTGTAAGAGTGTATATGAGATTACGAATGTACAGCCTTTCAAGAGTGATTATCGTTTTGTTCAGCAAATAAGAGCTGCAGCTGGCTCTGTTATGGATAATATTGCCGAAGGCTATGAAAGAGATGGTAATAAAGAGTTTGTTAATTTCTTGTATATTGCTAAGGGAAGCTGTGGAGAAGTGAAAAGCCAGTTGCTAAGGGCATCGGATGTCGGTTTTATTGAGAAAGAGATATATGATGAATTAAGTCAACAGTGTATAGAAATTGGCAAATTGCTGTTTTCTCTGATTTCATCAATTCGGCAGAGTGACGTAACCGGTATAAAATATCGTGATTCTTAAACCTCGAAACTAGAAACTATAAACTAGAAACTGCATGCTCCGCATAGCATTTGTTGTTCCTTCTTTGGCACCGTTAGGACCAGTGATAGTGGTGCGAAACCTCGTGGAGAGGATGGTGGCGCACGGGCATGAGTGTGTGGTGTTCTACTTCGATGAGCGGGAGAAGGGGATGGTGTTTCCGTGTGAGACGCGGAGGATATCGTTCTGGAAAAAGGAGGACTTCAGTGGCTTCGACTGGGTGCACACGCATTGCTTCCGACCGATGGTGTATGGGGCTAGGGTGAAGGGAGTGAAGAAGGTGACTACGATACACTCTTATTTGTTCACGGAATACAAGTACTCGCTGGGTAGTTGTCTCGGTTGGCTGTTCGGACGGTTCACAATGGCAGTTGCTGCCAGTTATGATAGAGTGGCCGTCTTGAGTGAGGATGCGAAACGGCATTATAGCAAATGGATACCAGAGGAGAAACTCCGGGTGTGCTATAATGGAGTGGATGTTAGCAAGGAGCTGTCGGAGACAATGAAGGATTCGTTGACACGGGATTGGCAACAAGTGGAGGCGTTCAAAGGGGATTCTATATTGATAGGTTGTATCTGTGAGTTGGTTAAGATCAAGAATCTTGACGTGATGCTTCAAGCAATGGTGTTATTGCCATTGGAATACAAGCTGTTACTGATTGGTTCGGGTGCAGATGAGAAATCGTTACAAGAGCAAGCTGATCGACTGGGAATCAGTGACAGGGTGTTGTTCTTAGGTTATCGTTATGAGGCACATAGGTTGTTGCCTTTGGTTGACATCTATGCGATGACATCGAGAAGTGAAGGGTTTTGTCTGGCACTGACTGAAGCGGCAATGTATGGGAAGAGAATAGTGTGTGCGGATATTCCTGGGATGAGGGAGAAATATACAGATACAGAGGTCACTTATTATAATGTTTGTTCCGAAAAGGAACTTTCTGAAGCAATTCTCTATGCAGAGAACGATGAAGAAAAAGCTGTTAAGGCTAAGGCTAAGGCAGAGAAGGAATTTACCGCAGCCCAAATGTGCGAGAGGTACCTGCGAGTAATGGAAGATTAACGGAAATACGGCCATTGCGAAAAAAATGCAGCGAAAATTTGGCAATGAAGAAGATAATTCGTATATTTGCGCAAAAATGTACAGAAGATGAAGCAGAATAATCCTTTCATTACTGAAGGTTATATAGGGCGAGAGTATTTCTGCGACCGCAAAGATGAAGTGGCAGACATGCTTGCAGCACTGAGAAGCCGCCGAAATATGACGGTCTATAGTCCTCGCCGTATGGGTAAGACGGGGCTTATCCATCGCACGTTTGATGATTGTTTGGAAGCGAAATGCTACTACATAGACATCATGCATACTGCGTGTCTGAAGGACTTTGTTTCGTTGCTGGCAACAGAGATTATAGGATCACTCGATGGCCCAGTTGACAAGTTATTGAAGAAAGTCGGTGACATTTCACGTCATCTGCGTCCTGTGATATCTGCAGATACATATACTGGGGCTCCCTGTTTGACGGTGACCGTCCAACCCGATGAAGAACAGCCAACGTTGAAAGAGATCTTCGACTATCTGGCACATTACGACCATCCATGTTACATCGCAATTGACGAGTTTCAGGCAATTAACGATTACCCGGAACAGAATGTTGAAGCTCTACTGAGGTCGTATATCCAGTTCCTGCCCAACTGCACCTTTATCTTCTCTGGCAGTAAGAAGCATTTAATGCAGGAGATGTTTTCTTCTCCAAAGCGCCCATTCTACCAGAGTACGCAGTCAATGTCGTTGCAGGCTATCAACCGCGATGCTTATGCAGATTTTGCAACAAATTTTTTCTCTCAGGTAGGGTGTATGCTCCCAAGGGAATGTTTCTACCATATTTACGACAGTGTTCACGGCCACACCTGGTATATCCAATATTGGCTGAGTAAGTTGTATGAGATGAAAGAGAAACAGATTGATATGTCTTTGGTTAACCTGACTCTGAAAAAAATAATGGGTGAGGAAGAAGATAACTACCTTACCTACATGCGGCTTCTTACCCCTGCGCAACGAAAAATCATCACTGCTATTGCTAAAGAAGGACGTATCAGTCAGCCTTTGGCTAGCAGTTTCACCAGTAAGTATCAACTACCAGCCATCTCAACCATCAGGAGCAGTCTGGCAAAATTAATCGAGGATGACCTTGTACTTTTCGACCATAACGATTATTCTGTATATAATCGTTTCTTCATGCTATGGCTGTCGCAGAGGGGCGTTTAGGTTGAAGTTGTATGTTGATCGAAGTGTAAGGCAACTTCGTTGTGAGTAATGGCCTTTTCCCGAGTATGGCAGCAAAGCTGCGTGTAAGGGCATGCGCCGTGTAAGGTGCTGAAGCACGTGTGAAGTGTAAAGCTCTTCGGGCGGGTAAAGCCTGACGCGTGTAAGGAGCCGTTGGCTCGGGTAAGGCCTGACGGCGGGCCATGTTTTTCATATGGGTAAAGTTGCTTCGCAACGTGTAAAGCCTAACGGCGTGTAAATATGGTCGTCGCATAGCTCCTCAAAATTACACAAAAATTTAATTATAAATCATTCAACTACAGATAACTAGTGGGAGTCTCTTTGGTAATCTATCTCATCTGTGTTATTTGTGGATAACTGAATAATAATGACCCTGAAGCAGCTGATCCGGCCTAGATGGCAGATAGGGATTGTTGAGAATTCCTTGGAAGGGATTGTCAATGGGGAGGAATTGCGGGTGCAGTGGCCGGCGAATCCTTTTCATGACCGGTGGTTTGCTGATCCGTTTGTATTGTCGGTGAACGGGAATGAGGTGACGCTGCTTGTGGAGGACTATCGGTATAAGGATGACAGGGGACGAATCTCGAGGATCATCGTTGACATGGAGAGGAACTCAATCGTGTCGTGTAAGACGATTCTGGATGGAGGCCATTATAGCTTCCCAGCAATCATGCGTTATGAAGGGAGGATTCTCTTCTACCCCGAGCAAAGTAGACAAGGGAAGCTGGAGTTGTTTGAATATTATCCTGAAACGGAAACATGCGAGTATGTAGAGACGCTCAGTAACGAACCATTAACAGATGCTATTATATATAAAGGTGTCATTTATTCAACGCGATTGCCGAATCCGAATGGGAAGACGCTTAAAATGTTCAAATGGCCTTCGGCCGTTCAAAGTTCAACAGCTGCTTCGCAGGGTTCAAGTGCCCTTTGGACGTTCAAAAGTCCTTCGGACGTTCAAGATGCTGCTTCGCAGGGTTCAAGTGCCTTTGGCGATTCAAAGCAGCTTCATTGCGTTCAAGATGCTAATGCGTTGAACCTTGAACTTGAAACCTTGAACCAACCGAAGACATTCGTCTTCGGAGAGTGCATCGCACGAAATGCGGGGGATTTCTTTGAGTGTGGAGGGAAGGTTTATCGTCCTGCACAGGAATGCAATCGATGGTATGGGAATGCGCTGAGCATACAGCTTTATGAGGATGGGGAGTTTAAGGAGGTACGGAGAATACCACGTTTGCACACGCTGAATAGCTATCAGAGTGTGACAGTGGTGGATAGGAAGATATTTCCGTTTAAGTGGGTGTATCGGATGCTGCGCAGAACGGACAAATGAGCCCTATGGGCGAGTTTAAAGACGACTCGTCGTGTTCAAAAGGCCTATGGCCGTTCAAGGTTCAAAAACGAAACCGTCATGTTCTAGGTTTAGAATAAAACGAAATGGAAAAGGTACGTAGATTTGAAGATTTGGACGTATTTCAAAAAGGAAGAGAACTCTGTAAAAAGGTTTATGCAATAACGAACGAGGAACCATTCAAAAGCGATTGTCGTTTTGTTCAGCAGATTAGAGCGGCTGCGGGGTCTGTAATGGATAACATCGCAGAAGGCTTTGAACGTAATGGAAACAAGGAGTTTATAAACTTTCTTTATATTGCAAAAGGCTCATGTGGTGAGGTAAGAAGTCAGATAATAAGGGCTACAGATGTCGGTTATTTGAACAGAGAAATCTCACGGAGTCTTTATGATGAGTGTCTAACTATAAGTAAATTGCTTCAATCACTTGCCATGTCAATATCATCGAGTGGTTATAATGGTAAGAAGTATAGTCTTTGAACGTTGTGTCGCAACTATTGAACGCGACGCAGTCGCATTTGAACGCAGCTTGCTGCTTTTGAACTTTGCGTAGCAAATAATGAGCGTTAGCGAACTGGCTTTCTTGGAACTATTGACGGTTGGCCTTTGGGGAAGAGAGGTCCGTGAGGAGATGTTGCGTGATAGTGGCATTGACTGGAAGCGGGTGGTGGAACTGGCTCGCCAGCAGACGGTGGTGGGTATTGTCGGTGAGGCGATGTCGCAACTGCCACGGGGTGTGATGTCGAGACCGCTATATCTGCAGATGCTGAAGGAGGTGATGGAGATTGAGGAGGAGAACAAACGGATGAACACACTGGTTCCCATTCTCTTCCGAACATTGGATCAATTGGACGTACAATCATGGCTGCTAAAAGGACAGGGGGTAGCGCAATGTTACGAGAATCCGCTTCGCAGAACGTCTGGTGATATCGATGTTTTTTTTCCTGTAGATGGTGAATATGAAAAAGCACGTGAGGATTTCTTACGACATCTGAAACCTGAGGATGTGCACAATGATAATGATCAGACGAAAACGCTTGAGTTTGAATACAAAGGTATCTATATAGAACTACACGGGCGGATTTTACCGGAGGTAAATAGGCAAAGTAACCGTTATTTCGCAACTTTCCAGAAAGAGTGCCTGGGAGAGAGTGGTATTGAGTGGAATGGGGCGATGTTGCCACCTCTACGTTTTGATGTTGTGTTTATCTTCATGCACATGGTGCGCCATTATTTCGGTGGGGGCATCGGACTCAGGCAGGTGAGTGACTGGATGAGATATGTGAACGAGCATCATCAGGAGATTCAAGAGGAGAAGTTGAAGGAGGATTTGCAGAAGACGGGCTTGTTCAAGCTTTGGCAGGCATTCGGATGTATGGCTGTTGAGAGTCTGGGTTGTCCCAGTGAAAGCATGTTTTTCTATACGCCCAGTTTTTCTAAGCAAGGGAGACGTTTGCTGAAGTATATCCTGGAGTCAGGAAATTTCGGTTATTATGATGAGCGAACAAAGAGTGACTCTCGCTTCTATTTCGTCAGACGCTTCGTGGCATTTTGGGGGCATCTGCAGATGAAACTTCGTAATTTCATCATGTTTCCAGAGGAGAGCGTTTATGGCATTCCATCGTTCGTCATAGACGGACTCAGGAGAACTTGACAGTTTCTGGTTTCTGGTTTCAAGTTTCAAGTTTCTAGTTTTGTGTTTTTGGGTTTCAAGTTCGTAATTGGTAGTTTTGAATTTATAGTTTCTGATATGGAGATTTTACATTATTTGATTGATCTTGGATGGAGGCTCTGGCTCGTAGGCATTATCCTTCCGTTTGTGATTTCAATGGTGCTGGTGTTTATGGTGCATCCCTTCGTGGTGAGGGTAGCCAGGAAGATGAGTGCGATGGATGAACCCGATGAGCGGAAGTTGCAGGAGGCACCGGTGCCCGTGATGGGTGGTGTCGCCGTTATCTGGGGCATCATCATCGGTGCAGGTGCCACTAGCGTGTTCTTCAACAGTTATGCCTTGTTTACATCGATCGTTGCTATCACTGTGATGCTCTATGTCGGTATGGGCGACGATATTATCGGATTGAGTCCCATCCTGCGATTAGTGATAGAGGTGCTGGTTATTGGTTTTGTCGTGAAGATGGACTTGGTGAACATGAATGACTTCCATGGATTGTTTGGAATCCATAAGTTGCCGGTATACCTATCGTTGCCACTGGTAGCCTTTGGCGGTTGCGGTATCATTAATGCTATCAATATGATTGATGGTGTTGATGGATTGTCGTCAGGATTGTGCATCATGGCGAGCATGGCATTCGGCGTGTTCTTCTGTGCTTCGCATGATGGCACGATGGCAGTGATGTGTGCGTTGGCAGCAGGCGCTCTGATTCCCTTCTTCCTACATAACGTGTTTGGAAAGAGGTCAAAGATGTTCATCGGGGATAGTGGAACGCTGATGATGGGTATGCTGATGACCATCTTCACGCTGCATACGGTGGATAACACGTCGCGAGTGGCCTATAACTTCCCGAATATGGGCGTGGTAGCTTTTTGTATCTCTGTGCTTTCGGTGCCCATTTTTGATACACTACGTGTGATGACAGGACGAATCATGAAGGGTGTTTCACCGTTTCATGCAGACAAGTCGCACCTGCATCATCTATTCATAGAGATTGGCTTCTCGCATGTGGGTACAGCAGCCTGTGTGATAATGCTGAATGCCCTGAATATCTTCTGTTGGTTTGTCAGCTATCAGTTGGGTGCCAATGTAACAGTACAATTCCTTGTTGTTGTGTTCGTCGGATTCATGAATACTTCGGGAATATACTATATCGTCAGAAGGATGAATCACGATCGCCATCCCTATAAAGTGCTGAAGCGAATAGCAGAGTTGAGCCACGTGGAAACGGGGCCTTTCTATAAAGGAATGAGAAGGCTGATGGATAGGATGTAGGAAGCCCTACCCCGGCCCTCCCCAGTAGGGAGGGAGAAGGGGGAGGCTGCGTTGCGTGTAAAGCGCTAAAGCGCGGGTTAGGTCCTGCGGACGGGTAAAGCAACTACACGCCTGCGGCGCGGTTCAAGAGTTCAATGCTGCTACGCAGCGTTCAAGTGTTGCTTCGCAACGTTCAAAAGTTTTAAGGGCCTGAGGCCGGGTAAGGCAACTGTGTTGCGTGTAAGGCGCTAAAGCGCGTGTAAGGTCCTTCGGACGGGTAAAGCCCTTCGGGCGTGTAAAGCAACTTTGTTGCGTGTAAGGCGCTGAAGCGCGAGTAAAGTCCTGCGGACGGGTAAAGCAACTTTGTTGCGTGTAAGGCAACTACGTAGCGTGTAAGGTCTGACGGCGTGTAAAGGGTGCATAAAAACGCTGGTGGAGAAATCCATCAGCGTTTTTTATGTTTGGTATATTCTAGTTGAACTTTGGACGAAGTCGTGCATTTGACATTGAACGCCCAAAGGGCTTTGAACGGCCGAAGGCCATTGAACTGCGCCCTTGGCGCTTTGAACTGCGCTTCAGCGCCTATTTGCTCCACCAGTGTTTCTTCTTGGGAGCCTCGTGGTGTTCGAGACTTCGGCGAGATGCTTGGGCGATGAGATCTTTCCAAGTCAGACCCTGCGAGATCATCTGGTAAATCTGGCCCCAGTCGGGAATGCCGCCAATGTTACGATCATCGATCCAGACATCAGCCTTGATCTTACGCGAAAAATGGTTGTTCCATTCTACTTTCTCCTCAGGATAGTCCTTGTTGACTGCATAGAACTCTATACCGCGCTCACGGCACCAGTTGATGGCATCTTCAAGTAGTTGTCCTTCACGTACGCTCCAGAGAATCAGACGATGCTGGTCCTTGATGAGCATGCGTAGGGTTTCGGTGGCGAAGGGTAGTTCCTCACCAATTTCGGGATATTTGTGCTCTACGATTGTTCCGTCAAAATCTACTGCAATAGTCATAGATTCATATTATTAATTCAAAAAATCTGAAATGGAAAATGGAAAATTGAAAATGGAGAATTATTCTTTTGGGTTGTCTCCTTTGGCTGTTCTTATACTCGATATGAGTATTGCGATGATTTCTGTTATATCAGGATAGATAGAATCAAATAGTTCTAAGGAGAGATACCTAGTCCTTTTTAATAGACGTAGCCAATAGGCAGTTTCATCTGCTTCTTTTAATGCAATATTAAGTTTGCTTATGAAATCACTTTTGCTTTGAGCATTTTCGCTCTCAGCAACGTTTGCTCCAACACTGGTACCACTGCGGAAAATTTGCCTTGCTATGATGTGTTCATCCCTTTCATTTTCGAGATAAAGAGAGAGATTGATAATCCTAACAGCAAAATCTTCTGATTTCTGAGCAATAATATTCGCCATTAATAATTTTCAATTTTCAATTATCCATTTTCCATTTCAAGCGATAGGCCGAGACCTATCGCTTGATGGATGTATCGTTCTTGTCGCCATAGCTGCTCTTGGCATAGCTGCCATAAGAATAGCTGCCATAACTGCCATATGCACCGTAGCTATACTTGCCATACTTACCATAGCTGTACTTGCCGTAGCGACCATAGCGGCCGTAGCGACCATACTTGCCGTAGCCATAGTAGTAGCCGTACTTCTTCTTCGACATGTCGATACCGTTGAGGACGATGGACATCTTCGGCAGTTTCTTGTCGGCATCGAGCGAGTTGATGAGGTTGAAGCTCTCCTTCGGTGTATAGTCGGCACGACACATGTAGACGGTGGCGTCGGCGACACGACCAATCTGCAGTGTATCGGTAACCAGACCGACAGGAGCGGAGTCGATGAGGATGTAGTCGTAGTTCTCACGCAGATGCTCGAAGATAACCTCCAATGATGTGCGGGCGATGAGCTCGGTGGGGTTGGGAGGAATCGGACCGGCGAGCAGCAGGTCGAGGTTGTTGTTGATGCCAGAAGGCAGCACCTGGGCCTGAATCTGTTCCCAAGTGGGGTTGTCGTGTGTGAGCAACGGCGTGACACCATGCTTGTGGTCGTCGATTTCGAAGAGCTCAGCAAGTCGCGGCTTACGAATGTCGAGACCGACGAGGATGACTTTCTTGCCCAGCAGTGCGAAGCTTACCGCCAGGTTGGCGGCGTTGAACGTCTTACCTTCACCCGAAGTACTGGAAGTGAACAGGATGACCTTCTCGTTCTCAGCCAACATGAACTGAACATTGGTACGCATGGCACGGAAGATTTCCTCCATTTGGTTGTTCTTATTTTCATGAACCACGATGTCGGCCTTCGTTTTAGCGGTTTCACTTGCCACAGCCACATCAGCGAGGATGGGGAGCTTCGTGAGACGTGCCACATCATCATGACCTTCAATCTTATAGCGGAAGAAGGACATGAGGAAGAGAATCAAGGCGGGGATGGCCAGACCAAGCAGCAAAGCGATGAGCATAATCATCGAGGACTTCGGGCTTACTTTACCGGCAGCTGTAGGCTCATCGATGAGGCGGCCCTTGTCGGCGGTAGCAGCGAGTGAGATGGAGTTCTCTTCACGCTTCTGCAGCAGCATCAGGTAAAGACCCGACTTTACGTCCTGCTGACGACCAATCTGAGTAAGCATGCGCTCCTGCTCGGGAGTTGCACCAACCTGTGCGCTGTACTTGTTGAATTGCTGAGCAATGGAGTTGCGCTGGATCTCGTAGTTCCTACGTGTCTGGTTGAGCGAACTCTGGATGCTGGCCTGCAACTCATCGAGCTGAGCTGTGAGCGGGGTCACCGTGGGGCTGTTCTCAGAAGCAGAGCGGAGCAGACGGTTGCGCTCGAGTGCCAGTTCATTGTAACGGTTGATCATCTGCTGTGTACCAGCATCGGCGAGACCCACGTTGGAAGGCAAGGTCTTGTAGGTGCCGGCTGTAGAATTCATCTCCTCGTTGAGACTATTGATGAGTGCGACCTGAGTGTTGGCTTCAGCCAGTTTTTGGTCGTAAACACTCTGGTTATTCACTGCTTGTCCAGCATTCATCTTCAGCTCCACCATGTTATGAGCACGCTTATAGGCCTCGAGCTGACCCTCGGTATTGCCAAGCTCAGCATTGATCTTCTCCAGACGAGAGTTGATGAAGGCCTCGGTACGCACGGCAACCTCATTCTTGTCTTCGTTGGCCTGGCGGTTGTAGCAGACGATGAGCTGCTTCAGGTAGTCGACAGCGCGCTGTGGGATTTCATCGTTCAGTACTAGCTGTGCGATAGTGGTCGTCTTAGACGACTGACCAACCGACAGAGAGCCAGCATACTTATAGGATGCTACTTTCGGTGAACGAATGGTGACCAGCAGCGTGGTACCCGGCTTCACGGGCTCCGTGGTATTGGAGGTGAAGGTGAGTGTTCCCTCACTGGTGGAGAGGGATGCCGGAAGTTTGGCAATGGTCTTATCGATGGCACCAGCCAGACCGACCGTTCCCGTCACATGGTAGCTGTTATCTTCGCAGAGAATCTGCAGGTTGATAGGTGCAGCCAGCTTCTCCAGATGGGCAGGATCTAAGTCGACAGTAATGGGCTGATTCTTGTAGAGCAGCGTCTCCTTTACTCTACCTTGTGTGCGATAGGTGGTATAAAGCTTTAGGTCGCGCACAGCCTGCTCGGCGATGGAACGCGACTTTAGGATTTCCATCTCGTTGTCGATACCGGCAGAGTTGGTGATGGTACCCAGTGTGGCAGCATTCATGATGCTGTTACGGCCGCGGCTGCTGTTGTCTTCGTCCTTAATCAGCATCTTGGCATAAGCCTGATACACAGGAGTTTTGTAACGCAGATAGATGGCTGCGAGTCCCAAACAGATGATGAGTGAGAGCACGAACCATTTCCAGTTGAGAATGAGCGTTGTGTAGATGGTTTGGAAATCGAATGTTGATTTCTCTTCCAGTTCCAAAGCATTCTCAGTGCTTAAGTTTTTGTTTTCTTCCATTTCTTATTTCTAAAAATATTAATTGTTTTCGGAATATATAAAAAGGTGTGGGTATTACTTGGCTAATTGAAGGAGATACTGCCCATAGGCATTCTTCTCCATCGGCTTGGCGATTTCGCGTAGTTTCTCCTTCGTTATCCAACCCTGCAGGAGTGCAATCTCTTCCAGACAGGCAATCTTCAGACCCTGACGTTTCTCGATGACTTCGATGAACGTGCTGGCCTCGCTTAGACTGTCGTGGGTGCCGGTGTCGAGCCAGGCAAAGCCGCGCTGTAGCTTCTTCACTTTCAAATCACCGCGCTTCAGGTATTCCTGGTTGACGGTTGTAATCTCGAGTTCGCCACGGGCACTGGGTTTGATGTTCTTTGCAATCTCAACAACGCTGTTAGGATAGAAATACAAACCTACGACAGCATAGTTGCTCTTCGGCTGCTTGGGCTTCTCCTCAATGCTCAGGCAATTGCCCTCGGCATCAATCTCGGCCACGCCATAACGTTCGGGGTCGTTCACATAATAGCCGAAGACGGATGCTTTACCATGCTGTTCGGCATCGACGACGCTCTCGCGCAGTAGTTCGGTGAAACCTACACCGTGGAAAATGTTGTCGCCCAACACCAGACAGGCACAGTCGTCGCCGATGAATTCTTCGCCAATGATGAATGCCTGGGCCAGTCCATCTGGACTCGGCTGCTCAGCGTATTCAAAGTGTACACCGAAGTCGCTGCCGTCGCCAAGTAGACGACGGAAACCCGGCAGGTCGTGGGGGGTGGAGATAATCAGTATCTCGCGGATGCCTGCCTGCATGAGAGCCGAGATGGGATAGTAGATCATCGGCTTGTCGAAGATGGGAATCAGCTGCTTGCTGATACCTTTCGTGATGGGGTAGAGGCGCGTGCCTGAACCGCCTGCTAAAACAATACCTTTCATTGTAATGGCAGTTAAAAAATAGTGAATATTGGTGCTTTTGACATGTTGCAAAGATGCCTGGCAACCAACGTTGTTTTATAAAACGGTGCAAAGTTACTAAAAAAACATGGTTGCGGCAAGCGATTTTAGCTACTTTTTTTTGTTATTTGCTCAGATTGTTGTAATTTTGCATGCCGTTCAGTAGATTCTGAGGCATAAAACACGTAAAATAATTTGTCAAAACATTATGGGATTTTTATCAAAACTATTCGGAAAGAAACAAGATGAGAAGAAGACCGGTGGCATTGAAGACTATATGATGCTCGTTAGAGTATACTTTCAATCGGCAATTGCTTCTCAATTGGGTATCAATAATTTAGCAATGCTCCCTGACCTTCGCATGTTTAAGGCTACGCTGAAGGTGCCTACACAGAATAATAAACTTGGTGTAGGAGAAAAAGCATTCTGCAAGAAGATGATGAAAGAAGTTTACAATGTTGACGATGGCTTCTTCAAGGAGATCGATCAGAGCGTTCGTAAAAACTGCAACAAGTTGCAAGATGCCCAGACTTATCTCGTTCAGTTCCAAGGCTTTTCGCAGGATTTGATGATGCTCATGGGTAACCTCATGAAGTTCAAACTGCGTCTGCCTTCATTCTTCAAGAGCGCCATCTACCAGATGACGGAGAAGACCGTAAACGACATCTTCAACAAAAACGACTATAAGGATGCCGGTGTGATGAAGACTGTTGTTGCCATCCGCCAGTATGACAAGCGTCTTGGCTTCTCGCAGAAATGGGTAACAGACTTCGTCTATCAAGTGGTGATGTTGGCCAAGAAGGAACCCAAGAAGAAGGAAGAAAATGCTTAAAGAATTGCTTTAATGCAAGTCCATAAGTAAAAAAAGTTACAAATTATTTGTGCAATTCAATAAAAACAATTAATTTTGTAACCAAATTGTAGACGTATGGAAGCAAACGAGAAGACTTTAACGCTTTTCACTACCCGCATCAGACAGCTGATTCTCCAGTTTAAAGACATGAAGAAGGAGAACGCTGACCTCTATGCGATGGTAGATGAGCGCGATGCTCGCATCAGCGAACTCGAGGCGAAACTCGCGCAGGCCCAGAACGACTACAATAGCCTGAAGACGGCCAGGATGATTGAGATTTCAGACGGTGACCTTGAAGGTGCCCAGAAACGATTGGCCAAGCTCATCAAGGATGTGAACAAATGTATCACGCTACTGAGTGAAAAGTAAAACAGAGCGACGATGGCTGAAGAAAACGACAAGCAGAAAACGACCAGGCAAGACGACAGCAAATTGAATATAACGTTGCACTTGTATGATACCGACATGGCGGTGAAGGTTTACCGCGATGAGGAAGAGTATTATCGCAATGCAGCCAAGCTAATCTCGGATGTGATGAACACCTACGCTAGCCTCCTCAGGGGCAAGCGTAGTGAGAAACAGATCCTCTATGCTGCCATGCTCGACATTGCGCTTCGCTACCAGAAGGAGGCAAAGCGCAATGACACAGCGCCTATCAGCGATATTCTCGGGAAGTTGACTTCAGAAATCGAAGAAGCTCTGAAGTGAGAATATTTTTAACAACTATAAATTTAGAATGATTGTACTATTGATTACAGCCGCGGTAGCCCTCGTCTTAGGGGGACTCATCGGCTATGCTCTTTTCCGTTATGTCATCAAGGGAAAGTATAATGAAATGATTGCAGCCGCCGACAAAGAGGCTGAAGTGATTAAAGAGAAGAAACTGCTGGAAGTGAAGGAGAAATTCCTGAACAAGAAGAGTGAACTCGAGAAAGAGGTTCAGCAGCGCAACCAGCGCATCCAGCAGAGTGAGAACAAACTGAAGCAGCGTGAGATTTCGCTCAATCAGCGTCAGGAAGAGCTGGGTCGCCGCCGTCAGGAGGTGGAGCAAGGTCAGCAGCGCATTGATAACGAGAAGAAACTGCTGGCTATCAAGCAGGAGGAACTGGAGAAAATGCAGAGCCAGGAGCGTGCCAAGCTTGAGGAACTCTCTGGCCTGAGTGCTGAGGAAGCCAAGAGCCGTCTGGTGGAAAGCCTGAAGGACGAGGCTCGTACCGATGCAGCCAGCTATATCAACGAGATCATCGATGAGGCGAAGCTCAATGCCAACGCTCAAGCTAAGAAGATTGTGATTCAGACTATTCAGCGTGTGGCTACTGAGACTGCCATCGAGAACAGCGTATCTGTGTTCCATATTGATAATGACGACATCAAAGGCCGCGTCATAGGTCGTGAGGGTCGTAACATTCGAGCTTTGGAGGCAGCTTGTGGCGTGGAAATCGTCGTTGATGATACTCCTGAGGCCATCGTTATCTCAGCCTTCGACCCCGTGCGTCGCGAGGTGTGCCGTCTGGCCTTGCACCAGCTGGTCAGTGACGGTCGCATCCATCCTGCACGCATCGAGGAGGTTGTTGCCAAGGTGAAGAAGCAGCTCGATAACGAGATTGTGGAAACTGGAAAGCGCACGGCAATCGACTTGGGTATTCATGGTTTGCATCCCGAATTGATCCGCATCGTGGGTAAGATGAAGTATCGCTCCAGCTACGGCCAGAACCTGTTGCAGCACGCCCGCGAGACTGCGAACCTGTGTGCTGTGATGGCTGCCGAGCTCGGACTGAACCCGAAGAAGGCTAAGCGTGCCGGACTGTTGCACGATATAGGTAAGGTGCCTGATGAGGATACAGAAGATCCGCACGCTATCTATGGTGCAAAGATTGCAGAGAAGTTCAAGGAGAAACCCGACATCTGCAATGCCATCGGTGCTCACCACGACGAGATGGAGATGCAGACGCTGCTGGCTCCGATTGTGCAGGTCTGCGACGCCATCAGTGGTGCCCGTCCTGGTGCACGCCGTGAAATCGTTGAGGCTTACATCAAGCGTCTGAACGACCTCGAGGCTATTGCCATGAGCTATCCCGGTGTAACGAAGACCTATGCCATCCAGGCAGGTCGCGAGTTGCGCGTCATCGTTGGTGCCGACAAGATGAGTGATGCCGAGACCGAGGCTCTGAGCGGCGAGATCGCCACGAAGATTCAGAATGAGATGACGTACCCCGGACAGGTGAAGATCACCGTGATTCGTGAGACGCGCTCGGTAGCTTATGCAAAGTAAGCCAAGCTGAAGGCTTTGGCTTTAGGACTTAAAGAGCTTAAAGGGAAGAAAAGGGGAGAAAAGGGACAAATGCTTTACTGAAAGTATACTCTGACAGCAAAAGCTATTGTCCCTTTTCTCCCCTTTTCTTCCCTCTATACTCTTTTCTCCCCTTTTAATTAATACTCTGGGAAGTCGGTCTTCTGTGCCTTGATGGCCATAGTTTCCATTTCGATAAGCCAGCCAGGGCGGCATACCTTCGCATTCACAATCACCCAAGGTTTGTCGGGGAAGCGTTCCTCAAACAGCCGGCGTACGACCTCGTAGTCGGCTGGGTCACGCAGATAGACTATCATCTGAGCGGCATCGTCGTAGGTGCAGCCAGCTTCTTTCAGCAAGGTCTCTATGTTCTCCCACATGCGGTAGCACTGGGCTACGACGTCGCCGTGGTGCATGATCTCACCCTTGTTGTTGATGCTGGCGGTGCCGGAAACGTAGACGTGGCGGCGGTCGCCGTAGTCGATATACGTTCCGCGCTCAAACGACACACCATAGTCGCTCGTGCGATTGAGGTGGGTAGGGGCATAGAGGTAGTGAATCTGCTCTTTCTGGATTCCGGCGATGGCATAAGCATCCATCTGCGAAAGCACCTGCGCGTCGGCCTGGCGTCCACCGATGCCTGTGCTGGCAATGAAATGTGTGCGGTCGGTGAGGTTCTGTGTGATGAACACCTCGTTGCGTGCCTTCACAACACCATTGTAGTTCAGGTCTACATCGTTCACGAAGAACCACGTGCGGATGCAGTTGTCCGCCAGCGAACAACCTTCGCCGATAAGTTGCATCACGTAGTCGTTGAGCAGGATGCGCGTCTGGCGTTCAGAGTCCTTGGCGTAGTTGCTGGCCGAGGCGAGCCAGAGGTGGCGGAAGTTGCCATGACTTGCCTCATATAGTCCACTTGAGAGTGCCCGTGTCTTCATGCCAGTGGCGAGATAAGCCCACAAAGCAATCTTCGTGCCGTTGAGTGGTGCCTGTTGGATGATGCTCATCGCTCCCTCGGGAGCCTCCATCTCGTAGTTCATCAGCTCGTCGGCCTGATTGCTGGCATCGCTCAGGAAGAACCGTTTGAAGACAACGCTAGCGCCTGCCATTGCATCTTTCTTCACTTGTGCAAAGGCATCGAGGAGTGTTTCCAGTTGTTGTTTGTAGGTGAGCAGCGGGTTGGTGAGGCTGATCACCACTTGATACTCTGTCACTTCAGTCCCATTGTCGAAGCAATAGATTTTAGCGACAGCATGTTCAAAAGTAATACAATTATTCATTTAATTTTCTATTTGCCTGCAAAGATACAATTTTCTTCTCATTAAAAAAAATATCAACAAAACTTTCTTATCTTATCCTGTTGTTTTTCTTTCATACAAACCTTTTCAGGCGTAGCTGTGCATGCCGCCGAGGAAATAGTTGACACCGAAATAGGTCATGAGGATGGTGAGGAAAGCTAACACCATGTAGATGTGGTAGGCGAGGGGTCGGCGGAAGATGGGCAACGACTGTGTGTGGACGACTACGGCATAGACCATGAAGGTGATGAGCGCCCATGTTTCCTTTGGGTCCCAACTCCAGTAGTTTCCCCACGACACATTAGCCCAGATGGCTCCGATGAAGATGCCGAGGCCCATCGTGGTAAGGGCGGGGTAGAGGAAGATGCGCGAGAGCACGGCTAGTGATTCCATCTGCGTGGCGATGGAGGTTTTCTCTCGGTGGCCTCTCAGCTTGCTGATTCCTTTGAGCAGGAGTGCTACGATGCCGCAGATGAAGGTAAGGCTGACAAGGGCGTACGACATCATGATAATGCTGACGTGGAGCGACAGCAGTGGCGAGTTCAGGACGGGCATCATGTGGGTGATTTGCGGGTCCATCTGCGAAATGTGACTGACCAACAGGAAGAAGCCAGAAAGTAGAAATCCGAAGGTGAGAATGAGAGTTGAGAGTTGAGAGTTGAGAGTTGAGAGTCTTGTGTTGAGAGTGAGGGTGATGGCCATCACGAACCAGGCGGTGATGAGCATAGTCTCATAGCCGTTGGACATAGGGATGGTACCCTTCACTATCCAGCGCAGGGCAATGCAAAAGGTGAGGGCAAGGAAGGAAATGAGAAGCAGAATGTTGCCTGTTGTCTCCCATTTCTTAGAAAACTGCTTCTGACGTGTCATCATCCAGATACAGCAGAATAATGCGAGAAATCCCAAGGTGAGATTGAACATAAAGAGGATGGTGGCAAAGGGGATGTGATTGTAGAGATGTTCAGCCTTATCCTTGGTGGCAGTGGGCAGCGAGGCTGCTCCGTGTTTCTGCTGATAGTCGCTAATGGTCTTGATAATCTGTCCGAAATGAGCATAGTTGCCACTGAGTGCGTCCTGATAGAGGTTGTTGAAGACGGTCGTGATGTAGGCCGAATCGGCAGGGCTGATGCCAGCAGGCAAGGCTTCGGTGGGTGCTATCCACGAAGACGCGTTGGCGGGGAATAGTTTCAATGGCGTGCCACGACGCAGGTCCATAACCAGCGATAGCTTCTCGTCGATCTGGGCTGCCTGCTTATGGAATCCGTCCTGCTGACCATTGTAGTATTCCTTCTGATACGGGCCGATGATGTAGCCACCCATGGCCTCGTTGAAGAAAAAGTCGACTGAACAATATGCCGGCAGGTCGAGTTGGCTCTTCAGGTCGCCACGTTTGATTTTTACAATGGGTTCCTTGCTCCACTCGTCGCCCCAGAAGATGAATCCCAGCAGCACCTGCGTAGCACTGTAGGAACCATAGTGTCGTTTGCCGTAGAGTTTCTTGGTGAAGTCGAGTGCATAAGTTTCTACGGGACAGATGCGATTGTTGTAGAGGATGTGCAATCGGGCGAAGGCATCTGCTTGCTCGCGAGGCAGGGTGGGCGCCCCTGCGCGGCAAGTGAAAAGTGAACAATGAAAAATGAGAATAAGGAGGACGGCGTGCTGCAGGAGGGGTGAGCGCAACAGGTGGCGGAAGGTGCCGCGAGGATCAATGAGCATGTAGACGAGCGAGAAAAAGAGTAGGGCATAGCCTACGTATGTGACGGGAATGCCCCAAGGGTCTGCATTCATGGCGAGTACACTGCCGCGTTGGTCTTCATCGTAGCTGCTCTGGTAGAGGCGGTAGCCACGGTGTGAGAAGATGTTGTTCATGGACACACGGGCCTCAGTCTGCTGCTGGCCTTCGACGATGGTAAAGTGTGTTTCGTAGTCAGCAACAGCCTGAGTGCCCTCGTGGTAGATGATGTTAAAGTTGTCGAGACGCAGTTGGAATGGCAAGTGAGCCACGCGCATGCCCGTCTCGGTTGAGGCTTCGTAGTATTCGTCGGTGGTCTCACCCATTCGCAGGTGGATAACGCCTTGCTTCGATGTGAGATGGGTGAGCAACGCTCCGGCGAGAATCAGCACAAACGAAGCATGAAGAAGGAGTATCGGCCATCGACGCATGCGCCGCTTTACCATCCAAGCCACGCCGAAAGCTGCCAATAGTGCCCACAGCAGCGAGAACCACCAGGCTCCATAGATGTGCTGAAGTGCAAAGTCTCGTCCGTGGCTGTGTTCTACGAATGTGGCCCCTCCGAGTACAATGACAATTAGAGCGTAGAGGGCAATGATAATCTTCTTCATGTTTCGCTTGTGTTTCCGCAATAATGCGGAATGCTTAGATCGACTCGATGAACCTTATGACGGCATCGCGGTCGGCCTTCGAGAGATGATAGAACTTCACAGTGCTCGCGTAAGCATCCGACTGTTTTGAGTAACCATGCCACATGATGGCTTCGAGCACAGTACGTGCACGACAGTCATGCAGACGGTCGTCGGCACCGGTGAGTTGGCGGCTCAGGCCACGGCCCCAAAGCGGAGTGGTGCGGCACCATCCGGTGCGGATGTCGTTAACCATGAACAGGCGATGCTGCACCATGTCGGTGTAAGGCCAGATGGTCTGGTTCGGATACTTCGGCAACAACTTCGTGTAGTCGCCGTCCTTGGCCAGTCCGTTGGCATCGGCATACGCCTTCACGCTGGCATCCACCCACATGTTGTCCTTTCCAGTCTTCCATGATGGGCGATGGCACTGGGCACAACCCATCTCGGTGAACAGTTGCTTACCACGCTTCACCTCCGGATCGTTCAGGTTGCGGGCGGCAGGCACGGCTAGACCACGGTGCCACACCATGAACTGATAGTACTGCTTGTCTGTCATCTCTTCCTGGCCGTTGTAGGGAGCGCCCTTGAAAAGATACTTGTCAAAAGTCTCCTTCTTGGCGATGGACGAGCAGCTCAGAATTTCGTTGACGCGATTGCTGATGCCCTCGTTGGTACCATCGGCGAAGTAAGGATGCAGGATGCTCGTCTCGGAAGAGCCGTGACGCTTGATGTAGTCGACGACCTCGCTGTCCTCGCTCTGAGCTTTTGCCCAAGCGGGCGTGGTGTAGAGCCAGTGGCGGTCGCTGCGCGTGACATTGGTGATGTTCCAGATGGCATTGGCACCGGCACCGTCTTGTAGTGTGCCACGTGTCATGGCATAGGTGAAGCGTTTTAGCGGACCATGGCTGCCGTGGAACGAACCTGTGTCGTTGTAGGGTGCAGCATAGTATGCGCTGGTCTTGAAGGCATTGGCCTCTTTGTCCCACATGGCAGGGTTCAAATCAACGTAAGGAGCCTCGGCACGCCACTGAGCCTCAATGTCGTCATCGTCGAGTGCATCGAGTAGTCCTGTGCCATAGAGGCCGATGGTCGACTCCAGGCGTACATCGTATTCAGTGGGCTTCGGGTTGGTATTGAAAGCCGTTTGCGGAATGGTCACCACAGGATAGATAAGCGAGTACTTCTCGCCATCAGCAAACTGCATGGGCAGTCCACTCTCCATCTCTTTCACCTCTGGCCACTCAATCTTGATCTGCGTCTCGTCAATGGGAGCCTTGAAAGGCGACATGGCTTGTGTCTGCGGCATGCCCGTAACCTCGCTGATGTAGGCGTTGTTCGACGGGTGATAGACCACGAGCAGATAACCATTGCCAATCTGATTGGCGCGGTATTCGGTTTGGCGCTTGCCATGGCCGTAGCTCGGATGGCAGGCAATACAGCTGTTGCGCACCCATGCCGGGCCAAGGCCCTTGCGTGGATTCTGTTCGAAGGTGTAGAGATGTTCGAAGAAGTCCTCACCAGTATTGAAGTCTTCCTCCATGCCGGCAATGTTAACAACTGCGGGCGTTGCTGCCGAATAGCTGGCTTTCTCAGTGGTGCCGAGCTGTCCACCTGGATACCACTCGTCGGCCGAGAACACGTCGTTGGCCTTGCCGAAGGCTTCAGTTTCCGGCACGAGGGGGCCGAGGTCGATGTCATCGTCATCATGACATGCCGTTAGTAGCGGCATCGATAGCAGTCCTAAGAATGCTAATTTGGTAATGTTTTTCATTTTCAATGATCAATTATTAATTTACTATCAATTACTCCCAGTCCTCATCGTCCTCGAAGGCGATGTTCCAGATGGTAGAGCAGTACTTCACAAACGGAGCAGGCATCTGGCCGATGCGTGTGATAGCGTTCTGGAAAGCGTTCACCACATTGGTATTTGTTGCACTCTGGCCCACGCTGGTGAAGAATCCGCTGAAGCTGTTGCTGGCGGCGGTACCGTTTGTAGAGCCATACCACACATTGCGGATGGAGCGGATGTTATCCTGGAAGTCGGTGATAGAGTTGTAGCTATAGGGCGACTCCACATAGCTGATGTCACCAGCCGAGAAGGGGTTGGCAATCTTGGCAGTTCCCACCTCTGTGGCGATGGCCACACACGATCCCTCGTCGTCGGAGAGCACCTGTGCAATGGCGGCCTTCAACGTGGGGAAGGTGCTCTTGGCGTTCACACCGGCAGAGGTGAGGTTCTCACCATACGACAGTCCATTTTCTGTCTTGTACTCCAGTCCGGCAGCCTTTACGGCAGCCATGCGGCTGGCATTCTTGGCAGTCTCGCCTTCCCATGCTACCTGCAGCTGGAAGCAGCGCTCCTTCAGCAGTTTGCAAATGGTCTGCGCGTAAGCCAGTTCCTTGGCACCGCTCACGCCTGTGAAATTCTTATACGTGTCGTTCGTCTGCAGCTCGGCAACCTTTCGTGGCTGTCCGTTGCGGAAGAGGATGAACTCCAGTGCGTGGAAACCCAGGATGGTGGCATCTTCCAACATCTCATCGTTCATGCCATTGTTGAAGTAGTTCAGCAGCAGGGCACGGTTCAGCGGCCACGAGTCGATGGTCGGGTCTACGTCGAAATCAGAGGCGGCACCCATGAGGAAAGCTTCCGAGCGCTCCCAGTTTTCACGAGCGTCTTTGAAATCGTCGCAAGCCTTGTTAATCTGGCTCTGCGTGATGTTGCTAACGGTGAGACCGTTGAGGGTTTTCTCGAGGTCCTCCACGTCATCGGCCAGGTCGGTATAGGTGGGAACGATGACATTGTTCACGAGAGTTGTCAGTACGTTGCGTAGGTAAGTCTCCTGCTCGCTGGTAAGCGTAGCCTTCGCGATGATGCTGTTGGCAGCTTCAAATTCCGAAACCACGCTGGAACAGGCATCAATGGCCTGATTGCCATATGTGCGGTCCTTGTACTGGTCCTCGGTAGGATCGTCGTTGTTGTCGTCATCGCAGGCCGTGAAACCTGTCGTGAGCGTGCAGGCTGCTGCAAAGAGCAGCGCGTACTTGAAAATTTTCTTCATAGTCTTTTTTTCTTAATTTTATGATAAAGTATGTGTAATCGTTGTTTTATCTGAAGAAACCCTCATATGCAATGCCAATGCTTACGGCAGGTTCGTTGTTATAGAGATTCTTCAGGAATCGCTGTGAATATTCCGCCTTTACCACGATTTGCGGCAGTGGGTAGTAGTTCACGCCCACGGCCATGCGCTTCACGGCAGTGTAGTCGTAGGGAGTGTTCTTGGTCTGTGAGGCGTAGGGGTCGTACATCTCGTAGCGGCCGAACACATACATCTTTTTATCTTGCGCGCGCAGGCGCTCGAACTGGGAGAACACGTTGTAGCCTGCTTCAATGCCGATGGCATAGGCATTCTTCGAGACGAAGGCCGTGTGCTTGAAGGGCGACTTCGAGTTCAGACGGTTGTAGACGTACTTCAGCTGTGAGGCATCGCTCAGGTAGCCATAGTCGGCCTGTCCGCGTACAATCCAGTTGTGGGCGTTGTAGCTGAAGTCGAACGAGCCTATCACCACACGTCCTTTGTATTCCGCATCCACGCCGTTGGCATTGCGAGGATAGCTGTTACCGATGCTATGACCATAGTAGCCGCTGATGGCCATGCGCAGGCCGGGTACTGAGTAGTTGTCCACTCGTGCTGCAATGCCGTATTTGTTGGCAACATCATATTCCATGGGCGACTTGTGGCCTTTGTGAATCCACCCAGTATTCGTGAACTGGTCGGCATTTAAGCCCGCCACCAGCTGAGCCTCGTAGCGGAAGTCGCCCGAGCGTCCCCAGAACGATACGCCCGTCTGATGCCACGTGCTCGGCAAGATGGTGTTCTCGCCTTCAGGACGGTAAGCCGTGAAGAAGTTCAACGGCTCGTGGTGGGCGTTGTTCAAGCCTACCGGCACCACGATGTGTCCGGCGCGGATGTTAGCAAAGCGGCCGAACGACTTCTGAATCCAAAACTGCTCCAGCTCTACTTCGCCGCCTTTCTCCGTTTCCTGTTCCCATTCGCCGCCTTCCTCGTCTTCCTTCTCGTAGGCGATGCCAGTGCCGCCGTGTTCGAATTCTATCTCCGTGCCCATCGTCCAGCCTTTGCCGAAGTCGTAGCCCATGTAGACAACCACATGCGGAATGTCGAACTTCCCGTGCGACGGGTCGTCCTTGTGCTGTTCGGGTTGCGAGTAGCGGCTCACGTGGTCGCTGTAGAAGTTGCGGCTGAAAGCCACCTCGCCATAGCCACCCACGCTTAGTCGGTTGCCGCGGGCATGACTCATTACACTGTCGCCAGCATTCACCTGTGCACTCATCTGCATACATGCTGCCAAGGCTGCGGCAGCCATCCATAGTTTCTTGTTATTCATCCTCATTGATGTGATTAATGATGATCGTTTTTTCCGTTTCGAGCGCAAAATTACGATAAACACAGCGTTTGCGCAATACCTAAAAATGGTGGTTTCCCTCCTGAATACCCATATTTGGGGATGGTGTTATGATGAGTGAAAATGGCAGAATATTGAAAATACCTAATAGTGATGATTGCATATCTCAAAGTTTTTTTGTTATTTTGCAGCCATGAAGAATCAGAAAATGTATGAGGCGGACGATAAACTCATCTCCATCATCCGCGACAATTATAACATTTTGCAGAGTCTTGGGTCGTTCGGCATCAACCTGGGCTTTGGCGACAAAACCGTGCGCGAGGTGTGCGAAGACGAGGGTGTAGACACCTATACCTTTCTGGCTGTAGTGAACTTCACCATCAACGGCTATCGCGACTCCGACGATGCCGACCGCCTGTCCGTACACACCCTTATGAAGTACCTGCGGGCATCTCATGATTACTATCTCGGATTCCAGCTTCCCTTCATCCGTCGTGAGCTCGCCGACGCCCTCGACCCCGACAACTCGCTGGCAGCCCTCATCCTGAAGCTCTACGACGAGTATGCTCGCCAGATACAGCAGCACATGAAGTACGAGGAGCGAATGGTGTTCCCCTATGTCGAGAGCCTCCTCATGGGACGTGCCACCCCCGGCTACGACATCGAGACCTTCTCGAAGCATCACGGCCAGACCGATCAGAAACTGCGTGAGCTGAAGCAGATTATCATTAAATACCTGCCTGGCGACCCCTTGCGCAACAACCAACTCTCCGCCACCCTCTATGACATCTATAACAATGAGGAGTGGCTCGCACAGCACGCCGAGGTGGAAGACCATATCTTCATCCCCGCCATCAGACGACTTGAGCAGCGCTCCAAGCAGAGCGATGTGTCGGCAAAGATTTCCAGCATGATTAGTCAGGCGCCCACTAACAACGAGGCACTCAGCGACCGCGAGAAAGATGTCATCATCAGTGTTGTGCAGGGTATGTCGAACAAGGAGATTGCCGACCACCTGTGCATCTCGGTGAACACCGTCATTACCCATCGACGCAACATTGCTCGCAAGTTGCAGATACACTCTCCCGCCGGTCTTACCATCTATGCCATCGTCAACAACCTCGTTGACATCTCCAGCGTGAAGTTATAAAGAATATTCAACCCAATTCGGTTATTTGATAATTGTGTGTTGATGTAGGGACGCGGCGTGCCGCGTTATTGGATTTTGCTTTTCCTCTCCAATAACACGGCACGCCGCGTCCCTACATTTTATCGAGCAATGTCTTTGTTTTATGATTTCATTTTGTAAAAAAAAGTGATATTTATGCTTCTATTTGCATTTTTATTGCGTTTTTCTTTGTTCGTTCGAAACAATTTAGTACTTTTGCACCATGTTTTTCGGATGAAACGAGCCAAAAGTTCCCTTCATGCGGACATGCCAAGTTTTGTGGCTCCAATAGACGGAATGAAATTATACTCACATTATTTATTATTTAAATAGCAACAACATGAAGAAATTTACACTGTTCTTGGTGGCGGCATTGTTGATGACCGTCACAAGTATGGCGCAGAAACCCGCCGCGCGCGAGTTCTCGCCAAATCGTGTTGCAGCACTGGCACCGAGCCTGAAGGCTGATGCCAAGAAGATGCCGTCGCAGGCATCGCTGCAGAAACAAGTAGACCCTAGCCGTCTGCGTGCCGCACGTGCCGTGCTGGCTGGCAAGAGCCAGAAGGCAAAGGTGACCGAGCAGGCCTCGAAGGATTCGAAAGGCGTGCTGCGTGCTCCGAAGAAGACTATCACGGGTGACGAGGAGTTCATCACTGAGCAGCCTGAGGGACGTAAGCAGTACTATTCGCGTAGTGGTTCAGCCTACTACGTGTACATCTTCTACGTGATGAATACGTCCTATTCGGGTGCAGCCAGCACCGTGGTGTTCGGTGAGAACAACGAGGTGTACATTAAGAACATCATCTCGCAGTATGCTACAAACTCATGGCTGAAGGGCACCATCAACGGCAGCAAGATCACCATCGACTTCCCGCAGAAGGCTATGGAGCAGAGTGGTTCTGAGTACTACGTAGAGCTCCTCTCCTATGATGCCAATGAAGGATGGTTCAATCCTGCCGAGAAGCAGACACTTACGCTCAACTATAATGCCACCAACGGCACCATCAGCTGTCCCGCAGGTTCGGCTATTTCCACTGGCGACGAAATCATCGGACTCGTCGACGCTACCGAGGGATGGACAGGCTATGGCGACTTCGCTTTCAGCATGACTGAGATGAACGACGAACCCGTCACCGCTCCCGAGGGTCTCGAGACCAGCGACTTCGCCGTGGTGGCCGATGGCTTCCAGGGCA
>Ga0256404_1000048_pt1 | contig 250568 bp, 348 predicted proteins | sample RumenRJG_01DNA_FD_185990 | JGI IMG/M metagenome (GOLD analysis project Ga0256404, IMG submission 185990) | Bovine rumen microbial communities from Lethbridge, Alberta, Canada - RJG_01 | ecosystem: Host-associated > Mammals > Digestive system > Stomach > Rumen | place: Canada: Alberta...
TCAACAGATAGAGAATACTTATCTTTGTATCTCTATGAATCTTATCGCCAAAAGGTAGTTTTCCCAATGTCCGCTTCATAGCTCTTTTCCTCACTTTCTCTTATTATTAAATAGACTAATTTTTTTTTAGTATTTCTTCTTACTATACATATATTATAACCTAAAAAATATACTTTGTCAACATATAAAATAATATATTTTTTATAAATTTAGTTTTTTTAATAATAAAAGTTCTTTTTTTTCCTGTTAGCTATGTTTTCTTATTCTTGTAGAGATTACATTTGGATAATACTGCTCTCTTGGATAACACGATACTTCTGTTTTTTGAATACATTTTAGCTATCTAATTTTACTCTCATTACTAATACATATTGAAATAGAAAAAAAGCTAATTTGCAAAAAATTCTTCATATAATACACTATAATAATGATATAATAACATCACAATTGGCATATTCACTTCGTTCATAAGCTCAATTGATGATGTTCAATGTCCTTCCGCTATGCTCGGTCATTGGTAATAGTTATAATTTATTATTGTTGTTATTTATACTATACCAATAAAAGGGGGGAAATGTTTTTCCTTTTACTATAAGCATTTTTTCTATGTATCTATGTAAACTATGTCAAAGTTGTGTCACTTGTGTCAAACTTGTGTATAATGTATCGGAAATATGTCATTTATTCCCGAATAGTTGTTTACATTTTTTTTATCATTATACATTTTTTTCCTAATAATCTCTTATTAATATTTATTTATCTGTTACATCATTTAGTTCACTATTCATCGGCTACATCATTATTTTATTCCCTTATTCAATATTTCTTATTCTTATTCTTATTCTTATTCTTATTCTTATTCTTATTCTTATTCTTATTCTTATTCTTTGTTATTTATTATATAGCACCCCAATAATAGGGGGGAGATGTTTTCAATTTATTTGTTTTTAGGTGTTTGTGTGAGCTTTTGATTAATAAAAAAGTTGTAGAGGTTTTCATTCCCCTACAACCTTCTTTGTTGCTTCAATCACTTTATCTTTATATTTCACTACATCTGCTATAACGGCTTTCTCAAATCTTCAACAGCCTTTTCAGTCTTATTTATAATGCTTCTCATATATTCTTCCATATAGTTCCAATTAGGTTTGCCTGTGGCGGTTACAGGCACTTTGATAATAAGATTACGCACTCTATCAACACTAAACTTAAACCCAAGCCATCCAAACTCGGAACGCTTACTAAATATCAAAGCACAAATAAATTGAGCATTATATTTGTTTAGCGGGGTTGTTTCAAAAGGTGTCAATGTAGATACGATATTAGATGTTGAAAAGGGTTCTTCTTGATAAAATGCAGTCCCCATCAACGCTCCGTCTGATGCTACAGTAATACAACCGCCTTGATGGTCTGCAACATCAATTTTATCAGTAATACCATTATTGAAACCACTTGTTGTAATATAATTATAATCCCCAACGCCTAATTTATCTTTAGGTCTAAATGTTCCATACTCAACTTCAAAATAATCACCGATGCACATATCACCCCATTCACTAACATCAATTAGATGTTTTGTGTCATCGGCTCTTTTCAGATTTTCAAGGCTCTTTTCAGATTCTTCCATCACAGCTTTCATGTAGGATTCCATATAATCCCAGTCGGGCTGACCGTTAGGTGTTGTAGGAAGTTTAATGATAGTGTCAAAAACTTTTCCATTTTTAGGTTTATCTGTAAAATCATATTTTTTCTGTTCTTGCTGTAAAACAGAACAAATGAATAATCCGTTTAATTCATTTAAAAATTTAGAATAAAGAACTTCAACATCTGTAGAGACCACAATTGCGTTTTTATGATAAAAACAATCAAAACATTTGCCATTTGTCGATACAGTTATACAATTCCCATCAATAGCATCCTCATCACAATAATATGATACTCCATTGTTATAAGATGATGAGGTAATAAATTCTACATTTCCTTCAGATGTAGGTTTTTTTGAGTGTTTATTGATTTTAATAGGCGGGAACAAATCACCCACACGAAATTCTTTCCAAGTGTTTGTGTTAATCATCCTCACCACCGCCTATCTTGATACTAACACCCATATCATAAGATGATACTTCACTTGCATATAGAACAGCATTAAGAAGTTTCTCACCAAACGCTTTAGTATCAATACCTTTCTTAAAACATATATAATTCATAGCAGTTTTCTTGAAATCTTCCTCTGAAATCTCAAAAGGCTTTTCAGGCATCTGATATGACAAATGCTCATTCGGGTTTATCCATTGTGCTGTATTATGCTTGGTATCACGAAGTTTATTGATGCTGTCAATCCAATAATCTTCTATTTCTTTCCATTTGTTTTTTACATCTTGTCTACCTTGATTTTTAACTGTTTCAAGTCCATCGTTCTCAATATAACAACTGAAAATTTCTTGATTGTTTTGCGGCTGTCCTGTCTTGAAAACAAAAATTGAGGTAGTTACTCCAACGCCAAAGAATAATGGTTCGGGCAGTTTGATAATCTTTGTAAGTGTGTGGTTTGACAAAATACGCTTAATCTGCGTTTTTGAAGCCTTTTCGAGCTTCTTATCAGGTAGGATAAACGCACAGTCCGTACCCGCCTTGACCGAATCAAGAACATTCTCAACGATAGTCATACAACCATATTTGTTCTCATAAGGGGGGTTCATAAGAACCTTTGTAATAGGCTTTGACTTAATCCATTCACAGGCATATTGTGTACGCATATCAGTCTGTTCAATATTAGTCTTGCCGTCTTTATGGATAAGCATATTTGCACAAGCAAGCGCATAAATTTCTTTATCCCATTCTATACCGAATAAATGATTCTTACGAATATCCTTTGCCTTGTTTGTGTCATACCCACCCGCTTCACGCATCATATTGGACATACCTTTTACAAGGAACGCACCAGAGCCACAGGTAAAATCACCAAGATAATCATTAGGTGTAACCCCAATAAGGCGATACATAAAAGATGTAATATGTTCAGGAGTAAAGACCTGTCCCGCTTCGGATTTCTTCTTATATCTATTAAACTCGTTAAAGAAGATACCCATTACATCTTCACCACGCCATTCGTTAGAATTGATGCTATCAGATATGGTACAAACATCAGTAATAAAATCATCAATCGCTTTTTGATTTTCAGTAAAGTTCATTTCAATTTTGGTGTAGACATCTTCCAAAATATGCAGTTTAGCGTTTTGTCGCTTATCTTCTCCAAGCGATTTATTGATGGTGCTTAAAATTGCATTATGGAGCATAGAGAACTCTCTACCTTTAAGCCCTTCAAGCCTTGCTCCGTATCTTTCAGCAACCAACGCACAGGCGGTAAATATCATACGATGATACAGGTTCTTGATACCGAAATTAACATGAAGATTATTATTGATACTTCTTGTAGTATCGTAAATCTTTGATGTATTTATTCCCTGTTCATTTACTAACCCGATATAAAACTGTTTGTTCTGAAGTTCATTCGGAATATCAATCGGTTCATTGTTTAAGAATCCTCTTGCTTTATATCCGTTATGAAGAATACCAACAACTTTCTTATATCCATTAGCCATAAGAATAGTGCAATTCTTACGGATTTCATCAACACACATTTTAGTATCTAAATCAACATCACTATTTTTTGTTTCAAGAATAATGGCAACGGCATTTTTATTAGTAGGGATATACCAACCATCGGGCTTGTCCGCTACTCCTTTGAAACCAAGTTGATTAAAAGTGGTTATCTGACCTGTACCCTGCTGAACATTATCTTCAACAATATCGAAACCAAGAATGTGCTTATCATTATCTCTAACTTCATCTTCTGTCAAAAATTTTGGCACAATATTTAATCCTTCCATACAAAATTAGGCAGACTATATCCACCTTATATATATCATACCATAAATAGGGAAATGATGCAATACAAAATCATAATATATTATTTATTTCCGCAATTTAAATGGGTTATGTTTTCTGTTTTTTAAGTCCATTGTTTATTGTTATTCACTTGTTTTTATGAAATATTCCAAAAAAGCGCAAAAATGAGCATAGGATGTATAAATAACCATAAAATTAAAAATATCGCTCAAAAATGGCACTTTTAGCGTTTTTTACCTAATTTTATACCATATATTGTGGTTAATTGTTCTGTAAAACCACTATATATTGTGGTAGATTTTAATTTTCATTTTTCTCGATTTTTTGAAATTTCTGAATGTTGCTTTTTTAGCCGAATGTTATGTATCAAGTAAAGGAATAAATAGCCTTGCGAATATAGACCGTTCAAATATGCTCCACATTTTTCAAACACAATAAACAGATAGAATCACATTTTTCAAAGGTGTTTAAGGGTATAGAATCACATTTTTCCGAGATTTATATTATAAGCCGCGATAAAATGACTTGCTATACCATAAGTAGATAAGTCTGCACCATAATTGGATTCTAATGTTATTATGCTCTGCTTTAATTTATGTAGAGCGTTAAAAATATCTTCCATTTTATTGTCCAAACAAGATTGTTCTTCTGCTGTTGGAAATATTACTTCATTCATCAAAATATCTCTTATTGCTACTATAGCCTTTTCTGTTCTTTGCAGTTGTTCTTTATTCATACACTACTCCTTGTAATAAATAGCAACCAAATTAAGTTGCTTTTATAAGTAGCAACCATTTTTAGTTGCACTTTATATATTAGTATGTGGGGGATTGATTTTATGAACTTATAGTACCAACAATCAATAAAATATCAGTATTAATTATATTAATGTGGGTAATTGTTATGTCCGAATAGTATTTAGAATCGGCTATAACTAATCCCGAAACCCCATATCTTCCAAATCTATGTGACACTTCAAACCGTTGATAAAAGTCTGTATCAAACTTTACGGCATTTAATGTTGTTGTTAGTATCTCATTCTTTAACTGCGGGTATTCTCTTATTAAAAAGTCTTTAATTTCTGTTTCGTTATCCAATATAACAACAGGTGTTATATCTTCTTCAAGAATAGATACAAGCTCTGATGCTTTCATATTTATTATTCCTTATTATATAAAAAAAAGAATAGTGTATAATATTAAACTACACACTATTCTTTGATAGGTTGTAAAAAAGATGCGGGGCTGTTTTATTTTCCCCGCATCTGTAACTTTTAGTTAGCTATTTACTTTTCGTTCTTCTTACGGAACAGAATAGCACCACCACCGCCAACGATTGCGGCAACACCAACACCCATCAGGGCAACAGTCCCAGTTGCGGGAGTGCCAGGAGTGGTGGGGTCAATTGAAGGTGCAACAGTAGGTTCTGCGGGAGCTTCAGTAGGCTCAACAGGAGCTTCGGTTACTTCAGGAGTAGGAGTTACCTTTTCGATAGGAACTTCTGTCGTTACAGGCTCTTCAGTAGGCTCTACAGGCTCAACAGGAGCTTCGGTGGGTTCAACAGGCTCTTCAGTAGGCTCTACGGGTTCTACGGGAGCTTCGGTAGGTTCGACAGGCTCAACAGGGGCTTCGGTAGGCTCAACGCCATCAGCGGGGAGAACTTCACCCCTCCACGCAATAAGCTCCATAGCGGAATAACTTCCTGCGAACATTTCCTCAAACTGATAACCCTCGTGTGCTTCCACATAAACCCTTACCTCAATATCCATTCCTTCTGTCAGAACGGTTTCGGCATTCATTTGGTTTTGGGGGTTGCGCTCCCACACCTGTACTTCTGCCACATCACAATGCTCGTGAGTAAACATAACAGAATCCATAACCTCGGCAACAGTCATACCGTCAACTGGCGATGCGGAAAGCTCTGCGGAAAGTTCGGTGTAAGGAATAATAACATTATCCTTGCTGTCCTTTGTCGTAGCAGAAGCGAAAGCGGGAACTGCGAGAGCCGTCATCATAACGGCAACCATAATCATCGAAAAAATCTTTCTAATCATTGTTTTGTCTCCTTTTTATTTAAAAAGTTTATTTTTGATGTATTCTCCTCAAATGGAGAATTTTTCATCATCAGATATAGTATAACATATTTTAAATTACAATGTCAATACTTTTTTTATAAAATTTAAAATATATTATTTACCCATTCTTTATCATATACTTATCAAGAACATCAGCAACAGTAGACCTAATATAATATCTATAAAAAGAAGCATTAACATTTCTTCTTATATCATTAGTAATTCCATTGTTGTCAAGTTCTTCACAATCCTTACAACCTATCATGTGCAGTTCAATGATATTTAATTCATCATTCTTTAAAATATCACTAAACTTATGAGTAGTATCAAAGAATGGATTGTATAGTAAATCATTAGATATTGAAACATCTAACTTATTAAGTTTATTTAATTCTTTTTTAAAAGTATTAAAGTCTGTTCCTTTTATTATTCCAAGAACATCGTGTCCCTGTAGTATAATATATGAAGGAGTCCAGTCTACCCCAACTTCATCGCATAACCAATTATCAAAATCTGATAATTCTTTTTCTTTATCAGAAACAAAGATATTCTTATAAGGAAGTTCTATGGGTAGATTATTTTGTTTCTTATTATTAAATAGTATAAGAACAGTAAGAACAACGGAGAGGAATAGAATAATAGCAGAAAGTCTTAATATTAAGGTTTTAACTTCTTTACTCATATTCCTGTACTCCCAAATGCCCCTTCCCCACGGGCGGTTTTCTCACCAAAGAATTCATCAGGTGAAATGCCTTCAGAAACTACTATTGGAGAAGTATCAATAAGAAAAGGAACAAACTGAACGCATTTAGTCCCATAGTCAAGATTAACTTCACAAGAAGAAGTATTGATTAGATGAACAATAATTTCTCCTTGATAAGAAGAATCAATAACGCAAGCACCAACTATTAGCTTTTTATTAACACAAATTCCTGACTTGTTTTTTGCTACTAATGCTATATGGTTAGGAAACTTGCTTTTTATACCTATAGGAATTTTAACATCTTTATAAGGCGGTATTCTAATACCATTGCCATTAAATGCTTGGTAATCATTCAAGTTATTTCCTTGCTCAATAAAAGATAAATCCTTTTCTGGGATATAAAAATCTATACCCGCATTTTCTAATTCATTTCGACAAGGATTTTTTACATTTCGTATTTTAAGGAATTTCATTAATTCAATCCTTTCAATTCTGTTTCAAGGTCTGTTTCCTCACCGTACCATCTATCAGATACAGTTACATCACATTTAATAGGTATCTTTAGTCTATCTTCTGCGGCGTGTTCCATATCATAAGCGAATAATTGTTTTGCTTCTCTTGCATATCTTAATGGCACAATAATAATAAGTTCATCATGAACAGGAATAACAAGTTTACCGCCTATCTCTTTAAGTGCTTCGTCATTATCTACCTTTATCATTGCCTTTTTACTCATGTCAGCGGCAGAATTGTGTGTTGTAATACCATCAGCAATAAAATATCCTCTATCAGTATTGCATACATCATACATATCTATATAATCATTTGTAATCTCAATAGACTGTATTTTTAAGGCTCTGCCAAATACTTTATCTGATTTTAGTGCAACAATTTGTTCTGCTTTCTTTTGTTTAACGGTATTCATAAATCCAATTCGTTGACAAAAGATTTGAGTATCAGCTTTACGAATTTGAAGAATATATTTTGAAGAATATTCTCGTACATAACTTCTTATTCCGAAGAATAATAAGGTTTTTTGCATATCATAAATAAGTGGTAAATAATTTCTATTTTTCCCAAAAGAACAAAGAATCTTGTCACCACTAATGCCACCATCACCATCAAAATACCCACTTATAAATCCTTTTAACATTTCTGTATCTTCAAATATTTTTGGATGAATAGCAGTTCTAATATTAAGGAAATTTATTTCTTCCCAAAGAGTTTTACTATATACAATAATATTAGCAATTCTTTGTGTACGGTTTTCACGAAGGTCTTGATATTTAATTTGTTTACATTTCCACAATTTCATTCCTGTATAGAGTTCATCAAGTATATTCCATTCGTGTTCTGCAACAATTTGCATAACTCTACCGCTATGAGAAGTATAACCATCAGAAGCAAGTCTACCTAAAATTCGACCAACTAAAAATCTATCTTGGATATTATCAATGTAAACATTATTGCCTTGTGGATAACTTGTTGTTCTATCAGATTTATATATTTTATCCGATGGGTTATAATTAGGATTAACCACCACTCTGTAATTTTGATTATTTTCAGATAATTCTCTTACAGTTTTCCATAGGGTATTTCCCGCTGTATTTACTACTAATAATTTATGGTCGGGACTACTAATAAATTGCTGTCCTGTATTAAATGTAGTAATACATTTTTGTTTTTTCCCTGATGAAATAATAAATCCTTTTGTCCACTCATTACCATCCCACAATTGAACATTAGTATTTACTACTGTATGTATTGGTACTATTCCCTGTTCTTTTGTTTGGATTAAAGTTTCCCCACTTATACAGCCTTGTATCCGCGAATTAAGAACTTGACGGGTGGCTTGTGCAATAAAGCTATGATTACTTTTAATAATAATTCCATCTTTTGCCGCCACAGATGCTATATAGTTTTTCCTCTCGTCAAACTTTCTTATTTTGTGGAGATTATATAAATAACTTCGAGTAATACCATCAGGAACACGGTTGCCATTTTGATAGTAGAATTCATATTCAGGAAGTTGTATTTCAGGAAGTCGGCGTTTTCTACCCCAAAGAGTAGTAACATATCCTTTATTCCTTGCCATTTCCAAACTAACTTGCTCAAATTCTTTAATGGCGGGGAAACCATTAAAAACATCTTCCTTTAATGCCTTTGCTTCTTGAACAGTACAACCTAACTGTTCTGCAATAGAGCGTTCCCCTCTACCATACATTAATCCTAAAAGAATTTTTTTAGCTTGGCTTCTTCTATTCTTACCATCTGAATATGTGTCTGTTTCACCATCTGCTAATTTATCATAATCATTATTGGCAATTTCTTCTTGTGTAGCATAATACCACTTATCCCCTTTTTTCTTGATAGGGGTGTTTTTTGGAAAATGCTCTAAACAATTTTCATAGGTGGTATGGAAAGCTACTGCGGCAATTTGACAGTATAAATCCTTTCCTTCTCTGAAAGCGGTTAGCATTGCTTCATCATTACACAATTGTCCTAATACTTTTGGCTCTTGTGAGGAATAGTCTGAAGAAAGGATTACGCTTCTTGTTCTTGCTGTAATAGACATATTATATATTCCTTACTTTAATCTTTTATCAGTAACCCTATTAAACAATAATATAATCTGATGGTAGGTTGTATTTGCAAATAGTATCTTTATCAATAGAATTTAGTTTATACAAAAAGTGCCGCCAATCTTCGGCTTCATTTTTCCAATCTTCGGATGCTTTCACATCTGAAAGATATTTTTCCCAATTTGTCAAAAATGATGTAGATATTTTGGGTAAAAGTCCCGCTACATCTTTTTTGGAATATCCCCTTATATTAGAATGGGGTACTCTTATAAGTGTACCATCTTCTTTTTTTATTCTACAAAATATCTTTATAAATTTACCGTATTCAAGTGTATTCATTATAGATATTCCTTTCCTTTTCCCTGATATTCATATCCTTCTTTTGTCCAAACGAATCTATCCGAGCCAGGTGTCCAAATAGTAACACCCTTACTGCGTTCTAACAATTCTCTATATTTTGACGGACAGCGAGGAATAACATATCCTTGTTTTCCTGTATAGGGGTCTATTTCGTCCAATACCCAATATTTTGTTTCCCCAGTATTTCCCGCATATTTCATTCCAATTGCTAAATAAGATGCACCATTAAATAAGGCAGTATCACAATATGAAAATATACAATCAGGGTTAAAATCTTGGATAAAATGCTTAAAACATTTTGAGCAACCCCCAACTACTATATTGTTAGAACCAGGGCAACCTCTAATAATTTCCCATTCATTATTACCTTTAAGATTGCGATTATATTTCATTTTAGAAAAACTCATTAGTTGAACAAGCTCTCCATTATAAAACAATCCATAGGTAACATGAGCGTTTCTATGCCCCTGTAAGTGAATCTTATTGTTTAATTCTTTCGCTTCGGGGTTATCAATTCTTTTTATTTCACATTGACGAGCATATACTCTTTTAGGATTACCAACAGCAATCGTTAAAAGAGAGTGTATCTTATCATACATTCTTTCATATTGCCAATCAAATATTTGTATTAGCCTTATCCCCTTTGCACGGTACATATCACGCAATTGGGAAAAATGTTTTCGATTAGGCTGTACGGTACTATTACTTTCTTCTTTAGTGAAAAAAGCAACAGCTATCTTTTTATTTTCATAAAAACAAAATCCATTATCATCAATGATATAGTTAGGGTTAATACCCGATAATAGTTGTTTTAGTCTTTCCATACAATATATAATAAAGAGGGGAATTAACCCCTCATAATACTGCGGATAGCCTCTTTCTGCTTATCCGTGATTTTCTTTGTTTCCAAGAGAGCTGTGATGATAGCTATGTTCTCTGCATTATCGTCTGCGGGGGTTTCAGCGGAAACTTCGGGCTTAATGAAACGCTTGAACGCTTCATTATATGAACCGTCTCCAATGAGCTTTTTAAGCATACACATAGCCATTGCCGCTTCGGGATTGTACGCATCGTCCTTATGGCACTTGGTTACAGTCTTTGTACCATCCTTCCAAAATACGATAGTTGCCCTATCCTGAAATCTTACTTCCTTTATTTCATCCGCAATAGTAGGCTTTGCGGGTTTCTTTGACTTCGGCTTTTCTGCGGAAACTTTCTCCGTTGGCGGCTTCTTATTCTTGTTCATACTTACAGTAATACCAAACAAGAGGTTGTATAGTGCGTTCAAGTCCGAAGGAAATTGGGAAGTTTGCTCTTGCCAATAACAACTCATTTTAATATTTTCTCCTTTGTACTATCCTCTGTATGAGGAAATTTGTTTTATTATATCACATTAACAATTAACTGTCAATATTTATTTTAATATATACTTTTCCTTTTTTACCGTCTTCTATTTTAACGGAAGTAACAACTCCATCTTCAGTAATATCACCCTGTTTAATATTTTCCACAAATACCCATTCACCATTAACAAGTTGTATTTCTTCAGTTTTATCAAAGGAATACACTCCATCAGTAGAATCCACTTCTCTATAATCTAATCCACCTATAAACATTTTTCTAATGTCTTTATTACGAGAAGGAATATTTTGTAAGTTGGGATTATTACTACTAAACCTACCTGTTTTTGCTCCAAGTTGATTATAATTACAATGAATTCTACCATTAATTAATATATCGGGTATATTATCTATATAGGTAGACAGTAGTTTTTCTACGGAACGATATTTTAAGACTGCTCTTGTAAATGGAGTATCAATGCTTGAAAGAGCGGCTTCATCAACTTTAACCTTGTCATCTTGTGTTTCAGGTGGAGTATATTCCAATATCTTGTAAAGAAGTATTTCCATTTGAGAAGTGCTTTTTAAGTTTATAGGATTACTTAATTTCCAATGAGGATTGCGCTTTCTCATAATATCAATCTTTTCTTGATATGGTAATAGCTCTTTATAACACTCTGCCAAACAATCTTCTTGCAACTTATGATACTTTGGCATTAAATAGTTGTGTATATACTCTTCATCTATTTGAACTCCTGTATCTTCCATATTGCAAACAACTTCTACAACAGGCATTTCTATATCCATAAACAAATGATAAATGTCTGCTAAATCTGGTCTGCTATTTGGATTGAGATACTTTGCTTGGAACTCATATAATTGATATGTAATTAAAGCATCATTAGCTGCATAGAGATAGGCGTACTGAATTGGAATTAAATCAAAGGAAATAGTAAATAGTTCATTAAAGGATTTTGCATCTTTATTACCATTAAGTACATATTTACTATGTAACGGTTTTAGCTTATTAGTCTTTTCATTTTCATTCATTAATCGGGCGGCAATAGCACAATCCCACCAACATTTAAGATAAACATTTAATGTGTGGCGTAATACCCTAACATCGAATGCCGCATTGAACATAATTACCTTTGCGGTTAGTTTATCTAATATATTCTTTATTTCTGTTTCTGATATTTGGTTATTTAATCGTTCCAATGATATATAATCCAAATGGTTAATTGGAACATATACAGGCTTTTCATTTGGGGTATATAAACACAATCCAACTATTTTTGCAGTAAGAGGATTAAGCCCTGTGGTTTCACTATCAATAGCGATTACACCGTTAGCATTTGCTTTACAAATATATTCCTCTACTTCTTCTTTAGTTGTTAATACTTTAAATTGTTGTTTATATTCTCCAAGATTTGTTTCTACATCTTGTATAATCTCATTTATTATATCTATAAGTCCTTTTGACTTACTGCTACTTTTTTTTATGCGTAATCTTTCTAATAGTAACTTATCTTGGGAAGGAGTCATTATCCTATCGGGTATATCAAAAAGTGCCAAGTTATTCCCTCCCTATATTCATTAATTTAGATACTATTCTATTTGAGGATTGAGTATTATATATGCTTAAACCTCTCCACGACTTGTCTTTATTTAGATTATTATAGAACATTACGGCTGTTCCTCCATTATTACTCCAATCGAATATATTAGGTAAATAATCATCAATCAATACATCATCTCTTGATAATTTTTTTACTGTGCTTTTCGGAGAAGTTGTAGGTAATATATGTATATGTTCTTCATCTATAAAAGGTAATATTTTTTGTAACCACTCTATTTTTTCATCAGTAGCATATAAAGCATTTGGTAATACATGAGTTAGAATATGTACTTCTGCCTTATTATTAAATAAATCAAAAACGCTCTTTACTAAATTCTTCTGTGGTGGTAAATTAGCAAAGAATCCTTTTTCATTTATTTGTTCAAGTGTGTATTTTCTTTTCCACCTCGCAAGGGTGCAGTCCATATCAAAATAAAAATTCATATTACCTCGTATACAGATACATAATATTTACCCACTTTATAATCAGCATAGGCTACTGTGTGTCTTTGATGATATATTTTTATATTACTACCATCAGGAATAGTTAGCCATATATATTTAATATGGTTATATCTTTCTTCTAAACGATACTCTTGTCCTTTTTCAACATATAATTGAGTGGCGGGAGAATCAAATTCTATATATGCTCCATAATCTCCAACAACTATTCTTTGATAATCGTTACATATAAGAGTGCCGTTCTTTGTATATAATTTCTCCCCACCATTAATATTAAGATGTGGTGGAATATTGTTTATATATTCTTCTTTACAGGTTATGCTTAAAGGTAGGGGTAAAGGCTGATAATTATACATATCAGCCATTTTATCTTCTAATCTGTTATTCATTTGAGATTACACATCGTTTGCGATTACATATTTGTTTACCTTTTTAATAAAGGCATTAATTCTATCATAGTCAGGAGATTTAGGCAAACAACTCTTCTCTTTATACGATTCAAGTTTATGCTCTAATTCATCTACTACTTCATAGAATTCAGGTTTAACAAACATACCATCAAGATATTTTCCATTGCGAATATCCATAAGGAAGTCATGTTCTTTTTCTCGATAAGTGACAATCTTGCCATCTTCGAGAATATCAAAGGCGGTATAGAATAAGCGTACAAGGTGCATCTGATGTTTTGCTAACTTCTTCGGGTCTAATTGAGGTGAACGCCTTGATACTTTAGCGTATTCATTCGTCACCTGTTTCATCTCCGACCACATACCGAGCCAATCCCGCAGAGGATAGCCTTTTAATGATATATCCATATAGATTTCCGAGTCCAACTCGTCTTTGGATGATACATCTATATAGAGGTTAATATCCCCTGCATAATCCGCATATCGGTCAGCAAATGAAAACATCATATTATTAATACTGTTCAGAATATGCTGTTCTTCTTCCGCTTGTGATACTTGACGGCTTTCTTTATTTGTTAGCCTACGCAACTGTGATGAAGCATATCCACCAAATGTATGGATTGCCTTTTTTGATAAGAACATATCGGCGTTCTCAATAAGTTCTTTACCAAACTCACTAACAACCAAATAATGTTCTTTTTTAAGTCCCAACAGTTCAATAACATTTGGGTTACAATTAGCGCACAACGAACAGAACTTCTTTAAAGCGTACAATACCGTATCGGTTGTTTTATCTTCTACCTGTTCAAATGAGTCTCTGATGAGAATATCGTCAACAAAAGGAAAGAGAACACCCCTAACATCCGTGTCAGAAGTAGGAGTATTTGTTCCATAGGCAATACTTCCACCATATCCGATGAGTAATGGATTATATTTATGAACGAATCTATATTCAGGTTTTTCAAGAAGCTCGTGCATAGAACACCTCCGATGGTTGATAATTCATTATAGCATATTTTTATAAAGAAGTCAACCCTAACTAATGTTTTTTGTTTGGATATGCAACATTTTTAGCTTCAATTGTTGATTCTCCTATTAAGAGAAAATATACTATTGTTTAATACTTAAAAGGGGTTGCGGTGTCCAATTTATTTTTCCATCATAGTTTAATAATTCGTCTCTTGTAAAATATACATTATTTTCAGAAGGAAACATCATCACATTGTTATAATCATCAAATGCAAGTGAACAATATTCAACATCATCTCGTTTTAGTGCAAAGATAATAGAACTAATGACTTCATCAGCAAAATGAGCAAACACGCATTGTCCCATATAACCCCAATATCTATAATCTTCAGTAAAGCAGAATCCAATTTCAATAACTTTATTTGAGGTTTCTTTATCTATTATATCAAAAAAATATGCAGGAACATCTTCTACAAATGTACCTATTCTATTGAATTTACACATCGTTTTACCCGATAAAAGAGCAGATATTAAAGATGTGTTAAATAGCAAGCCTGAAATCGTCATAATAATTATACTCCTTCTTTAAACAAATATTTATTATATAACAGTATAATATAACTATATTAGAAGAGTTGTCAATCTTTTATTTATGCTTCACGATAGATTTCTCTACAAGTCTTTCTTAAATCTACCAAAGTACAAAGAATCTTATAGGTTCTTTCGTCAACCGTGTTTTCTACCCAATATTTTCCACTATACAAACCACCATACCCATAAACCTCGTAATGATACTTCTTATCATCGCTTATCCAAAATTTATAACCAGAATAGTCTCCTCGTGAGTAAAAATGTGTTGCAAAATATTCAAAGGATTCCCAATGTTTCCAAACACCTATCATTTGAGAAAGATTCCGCAAAAACCAATCATAGTCGTAAGCACTCTGTTTATCATAGGTTTTAATTTCATGTTTTACTTGATATAGGTTTGTAAAATCTTTAAACGCTTCATACGAGGCAAGCAAATATTTTAATTCGGCATAGTTTTCCCGTGATAATTCATGAGTAAATAGCTCATAATCATCCTTTTTCCGAAGCACTGTTAGCTTTCGTGGAATAAGTTTATAATACTCATCTTCGTCTAAATTAACAACAACTTTGAAAGTATATTTTAAAGAAAGTTGCATATATCCCGCAAGAGTACAAAGTATTTGTTTAATATCATTCATATTTATTTCCTTAATAAAATAGTCTTACTAAATATTCTTTGAGCGTTTATTAACCAATTTATTCCCATATATTGTTGGTAGGTTATTGGATATTCATTTTCACCAACAATCAAGGTAGATGTGGATAAACTATAATTGTTATCTGCTATTACAGGAGATATATATTGCCAATAGGGTTTTAAGCTCATAAAATCGGCAAGTTCTTCCATACTAAACCGCCCACCATTTAACCGTATATCTTCGATAGACACTTTATTAATTAACTCGTAACAATCAATAAGCCATTTTGTATTAAAATAATCTTCTTGTGTTAATAATAATGAATACTGTATTTCTTGAGTAGCAGATAATACAACATCCATATAATATTTATTATTATTTTGTCGTACTCGTGTATAAAAATGCCGACTATTTATATTTGAACTATAAACAAACCATTCATCTGAAACATCTAAAATTTTGGCGAAATCATCAAAAATCTTCTTCATGCTAAATACCCTACAAGAGCCATTAAATATAGACTCACATTCTCCCTCTGATAATTTATATATTGTATAGTCTTGAGTATCAACAACATTATATTATACTATTAAGATAATATATCATATTGTCGGCTTGTCACAAAGTTTGATAACGCCAATGAACAGGTTTTTATCAGTTTTTAAGTGAGCCGCGAAACGATGAAAGCCGTCAATGATATGATAGTCTCTGTCTACTATACAGAATATATCATAACCTCCTAATGTTCCGTTTTCAATTTGTTTGACATACTCATTAGTAATGTCATCCTTCATAGCATTCATTAGTTGGTACTCTGCCGCTTCAGAAAAAGCAACCGTAATTGTGGATGGGTAAACTTGCTCACAAACAACACAAGTCGCATTTTTTACACGAGGAATAATATATCCATATTCCTTCTCTAATGCGTATTTGATTTGACTTAATTCGGAATTACGCTTACACAAATCCTCTACGCATTTAATAAACTCATCGAATCTTTCCCAAGTAACGGATGTGATTTCATCACCATAATACCCCGCTGATATTTCAATTGTGTAATTGGCAATATCATTGGGGGAGAACAGCCTATATACTCTTTCTATACAATATCTTAAAATAGTTTCTTTATAATCTATTTTAAACATTTTATAAATTTTCGATAATACTTCTTTCGTATCAATACTCACAACTTGTGCCTTTTTATACTCGCCAATATCGTGATTATATTCGGTGTCAAGTTCTACCAAATACTTAAAGTCATGTTTCTTCATATTACTCTACCCCTTCAATTATAAGTTTTAACGGATGAGATGTGGAATGCGTTATTAGAAGTATTAACATTTGGAAGGATTTGTGGCACATCCTTTTTCAATACACTAATAAGGTCGTTATCCATAATATCACTGTAAATGAGAGTTACACAAGCACTCCCATTTTCATTGGACAGTTGAATACTGCCGTGAAGATTAAGACTTCTTATAGATAACCCACCACTATTCCACTTAAAGATAATATGAGCAGTATAAAAATAATTTCCGCATCCAAACTTATCACCTTCTAACAGTATACCTACTTCCACATTGTCAAAAGATTTTACTGTAGGTTGTGAGTGTTCGGGGGAATAATCGGTTATACTATTTGTTATATATGCAAGTATTTCAGAGTCATTTTCATTCTTTATATTTTTCTTTTTCGTAAAAAACCACATATTAATACCCCATATCGAAATCGTATTTTGACACAATGGTAAGGTTTAATTCTTTAACCCTATTTGAATATTGTTTTGGAAATCCCTCTACAATTCCGCTCCAAATAGGGCTGTAGCTCATTTTATGAAAATAGGAACAATTTTCACAATGATAATAAGATTCAACAACTCCAAAACTTGAGTCTCGGCATTCTGTTTCTATATTTTCTGCCCCGCATACAGGACACTTTACAATAGAATTATCATACATAATGGGGTGTCTCCAAAACTTCTATGAGCGTGTTGCGAATTTCATTGTCAGTAGCAAGTATAAATTCTTTCTCATCAAAAACAAACGCCCATTTGTTATGAAACGCTATTGTATATAAGATTTTTCCGTTGTCCATTTCTGCAATGTTACAAATTCTCCCAACCTTGTCCTTGCATTTATATACTGCGCCTATAGGATGGGAAACGATTACTTTTACTAAATCATCAATCTTATATTTCATCGTATTTACTACTCCTTAAAATTTTTTTCTATCCAATAGTAATTATATCCAAATAAGAAAGAAATGTCAACAGTTGAATCACATTATTTTAATTTAATGTTATATATTTTTATGCTTTGGGGGCAATTATTTTATATACTGCTTCTCTATTGAACAGTCGAATAGGCATTAGTTTTCCAAACGATACATCAATAACATCACCCTTCATTGATTTAAGGGCATCAACAAAACAATTGATATTTACATTGCAAGTTCCGTTACAATTTGCCCCATCACCATTTATAGTTTCTGTATCTCCTGAAAGAGTAGATAGCGTTATTTTGTTTTCATCAAACTCAAGTCGAATTGTGAATTTATCTGCTACTTCATTTACAAATATAGATAATCTTTCTGCCGCAGATAATAGGGCATCTCGGTAAACTTGTATAGTTCCCTCATATTCTTTTTGGGTAAGGTCTTTTATAACCGATACTCTATAATCTTTTAATCCATTAGGTAATTGTGAAATAACTTGAGTATCATCATTATATGCTTTCAACTGTTTATCATTATATTCAATAGATATAGCACCTTCCATATCCTTAAATATATCAACAAGTGTAGGAGATAGTAAAATAGGGGTTGGGAATATATCACATATTGAAAAATAAGTTGCAACTATACTATCAGTAGTCATAGCACAAGTATCATCTATATAATAATTCTCATAACAACAGGTGTATTCCTTTCCCTTATGTAGAGAACCTTTTCCCATAGAAATAATATCAGCTATTTGATTATATGAAATAGTTGTCGTATAATCTGCTTTCATTGTTTCCCTGTAAAAATCTTTTATTTCTGCTATCTCTCCAACAGAATTAACTAATGCGGCTAATGTGTATGTTCCATCAGCCTTGATTTTTACATTCGTTCCAACAAGGGAGAAAGATATATATTCAGACGAAATTTTTGATACTAACTTATTTAGTTTATCATAAGGTAAACAAGCATAAAAATTATCTCCATCTACTTTTGTGATAGTATTCAATGCTGTAATCCTATTTGTAATTGTTGTTGTAAGAATATTATCTACTACGGATAGTGCAATATAATTTCCTATAGGGTCAAACTTATTTCCCGCACATTTACCAGACTTTTTTAATGCAGAAAGAAAGTCAACGGTCTTAATCTTGAATTTCATTTAGAAAAGTGTTCCTTTCGACAAACTGTAATCTATTCTCTGTTTAGCAATATCACAATACTCTTTAGATAATTCTATTCCTATATACTTATAGTTTTTATTCAAAGACATTGCCGCTTTTCCTGTACTACCACTTCCATTAAAAGGGTCAAGAATAGTTGCTCCTTTTGGTGCTACCATCGTTATTAAATAGGTTAATAATGCTGTGGGCTTAACTGTAGGATGTGTGTTTTTTACACAACCTTCGTGCTTATCTTTTTGAGATGTTTTAGCACAATGACAATATCTTCGATAGTCAGCAAAATCCTCATCTGAATATTGGCAGTTTTTGAAAAATCGAGCATTACTTCCTTCATCTCCTATACCGCCTAAATGTTCAGGTATTTTTGTATGAGAATATCCACCATTATAAACATTCTTACCTAATGCTCCTTTAATGGATGATTCTCCTTTTCCCCCTGTGGATTTACTATATGGAAAGCCACCGCATACTTCTTCCATAGAACTATCATCATAAGATAAAATAACATTAGTCGGAAATCTACCAACATCACTTTCTCCACTATGAGATATACGACATTCATCTATATTAATGCCCCCAATACGGTGTTCCATTATATTATCTATTAGGCTTCCATTAAAGGGCTTTCTTGCCATTATAATAGGCTCGTATGCGGGTTTAAGGGTACTATTCCAACCTATCCATTCTTGCGCCTGTACGGTTGTGATGTCAGGATTTATGATGGTTTCTCGACCATTATAATTATGTGGACGATAATTCTGTTCTGCCCCCATTTTATGATAACCAAGAGAGCTTTTTGATTTTGTACCTGATAATTTCTTTTGGTCTTTCTTATTGGCTGAACCGTGTAATACTTTACCCTCTATCGCATTTGCAATGTTTATACCGTGTGGCATTCCGCTTGAATATATCCACATTAAAGTTTCTCTCACTTCAAACCCAGCATCTTCAATAGCACAAGCCATTCTGTGATATAATCGGGAGTGTCCAAATGCTAATAAATATCCACCTGGTTTTAATACTCGTAAACATTTTTCCCAAGTTTCTTTTTGAAAAGCTACTCCACTATTATCCCAACCCTTATTCATAAAGTTTAATTCATACGGGGGGTCAGTTATTATTACATCAATAGAGGATTCTTCCAAATCCTCCAACATATTTAACATATTGTCATTATACAGCTTATAATTATTTGATTCACAATATAAATTCATTTAATGTTATCCTTTTTGTACGATGGCGGTATTACTAATTAGTCCTACCTCTTGTAGTTTTTCAAATATGCAAAATTCATCACCATCTATTATTGCTACGATGTGATTATCGGTAATAAACTGTTTCAAGGTTATATTATTAGTAGTTAGAAAATGCGCTAATTTTCCATCACTTTGTTCATCTATTGCAAAAAGTAATTCATCTAATGGGCAACACAACTTTATCTCGTTTAATTTTGGGTATATGCTTTTTAGAATAGATAATATTTCATCTAATATTCCTTCTTTCTTACAAAAAGCACTTAAAGCGTATAATGCTTTTTCTTTCGGGGAAATTAGAATATTAAACAGTCTGTCAAAATACAAGTCACTTCTATAAACAATAAGGGTTTCCTTATCTATAACCTCACTATCCTCACGGGGATAGTTTGGAATATCAATATCTCTATTTAGCATAATAAAACTGTGTACTGAACTGCTATTGGTTTCAAATACACCATTTCGTATATTAAGCATCTATATTACTCTCCTTATTTAATAATTCCTTGTATTGCATTATTTTATCGCGCAAAAACAAATTTATAATTTCTTCAACAATCATTAGTGCTATTGTGGTTATTGTGAAACACTCAAAAAATTTATTGCCATTAGTAAAAATAAGTGCCATTATAGAAAGTAAACTAAACAGAACAAGAATCCAAAACAATACATTACATATAAACTTAATTTTTGAAAGCCTGTTTAGTTTCAAATTGTATTCATACAACATATATATATAACCCCCAATTAAATTAATCGTTCCACGACATACCACAAGAAGCGCGAGATATAGTACCAACCGTAATCCACGCACCAAAAATTAGTGGGAATAAAGAAAGAAGAAACAAATCATTGGTTTCAGCTAAAACCCATATAGAATCTCCCGTTGATAGTAGTTGTGCATCAGAAAAGCGCATATAAGTAGAAGATTCTGTGATTGTATGAGTTGTGTTATCTTCGAGAGTAACGGTGACTATACCAACTTTAGGATTTTTCATTGTGGTTTCAATAGACATTATGGTTTTCTCTACATAATCTTCCTTTGGGTACATACTAATTTTATATTCCCCTGTATATATTGGATGATTAAGCCCCCATACAAATCCAAACAATCCTATAAGAGTTAATAGTACAGGTATAATAAGCGCACTTATATATACTTTTCTTTTTTGTGTTTTCATAAGATTATTTATTTCTGTTATTCCGTACAGTATTGAACATTGTATCAACTGTGTCTGTATCTTTAATATTCCATACTTTAATTTCTTCCAAAGATGAAATAGCAAAGGTTTCATTTACCAAATCAATATAGAAAGTAAATTCTCCTTCTTCTCCCATAAAGGATTTCTCCCATACTTCTGCACTTATTTTACTTTGCATAGTCAAATGTTCGAGAGCAAGATTATCAAACGAAACAAGAATTGTTCCGAGTGAATTAATACACTTTGACAATCTTTCTATATTTTGCTCAATTTCTTCTTTGTGGGCATCATAGTAGGGCTTACCCCTGCCTATTTTCTTATAGCCCAATACAAGAAGTTTAATGGGCTTATTTTTTATATTAGAAATATCCTGTTCGGTAAGCAATCCATCAATAGTGTGTAAAACACTATTAGGAATGGTGGACATAAGTTCAAATAGTTTATCGTCTGAACTATCTGCAAGGCTTATCCCTACTCCCCAAACCAATTTATCATCTACCAATTGTTTAATTTGATTATAAAGCCTAATGAAATGAATTTGATTAACAGTTATATTGACAATAACTCCCTTATCCCTCATTCTGTGAAGAAATGGAACTAAATCAGGGTGTGATAAATCGTTCCCGTTAATAGCCAATTCTTGTCCTCTGTGTAGGGTATCAAGAATTGGATGGTTTAGATTTCCGTGTTTTCCTGTTGGAGTGCAATTTGCATAACAAAAAGCACATCCCCCATCACATTTGGCTGAAATGCAAACATCACAAGATTCTGCGAAAGCGGGGGTAAGATTATCTAAATCATTATATCGAACCTTTGTTCCATCTTCAAACAAAAGAACATTATAGTTTCCATTTATATATTTTGTTAAAAGCTTCTTCACTTTGATAATCCCTCAAAAAATTCTCTACCAGATGGCGTAATGTTGATTACATCAATATATGAACGAATATAATTATGCGACTTTAAATAATCGTACACATCCCAGTCAATATCACCATTAAATACAGTGGAACATTCTAATCTATCATATAAGTCAAGTAAATACGAAACTTTGCATGAAAAATCACCATCTACAAAATATGCTATTGTTACTGTTTTATATTCTATCGCCATAGTTATCACCTATCTATTGTCATTTCGTACCAAGTTTCATTGTACTAATTAACCCAAAATCATTTTACGCACATACGCCATTGTAAGACTACCACATATCCTTCCCGCATATTCAGAATATGCACTCATTATTTCATTTTCTTCCTTAACACAATCTTCATATACCTTCTTTGGAAGAACTTTCGCAATTGTGCCTATATCTTTTTCAGAAAGGGTTGTTGGTATTATATTATCTTCCTGTAGCTTATGCAGAAGTTTTTCTACTCTATTATAGGTTACAACAGAAGCCAATGCGATATTTGCCTGTTCTTTTGCGGCTTCAACTGCGGGGTCTATCATTTTTTTGCTTACTTGGCTCTCTTTAAAATCGGCATTAACTATTTTAAGAATAAAGGGATTTCCACGCATATATTGATTCAACTTATCAACATTCCTTATAACTATTCCCTCTTGTTTATCCCCATAAGCGGGAGAATTGCAGAATGTTTGGCAATGCTCCCAACTGATAAACTTGCCGTAATATAATTCGTGAATATAAGTCAACCCATACTTAACACAAAAAGCTTTAACTTCTTCAGGAGTAAGCCAACAATCGTTTGATTTGCTATATATATCAAATATATACCACACACTATTTCTGTCAGTATAATTGATTTTATTTTTGCAACCCCATTCTCCGAAAACAATATAGTCAGGGTTATCCGAAAAGATATGACTATCCAAAGTCATTACATAGTTATATGCACCTTGAAGCGTATTCTTTTCATCAAGTTCCATTCTACGCGAAAATGCGGCTACCTTACCCTCTTGCCAAGTAGCAGAAAAATTAGAGCCATCTCTTTTTTCGGTAATGCTAATAGTATCACCATTATAAAAAAGCCCATCGTTTCTTGCACGGGTTACTGCTCCTGCAATTATTATATCCTCATTGCGAAGATTCTTTATATCTATGTAAGACTTCATACATCCTCCATACAAAAGTTTATTTGTTTATATTATACCACAGTTTATAAATATTTGCAACTATAAAAAACAATATATTATGTTTTAAGATGGGTTAGGTCTTGCCGCTCCACAACCCAAACATTTCATTTCTTCTGCACGATTCATATTATTGCAATAATCACATCGCCAGAATCGTTTTTGCTTATTGTCTATATCAATGCTCTCATTCTGCAATTTAAGATTTTCTAAATTCAAATCCATAGTAGAATCCGTATACGATTCCTGTTTAAACTTTCGGCTTAATATATTATACACCTCGTTTATACAACCAATATCTATCCAATAGTAATAGTTAGTACCCATTTTCCGTACTACTGTAGGATATGACTGTAACATCAGTCTTAATTCGTCAGTCAACCTTGAACTGCTGATATTAAAATACTTACAAAGCGATTGACTAACAAGGTTATAGCCCTCATTGTCTAACTCTGCTATCGTTTTTTCAAGATATTCTATTTTATTGATTTTTCTTAAATTTAACCAAAACCTACCAATGCCACAAATAATAATTGGTGAAAAGGCAAATAAAACCCCAAGTGTCACATTATCCCCAAAAAGTTTGCCTGAAAACCATGCAAATATTATAATGAATATTGGAGAGAATGCTAATCCCAATGCGAATGGATTAAAGTTTTTCTTCTTAATGGTGGAGTATTCGTTGAATAAGATTTCTCTCTCATTAACTATACCTTGTCGGGTATTCTCATCAAAAGATAAGTTGTGCATATATTATTCCTTTTTTTTAAATTGTTGCTTCTTATTTTTTTTTTCTTAAATCAAGTCATATTCCTTTTCAGGAATAATATCAATTCCAAGTTTATTTGCTTTTTCCTTATTTTCCACGGTATCTGTTTCACATATAAATTTAGCAGGTTCAGAATAACACATTTCTTCTCTATAGGTACACTTCGGACAATGGGCATGAACCTCTACAACATAAATTCTACCCCAAATTTCACCGAGATACTGCGTTCCGTATAATTCGCTCCCGCATATTGGGCATTTAACTTCAACTTCTTTATTGCCCTCTTGAATAATCATAATGTTTCACTCCTATTATTATATATTTAACATTTTTTAAATTCTTTTACAATTTATTATAAAATATATACTTTAAGCAATGGGTGATTTACTATACCTAAATTTTCCATCCTCGCGCTCTTTGGCGTGTTTCATCAGCACACTCATACAAGTCTTGTATCATACGCAGAAATTCATAATATGCATCATAATAAATTCTCGATGTTTGCTCGTAAGTTTCTTTTGAACAAGTACCATTGAATTCATCGAGACAGCAATCAGTATAGTCCTTATGAAGCTCCAAGAGTTTATCCAACTTATTTTCAAAATCGTTATATGTCATAGCAGATTTCTTAAAACTATTTTCCATTATATTTTTCCTCCAAGCAAAAACTTTTCGAGCATCAATATATGATTAGCCAACAGGTTATAATGTGTATCGGCAATGTTTAATAAATCAACTTCTGATAATTTCGGATAATATTCTTTAAGCATTTTATAGAAGCCATCTTTAGAGTATGTTGTTGATTTCAATATATCAATCAGCATTTTCAAATTAAAGCGTTTGCCTTTTTCATAAGGTATTTGAATACTTGGGGAACATATCAACAGCTTGAATGTTGCCACATCTGTTTCATAGCTTGTACTATAAAACATATTGTTTAAATAGTAACAAAGAGATTTAAATTTTTCTACATTATCCTCATAAGTGGTTATTATCTTTTGAATATCTGAAACAAATAAACCATCACTATTTTTAGGGATAGTTATAACAACTTCCCATTCATCTTTTGGAAGTTTGCTTGTTTTATGTGTTTCAGCCTTTAATTCGTGCTTTGTGCAATATTCTGTAATGAGTAAAGATACTGCCGAGGGACAAATTACACGAACAGAAAATTCTATGGATTTCATTATAATCTCCTCCTTTGTATTGTGATATGTCCTTCTTTCATCAACTGATTCCACTCTTCATGTGTCATTTGATTTCTTGCATCATCCATAGAAAGAGCATTCATCACAATAGATACGGTAAGTGAGCGATTATAACGATTCCAATACTCCCTATTGGCTTCATCCTTGTCTAAATAGTAAACAGTCCAACACTCACCAATAGTATTCTCTGTTCCTAATTTTAACCGAAGCTCATAAACTGTTGTATTGCTCATTTTACAAGTTTCCTTTCTATAATTACTATAACATTATTATAACATAACAATTATATAAAAACAAGAGGAAAAAGCATAATATATTTTTATCTTATAATAATGTTATCCCCCGTACTGATAAAAGATACCAATTACCAATACGGGGGTGTATATAAATTAAAGCACAATGGTTTCGGTAGGAAGGGCATATTCCAAAGTAAGTTTCTTGTTTGGCTTTTTACTTGCCATTACAAACTCTTTATAATTTTCAATTTCCTCTTGTGCTTTAAATTCTTTTGCTAACCTTTTACAAAATATTTCCCAAGCATTATAATAGTCTTCTCCTATTAGTGCTTTTATTTCAGAAAGTTCAGCGGTAGAAGCATCTGTCTTTGCAAATTTAATTTTTACTGCTTTTCCTTTGTCATTTGTCTTTCGTACATATAGGTCAACAAATTTCTGAAATTCATAATTTCGCATATTAGTTGTTCCTTTCAAATATTAGAAAAGATGGCGGTTTTTATAACAGATACCGCCAAACTGATTTTTTGGATATTAACCAAGTTTCTTTTCTACACGACCAATACCCATGTTTAGTGCGTTGTGGAAATCCACGGTCTGAATAGTTGTTTCACTATTAATTACAAGTGTTTTAATTTCGGTACTAATAGTGAAATAATCAGGACACCAAGTTTCCTTTACATAATAAGTGCCAAAAGCAAGGTTAGCTACATTAGTATCTCCATTTGCGCTGACAGTCAAAATAACTGGCTGTCCTGTGAGAATGTCTCTTGCAATTTCGGTACACTTATTGTTAGTATATACTGTAAAGGTAATTCCTTCTACGGGGAATTCGTTAATGTCTACATCATCAGAAACAGTTTTATGAATTCTACCCTGTCCCTTGAGATAATGATTTGAAATAGTTACAGTAGTAGTTTCACCAACAGTAATGGTAATAGGGGTGTCATTAGCTTGTGCAAATCCTTCGGGTACGGTGGTTTCTCTCAAGATATAATCACCAGTAAGAACTGCAAAGGTATCACTTTCTCCATTCACAATAGTAAGTACAACAGGATTGCCGCTTACATCATTTACTATCTGTCCATCTGTTGTAAGAAGGGTGAATACTGCTCCATCCACAGCATTTTGCATTGATGGAACATCAGACCTCTTTACAATTTTACCATAACCTTGTTCAGTTACACCATCAAAGGAATTTACCATTGCGGGTTTGCTCTCCGTTTTACCAACAGTAATATTAAGAGTGTGAATTGTAGTGTCCCACTCCCATTCAATATTGTCTGCGGGGTTAGGAAGTTTAGTTTCCTTTACATATACAGTAAGTGTGCCGCCTGTAGGTACATTGAACTTAATCTTGTTAGAATTGCCTTCAGCATCAATAGTGAATTTCTGTACTGTATTATTAGCGAACTTGTCAGCAGTTAAAGGGGTTTGTGCATTAGCATCTGAATATAAAGTATATTCTGCGCCAATGGGTGAATATCCTGTAGGAGCAGATTTATGCACCTGTCCCCAACCATATTCTTTTACATTATTTGTAAAGGCAAATTCGGCGGGGTTTTCTGCTGTATTATCAGTTGTAACAGTAACTTGTTTAGGACTATTATCCATAATCCATTCAAAGTTTGCACCACTTTGGGTTGGAGCAGTTAATTCTTTCGCCCATAGAGTTGTTGAAGTAGCTGTACCCATACTAATAGAATACGCGGGAGAATTGCCATCTGTTCCAATAACTAAAGTAGTAATTCGGTTGTTATCAGCATTTGCATCAGCTTGGCTTGCATACAGTCCGAATGTTGCGCCTTGTGCGGAATATCCTGAAGGAACTGTCTTTTTAATATAAGCATATCCCTCATTATTATCAGGTTGTGTCACTCTAACTCTAACCATAAGCATTTTGAGCGCACCGCAATCTACAATGAACTGACCCGCGCCTGTATTATTATTTAATGTAGAGCCAAAGTTTTCTGAATTGTTTCTTTCATATCCACTCAATTGGTATGGTGCTGTGGAAAATAAGGAGAAGCCACCACCACGAAGATTATCCCAACCAGACCAGTCGGAAGGTGTTGCGTTTTCAGATGCTTGTAAAATCGCCGTGTTATTTTCAAATCTTATTGTAATATCATTATTTCCACACACGGTACTTGGAGCGTTTGGATATAATTCTTGAAGGTATCTAATAACAGCCCTACCTGAAACCTCTCCAAGACCATACAGTTGGGAATAAGTTTCATTGGGATAAATCGTTATGGATTCACCAGGCTCAAATGAGTATTCACTTACCCAAGTATTAGTTTGAAACATTTCCATCGAAGCATTATTAAAGTTCTCCCATCCTTGCGTAAGCATTTCAGGAAACTTGAAAATGCCTCCAGGAGTAATCCCCCAATATTCGCTTGATGTGGAAGTATGAACATTACCATCTTTGTCCACAATTGTAGTGGGTTGACCACCTGTGCCATGAACAACATAACCGTAAATGTTGCCTGTATTGGTTTCTGTACTCCACGGATTTCCATTTAAGGTGTTCCACACCATAAACTGCACCAATGTTTCATAGAATCGGTCTCCCGCGGATAGTGCCGCATTATAAATATCCTCTACAGTAGCGTATCTATTAAGGGAAGGAACCCATAGTTTATTTGATACGCTTACCCCCCCATGAGTATATGTTTGAGCGTTTTCTATATCTTTTATCCATAATGACATATTAGCGGGGTCTTTGAACCACGCAAAGTTGTTCATTGATAAAAACTGTGCCGCCTTTGCTGTCTTCATAATAAGCTCTTCGGTGTTAAGGGCTGCCCTGTTTGTTCCCGCATATCCAAAGAGTTGATTATCGTGAGGAATTTGAGCCGCATCTAAACTACTTGACATAACATAGGGATAGTTACTACCGCCGTTCTTGTCTGCTGTAGTATAGTCAAAACAATATGCTACTTTTCCATCAAGCCTATAAAGATGTTGCTTATAATATGGCAGATACAATGCTGACAATCCTTGCCCGTTCGGGCTTGTATCAGTTGTATTATATACATACTTTGTTGCGCTCGGATAACCTTTGGATGCCGCCCAAATCATTGTGGGTTTTGTGGCTGACCCTGCCAAAATGTCGCTCCCTTCTTGATGAAGCTGTAACATCAATGCAGACGAAAAACCAATACCATACGCCTCATGCGCGACAACATTTCCAAGTGAAGAATCAATGCGCTCATATTGTACCAAGTTATGCGAATCACCGCCATATATATCCGCAATATTATTATTCACATTTGCGGAATTAGTACATACTGTCCAATGTTGTGGGTCTGGAGCATCCGCACTTATGTTGTGCATATTAGTTTTTACAATACCAATACCAACACCAACAGCAGAAGCAATTGCGAGAGTGCTTGCTATCACTTTCTTAAAAATATTTTTATTATTCATACATATCCTTTCTAACTTTTAAAAATGGGAGAGAGAAAGAATCCTCTCTCCCAAAGCAAATAAGATAATATATTACTCTTTCTTACCCTTTTTGAGATTAACAAGGATAAGCCCACCAATTCCACACACGGCGATTGCGATAAGTGCAATCCAAACCCAAGTAGAATTATTATCTCCTGTTTGTGGAGTAGGAGGAATAATAATCAATTCGTCAAGGATTTCAAGCTCAATATTAGCAACAAGAACACCGTTTTCATCCCTTACAAGCATAAACTTGGTGTGATTAATTTCATAACCCGCAGGAGCTTTTGTTTCTTGTGCATAATAGTTCTTATCGTTATCAACAAACAGTTCAAATACAATAATTCCGTGTTCGTCAGTTACACCAACAGCGGGTTTACCATATTTATCTGTAACAATATTGCCGTCTTGGTCGAAAATTGTGATTTCAGCACCCGCAAGGTAATAGTAAGTACCCGCAGATTTCTTTGTTACAACAACTCTTGCTTCGAGAGGAAGTTGTACGGTTTGAGCCTCATCATCAATATCTTCGTGGGATGCAATAAGAATCTTATTATCGGATTCATAGTTTACATATAGGCGTTCAAACATAACAATAGTAGCACCATTGACTGTCTGATGCGCCAATTCACATTCAACTATTTCAAAACCATCCACAGTTTCAGCAGTAAAGGTATGAGTGAATACATAAGGATTACCCTCTGCATCAAGCATAACTTCACCAGTTGCCTTATTCATTACTGTTGCTTCCAAAGTATATTCTTGTCCAACCTTTAGGTTAGTATAATCTACTCTATCATGAATTACAGTAATATCATTAGCAAGTCTTTCATCATCAGTTGCATTTACAGCAGTTGTAGAAATAGTGGGGTCTTTATATTCCACAGTCTGATTTTCGTCAGTCAAGTCAGCGTGGAAAGCAAGTTCAACACCATTATCCATTAGAGTTTCAAAAGCAACAACGGTCTGATTCTGAAGGAGTTCTGTAGGAACATCAATAGAAACAAGAACCTCATAAACTTCTGGAACATCTTCAGGAGTTATAATTTCTACTACAACAGGCTCAATATCAATGAAAACGATTTCATCTTCAGTAGATTCATTAACATTAGCCAATCTTGCAACCAACTTATACGGATGGTTAGGTTTAGCATTATAGATAAGAACAGTATCAACCACAGTAGTTACATCACTATTGGTATAACCAACATGGTCTTCTGTGATATAGTCAAGAGCAATAGTTTCCAAAGTAGGAAGAATAATTGTTTGCTCTTCATCGTTCAAGTCCTTATGCTCTGCCAAAGGAATACGCTTAATTTCAGTAGTACCATCATCATTGGTAACTTCTACAATGCGATAAACTTCCTCAAATAGAACAAAGCTCTTTTCTCTAATGCTTTCAATATCTACACGAATAACGACATTGTAACTGCCATTTTCGGTTTCATTATTAAATGTATATTCTTTTGCAATAACTTCACCGTTTACATCTACAAGAGGCTCACCTGTTTCTTTATCAACAAGTGTAATAATACCAAATAGTTCTTCAACGGGGAAGTTCTTGTATTCAAGAACATCAGTAATTTCAATGTACTGCTTACCTTCTTCTGTTGGGTCAAGTACCTTATGTGTTTGAGTATTTGTATCAACAATAGAAGCATAAGAACCGTGAGTTCTTACATAGGGAACATACACAGTCTGATGCTCTTTACTCAAATCATGGTGAATACCAATAAGAGTATCGTTTTCATACACATTCTCAAATACTGTAATAGTTCTACCTTCAAGATAAGCACCGTCTACAGGAATTTCAATTATAAACTCTCCACTTGTTTCAGTAGGAGTAAAGTAAGTGATAACTTCATACCTATTACCGTTCGGGTCAAGGATTGCATTACCATATTCATCAACCAACCATGTGACTACCTTCTGCTCAATACCAGGCATTACATCTTCATAAGTGAATAGGTCAATGATAACCTGTTCGCCTACATTATATATATATTTATCAGTATCAGCGGTATCGGTTGCTTCGGTCTTATATATTGGAGAGCGTAGAGTTTGGTCGTAATCGGTCATATCATAATGCTTACCAATTAAGTTCATTCCGTCATCATATAGATATTCAGCAATAACAAGCCTTGCACCGCTTGTATTAAGAAGTAGTTCTATATTAATGCCATAGAAATTAACTGCAACTGTTTCACTATCATCAGTTGCGACAAACTTAACCTGTTCGCCTGTACCAATAAGAGTTTCTACACCGTCAGCATCTACCATTACGGCAGTACCAATAACGGAATATGTTTTACCCTTTTCAAGATTGGTAATATCCACAATATCCATCAAATTAACTGTTGCCTGTGTATGTGGAATATGCTTTGTATAAACATCTCCATCTTCAAGAGAAAGAGTATCTTTATTTACAACATACCAAGCATTAGTTGTAATTTTGGGGAAGTGAACAATCTGGTCGTTGTCATCCCATTCGTAGTGATGTGCCAAATCTATACCATCAGTATAAACAGCCTCAAATACGGAATAGGTCTTACCCTGCACAAGATAGTAAGGAATCTTAACAGTAGCTACATAACTTCCGCTACCACTTTCGTCAGTAGTAAAGATTACATCAGCGGTATAGGTATTACCTTCCTCATCAACAAGGGGCTTGCCTGTTTCTTTATCCATTACGGTCATAGTACCAACACATTCGGTATGTGGAGGTAGATTTGTATAGATAACAAGGTCGGAAAGTTCAAACCAATACTCGTTTTCCTCTTCACCAGTTACAACAACTTCGGTTGCAATGGTTTTCACAGAAGGAATATAAACTTGCTGTTTAGAATCAGTCAAATCCTCGTGCGCTGAAATAAGTATATCATTGTGATAGATATATTCAAACACAGTTAGAGTGTGTCCATTATAAAGAGTAGAATCTACTGGAATATCTACATAAAAATACCCATCAGTAGTAGTTTCACCATTAGGAACAGTATAATCTACTGTAACTTCGCTTACAACATTTCCATCTTCATCAACGAGTTTTGCATTTACTTTATAAGTAGTGCCACAAACTGCGCTGTAATAGTCTACACGGTCTCTAACAATACCTTTTTCATCATTCAAGAGGTATTTTGCTAATTTATCACTTTCGTCTTTGCTCTTATCAAAAGCAAATGTGCCGATTGCTACTTTAACAATAGATTCATCCCAATCTGCAAGGTCGTAATGGATAGCAACCTGTGTGATATTAGGACGGTCGTTTCTATGCAATTCACCTGTGACAACATAAGTGCCACTTGACAAAATAGAACTATCAAATTCAAACTTAACATCAAATTCAGTAGTTACGGAATCAGTAGTGAATACATAATCATCTGTGGTAGCTACAATAGTACCATCAACACTATTACGGAGAGCAACATTTTTAAAGGTATAAGTTTTATTGGGAAGTAGGTCTTCAACCCAGAAATGGTCGATTAATACAACATCTGTATTATAACCCGCTTCTAATATACCTGTATCAAATTGTGCGTATGACTTAAGTCGAGGTGGCTTTTCGTTGATGATTTCTCTATTATATGTAGCATCATCATCTGCAACAGTAAATTCAACATAGGCTTCGTGTCCTTGTGGGGGTAGATAGCCGTCAGGTTGTTTTACCTCAAGAATACGATAAGTCTTACCTACATGAAGTCCATAAAGGTCGATGGTTTCTCCTGTAGTAACATAATCCATTTGTCCATAAAGAGGAAGTTGAACAGCGTAATTATCACCATTCATTTCCCAAAGCTGAACGGTTGCGCCAATAAGGAGTTTCTTATCACCATTAACAGTATATCCGTTCTTATGGAAAATGTTTACAGTTGTATGGTTAGTAAGCCTATCAGTATATTCACTATCATAATAGAAAACAACATTTATAGCTCCATTAGAAGTATAAACTTCTTCAGGGTCAATAAAGATTTCAAACTCGAAATAATTATTATTGATTGTACCATTTTCTACATGATTAAGTGTATGTCCCAAAGGTGCTTTAATTTCGGAAAGCCTATACCTACCAGGCTTCATAGGTAGAGAAGTTGCCCTACCTTCACTATCAGTAACCAATAAACTTGCATCGTTTTCTTGATTAAGGATTAGGTCAGTAGCAGTTGCATTCTCCCATGCACCAGTGTTTTCATTAAAGAACTCAAGTCTAAACTCTGCGCCCTGTAGCGTACCATAATAATTGGGCTTATCGGAGTTATTAGAGCTTTTCTTTATTTCAATAGTAACAGTTTGTCTACGGTTAGCCGCAACTGTTAATTCTTTAGGAATAGTAGGATATTCGTCCCATCCAATGTGGGTATTTGCACCGTTGTTCCTCATATTCCACATCCAAGAGTCAACAGCATAGAAGCCCTCTGTGGTCTTTGTTTCCTCGAAAACATAAGTACCGATTAGAGCAACAGTTTCCCCTAATTCATTGTGGTAGAAAGTATCTCCACCAACAAGATAATCCTCATTATAGTAAATAGTAGTAGCAAGCATTATACCTTCACTACCATCATCAAGAATTACAGGAGAAGGGGTTTCAGCATCTTTGGCTTCAAGAACCCACCTCTTTGCGGCACGATTCTTCATACTTTCCTTAATAACAACTCTACCATTTTCATCAGTAGTAAATAATTCGTTATAACTTAATTCATCATTAAGAAAATAATATACTGTGAATTGTGTACCTACAAGAGATAAATCATAATACTGTTCATCTGCTGTGGATAAAGTTTTAGTTAAACCAAAATAGAATTCAGGACTATATGGCTCATTGCGGAGAGTGAATTCCACAACATTATTGATATTATTATCTGCTGTGGCATTAATAGTCATTCTCTGCCTATCATAAATCTTACCACTATCTTGGTCGATTGCTGTTTCCTCAAGGATATAATTTCCAATAGGAACTTCTACTGCGGGTTTATTATCTGCGGGGAATACAGTATCATATACCATTTCACCACGAGCATCGGTTTTACCAGTTGCTACAACAGAAACGCCGTCAGCCTTGAATAGTGTCCATGTTACACCTAAATTATATTCTTGTGGGTTTACGGTCTGTACCCAAGCATCGTTTTTCCAAACCTTGCGAACACGAATCCAAGTGGTTGCTTCGCGTTCAGTAGAAGTTACGCTCACTTGAGTATTGCCATTGCCACTAATGGTATATATGTTATTATCAAACAAATATCCATTAGGTCTTTCAACCTCTATGCAGTAATAAGTAACATCCTCGTCAAGCCAAATGCTATTCGGGGTGCAAGAACCGTTATTATTACTAATGGTAAATATTGCTTCATTACCATTTACATCAAGAGCAACATTACTATAAGGAACGGTCTTTGGGTACTTATTACTACCCGCGTAAGAGTCTATCTGATTTTTAACAACCTCTGCATCAGCGAGATTTGTAAAAAGAGCGTATTTAGCACCAATAATAGGATGGGATGCTAAATATTCCTCATTAGTATATAGAGGGGTTGCTAAACTTATCCTCTTTTCAATAGAAGCCTCAAAGAACTTGGGAGTTTCCATAGAGATAACAAGTCCATCCATTATGGTAGTAGCTTCGCCACCCGCAACAATCTTCATTGTATGGATTGTTTCATCAAGATTATATCCCTTTGGAATTTTGGTTTCTATTACGAAATATTCCCCAATAAGGAATTCGAGAGTATTTGAAGTATATGAATCTCCGTTCTTTTCTATTACGAAAACAGCGGGTTCATTATTTGTTGTAATAGCAATACCCTCATCTCCTGCGGGTTTACCCTGTTTCATATTATCAAGGGCATTTTGAGCCGCAATATAAGATGTATATGCAGTATATTCTGCACCCACCATAGACCATACTTCTGTATAGCTCGTCTTGGCTTTAATGGGTTCAGTATCGGGTTTTTCCGCAAAAGCGGTTACAGGTATAGCCGACACTATAATACTGCATACCATTGCTATCGCCATCACAAAAGAAAGAAGTCTTTTTGTTGATTTGAACATTTTGGTTTCCTTTCATATTTTTGTTTCCCACAATTTCTATTCGGTACGCTCTTATTGTAGGAAGATGTGTATATATATATTAAAGAGGGTATTAAGGGGATTAATACCCTCTGGTATTATTAAATAATTCAATTTATTCCAAATATAGAAAAACTGAATTGTTTATAATATTCCTTCATTATTAAATAGACTAATTTTAGTTCTTATATAGATATGAATGTAAAAAGTCTAAATAATATTAATTCTATAAGAAGATATATTAACCATTAAGAGAGTTGTTATTCAATCAAATAGAGATTGTCATTTATTAAATAGTATAGAAACGAATGTATTTGCAAAACTATTCAAAAGAGCTATTATTCTTCTCTTAATAATAAATAACCTAAATTTAGAACTTAAAAGGAGTTTTTGGTTTTTCAGTAGAACTTGTGTCTGTTGATTCTGCTTTCGGGAAGTTCAACTTAAATCCCTTTGGTTGTGGGTTTTCTGATACTTCAGGAGCAATAGTAGGACTTACTGCTGATGGTTCAACAGGTTTTGCTTCAACAGGTTTTGTATCTACATTAAATTGGATTTTAGGTCTGTCAGAAATATCCCTATTAGGTCTAACAGGAGGTGTTATTCTCTCTGATACTTTTGGCGGTTCAGGAGTTTCTTCCTTCTTATTATTAAATAAGTCTTCTTCATCACTTAAAGCGTTTTTGATGAAATCAGGGGTAGTATCTTCTTGTTCTTCATTTTCATCAGTATTAGAAACACCACCATCGGGGTCATCAAGTTTGTATTGTCTAACCCATCCTTCATTTTTGATTTCCTCTTTACGCCGTTTTTTTAATTCAAGGAAAACGGGATTATCATAAGTCATCTTCAGACTTTCATCAAATTCCCAATCCACATTATGTTTACCATAGTTCGCTACTCTATGATAGGAATAAAAATATTCCTCTCTTATTTTCATAAGAGGTCAGACTATATCATTCAGATAAAATTATATTTCCCGCACCATACACAACACATTCTTTATTATAAATAATACTCGGTGTAGGAATAATGTCAATAAGATTATTTTTATTAAAATCATCTTTTGGGTATCTATCTTCGTTCATTATTAAATAGGTTAAAAGTGATAGTTGTTCTTCAAAATTTTCAAAACCGTATATATGAATAAGTCGTATGCCCTTTTCTCTGCATAGTAAACTTTTCTTCAAATGATAATCCTTCGGTACTTTACTATGCCAATATGTTCCATTGTACTCTATTGCAAGTTTTCTATGTGGTAAATATATATCTAATTCATAAGGAGATATTATTGTTCTTATATGCCTTATTATTTCATACGGATATACCCCCATTAAGCATTTAACAATTTCTTGTTCTGGTAAAGTATCAGTAGTTGCTATATGAGAATTATAATACTCTTTTATAATAGGTATATATTCATTTGGAATGAAAGCAGAATTACAATAGTATATACGAGGTATATTTAATTGTTTATTTTGTTTCCAACCTTCACCATATAAATTTACTAATGTTTTCATTCGAGTACATTTGTTTTCTTGCTCAAATAAAGTTCTCTTTTCGGTTTTTGTATTTTGAATTTGTTCCTGTATAGTAGTTAGATAAAATGGATTATCTACTCCATATTTAGCCATTAACGCTTTTTTAGTTTGGTTAGCTCTATATGAAGAGTTTCCCCTTCCACAAGCACAAGTTATTTGATATTTTTCTTGTAAGGTGTGTTTTGTTTTATCTCGAACATCTTTTCTATTTTGATTATATAATGCACTACAAGAATTAGAACAAAATATTCTATATCCTTTAGTTAATCCTAAAAAAGTTGTTTCTTTACTACATACAGGGCAAATACCCTCTTGTGATGTTTTATAAAATAAGTCATAATATTGTTTAGGAGATATATTGTGTATTTTTATGTGTACTCCTAAAACATTAACATTTTCATTACATAATTGACATTGCATAATTTTAACTTTACCCACTCTTTCCCTTTTGCTTAAAAGGTACTCCCATACAGGGATAGTCGTTGAGCCTTTCTCTTGATTATCTATCAATTATTAAATAGACTAATTTTAGAGTTTTGGTTGCTTATTGTCCAATCTATATATTTTTTAAAACCCTCACACTTATCATTTCTAATTATGTTGTGGTATATATAGCTTTAAGGATGTTCAAGCAATTAAATGGGTTTATAGAGGACAATGGTTTTCATCCTCTGGTTGTGTATAATATGTTTGTGTTTCTATGATTTCATTACCACTTTGTAAGAAACCGCGCCCCTTTATCTCCGGTTTAGCCAGATTACTAATATCTTTTTCAAACATTAAAGTCGAGGCTCCCGTATCGAATGCGCCAAGTATAATGCTTAACTGTATATTGTTCTTTAGGTCTGTACTTATTGTGTTACCCGATGCTCTCTGACACTGGTAAGGAAAAATACCAAGACTATATCTTTAATCTATATACTGTTACCATATATAGATTACCCACCACTTCGCATTTCTGCTACTCTACTCACTTCTTCACTTATATCTTTCTTATAAGTTATGTTTTCGATAGTCTTTGAACCTTCCTCTATTCGAGGCTTGGATGCGGATTGATATATTATTAAACGACCGTAGGAATAGATTACTTTTACTATTTTTTTATTTCACCATAGCCGATTTCTTTTTGTTTTTTCTACTTTCGTAACATTCACACTTGACTTTATTTCATGTCTATGTTGTAGTCAAAAGAACCTTAATATCTTCCCGCAATTCAATGGGATAACTACACATAATTGCTTATATATAGTGCCTGTTTTTTTTTATTTCTTAATAGTCATGTCTAATTTCAAAATTAGAAGCTATCCAATTATGAATATCTTCGAGTGTCCATAAAACTACATAATTTAATTTATTTTGTTTAGCACACTTTCTTTTTTCTACATCTTTTTTCGTCCATATATCTATAGCCATTTGCATTTTATTAGATGTTTTGGCTTTCTCTTTCCATGCGTTTAATACACTTACATCAGCTTGAGAGGTTTCATCAAACCAATGATTGTTGTGGGTAAAATAACCATTAATTTCTACAAAAGTATCAGTATTGGGTAAATAAAAATCACAATGATATGGATAACGCAAATCTTTATTATATTCATACTCAAAAGGAATATTATGTTCTAATAGTGCGGTTTTTAGTATATTTTCCCAAGATGACCTTGTTCCATTATATTTTTCAAGTACATTACCACACATAGGATTATTATTTCCGTAGCGTTTTAATAAAGTTTGTTGTACCTTATGTTGTGTTTCCATTGTGCAAAACGAATTTGGATAGCCATATCGTTCAATCATTGTCGCTCGTTTTTTAGTCATCGCTTGTTTATTATGACTTTTTTGTAATGATTCCTCTGTTAATAATGGCGTTGTTTTCCCATACCGAGCGATATTTGTAGCCTCTATTTTATTTCTTGTGTTAGGATGTTTTTGCCCACAAGAGACACTACACACTTTTCGATAACCAAGAGCAAGATTGATGAAATTAGTAGGATTACCACATACTTGACAAATATCTTCGTTATCTTTTTTTAAATATAAATTATAATAGTTTTGTGTTGTCATACCATGTGCCAATGCAATATGACAACCAAGCCCTCTATAATTTGGACTTGTATGTTCACAAATTAGACATTTTACCATTAAATATTTTCCTTTTAGGTTAAGCAAGAGCAAGGTGGGTAGCCGCGGCTCTTCCGAGGCGAGCTATACTCCCAAGTGCCTGTTTTACTGTGTCTACCGATTTATAATCATCTGATGTCATACATAAATGGACTATATCTTTATCCTATATACTATTACCATATATAAAATACCTACCACTTCCCTTTAATAGACTTATATATAACTATTCTCATTATATCGCTAACCGTTAAGGCGGTACTCTACTCATTTATTCATATAAGTTTTTCTCTTATATTATACTTTCGATAGTCTCTGAACCGTTCTCTATTCGAGAGTTGGTTGCTGATTACTAATTATTAAACGACCGTAGGAGTAGATTGCTTTTACTACCTTTTATTTCACCATAGCCGATTTCTTTTATTTTTTCTGCTTTCGCAACATTCACGACTGTCTGTATTTCAAAACTTCGTTGTAGTTAAAAGAACATTATAGCTTTTCAGCAATTAAATAGGTTAATTTTTGCACATATTGGTTAAGTTATCAAAATAAACATTAACCTTTATATACCGAGCCTATAACACCATTAAGCTCATTGAGTTCATCACATAACAGTATCATGCACTTTGGGGTATATTCCCCTCTTGTTTTCCTAATTGAGTTAGCATCCACATAAGAATTGTAACCCTTGACTTCGGGTAATTGTGGATGCTTCCACTTGTTCTTCTGTAAACCATTATATATATCTTCAATAGTAAGAATAATGGGTTGTCTACCTTCAGGATATATCATTAGGTTCTTTGCATAATTTCTATCTGTTTCGTCCAAGTCAACAGTAAGCTCAAACATTTCATCGAATTGACATTTTTTACCGAAAATTTCAAAATAATCTACTTCGACTCCTTTGCACTTATATATATTATTGACTTGTTGCTTCTCCATAAATTTGAAGCGGCTCATCATTAGAGTTTGAAAGTTTGCCGCAAGTGCCGCCGCTGTTGCTACATCAAGCGCAACTCCTTTGACTCCTTTAACCCCCCGCAACAAATTGAATTCCACTCTTTTACAATCCCATTTACTTATTATATTTCTATAATAAACTGACTATATCTTGTATAATAAATGACTTATTTGTGAATTTTAAACTGCTTATACCAATGTTTATCATGAAATTTACTAATACAATAGTTTAGGTGTGGTTGTACTTCTTCGACTGTCCACATTATAACATTATTATCAGCCATACACTTGCGTTTATCTTTATCCTTTAGTTGTCTATCTTCATCCAAGAATTGAAGTCCTTTTATCTCAATCAGCTCATCATTGATTAAGAAATCTGGAAAATAATAATGTTTTTTATTATTACTATCGTAGTATTCAAGTCTAATTGGTAATCTATTGATAGGTATGTTATTATCTTTACAATAAATATATACAGCTAATTCCCAAGAGCTATCAAAGTTTAAATTATCATACTTGTAATGGCTTAAAGTTCTCTTTTGAATTTCTCTGTTTTGTTGAGGATTTTTAACCCCATATCTTTCCATGTTGGTATGTTTAATTTTTTCTTTGCCATACTCTGATGCAAAAACATTTTCAGCCCCAAACTTTTCTACAAGTGTTTTAATGGCTTTTGCTTTAATCTCTCCCGCTTGTAATGTGCATATATTACCGTATAGTTCTAAATTTGTTTGTTTTGTTTTTTCTATAACATCTATGCGTTGATGGGCATTCTCTACACCATACCGCTCAATATTTGCTTGTTTAATTTTTTCTTGTATTTCTTTTGATTTAAACGGATTGTTCACCCCATAATTCTCGATAAATGTTTGTTTAACTTTATCTTGCGTTTCCCTCGTACAAAATGAAGTTTTATATCCGTGTACTCTTAAGTGTGTGGCTAATCGTTTTTCTTGAATCGTTTTATCTGCATACTGACATTTTTTACTGCATCGGGAATTATATCCTTGATTAAGACTAATAAACTTGGTAGGGTTTCCGCAACATTTACAGATTCCCTCTCCTTCCCGCTTTAGATAAGTGTCATAATATGTTACATTTGTTAAGTTATGATGTTTTATATGCCATGATAACTGTTTTGCTGTTTCAAACGATTCACCACATATTTTACAAGTTATCATTTATTATACTCCTTCCACTTCCATCCGTAACTCATCCTCGGATGTACTCCCTTAATGGGATAGTCGATACACTTCCTCAATTTTTTGAGTTTAGCACGGTATTCGGTTTATCTCACCATTTTTCAGGTTTACCGTCTCTTATTCAGATTATTCGTCTATGGTTTATATCCCTATATCTTGTTGTAACATTTCATAGAGAAGTCTTATTTTTCTGATACCGTTAGCAATTTAGAATAAAATCTAAATCACACCCATGAGTAATATGGTTCAAAAGGAATGCGCGAATTGGTTTACGCCCGCTAACTGAAAGTGGTCGGGGAATCTTGATACATGACCTACAATGGACTGTTCAAGAACTGACTTTCCTGAATTGTGTAGAATAGCTCCAAAAGGAGATTGAAACTTTGGAGAGGTGTCCAATGTAAAACCATAATATTGTCCAATTTGATTTAATGGTTTTACAGCAAAGTTTACTTGTTTCAAATAAATTTCCTCCTTAATATATATTTCCCAAGATTGGGTTATATATAGCACTTACAAAATTACTTATTATTTGTATAATAAAAAACAAAGAGAATATATTTATCTCTTTGTTAGTAATAATGTAAGGTTATATTTACTTATACTTTTTCCATAGCCATTTTACTTTGGAAGGATTCATCCATTTGTAGAAAAACATCAACAGGCATATCTATATGTTCACCCGTTTCTTTATCTACCATAGATAATATATGTTCTGCATTTACATAAAAGGTTTCTCCGTCAATAGTCAATTCATACATATCTGATAGTCCTGTATGTAATTTAGTAATTTGACGGGGAGTATTATCTTCTCCAACCACATAATCTCCAAGCTCAATATTTTTTGCTAATTTATATCGAGCATCAACAGGAAGGGTTGAATTATCTTCTTCTATTCGGAAAGACCTTTTTATTCTTCTACCATTAATATTATCTATAAGATAGTATTTAAAGTAGTCGGTCATTTCTAATAATTCTGAAATTGAAAAGCAATATTTCTTTGGGAATAGAAAGCCTTTAAATACAAATAATTGTTTATTGTCATTTCCAATAATAAAAGAGTTATCATCTAAATATACTCTGTATCTCATTTTTCCTTTCGCTTTGTACTTCCTTCCTTTTTTATTAGGTTAATTCCCAAGCCAAGTCATAATATCTTTTATATCCACTATAATTAGGAATATCTTGGCTATGTCGCATTATTTTATTACTGTGCTTCTTGTGTGATTTTTTCCTTATATTCAGTCTCGCTACTCTTTCAGGAGTATCTACCACACTAAAAGTTACAGGTCTTTTTGTAACTGTTGGTGGGTAATATCCTCCCTCAACAATTACTTTACCATAGAGTTCTATTTTGGGAACATTTCGTTCAGGGAGAAAACAGATTTCATATCCTGTATTATATTTTTTAGTTTTTAAATAATACCCTAATCCCTGTCCGTATTCATAATTGATTGCTTTTTCAAATCGCCTTTGTTCTTTTAGGCGTGTTTGTCTAATACGGTTATTACGCTTATGTTTTTCAAATAACTTTCTGTTCATATCATAATCGTTCCCTTTCGTCTATATAAAAAGGCTAACTTGTTTAAGGTTAGCCTTATTGTTATTATATTAGGTTTAATTATGCCGCCTTTGTGTAGCGAATAATCTTGTCTGCCAATCTTCTATATACCCGAAGATTGATAAGCAGATTTACAGGCTGTTCAGCAAGTCTCGTAGCACACATAAGTTTTACTTCGTCATTGTAAACTACTCTATCATCACAGCCCTCAACCCTCCACAGGTCTTTCTTTATTCTATCAAAACCTATGGAATTTTCAATGTATTCCAACATGGCTTTTTTGCTTACCAAGATAAGTTCCATCTCTTCTACCTGTTGTGAAGCGTTTGAAATATTTTCACCATCTGGTACGGAGTGTTTGTGGATTACACCAATGAGCAAGTGCGTGGTTTCGAGAGAAGCGTTTACGCCCCAACCATCATACCTAATGCCGTTTTTATTAAGAACGGAAATCTCCCAATTATTTGTGCGGGGAAGATATTTCAATGATGCTTTGGAAGAAAGCATCTTAAAATCTACATTCATTCCGTCAATTATGGCATCAATTCCACGGACTTGCCTTTTCTTATCATGAACAAGTTCCACCGAATTGAATTTCTCTTTGAGAATTCGGGTTACAAGTCCGTTAAGGTGTTGTTCGATCTGGCTATCCTCTTTACGAGTGGTGTTGTAGTTAAGCATTAGCTTGTCCTCCTTTGTTTGATGTTTATATTGTATCATATATGGAAGAATTTGTCAATAGATTATACTAATTTATTTTAATATATTTTTCTTAATAAACCCTTGTAGTGAAATTACCAACCCTTTTTCTTTTAACGCGACTTAAGGTATTCTCTTTTGTTGTGTTTCTTTTCATGTGTGTAAAAAAAAATAGTAATATTAAACTCTTTCCATTACAAGGGCTTATCAAGATATACAGTTACAGTAACCAATCTTTTCTTATTGGTAAATTATCATTAAACCAATTGTCTATATCTTCTTTATTCCATAATACAACATAATTTATATTGTTTCGTTCAGCACATAATCTTTTTTGCACATCCTCAACTGTCCATATAGAAATAGCTCTTTGATAGTATGAAGATGATTGTTTAGATTTCCATTCACCTAATTTATCTAAATCTACTTTGTTATTACTATCAAACCAATGTCCTCCGTGAGAAGGATGATTATTTATTTCAATAAATAAATCTAAATGTGGTAAATAAAAATCACAAAAATAGGGATAACGACTATCTTTATATTCTTCTATATAAGAAGATATATTATAGGCTTCTAATAATAGAAGAAAATATTTTTCCATCTTGCTTCTTTTGTCATTCTTGCGTAATGTATTTGTTCTCTTACTCCAACATTCATCAGAATATACTTTTTCTAACTGTAAAGTATTTGACACCCCATATCTCTCTAAATTGGTAGTCATCATTTTTTGTTTGATTTCATCAGAATACATAGGATGGCTTACACCGTATTTTTGTAATAATGATTGTCTTATTTTTTCTTTTATACTTTCAGATGCAAATGGGTTTTCTGCATTATACCGAGAAATATTAGTCTGTTTAATTCTTTCTTGAATATCTTTATTTGCAAAAACATTTGATACTCCATATTTAGATAAATTAGTTTGAATTATCTTTTGTTTTACTATAGGAGATTTCAATACATTAGATACACCATATTTTTCTTTAACCGTAGAAGTTCTCTTTGCTTTGGTTTCTTCTGAACGCAGTTGTTTTTGTAGATTTCCATTAGTGTCAGAATTTGCACATTTAGAGGAACAATATTTAAGATAGCCCTTCACATAACCATTAAACTTTGTATCTTTTCCACACAAAGCACATTTTCCTTCATCTGCACTTTTTAGGTAACTATCATAATACTCTTTCAAAGTAATACTATGCGATAGGCGTATATGACTACTTATCCCACATATTTGGATTTCTTTTCCACATATTTCACATTGTACTATCATAAGGTCTTTCTAATGTATTAAACATTCTAATAGGAGTTTGTTCAGAAAAACACCCTGTACCCCCCGCTATGAGCATTGATGTGGAGGGAATAGTAGGATATAAAGAGGGGTTTTTATTTTGGTCGTTAAGATACCAAGCAATAGGAGATACTTGTTGAGTATTAGTGTTAATACATAAACCTACAGGTATAATGTTCCAAAAGAGGTCATCTTCTTGTTTGAATTTAGCCATTTTAGGAATAGGTTGCCTTTTCTTACATTCTACTTGAATAACACCTCTGTCAATAAATGTTTTTATATAGAAATAAGAAAAGTGTATGGACTTGTCACTCATTTCAGTAACAAATTCTTTTTTGTCAACTTCTTTTCCTGAACGGTCATATTCTATGTATATATATTTTCTGTCATAAAATATTACATCTGTGCCTAATCTTTTTTGTGCGATTTCGAACACCCAATCATCGAATGGAGCTTTTCTCAAGAATAATCCCTTAACAATAAAAGCTAATAAAAGCAATCCAAGAGCTAAAACACCACAATATAAAATAATGTGTCTGAAAATAGGATGTCCTGTAATATTAGCAGTTTGTTTGACAAAAGTAGAAGCAAATAAAAGAGCGGCTATTATAAGAGCAATAATAGACAAGGTGCGTAGGGTTTTGAATACCCTATACATAAACTGATTTCTTGGTTGTATACCTTTGAGAACAACCTCTTCCTGTTTGTCATTTGCTATATTATCTTTAAAGAGTGCCATTATTTCTACCTCCCTACAATACTAATCTTCCCGCACCATATACTGTATGTCTGTTATCATTATATATAATACAAGGAGATGGTGGATTGTTTAAATATAAATTGTTTTTATTAAAATCTTCTTGTGGAAATAAATCTGTTCCATTTATAAGAAGATTGACAAGTCTTATTTGTTCTTCTAAATCTTCAAACTCGTAGATGTGTATTAATCTTATTCCTTTTGTTTTACATAATATACTTTTAGTTAAATGATAATCTTTCGGAGTGCCAAATTCTACACTATGCCAATGAGTACCATTAAATTCTATAGCCAATGATATTTCGGGTAAGTAAATATCTAATTCATACGGAGAAATAATTTTTCTTGTATGAGTTATAATTATTCCATCATAAGATAAATCATTTATGATAGATTGTTCAAGATGTGTGCGTGAACTGTAATATCCTTCAATAATCGAAATATCAGCAATTCTTATATACCCTTTATTCTTATACCGCACAATGGGAAGAATTTGAGATTGTCGCCATCCTGTATTGAAGGGTAATTCCGATATAGGTATATATCCTAATTCTCTCATATATAGAATATCTTGTTGTTTACTCTGTCTACATTTATTTATATATTCTTCTGTTTGAGCATAATTTTCTGTATGATACTTTTTTCTGCAAATAGATACATACTGTTGTTTAAATTCTTCACTTTGAGTAAACCAATCACATTTATATCTTTTTTGGTTAGTGGATATAACCTTTTGCCTTATACTATTATAATCAAATTTCTGTGCCTTTATTTGTTTAATGGTTTCCAATTTACTTATATTAGTTACGCCATATTTCTCTAATACAGTTTGTTTTCTCTTTTGTGTAGTTTCTGTACTCGAAGTCGCACATTTGTTTGAACAATATTTTCTATAACCTTTTGTAAATCCTAAAAAGGAAGTGGGATGTCCGCAAATAGGACAAACCCCACTATTAGGATATATTAAATTATAATACTGCTGTATAGTATATTGATGTTTATGTTTTATATGATATAATAACCCTTTTTGTGTTTTTATATCTTCCCCACAAATTATACACTTCATATTGAACTACAATATATCTTTCCTCTTATTATTAAATAGATTAAAATAGAGACGTAACATCATCATCGCCATAATAGGCGTTTACTTTGGATATATTATAGTCACAGTTGTCACTAACATATTCATAGTCTGTTTGTTGTTCACAATCTCCATCAGCAGACCAACGACTTATAATATTGTGGCGTAAAGCAGATTCTAATACTTCCTTTACAGCATAGTCATAAGGCATTCTTCCTGTTTTACAAAATGAAAACACCGCATCTTCTGGATTAGATGTAAGCATAAAAGAATCGTAAGATGTTTCAAATTCTTTACACCCATTAAACCAAATAGTATTTTCATTTATTTCAGGAATACCCTCTCCATTTCCTCCGCAAATTCTTATGCGTTTTTGAAAACAGCTTGCTATGATAGCTAATACATCATTTACAAATTCTTTTGTAAATGGTTCATCTGTTCTTCTCCAATAATTAGTATACATTTATATATCTACCTCACAACATAAAATTATTCCAAGTATCATAAACCGTAATTGCATCAGGACAATGTTCATACAAACACAATATTACATCTGTATATTTATTAAAATCGGGAAGTTCTTTTTTTGCTCCCTCTATATCCACAATGGTTCTATGCTCGGAATGGATAGTTCCTTTACTCATAACTGCGTGATATTTTATATTATCATCTGATAAAACTTCTTCAAATAATTCAACAAGTAAAAGATGGGGGAACTTCAACTTTATCTAATTTACTATTAAGATAGTTTTTTGCTTCATTAGCTAATATAGCATTTATTTCTATAACTTTAGTGCCAATTTCTGATATAGTATGCTTATATGGTTGATTGGAATATTGTTCTACATAGGATAAAAGTTTCTTCATTAATGAGCTAATTGAACCATTAAACTCAATGCTTTGTGGTTGGTTGTCAACTCCCTTAATAGTAAACTTACCATTATCATCAATAGAGTCAATCTTAATGTTGAGAATGCCTTGTGGGTCTGCATTATCTAATATTTCTTGCAATTTAGACTTGGGTAATTTCATAATTAATCTCTTTTCTTTTGGAATGGATTGCTTGTTAATAGCTTCACATCGTAATTAGAAATTATATGAATAAATCCAGTTCTGTTCTGACTGTCTATCATAAAACAATTACCTGTGGCTAATTTTGTGGTACTTGCAATAACACTATCTGTATCAATTGCGGTTGATGCATCTATTTTAGATGTGTCAAATTTATCTAAAAATAGTTTAGCTTCTTCCATAGAACTTCTAAACATTACTTTGGTTGACATAAACTGTGCAATGTTATCAGGAAAGTGTGAGATGCCTTGTGAAGCCAATAAAGTAGCTGTATTAAGCGAACGCCCTATAACAAGGAATTTATCTATAAGGTCAGACATTTTTTTATTACCATACAATAAGTGAGCTTCATCACAAACTAATGTGGTAGGTATTTTATTATCTGATGATAGGAGTTCATATAATTTAGTTGTAATAATATACAAAATAGCAGAAGTGAATCTTTCATTAGCATCATAATCTTCCACTTTCTTTGTATAGTCAGGCAAACTCATTCCGTGTAAAGTAATAATTAAAGATGTTCCTCTATTTAAATATAATGGAGTAACATTTTCCTCTCTGGTGAATAATAATTTACCGTACTTATTATCTTCATACATTTTTAGCATATTGCCTATTTTTTGACAAGATTCATTATCTCTGCTAAAAAGATAGTCAGCGACATCTTGCATATCTTTATAAACACCATCTCGGTTATATGCAATAATAAAGTCTTGAATAATAGGTGTAATTGCTATAATATCCTGTTTATCTAATTTACCACATATTATCTCTATTATAGATAAAAGAGTAGAACTATCAAATTTATCTAAAAATGTAAAAGGATTTAATGCTCCTGGGCGAATATTATTTATATCTATAAACTCAACAGAACTACTTACATTTAGTAATTTATTGAAGTCATTCTTCGGGTCTATACAAATAACCCTTTGCCCCATTCCTAAAGCATTTGCACATACATTTAATAGAAAAAATGTATTATGGGTAACTACTGTATCTCCTGCAATAAATTGATGGTCTGGAGCATCTACCATAAAACAGGTACAATCTTCTTCTTTATTTAATGGTTGAATATCTATGATTTGTAAAGTGTTATAATTGCGATAATGTTTTTTAACAATAGATGATGCTTCTAATGCTCTTTCTTTCTTTGCACTATATGAGAAAAAATTAGGCTTTCTTTCTGCAAAACAACCAACAAATATATTGTAACTTGGATTACCTTTTCGTAAGTCAGGATTTCTTTCTGAACAATACATATAACCCATACTACGGACAACCTCTATAATATCATCAATAAGTTGTCTTGAACCACTACAATATGAAATATTATATCGTGGTGGAAGACCTATTGTACCATCTGTATCAAATAGCCCCTGTATAAGCTCCCACCTATCCTCCTCGGTAGTATATTTATAACAATCGGGAATATACTTATTATAAGAATAACAATTTGTCAATAAATTTTGTATTTCTTCATTTTCTGTTAAATGCTTTGCGTGTACTCTGTTATTACTATTATCAAAATAAAAGCTATAAGTATATCCTACTTTCTCTTTTTTACAAGTAATTGTAGTATTTAATTGCTTACTTAATAGTAATGCAATTTTATTTGGAACTTCTTCATTTCCAGAAGAAACCTGTAAGTCCCCATAACTGCGACAACCATTACCTAAAAATGCTCCAATTATATATGGTGCTACAGTATACGACTGCTTTGGGAATTGAAGCGCACCATTGTTTTGTAAATAAAAGTTATGTCTATTCGTGCTATCTGTGACACCCTTTTTTATTATATCTTCTACACTCATTATCTCCCACTTATATTTTTTGTGAGAAATTGTACCGACTAAAAACCTATGGTCTTTAGAACAAACTATTTTTCTTCGGTCGGCTAATGTCACTTGATACATTTCTTTTTTCCCTTGTGGAAAAACACCTAATACTTTGGTTGGTTGCCCATTTTGTCCAAAAATATAATCTTGTTCTTTTATATCTGCTATTGTTTTCATCCCCTGCGGGGTTATTATCCGCTCACTATTAGCGATCGGCTTTCCGCTGCCTGGGGAACCTATCACAACTGAACCAGAAGCTCTATTAGTCATTTGAGCAGTAACGGGCGACCATCTAACTGTACTCATAAAAACTTCCCTTCTCCTTTCTTATAATATTAAATTGTATATTATTCTCCCTGTGTTATAGTTGACATTATAACTCTATATACAGGATAATCGTGTCGTTGTATTCCAAAATTAGGATTTGCGGAATCTTCCCAATTTTGTAAATTTGTAGTGTCAAAAGAATATTTACTATCTTTTAACCATGTTCTATGTTCTCCTGTTGGCTCGGCTAATTTATTCTCAACTAACCAATCTTCTGCCCAATTATATCGAATAGTGTCCAATACAAATTCATCTTCCGCTATGGGTTGTTGCTTCATTTCTTCAAATTGTAATCCTGTAATTCCAAAAGAAACAACAGCCGCCCCCTCATATTCCAACCTAAATATAGTTGAATGGTTTATTGGGTCTGGTAATAATGTAATTGTTAATTCTCTACCATCAGGTATTTGATATTTTTTATTAGGGAATCTCATAACTATCTCCTATTAGTCTATTTTAGCATCATTTAAAAGTATTTCCGTTACAATGTTAAAAGGTATTTGATATATCCAATTCTCATTAGAATCATATAAAAGTATATGGTTATCTTCTATAACACCGTTTTCTATGTCATCATCTCTATTGTCGGGATTTATAAATACAGGAGCTAATTTAGAAAAGGTTTTTTCAAACCAATATTTACCCGCATTTACTAACCATTGATAGATACCTTTAACATCTTTTGTTTCATTTAAGGCTAAACATTCTTCATTATAAAGTTCTAATTTTTCATACGGAATATCTACTATCCTTTTAGATTGAGCCATTAAAGCATTATACCAATTAAAGAATTCTTGTTTTGGTGGATAAGGTAAATGATTTAATCCATGTGTAACCCATTCCGCAAGTATATTCAGATATTCTTGTTCTGATAACTCTATAAACAGTTTATCTTTTTCAAGGTAAGAATTCATTAACCTACTACCCTTTCAATATGAATAATATCATTAAAATCTAACATAGTAACTTCTATCATTGAAGTATTATCTTCTAATACAGAATAGGTCATTCCGTCAAGAGAATGATATTGATATTCACTATCTTTTGTATAACTCACTTCCTCTTGTATTTGTTCATCTCTTATATACTTAACATGAAAATCATCAAAAATAAAGAGTATATTAAATTGTGCTTGTTTTTCAGCATCTAATTCTTCCAATGTATAATATATATCATCAACCGTAACTCCTTTTACTTGCCAACTGCCTACAATAGAAAATGGTTCTTTTGTTATTTCAGGAGTAGGTTCAACGGTTGGTACTTCTGTTGGTACTTCCGTTGGCGCATCTGTTTCAAGTGGTGGAGGTGTAGGAGCTACTGTTGGAGATACAGTAGGTTCTGTTGGTTGAGTGGTATCTACTATTTCTTGTGTAGGTGTAGGAGTGTTAGTTGGGGTGTTTGTATTTTTAGCACAAGCCACCATAAATAAAGAGGATATAATTAAAATACCACTAATTATTTTACATATAGTTGATTTCATTTTTTATAATTCATTCCTTCTGTTTTAGTGAATTTTTGATATTATGCACATCATCAAAATAATTTACGACCATGTGTGCAAACAAATGTAAGATATACATACCAAAACCAAAGAGCAATAATACAATTATCATCATAGCTATTTGATACATAGTGTTAAATAAAATGTTTTGTATTTTATTATAGTATTTTGCTACTGCTACAATTGTGGTTAAATATCGTAAAAATATCAAAAATCCCCCACCGCAAGTAAGCACAGCAAAGGAGACCTTTAGTATCTTTTGAAGTTTTTCAGATGGATTTTTGAATAATCTATTTAACAAAATATATTCTCCCGTAAAGTAATACCATTAAAACTTATATGTGAGTTGCTTTATACGCTGAACCACTATACCCATATCCCTTTTCAGAACTACTAACTTTATAGTTCAATTTAGGAGGTATATAAGTAGATTTCGATGGTATATATTTTCTCTTTAATCTTTTGTTAGTAGTAGAATTTGGTTTTCTACAATTTTTTATACTCATATATTATCACATAGTACAGTCTATGACTATTCTTTTGTATAAAGAAGGTTCTGTACTTTCTAACTCCTTCCATAGATAATAGAAGTTAGGTAATTCATGTTCACCTTTGAAGTCATAACAATATTCCCCTATCTTGTATAGGAAATGTCCCATAACAGGTTCATATATTATATCTCCATTATTAAACCGAGTGTGTAAAATTATTGAGAAATAATAACAATTTCCCGTACACCATTTACAGTCGATTTTGAATCTTCGATTGATAAATTCTAATACTTCAGTATTCATTTTATATTATCTTATGATAAGAGAAATGCCGCTTATCATAATTATTCTTCCCTTCTTGATTATTCCACTTCTACAATATCATCATATAATATTCTATATTTTCCAAACGATTTGTCGAAATGATAATGTCCACAATAAAATTGTTTAAATTTTACAGAATTACATAGTATCTCTAAATAATTAGTCAACCTATTGTGCATATAGGTAGGATTTATTAATGATTGAATAGAATCTGGCGCACAATGAGCTATGATATAGTCTACACTATCATTATGTAATTGTAAGTTATTAAAGCCCTCCATGTACTCTTCTTCTGACGGTAGTTCTTCTTCCCACCAACTAATATCTTTTTTACGAAGATACTTGTCAATAGATTCAGCCCCACCCATAGTAAAGAATTTTTTATTCTCAATGGTAAATACCTGACCGCGCATTAAATGAATAATGTTTGGTCTTATTCTATGAATTTTACCGCCATTCCAAATTTCAATGGGATAACTGTTTAATAATTTATGGTTCTCGTGGTTGCCATCTACAAATAATACTGTATATGGCTCACCTTCCCACCAACCTAATGTGCGGCTGTCTTTTTCGCCGCCATCCCAAATAGCCCCAAAATCTCCGCAAATAATCATATAGTCATTTTTAGAGAGGGTACTTCCTTGAGGAAAGTTTGAGGGAATAAATTTATCTATATCAATTTGTCCGTGTGTGTCGCCCGTAATAAACACCATAGTATCAATCACAGCAGGGGTCTTGTTTTGGTTTTATAGGAAATTTTACACCCTGCTTTGTATATCCTCCTATTTCTGTTGTTTCAGAAAAAATTGTATTTTGGGTTGTCATATCAACAACATCTGATGGAATAATCAATTTCGTTGCTTGCCCATCAGCTAAATTAGACAAAGCCTCATATTTTTTAAGTGTGAGAATCATTGCATCAATATTAGATTGTTTCAAATAACTAATACCTGTTGCTTCAGCAAGAGAGCGTCTTTCTATAGCTTCTGCTTCACCCTCTGCCCTTATTCTCGCACTTTCTCTAAATCCTTCTGCTTCAAGGATTGCGGCTTGCTTTTCGCCTTCCGCACGAGTAATTACAGCAAGTTTATGTGCTTCCGCATCAAGTATCTTTTGTCGTTTATCTCTTTCCGCAATCATTTCTTTATCCATAGCGGATTTAATCTCTGCGGGGGGAAGAATATCTTTTAACTCAACACGAGTTACACGAATACCCCATTTATCGGTTGCTTGGTCTAATAATTGAGTCAATTGTGCATTGATTTTATCACGGGAAGTCAAGCTCTCATCAAGAGTTAAGCCGCCCAACACATTTCTTAATACAGTTGTAGCCAAATTAGCTAATGATAGCAAGGGGTCAACCGCGCCATAGCAAAAAGACTTACTATCGAAAACATAATAATAAACAATACTATCAACAGCAAGAGTTACATTATCTTTTGTTATAACTCTTTGAGGGGGAGTGTCAATTGTTCCCTCTTTAACAGATACTTTCTTTATTACACTATCTATAAAGGGAAACTTTAACTGCAATCCCGCATTTGCTGTTCTATGATATTTACCTAATCGTTCTATAACATATTGACTTGCTTGTGGAACAATAAAGATATTTCTATAAATAAGAAAACCAATTCCACCAATTACTAAAATTGCAATAATCCACGGCATCTTTATACAAATTTCCTTTCAAGTTGATAAGCCCATATATCATAATAGGGCGTATGTTCACATTTTATATCTATTATCTCATACTTTTCCCCATCACGAGTTACAACATCTTCTATTGCTAAATCATCAGGAGTTGATAAATATAAAATTAGTTCGGCACTTTTAAATGGGCAATACTCATTCTTTAAGGGTTGCATATATTCTCCCTTTGTGCAAAGCATTTCTATCTTTGCTCCTAATTGCATACAAAATCTATCTAATAGATTACGAACAATTCTTATTGGAGCATCCACCACTTTGCTTTCTTGTTTAAGAAAATCAAAGTCTAATGAGAATGCTTCAGCTTGATAAAGACAATCCATACAATCCTTAATTGTAGAAGAATTAGATAAAATAATATTCCATACTTTAACTGCAAATGAGTTGTCTTTCTCTATTGCACCACTTATTATTTTTTGATGTAAAGTGTCAATAGATTCATTCTGCATTTTTTTTCTTCTCCTTTACTTATGTAAGATTTTTACTTTTCTCCCAAATCTTGTTTATATCGTCCTCTTCTATTTCATCCATCACACAATCTTCACAATCGTTCATTAGGGCTACTAATTCTTCTTTGCTGTAATAATCCTCTAATAATGAAAGGGCATAAGCAACAAACAGATATTGAGTATCTATACTTATACTACCTTTTATATTTTCAGAAATATTGTCTCCGATTAGCTCTGCTTGTTCCTCCTCTGAAAAACCTTTATCAGATAAATCACAACCTACGCGGTCAACCACAAAATCATCAAAACTTTGAGAATGTTCATTTTGTGAGTTATATTCATCCATTAAGGTTTTTATCATATCAAAACCATAGTTCGTCCACAGATTAATAAATGTTTTCTGTATCATATTTAATCCTCAATTTTATTATTGATTCTAATTTTTTGTATATCTATTTTATAAAGCGGATAAGTGCAATATCCTGACCTACCATCTCTATTCATATATTCTCCCAGATTGTATTCTTTGAGAAAATCTTCAGCCCACGGGTTATTGTTTGTGTCAATATATGCTTCATCTTCAGGAAGAATTTCTCCCAAATTTACAGTTAGAGATGCAAATGGTTCTTCAGGAGTATTAAGTCTAACTGCTAAATTGTTATTATTTGCATACTTTGTAAGTTCAATAGTACATTCATATACACCAAAAGGTGTTTTGACTTGATAGATACCATCAGTATTATAACTCATTTTTCAACCTCTGTCAATAGTTTTGTTTGCAATTCCATAACATAATAATTATACATATTTCTTTGCACAATTTAATAATAATGCTAAATCTTGTTTAGATAAGTCATTCATATCAAAATGGGAATAGCATTGGATAGCTATGTTTAACTCTTCTGCATTTTTAAATGGGTGTAATTTGTATAATAAAAACGCAGTTATTTTATACAACATATCGCCACTAAAAGACTCTCCTACTGCAAAATACCACATAAGATTATTTAAATTGGTCTCACATATATCCCATTTAGATAGGGCTGATGCTATACGCTCACCCCACTCTTTACTGTCATACACATCCTCCATGTTCGTGTATTTCTCTTCTCTAAAAATGGAATAAGCAACATCATTTAACCATTTGTTCCACATATCTTCAACTATATTAAACTTAACCATTGTTTTTCTCCTACACTTCTTCTATATATAGCTCGCGTATACTTCCATCAGGAGAATAGTCATCAAACCTTATAGATAAATCTCCCGTAAGTATTGTAGAATCATCAGGAATGTCGGAGAGAAATTTTTTTAGTTCTCCAACAGTTGTATCTTCTTTGATATACAATAACGGCATAATAATCTCCTTTTAAAAAATTTATATTTCTTCCCATTTTTGGTCTTCTCTCTTGTCTATTTCGGCACTTTCACCATTAAACTCAAAAGTTGTTTTATCATCAGCAAAAGAGATTTCCTCTGTACCTTCCAATTCATCAAGCAATTCTTCTGTGTTAATTATTTCATCAGAATTATAACCCATAGGTGATAATCCTCTTAATTTATAATATTCTTCTATATCTTCAAATTTAGAAAAGAATACTCTTGCAAATAAAGGTGTACCCGCAGACTGAATAACTGCCATACCAGGATATGTATTATCTATTGTAGTTGCCAATGTATTATCTAATGCAACTAAACTACTTCCCGCTTCCGTTGCTTTGCCACAAAAACAACGAAATCCACAATTAGAAGTCAAAATTTTCCCCACAAAAAAGCAACCTCCTTAATATAATTTTCCCGCGCCATAAATTGTATGTTTGTCATCTTTATATATAATCATCGGTTCGGGAATTGTAGGTAACAAATTATTCTTGTTAAAATCTCCAATAGGATAGTTGTCTGTTCCTTGTAATAAAGATTTTAATAGAGATAGTTGCTTATTAAAATCTTCAAACTCGTATATGTGAATAAGTCTAATGCCTTTTTCTCTGCATAATAGACTTTTATTTAAATGTTTATCTATAATAGGACAATGTTCAATGCTATGCCAATGTGTACCATTATATTCTATTGCTAACGACAAAGAAGGTATATATAAATCCAACTCATAAGGGGAAATTACTCTTCGTGTATTAGTAAGAATTTCTCCATTATATAATGTTTCTAAAAGTTGTAATATTCTATTTTCGGCTTCACTTCTTTGAGATTGGCTACTGTACGCTTGTATATCCTTTAGAAAGTCCTTTGATATATAAGTATTTACCCCGTCTTTTATTGTAGGTAAATTAAGAGCAAACCAACCCTGTCCATATTCCGCTATAAGTGTTTTCTTGACAATACAATTATGAGTATGCTCAAAAGAATGAATGTTTTTTCAACGGGTAATATTTGCTTTTTCCTTGCGGGATTGTTCTTCTGATGTAGTTTTTATACTATGCCATTTTTTATTTCTATTTGATAATGTAGCACGAAACTGTTGTTTTTCATCGTCTGAAAGAGCGTTATAACGAGCATAATACTTTTCCCGCAACAATTCTTTGGTGGCTTGTTTTGATTGTTCGCTTCGTTGAGATAACCCTTGTGATATTCTTTTTCCAAACTCATTACCATAGGTTTCTCTAATGGTAAAAAGTCGTTTCGTATGTGACTGCTGTAATTGTTCCTCTGTATAATGTTTATTTTGATATGTGGTAGCACAAGATGTAGAACAAAATTTTCTATACCCTTTGGACAAACTTATAAAAGTAGTTGGTTTTCCACAAATTAAACACTTACCATCTTCCACATTTATATAAGTATCATAATATTCTTTTGGAATAACATTATGTGTATGGGATAGATGTCGGCTAAATCCTTCAGTTGTAGTAAACAGTTTGTTACAAAAATGACAAATCATTTATCCTTAATCCATAGGTCGCAATTTTCCCCATCAATAATTCTAACATAGTCGGGGCGTTGTTTTAGCCACCAAGTAACATCAAGCTCTTGATTAGTAACTATAGCATCAAAATCATATTTCTTAAAATAATGGTCTATAATTGCCCCATCTTTATCTTTTCTCATTTGCATAAAAATATGAACCGAATCTTCATATCCCATTTCTTTTATATAGGGGTGCTGTCTTGTATCTTGAAACACTTTTATATCATTCCATAATAATATATTTCCAACGGCATATCCATTTAATAGTCTACTTGGTTTATTATTTTTTAGATATTCTACTATGTCAGATGATATATATTCTGATGAAGTGTTTAATACATACTTATCCATTGTACTATATGAGTAAACAAATGACAGTAAGCAAAAGATTGTGGATAGTATGCTTGTAGAAATTATAATCCACCATTTATGATGAATTGCTCTTTTATTATATTCAAGAGGGGCTTTGTCAAACAACTGCTCAATATAGGTATATCCTAAAATCGGATAACAATATACTAATAATGTGCTACTTTTTATCGCCTTAAAAGTTAGTACAAATAATATACATAATAAGCCTATATTTATAAAATCTTTTCGGCTGTATTTTCTTTTAGAACAAAACAATACTATTATTAAGAATAGTGTGCCAATTATCTGTGGAACAAAACTACTCTGAAAAGGTTGCCACTCTGAAATATAAGAGTTGTCAGCCAAAATAGCTTTAAGCATACTTATAATAGGAGTATAACCTAATGGATTAACTAACAGCCCTATACTAAATAATAGAATGGAGCAAATTCTATATCCTATATATCTTATAGATATAACTTCTTTATCTTTATACAAAAGAGCAGATATAAAATCTAATCCAAATTGAGCGCACATAAATCCCAATAATACTATTGCCTGTCCGCAATGAAAATTAGATAGAAATACCCCTATTAGAAAATAGAATAGTATATTTCTAAAATCAATCTTCTTATTATATAAATATAGTATAATTATAAAACAAAAGGTAGAATACTCTGATGGTCTATTTATTGGAGTAGCATATAATAATAAGTGTACTAATAAATATACTCCACCAAATAATACTATATTTTTTGGTTTAACTATTCTAACACTTACATAGAATAATATAATACTAAAAACCGCGTGTATAATATAAAAACCATAGATATTAAATATATGCACTACATTATATAATAATACATCAAACAACCATTCTTGTTGATTCCACTCACTATTTGTTAGCCAAGTAAATGTATTATTTGTGGTTATCGTTCCTGTATTGGTTATTTGTTCTCCAATTTTTATATGCCACAAATAATCATAATCATTAGAGTATCTTCCTAATAAGGTAATCCAAAAAATCAAAAAGAAAATAGTGATTATAATATATTTATCTATGCTTTTGGTTTTTAGTAGTTTCATACTATTCCCGTAAGTGGTTTTTCACCCCGTCTAAAAAATTAAGGTATTACAACAAATCCATAATTACCAAGTCTGTTCCTTGTGAATTCTCATAAATTACATCATAATCATCTGCTTTAATAGATAATTCTTGACAGACAAGTTTAATCAAGTCATCTTCTATAATGGTCGTTTTTCCTTTTACATACTCAATTAGTTTTGGAACAATAGACTTAAATGCTCCATAAACAACTATACAATCCTTAATATCATCATCGGATTTAAGTTCATTGTATTTCAAACCCGTTTCAAGAGCTTCCAAGTCAATAATTAACTCGTTGTTATGGTCGATTATACTAAATCTTTCATAAGAAGAAAAATATATAGTAAGGTGGTCTACATTATCAGGCATATCACCGCTAAAAGTATTTGGTGAAATGTTTATTGTAAAACTTCTGTCTGCTTGCACAAGTTCTTTAAAAATAATATAACTAAAATCATCTAACCCGTTCAAAATGCGGGATAAATCATTTACTTTCAAAAATGCCATAAATTAATCTTCTCCATAAATTACAAATAAACTATCTTCTGTGTCAGTAGTAATACATCTTACTGGTTCGGGTTTAATTTCCTGTATAGATAATAATTTACTACCACAAAAATCGACTGTTTGAAAATACTCAAAATCATCAAAGATGTTAAGAGTATCAGTTATATATTTTAGTTCGTTTATATAATAATGCCATTGGTGATTCCAAGAGCATTTTACCTTCCCATTATCAAATGTTAAAAGAAACATTCTTAAAGGGAGATGGATAGGAGTAAGGTCTAATACTGTGTGGGGTTTACCATCATAACCAATAACCTTATCTCCTATTTTTACATCTCGTAGCTTTTTCTTCAAGTTATATTTCCCTTCATAATTAAATTAGGATAATCCTAATGCAATTCGTGTTATAATGATGGTATCAGCAATTCCTACTGTACCATCGCCATCCATATCAGCCCTCGCTGGCATAAAAACACCGTTGGTAATTCCCAACATAACATAACGCATTGTTGCAATAGCATCAGCAATGGTTACGGCACTATCTCCGTTCACATCTCCCAAAAGAGGAGCGGGGAGTGTTTCGGCAAAAGCGGGAACTGCAAGAGCCATAATCATAATAGCGACTAAACTGAACACAAGTAATTTCTTCATATAAAAAGATTCTCCTATAAAATAATTTTAGTTATAAAGGATATTCTACTGCTATTCTTCCAAATAATTCTTTTCTATTTCTGTCCAACAATGTTCAAAAAAATGAATAGCCTTACCAATATCATCATCTGCCTCAATTGATGTTTCCGTATTATAGACTTCTTCACCATCATCAGGCATTAACCAATCCATATCATATTCTTTCATATAACTATTATTATAAGCTACCTTACCACATATACGGTAAGTATCTAATAGGTATTCCCCATCATCTCCCTTGTTTTCAAAGCCATCAACCCAAGCTAATACAACAGCCCAAGTTTTCCGACCTTGTTTAAGTATAGTTGAATAATATGTTGAAGATGTATCTCTATGTTTTTTAAGAGTATCTATAAAATCTCTTACTTCATTATATACTATCATAATATTTCCTCTTTAAATATTCGGCAAACGCAATATCATTTTGTTCCATAAAATAACCCGACTCTAATTGTCCCTCATACCATTTTTGAGCGGTTTCAGCCAAGTCTTTATCTACCTCTACACCATTAAAATAATCTTCCACTATATGAACTAAATGAAATACACCTAACTGTCTACATTGTTTCAAAAAATTAAAACCGAATGCTCCTAATTTTGGAAATTTGACAATCCAAGTTTTTTCTTCTTCAGTATACATAGGATAAGATTGTCCGTTAAGCTCCCAAGTCATATTTATTACAGAATCAATAAGAGATGGATTATTTTGTTGAATAATATTTACTTCTCTCGGTGTTAAGTCTCTACTCATAACTATTCTTCTATTTCTACCAAAGTATCAAGGCTTAAAGGATTTGACCTTAATACTGTGGGTACAATATCTGCTTTTGGTTTCTGTGTAGCTATACTTATATGTATACCCGCACTTCTACCTAACTGTGCTATTGATGATAAGATTGATACTATTTCATCTTTTAGCGCATCTTCTTCCTTTGCTTCGGCACTTTTCATACCACTATGCTGTGTCAACTCTGCCAACTCGTCACAAATCACCAATAATACTTGTAACTCATCAGAATATATATAATCTACGCAGTTTGCATTAACAGGAATCCAATCCGTACCATTAAGGCAAACTTCCACTTCTTTCATTACAATACCACCTTTCTTAAAAACAACTACATTCTTAACATAGTTTTTGCTCGTTGTTTCTGTCAATTTGTATATTCCAAACAAATTAAGATAGGCATAATCGTTTGTATTATTATAACATAACCCATTATAAAAATCAACATTAGAGGTGTTATAAAAACCGTTACTCTAAAAAAGCAAGTATAACCGCAAAACTATAAAACTTCATCACTTTTGCGGATATATCATTAGCGTTTTATTCACTCATAAAAGCGAATTAAGTGAATATTCACTCTTTTATTTGGAATATAAATAAATCATAAGGTGAAATTACTTTTAGAACATTTATAATAATTTCCCCACTATATCAACACGCATTATTTGAGTGTTGTTTTATAAACATATCGTTCGCGTTTAACGATTATCGGTCTTGATTGCCTAACTCTATAAGCGGTTCAATAAGGAACTGATGTAAGAAGGAATATCTGTCTTGTACTTCCTTCAAATCCTCAAGATATTGGTCTAAACAAGTTTCAGATAAAAAGCGTTGTGCAAGTTCTTTATAATCATTTAAAGGAATATTATATTTTTCAAAATCAGAATCAGTCAGTCCCCAATCCACAACAGATGTTTTATAAGTCCAATAACTAACAAACTCATATTCGGCATATTTGTTTTGCATATAAACAAATATACTTTGTAATATATTAATTATTTCATCGGGTAAGCAATGTTGTTTTATAAGAGAACCTATTTCCTCAATATAACAATAATCTTTATACCAATTAGAAAAACACCTCAAAGATTTAATATTTCTTAATAAATATTTTCCATCTTGTTTATCCACATAAACAACAGCGTTATGTGCTATGTCAGATGCATAAAACCCCTCATAAAAAACTTGGTTTTTATAAGCAACTGTTTTTGTTACATCCATATAGATTATTGCTCCCTTGCTGTAATTAAATATAATCCATTCAACTGTGCTTTTACTCTGTCTGGATTTCTTTCAAGGTCTATATGATAATTGTTAAAATCATCTTCTTTAATTACCACATATTCATTTATTGCATCATTATCAACACGCGCCTTTAGGTCAAATTTAATACCATTAAACTTACCTTTCTTTATTTGGTCTTGATAAAACAATTCCCACAAGTCGTATTCATCACTACTATCTATCCACCTATTAACTCTATCCATCAACATTTCAAGAAAGAGTTCATCTTCAATAAAAACATTAACCATATTATAACCTCATTATATTTCTATATCACCATATACTATATAATAATCTTTGGTGGGGTCTAATATATAATTACCCCAAGTTCCTTTTATTATATGTGCGTTCTTATCTACGATTTCAGTAATCTTGCCTTTTGTGTCCAACCCATCATTAAATCGCTTATTTACAGGGTCTTTAGTAAGGTGAGATGCTAATACTAAAACTGAATCCCCTTTCTGTGGTTCATCTAAATAATTATATTCTACTGTTCTATAAATAGTTTCCGCTAATAGTACATGATGTTGTAAACATTCTTTACAAACATATTCGTAATCCTCTTGTGGACAAAGGGGGTCAGCCGCAAATACTTCATCCCCTGGAATTAAAGCTTTTCCGCAAAGATAACAATTCATTTAATATATCTCCCAAATACTTTCAAAAACACTTGTAACTGTTATGTCATTAGCTTCTGAAAGCATCTCGTCTAATACTTTTATTTTTTCTTCGTTAGTTGGCGCACTTGAACATTTCATCATTCTTGCTTCGTCAAAAGTACCATACGACTGTGTTTTAAAATTAAAATTGATAGTAGATAATTCAACGCCCTCATATCCTAAATGTTCTGCAATTCCGCGTATCTCTATGTGTATATTATCAATAGCGTTATTGGTAGCTTTTGCTTTAAGACTTGCAAAGGTATTTTCTGTTAGAGTAAAATCAATATTTATTCCACCACCTAAATTATTGGTTTCTAACAACAATTCGGCAAAGACTTTTCTATTATCTTCAAAAGGAAGCTCAATAGAAAAATACCCTGTAATATAATGATATTCCAATTCGTCCTTATAAGTTGTTTTATCGTCTTTCTTAACTTCTACTCTTCTATATTTAGCAGACTTTTTATATTCACTAAACTTTAATAGATTTTCTGAATAACCATACTTCGATAACACTCTCGTAATAACTGTCTTAAACTTTGTCAAGTCTTTACAAAATAAATCTATAAGTCCTTTATCTTGTAATGCCTTTGTAGTAATGGTTAAAAACACCTTACCTAAATTTGCAGGATGTTTAGCTTTTCCTTCACCATTCTTAATAATCTTCATAATACTTTACAACATTCTCCCAATTTAATATATTATGTACTATGTAAAAGTTCTACAAGTTCACTTGCTTTCATAGATGTTTCCTCTCCATCTACTCTTACTTTTATAGTATCATTTTCATTATATTCCCTACCTGTAACATAAACCTTGTCAGTTTTTTTACTTGGCAAATAATCTGTTAAGGATTTTATTCCCATCTTTGCCATTTCCTTATTTCGCTTATACATACATAATCTTGCAATGCGTAATAATTCAACCGCCTCTTTAACACTATTGGCAACACCAACTATTCCGTTCATTCCTTTATAATTAGAATATTCAACTTGCTTAATATCAATCAATCCTAATGCAATCTTATCTCGGTGTTCGATACAATGTATTATAAGATTCTGGGTTAAAACGGAGTTATGAGATTTAATTCCATTGGTAATATAAGAGCCTGTATTTGTACTGACACAAAAACAAGGTAGTTTGCCAACAGGTTCACAAGATAATAGTTTCATAATTACTTCCTTTCAAGATAATAATATTTCTTTTTAGTGACTAAAAAGAATTTATTCTATCAACCTCAAATTATAAGGTTTACCCGAACAGGGTTTAGTACACACCCAATATCCAATGGTTTTTCAACATCTTGGAATACTTTTCTCATTATTTGATAAGCCCCATTTACATCTGCGTTTATTAATGTACCATCATTACTTCTAAACAATCCTCTGTTTACTCGTCTTTTTGGGTTATAGTATTCTTTTAAAGGGGGTTCATTATCTAAAAAACTTGTACCCGAAGTGTAACTTTCTTCGGATAAAATGAAATTAATACCTTCTTCCTGACATTTATATTTTAATTTTTGTATAAATGAATAGTATGGTATTTGAGCAAAATTCTTTAGGCGTACCCCCTGTTTTTGATATTTATTGTGTCCAACCACAATAGAGGTAATACCCAAAGAAAGACAATGGTTTACAATATATTTAGAAACTCGGTGCAAAAAACAATCTATTTTATCTGCCCTTTTATTTTGCAAACCATATAATAGATGACTATACCCAATATCATTTCCATTTCTATCTAATTCAGCTTTTACTGAATTAATGCGATAATTGAAGTAGTTATTACAAGATTTTAGACCTTTACCATTTATAATAATTGGTTTATTAAACATATTATCAACAAAGGTTACAAAGTTATCTAATCCCAAGTCTATACTACCTATTGCCCCGCATTCATTAATTTGTTCTGAAATATCAATAGTATATATTAATTCCACAATGATTCTTTGGTTATGGGGTACAAATCTACATTGGTTAAAGTTTACAAGTCTACTATCTTTAATAAATTGTGGTTGAAGTGTAAATCCACACAAAGATTTGCTAAAATGAATTAGCCCGTCTTGTTTTAGTCTACAATTTGATTTTGTCAATGAGAATTCAGTTACACCATCTTTTTTCAAATATTTAGGCAGTTGTGGTCTGCCTTTATATTTTGATGGATTATTTTTCCAATCCTTTATAGTAACAAAAAATGATTTCCAATTATCTTCCAAACGGCGAAGAATTTGCTGACTGCCGCTTGATAATTCTAATTCCCAATAGTCAGGGTATTCTAAATTACTCTTAACTAATTTATCAACCTCGCCATATCTCAACCACTTACCATTTTCAAGAAATTCCTTACGAACAAGATAATTGCCGTGGTTATATATGTTCTTGGCAATGTGACATTTTTTAAATAAAAGATTGTACCACTTGGATTGTCTATCTATTATATGTTTTTCTGTTCTTTGCACTAACACCTATATTATCTCCCCCCATCAATATACTTCCTTCCAAGACAACCCGCACCGTATATAATGTAACCATTTTCATTATAAATAACTTGTGGTGTTGGTATATCCTTTATTAAATTATTTTTATTAAAATCATCATCAGGGTAGTTATCTATTCCATTAAGAAGATTAAGCAATAAAGAAAGTTGTTTCTTAAAATCTTCAAATTCGTATATATGGATTAGCCTTATTCCCTTTTCTCTGCATCGTAAGGATTTCATTAAATGATAATCCTCGGAGGTACTATTTTTTGTACTGTGCCAAAATAGTCCATTATATTCAATAGCTAATTTAACATCAGGCAAATATATATCTAACTCATACGGGGATATTATTTGTTTTGTATTTTCAATAATAGCACCACTATATTGTTTTCTTATAGCCGCTACTATTTTCTTTTCTGTTTTAGAACTTCTATATAGTGTTTTATAGTTTTGTATTAATGGTAATTGATTATTAGGTACAAAAATATATTTTTTATAACGCAGAAAATCAATTCTATCTTTTATAGATAGCCAACCTTGCCCGTATTGACTTATAACTTTTTGATAATGAGTACAATCATTTATTAATTCAAAACGCGCAATATCTTTCTTAATACTTTCAGATAATTGTTTTGTATTTGTAAAAGTGGAATTATTATAACGATTTTGTTTTGTAGCCATAGATTGCTCCTTGAATCTATCTGTTTCCACATAACTACAAACACCATAGAGTTCTATCATTGTTTATGTAGCTTTCTCTCTGTTATTATATGATGTAGTACCATATAATCTTATTTCTGTTTCTCTGAATTTTTGAGTTATAAATGTTCACGAAAAAACAACACTTCATTATTCATTTAGCAGTTTGTTTATATAGCTTTCGTTTAGCATCAAAGGAAGTCTAAACTCAATATAGACATCTGTTAAATCTTCGGAAGAAAACTCTGCTGTAAGGTCTTCTATATTATATGTGCAATTAGCTATAATTTGTTCTGATGGTATATCATCCGCTAAACAGTCTAAAACCTTATCATAATCATCATTGGATAAATTAGTATTGATTGCAACCTCACCAATATTGTCTACCATATCAAAAGCAGTTATGAGTTCTTCTTCAAGGTTTGGTTGACTAAACATAGAAGTTGCTTGCATTGTAAATGTTAAAATAATTTTCATTTATTTCTCCTTCACCCCATTGCATCTAATAAAGTATAAACATCATCGCCTGTTAAATATAATGGAATGTCATACTGTAAAGTTTCATTATTACTAAAACACCCTAAAAAACTTAATTCAGAGGCATCGTATGAAAACTTGTGAATCAAGTTATCCATTATTGAAGTGTCTTTCAATACATCATACGCATGAAGTTTATCAAATTGAATATCACCATAGAAAAACAAACCCTGTGGCTTAAATTTCTTCAAAGCAAGACTATCCTCAACAGCTTTACTTAATGTTGTAATTTTGTCAAACACTTCATAGGCATTTATAGAGATGCGTAAATAAATTACTAATTTCATAAAAACCTTCTTTTATCTTTCTTCTTATTATATTATTAACCTACCCAATTTTTGATTGTACTTATTGACAGTAATTTGAACTTCATAATTGCGCTGAAACATTGATGGTTCTTTTTTATCCCAAACGGTCTCTCTGCTTCGAGAAACAAAATTTGGGATTTCTTTTTTTAGATTTACTGCACCTTTAGTATATAACATATAATACCTCAAATTATAATGGCAGTTTTCCCGCTTCAAGATTATATTTTGGGACTTCCACCTTTACTTTAATATTTCTTTGAAATCTTGACGGTTCTCTATCAATAAGAGTGTCCTTCTCCCTTACAACAAAGCAAGGTATCTCTTTTTTGATACTAACCGCACCATGTTTAGTGTAAAGCATATTGTACCTCACTTACAACCATTAGTGTATTGATTTATCAGTCGGACTCCATAGAGAATAGGTCAGCGACAACCTTCAGGTCTCTACATCTTGTTAAATCCATAGATTGAATTGTAACGGAAATAGTTCTGCTGTCAGATTCAATGTTTACTACATCAAAATATTTTCCTTCTAATCTGTCCAATGCTTTTCTCCATATATGAGCGGAATATGTACCCATAATAAAGTTATCAATACAATTAAATATAGATATTTTTTGTTTGGCGTTAATATTTTGCTCGATTACCGCTCGTAAGCTACAAATGACAGGTAACATTTCAGGCGCATACGCATTGGGGTTTTTTACCCATTTTTTATAAAATTCTTCCAATGCTGTTATACATTCTTCATTATAAGGATAATCTATATTATTCGTTACAAGATAATGCAACCAAGCTCTAAAAAATTCAAACAAATTAGAGGGTTGACAACTCCAATTTTGTGGCTTATATACAGGATTATCGTTTTGATGGTCTTTTAGATATTGTGGCAGATATGCCCCTTTGACAAAATTCCACCCTGCTCCATAACTTTCATTATCTATCATAACTTCCCACACCATAGTTTCTAATATCACATCGAAAGTAAGCATATCTTAATCCTCTTTAATTATTTATTTTGAATAAAATACTAATGGCAACATTCCGTCTGAAATTGTCATTACCATATCAGCATTATCATTTTGAGTAGTTATCTCATTTAAAGATAGACTATTTTCTGTAAGGGAAACATTAAATACTTGTGCTACTGTTTCATCATCTATATTATAAAAAGATAATACATTGTTTTCAAAAGTATATGTTCCATTGTATTCCCATACTATTTCTTCAAGCAATTCATCTTTTGTTTGTTGTTTAAAAGCATCAAAAGATTCTATTTCTAATACTTCACATAATTTTTCATCTGTGATTTCTTCTCCATCCTCAACACCCATTACCGCCATCTGTTTTAGGAAAGCAAGTATTATATCTACATACTTATCCATTGCGGTCATATATGATTCTTTATCCGCTATTCTTACATAAGTTCCATCTTCATTAAATTTATAACTAATGGTTATATTTATAGGTTCTCCGTCATAAGATGGAAAATCTGCTTCTGCAAGAGAATCCATTAGATTAACAGTTGTTTGCCAATCCTTAACTATTGTAATAACAGGTTCAGGTGTGTTTGTTGGTGCTTCTGTTGGAGCAACCGTAGGTGTTTCTTTTGGTACGGGTGTTGGATTGTTATTGTTAGATGTGCAAGCCAATATTGAAATACACATAATAAAACAAACTATTGCTATGATTATTTTTTTCACTTTATAGTTTCCTTTCTTACTTATAATATAATCAATCTGGAATTGCTTTCATTTCATAATTCCAAAACTGTAAAATAATATCTATTAAATATGCCTTAATACTTTCTTCTGTTTCATCAAATAGCCCATCGCATATATCGCCAAAATCGCCTACAAACTCTCCGTTTTTAGTTAATAGAGTCTCACACCAATTATTCTCCCAAATTGTAATATTATATCTATCAAAATATTCTCCCCAATTTTCTGGGTTTCTAAAAATCTCTACTAATTCTTTTGGAAATTCAGAAGCCCTATAGTAGTTTCTTCCATTATAGGCAACTCGCACCTCACCTCGAACATCTATAACAGCCATTTCTTCTTCATTGGAGCATTTCGGTATTTTGTAGGTTAGAGTGACTAATGTTGTTCCACTATCGCAAAGCATAGAATCAATACTTGCTTTTTTAATTTCTTCCACATCATATTCAAGATGTACTATTTCTATATCTTCTATGGTAATCTTCATTGGTATACTTCCTTATTATTAAATAAACTAATTCTCAATACGGTTAAAGATACAACAAATGTATCTATTCGGGAACAGATTGACCTTTCATCCGAAACTACAATTTTCAAAAATTTCAAAAAATTGAGAAAAATGAAAGTTAAAAATAACCACAATATATAGTGGTTTTATAAAACAGCTAACCACTATATATGGTAGAAAATTAGGTAAAAAACACTAAAAGTGCCATTTTTGAGCAACTTTTTTACTTTTATGAGTATTTATACATCCTATGCTCGTTTTTGCCCTTTTTTGACTACTGTACTTTTCACCACAATATATAGTTATTGTATTTGCTATTTTAATACTATATATTGTGTAGTAAATTAATCATTAAGATAAATACTTATAATTTTATAGTCACCAAACTCGCCCTCTATCCCATAATCATGGTCATAAAAAGGAAGATAATTCCGACTCGCAAAATTGTTTACTCGTTCTTCCGTTACTTCTCTATCTGGGAATATTTGTTTATATTTTTCTACAATGTCTTCATAAGTTAATATTTGCACTTCTTCAGGAGGGTAAAAGCATTCGTTTGATAACTTTAGACAATTTCTTTCATCTTCTGCCCACTTTGCATATTGAGATTTAGTCATTACTACAAGAGAGTGGGTTGATGAACTATTAGTTTCAAATGTTCCTATACGCACATTTATCATTTTTTTTCATCCTTATTTTTCTTATTTGCTTATACGCTTATTTTTTTCTTATATTCTCATTATACATTTTTTTTCTTATATAATAATATTATTATTTATGCTTCATACTATATTCATTATTCATTATTCATTAGTTAATCTATTGATATTATTATATATAGTACCCCAATAATAGGGGGGAGATGTTTTACTTAAACAAAAATACTTACAATTTACACAGACAAAAAGGAATAGAAAAAAGGCGAATTTGCAAAAAATTTCACACCATAATATTCTATAATAATATTCTTATAACATCACAATTGGCATATTCACTTCGTTCATATACACAATTGATGATGTTCAATGTTCTTCGCTATGCTTGAACATTGGTAAAGTTATAATTTATTATTTATATTTATTTATACTATACCAATAATAGGGGGGAATTCTTTTTCCTTTATTTATAAGCATTTTTTCTATGTATCTATGTAAACTATGTCAAAGTTGTGTCATTTGTGTCAAACCCGTGAAGATTGTAGCGAAAATATGTATATATTAAAGTCACCTATACTATGAAGTATTATCTTTCCCCAGTCCACTTGGAAACTAATATCTTATGGTTAGGTGAATGCGGAAAATAATATGTGAAATTTGATGGTGTAAGCTCTCCACCAAAGGTTGACTTGTGTTTAGTTGTACTGTGTCTATAAGGGTTATATCTTACATATTTCTTTCGACTATTAAGAAGATTATCATAGTCGTAATTGTCTAACTCAATCATTTCTTCCCAAGTTTTAATATTCATAATAATTAGTCGGTTGTACGATAATAGTAAGACAGTTCTTCACCTTTTAGGGTGGAGGTTGCATAATTGGCTGTACTATTATACAGTTTATTATAAAGCTCTGCATAGGTTTCATTGACTTCATTATGTTCCCAAATTTTCCAATTAAGAGCCATAACAAGTTCGGTTAAAACTTTATAGTCTGTTTTTGCATAAGCCATTGCGTTTTTATGTGTGTCCTCTATTGCCTTAATACCAAAAGCATCGGCAATAGAAAAATCCATATAAAAAGTTGTTATGGGCTTATACCCTGTCATAGCTTCTATATTCCAATCTTTATATTTCATTATAGATAACCCCCATCTACTAAATCTTTAATATCTATTTCTCCTAAATAAGTATCAAATTCATTTACTATTCTCAAATGAACTATATCCCCGTTTTGTAAGATTTCATATAGTCCAAATTTTTTCAAAAAATCTGCATATATTTGCGGATTCTCCTCAATCCAACACATAAGCCTGTCAATATCTATATCTTTAGGTATATTGTGCATCATATATATCCCTCATTTATATACTTAATTCTCCAAAAGTATTTAGCAAGAAAGCCACTCCTTCTAATGGAACCCAGTAATGAACATCATCAATTTTTTGGCTTTCTTCTTCTATGGTAAATCTTTTAACAAAGACTTCCCTGTATGTTCCATCCTTAAATGTTATTTGATAACATTCAAAATGGTCTTGACTAATATCTATAACTTCCTGAAAAGCAGAATCATCAATACCACCAATTACATAAGAATAAACTAATTTTTTTTGTAAATCATCTACATATCCTAATATTTCACAAGATATATTTTCTCTCAAAGGAATTTTCCCCTGTGAACAATAATGCTCCACATAATCTTTTGCTTCTTGGGGAAACGCAGAAATATCTACCTCTATAAGATGGTCTTTTGAAGCTATCAATGATTTTTCTATTCCATCATTATCTATATAAACTAACTTATAGCAATCGTATAGATGTGTTTGATGGCGTTGTGTAACCTCTGAACCATCTTTAAATTTATGCTTTCTTTTAACATCTTTCCATTTCATAAAAAAACATTCCTTCAATTGTGTATATTTCAAATCTCCTTGCATATAATAATACCAACAGCGAGAAAAACGCTTAATAATTATAAAGGAGATTTTATAGTATGAAAATCAATGGTATTCACACGGAGCAGGGACAAATCCTCTATTATAGGCTTGACAATGGGAGAATTGTTACACCCAATGAGTGCATAGACCTTATACGAGAGGGTTCTATTGAAAATGGCACATTGAGCAAGAGTAAGAAAGGATTGGTGTTCATTAAGAATAAGCACCGTAACTCTAAACTTACTGATTTTGAAGCCTTTTAAGTATAAGGGGGAAAACGCTCCCCCTTATTTTTATATGTAATTATTGTTGTTCTCCACGCACAAACACTTTCCATTCAGTTGCAAACGGAGTTACACAAGTTGCGTGAAATATAACATCGTTAAACTGTTTGCGTAATTTATAATATATCGGGTTTGGGGAATCGGTTTGTCCATATAAACCTGTTTCGTATTCTGTATCGGATAAAGCAACAAACCCATGCTTTTTAAGAATATCCTCTGATAAAAACACATTTAATCTCTCACACGGAGCTTCTAACAAATATGCTATATATACATCGGCATCCTTAACCGCACAGTCCGAGCAATATATTTCACCCTCTGTCGGCTCGAAGTAATTTCTTCTCCAGTCAGCCATATACATTGGGGTAATACGCCTACACCCATCGCAAATATAAGCCTCGTCTGAATAATAAAAAGCATCAGCTATATAATATATAAAGGCACATTGACTTTTTAATTTGGTATCATAATCTTCTTGTGTGATATAAGAATTAGCTAATAATATTTCTCCTATTTTTGAATTAACTTGTTCCATATCTTCTACAGATTGAAATAACATTGCCATTTGTCCATAGCTGTCTTTCCTATATTCATAATAACAATTTGTGGCTTCTTGTAATTCTTTTAATACAGTAGCTACCATTTATTACCTCTTTTAAGAAATAGATGCAGTTATAGTGTCTGCCCAACTTACTACGGAGTCAAAGTCAGATTCTTCAAGGTCATCGTATTCGTCTACTGTTAATCCGATAACATAGGTAATAGAACCCGTAGGAACATCATGAGAAGATTCACACAACTTTATACATTTGTTAGTATTGGATATTACGGAAAAACTAACCTCATAGCCTCTCTCAAAGGCTTTTCCAATTGTGTCCACTATTTTATATCCACTTGCACCGTTCCATCTGCAACCGTGAGCCATAACAAGATAATGGGGAAATTTATCTATGAGTGTTTCTACATAATATTCAAACTCATCTTTCATAAATTCGCTACTATCCCAATGAACATATTTATCGGGTATGTCAAACTTATAAATAGTGGCAAGGTCAACAGACATACCATCTTCTACATCATCATACCCAATATCAGCAAACATCTTTTTTACATTTTCATCATCCCCGTTTTCTACATATACATAAGTAAACATATCAAACAAGTTATCCATAACAATTCTTCTCCTAATTATTCAATAATTTGTTCTATATAAATGGCTTTACCTCCACCCGTATTACGAGTATAGAGGGCTTTATATGGATATATATTTCCACCACTCCATAATGGCTCTTGTGTGTCGGTAATTAAAAATAAATGATTTTCGGAATTAACCTTGATACATCTTACTGGCTCAATAGACACTTCATCTTTTGCTATTAATCCATAACTCTCTAATATATTGTTGGTGCTTCCAAGAACTCTGTCTGTGTATAATTTCAATTCTTCTGCGGAAGTTTCAGCATACCCTACATTTAGTTTGCGTTTATTTTTAAAGGTTTCAGCAGATTTTAATTCTTTGGGGAATTTATGTATTTTATCAGAAATTACATTTATTGTATTCAGACCTGATGCAAAGGTAAGACTATAAACTTTATCGGGAATTAGTATATCATGTACTTCCACAACCTTGACTGGTTTATTGTTTATATCAAATACCATATCGCCCACTTCAATAGTAGCCATTGTTTTATATCCTTTTGTAGTAGGAATAACAGTATTTAATCCTAATGGCGCACCACTAATAAGACTTTGTGGCTGTCGAGGTAAAGTAGTATCTTCAGGAATATAATTACCTTTTTCATCTTTATATTGACTATGGTATCTTCTACTTTTAGGAACAGCATCAATTACCCAAGACACTTCACCTTTACCAGAAATACCCAATGGCATCTCTCTAAAGTGTTTTAACCAACTACCCGCCCAACGAGCCATATTCGGGGGTTTATCGTTTCCTACAAAGGTCATATATCTTTCTTCAAGATGTAACTCATATCCCCAAGTGAAATTTGGTAAGAAAGAATTAAGCTGTTGAAGAATAATAGATAATACTTTTTCATCAAATGAAGTAGGTTCAACTTCTACATCTATTTTATTGATATTACCATACTTATAGCCTAACTTGAAAGGTACTTTATTATAATCTAACCCCTCACCTTTCTTGTCAACCATTTTTTGTAGGATTTCATATACTTGTTGAATCTCTTTTCTTTGTTCTTCAACTTTAGATTTTTTGATAGTCATAAAGACCATCATAATAATAAGGGAAATAACAGCGTAGCCTAATACAATACCCCAATAAGCACTTTTTAGAGGACTTATTTTAGGAACTAATATTTGAGCAATTATCCCCACAAGAAAAAGAACAGCTAAAATAATACTATCTCTTTTTGAAAAAGAATAGCTTTCTTCCACTTCGTCAGAAATGCCTAATATTTTATTAGCGGCAAATTGTGATATTGCTACTATTATAAAATATATTAGTATAAACACTTAATTTCCCTCCTTTGTATGTTTACATTACCATTTGTTTACCATACTATTTGTTGTCGAGTTTGTGAAATTGTTTGTTATATTATAATCTGTGGAAATATAATATTTTGTATCTTCTTTTTCTAATATGACAAAGGTAAACACTTTTGAATCTTCATTCTTGCTATAAGGTTTATCCCAAGTGTATCTTGTTTTAGCATAAATAGCAATAGAATCATCTCCTGTGATAACAATGTCATAGTTATCAGCTAATTCAATATCAGCTATCTTCAAATTGCTTACGGTATTATTCCAAGTACATATACCTTTTATTGCGGCTTGTATATCTTGAATATCAGTAGGTGAAATATCTTCAACAAAATATTTAGCCCATTCGCTAATTGTTAAATCTTGTGCATCGTATAACTGAAATAGTGCGTTAAAATTATCTTTAACAGCGGTTAATGCTTCTGCAATAAAATCAGCATCAGTTATAGATGGGCAAATGGTATATTTTGCTAATTTAGTATCTTCATCGGTAGTAGGAGTAACCTCTACTTCAAATGCACCAAATTCTGTTTCTACTGTTGCTTTAAGTATTCTTTTAGGAATAGTTAAGGTGTAAACCACTCTACCCATAGATACCTCTTTGGGTTTGAATTGTTCATCAAGTTTTACACCATTAAATGTAATATCACAATCTTTTGGTGCAAGAATAGTAACATCTTTTTCATAGAAATCAGAATAATCTATATACCAATTATCATCATCAGCTAATACAGTATATACAGTAATACTTTGTCCATTTATAATTAAGTCTGCATTAGCTTTTCCACTATTCTCGTTAAAGTTAGTAATTTCTATTGTTCCGTTATTAATAAACTCACTAAAGGTACTTCTCTTAAAATGATAAGATAAATCCTCAAGAGTTACAACAGAATTTGTAGGTAACAATAAAACAGTATTTAGGGCTTCATAGTTTTCAGTTTCTAATGCCCTTGCAAAGTGTTCAATAGCCTTATAACTTAATTTATTGATATAAGGGGCTTCTGTTATAACATCAACCTCTGTAGTTGTTTCTACCTCTGCTGTTGGAGTAGGTATTGTTGTAGGACTTATATACGGAGTTTCTACAACAGGGGGAACAGTATTATTTTTAGGTTCTGCGGGTTTAGGATTGCAAGCCATTAAGGAAGCAATAACTACGCAGGGTATTATCATTGTTATTTTTTTCATTTCAACATTCTTTCCTTATTTAATGTATTCCGATACATCAAAAGACATATCGTAGTTTAAACTTGTAAATATTCTAATAACATCTTCAATAAGTTTCTTTAACATTTCATTTGATGTTAAGGTTAAGTGCTTATTAAAATATTCACTTGTTTCTAATCCTTCTCTAAAACTTTCATTTGCCAATAATAAATTGGTAGATATTTTGTCATCTTCGATATAATCTTTAATATATATATAGTCTATACCAAAGTAATGATTAAATGCTTCAGTTAATTCTATTGATACTAATTGGAAAAAATAAGTAGCAAAGAAGTTTGCATCTATTTGTTCTTCTATATAAGCAACTATTTCTTCCGTAGATTTTGTTTTTGTTAAAGGATATACCGAATCATTTAAATTATCATTATCTACAAAAAAATATTCAGATAAGAACATTTTTTCTTTTAGTTTTGGATTAGCTTTTAATAACTTCTCAAACATATTTAAACTCCTATATATTGTCTATAATATACATCTACATAAGATGCAGAATATACCTCATAAACTTTTCTAAACACATCTCTTATGAATTCTACTATATCTTCAGGGGCTAACATTTCATCTTCTTCTATATCATCATCTTCTTCATCAGAAAAATCATTATAAAGAGCATCTTCCCCACAAAAATATTTAATAAATACAGGATTGCCATTTAAATAATCTGTGTCGATAAAATCATCTTTTATTGCTCCTTCAAATACTGTATAAAGTTCTTCGGGAGCATCCTCAAATTGATGAAAGAATATAACTCTGCACCAATAATAAAGCTCTTTTACTATTTTAGCAGTTGTATGCTCTATCCCCGCAAGAGCCACATTATCTTTATCAATTAATTCAATAATAGTATCTATTGGGGTATCGGGAGCAATCTTTAACTTTTTCCGTTCATCCTCAAATAGCGAAGTTGTTATAAGAGAACGAACTATATCTCTATTATCTAATACTATTTTTGTAAAGGTACATACATCCATTATATTTTTCTCCGTAGTAAATTTTAAGTGAATAGCCAATAATAAGGAATATCCTCTTTTTTGTAATGATAATAATTAGAGGTATTACTATTACCTAAAAAAGAATCTCCATGTGAAGCGGCATATCCTAAATCATAATATAAATTATCCACACTTATCCAAGCGTGATGGCTGTTTGGAGAATTGTATTTCCCCTCACAATATACAGCATTTATGCCTATTCGTTTACACGCATATAATAAAGTCAAACTATAACCCATACAAGATGCTTTATGTTTTTCAAATACTTCTTCTATATGGTAACAAGAAGCATTATATTTTGCCATTGATAATATCTTCTTACAAAGTGCCATTACTACATTGTGTTTTGTATCTGACTTAACATTTTGTAATAGTCCATCTATATAAGTTAAATTCTTATTTGACTGTCGTATAAGTCCTTGTATAGTAGAAGCATCCCAACCTAAATATAGAACTCCCATTCTATAATAATACGCCATAATCATACCTTCTCCAAAATTACCAAACTCTACTACAGGATGTCCAAATACCCATTCAGCATAAACATCTCCATAAAACGGAATAGTTAAAGGGAAATAATATGAGTATAAATATCCGCATATATTTTCATAAGTTTCAATTGGAGTTGTTGTTTCTATTGATGCTATATGTATACCACTATCCGTATTTATTATTTCTTCTACAATTTGTTTTTCTGCCGCAGTTAAATTGACAGGACATATAGATATTGGAAATCTTTTAGATGTGTCTATATAATCATTTGGAATAGGCGAAGGTGTTATATACGGAGTTGGAATACTTGTTATATTGGGTGTTGGAATATCTGTTGGATTAATGGTCGGAGTTTCAGTAATTATTGAAGTAGTAGGAGCAACAGTTATATTTATTGTTGGAGAGGGAATAACTGTTGGAGTAATATATGGAGTAGGAGTAATTATAGGAGTGTTGCTTATTTCTATAAAAGGAGTTGAAGTAACTTCTATAATAGGCTCTTTTGTAACTTCTATATTGGGTACATCAGTAGGGGTATCTATCGCAAACAAAAAACGCCTTTTTAGAGGGCGTTTCTGTGGTTGACAGGTTTCTTTATTTTCTATGAAATCATTCGTTGTAGGGGTTATTTTGTGCGTTTCAGAAGGGGGTGTATACTTTACCATTGAGTACGCATCTTGCGGCGTTACACAACAAATTGTTCCCAATATAATACATAGCACAATAACCATTATTACTATGCGATTCATTTTTATACATCCCTGCCTATGAAGTTATCCTATATAATCGTCAATGTTTATATCTACATCAAAATCATATTGGAAATTAGAATTGATGGTTGTTCTGATATAATCCATCAAGAAATCCTCAAATACTTCTTGTGGAACATCATCAACTGTATAAAAAGAATCGGAATCATAAAGTTCAAAATCCTCATGTTCAAAAAGTTCTGTTTTTATTTGAGGATATGTTTTTAGTATTTTTGCAACATCTATTTTATGCATCGTCTATTTCTTCCTTCATTATTAAATAGGTTTTCTTATCATTAAAACTTTCTTTATTGGATATTCACCACTATCTGTATATAGGGTATCTACAAACACTTTAGAAATACAACAGGTAATAAAATTACCGTCTTTTAGCATTATACCAACAGGTTCACCATAAGTGACAAAAACTCGGCTTTCTCCTATATAATCTGCACCTGTAAATTTTACACCGTTATCTGTTTGTGTTATCTTTAAGTTTTTAGAAATAATATATTCCATCTATGCCCTCTTTAATTCTACAAACCCCATACTATTTATAAAATATCGTCTGCCATCTTCAAGTTCCACTATGTCAGAAACACTTAAACTTCTTGCTTTATAATCTTTGGGTTGGTTGGTATTTAATAAATTATATAAGTATGATAAAACACGGTACTCACTTTCATTAATTTTTAGGTCGGATATTTCTCCCTCATATACATTACGCCATTCTTTTAAATGTTCGGAAGTAAAACTCTCACCTTTTATATTATCGTGGTTCATACTATAATAATCCCAATTCATAAAACAAGAATCATTATCAGTTGGTAATTGATAAATAATATATTTCACTTATACCCACCACCTACATTAGCTCACTTACACCGAATGTCGGAACTTTAAACTTACCAATATTAAAGAATATTACATCTAAATTCTTTATGTTGTCATATTCTTCTCTTGGAATCTCTACATATAATAACCCTGTTATTCTTCGCATACTCAAAGTAGATTTATATTGCTGTTCAAACAGTTCTTCTAATTTGTTATATTCAAAGTCATCGTATTGGTTAATAACCCCATCTTTAATTAATAACCTTCTCATATAGGGCGAAGATACTAATTGTAAAATATCACAATGACTTATATCAATTTCCATTCCTTCTACATTTAAAAACTCTTGCAATACCATATAAAGTGTCCTTTTTAATTATTAAATATATGACTAATTTCCATACCAGTTGCGATTACCACCCACAATTATTTCTGCTATTAGAGATATAAGACCTATAATAGCGAAACCAATGACTATGCCAATTAGTAGTGTCATTTATATTATCACCTCATTTATTAAGCATACGGAGGACTTTCAAAAGAGAAAATGCCTTTTTCCGTATAAGCACTTCCAATAGCGGGTTGTTGTTCTAACCAGTCAAGAAGTTGTTCATTTAATACTACTTTTTCTAAATCATTTAGTAATTCTTCATATTCACTATCTTTGGTTATAGTATATATTCTTTCTAAAATGGGTACGGTATCAGAAATATATGTATAAAGCCAATTAGCACTTCCACTTATATTATTTACCCACCCTTTTAGTCCGTAATGGTTATCAAAAACATCTCCGTCATTATACCACTTATATTGGAGTTTACATAATGCTGTTACTGCTTGATTAGCCCTATTTGTACCGTCCCCATAGCCAGGTAAATATTTCTCTATAATTTCAGCTCTTGTCATAATATTTTTTATATCCCGTGATATTCTTCAAAATGCCAACCTGTTTTATCAGTATATCTTGCATAAAGGAACGGAAACCCATTATGTCCACCGCCAGGATGGTAATAATCCATGTCAACAGTACACCAAAATACGAGTTCATCACCCGATTTTGACCGCTCTACTAATCCCTCTGCTTTTACGCGCAGTTCTCTAAAAATCAGTTTTAAAAAACCAACCTTTTCAACTATATCTTGTGAGTCATATTCTATGATTAATCTATACTCTCTGTCTATAATTTTGGTATTGAAGATTAAATCAGAAAGACCAGTGCGTTTTCTAATTTCATCAGACAGTTCTTCCATTGGTATTGAATGAAAGAACTCTTTTGCTTTTTCTATATCCATATTATCCCACTTTCTATTTATAGTATACCGTTTGCTACTTTAGCTTGTTTTACTAACAATTCATATTCTTCTTGCGTACATTGGTTGGTATCTAACAATCTTCTATATTCTGTAATAAGATTATCAATATGAGATTGTTTGTAACTATTATCAGCTTTCTTTAATTGTGCATCTGATATTTGCTTCTTCCATTTATGTAAATTAGGAGAACAATAAAATTCTGTAAAAGATAGTTCAGGCAAAGTAATAGTTAATTCATCAGCAGACAAAGCATCTGTATTTAATGTGGGGTGAAAAGTATTGATATAATATACTTCATAAACAATCATATCTGCTTCACTTTTACATTCAGCGTATTCTATCTTTGTTACATATTGAGGATTAATATTTATACGGTCTAATCCCTTTGTTAAATGCTCTCTTATTCTTTGTGCAAGAGGTCTTTTAGTTCTTCCTATATATACAACTACATCATCATAATATATTTTATATATAAAATATCTCTTCATTATTCCCTACAATAAGTATATCAATAAGTAAATGTCCAACTGCCCGCTAAACTATCATTCAATCCGCTTAACATCTTAATATTAAGTGTTCCATCATAAGTGTTTCCCTCAATTGTAATTGATGCGGGGAGTGAATATGTCAAGCATCCTAAAATGTTGTTCGGGTCATACAACGGTTCAAAATTATCTAATGTTAAATTATCAACATTTACTTTATCGTCAAATGCCATTTTAATTTGTTCAATTACTAATGGAAATAGTTTGTTGAAAATCTGTAATGTTGTTTCATTTGTGAGAGGTTGTCCATAAGGATAAAACTCATGGTCAGTAGTTCCTTGAATTTTAACACGACAATCTTGTATTGTTTGATTAGCACCTACTGTAAAGGTATATTCACTATAAAAATGACTTGCCATTAAGGGATGTAATTCGTCTGCGTGTTTACAAAAATCTGTGTTTATCTTATAAACTGTTGTTCCGTCATACGATGTATCTTTTTGATACTCATAGTCATATAAACGGGAACAAATATATGGTTGAGCTTCTTCAAGTTTGAAAAACTTATCAAATGTTCCTTTATTATCTGCAATACTAAATACATCACCAAGTCTGCCATTAAATATAGAAGGTATATCTATTGGAAAATCAGTAGCAATGGACTCATATCCTATATCATATCCATTTGCCCAATTATGAGCATCAGTATCAAGATATACTCCAATCTCTAAATCTAATGGCTTGTTATTACCCTTTAAATATATTCCACGAGTGATTGTATACTTATTTGTGTTATCATATTCATCTGTATTTTCAATATATTCTAAAAGCCTATATTGATAGTCTGAAACATCTATCGAAGGAGCATATATAATCGAATGTGCCATTGATTCATCAAACATAGCCATTAGAATTTCTTTTGCCATTGTTTGTAAATCTGTTGGAGGAATATTACCAATATCAGTCATCTCTACTCGGATTCTGTGATTACCAATGGTTTCGCTTGTGTCAGTAGATATACTTACCTCTAATGAAGTATCATATATACTCTGTGCATCAGAAGCATAGCCCACGATAGTGATTTCTCCACATTGTTTCACAAACCCTGAATTATTAGGGGCATCAAAGGCATTACCCTCTCCCCATTCTCTATAATGAGTAGTGAATGTTAGATTTTTACCAAATTGTGTATTCTTTAATTTTTCCATAATCTCCTGTTCGTTTAAGGAAAATGGAGACTGTAGAAAATACACTTTATCTCCCCTATATTCAAATTCCTTTGTTTTCAGTTCAGGTAATATGGTTTTCAAGTTCACATCTTCGGAATTAAATACCACAGGTGAATTTGTTACATCTATATAAGGTGTTGGTTCTGTTACTTGTTCTGTTTCTTTAGGTGTTTCGTTTGGTAATATCGTCTCTTTTGGAGATGGGGTGGTATTATCTTTATTAGGATTACACGCAAATAAAGATAAACACATTCCTATAACCATTAATATTATAATTGTCTTTTTCACAAATACTTTCCTTTCTAATAAACTTTCCAAGAGCGTTTTTCTAAAAATGTTATTATGCTCTATTCATCCCAATAATCGAATAATTGAACTTCTATAACCTCGTTATTTTCATATCTCGTAAATCCGCGTCCACAAACAGTCAAATTTGATTTATTGGTAATATCTTTTTCAAATACTGTAAAAGAGGTATAGGAACTGCATTCTCCTATTATTAATTTGTTTGACACATAACACAATAAATCTTTAGGAACATAAGAATAGGAAAGTTTTGACGGCAGTAATAATACATTAATCCCAGCGCGTTTGCCTAATCTTATAAGACTACCAAGAGCATTATTTATTCTATCTATTAAAACATACTTATTTTGTTGTAACTCACCGTACATATCATTAACACATAATATAATATTTTTCCTATGATACGGTAGTTTATCTACACTATCCACTTGATGTTGTTCCATACATTTATATAACCTCATCATTCGGTCGTATAATCTTTGAACAGCATCTACACTATCTGTAAAAGATGAAACATAAGTAATACCATTAATATGTTGTAAATGTGAAAAGTCACCGTTTACATCACAGAATATAAATTCTATACTATCAAGATTATTTAATATATGCCGCATTATAAGACTAATAAACATTTGTTTATTTGTATAGGATTCTGCTCCAACCAACAAGCCTGTTGATTTTAGGTTATCATTATTTCCTAAACTTAACTCCCAATTAAATGGAAATTCAGCATCGTTTACATTCATTTTACCAAGTGGAACAGTATATGGAGTTTTTGATGCTTCGTAACTATAATGGTCTTTTAGGATTTTTTGAGTATAGTGTTTTGTTCCTCTTAACATTTGAATAGTGAGTGGAAAAGAATTGGTTATTTCCGCTTCACCCTTTGCAATAAGTTTGTTTGCTCTTTTTAAGTCTGTGGACATTAATTTTTGTCCATCTTTAGACAAAACCTTTACTTCTTTCATTGTAAGTAACTCCTTTTGAAAATATAAACGCTTTACAGCAAAAATATATAAAACTGTTTATAGCCTGTAAGGGCTGTAATTTTAAGTCTTACGACTATATAAATATTTTAAAGTTCAAACACTTCAGCTCTAAAAACTAAATAGTTATCAAAAGCACATATCTTTTCAAGGTCGCATTCTGGGTCAATATAATATTCAAAATTGTGAGTATAACCTGACTCTATATCAGCTTCATCCCAAGTTAATTTTACATCATTTGCATTATCTATTTCTCTATTACATAATACATAAGCACCTTCAGATTTTAGAGCTTTATATTGTTCCTTTGTAAGAACTACTATAGAATGAGTGGAACTACTGTTAGTTTCAAACACACCTATTCTTATGTTAATCATCTTTCTTTTCCTCCCAATTTGGAAAAGTTTAAACAATATATTCTAATTCTTTCTTCATCATTTAGTATATCCCAATCACCAGTATCTTCTGCTATTCCGATTTCCTCAAGCCAATCTCCCACATCAATAGGGGCGTGTTCATTTATATAGAATAAATCTGCCCCATTATCAAACATTGAAGGCAAGTCCATTGACAATTCTCTTAATAAGTTATTGTTTGAAGCATCTACAACAGAAAGTTTTAGCAGTCCACTTTCATAAGTAGACACATCTATTTTTACTTTACATCTAACATATCCATCATAATAATCATATATATTAGAATATATCAAATTGGTTCACCTCTTTTTAATTAACATCAAATAGCGGGAAATTTGCTCCATTTTCATGACTGTTATCCCAAATTATGTCATACTTGTCTAAATCAACTTTTAAATAAGTAGACACGAGCTTTATCACATCATCAAAGTTTGCCTTTTCTTCATTTTCCAAAATGGTTTGAATTATTAAATCTGCCGTCATCGAGAATAACCCTGAACCTACTATAATGTCACATAAATTATCCACAGTAAGTTGTTCAATTTCTTTATAATAATGTAATGCGGCAACATCAATAGAAAGATAACTACTTTCATCTTGGACTTCAATTTCCTCATCTTCGCTTACTAAAAAGTATATCCAAGAGCAGTCTGTCATTTCTTTAACAAACTCAACCCCTAATGAAGTATTAATACTCATAGGTTTAAAATCTTCTATTAACTTAAAAATTATTTCGTTGACTATTGGGTTTTGGTTGTTACCGAACCACTCCATATTATTTATTATTAGCTTTGCCATTAACTTAACCTCTCTGCGTATTGCTCTTTGTTTGCTAACCGTATGCCTAAAACAGAATCAATATGCCCTTCTTGGTCGGGCTTATATCTTCCAAACTTAACAATAATATTTGGAAATTGTTTTAATTGCTCTAATTGGTCTGATATTTCCTCTTTATTATATCCTGTATAAATAACAATATCATCTTCTGTTTTTTCCCGAAACGCAGATATTAAATCTATCATCTCTGTACTATCAAATGGTTCAAGTCCACCAAACACAATTGAATGTGTTATATCATTAGATAGATATTTATTTACTATGTATTCAGTAGGCAACACGATACAAGACATATTTGCTAAATCACTATTTTGACAAACTGGTTTACCATATTCCTTATCACACTTAAAGGTGCAATAAGGAAATATGATAAACATACAGGCTTTTTTATATTGGCAGAAATCCTCTGCTACTATTCCTTTTAATTTTATTTGCATATTTCCTTACTCATCTTTCATAAAATAATACAGTATTAAATAAAAACCAATCCTGTATTTTGTTTTAATAGATTACATTTACTATAAATCACTTCATAAAAATATATGAAGGTAAAAGTTTCCCCTGACTGCTTATAGACTGTGCATTGTTATAAACTGGGAAAATTCATAAGTGCCATCTTTTCCAAGAACGCCTATAAACTATGCCTGTAACCTACCCGTATTACTATATCAAATGTAAGCAACACAAGTAGGATTTTTAATCATCTATTTCAAATTCTATTATCGTTCCATTATAAGCATTTATTGAAATTGAATATTCTAAATGCTTAACATTAAATTCAATTTCATATACCCATAAGCCATCATCAAAATCTAATTGTATTTCATAATGAGAGATTTGGGATTCTGTAACATTAGCTCTTTGAAGTGCAATGTTCTTTGCTTGTGCTTCTGTTATTCTATTAGGTGCAGATGTGGGAGAAGAAGTGTTGTGTATATAATCATCGTCTATTTCTTTATTAAAAAATAGTATTGTGGCTTTAATAGCATCAATGATAAATTCGTATTCATATCCACTTGCCTTGAATTCTATATCATACACCATTTTACCATTTTGTCTTTCTAATTCAATAGAAAAATCATAAACACTATTTGCTGACACCCCTGCGTGTAGAATTGCAATTTGTTTTGCAGATTCCGCACTAATATAATTTGTATTATCTGTTGGTATTGAAGTAGTAGGGACAGAAGTAGGAGTGTTTGTAGGGTTAGGGGTAATGTTTGGGGTGTTTGTGGGCTTTGGCTGTTGTGTAGGTTGAGAGGTCATATATGGAGGAGTGTCATTTAAATCTACATCAAATGATAAAACTTCACCACTAATAGCATCAACTTCTACATCATATTCAAAAGAAGAATTAGCCAAAAACTCTACATCATATATCATTCTCCCATCATCTTTCTTAAATTCTGTATGTGTCCAAACAACATCCTTTGCGTTTATATGAGCATAATTGTAAGCAATATTAATAGCTTCTGCTTCACTTATATATGTAGGCTGTGGAACATTTGTGGGAGCAGTAGTGGAAAGGTTCGGTGTTGGTATAGGATTTGTTGGCGTAGCTGTACCATAAACAGGGAGTTTTGCTACTTCATACCCAATAATTGCACCGCTTACAGCATTAACGGTCACATCGTACTTGTGTGCTGTTGTTATAAATTCTATCTCATATACTGGCGTACCGTTTTCAAAATCCGTTTCAACTTGACAAGCAACTACATTAGTTTCAGAAATATTGGCATGATTAAATGCAATCATTTTCGCATCTTCTTCTGAAATTATGTGTGGGGGCTTTGGTGTAAACGGGGTTGTAGAATTTAATGGTTTATCCTTGTTTAAATTAGCATTTTCGGAGTGTGGTCGGGAGGTGCAAGCCATGCCTAAACACATTAACATTGCGATAACCACACAAAAACTTATGTATTTTTTCATGAAAAAAAAATTCTCCTTTATACTTTTCGCGTGTGGTTTCCCTCCAAACCACATCACTATTATTGTTCTGCAACAGGGTAGATAATCCTTCTACAATTTTTAAAGGATAATCTATTACAAATTACCGTTCCATCTATTCCTGAAATAAAATAATTTACTATTTCCTGTGGCTCGGCAATCCAAGTAACTTTATCTTCTTTGATGTCAGCCATTAGTCTATTACTTCTATCAAATATTTGTGCTTGATTATATCCATATCTCATACAGTAGTTAGCTATGACTTCATCGCGTTCTACATCATTTGTTGATTCACTTATAAATTTATTATCAAAAAATATAACCATAATACTCCTTAATTATAAAATAATACATATATTCTGGAAGTTTCAATATTATTGTCATTATTTAAGATTAACCAATTCAATATATCATCTTCCGTGGATTTTCTACCATAACCTGATATTGTTCCTTCTATAATTGCATTGTCTGTAACAACTGTGATAGTATCTCCTATATTAAAAGAAGCACTTCCACCTTCAGATGATATAACAATTCTATTGTTCAATAACCTAAAGAGTGCGCCTGTTGTCCTTAATGAGTACACATATCGTTTAACCATTATTAATACTCCCTGTTTATATATTTACCCTTGAAATTATATATAGAATCTTCTGCGACTTCTAACTTTAATTTAGGCACAATTCTTTTTAATTGATTGTCCCTTATTGAACATAAAAGTTCCAAATATTGTTCCCCTGTTTTACAAAAACGGAATTTATCAAACTCCCATTCTGTTTCAGGGATATGAGCAATTAGCCAATTTGCGTAACAGGATATATCATAAGTCTGGGATAGGTTTTGTAGGTTTGGAAGGGTGTTAGTGAAATAATATCCGTTATTTCTATAATGGTTGATTAAAAGGTTCATGCAAACAACTGCTTGAGATGCTTTTGTTAGTCCTTCACCCTTTTCAGGCAACCATTTCTTTTCAATCTCTCCCCAATCTAATGGGGGCTTTTCTTTATGCATCACATGAAATCCTCTTCATCGTATGTTTCTTCAACCCACTTTTCAAAATCTCGGAGAGTTTGTCCATCACCATTACCGCATAACAGGTCAGCATCCCTCCAAGAGTAATTTTCTCCGTGTGTCATTAAAAACCCTCTCCCATAAGAATAATAACCTCTTATATCTTCAAGAGTCTTTCCTTTGGTTTTTAGATATTCTTCAAGAATTGTGTTAAATCTTACATCAGGGAAAAACTCAACCGCTACAAGGCAATACAGGCATTCGCTTTCATCCGCGTAATCTTCAGACCTATAAATTTTTGAAGCATAGTTATATAAAACCTCATCCCAACCACTATCGGTCAACACATCTTTATTTTGTGCATATTGCCATACATCAAACATATAAAATACCTCGTTAATCTATTTTTATTATACACCCCATAATACCACTTCTATATATTGCAAAATGGTCTGTGGGTACTGTGAAGATTTTCTTGTTATTCTCTTTATAATCTTTCACATATTATACCAAACATAAATAAAATTGTCAATTAGCAAAAAGGGGGAATGCTTTTTTATATACACATTCTCCCTTCCATATCTATTATACTACATCCGTACAAAAACCGATAGTAGAATTATTCTCCCAAATACGATGCTCAAATTCGCTTTTTCTGTCTTTACTCCATGCGGCGGTTTTTGTATAAAAGCCTACAATACGAGCAAATGTAGCTTCTGCGGGGTCACCACAAGTAGGACAAGTTTTTCCATAAAATAAATGGTTATGTTTACATTGACTAATTTTACCAGTGAATGCAAAATACTTTACACCTTTATCTGCTACATAATTAAGTAACTCCCAAGCCGTATTTTTGTCAGAAACTTCGGTATCTAAACAGATATGACAAATTGAGCCGCCATCACAATAACTATCGAAAATTGAGCAGATTTTTATGCGCTCTTGTAGTGTTGTTTTAATTCCAAGAGGAATCCATTGGTTTCCCAACAAAGATAACTCATAGTTTACATTAAATAATAATTCGTTGGACTGTTTAAACTTAACTGCGGCAGATTCACCAGGAACTTGCTCAATATTTATCTTGTAATCTTTGTCCTTTTGATATTCGGTAATAACATTGTGTAATGTTTCAAAAATATTACGCCCAAACTCAAAGGCTTCTGGGGTATAATAAGTATCTCCTAACTCATCTACATAGGTATATCCAAAATGTTTAAGTGTTTCATATATACCATTAACTCCAAGCGTATTATATAAATGTTCAAAATCCATCAACCCGTCTTGGAAGTTGGGTAATAAATTTCTTGCAACATTCTTTTTAAGAATATTACGAACAATATGTAGAGCATGAAGAGCTATAATTGCCCTATCTGACAATATAGATAAATATTCCTTTTCATTCTTGGCTTCAAGAGCTATTCTGGCAAGATTAAGCGTGTTTACCTTTACGCTACCAACTTTTAAGGCAGTACCCCCAATTGAATTAAAGTATAGTTCCGTAATATCCGATTTAAGTCTACAGCAATTAGAAAGAGATGTTACCGTATCATCAATAAAATAATTGCTGTCCATCCACTTTCTATTATGTTCACAAACCCACCTTGCAAATTCTTCATCTGCAAACTTATTATTTTTACGCAATAGTGATATGGTGTTAACTGGGAATGTAAACATATTTCCCCTATCTTTAATGGCTTTCATTTCTTCTAAAAACCATTTTTGAAATTTCATAATGCCGTCTTTATGGTCTATCATAAGTTCGCCATCAGGGAAAACTGAACCCCCAAAAAGAGCATCAAAATAATAACCATCAAATATAGATGTGTTTACAAATGCACTTTGAATCCCATCTCGACAATACGGTTGATTAATAGCGTAGATGAGTCTTTGAATTTCGGATTTGGCAAATTTTTCAGGAGTTTTGTTTCGTGGGTAAGATTTGTTAGCAATATCATTTTTCCAAAAATAATACATATAAGGAATTAAATTCGGGAGTCCGCAAGCTCCAGAAGATTTGTTACTGGCGTAACTAATGAACTCTTTAACAAAATCTACAAAAGTTTCAAGGTGCTTTGGTGGCTCAATATTCATATTTTCCGTGGTTAGCCAAAAAAGTCCGTCTGTTGCCATTTTGGTAAGGTCATAAGCAAAACAGTAAGGTAGAAGGGTAGAGGTGGAAAAATCGTGCATATATAAGGCTTTACTCCACTCTAACTCCATCCATTTTTTTGCAATACGAAGTCCAAATTCTTGTTTTAGCTCTAAAAAGATTTTATGAAAAGCCATTAGCTTTTCATCGGGTTTAGATATTTCGCCACGCAAGGTCGTAATATCTCTATTTTTAACATTAGCCGAACTGTCTACTGAAACATCAGCAGTTGTATTTGCTTTTGTGAAATTATCTAAAAAATCATTATGGTTTAATTGAGATTCAGCCAGCCCGTTTAAGTATTCAAAATCTTCTCCATACTTTTCCTTCATAGCCTCCCAAGCACGAAGGAAGTCTTTATTCATTTTTGCCATCACACACCTCTATCATTTATCCATTTTATAGCTTCAGTAAAATCATATAATTCACCATTAACAGATAGAACAGGAACACTCATTATTCCTAAAGAAAGCATTTCCTCTGTATCTGTATTTTCTGTAAATGCTATTCCCTTTTGAGTTAGCTTTGTTGCTAACACCTTGCATTTGGGACAATTAGTAGAATATAATATTATTCCTTCCTTTACAGAAATATTTTTTCGTTCTGTATTTGTATTGTTAATAACACAAGTAGAACATTCATTCATTTTTATTCTTTCCTCCAATTCATTAGAACATTATTGAGGGGGAATTCCTCAATTTTACAAATAGTCATCAATGTTCTTGACTTCTACGGGTTTTTCCCCCATCGTTATTAAATAGTCTATATTTTGACTTTGTTGATTTATCGCAAAAGGCTCTCCATTTATTAATGCTTGATTTTCTGTTACTGTTGGAATATCAATTACTAACGGTCTTTCTGGTGGAGTAGTATCTTCCCCTGAAACACTATTATTGATTTTCAACTTTGGTTTTTTATTCTTATAGATATATGGAATAATCCTATACATCTCCTGATTGCCCTTTTTAGATAATAATGGATATTTAGAAATGATTAACGCTGTAGGGGATTTTCCTCTATATGGTTTACGCAAATCCATAATAGAATATCCTTTTCCCTCATATTTCTGAACACCCGCCAATAAATCAGCAGTAGTCTGTGTAGCTCCTGCGTGTATTATAAATGAATTTATTGTGCCTAATATAGCATTAACAAAATACTCTCCTGCGTTCATAGCTATTTGGTTTACATCTAAAATAGAGAATACAGTTTGACATCCTCCAGACCTTCCTTTTTCCAACAGGTCTTTAATTAGAGTAGAACTCTCCATTGTTCCAAACTCATCAATACATAATAATAATCTTGGGTTATATCTCTTTCGAGTACCCCTATCCATTATGTCTTGGAATATAAAAGAACTCATACTATTTGCTAACGCTTTATTAGCACTTATAAATGAAAAACAGATAACATATTGTTTCTCTGTTTCAAATGAAAACTTATTACCACCATCCACTAACATTTCTTTAGCTTTGGAAGTTAATAATATTTCAAGCTGTTTTGTTAGAGTAGCAAAACCATCTCTTTCATTACTTTCGGGTTTATAAGAATACATAAACTGTTGTAACCCTACTAAATAATTAATGGTTTCATTCTTTTGCTCCCTATATTTATCATACGCTCTAATAACATTTTGAATGGCTAATTGAGTGGAGGTCTTATAATGCTCATCCGCACCGTCTGAACTCCATCGTCTTGTATTCATTAGAGCTTCTACCTTACCTGTTTCATTTAGATTAACTAACGGGTCATAAGTAAAGGTACACCGTCTTGCACTAAACTCATAATAAGGTATATCTCTTTCAGAACAATACTTTTGTAAATCATCAAGTATCTCTGTTTCACCTTTATAGTCAACAAATACAACGGGCTTTCCATTATTTATTGCTTGTTGCATTATAGACCGCATTGTAGTTGTGTTGTGAGTAACTACAAAATTTTCTCCTTGATACAAATGTTCTTCATCAGCTATATAGATACAAGTACATTCCTCTTGATAGTCAAGTTTTCTAATGGCTCTTATGCCAATAACCTCACCAAATGATTTTACTCTGCTCCTATTAACGCTATTTGCCATTTTTGCTCGTTCTAATTTATATGAAAGAGTAAAGAACTTTTGTTTATCAATATTATTACATTTTATATGTAAATGATAACAAATATGCTTATGTCGGGTATCTTCGGTGATTGATGAAGAAATACCTAATGAGTATAATATTTCTTGTATATCCTTGATAAGTTGTTTTGAAGTCGAACTATAAGAAACATTATAGCGAGTCGAAATGCCGATTGTACCATCCGTGTCAAATAACCCCTGTAAAAGTTCCCATCTTTGTTCTATACTACCAAATTTATATTCAAATGGTATATACTTATTATACGAATATGTATTTGTTAAAAGATGTATCAATTCTTCATTTGTCGTTAAGTGTTTGGCGTGAACTTTATTACCTTCCTCATAACAAAAAGAATAGGTGTAGTTGGATTTTGGAGGTCGTATATAAACAGGGGATTTGCATACTGTATTTAACAATCTAACTATTTTATTTGGCACTTCTTCATTTCCAGAAGAAAGCTGTAATTCCCCATAACTGCGACACCCATTGCCTAAAAATGCTCCAATTATATATGGTGGAATATCATATTTTATAGGAGTAGTGTATACTGCTTGGTTTGCGGGAATAACATTATTCAAAGATGTACCCCTTGTTTTATCTATAAGCGTATGCAATTCTACAGTTTTCCAATATTTACTACCATTGCCCCATCTACTTTTATATGTAATTAAATGGTTGCCACTTGCTTTAAAGGTTCTACCATCTGCAAGTTCTATTTCATATATATCTAACTTTCCTTGTGGAAATACACCAAGTATTTCGGTTGGGATTCCTTCTCTATTATATACAAAATCTCCAATCTGCAATTCACCCATTTGTTTATACAAAAAATTTCCATTATCATATACGGGTATTTTTGCACTATTCGGCTCGGCTTTCCCTGAACCTGATGCGCCTGTAAGTAATGTACCCGCAGAAAGAATGGTGTCATTTAAGCAAACAGGTCTATTATTATGTTTTAACTCCTTATGATTAACAGGTAGAATCTTACCAATAATAACCTCATCTTTTTTTGGTTTTCTATTGTTGAATAGTCTGGAAATGCTAAAAATTGTACCACTATAATCTAAATTAGCCCCTTCAAGAATATACCTATATCTATATCTAACATAAATGAGTAAAGCTAATCCTAAAACAATATATATTATTGTGGGTAAACCAAATAGAAAAGCAATACCACTAAAAAATAATTGATTTAGATATGCTACAGGGGCAGTTTGTTTTTTCGCTAATACTACATTAATAACCGTAATAATAAATATTATACCTAAACCAATAAGGGAGTTTAACCACACTCCATTTAATATATTAATCATAGTCAATCCTCTCTATATATAAATACTTATGGTTTATAATATATACCATTATTATAATAAAACTCGCCACCTGAAAACCATCCACCGATAGTTTCACCTATTTTTTGAGATACATTTACAACAGCTTTTAATGCCGCACCTTGATTTATTCCACCCATAAGAACAAAAGCGATTAGTAACACAACAACTATTCCTGTAACAAGTTTCCATGTATCTTCGTAACTATGTTGTAATGCGCTTCTTTCTCTGGAACGCTTCATACTGGCACGGGCTTTAGGTAGGTTTATGTCTACTTTTTCCTTTTTCTTCTTCTCTTTCTTTTTCTTTTCTTCCATAATTACTTACCTCGCATACTTGTTAATACGGACTTTATTTGTTTGTTTGTAAACGCTCCGTACACTCTTGAATCTTTACTATGTTCTCTATTATCCCCTAAACAAAAGTATTCATCTGTTCCAAGAGTTATGTTCATATCCTCTGTTTTACCCTCTGTATACCATTCATTTATTCTTTCACCATTAACTATTAGTTGTTGGTTTACATACTTAACAGTATCATTAGGCAACCCGATTACCCTTTTCACTATATATTTATCATCTATTTTTACAACTACTATATCAAATCGTTTTATATCTGTTACACCATTTCGTACTGCAATTCCTAATTTGCCATTAAGAAGTGTAGGGTTCATAGAATCTCCACTCACATTATACACCATAAGAAATAAATTCAGTATAAGCATTACTATAATTGTTATAAGCGGTAATATTAAATACTTAATTTTTTTCATCCTGTGTACGCTCCTGTTCAATAAGTTTAGCCTGTGCCTCATCATCTTCAAATGAATAATTTGATAAGCGAACAGCAGGGGGAACGAAAGGCATAATATATAATTGACAAGTTCCTAATCCTCCCACTTCTCTAAAAGCAGTTTTAACTAAATTAGTAATTGCGGGAGTACCACACAAATAAAAGAGTTTACCAAACATTATATTGTCTTTATAGTGTTTCATAATCTCTATATATTTCTTTGGTGGTTTTGCAGATAATTCTATTTCAATAGAGTAACTTTGAGGTAAACCCTCTTTTCGAGGAACAGGCACTATTACATCAGGTGTTTGTGTAATAACTGTTCCATCTGATTCTACATATACAATAGGAAACAGCGACAAGTCAGCAAATTCAGATGTATATTTTTTACCGCTTTTCATTTCTCTACGCAAATCTTCATGCTTTCTAACTAATTCTGCGGGTTTAAATGTATTAGCCTTGAACATTGCCTCTCGAACAACTATTGTTCCCATATCAGAATGGATAGGTTCTATCTTTAATGGATGATAGCAAGATAGCATATCTTCCTCTGCACTAATCACTTGCCACAATTCAGAATTAGGGTTTCCTATCATTAAATCAAACGCTACCTGTTCTTCTCCGCAAGTGTGATTTAATAATCCAAAGGAACTCATAGATAGATACTCTTGGTCTTTTATTTCCATCATATCTAATAAGAATTTTGTAGGGCGAACAAATATGCCTAATGCTGTGGGTTCTATCCACACTAATCCTACAGATACCCATGTAGATACTGTGGTATAACTATCTTTCCTGTTGAAGTCCTCAAACCATTGCTGTATCAGCCATAAGGGAGTAAATTTGAAATCTGCCACAATGTATAATACAACTTCTTCTAATTTACCAATATTGGTAGAATGATTAATAGTTTTAACTTCTACAAATTCCTTATGATGTAAAATAGCGGGAGATACTTTTGGCGACCTATAAAAACTGTTCTTTGTTGCCTCTCCATCTTGTAGTTTTAACAAGTCTGTCATTCTACTCATTTTCTCACCACCACATTGGTTAAAATACCCTTATCAGGAATATATACCTTTGGTGTAATTGCAAAGTAAATATATACAGTAAACGGTATTATAGCCCATGCAAATAATAGCCAAGAGCTTTTTCCATTCTTAACGGAAAAATCACGCATCATCCAAGTCCACATAGCAAAATATATAAAGGCTATACCTAATGTTACATAACTACTTATATTTAATATATTAGTTTGAAGTTCGGGAAGCGTAACATATATTTCTGTTTTTCCATTATTTGTTACAGTAGCGTATTCTGCATAGTTTTCGATACAATCAAATTCATAAATAGCTGTACCAATAAATGCACAAATAGTTAATGCAGATAGCACAGCAACAGCAATTCCTATAATTTTTTTATCACATAATTTACCTAATATATATTTATTATAAAAAGGTATAAGCGTTTTATACCATTTTTCATCTCGTGCTTGAAAGATTATACCTCTCATTATAACGCACAGAAAAATTGCAAATATTAACACATACCACATAAAAACTAATTTCCTTTCACATTATATGAATTAATAATCGTGGCGGCTAATTTCCTTTGCTACAATTATTAATCTTTGATTTCTATTTCCCCTATAACAAGTTTGTAGGGTAACAATTTTATCTCCGTATTCAATATCTGTTATACTATCTAATTTATTTATTTGTTTAGTTAGTCTAACAAATTCATCAAATTGGTCGTTATCAAAATTGCGAGTTTGATGATTAAGTTTTGCAAAATCATTATTTATATAGGCATAACATATTACATAATCTCGCACTTCATTTTCAAAGTAAATAGAAAAGAGAGCATTTCGTTTATACACCTCATCTGATAAGTAAACATCATTTAATGGGGCAAACTTTACAGTATAGTTGTTTCTATTATTATGTCCGTAAATAGTCAAGTTATCATCATCTAACTTATTTACATAGTTCATAAATACTGTACCTCTTGTATGGTACTGTTTATATATGTTTCTACGCAAATAGTAATCGTTATCCTTTGCTTGTACTATTGGCTCTCTTATCAATCCTGTATCAAACCACAAATATCCAATAACATCAGAATTAATAGATTTAACATTTCTAAAAGATTCCTTTGTCATTTTTTGTTCCAAATAATTTCCATCTTGAATATCATCAATGTCATCTTTTGATACCATCGGGGGAATTGTGGGCTGTGGTGTAGGCGTTATTTCTGTTCCCCAAACAATATAGGGAGTAGGAGTAATGCCTTGATTTATAAGATTATCTATATCATCATATACATCTTGCTCTTGAACTTTGCCCTTATGTATAGTGACAATATTATAAATACCATATCCTATTACTCCTAATAAAATAATGGCTATAATTATTGATATTGTTTTCTTCATTATTTCCCTCCACTCGGTCTTGCAGAAAATAAATTAAATATTGGTTTATACAAATCCATATAGGCTTGTTCACAATATGTTAGAGCTTCTTTTAATTCTTTATCATGTGGTGTTTTTTTCGGAAAACTCATTATGCGAACAAATTTAAGTTCGGATAGTGTATATTTATCTGCCATCTTATAATATTTTATTTCTACTTTATAATTTTTTATATCTTTAACTTTTAGGGATTTGCGCCTTATGCGTAATCCGTTTAGGTGATATTGTGCTGTTTTGAAATTTTCTTTATGTTGTTTTACTCGATTGCTTACATCAACAGACTGTCCTATATATAAACATTGGTCTTTACAAAATACCCCATATATTCCAGGGGCAGATGATAGTCGTAAAAAGGGCTTTTTCTTAAAAGGTAAACATTGATATAGCAAACTATCCTTTGGAATAATCTTTCCATCTTTATCATAATAGTTTTTTCCCTTTTTAGTAATTTTATATAATGGTTGTTTTAGTCGAGTACATTTAACACATTGTCCATGATTGAAAGTTGTTCGTCCATGAACCTTGCAATAATCTAAATGTTTTTCCTGAAAACATTCATAGCAAAGAGTATATCCATCTTGGATTATTCGCTTACACTTTCTACATTTTGGCATAAGCTATTATATACTTTAGGGAGTGTTTCAAACATTTCCCCTCTATGAGTGCAACATTGAATTCCACTCATATCAGATAAAATTCTGCAAAATCGAACAACTCTTTCTGTATCATTTATCAATGGATGAAAATTACTATCAAACAGAATCTTTCTCTCGTTAATTAAATTCATCATCTATTCATTCCTTCAACACTATACAGTTGAATAATATTCCTTTCCTTATTATTAAATAGGTTAAATTAGTACCTTTCCAAAGTTCCTTTCCATAATGCTATATATTGCATTTTCAGGGCAATTATTCATATTGGAATATATATAGTCTTTTAATACTCTGAATCTTATTCCTTCATCCCATAACATAAAACAAGTAGCTAATATGCAAGCATCTAAATCACAGCCTACTATATCTATCTCACAAGTATCTGTTACAAATAGAGGGAGATTAAAAGCATAAGTGTCTTTTTCGACAATCACATCACAAGGTACTAATATATCTTCTTTTTTGGCTTCTATAAAAAACTCATTTCTTTTAAAGTTAATGTTTCCACCATTAAAGAAAGTCCCCATAACTATATCATATTTTTCTCTATTATTGTTAATAAATTCTACAACCTTTGTAGCTTCTTTGGTTTCAAATTGTTTTTGTAAGTCTATAACTAATAATATTTTCATATTAATATAACCTAATCTTAACAACTAAAGTATTATCTTCTATATCAAAAAAGATAACATGGGCGGGTTCATAAAATTTGCCCTCTTTAACAGAAGTTGCAAAGTAGGTAAAGCCTCCCTCATATACTGTTTCTTCTTTATTTACATCAATAACTTTGAGCATTATATTATTAGACTGACACGCACTTAAAAATTGTCGTAAATTCATTTAGTATCTCCTATTATTTAGATTATGATAAAGTGTAAAAGGCTAATTCCAATTCTAATTATACCCACACCTTAATTATGGTGCGTGAGGGGTATTACAGTTTACGCAATACCCCTCGGTTGAGTTTATAATAAGCAATAGAATAGTCTTTGCCTTTATAGTGCATTTACAAATAACTTCCTACTTCATATTTCACACTTATTTAATATACTGTTACCGTACAAGATTTTGTAACTCCATCACTACTTGTAAAGGTTACAGGATATGTGCCTTTAACAGAAAGATTGACTTGTGAATAGTTTACCGTTACCTGTCCACTGCTTGTAATACCATTTAACAACTGTTGTATCATCTGTTGGAAAGTAGTTCCCAAAGGTACTTTTATATCATGCACACCATTTATATATGGAGTAGATGGCGGTTTTGGTGTAGGTTTGGGAGTGGGTGTTACTTTAGGAGTTGGAGTAGGTGTTGGTTTAGGTTTAGGAGTTGGCGTTGGAGTTACTTTAGGAGTTGGTGTTGGATTATTTGGCTTTGGTGTAGTTTGTCCACCTTGAGATGGAGTAGGAGTAGGTTGTTGTGGTTTCGGTGTTGGTGTTGGAGAAGGTTCAATAGTTGGAGTGGGAGTAGGCTCTAATTTAGGAATAGAATCTCTTAAAGTCTGTCCACACTCGGAACAAGTATATTCTTTTATACCTTCTCTATCATAAGTAGGTTCTTGAATAACTTTGCCATTAACCCAATTATGAGTATGAGATGCAGTTAAATCATCATTAATTACCACATTAACCACTATTGATGTTGACATTCCCGCTTCATCTGTTACCGTATAGGTCAACTCCTGTGTGTCTTTACTCCAATCAATAGTTTTAGGATAATCTAAAGTCAATTTTGATTTTTCTGTATAATTATCAGAATAGTCTATAATTAAAGATTTTGTGTCAAATTCTTCATTATCAACTCCTCTTGTTAAAAGCATAAGAGTTGAAGATAATTCAAGAATAGGTGGAATATTATCTACAACATCAACTGTTAAAGTATGTGATATTTCTTTTACAGTAGTTCTTGCAATATATTCTACTGTATATGTACCAATAGTTGATGTGTCTACTTCTCCCTTTAAGAACACTTTTAGATTATCTCTATTGATAATATAGTCGTGAGGATTAAACTCACTATAAACTGTAAGTGTTATTTTATTTTCGGGTAAGACAATATCCCTATTAGATATTAAATCTTTTATATTTGCAGAAAATATTAGTCCTAAAATTCCCGCAACCAATAAAACACCTAATACTATATATAATGCTATTTTTGCCGCTTTTGATACTTTTGTTTCACCTATTGTTAAATCCGCTTCTTTATTATAAATCCATTCTACTGGTTTTTGCGGCATAATTTACCTCCTTACGAATACAAAGATTATTAATCCCACCATTAAGAAGAAAGCTACAAAATCTATAATAGTATTAGCTAATCCTCCTGTTTTTGCCGCAAATGGAAAATGAACTCTCCACCATACTTTTTTAGCCCAAAATGCGGGTATAGGAAATATTAAAGGTACTCCCGTATCGGCAAAAAAATCCTCTATGATATGGAATAAATAACCACTACCTAAACATACTCCAAGTATTTTTAGGTCAGAATAGTTTGCTGTAAATATATACACCAAAACAGCAACAGGAAATACATAATTAACTATATAGGGTATAGGTATTATTTTCTTTACTCTTGCCAATACCATACTACTACCTATAAATGTTGCCATAAATGCTAATAACATAAATATCAAAAGAGTAGCATTTGTTTGTATAAAATATCCTATCTGTTTTGTTTGTATGCAAGTTTGTATATTTGTTATTATTGTATAATTTCCTACGGGTAATCCGAAATAGAATAGTGCTATCAGTCCTATACCAACTATAGGAGTGTGCCAAAAATATCTATGTTGTGATGGCGGTTTTCTATCTCCTTTTAGATGATATACTGTCCAAATTATTGAGCTTGTGGACTGCATAAACACGGTGAATATGCTTCCGAAAGCTCCTAATGTACTTCCCGCTTTAGAAGTAAAATTATCAAGGTCAGGTAATAATGCACCACCTACTAATATGACTAATCCCGCAATGAATAATAATATATTATCTTTTAATACCCAAAATGTTTTTTGAAACGGTTCAAGTGGAATAAGCATACACAGCATCATTAGTATTACAGATAATAATGCGTGAGTTCTACCCATCCATCCTTTTAATCTTTTATTCATTAAAACTTTCCTCCATTGAGGGGGTAAAAATTAAATACCCCCTCATTTGTATAATATTATTCATCTATGTCAAACGGTAATGGTGCTGTCATAGGATTATCACTATTATTACCGTTATTAGAACTTGATGTGTCTTTGTTGAATATAAAGCCACCTCTATTACCACTCATTTCGGCTTCTCCACTTCTTACACGCCGTTTTTCCTCGTTTCGAGCTTCTTTTTCTGCTCTTTTCTTCTCCTTCTTGTCCTTTTCAATTGCATTATTTAATGTGTCTGCTTTTGATGGTTTTGGAGTTTCAACCTCTCGTTTGGGAACATTTTGTGTTCTTTCAACTTGTTTTGAAGTAGGTGTACTTTCAGACTGTTTTACTTCTTCTCTTGGATGTTGTTTTGGAGTTTCAGCAAACGGGTTATTAGCTTTTGGTTGTGGAGTTGTTTCAACAGGTTTTTGTCCCATATTTGCAAATGGGTTTTCCTTCATTGCTTTAGGGATTTCCTGTCTTTGTTGTTCAGGATTATTCATTCGAGATAATCTATCTTTTGCCGTTTCTTGTGGTACGGGTTGAGATTGAGATTGGGGTTGCGGTTGAGTTTGCTGTTGCTCCGAAGATTGAGCTTGTGATTGAGTATGAGGTTTTTGTTGTTCTGCCTTTACCTCTGGTGCTTTTGTTTCAAACTTAAACCTACCATTTGAGTTAGTGTTATCCTTTACAGAATCGCGCACATTCTCATTTTTTGACTTTGATGATGTTTCAAATATATCATTTGGGTTAGATTTCATAACTCCACCATTAACATTGTTTGTTGTGTGAGTTGTATTCTCTATATCATCTTTTAGTCTTGGTTTTGTAGGCTCTTGCGGTAATTGATTAGATGAATTGCCAAATGCAACGCGAACCTGATTATTCAGCCTATCTTTATAGGTGGCATCAGGTGAATATCCTCTTCCTTCTTTATAGGCAGATGTCTGCTCTTTTTGAATTTGAGCATCTATTCTTTCAAAAGAACGAGTTGAGAATTTCTCCATTCGTTTAAGTTGTTTGTTTGTTGCGGTATCAAATCCCGCATCTAAAGCCATCTCTTGACTTGCACTAACTTTCGCATTAAGACTATCAAGGGTTCTGTAATCTTTCCTTGATGCATCATGAGTATCTATATACTTCTGCAAATCATCTCTTTTTCTCGTAATATCTGCGGCAACTTTTTTAGTGTGCAACTCTTCATTATTTCTCTCATACTGTTTTTTAGCAAAGCTCTTACCACTACGCCCCGAACCGCGTTTGTCGCAAATCTGACGGAAAGAAGATTCTGCATTGCGGCGCATTCTCTTTTCCATAGCATCATTCATATATGCTTCATCATAAACACCCCTTTGTGCAGATGCTAATCTCAATGAAAGCATTTCTCTACGATACAAATGTTCTGTGGTTACGCCGTCAACACTAACAGCCTTTTGTCCTTTTTCACGGAACTTTGCACCGTTCTTTTCTATCGCCATCTCATTTGCAACAATAGCATCTTCAACAGCACGAATATATTCTTCATGTGCGGTGTTCTGCTCTTTTTCCAAAATAGCCCAAGCTTGTCTGTTAGCTTCTTCTCTATTATACATCGCTTTTTGTGCTTCTTCGGTTTCAAGAGCCTTATCACTCACTTCTTGTTCTATTCGATTTTGTACGGCAGTAGATAGCTCTTTACGATAAGCAGTTCTCTGTATTTCAAGCTCATGAAGTTTGCTTTCCATTTCAGAAAGTTCAGTCGCTTCACTTTCAGACAAAGTGCCATCAGATTGTTTTACGCGCAATTCTTTAAATCTTGATTCCGCGTTGAAAGTATCACGAGCAGTAGTAGTTGCCACAAGTTTATCATGAATAGCTTTTTCTTCTGCTGTTAGTCTGCTAACATCAAAAGTATCAGTTAGTCTATCATAACACCTATTCAACTCGTCTGCTTTCATTGTATCTGTAATAGTATTGACGGTATTTTCAAATGCTTCATTAGCCTCTTCACAGGCATTACAGTAAGCATCATAAGCGTTAGAATTACCATCGGCACTTCTACGGAAGGTATCTTTAACTGCCTGTTCAGCATCATAAACGGAGTGTTCTGCATTAGTAGCCGCTCTATTTCTGCTATCATCTGCCGCTTTATTGATTTTATTCTTTGCGGCAATTTCTTCTTTCTTTGCCTTTTTATTCATCTCACGAGTTATCTTAAAGTGAGATTTTTTATTTGCGGGGTTAGTTTCTAATGCGTTAGCTGTATGTCTTAACAAGCGACTTGTAAGACCTGTGGTTGCGGCGGCATATATAGGATTACCGTTTTCATCATAACCTACAACCCTCTGTTTCTGTGCTTGTTTTTCAAGCCCATCATTGACTTTACGCTGTGCATACTTACTCAATGCGGCTTTTGCCATTCTTGCTTCAGGAGCAATTTTTCTTTCAACAGAAGATAGAGCTTTTTCAATAGCCGCATCAATGGTTGCATTAAATGAAGCCATTACAAAAAGAAGTATTCCTGTTATGAGCAGAATAAGTATGTTGGTGCTTAATAGATAACCTACAATGTGTATAATAAGGTCAAAGAATAAAGCAAAAACTGTTATCCTAATAAAAGTAACTAAATATATGCCTAATATACCTTTACCATACTTTACTAATTTTTTATTAGCAGTACACATCAATAATCCACCAACAGGAATTGCTAATGTTGCTACTAATAACATCATCTTTGCTTTAATTATTTTTAATGCGTATCTAAATAAACAATATGCTAATAAGCCATATATAATAATTAGCATTAGTAGATTTATTCCACCGCCCCAAGATGATGGATTAGCAAAGGATAAGGTAATATTTTCTATATGGCGTTTTACATTCTCATCTTGTGTTTCATTGTGACATCTTTGTAAGTAAGTTATAATTTGACTTAACTTATCACTTTGAGAGTGAGAGCTTTTCGGTATAGTTCTATGGTCTTGCGTTAAACTCTCTGCGGGAGAATCCGCAAACCAAAAATAATACCCAAGATTTTCATTTACACCTTGTAATGTTGTGTTGTTTGCGGTATATACTGTATGCTCTTGTCCACCAAGTAGAATTTTGTAAGATTGCAGTTCAGCACGAGCGTTAATAGCCCCCACACCAAAATTTTGAGGAGTAAGGTCTAATTCATCTATTTCTTTTACGCCAAATTGAGTACATATTTGCATATCAATTAGTTGTTTATTAACTAATGATATTTCACTATACATTAAGTCAGTAGACATAGAGCCATTAGTATTTGTTCTCCACATAGCAGTTGCGTTTGTGTCCTCTAATACGGATGACATTAATTGAATAGATAAGTCTGAAACTACTGTACCAATACTTACGCCTTTTCCAAGAAACGCAGTAAGAACTAAACAAATACCTACTATTGCTACTAATAGTATATCAGAAAATAATGATTTTTCTTTTTTACTACCACGAGCATACGAAATAGCAAATCCTACCAATGAAATAACAAATGATACTATTGCAAACATAGCGAATGGGGAAATCTTAAATACTCCACCATCCCTTTTACCTACAAACAATTCAAATACAACATCGGCTAAATCTCCAAGATGAATTGCCTCCATTATGGTTGTGATGTTTATGTTTTTAATTATTATTATAAATCTTATAACATAACTCATTAACCAAGCAAAGAATTGTTGCACAATGTAAAAGATGTTTCCAAATATTTTCAGCCAACTGTTATTTGCGTTTTCTAAAGCATATAGTCGCAAAGAATATATACCATTAAGGTTAATTTCTTCAAGTTCTCGCAGACTTACGCCCTCTTCAGCACTAAATTGACCCCAATAAACTCCCGCATTTGCAGGCTGTTGTCTAATAAAGGCATTTGGGTTGGTAGGTAATTTTTCAAAGCCCTCATACGCATTACCATCATCATCGTGTGTAACAGAATATGGTACTTCTCCTGTATAATAGACTAATGCTCTTTTTACACCATAGAGCATATCAAAGCCTACTGTTCTAATAACTATATCTGTTTCATTAAATGGGTAGGAATCTCCCTCTATTGGTTTGTTATCTATGCCAGTCCATATACGGTTGACATCAGATTGTGTAACAAATCCTGTTGCGTGAATATTCACCCATAAAAAAGAGAATAAAAAAACACCAATTAAAACAAAGAGAAAAACTTGTGTAATGTTTTTTATTTTGTTTTTCACACATATCCTCCTTTAATTATGGTGTATAATATTTTGGCATAGTAGAAGGTTCGGGAGTTTGGTTTTCGATGAATGTATGTGGTCTTTCTGAAACAATAGACTTGCATTTTTTCATCAATTCTGCTAACAGTGGTTCATCCATATTTTCTATTGTTACCCAAGTTTTCCCGCCATCTTCTGAAAAGAAATAATGTGTTTTTGATAAATCCTCCCAAGAGATAACAGATGCAATTGCTCTACCTTTTGAAAAATCAAATGTTTTTAAGCAAGTAAAATAATTAAGAGCATCTTCATCTTTTATAGCTGTTCTTAAATTTACCTTTGCATTAGCCATTAACTCATTGGTTATTGTATAATCTCTCATAGCAAATACAACTGAAACATTTGATATATCAGATAATTTATTATATATTTCAGAAAGAGTAATGGTGTCATTAGTTTCTATAACGGCATTTGCTCTTACCCATAAAGTTCTATCATAGTTACCTTCATACATAAAAGCATATTCTGTCTTATGTCCTAATTTTAAAATTATACCATTATCATATACTCTAATCAATTCTCCTGAAGTATATCCTTGTAAAGAATATATAAACCCTTCTGCCTGTTCCTCTATCTTTCCTTCTCTACCACGGGTTATATAATATACTTGTGCTTTCAAACGATTATAAATTTTCTCACATTCTTCATAAGAAATATTATCATCCCATAAATATTTGTGTTGAAGTTTTTCTTCATCTGATAGCTTATTATATTCTTCTATTGATACCTGTGATATTGGTTGTATATATGGAGTTACCTCGGCAGTAGATGTTGGAACAGGAGTGTCTATACCACCATTAGCAAAAGGCTCAACTGTTGGTATAGGGGTATTGTTCTGTACTATATCTGTAGTTGTAGGAGTATTTTCTACTTCATTGTTTGGTGTTTTTTTATTTTTATTTATTCCGATAATTATTCCTATACATAATATTATACATATAGGAATTATTATAAGTAGTAATTTTATTTTATTATTCATATTCAAAAATTTCCTTCCTTATGGTGTGATATTAAAAAACGGACTCTCTATATTAGTCTCACTCACACATCTAAATATTCTATTAGGAACTCCTTGTTGTGTATCTTCCCACGGGCTTACTGTTACTTGTTTAAGCCTTGCGTAATAATTATTGTGACTACCTTCGTATCTGTTGGCGTGAGAACCAGGATATTTAGCTTGTACTATTTGACTATCTTGCCATCCATCTGTGGAGTTCCAATGTGCTAAATATATCCAAGTATGCCCTATTCCTCCGTGATTGGAAGAAATGCCCCCAATACAAACATCACCAGGCTCTATTGGTTCTCCGTGAGTTAATTCTACCCATCTACCACTATTGCCTCTAATTAAATATCCTGTCTGATTAAATGCAGTGGGTGTAGTGTCAAATACTTCATACCCCCCCAAACAAGTTGGGTAAAAATCATCTGCACCGCTCCATAAAACCGCTAAACATACAGACCAGTCACAACTTGCGTGAAGTGTATTTTCAGCATCCCAAACCCAAGTCTGTGATGTTCCAAAAGGATTAGGTGTGTCTTGATGTATTTGTAATGCCGCTAATAATTTTGGAACAACAGATAGAAAAGTATCTACTGTATATCCTTGCACATTAGCAAATTGTCGCACATCGCTTAACCCAAGTGTGGTGTAGGGTATTCGAGGGGTAGAAGGGTTAGATTCATCACAAGTAGCGAGTGCAACAGCGGCGGCGGCAATTGAATCATTACCTAACCCACCCATTAAATGTGAACAGTATTGTTGATACACTTTAGACTGCTTTACTTCATCGGGCGCAGTTATATCACAATAATAGTGGGGTGTTGCTTTTATCGCACTCACTATTCCGAGAACAGGCGGTACAACAGCTATAATAATAGTTGCAACAGCAGTTCCAATAGAAATAACCCATTTGAATTTCATAATGAATTTAGCGACCTTAATGGCAGTTTGCTTTATTTTATCTACCATTTGTTTAAGGTTAGAATTTCTCCATCTACCCTTAACACCTCTACCAAAGCCTTTGCCAACTGCTTTCATTTTATTTGCAAATCCCTTTTCTTTAAAGGCTTGCTTTATTCCTCTTGCAGTTTCGCCAATCACATGGTCGTCAATATGGTTTCTTTTAAATGTATCTTTTTGGGCTTTTACTCTATTTTTTATTGCATCGAACCTACTAACATCACCCGCTCGTTTCAATCCCATTCTACATACCTCTAAACGATGCTACTAATCGTTGTTTTTGTGTTTCAGTAAGAGCTGAACTCATTTCTTTCATTTGAGCTTTAATTGTTTCGGGCGATGATTTTCCTTGATATTTACTAATATCAATAATGGTTGCACCTCTATCTGTGTTTGTAGGGAAACACTCTGTTGTTCCTCCTATGTGAACACATCTTCCTTTGCCAACTTTATCAGGTGGTGCAGTGCATTTAGAGTAGCCGCCACCTTTGCGTGGTCTCATTACTCCCTGTGCCATAATATCTCCTTTTTTTAAATCATTTTTGTAATAATATAAGTTGTACCGTTTTGTTCTATTTTTAGATATGCACTATTGTTATATATAAAACCATCGCCTGTTTGAATCAGGTAGGTTACATAGGCATTACAACCAATAGCATTATCTGAATTATACATTTCAAATGTTACTATTTGTTGAAATTTTGCATCTATATTTTTAGAGAAACCTCTTGGCATAATAAAATCCTGTGAGGTGTCAACTTTATCATATAAATCCCTTAATGTTTTTTCTACTTTTATTTGTACTGCGTTTAAAGTTGCTTCATCAACTTTTGCACCATTAAAAGTAAATGCGGGGTTTTTCACAACCTTATCTGTATTAGTTTCTGCTAATGAGAAAATACTTAAATCTCCAACAGGCGCATAACCAACAGATATATTTTCTCCCCTGTCATTTTTATTATAATGCTGTTCAACAGGAAGATAAAATCTCCATCGGTTTGTAGATACTTCCCCTGGAAGAATTTCCCGTGTGACTGCATCTTTAGTGTCATATTTCTTTGTTTCTATATCAATAGAAAAATATACTCTTGCTAATGTTCTGCTTAAAACTTTAACATCATCAATAACAAGACTGTCTAATTTGCCTTTTACATATTCAAGTCCGTTTTCTCTGTCAGATGTATTATAACTAACCTTTTGACTAAACAAACTATCAAAATTATCTCTTAAAAATCCTGTTAATCCTGTTTCGGGGAAAATAACAACAGACTGTCCTACAACATCCTGAACATCAGGAATTTGCAATGATTTTTTGAAAAAGGTATTATATGTGCCGAATATCAGCAAAGCCAATATAATGACCGCTGATACTCCAAGCACAATATATCTGTTTCTTTTTTCCTTTGCGGCGAACTGCTGTAGTTGTTTTTGTTGTTCTTGCTGTAATTTAAGAGCTTCTTGCTCTCTTTGTCTCATAAATTGAGCTTCTTCTTTTTCCAAGTCCTCTCGACTTTTGCCTATTACAAATCGTGGCATTGATTATCCTCCTAAAACAGAATAATGACTGCAAGCATACGCATAATGATTATTTAACCATTTTTCGGATAGATTAGCAACAACTACTTTTCCTTTACCGCTTGATGCGTGAATTATTTGATTATTACCAATATATATACCTATATGTTGGATTCTACTTCTGCCATCATTATAAAAGAATACCAAATCACCACGACTTAATTTGCTTCTATCACTAAAGTAATTCCACCCGCTCATGTGGGCATAACTATTCGCATTGGTTCTTGTATAATTTAATCCAATAGATTTCATACAATAATATACAAAACCAGAACAGTCAAAGGAATTTGCTCCCTGCGCTCCCCACACATAAGGTTTCCCTAACTGCGCCATTGCTACACTCAAAAATCGTTCTACGATATTTGAAGAAGAAACGGGAACAGGGGTTTCATTTGAAGTTTCCTTTGGGGTGGGTTTAGGTGTAGCCGTTATATTAGGAGTAGGTTTCGGTGTAGGTGTAGGAGTTGGATAATTACCTAATGTTATATATTTTTTATAAACATAGCCCATATTACCATTAAGTATTACCTTATACCAAGCCGTGTTTTCTCCTATGATTTGTACTTCTTTAGAATATCCTATTTCTCGTATATATGTATCTTCATCAATGATAGGCTCATTACGAAAATTAACAGCATTAATATTAACATAGCCTATTAAATCTCTATCCTCAAATGGGTCTGGGTAATCACAATAATATGCGTTTATTGTGTCATACTCATCAATTAAAGCAGACACCTTTGTTTTTAAATTATACCAATTTTGGGTAGAAACTATTGTGGTATACAGTATGTTATTATTGGTATTTTCTTCAGAAGGATGAACAAAATACACATCAGTTACATTATCGTTTTCGCCAACTAATAAAACCAATTTATCTTGATTAGCCATATTCTGTACTGGTACAGAATTTAGAATGGACTCTTTAGGAAAAACATCAATTAGTTCATAGCTTTCAAATGTGTCAAATGGGAAAAATATACTATTGATAGGCTTTTCAAATGGCTTTATTCTTGGTGCATAATATACTAATGGGATTCTTGTCCAACTTTCTTGTATACCTTCTTTAAAGGTTTCAATGCTTTCTATTTCTTCAAACCCGAAGGTTTTTAGTGTGTCATTTAAAAAGATAAGTTGAGCATCTTCCTGATAATACTCATCTTGCTCAATGGTCTCCTGTGTAAGAGTTCCATCTATTTTATAACCTTCCGCATAGGCTATCGTTCCCATTGATAATATAACTATGAGAAATAGTATAAATATAGTTAGTTTTCTCAAAACATTACCTCCATTAAAAAATAAAGGGATAGACTTTTTTACGCGAATTTTTTATTTGTCTATCCCCCACATTCCTTACATAGTCTCCAATATATTTTGAAGAATTCTGTTTGTATTTATTGTATCTTGCTGAACACGACCGTAGTCATCATAAAAGATAATGGTTGCTTCGGTATGACTTCCATCGTATGCTTTTTGATAAGTCCAATTGTCTTGTGCGGGGCAAGCAGACTTTAACACTTCAAGTCTTACCCCTCGTTCCGAAGATACTAAATTTTTATGTAAATGCCCCGAAATTATTTCAATATTAGTAGATTGACTTATCTTACTTACAGCTTTCGGTTCAACAAAGGGTATATCCATTACGCGATTACCTTCTTCTGAACCGTGTGTAAAAATTATTAAATTGCTACCATATTCAACAATCTTTCTTATAGTAGGAGCATCATTAATTGTAACATTATCTACGCCAATGAACCTACCTTGTAGCCAAGTAGTAATCATATATCCTATCTGTTCATCGTGATTTCCCGCAACATAATGATACTCTACTGGTGCAAGTTGTGATAATTCTCTGATGGCGTATTCTAACAACCCGTATGCTGTATGGAAACACTTTCGCCAACTAACATCATTTGTTTGAGGTGTTCCGTGTGTTGTCAAACCATTCGCTTCGGAATTAATAAAATCTCCCGCTGTATTAATAATTATTTTATCAATATGATATGGGCTACATCTAATTCGCATTTTAGCTTGGTCTATAATGCGATGAAATACCTCTGTTGCAATTTGTATATTATAGTCCTGTCCATAAGTTTCTTCACCTTGAATATATCTATTAAGGTGAAAGTCAGCTATATTGACAACAGCCATAGCGTTACTAATACAAGACACTTTCTTTGTTTTCTGTGTAGGAACTTGAATAGGTTCTTTTACAGGAAGTCGTTCTAACTTAATCGGCTTTACTCCTGTTTTAATGCTGTCAATAACATCTGCAAGAGTAAAGTCTTTATTGATTACCCAAGCAATAGTTACATTTTTACTACTACGATTTATTGTAGTTACTGTTGCTTTTTCTCCATCTTTTTCTATCAATTCCCATATTTCATGTTCTAATGATAATGGACGGGTTTCGGAGCGTGTAATTTTGTTAGGGTTTGTATTTACCCACGGCATATTTACTAATTTCCCTTCTATTTATATTAAAATTGTATGTCTTGTTTATATCCCGAAATGTTGTATATGTCAACCAAGTTCGGGTCAAATTCTACCCACTGGTTGTTCAGTAAACAAGCACACCAAGCGTGATAATTATTGCGTTCGTTATATCCAAAAATTAATTTACACGGAATATGATTGTATCGTAACATGGCACATACAAAAGATGCTTTATTGAAACATACGCCTTTTTTATTATACCACACTTCATATAGGTTTGTAAAGACTGTTGAAGGCATTTTATCATCTTGTTTTATATTTTTTCTTGCAAGCGTTGATGCTTTCAGTATATATTCCTCTATATTGTCTGTATATAATCCATTGGCTAAATTGACAATAAGTTGACTTTCCTTAAAATCAACTAAACTGTTTGACAATAGAAAAACATCATTTGTTAATCCTTCGACAGTAATAGGATATTCTGCAATGATTGAATAATCTTTTGAGTACACCCTAAATATATACTCTCCATCTAAATATGATAAAGGGAGAGTGTATAACTCATAATATTCTTTTGTAGTGAAACCATAAATGCTTTTATTTTGATATACATATTCTATTATTGCATTAGGTGGAGCATAAATACTCACATAACCCACATCTTTTTGACTATCATCTATAAAAACATTTTGACTTTCTATAAATTTCATTGTATATGTATTTTCATAAGATGGTGAAGTTGAACACCCTACAAATAAAATCGCTATGAATACATATAGTAAACATTTTATTATTTTAACCATTTATCGTGTAATATGTCTGCTGTTGATTTCCCATACCAATCATATTCAGGTAATATCAATATTGTATTATCCTCTGTAATTGCAAATCGTCCTTGTTTTACAGCCATTGCCACAGAATTTTGTTTTCGTGAAGATTTACCTTTTTCATAGTAATCCATCCACACACCCTTTTTAGATAGAGATGTGCCGCTTCTCTTAAATAATTCCTCGGCTAATGCTTCTTCCGTTAATTTATCTTCTTTCGGTTTTACAGGTTGTTGTACTTCTGTAATTTTAGGAGTGTTTTGTATTACGGGAGGTGTTTGAACTATTGGTTGTTGTATTACAGGTTGCTGCATAGGTTTTGGTGTAGGTTGTTGAATTGGTTGTTCTATAGGAACATAGTTCAGTCTAAATGGTATTTTAGGCTTTGGTTTTTCTGTAGGAGGAATATTATTGTTGCTTAATGCAACTTCAACTTCAACAGGCGAATCTTCGGGTGGAATGATTGTGAATGTTTCTTTTATTGATGGGCTATGAATTACCTCGGATTCATCCACTTCTGTTAGCTTTTTTAAAAAGTTCTCTAACGCCATTTTTTATTCCTCCTTCCCGTTATTATTCTGTTATATCAATAATCTTTTGCGAAACAAAATATTGAATATCCACACATAAAGTTGCTAACTCGTTTTTATGTTTACGCCAATAATAGTTATCTCTATTTTTTACAAGATAGAATTCTGTATCAATATCACAGATTTCTTCGCCTGTATTATCTAATAATACTACACTTTGTTCATTTTCTTTAATATATACGCAATCCCCCATTAGTCCTACCATTGAGGAATCACCTTTTTCGATGGGTAATGTTTGAAGTAAATCAAGCAGATATTCCGCTAATCCATCATCATTTGCACTACCCACCATTTCATCATACATTGTATTATAATCCGTCATATTTCCCTTCCTTATTTTCAATGAATTATACTCTTGCCAATGCTATTGTTAATAATTCACGACATTCTGCAACTTTGGAATATTGCTTGTATAAGTAATTTAAATTGTATTCATCTTTCCAATATTCCATTGTTTGATTATTTATAAGTTCACCATCGGGAGATACCGATAGTACAATATCTCCCGAACTTTCTAATATGGAAAAATTCTTTTGTTCTTTTTTCCAATTCGTATTAGTTATTAATAAACTACCTTCAGGCATTTCATCTAAAATACTATTTAGGTCTATGTTAGTAGCATCGGCTACCTCTATATACCTGTTAGGTAATTCATTCATAGTTTCAACTATCAATTCTGTTAGGAGCTTTCTTTTAATAGCAAGCTCTAATGTAGCTATAGAAACCATTTGTTAGCTCCTTTTTATTTTAATTTAATTAATCGAGCGGAATCATATTAAGTCCCTGGTCTATTACTCCGTTTACTGCGCCGCTAAACTTGTTGGCGAAAGACAGCACATCGGTTTGTACCAAAACAATCAGCACAATGCAAACCAATAGGAACAATACTTTTCCTACAATCTTCGCAATAGAGCCTTGTCCTTTGGAGTACGCTATACCATCCTTGACTAATCCATAGATTAAGAAGCAAGCGATTACAGCCGCACCGATTGTACCCGCCAATTTAACAATCTTCTGGGTGCTGTCAGCGGCGGCATCCATAGGAATAAGGGAATTAAGGGTTAAGAATAAAGAATTTGCAAACATTCTCATAATCTCCTTATAATTTGTTAATAATATATTCTATAATTGTAGCAGTTTGCTCCTCTGAAAATGCTCCAAAAGTAGGGCAAAGAGAAGCAACTTCATTCATATACATTTTTGCCAATGTAGCAATAATTGATTCAAATGGGTTAGAATCAATAGTTGAAATATTCTTTTTAGAAGGTCGTCCTGGGGACTTCTTCTTTTCTTTTACAACAGGTTCAGGTGTATATGTTTCTTCCACGGACAATTCTTCGGGTTGAGTGTCTATGTCAGTCATCTGTTCAGTATATTGTTCATTCACAATTTCTTCTGCAAGAGGTACATCTTCTTGTACTTCCACAGGTCTTTGTGGTTCTGGTAATTCAACCTTTTCAATGGTTGGGGGAGTAGTCCTTAAAGTGTTAAATTTATTAAAAAACGCGGCTTGCGCTTCCCCAGACATTTCACCGAATACAGCGGTATTAGAATTATCACCATTAAAATTCTCCGCTGTGGTGTCTTGGGGTGTTCTTTTAAGTCTATCCAAAGCTGTTTCTATCATGCTAAATATTTCCTTTCAACTCAAATATTTTCGATGTCAGAAAAATCAAAAGTTGTAGGGCTACTGTCAGCAGATACATCTTCTGATTGTGTGTCTGTGTTAGGCGATTCTTCTTTTTTAACTGAAATAATATCGTCAAAAGAATCATCACTAATTTGTTCTTCAAACACAGGGTTTATATTAGCTGTAGGCTCAAAAGATATGGAGTTGTTTTCCTCTCCACTATTATCGTCCTGTTGTCCTGTTTCGTCTGTTAGAACATCAGGGGAAGGGTTATCTTCTTCCTCATTATTAAATAGGTCAAAATTAGGAGAATGTGGAATTTCTCTAAATCTGTTCAACATATTTTCATTTTGAGCCTGTGTGGTATCTGGAACACGCATAACTGCCATTTGAGTTTTCAATTTAATATATTCAGAATTTATTTTATTCTTTTCCTCAACAGCATCCGAAGCGCGTTTCCCTAATATTTTGTTTTCATGGGACAGTCTGTTTATATCTTGTATTAAATCAGACAGTACCCTATCAACATCTTCAGGGAAATATCCATTTGGTGCTGATATTCTGATACCATATTTTTTAGCAATATCAGATAATTCACACCCTTGTTTCTTTTTACCCTTAACAGCAGAATTTATAGATTGTTCTTCTGCTTGTGGAGTAGGTTTCTTTTTACCGAAAATACCCATAAATTAATTCCCTTCTTCTACTAACACATATTGTTGTGTAGTTTTGTCATACCGAACAGGTTTAATTGTGTGTATTTTTAAAACCTTATTGAATACATTTTTTCCTGATGTGGCTCTATACATTTCAGAATCCAACTTACCAATTAGGCGAACTACCCTTCCAGGTTGTAATAATTCTACAACTGAATTAGTCATTTCGCCATCATAGATAACTTTCATAGCTGTATAGCGGTCACGAGTTTCACCGCTTGGAAGTTGAAATGTTCCCGAACAAAATGATACATTAAATGTAGCTATTTCATTTAAAACGGTGACATCAGGCTTTATTTTCGCATCTACCGTACAATTATTCATAATATTCCTTTCATATTGTTAAGACTCCAAAAAATCTGTAATGCGTTCAAGATGTTTACAGACAAATGAGTATTCCATTATGGCTTCCCACCTGTTAAGCCATTGGCACTCATTTACTAATGAGTCAATATTACCAAACCCCGCAATAATTTGTGCGCGAGGTTCAAGGAACTCTTTAATTAGAGATTTTATCGACTCTTTAGCCTGTTCAGCATTTTGATATTGTAACCATGCGTTTATATCTTTATTGCCGTACTTGTCTACAAAATCAGCTTCAGTTTTCTTACCTTTCGGGTCAACACGAGTGATAACTACTCTTGTTCTGTCTAATATATGCTCGGATGGATAATATACAGGTTTACCCTCTACATCAACAATTTTACCCGCAAAAGTATCTAATTGTCGTGTAACAGAACCAATAGAGCTTGGAGTAGTATTGGTAATGATTATAATTCTATCAGCAATTCTATATAAATTGCCAATAGGTGCTTTTCCGATATAGTCAATTCCCGCATCGAAAAATACCACATCGTAATTATCTATTAGCAGTTCCATCATCTTTTCCCAAAAATCAGAATCGTCAACAAAACTTGCAATTTCTACATTATTAGGAGCAAGATAACAGTCAATGTTGGCACTAAAGGCATCCGCTTTTACATTACAAGTAGATAAATTTCTGAAAGTAATGTCCTCTAATTTACCCGCCTTTTTATACATCTTATATTGATTATAAAATTGAGTAATTGTAGGACTTGACTTGCCAATGCTGTATTGCATCTGTCCATCTGTCAAATCAAAATCAACAATGGCTATTTTATAGTTGGGGTGTTTCAATCCAAACCAATATGCCGTTGCTAAACAAGTAAATGTTTTACCCGTACCACCTTTAGATGAGCCAAACACAATGACTTTTGCAGGCATATCAAAATGCTTTTGATTATTGAATGGATTTAATAGAGCCTTTGCCTTATCTTTGTTAAATCCACCTGTTACCCCTTGTATATCTGATACTGCATCATAATCTGGTTTAGTTTCATTTATAGGGGGTTGGGGTGGTTGTGATATTTGTGGAGCTAATGGTTGTGGCTCTGGTTTAGGTGCTTCTACTTGCGGAACTTCTTTTACTATTTTTTCCTCACCGTAAACAACTACATCAGGGATATAGTCTATGGTATTTGGAAAATTCGCAAATCTATAAAAAACAATAGGAATGTCAGACTCAACCCCCATCAACGAATCATATAAGTCCGTTGACATTATATCAGCGTTGAACATTAGTTGGTCTGCAAAAATCCCCTCATTTGAAGCCTTTTGCATAAATTCATCAACAGACCAAACCTCACACTCATGTTCCCTTAAAGGTTCAGGTATTTGTTGGTCTTTGCTTATTAATATAATGTGCATAGCACTACATTCCTCCAATATTAAATTTTAGAAGGGGAATAATGTGGTGGAGTATTCCCCTTTCTCTTATTATTAAATAGACTAAAAACGATTACCAATATGTTTAACTCGTCTATTATGAATGGCTTTGGCTCTGTTAATTCTATCTTTGATTTCTTTATTAGCTTCATTTAGATTAATACCATAAACAACAAGTACCAATAATCCATAAAGAATCAGTTTAATAATACCTTGTCCTACTAAAGCATTAAAAGCTATTACTAATATAAATAGTTTCAAACAAGCCAAACAATATCCTACAAAATATTTCTTCAAGGATTTACCAAAATCTGAAAAGCCTTGATTTTCTTTAGCTACCTCGACAATAGAATGATATATTAAAGAGAAGAATGTTACAAATAACATTAACAAATTCTTTAATTTCATAAAAATAGCGGGAGCAAAAGATATGAGTAAAATTAGTGAATATGTAACCATTAAACCGCTCTGTGTGCCAAGTTCGGGTTCTAAAATTTTACTACCTGAATATGTATATTTCACATTGCCGTCCGCATCAATTTGCGGAGAAATATTCATTTGAGCATCTAATACCCTAAAAGTATCGGCGGCAATAGTAGTATCTTGAGCGGTTGTATACATAGTTGGGAATTTTATTTCTGTTGGCACAGAATCTTTACCACTCATATAATTATAGTCTATATGATATTTACTTTGGCAACTGTAAAGATAAGCCGCCCAGTTGCGAATATATGTAGAATTACCAACAGGAACTATTACATCTCCTGTATAGTTAGCACTATCATATAGTACGCCATTTTGTCCTACCAGTTGCGAAAGGTCAGCATCTTGGGGTATGTAACTTTGTGGCATTTTTTTGGCATCTTCAACATCGGCAAATTGGGTATATAATTCATCATACTGTCTGCCGAACTGTCCTTTACACCACGGCTCAAAAACTGTTATTCTCCATAACATAGCTTCAATAGTTTTTGTTCCGTCTGTACTACCAACCACATCATCTTCATATACCTGTTCTGTAAGAGCAGACTCAAATACATTATCTATAACAGTTGCAGATTTATATATTAGTTCTGTAAATGCTTTTGGGTGGTCGCATATTACCAAAATAAGAGCAACAGCAATTACACCTGTAAAGAATCTTGTTAATATGTGTTTAATACTTCCTCTTTTACCCGTGGCATAATTGATTGCGTGTTTGACTAACGACCATACAAAAAATATAGCCATTATTCCTACTATTATTTTAATAATAGGAACTGCCGCATTGTTCCATATCTCAAAATCTGTTAATTTATCTGCAACCCAACGAAGAGTTGATATAACTGTATCGCCCATCAAGAATGATACTAATGCTGTTATATATTTAGCCACCTCTATTCTAAAAGAGGCTCTAACATAAGTGCTACCATTAAACCTATTTGTTTCTATTTGTGATACTCGTGGGTCTTGCTGTCCTTCTTGAATATCTGCATTGGTTAAAACTTGCGGTCTACCCTCATACACATTACATGACAAATATCTATGTGTTGTATAAAATATAGTATCTTTTATAGTTAGACTGTTCATCATGTCTTGTGTATATGCTGAAAATATATGGTCTAACAACTGAATGGGTTGTGTTGCTTCTCCATAATATCTGTAAAAATGCAAATCTGAACCAAATAGGTCGTATAGACTATATTTCTTTTCCCCATTTGCATCAGGATATTGTGTATTTTCCTCTCCACCCTCAACATAAGATGGTATGCTTTTTAATATAGCGATAGCGGCATCTTCAGCATACTTATCAGCAGTACCGCCAACATCAAAGGCAAATCCTGTACTTTGTGGTAATTGTATTGCTCTGCCTGATAGCTCTTGAATAGCACTCTTATCTTCGATTGTTTTTATGTAATTTAAGCCTTTATATTTAAAAGGAACATTAGCCTTTTTTAATATCATTCGAGCATATCTTATGTCAGGCTTACAGTTTTCAAATAAAGTAAACCAAGCCCGTGCATATTCTTCTCTTGTTGTGTCAGGTTCATTATTTCCACATCCTTCAACAACCCACTTCCACTTATTAGCCGCTTCCTCTACATTTGTAATATTTGCATATTCTCCTAAAATGTAGTTTGAGTGTCCGTCTTGATAATTACCCTCGTGACGAAGAATTTGAACTAATTGGGTATCTAAATCATACCAACGCTCTCCAACCTGTGAGGCATAATTCATAAGGTTAGATGCTCTAACACCTGTAAATTGTATATGTCCAATTCCAGGCATATAGTGTCCATCACCAATATATGCTCCTGTATGAATTAAATGAGTTGTACCATTAGGTTGTACTGCCGCTACCGATATGTGGTCGTCTTGCGAAGCCTCTAATCCCCAACCATTAGAAGCATAGTATGGAAATAAGAAATTAACAGTATAATAACAAAGGGATTCTGCTGATTCAGCTATGTCAGATTTTTTGTCATTCCAAACATATAATGCCTTGTCATCCGCAGTCCACCCGTCTTGATTTCGATAGTCTAACCACCCTTCAAATAGGGTGCTATCTATTTGTGATTCGCGTTCAGCATTACCTATCCACCCTGCCGCCGCTTCTTTTGATAATCCCGCGCATATTGCAACAGACCAAATTTTATAAGCATTTCTCTGTTTAGGATTAGATATTGAATCAACACTTGTAAATCCACCAGATGCAGATACTTTAATAGGTAAAGTGAAAAAAATGGATAGGATAATAATGCCACATAAAAATAGCGATAATAGTTTATGACTATTTTTCATCTTTATACTATTCTCCTTCCCCATTAGTATCTGTTGATGTATTATTTGTTTCGTCTACTGCGGAATTATTTGAACCTTCTTGCTGTTCTTTTATTCTACGCTCATGTTCCTCTGCTGATATTTTAGTACCGTTGTCTGTTATAAATTCTTGTGCGCCAGTTTCACGGTTGTAACGAATATTTGTTCCTTGCTTACGCATATAATCATTATAACTTTCAATTTGACGAAGTTCTAAATCAGTCATGTGTTCACCGCTCTTAATGCGTTGGTTAATCGCTCTGAAGTGCTGTTCATATTCATCTTGATATTTACCCGCACTTGCATAAGCGGCATTTACGCTACCATCTTCATTGAACATCTTTTCTCTGTCAAAGTATTCGTCATATTCGTTTTCAATGTCTGAACGCTCACGGTCTCTTGCAAGTTGTTCTCTTGCTTTTCTACGCTTGTTAGACTCGTGACAAAGTACCATTGCAATAGGTTGTAATGTGAATGGGAAATACTGTCTTGTTTTATTCCACATTCTAAAAAAGAATATAGTTAAAGCGTATAATGTAATTTCTGCAATAAGTCCAACAAAACCTTCTATTGTTCCGTTTAATTTAATACAGAAACCCGCCCATAAACCAATAACAACCATAGCCAATAATGGAGTAAATACTTCAGCTAATATTTGTTTCCATCCTTTATGCTCTGCGGCTTTCGCTAATACCACACGGAACATAAAGATATATAATTGAAACCAAAACCAAATGAAAGTCAATAGTTTTACTAATGATAAGAATAAAACTAATATAACATTCAATAGTTTTGTAATCATATCTAAAGTACCACTTTGGAATTTTCCATTATAGTTTTCATTAGCTTCAACAGATAGATTTATTTTATCTCCACTTTGATTAAGTGATATTCTCGGAGCAAGGAAGTGGTCTAATACTCTATAAGCATTATTGTTTATTCTTTTACCATTTATCAGATGTCCGTTTTCATCCATAAGGCTTAATAAACTTCCACTATGTCCATGATATTCAAAAGAATCTAATAATATTATGCTCCAATGTTTTATATCAGCCTGTCCTATCTTCGGGTAATTGTCATCATCTCTTATACCAATAGTTTCAGGGAGGTTTTGAGCTTCAGCAGTAGCCACCAATTGACTGTCAGCCATTAAGCCGTGTCCTGTATTATACGCACTCCATATATCTAAATAAGGAATATAATATGCTACTGCGGGGTCTCTATCATCACCATCACCAAAGAGATAGGTTAGGTTGCCGTCATCAAGCATTACAGTTTCACCAAAATTCATAACCCAATTGATAGGAGTTTTGACTTTATTCCACATCCCATCAGGATTTATCATCATTAAGGTAAACAAACCTACTTCAAAGGCTAATACTAAAAACATACTTATTATTTTTAATAATGCCTTGCCGCCTTTTGTTATATAACTATATATAGCGGCAACGGTTTTCCATATAAATACCATTGCTAAAAATAACATCAATATAGTTACAAAAGCATTGTCCCAAAGGCTTGAGGGGCTTAATCCGTTATCCTCAAAAACATCAAAATTTATGAGTTGTTGAAATAAAACAGACCATTCTGTAAGACTTCCCGCTAAATCAATTATTTTTGGTTGTAATTTAAAATACATATTAAATCCAACATGAGCGGGTAATATATTTGATACAACTCCACCTACAAAATGTGAACGGTAAATTGCTACTCGTGGGTCAACAATATCATAATTGGCTTGGTCGTCAGGAGTCATGGACTCTACATCATAAGGCATAACTCTTTCATCTAATATTGTTTGGGTTTCTAATTCATTATCATCGTTCCAAAACCTAAACATTTTATAAATCATACTACAAAAGATTTCCATTACTTCAGGATAATATGCTCCTGAAAATTCTCGAATACAATTTATAATTTTTATTGCATCTTCTCTTGATATAGTATCATTTATATTATATTGAGAAAGGTCTATTGCTTTGTATAATCCACCCAAAGCCCACAAATCACCAAAACATATAGTTGCTTTTTCATCAGAATATGCGGTACTCCAACATTCGTTATCTTCTCCCATATTCTTTATCATACATTGATTATATTGTATATACCATTCATCTATACCATATCTTTTTTTAGCATCATCATGTTCACTACCCGCGAAAAATGTTTTAATTCCCGACCAAACCTTATTTGTAACACTTGCATCTGAAGCAGACTTACCGCTGTTCATTTTATTTTCAAACTTGCGTAATTTATCTTTCTTTTCTTGCCAAGCATCATATAGGGCTGTTATTTTGTCAACTTCTGAAAAAATAGCCGAAAGCTCTTCATCATCATCGGGAATATCCATTATTTTTTCAAACGGAGGTGCGCCATATTGTGCAACAGGTTCTTTAGTGTTGAAGTTGTATAAATGAGTTAAAATAATATCAGAAAATCTATAAAAGCCATCTTCGGACTGTGTAAGATTTAATGCAGACTGTTCTAAAGATGTGTCTTCTATTCTGCCGCTAAAATAAGGATTATATGTAGTTACATCAATGTTTTCCATATCAAAGCCTGTGTGGTCTGCATTAGTGTCAGCTAACCACGCTCTTACTGCATTAGTTAAAGCATTTCTCCATTCCACAACAGAACACATTTCGTTTAATGAATACCATTGATGATTATATGTGGATAATAGCCATTGTAATTCTTTTCCAATAGCCATTGCACTATAATTCTTATATTCTCTTACATCAGTATCACTAAATGTTTCTATATTGGCAACAGTTTCTTTGTAGCCACCTACTAAAAACATTGAATCCGCAACATAGTTATCTGTTATATCTCTACCATTACGCATATAAAAAATTAATCTGCGTAATTGTCCAACAGTTATATTTAACCGTTGACTTTGGAAAACCTTTTGTGCTTGTTCAACTTCTGGTTTAGTAGTATATAAATTTAAGAAATCTGTTGCGCCCTTATCTCCATGACGGGAGGCATATTCTGTACCACTATTTCTTATTTTTAGGGGTTTTTCAACTCCATCAAATTCAGCCGTTTCTGATATAGACTCTATAAAATGGTCATGATGGTCTGCACCATTAAACCCACTTTCATCTTCATTAGCCCCGTGTTTATAATGATAGCCGTTATTCCAACTATCATCATTTTTATAAGTTTGAATGTATTTATAACAGTATGGCAAATAGTAATGTTGAATGAACCATACCAACTGTTCACTTTTATCACCGTATTCGTGATTCCAATATGTGATAGTTTGATAATTTCGTGCATCGGGGGGTTGTATAAAACTGCACCCAAATAAGAAAGATGCTATTGCTCTAACAAACCCTTCAAACCAACCAGTAGGTACAATATTTTGTACTGACATATACAGTTTCGGGTATTCCCCCCAGTATGTATAATTTGGCAATTTGAAACCATATCTTGTAATAGCATTTACTTTATCTGCACTATCTCCAACAGGCACTTTTCCTGTAGTATCGTTTACATCATAACATTCATCTGTGTAGCCATCTGCAATAGAAGCAGTAACTAAATTTTTAGCCAACATTTGCAGATTAGGTGTATTCCAATAGCCTTTAATTTTCCAAGTACCATCATCATCACGATATTTCTTTAATACGGTAAAGGTTTTAAATGAGAATACCCAAGCAAGCGCACCCACAGGGTCACGAATTACTTCTTGTAGAGAAAAATCAAATAATTCTTTAACTGCTTTTCCTTCTACAATATAATAAGAATTTCCATCTGTATCTTCGTCATCTTTGACATAAGGTACAGCAAAAACGGGTAATGTACTCAAGGAAATTACCACAAAAAGAATAAAGGCTATTAATCGGGTAAAGGATTTCTTCAAGCCATTACCACTCCTTTCATTTTAATTTATTTCGATAGTACAACCATCATCTTCTACTGTGGTTGAAACTATTGTGTATTCCGTTGATAATATATCTTCTTCCTCGACTTGCTCACCTACATCGTCTATGTTAGGCTCAATAGGAGTATCTACATTGTCAATAGGATTATATACCGTTTCCTGATTATTCTGCTTATCAAATGAAATATTTGATATGAAATCGGGGTCTGGTTGTGGGGAAGAATATTCCGAAGAATCAAATGCAAGAATTAGATTAAATAGTAATGGTAGTAAAATTAATCCTACTGCAAAAATATCTTCTTTTCCAAAGGCTCTGCTTTTTTGAATATTTAAAACCGCGCTTATAACAAAAGCAATTAGTGAGCTAATAATGAATATTATAATTCCCAAGAAAGGAATCCACATTAAAAAGCTACCTATACAAGCCGCAATAAGGGGAATAAAGAACCAACGAGTTTTCCAAAATAGTCTATACTCTATATAAGAATTATATATAGGAATTACAGCTTTCCAACCCTGTTCCCCCGCTTTAACAAATATTTTCCATTGAATGAGTGCAGTTATGAAGTATAATGCTAAAACTGCAAAAAAATAGCCCACAATAAATGAGCCGCTTAAAAAAGTATTAAAATTATCAAACATCTAATATCCTCTCAATTATTAATAAAACGCTTCTACACCCTCTGATTCAGTAAAACCATTAGTGCTTTTCCACGGACTTTTCCAATTCGATTTGTTTATTCTATCAAAATGAAAATCTATTGCTGTTAGATACTTCTCATCAAAATTGGCTACTCTACGATGTCCACTATAATAAATAAACTGTACTTTATTACCTGTCCAAAAATTAGTACAAAAAGACCATAGCTTTATGAACTCTGATTTTTTTGTAACATACATATAATCAATAAATACAGAATTAACATTATCCATTTCTATAAAATGAAATGATATGAATGCATCGCCATAACAAACAGTATAACCATTAAGATTAATGTTTTTAGAGTAACCTTCACCGTGTTCGGCATCTATTCTATTTTTTAAGTCCTGTTTTCTATAATCCATAAATTTCCTCCTACAAACACATAAGAGAATCCATATCAAGAGTTTGCCAATTCATATCTACGATGTCTTTAAAATCCGTATAGATATAAACAAAATCTAACATAGAAACAAATTCAAATATGTTGATTGTATATATTCTTTTTATTATCTGTAAGAATTCTTCTTTTGTAATAATAGTCGTCATTAAGCGTTCGTAATTATCATAAAAGAAATCCACAGGGATAAATAGAAATACATCTAAATCATCCTCTGTGGCAGTATATAATACAAAACTATCTATTTTCTTTACTTTGGCTTTTAGACCAATATAATAATGTTGTTTTCGTATTGTACCCTCATCTCTATATGTTATATACAATTCATCACCTAATGGTTTTAATCTATCAATACAATAGAAGTTAAAAATCTCCATCGGGCTTTCCAATACTTACCTCCTTCTTATTCCACAAGGGATTCTTTTGCCTTATTAAACAAGTCCTTTTTATCAGGATAGTTTAATTCAATCCACTTGTAGAAATCCAACTCTTTTTCAACTGGATTAGTTTCTTCGGAACTTGTTGATGTTGTTAAGGATATATTTACTGCTGTGTTCTTTGCTTGAATATATATATCGTTATCAATACAGTCAACATTTCCAGTATATGTTATATTATAGATATATCTACCCACATTAGATAAAAATGAATTGATGTTTGTTTCATCTAATTCCACCTTTATTATATGTGGAGTATCAATTATTTCTCTCTTTAACTTTTTGGTTTTTGTATTGTAGAAAACCACTCCTGTATGGCTTTCATGGGACTGATAATCAATCAACCCCCCTGGAGAAATAACAAGTGTTTTTCCACTTGTATATTCAAATGGAGTGTGAATATGTCCTATAAACACAACATCAAAAAGATTGATTAGATTGTCAGGAATATCATACTTACTTGATAACTCTGGAAATTGTTTTCCATAAGTTTCTGTTATTCCATGCGTTAATAATATTTTAGTTTTTGCGGGTATATTTGCAAGTTGTTCACATTCTTGCCACAATTGATTAAGATTTTCAACTTTATCATATACAAATGGCAAGAGTACAAAAAGAATATCTTCCTTCTCATCGTGATAATATTCTACGGCATATTCAGCCAACTTGATTATATTACCCCTAACTGTTTGCATTGAACTACACATAGTTTCTCTATTCTTAAAAGAGAAATCATGATTACCTAAAACCATTAACGAGGGAACATTTATCCTATCTAATCCCGCTTGCATTTTAGATATAGCAAGAACTGATGGATTAGCAGTTTCAAACATATCTCCCGCCCATAATAATATATCGGGAGAGTGTTTATTTATAATATCAATATATTGAGAAAAGGCTATATATCCACTTTGTTCAAATCGGTTATATGCTCCATCTTCTGTTCTATATTGTCTTTTATCTAAATGTAAATCGGATATAACTGCGATTTTCATATATTCTTTCCCTCATTATTAAATAGTCTTAATTGCCGTTGCTATTCTTTCATCATGGGAAACAATTACCCATTGCGATTTGTCATAAGCAATTACATCATTTACGGCGGTTAGATTGCCACTATCTAAATTAGCAAACGCTTCATCCATAATTAAAGGAATATTAGGCACAAAAAGATTTCGTATTGCTAAAATTAAACTTAAAGCAACAATAGTTTTTTCACCCATTGATAAAGCCTGAACTGCTAATGTTGATACAGATGATAAATCTTCATTATGTACTACTACTTTATATATTCCATTTTCTATTAAAAGTTTAGAATAGCGAGGATTTATCTTTGTAAGAATTTTAGTAGCAACAGAAGTTATGGAGTTAGCATAAACTTCTTTTGCCTGTGTTACATATTCATCTACTATATCCACACAAACCTTTGCATCATTATATTGTTGTTTATAATTTAGCAAGTCTGTAATTTTTGCCATATCTTGAGTTAAAGTGGATAATTGTTCTTTTAAATGCGCCAACCTATCATAAAGTGCATTTGTTTCTTGGTTGTAATTATTTAAGATTGTTTGCCAATCCATATTATTAACAAATGATTTATCGTCCAACATCTTCTTGACTTGGTAATATCTTACAGATGAAATATAATCTATAAATGAGTATTGAGAATCTTGAAGTGTTTCTGATAACTGTTTTATTCGTGCTTGGTTAGCATTATTATATGTGACTTTTACAGGAATATATTTTTGCCCACAACACAAACATCTACCACTTTGTTGTCCTTCTGCTAATAGACCATCTATTACATTTTTAGGATATTTAGCTAATGGGTGGGTTTGTGCCGCCTTGTTTTGTTCTGCATATAATTCTTGTTCTACTCCCTTAAAAAAGTTATCCCATTCTTGGGGAGTTTTAATTCCGTATTTATGTAATTTTACACAAAGTTCCCTATCATAAACAGGGGGTGACATTTGCTCTAATCTTTGTTTAATGTTGAGATATTCTGGATATGCTTGTTCACACTCTTTTGCCTGTGCTACCAACCTGTCAGAAACAAATGCTTTCTCTTTTAATTTCGCTTCGATGGTATTTATTTCTGCCTGTACGGAATCTATTTCCTGTTGGGTTACGGACTGATTACTTATTGTCTTTTCTACTGCCGAAACTTGTCGTTGATAAAATGTTTTTTCACCTTGAAAATGTTTTTTTAATGCTAATGGCTCTGCAAATTCATTTTCCATTAGGTCAAATAAATAGTTGGTTTCAAGAACACGAGAGTTAGCTAATGAATTATAACCCCATAATCCATCAATAACAATATCGGGTATTATTTTACTTAAATGTGCTTTATTATCTGCTCTTGAACGAGAAATCATTTGTCCATCTTTATATAACCTATATGAAGAAGATATTCCAAATTCTCTCTCGATTATATATGTTGAAAGATTATATTCAAAAGATAATACTATTCTACAATTCTTTGTTAAGTCGTTTCTTAAACTGTCATAATCTAAATTGCGTGGGCGTTTATCTGTAAAACAAAAAATGATTGCTTCTATTAGAGATGATTTTCCTGTACCATTTGCCCACCTTAATAGACTTATACTTTCTTCAAATTGTACTGTCTTTTGTTTAAAACACTTCCAATTTGTAAGCTCAATCTTCAGAAGTTTCATTTACTATTTCCTTACTAACCAATAATCTTTGTCCAATTCAATAATAGTAAACCCTCTCTTATTATACATAGAGAGAGAGTTTTTATTGTCTACATCTGCTACAATATGATTATGCTTATTTATTAAATAATCTAACATATAGGATGCTATTCCCATTCTTCTATATTTTTCTGCTACCATTATATTCATAAGATATATCCCCGCAATGGGTAATATCTTTGGTATCATATATGGAACAGCACCAAATACCGTATTAATGTTATCTAATAAAGAAACAGAATCAAATAGAATACAAGCCCCAATTAGTTTATGATTATCAAATATGCCAATACATAAATTTGTTTCAAGTGCTTTTTCTACGCTTGGTGTTACATATTCTTCTAATTCGGCTCTATCCGCTATTTGATATATCGGGTCATTAATAAAGCAATCCAAAAATAAAGGCATTACTTGAGGCTTGTTTAATATAGTTAAATTTTTAATGTGCGGCTTCATCTGCATTATGAAGTTGGAGGATTTTTTCAAATTTATCTATTCCCCACCGTTCCTTATAAACTTCCTCATTCCAATTGAAATAAGGCTTCATGTGATTATTTATTAGAAACGCCAACATAAGATTATCCTTGCACTTAATGTGAAAGCTCATATAAGCCCCCACATTATCATGCTGATAATAATGTGCTTCATCTGTTGGTTCTCCCTTTGCATTACAAAACTTTTTTACAAAGGGTTTTCCCATATCGTGAAGAAGTCCCGCAAGTTTAAGCTCACTAGGAAGAGCCATACAAGTTTTAATAAGATGGTCTCCCAAAGATAAAGAATGATGACTGTTGTTTTGATTCATTTTCCCAACCAAAAAGAAATAGTGTCCTACATTCCATTTAGTCATATAGTTATGAACAATTATTTCGTCCCATCCTTCTTCTTTGTATGGAACTTCAAATTGGCGTATCATTTTCTCGTACACATATTCAGGAACTTTACGCTCCCTATTAGAATTAAATTCCTTGCATTGAGAAAGGTCGCGTACTACTAATACACAAATTTTCTGTACGCCGCTTGGAAGGGTTTTCAGAAAATTACGCCTTTTCTTGGAGTTAAGATTTGTTGCATCATATACACAACTCTCCCCGTTTTTCAATGCGGTTATTATATCTCTATGGAGATTATTAAAAACCACATTATTAACAGTTTGGTCTGTTTCATCTTTTCCATAAATAGACCTATAGGCATCCGAAGAAAAGACTTTTGCACCTATTTTTGTTTCATATTCTTTTGCAATGGTACTCTTGCCGCTTGCGGGTAATCCCACCATCATATATAAAGTAGCCATAATAACCTCCAAAGGGATTGATTATTTATAGTATAACAAATTTTGTATTTTTTGTCAATAACTGTGGTATATATAATGATTATTCCTATGCAGAATATTTATTTTTCAATTCATTCCACATGGAAAGTAGAGAATAAGCCCAAAACGGATTATCAATATACTCATCATTTCTAATAACCTCAAAAAAATATATTTCTATTAGGTTATAAATAATTTTAGCATCTTCATCTGTAAGAGGTATGGTTTCATCATCATTAGAGTTTAAGCGGTTTTTTAATTGTGAACAGTTGAGAAGGTCTTGTAGCCAATCTTCAACTGCATCTTGCTCGGCATCTCTAATATTGTTTACTCCGTATGTATATACCCCATCAAGAAATTCTATAAAGGAGGTCTTTAATTCTTTTGTAATATTCATAGTATTAGCGTCCTTTATCATTATTCATAAATTAATACAGTATTAAACAAAAACTAACCCTGTATTTTGTTTTAATAGTTTGCATTTACTGTAAATCACTTCATAAAGATATGAAGGTAAAAGTTTCCCCTGACTGCTTATAGGCTCTGCATTGTTACAAACTGGGAAAATTCATAAGTGCCATCTATTAGAACGCCTATAAACTATGTCTGTAACCTACCCGTGATAATACATCAAATAGTTGTACCACAAGTAGGGTTTCAATTATATTACAACACAATAAACTTATCAAAATCTGGATATTCCAAATAAACATCTATTGTTCTTGTTATAAGTCTTGCAAGCCCTTTTCTTATATCCATGTCGGTATAACTTTCATCACAATCTCCCAATAGTGCTATCATATTCTCTCTACCTAACACAGTTCCTTTATATGTATTATTTGCAAATCCCACTAATTTATCAATTTGTTCTTTTTTAATGGTTAAGTCGGTTTCATTATTAAATTCAAACAATCCTCTGTCAAGGCTGAACCCATACTCATTACTCATCTTCTTTTCAAGATTGCGGTAAATAAATAACCATATATCATATACGGTTGGATTTGATGTTTTTAATTGTGTGTCAATTATAGCACCATCTATATCACTTGCAAGGTCTGTTAATACTGCTTCAGCACCGCGCTTTTTGATAATCATAAAAAGCTCCTTATGTTTTTATATAAATGTAAAGGGTGAGTTTATCCCACCCTTACAAAACATTAGTTAATTAAAATGGAAAGTCATCGTCATCATCGGAGGTATACGGAGTGTACCCGCCGTTATTATTAGGCGCAAAGTTTTGAGGTGCATTATTATTCTGCTGATTATTCTGATAACCATTGTTCGGATAACCGTTGTTCGGATAACCATTATTAGGCGCGTTCTGATACCCACCGTTCTGCGGATTATTCTGATAACCACCATTTTGCTGATTATTTCGATAACCCTGATTCTGATTGTTCTGTCGCTGATAACCTTGATTCTGCGTGTTGTTATTTTCAGACTTTTCAAACACAGGAGGAAAATCAAATGAATGAACCGTTACATCATAACTTACTCTTTCCATACCTTGTTTATCTATGTATGGGTTAATTTTCAGCTCACCATTGATAATAAGAAACTTTCCCTTTTTAGCATAATCCTCTATGTTTCGCGCAACATCATTAAATGCCGTGCAATTATACCAAATTGTAGAGGGTTCTTTGTCTTTGCCATTCCATTGCTTATATGCAATTGAAAAGTTGCATACCAAAGTTCCGTTTGGGGTGGTTTTGTACTCTGCATCCCCCCCAAGAAATCCGTTTGTCTGAATAATTGCTTTCATTTCTGTTTCTCCTAAAGTTATACAAATATTTTTATCAAGGCACTATTAGTCTTTTTGCGATTCAATCAAGCAAGGAAATTTGCTGTATGTGCCTTTGAGAATGGGAAAGGTTTTATGAATTTTCCCCATTCTCTTATTATTAAATAGGTTAATTTTAGATAGTTATGCAGTCATAGCGAGGATTAGACAGCACCTTTAGCATAGCTTCATAAGGGGTGCTGTTCATTATCTCAACAATAGACTTGAAGATATTGGGCGCATATCCCGAAACAAGCTGAACACGACTGTCAGAAGCAAGTGCGTGGAAAGTATTGTGTCGTGCATTTACATTCCAAAATACTACATTGGGGAGTTCATATCCCTTTTCGGCAAAACGCTCCTTCATAGTATCAAGGAAAGTGAAATTTCCACCCTTGATTGAATAATCATCAATCTCCATGTCGGTTATAATTACCAATGATTTGGGCATTTCCGAAGCGGGGCAGTTAGACAGCTCTGCCGCCATAAGAATTGCCCGAAATGCTCTTTCGAGATTGGTATTATATCCTATATCAGTTCTCATAACACGAGATACACAATCGAACAAGGTATCATCAAGGCTAACTGATGCTATTTTGGGGATTGCACTAAAGGTAAGATATTTACCCGCAAAAGCTCCCTTATTTCTCTGTGCAAAATATATTGCGAGACCAATTGATGCACTTATAGCGGTGTCATTAGGAACACGCATACTGCCCGATACATCAGCCATAACAAGGAAGTTATTTTCTCCCTCTACGAAGTTAGGCAGATTCTTCCATTGGGCTTCAATGGTATCATCAACTTTCGTAAGATAATTAGGTAGGTTCAAATACGCCCTTACCAAGTCATAAGGATATACTGTGGAAGCCTTAATTTCGGACTTCCCGTTATTGACATTCTCAATATATTTTTCATAGCGTTCGGTATCATTACGCTTAAACGCATTGCGATACTTAAACATCGCCCTTGAAGGACAAGTTTCATAGTTGATGGCTTCCCATTCCTTTGCGGACATAGGAGTTTCAACTACCTTAATATAGGCACGAATGACAGAAAGGAGCTTACGATAACGCCTTTCTGTAATATGGAAATATTTAATAAACTTCTGTGCCATTTTGCGAGTATTAGCAGAAGAAGCATTGCTTGACGGCATCCACTTGGCACACAAAGATACGGGCTTATTAAAATGCACATTTCTCCCATCATTGAAAAGAGTTTCCTTAACAAACTCCATCATTTCATTTTCAAGGGAAGTGTCAAACAACACAAACAGGTCATCCCATCTACCCATTTCAGGAATATTCGCCATGTTTTTACGCACAATATTGGGATGATTGTTTGCAAGCTCTTTCAGAATAATTCTAAAGGTTTCTCTCTCACCGAGTCCACCCCTAATATCACGAGCATAAAACGCCATCTTTGTTGCAAGAAGCGCATCTTCACCGAAAGCCGCACGGAACATTTGAATTACTTCAGCGGAATGACGGGAACGAAGCGCACCAATAGTACCAAACAGGTCTACCAACGCGGAATGCGTGGAAGACTGTGCTAATGCTCCATTTTCAGTTCGCTTCATATTTGAAATGGTTTCAAGAGAATTAAGAAAGTTATTCATATTTAATTTACCTCACGATTTATTTTTTTATAGTTGCTGTTAAAATCGTTTTCTCCACAAGGGAGCGTTTTGGTTATTATATCAAATCTCATAGGATTTGTCAAGTCTTTTACAGAATATATTATTCTTTATACAATTTCAAAAAATCGTCAAGGGAAAGAGTGACTAACCAATCCTTTCTATTTGCTCTGTGAACCACAATTGGTATTTCATTTTCACGAGCATCATTAGTGGACTGATTTAACCAAGTATAGGTTAGTCCATGTCCTTTCTCTATTCTTTTACATTCTATATGTAACCCTTCTATTCCTACGACATCTGCATCCCCATTAGAGCCGCAATATTGTTGACCTCTACGGGTATTAAATCCATGTTCGTTTAGAATGTGGGAAAGTTCTCTTTCTCCATTTTTTCCTTTTTGAATAGAATTAATTGACATATAATCTCCTATATTTCTATAAGGTCTCCAACAATCAATCTAACAAATGCCGCATCAGTCATTTTAGCAAGCATTTCATCTACCGTTCTTCCGTCCAATGTTCCAAATTGGAAATGCTTGTACGGATTATTTTTAATAGCAAGAGCAATAGTTTTTCTATCTCCCTCAAGAGTAGAAACATACGCTACCGCATCTGTGATTTCTCTCTTAATAGTAGAATATCTTTCTTCCACTTCATTTATCATCGAAATATAGTGCGGATATTGCTTTTTGATTGTTTCTATGCTAATATCATCAACTCTTAACATTAACGCAATTTCTTTATAGTCAAGACAATTATTATTAATTAGATGATGACAGAAAATATATTCAGGAGACTTAATTTTTATTCTATTATAAGAAGCATCTACTACTACAAAACCCTCATGTTCAGTAGAATCTGAAAAATTAAGTTTTTGAACGGCAGTAATGCAGTCCGTAAGGCTGTGAAGGGCATATTCTTTTGGTTTGATTATCCCTATGTTGGCTTCTAACTCATATCCTGTCTTATTATTCCGAGTACCAATATGATAAAGTAATGATTCTGAATATTGTACTACCACTTGATTTAATGGGGAAGTAAGCTCAAAGATATAAGTATAATCCTTATTGAGTATATCAAAAGGAATATTGTTATAATTATCACAACTTTCTACTAATGAGTAAAAAGATTTACCGCTATTATGAATTGCGTTTTTAGCATCTATCATTCCATTGGTGGAAAATTGCCAACTATTAGTATACGGATTAAACCACAGTTTAATAATAGAGCCGTCCATTTTTTCCAATACTCTTGCAGTAGACCATTCTATTTTATCCGCATAGCTTTCATGTGAATTTCCAAACTTACGAAATGGGTAACACACCACATCATAAGTAGTTTTATCAAGAATAATACCTCTTGCCTCTTGCACAATCGGATTTGAAAAATCGCAACCGATACTATAATTAAAGATGAGAAAATGCTCATCCTCTTTAACAAGAATGCCAAGATGTTCCATCTTCTCTCTCCAAGTGTTTATATTATCTTTGATAAAATTACTAATGATAAAATTATTCATTAAAGTATTCCCCTTTATGTTTCGGTTTTCGAGAATATTTGGTTTTATCTCTAAAAACAACACTTCTCGGACGGGTAGGCTGTTCATAAGAAATATGGTTGCCTGGGTTAGTCCTTTCTTGTTGTTTCAATTTTTTCATAAATTTCTTTTCAGAAAAACTCATATTTACTTAACTCCCTGTTTAGATTACAGTAATATTATATCACATTATAAAAAGAATGTCAAATATATAATATTGGGGAACGCTTTTCCACGCTCCCCAATAAAAATTAATTATCATTTACAAACTCTATTGGAGCTTGTAGATTTTTTGGATTCCACTTGATAGTAGGATAATAGGTTTTTCCCGCCTTTGTTTTTGCAGTAATCTTTAGGATTTTCATACTTAACAGCGTGTTAATTTCTTCTTCTGTGAAAGTATGCCCGCTAAACGAACAAGGCAATCGAGAAGTCATCTTGAAACCATAATATGTATATCCTTCATATTGCTGTTGCGCTAAACATCCGACAAACACCATGTCTTTCCCTTCTTTGGTTGTAGCCATAAAGGAAATAGTATCACCGTGCAAGAGCGAATCACACTCTTCGTCAGAAAATCTATAATGCCCCCATTCTCTATTAAATGAGATGGTTTTTCCAATAGGCATAAATTTTCCCGTATACTGTTCTTTATCGCTTTCCACTTCGGGTTGCTTAAAGAACTCATCTAACAATTTATTGGCAACTTCCTTGTAATTGCTGAAGTCTTTATTGATAAACTGTCCTGTGCTAAATAAAGTACAACGGGGGCTTAAAATACCAAGTGTAATATTTCCTCGTTCATCATAGTCCACAATAATCGACTGAACTTTTTCGTTCCCCGCCAATTCTTCCAAAATGTCAGCCAAGTGTTTCACTTCTTGTGTGAACGGAAAATCTTTAGGAAACACAATTTGAAGTCCATTTGATTCATAGGATTGTTTAGGTATATTACTCATTTTTCCTCCTTACAAAGAGTATTTATAATAATTATACCACAAAATTATTCATTTGTCAATGAGCTTAATACAAAGTCATATAGTTTTTCAACAGTAGAAATATCAATATTTACACCATCTACGGTTACACAACCTTCAGTATACTTTGTACCAAATTCTAAATCCCACAACCAATATTTAATGGTTTCAGCATCCCCCTCATTAATTCCATCACAAAGCAAGTTTACAAGAGAATCTACTAAACGGGAATGATGTGGGTTAGAACCCAAAAAGATACTACCATCAGATAGTTCATAAAGTCTATCTTCATACTCGGTATATTCTTTCAAACTTTCAATTGCATTAATAAAATTCTTTCTACTAATCATTTTTCTTTTTTCCTTCCAAATTTATCATAATCCCAATCTTTTACAATACATCTATCTAATAAAGATTGGTCTTTCATCATTTTTTCTACTTCAACTGCAATATTTAAATCTTGGTCAATAATGGCTAAAAGCCTTTTTGTGACTTCATCATCAAAAATTAAATATTGAGTATCAACAACATAACCATTATCATTTTTAATAAGTGTTTGTGATAATATAAGATTAAGGTTAATAATTAAATCATAAGATAAGTTTCTATCATTGTCTAAATGATATAAAAGTCTTGATATAGTACCCCCAACATCTCCTGCGTGGAAGGATGACATAACGCTGTGTCCTGTTCTTGCGGCTTCGATGGCGGCACAAATAACTTCTTTATCACGACACTCACCAACAATAATCATATTGGGGTGTTCACGCAACGCCGCCTTTATACCTAATGCAAAACTCTTAAAATCCTTTATCAATTCCTTTTGTGCTATTTTTACTGTTGGAGTATTAGAAAACTCATTTTCAATAGGGTCTTCTAATGTGATAATTACTTTATTATCAAGTACATCTTCGGGCTGTGTAAATGTATTAATACACGCCGCCATAGTAGTTGAATTATGCGTAGGAATATATGAACTTGTGCATAAGAAAGAATGTGTTGGAGAATCAACAGACAGGCAATAATAATCTTTACTATATCCTGTTATTTCTTGTATATCTTCTATATAAAAGAGAGTATGACTCCTTTGTTGATTAACTTCAGAATATATTATATTTTCCAATGCTTTTCTTTTTCGAGGAACACATAAAGGCAACATAAATATCGGAGTTAATCTCAATCTATATACTTTTTGACATTCTTCAATAGTTTCATCTGTATTTTTATATTTACCTATCTTTTCAGTAATAGGAGAACACTTAATTCCTAAAGAACAGGCTATTTCCCTCACAGTTTCAATTGCCTGTTTATTTATAAGTTGAATATCAATATGTCCATTTTTATTAACATATCCATCGGTATCAATAAGCCCAGATAATAGCTCCATCTTATCTAATGGAGATGCCATCTTGTATATATCAGGAATATGTTTATTATTTTTTACGAGAGAAAATGCGGGTACATTATAATTATGAATACACATATTATGACTATTATCAAAAACACAGGATTTTTTATTATAATCTAATGCACATCTATCAAATAGTTCTGTGTCTGTTCCCCATATAGAAGATATATCTGAAAAACCATTTCCTATCCAAGCTCCTAACCAATAAGGTTTTATGGGTAAAGGAGTATATTTGTATTGACAAGGTTTTGGTCGAGATATGGCAAAGTTTGGTTTTTGTTTAATAGAATGTACCCCTATATCTACTAATTGTTGTGTAGATAGCACCTTGACACAATTTTCTTTTTTATTATGTTTACTATTCAAACACTCAACTATCCATAAATGCCCCGCCCCCGATTTTATTTTTGTACCATCTGAAAATGTTAATTCGTAAAATTTAGTTTCAGGAGGATTATACTTTGCTATTACTTTTGTAGGCTGTCCATTTATATCAAAAAGGATTTCTCCTACTTCTATATCCTTTAATGGTTTATTTCCGCTTGTCGTTGGAATAATGGTTTCTTTGTAAAGCTCTTTACCGCTTCCAGTTACTCCTGTGAATAAAGTTATTCCTGAACGCATACTTACAGCTTCATGTAAAGCATTCTCACATTGTTTGGAATAATTGATAGAATCGAATGTGGGTTTATTAGGTCTAATCATACGAAAAGTACATTGATTCTGGTCTTGTGAAAAACCAAAAGAAGCACGATATTTGTATGAGTTGGATTCATATTTTCCAAAGAAAGGACTATCTTCAGGAATTCTTACTGTAACAGAAACATCTAATAATTTTTCTCTTACATAATCTTGATTGTATTCTTTCTTTACATTTAATTCGTAAAAATTACTCCAAGTAATTTTGTTAATGGGAGAACACGGAAGTTGTGTGATTTTACCATAACGAGAAATGTAAGGTCTTTCGGTTACTTTAATATATAAATCGGAACAATTGTGTTCAGTACACCATACCAAACATTCCTCAACAGTTCGTGTTTGTTTGTAAAAATATTCCCTTATATCATCAGCTAAATTAAGGGAAAGCGCATCCTCTTGTGGATTATTTTCTACAACTTGATTTTCTGATGTTTGGGCTTCTAATGGCTCATTTTCAATAGGTGTTTGTGGTAATGTAAATCTGAATCCACTCATTTTTATTTTATCACTTCCCCTCATTCATTATTTTTTAACAGGTGGCTACATTTTCATACTTTATTTCTGAAACAGCAAAGTACCAATAATCTCCATGATTGTATATTTTATCCCACCATTCATCAAGATTGGTTGTGGCGGCGGGAACTAAAAATTCAGTATATTCAGTTCCCTTGTTAGCATTAAGAACTTCTTTTTTCCAATACTCAACTTCTTCTTTAAATTCTTCCTCTGTTAAAAGAGGATAACCACCTTCAATACTCGGATATTCTTGAATGAAATATTCTGCTATATCTGCAAAAATATTTCCATCATGATACCCTTCTTCACAATGATTGTATGTTAAGTAGAACTCATAGCATTTAAATAGTTTCTCTTTGGGGCGCATATCTACATATACTCTCATAGCACACACCTCAAATTAAACATTGTCTAATATATTGTGTAATTCCTCTGTATATATATTAAACAAGTCAGATGTTTCACACATAGCAATAACTAATATCAATGCTTTTTGTATATCTTCCTTTGTTGATATTCTGCGTTGAAAAGATAATTCAGAAGATGCATCATCATCCGCTTTTGCAGAAAAATAGAACATATAGTAGTCATCTTCAGGATTTTCCTGTTTAATGGATATAAACTTACAAGGACTCATAGTATCAGTATATCGTGTCCAAATTGTAATATCAGGAATATCTGTACTGTTTTCTACTGCGTTTAGATAATGGGAATTATCATTAAACCTAACAACAAAATCTTTATGTATAAGAGTTTCACAATTTTTACGAGACTGTAACCATTGTTCTTTTGTAGTTGAAGTTAAATGTTCTACTAATTCAACAGTAAACTTTTCTAACAAACTATCATTTGAACCTACCGCCATGCATTTTTTATTGTTAATACGGAATACTTCTTTTTCTACTGTGCCAACTTCAAAATTATCATCGGGTATTCCAAGCTCTTTTGAAAATTCTTCTCGAATTTGCTTATGCTTCTCTGCAAACTCCGCTTTGGAGTATAGAGGCTCTTCAAAAGGCAATGTGTTGTATTCCGCACCTCCATCATTACCGTTTTTAGGGGCATCAAATCTTGATAACAATTCAATTGCGGCATTATAGGTTTGAACTGCTTGTGTTAAGCTACATTGAAGGGTGGGAGCATATCCCGCAAAAAACCTTGCTTCATCTATACCACCAATAGCAACTCTCTTAAATCTTGTTTCAAATTCGTCAGGATGTTCGTCACGATATTTATACCATTTTTTTGTTGCTTCGGCTATCTTCTCTCCGTACTTTTCTTCAAAAGCGTCTTTGTGGAGCTTTTCAGCCCAAGTATCTTTTACTACTCGAATAGATGACGATGAGAATTGATGGTTTTCATCAAGCGTAAATATTCCTTTTTTGTAGAATTCTGCGGCATCTCTCGCCATATTTCTAATAAATAGTGGAGTACAATTATATGTACCATCACCATTATCAGTAAAATAACGGCTGTCTATATTTCCTTTTGGAAGTGTTACAGGACGATATAAGCTATCTATAAAATTCATTGGCTCTCCTTGAATATATTACTTATCATCAATTACTTAATTATTGTAAATCCTCTCCAATAGCGGGTGAGAATATACCTGTGCCACTATCTCCAACAATAGAACCTTGATTTTGTTGAAAAGATAATGGAAATTGCAAAGCGGCAAAATGTTCATACTTTCTCGGTTTTCTGTGAATATAATTATCTAAAAAGTCAGCCGCTTGAGTCAAACTTTTACTTGCAAGAATATCTCTATCTTTACAGTCAGCAAATAATCTTGCTACTCTTGTTTTTAATTCCTCTCTGTCATTTCCTGTAACTAAAATAGAACAGTTAAATTGACAGAAAGTTTCTCCTTTTTCAATCTCTCCTAATGCGTATGATGCGATGGCGACAGATTCAGAAAGTTCGTCCAATGCTTCTTCCTGTGCCTGTCCGAACTCAACTGCTTGTTCCATTTCATATTTATCTTCTGCACGAGTTCTCTTTAGCTTAATGGATGCTTCTTCCTTTTTCATACATCTTATGGTAGTTACACATCCATCATAATCCATTGGAAAATAAGCTGAATTTATTTTTAGAGGGAAATTCTTAATATCTACCATACAACCATAAGTGGATTGTTGTGGTAAATCAAAAATATCAACTCCGTCATTATGCATCTCAAACCATCCAAAATTATCTGAAACAGTTTGTGATACTGCACCCATTATATTCTCAAAATTATTTTCATTTATAAAAGATAATTGGTCGTAACTTATTTCATAACAAGGATATACCTTGCTTACATAAGTGTAGAATACCAATTCCCGACTTGCACGGGCGCATTTATGGCGAATTGTGCCATAAATATTTTTTTCAATATCTAATATCTTTTCTGCATTAACATTGAGATTACCCAACCCAGTTAGTCCCGCAACGGCGCGTTTGAATAGCTGTTTAGCCGTTTCAAAAATAGAATTATCTTCAACATTTGCAATATCTGTTTGTTGAATATCTATACCCAAAATGGAATAACTCTGTGAGTCATCCCTTAAATTATAAGAAAATTCGGGTGGCATATCAAAATCTTCTCTATACATTTTGATAGTTTCCACCAAATTGCTTTTTACATCCTTTGCTCGAATAATCTTATCAATTCGCTCTATGGAAAATTCTAAATTAGGTCTTTGCCCCGCTAATCCAGACATTAAACTGGTTAATTCTCTAATAGCCCGAACTATACCTTCAGGAGAGGAGGTAGAATAGTTAGTAGTAGGCAATATATAAAAGGCAGTAATGATGCCGTTATTATATAATATGTTATCGCCAATAATTTGGAGCTTATTATCTGTCCTTGTACTAACCTGTGGTTTTGTATTTGCCATTATACATTAACCTCCCTTCATAATTAAAATGATTGCTTTATAACTGCTTTAATTTTCACATTTGTAAATGCAAAATTTCTTTTTCTCATATCAAAATGATTGGTATATACTTTCTTTGGCTTAAAATAGGCTATTAGATACTGATATAATCTATATCCCGAAAACTGAACAGCCCACATTGCATATCCTACGCCAATACCTAATACCAACCAAAGTAGCATATATTTCCAATTCCACGCCGTACCAAGTGGATTGAACATATTTATCTTTAAAAACGCGGCAAGGATTCCACCAAAAGCAATTATAGCAAAAGCAATAGGTACAGTTACTTTTGCGAATGCTGTTGAAAATCCTCCCGCAATTCCGTAACCTCCTATTTGGTACAACTTGCGGTCACGCTTATATAATCCACTACAATTATATAACCACATTGTTATTTTCCCTTCCTTTTATACTTGTTTGATGGTTAGTTTAGAATAAAAGTCATCCACCATAGTTTTATCATATCCCGCAATAATAACCATTCTATTAGATGATACTTTTATAACTCTATTATATTCTGTAAAGTCCAATCCTTCATCATTTTTGCAAGAATAGTATATATAAGTATCTGTATTATCATATACTTCTAATATATCTTTATGGTTAGCTACAATATCCTTAAAGATATTAAACCAAGACATTTCATCTGTTATCAATATTGCGGCTACAATATTTTCATTTTTATCAAATGCAATTATTTCTTCATTTTGTTTTTGTAATTTATATCCACCATTAACTATTAGTTGTAGCTCGGATATATTATATGTTCTTTTACAACCAACAAAACTAAAAAGTATTAGTATTGATAAAAAAATTATTATATATTTTCTCATTATAATAAATTCCCTTCTATTTAGTCAATTCGAGATAAACTATTGCCTGAACGAATTGCATTAATACAATATAGATTGCAAATATCTATATCAGCTTGACGAAGTGCAATTCCCCATTCCGAAGCAATACATAGCCAAGTGTAGCAATAATCTTCTATATTGACATCTGGTAGCCAATCTGCGGGAGCTTTATCTCCCTTACTCCTATTGGATTTATACCAAACATCTACGCCTATATTTTGTGAATAAGCATATTCGTTACACTTTTCATTAGACCATTCTTCTATTTCCCCATATTTGTAAACATATCCTAATGCTATAATATGGTCGAAATCTAATTTAGTTTCAGCATCTACTGTTAATCCTGTATATGGGCAATGATAATTAAATGGTTCTTCACTTACAAGATATTCACTTGTAACCCAAGCGTAATCGTGCCTATTGTATTTCCTACCATTATACTCGTAAGTATGTGTTGGTTTTTCAAATACTTCTCTATCATATCCACTTCTTGCTTTACCGCTTGATACTCTTATAGAGGCTATAAGTGTATTTAGTTCTTCTATTGTTGATATACTTTGCGTATTAGGTGTGCCTATTGGTTGTTCCGTATTTACAGGTTGTTCCGTTTCTATTGGAGTATCTGTAATTTCAGGAGATGTAGTATCAATGGGCGTAATGGTTGGAGTTTCAATAGGAGCAGTCGGATTTTCAGTATGTGTGTCTGTTTCTATGGGTGTAGAAGTTTCTATTGGTTTATCTGTTTCCTCGGCACTTACTATAATAGAGCCTGTATTTCCACCAATAGGTAAACTTATATTTATGCCTAATTTTTCTGCAAGCGGCATAAACACTTCAACGGGATTTTTAAATTGAATATCGGTGGCAAACTGTTTTATAGTTGTACCGCCTAAATATAAAATCCCCATAAAAATCAGACAAATAATAATCCATCCGATTAATTTGCGTATCATATAAATAGCTCCTTATTTATTTATCAAAGTTCCTCCAAGCAAATGTAGTCCTATAACATTTACGGTTTCCATAAAATCTTCCACGGTGGGACAGTCATTTTTTGTTATTGGAGAAACATATATAACTTTATCTGTTTCCGCAATCCATTGTTGCTTTTCATTTAAGGTAATATTTAATGTAGTACCACTATCTGTTCCAAATGATAATATAAACGGAGAAACAAGTTTATAGGTTCGGAGAGCAGTAAAATAATCTGAACCATCTGATTCAGTTTCTTCCACATTTTGTAATTCAAAACCCTTTACATTCATTATATAGTCTAATCTTGAATGTGTATGTTTCCAATCTCCCTCACATTCTATAACTAACGGACAAATTTTTTCAACAGAAAACCGTCCGCCGCCTTTTAATTCATCACTATTGAAAAGTTCTTGTAATGTTTCTATAATAATTTGTTCGTTCATTGTTATTCGTACCTTTCAATTATGCCTAAATAAAGTTGGATTTGCGGCAATTTTGTATCTGCATTTGTAATACAACAATCACTCACATATACACGATACCCCAAACCTACTCTCTCTTGCAAGCTAATAGAGTTCAGTAATTCTTGAGAAGAAACAACCTCTCCATTCTTATCAATAATATTTCCATTTCTATCTCGGACATATTCAATTAGTTTTTCTTTAAACTCCTCAAAATCTCTTATAGTATTACCATAATCGCCACCAATGGCATATCCATAAAACTGCACACCTAACCCTACTCTTGCAATAAATCCATAACGATTTAGTGTACCATTCAACTCACTTACCATATCAAAAAATTCTGTTATTGTCATAATATATTTTTCTTTCTTATTATTAAATAGGTTAAATTTATGTATATATTATCTCATAAAATCTCTTGATGGAAGTCTAAAAATATAAACCTCTTGTTCATCATTGCAGATTCTATCTATACCATTTCGCATCAAAGACTGCTCCGCTTGTTTATATTCTTTATCTGATACCCACGATAATTCAATAGGCATCCCAACTATAATGGCTTTTTGAGCCTTTAACGCCATTTTCAAATCATCAAATATTGGTAGAATTTCAATTTCATCATCAATATTTCTTGATACTACAAGAAAATGCTCTTTCATATTTCACCCCTTATTCTATTTCTCGCACTTTATAATAATCTTTTTCTTCTATATACTGCAAATTCTTTGGTCGTATTTTTTCTGCTGTTCTACGATTACAACTATGACAAGGATATAAAATACAGTTTTTTGCCCCCAAGTTATGTTGACATCCTTTACAGTCAATAGAGGCATCCTTTTCAGATAAAAAAGCTATAGCATCAAACCAATTGATTTGTGCTTTTTTACACATCCTTGCTAATTCAAAAGATGATATTTTACCGTATAGGTGTTTATGCCATCCCGTTAATTTTCGTCTATCTTTATCTGTCAACATTTTTCTCCTATTGAAAAACAATTTGGTCTATTTGATTATAAACCTTAACGAAAGATGTATAACTACAACTCATAGTAACAATCAAAAAATACATTGTTTCTATAAGTAGCATAGATAATTTGTACTTTTGTGTATATTTAAAAAGACTTTGTTCTATCAATCTTAAAAAATAAGATTTACCCGAAATGGGTTCATTACTAACCCTATATCTGCTGGCTTTATAGCATCACAGAATACTTTTTTCATAATCTGATATGCGGCATTGACATCTGCATTTATCAGCTTTCCACCATTCGACTTAAACAACCCTCGTTTAACTCGTCTACTAATATTATAATCTTCTTTAATTGGTAATTCATTATCTAAAAAACTTGTTCCCGAAGTATAACTTTCTTCTGTAAGAATCATTTCAATTCCAACTTCTTGACATTTGTATGCAAGTTTTTGAATAAATAAATTGTAAGGAATTTGAACAAAATTTTTTAATCTACTATTTTGTTTTTGACCATCATTTTTACCAACTACAATAGCTGTAATTCCAAGAGCTAAACACTTTTCTACTATGTATTTACTGGCTTTATCTATGAAATGTTTTACTTTATCATTTCTTTTATTCGTAATAGAATAAAGTAAGTGACTATATCCATAATTACCATTTTTATCTAATTCTGATTTTGTTTGAGCAATTAGCTTGTTGTAATATTGATTACAAGATTTAAGACCTTTACCATTGATGATAATTGGTTTATTTCCTAAATTATCAACAAAAGTTACGAAGTTATCTAAACCCAAATCTATACTGCCAACAAAACCATTTTCTTTAACAAAATCAGGAATATTAATTGTATAAATTAATTCAACTATAATTCTATCATTCCTCGGAACAACCCTACACTGATTAAATTGAACCAATCCATCATCGTAAATAAACTGTGGTTGAATAGTAAATCCTTTCATAGATTTTGGAAAATGTACTAAATTATCATTTTTAAGTCTAACTTGTTGAGTCGTTAAAGCAAATTCAGTTAATCCATCTTTCTTGAGATACTTGGGCAGTTTTGGCATTCCCGTATACTTATGGGGATTTTTCTTCCAATCTTTAATAATAGCAAAAAATGATTTCCAGTTTTTATCTAATCTACGAAGAACTTGCTGACCCGAATTAGCTAAATTCCATTCCCAATAATCTGGATAGTCTGTGTTATTTTTAACTAACTTTTCAACTTCAATATAGCGTAGCCATTTACCGTTTTTAGTAAATTCTTGACGAATGAGATAATTACCATGATTATAGATATTTTTAGCGATATGACATTTTTCTTCAAGCATTTTATACCATTTGGATTGTCTATTTATGATATGCTGTTCTGTTCTTCGTACTAACATTTCGACCTCCTTTCTATAAGATTTTTATAAATAATATAAACATTTATTATATATATTCTTCTCATATTATTTCTATCATTGAAAAACGATTTGGTCTATTCTATCTCTATAAAAGCTAAATTGTATTTTTGAACCAATAAATAATTCCCTATAGTCTATGCTACTTATAGAAACAGTATATTGTTGATTGTTACTTTGAATGGTAATAATATTATCCTCACACATTCCATTATCTCCAAGAGAATATGTGGTTTCCATATCAATAATTACACCATTAAGCATAGACTATTGCTCCTTTTCATAATGTTCATAGAATGGATGTGAACAGTCCTTCAAATACTCACAATTAAACTCACATCCGTAAACATAATAACTATGTTTACAAGTCTTACATTTATCACAAATTTTATCGTGCAACATAGCTAACTCTTTACTGTTAAATTCTGCCCCGCATAGGGAACATATATATCTTATTGCTGTTGTAATCATATTTTTATACCATTGGAGTAATTGTCACTTCAATAGAAACTGTATCATATAATTGATAACATTTACTATTTGTTTCTGAATAACTATACCCATCAAAGAAGCCATCTTTTTCTGAACAATATTGCAAGCCTTTATTTTGACACCACTCCATGAACTCTGACAATTCATTTACTCTGTCTTTTTCAAACGCATCTGTATCAAACTTATGAAAATGAGCTTCACAGACTACATCAAAATCCAAGTCTATGCAAGCTCTTTGTAATATTGAAAGTTTATCAAAAAATTCTGCAACTGTCATTATACACCTCTTTATAAAATTTCAACTTTTCCTTATTGCAAAATGTACTACCATTTGAATATAATTCAAACGATACTCTGGATTATGATAGCTACCCATAAACACACGAGAAGAATCATCCTCTACCTCTACCACTTCTTCAAGATGTACTTGACACATCTCATCTATATTTATTGGAAAAGAAAAATTTAGATTTCCTACAGCTTCTTTAAAGAGGTCAAGTGTACGGATATGTATACCGTTTCCTATATATCCGCCATTATTACCGTCTGTATATTTTCTAAAACGAATATAAGTATATACCCTAAACCCAAATGGAGTAAGACTCTTATCCAATTCCTTTACTTTTTCAAAATACTCATTTAAATTGCTCATAAACTCTCCTCTATGTTAATCTATACTCAACACCAAAGCCAAATTATCAGTTATCCAAAATAGTATCTCATTGCTGTTCGTGTAGGTTATGTTAGCAATCGGTTCTTTCCCACGCAACATTCTCGCGTTATGTGTGGATAAAAACAAATTCAAGCTCTCAATGGTAGCAACTTGAGCAGAAGATATACTGCATCCTTCATTATATGAATATTCTACATTTAAAGTTAATGGTTTAATATATGGGGAAAAATATTCAAAAATCTTAAAAACATCTCTTACAGTCATTAGTATTATTTCCCTTTACAATTTATAATAATCAGTCTTGGTCGATATACAGATTGAGAGATAGATAGTCGCTTACCTTATATATAATGACATTATCTTCTGGATTATTATAATACCCATAACTAACTACATCAACAATACATTCTGTGCCATCTAATGCGGATTTTTCTCCAAAAATATGAGTTGCCGCATCTTCATCTACATCCTTTAGCCAAGTCAATTCACCATTTAACTCCGCAAGCGTGTCAACAGGCTCATAGTCGTTACTGCAACCATCATTATACCAATAATCTACCATTAGTGTAAAGGTTATGGAATTTCCTTTGCTGATTTCCCGCAAATGTGTCAAGTTTTGAAAAATATCATTAATTGTCATTCTACACTTCCTCTCATAACTTTGTTAGGTGAACAGTTAAGAATATATTAACTTGCTCCTTTGATGGTAGGGTAGCTATGGCTACATATTGTTTTTCATTTTCATTCATACAAGTTACTTCTTCAAATACCAATGTTTTTGAAAATGATTCTATATTCCAATACGGAATATTCTCTTGCACAAAAGCGTATAACTCATTATGAAACCCATCAACAGTTAAGACTGTCTTTGTATCATGTACCATAGACTTCTCTATACTGAAAAAGCAAACAGTTAATGCACGAAAATCATAACGATTTAATGTGCTGTTGATGTCTTGTATCATATCAAAATATTCTGTAATAGTCATAAAAAATTTCCTAATATAAACTCGAAGCTAATTTAGAGATAACCTTATTAGTTTTCTTATCCTTCAAGGTTATGTCTCCCGCATTATACTCTATAAAACATTGTTCATTCTGTATCATATCTAAAATAGATTTTCTAAACCACATAGTAAGAGTATATATATTTGGGTAATCTTCCACATACCCATATTCAATCTCTACAATATCTCCCCCGCCATGCGCTTCCTTTAGCTTTTTTGTGGAACATTCTATCCATTCAGAAGGAGAATAATAATGATAAATCATTCCCATAATATATACCTCCAAATAAAAGATTATATCCTACGGAAAATACTATCATCAGCAGGGACAAACTCTTTTTGCCACTCTCGCTCGGTTACAGTAAAATATCCTCTTACAATATCAGGCATCAGCTTCTTATTAAACACATAACAACGGTTATTTTTGGAAGTAGGCAATTTATACCAATATTTTTCAACTATATCCTCAAACGCAAACTTATCATCTATAGTTTTTACACTTACTGACAATCCATCTATTTCATCTCTAATAGAATGTCCATCTTCAAAATATTCATACAGTTCTTCCGCATTAGCATATAATATTACTCTTTTTATGTTAGAGTAATGTTCTTTTAACCATTCTGCTATTGCAACAGGATTGGAATATACAACAGGCTCACCACCCGTAATACAAACGGTATGTGCTTCTTTCAGTTCCTCATCTGTAACTTGGGGAACATCATCAAGAGAATAGAAACGGTTACAGCAATACTTACAATGACGATTACACAAACTTGTAACCATCAAATGAATAACACCTTTTGTTTTTTCGTTCCTATCATTTAATTGGATTGCTTTACGAGTTTTTTTTGAAATCATATATTTATTTTCTCCATACAAACAAAAAACATTATTGAGGCAGATATTTAGCAAATAACACCATCTATATATATGTCCAATTCTACCTGTAAAGGTATATGCTTATACCAAATGTTGAACCTTATTCCATGAGTATATAAATCTACCTCATGGTTTTCAGATATTTCTGTAAAATGGGGGAACGCATCACCAAGAACTGTTTGCAAATCTGTAAGGTTATTTATTGGGTGTCCTAACCTTGCTTCTGCCGCCCAAGATGGAGAATAACTCAATTCTTTGTACTTATCGTCCTCCATCCAATCAAATAGCCCCTCATCGGGAATACCGAATTCATACTCTTCCCCACAGTCGCCAAGTTGTAGCTTACACGGCTTATTAAAAGCGGCAAGCGAACTTTTGAGAAACATATAATTCTCGAAAAATTCTGTTATTGTCATAATCCCATTACTCCTTTATCATCTGTCGAAACTCATCTTCTGATATAACAGGAATATTCAATTCTCTTGCTTTCTTCATTTTAGAAGATGTAGAATTTTTATCATTACAGATTAGATAGTCCGTTGATTTTCCAATAGATGCTACTTTTCCACCGTGAGCTTCTATAAGTTTTACAATATTATCTCTTTTATCTGAAAGTGTTCCTGTAATACAAAAGGTTTTATCTGTAAGATTTCCACTTACAGACTGCTTGATGGTAATATATTCCATAACTTTATCCATCTCACTATAATCAGCGGATAGAATAGCTTGAGATATTTTAGTGCCTATACCCTTTATATTTTCAAAAGGATAGTTATTCCTTACTGCGTTCCTAAAATCCTCATAAGTGGAAAAGTATTTACACAACAACTTCGCTGTATGTTTTTCAACACCGTTAATTCCACAAACGGCAATTATTCTCCACAATTCAACAGAAGTAGGAATACTATCAAGAATTTTATCTACCGAAGCACTTCCAAAGCCCCTACAAGATTTCCACGCTTCTCTATGTTCCTTCAAACGGAATATATCACTAAAAGAATTTACATAACCTTGTTCAATGAGAAAATCAATAGTTGCAGTTGAAAGGCTTTCTATAGAAAGCCCGTTTGCTCCTATGAACTGCAAAAGCCGTCCTCTAAATTTTGCGGGGCAGATAGGATTGATGCACCTCAATACCTCCGAACTATTTAGTTTTTCTATAATTACTTCCTGTGAGCAAGCAGGGCAATGTGTAGGTATTTCAAACATCGTTATCTCCTCTTAAAATTTTTCATTTATCTTACCGTACAAAATACGCAAGGCTGTTGAAAGGTCAGGGCAATTGTGGTTGTCCACTTTTACTGCGGGAGCGGTCTGTATATATGAAACACTTGCCTTTTCGCTTGTAGGTAGATAAATTACCTCGTCAACAAGGTCGCTTAAATATTTACAAGCAACATCGGGAGCAAATGCTATTACATTTATTATACCTTCCAACACATAATAAGCATCTTCAAGGTTGTGCATCGGAATACTATTGAGCAGTAGGGAAAGCCTATCGTCTGTATTCCTCTTAATATTAAATAGACTATTTTTGTCTATTTTGAGATTGCCGCACTCTTCCGTAGGTTTACTTATGATTGGCAAAACATGAGTTCCTTCATTCTGCCACAAAGAGTAATCCTTGTAAGATGTGAACAGTTCCATAGACGAAGGGTAGAAAAACGCCCTTATAGCAAATCCATTAGATTCAACACAATCATACAAGGTAGTAGCCTGTCCAAGATATACCATCGGCTCACCCTTTATAATATATACAGCTCCCGTTATCATAAACAAAACTCCTTTATTTTGATATTCTTATTATATCAGAATAAAAGAGCGTTGTCAATAATTTAATTAATATATTTAGTTGTTAGAATAATATGCTTTTAGATACTCAATCAAAGCATCAAATGAATGGTTATTCGATTCATCTATTGTTCCATCAATTGTTTCAGGAAGAGGCTTACCGTGTATAATCACACAAACGCTTTCTGTTTTATTTTTTATATATTGTTCAACACGGCGAAGAACAGAGCTTACCATTTCGGGTTGCCAAGTATAAAGTTGGATAAGCCATCTTATCTCAAAATAATTAATGACACCTATCCCACCGCCGCGTTCCGTAATATTTTTATAATACTTATCTGCTATACTGTCTATATCAAAGACAACCTCGCCATCGTCTACCCTGTTAGGGAGCTTTGTTACTCCATGCGAAATAACATAATCGCGGTCTAACAATTCTGTTGATACTAAATGATGACACGGTTCTGATATTTCAGTTGGAAAGGTGAAATACATATCTAAATATTCTTCCCCACCGTTATAACTAATATCAACATTAATAGGTGAATAACAACCCAAATAAACATCCGACTTGGATTGAGTGCTGTATTTATGTCCAACAATATATTTATTGGTTTTTTTAGTGGTAGCTATGGTTTCCTTTCGGTTTGTATATTCCTTTATTTGTTCATAGAGGGGCATCTTTTCATGGTATACCCCAAGTTGTCCGTTTATGCGACAAAACCTTACACGCATATCACACACGCCATTAGTAAATGTAGAGTGTTTAATCAATTCACATAAAATGTCTGAATTAATTCCCACATAAAATGGTGTATATCCCTCGTTTTTCATATAACAAGTCCAAAAAGATAATTTACCACCCGTTACATAAGAGGAGTTAGCTGAATCCACAATGGACAGAATAAAACCACAATTCGGAATGGATTGTTTAGAATGAGAGTGTCCACGCACAGTTGCCCAATTAAGTGCGGCTTCCTTTTGTTTTTGATTAAGGTCATCACAAACATATCCCATGCCATCGTGCCGCATATATACAGTGATATTCTCATAAGTCGATACTGTTTTTACTTGCATCTTTTTTATACCTCTTTAATATTATTAAGATAAAAATATTCTATCACAATTTCCCCCACTTGTCAATATAGAATGAGAAAATATATAACAGTAAACTAATTTATTGGTGCTTGACAAATTCATATTATTCTGTTATAATTGATATGATGAAAAATCAATGGAGGAAAACCAAATGAAAATTAAACACATTCAGCCCCATCTTGGGCATCCCGATTCTGCCGCAGACCATATTCGCGTAACGGTTATAGCACTACACAATAATAGGCTATTTTGGGAAGGAACGGCAAAACAGTTTAGAGAAGGAACACCACTCCTCCCAAAAGTGGCAATGGCAACTCCACTTGAAGAATGGGAGGTTATTACCATCACACGGATTCCTGATGATACAATCCCTATCTACAATAGAGGTTACATCATAACAGTCGGTTAGTTAGATTACAATATTATTATATACATGATAACCCTCAAAAGCTAAATGTTTTGAGGGTATCTTTATTTTATGTCTCTAACGAAATTAACTTTTGTATATTGAGAATGGTTTTATCTAATTCAGAAGTAGAGGTGTCCATATCAGCAGAATATTCTTGTATTAATGCACGAGTTGTAATATCATCTATTGTGTGTTGAGCAGATGTATATAACTCCTCGCAAGCATTAGTATAGGTATTTATAGTAGTTATTACATTTTCGGTTATTGTTTGTATGATAGAAGTAGTTGTCTTTTCTGTAGTACCTTTATATTGTTCATCATTTAATATTCTGCAAATTTGAAAAGATTGGGGACTAATTTTATTATTTAATCCTTTAGTCATTTCTTCAATCTGTTTAGATATACTTTTAGCAAAAGGATAGTTGTTATCTGTAAATAAACCATTAATTTTGGCACATAGAGTCCAATATTGTATATATGCGGATTTCATATTTTCTATATTAGACACAAAATCAGCGTTTGATGGTATATTGTGAGAAAATAGAATATCATCCATTAATTCAACTATTGTAGAAAAGTCTACACTTCTATAATTATATTTTTCTATTCTCTTGCGACAGCTAACTTGCATAAATATTCTTTTTATCGTATCAGAATAATTCAATAGTAATTTAACTGCTATTGCTAAAAAGCCAAGACCTACACAAATTAAAAGCCCCCATTTAGTTTTTGAAACTAAACTACTTGCATCATCTGAAGTAGTTATAGTCAATAAGCTAAATGAGCTTAAAATAAAAATAATTATACTCGTTAGTATTTTTGATACACTTGCTTCTCCGTGAATATAGGCAACTGCGCTTTTAACTACCACATACACGCATATAAAAGAAAGTGTACCAAACAGAATAGCAAGCATAGGGCGCAGTGTTATAAACACATTGAGTTCATCTTGTTCTACTGCTGATGTAATTAGATTTATCATATTAATTTTCCCCTCAATAATTTCTTCAATTTCTTATGATTGTTATGCACTAACATTATATTATTACAACTACATAACAAGCGATTTAACATTGCCATACAATTAGTAATAATTAATAATTGTATTTGTGGATTCTTTATTTCTTGTGACTGTATGTATGTCATTAGAGAGTTACCTTCATCTAATAATTGATTACCTTGTTTTTGTAAAACGCTAATAGTGGGAACTACAAACGGGTTAGAAACATCTTTGCTTTCTTCTAACCATTCAGCAAATAGTTCTTGTAACCTCATAGTTTCCTTTTGGAAATTATCTATTTTATTTTTTAATTGATAATCTATTGTCAACATACATTAACCATTAATTGTTTTTAAGCGCACATTGTCATTTTATACACTATATCTAAAAGTGATATACCAATCAATAAAACTCCGCAAGTCATTAAATTGTTTATCTATATGTTGATGATACGGTGCGCGACCAACATAAGATTCTTCCATATTGAATATAATTTTTCGAGAATCGGATATATCTATATTATGTTTAACTATATTCCAAAGTGATTCACAATATTTTTGCCAATAATAAGACCACCATTTTTTCCCAGTTAACAACTTACCGCCAAAATTAAAGTAAGGTTGACAACGCTTATGGAGGGGTGTAGAGTACCCCGCCGCACCCGCTTTTGGAAGTACAAAATAAGATAAATCTATTAAATTAATTAAATTAGGCAAATAAGATAATCTTGTATTAACTAATGTTACTGTATCTGTCAGCATATTATGGTTATTCTCAACTTCTCCCAAATCTTCAACCATTACTTTTTTAATAGAACCCATAGTTGGAAGTTTAAATACGCTTTCAACTATATTAGGAGAAAAATCACATTCAAAAAGTAAGCAGTCATTTATAAGTTTACCATATCCATATATAGAAACCCATTCATTGTAGCTACACCACTTCAAAGTAAGCGTTACTTCTGTACTGTTTACATTTTGTAAAGATATAATTGGAAATCGAGTTGCATCTTTTAGTAGTATTCCAAACGGTTGAATTGTTGCTTTCAATCTCTCATCATCAGTCGTAATTATCTCCACCGAGTATTGTTGATTCATCTTTTCAATGTTACAACCATCATACTGTATATACATAAATGACTCCATTAAAAACTCTTTTAACAATTAGCATATTTTTTAAACCTCGTGGTTAAACAAAAGCTTGATTAAAGTAAACAAGAAGCCGCCAGGATAATCTTTGAAACGAAAATAAGCATAAAATATGAGAAGATTTAAACCGACATAGCAAATTAAAATAATGATAAGTTGAAAAGTAGATAAGTGTTTCATAAAATACTCCCAATAAATCAGTTAAAGCTAAAAAACACTTTTAACAATTATATTGAACGGCTAAATTCCAAATATCTGAAATTAATATACCATTCAATAAAACTCTGCAAATCATCAAACGATTCTTCTATCCGTTGACTAAATATGCTATGAGGCTCATTCTTGAAGAGTGGCTCTGATTTGACTATTATTCTTCTGGAATCTGTTACACATAGATTTTCCTTAACAATATCCCAAAGCAAACTACAATAGGCTTTCCAATCTTTTAAACTGTCATGTGTTCTTTTCGGTAGTTTTGATATAAATGGAAAGTATGATGAATAACACTTGTACTGCTCACTGGTATAAGTATCGCCCTCCCACGGATTTAACCAACCTGACACATCAATTAAATTAATAAGATTAGGTAAATATAATAAACTTCTATTTACTGCGGCTGTTGTAGACAATAGCATATTTCTTTTATGCTTATTTTCACCTAATTTCTCAAACTCCCCTAAATATTCAAATCCAACTTTTACCACTTCGCCCCATGAAGATTGATGTTGTTTACATAAACAGTCTTTAATATCTTCCCGACAATCGTAACAATGAAAAATTAAGCCATCTCTTGTGACTTCCCCGAATCCAAAGAGTGCATAATAATCACTACAATCATTTTGAGGATATGTAAATTTAAGTGTTATTTCGGCATCGTTAATATCTGATAACGCAACTAATGGGCGATAATGGCGTTTAAAGATTTTTCCAAAGGGTTGCACTATAATAGTGTTCACTTCATTAACATCGTTTAACACATGAGTTGCAACAAGTGTGTTCATTTGGTGATAATCCATATTAAATACGAACTTTTTATAAAGATTGTCAAAACTATTTCTAATACAAAGGTTAAGGGCTTTCTCTAAATAGTTTTCACAAAACTTGTCGCGGAGGCTCAAATAATTTTGAAAGACTATCTGCTCTTCCTCTTTAATGGATGCAGTTGAATTTCCTACAAGAGCGTAAGCATCTAAAACAGCTTGGAATGAATTATACATCTCCTGTTTAAGTTGGTCGGCGCAAAAGTTACTCATTCTTTTTCCTCTCCGCTCGTACAATTTGGGGAATAATCATATTTGCTTTGTGTACCCAAATATGTTGTCCTAAAAAAGGATTCTCCCCTAACAAAGATTTCATAATGGTTAAGTTGTGTAATGAGGCTCGTGATACGATTGTACCGTCAATGTTGACAGGCTTAAATATAGCAACAGGAGTAATAATACCTGTCTTACCAACAGACCATTCTATATCTAAAAGAGTTGTTTCATATTCTTCATCATAAGTCTTAAAAGCAAATGCACCTAAAAATCCGTGGTTATTTGAACCCATAGACTGATAAACAGAACTATAATTATATCTATACACAAAACCATCAATCGGATAATTTTTGTCCTTCGCTACGGCGGCTAATCTATGTTGTTCTTCCTCTATATTATGTATATCAGCAAAAGAAAAAGGAACAACTTCAAATCCCAAATACTTCAATTCAGCCAGTTTATTATTATAATCTGCGTTAGAAGATATTAAATCCCACGCAATAAAGGACAGATTTCTTTTACGGCTTTCATTACTGTCTAAAAGCCTAATACTACCCGATGCAAAATTGCGCGGGTGTTTATATTCTGTACTAAATGGTTCAAAATCATTATACTTGCAAATGATTTCTCCATCTACAATTGTCTGTTGAGTCGTGTTAATCTTTTTAGGTATATTCTTCACCACAAGGGCATTATGGGTAATATCTTCTCCTACAACCCCATTTCCCCGTGTTTCTGCCCTTACAAGGTTTCCACTTTCATTATATAAAAGAGAAACGGTGAGTCCATCCATTTTGAGAGAAACCACGGCGGAGCTTTTTTTAAGCCACTCTCTTAATACAGATATATCTTTGGTTTTATCTAAAGATAACATGGGGTGGTTGTGTGTAACCTTTTTGAGTGCAGTCACAGCATCATAACGAACGCCACTTATAGGAGAATTAGGATGACTATACCCTGTCTCTTTTTCATATTGTTCACATTCCCAATAAAGGTCATCCCACTCTTTATCAGATATTATGGGAGTTCCTTCATCATATAATCTGTTATAATAAATTAGCTGTTCTATTTTTTTATTATACTCTGCTTCCGTCAACTTCATAAAAAATAGCTCCCATATTATTCCAAGTTATGCTAATATTATGTTTATTAAAATAGTCTGTAACAAACTGTTTGCCTATTTCATCTAATATCAATTTAGTGTCCGCTAATATATATGATATAGAACTTGGAACAACCTCACAACTAATAATATCAGAATAATAACCATTAAAAATCGTATGAGGTTGTATTCTACAAATTGCTCCACACTTTTCAAAATGTGCGTTCAACTCTCTGATGTGTCTGTCAGTAATATTCATATATTATACCCTATTATGGTTTCATTGATAAGTAGAAAAGTCCCACTGATGATTTTTATATATACCCCTAATAAAAATTTTAGTTCCAGGAGCAGCGACCATTACGCTAAACATAAATGAGAAATTGTCTTGTTCTTCAAAAACTTCCGCATGAAGTAAAATATTAGGGGAATTCGTAGTTGCTATGATACCACCAAGTTCTCCAAGCTCAAACTTATTTACAGTAATTGTTGTATTAAAATAACTTTCTAAATATTTTATAAATGGAGTAATATCTATAGTATTTACTATTTTTACTTTTGTTTGCTTACTCTCTTCTACAAATGCTACAATATTCATATATCAGTCTCCTTATGAATGGGATTGCTTTTTCTTTTTAGCTTTTATTGCATCGTCCCATTCTGAAATAAAATAAAGAGTAGTAACAAAGCACACAAATATAGGGATAAATAGCAAAAGAAACAGTAGATTTTGATTGGGATTCACATAAACTATATCGCCTACTGCTAAATTTTTAGCATCCTCATAATCTACAACAACAGTCTCATACTTTTCTTTGGCAATAAGAGTGTATGTTGATGAATCATCTAATGTTAGTGTAATATCTCCGTATTTGGGATTATATGTGTTACTACTTATAGTAGTAATGTGCCGCTCCACACTATTAGTTCTTGGTATAAGAGTAAGAAAACCATTACCAATATAGGTTGGGTTAATTATATTAGAAATTACTCCAAAAATTGATAGTATTAATACTAATGCAGATAAAATAGTAATTATTCTAATAGTGTGAAGTTTCATTATACTTATTACCCCTCTTACTTATTCGTTTGCTAAAATTTTGCCCAACTTAATAAGATAATTAAGATGCGTAACTTGTTCTGCGACCGTGCCATTATGATTAGTTACAGGCGAGGTTGCACAACAAAAAGAGTTCGTACACTTGAAATAGGCATCAAACCCATAAGGTTTTACCATTTCTGCCCCACAATAAGGGCAATATACTTTTTCTAACTCATAGTTAATATATTCATCAAAGTCGAAATAAACATCTGCTTCAATAAGAAGAGAATTACTATGTCTCGGTATTTCTTCGCAAACCCCAACGACTCTTGCCATATTAATATTAAAATATAAATATTTAACAATATTTTGATGAGAATTAATGTTCCCCATAATTCTTGCAACGGTGTCAGAAGAATATAATTCTGTTGCAAGAGCTTCGATATTTTGAATTATCTCCTTTATTTCTTCTTTTGTTAGATTATTCAAGGCATTTCTCAAACACATTGAATAATCCTTACTATCCGTTATAAGGGGGTTTTTTTTCTTAATTTTTAATGTAAACACAATGGGTAACTTGGGAGTTGCTTCACTACAATCAGCGCAAATAATCCCCCCATGTATGCCCCAATTCTCACAATTACAGTTCGGGTTTTGTTCACAACAAGTCATTTATATTTCCTCTCTTCATAATAGTCTTTACGCGGCACTCTGCTACAAAATATACAGGGATGCAAGTCCGCATAAAAACGAATATATTTACAACCTTTACAAGCGGCGGGAGCAATCTTTTCATACAAATATATAGCAGTTTCGATATAGGGTAGCCCCCATTTATCTAATAGCTGTTCAAAATCCTCTCCATCTATATTGAGAGATTTATTCATCATCAGAGGAACAATGTATTCCTCGACTATATTTTGTTGTTTAGTGGTTAGTGCCATTTTATATTCCCCTTTTGTAACATATAGATTCCACCGTTAATATGACTTCATAACTGTAATAGTGCCGTCTATAAGGTAATCTATAAAATCGGAAATATACCAAGAATCTCTTTTCATTACTCCATCTTCAGGATTAGAACATTCCAACTCAATCTTATATTGGTTAATTATCTTGTATCGCCTTTCAGTAATGTGACATATCTTTTTCACAGTTTTATCGCGGTCATACAGAAGACACCCAGTTGCCATTGGAACGGAAAATTTCAACGAGGTAATACCTTCTGTAAGTATCATTCTTACAAAGGGGTCTTCCAATTCGTGATACCTACAACGCTCTCCTTTAACATCTTCAACCAAAGCATTAAACTCATCACAAGTGATTTTCTTGGGTTGAGCCAAACATACAGTTGTCCCTTCCCAAATAAAAGCGGGTTCGGGACTAGTGCGTACAAAATCACAATCCACCCATTCATGAGTGTCAACATCCAAAACGGACACGCCACAAGCAAGCCGACATACGGTATAATCTTTTCCGTTAATATCATAAGTAAGCATAGTAAATCCTCCGTTTTTTTTTAGATTACAACATTATTATAATCTATTTTAAAGAAAAAGTCAACATAAATAAAGCATTTCAAATAAATATATTCACTCTATCATAATAATATATTTTCTTGTGTTGAAGGTAGGACTACTCTTATTTATATTCTATATCTTATTGACAATGAGCATAATTTCAAAACAAAGATATTATATTCTTATATATCATAACTAATTTTCAAAATATCCACTATTTAGAGCAGTTTTGATTATATTTTCTACTGTTTTCCAGTCAACATCTGTACTGCCTATTCCCGCCTTATCTGTATCTCTTGCTATTCTGCCTGTATGACAAAAATCGGAAGCACATATAACGGGAACATTACTCTTAAACAGCTCCTTTTTATCTTTGAGAGAAAGTTTATTAAAAGCCTCTTTTGTGCGGGATAAAATAGTATCTGTTGAATCTTCTATCAACTTTATATATTCTTCATCAGTTAAAGCCATTACTTCTTCTTTAGAAGAAATACTCGCTCTAAAACAAGGATGCTCCCCTAATTCCATATCATCTTCTCTTTGCCTGCTGAAAAATCTCAAAACAAACTTATAAAGGTTTTCAATGTCATCATCTTTTAAATATCCTGTAAACTCCATAGGATGCAGATATACATAAGAAGAGTTATCTATTCCTTTGATAGTATTACAACTTCCCTTAAAGTTACTATAAGCAAAGTTTACAGGAACACTAAAAATTTCGTTCATTTCACTATGAATTTTTTCTATCATTTCTTCAAATAGCTTTAACAACGATGAGTTGTAATATCCAACTCCCCAACCATAAAAACCCTCAATACCAATCCTAAACTTCTTATATTCAGAAACAGCATTAGTGCTAACAACTCCACGGTAGTTTATCATGTTTACCATATATATAATCCTCCACAATTTTTTTAGACAATTTTTTATTATTATTTTTTACTCATCATCTAACATCATTCATTATTCATTATTCATTATTCATTATTCATTATTCATTATTCATTATTCATTATTCATTATTTGTTATTCATTATTTGTTACATATTTTATTGTTATATTGTTATATTGTTATACTATATTTTTGTTATTTTATTATTCATCAATATTATAGTATACCAATAATAGGGGGGAGATGTTTGGGGAAAAGAATTATGAATGTGTTGCTTCATTGTATAGTCTTTGAATTTCTTTTAGAAGTGGAACATTATTTTTAATATCCCACAATCCAAAGTTATGGTTGAAACTTGAATATAACCATTCTATATTAAAAGCATCTTTATTCATCTGTAATTCTATTTCAATAAACATTTGTACTAATGCTAAATAAACATCTTTGTCTTGTCTTACTTTATCGTGACAAGTTTTTATCCACGCTTGTTTGGAAACAAATCCACTATATAAATCATTAAGTTCAGGAATAAGAAAGTCGGTTATGCCACCAATTCCGACATCCACAATAGGTATTCTTTGTTCTGATGGATATTTACATATAAGTATGTGTAATAACAAATGTTCTAAAAAGTCACAGTAAACTATATTTTCTTTTGACTGCCATTCAAACGGGCATAGTTTAGCCATTTCAGGTTTAGATAACATAATAAATGTATCTTCTTTCTTATGATGAGCATATAGCCCCTCTTTAGTTCTTTTACATTTGGGCTTTGGATTAAATGATTTAGTAAAATAATCATCTAACCCTATTCCATACTTATCTTGTAAGTAATCACAATATTCTAAATATGTGAAATTCTTAACCATTAAAAATTCTTGCATATTCATAAATTACAATTCTCCTTAATATAAAAAGAGAGATGGTATTTCTCCATCTCTTATCTATATACTTTATAAAATTTATCTTCTCCGTTATCGAAAGCGGTAAGATTGAAACATATCAAACCACAGTCCATTTCTTTGCTATTTTTGTAGGCACAACCACCATCAATGTTTATTATGTTTCCTTGTATATAAGGCGCAAGTTCTTCTTGTAAACATTGAACAGGAACATGACCAATTATATGAACTCTGCCGTCTTTTTGATAATTTCTACTATTTATAAAAGTATCTCTCCTAAACGGAGAATACCAAGTTACATATTCTACTGTTGATAGTGGTACATCTAACCACCATCTATCAATAGTACCTTCTTTTGATACAAAAGCAGAATGAGATAATAGGTATGTTTTATTAAGTTTTATTTCTATCTGTAAGGCAGACAAACGGAAAAGACAAGCATCAAATACTCTTTTTTCTTCTTTTGAAAGTTTAGAAAACTGTTCTTTAGTTGTTTGTCCCCCATTATTACCATACAACCAAAAATCATATTCTTCTATTTGATTTTGATGAGCAAACATCATTAGTTCATGATTTCCAACCAATAACTTTATATTTGGATGCTTTATAATATATCGGATAATATCTACACAATTATTTCCTCTATCAATAACATCACCAAGAATATATAAAGTATCTTGGTCTGAAAAGTTTATATCATCAAGCATTTTTTTGAATAAATCAAAATGCCCGTGAATATCTGATACGCAGTATATCATTCCTCATAAAACCTCACTTCAAATCCAATATGGTTTCCTTTATAATAAAGTTTATAAATAGGATAAGTGCCATCACTACAACGAATAAACCAACCTCTATTGTCTGTACTGAACCAACAATCTTCGTCACTATCCATATCGTTATCAGTAATTGTTCCATTTCCTATATAAATTAAACCACTATCAGTAGAAACCGAGCCATTAAAATCCTCTGCATCAAACTCTATATTATATAAAACATTAAATATAATTACGGATTTTATATATCCTTTTACATCCTTACGAACCAAACAACCATAACTTGTAGCATCAATATTTTGAAATGTGTCATCATTGGTTATAGGGTCTTTTATTTGTATGCGAGATAAGTATTTTCCTCCCGCCTCAAAATCTTGCAAAGAGTTTAAGAATAGAGTCTTTTCATTTGTATCAAAGAAATTACCAATCTTTTTGATAGGCTGTTTTATAGCAGTTACAGGATAATATTTCTTACCATAATAATCCCACGGCTCTACATCTATTGTAAGTATTCTCCACCCATACATACCATTTGTTAATACACCATTTACCCATTTATCATCTATTTTAGTTTGTATAAAGTCTAAATGAAATAGAGGAATTCCGTTACAATCATAAAGAGGTGATTTTTCACAAACCGTTTCAGGTTTAATTTCTTCAACACCATTTCCTGTATATAAAGCCTTTTCAGAAATTAGTGTATCGCCATAAACCCATCCACCATTCAAGTCTTTTGCTTTTATCATTGGTTTCTTCCTTTCTATAAAAATAAGTGGGGAGATTTTTAGATTTCTCCCCACACAGTTAGTTATTGAGATTAGGCGGCAAGCAGTCTTACAGCCTTATCAATGAATGTACCGCTCATAACCCTTTCGTGGTTGCGTTCAGCATAAGTGGCGGTTGCCCTTGCAGGGTCACGGTGGGACTCATAGTCCGAGATTGCATTCAGCAACCTATACGAACTGTAAGGCATATCCTGAAGGTCGAGCTTTTCGTCCATCACGAGCTTAATGAGGTTGCGGTTCTCTTCTGCGTTTCTGATAGTGCGTTCGCTGTTTCCATCAGGATAAAGCTCAAAGAGTATGTCCCTAACATCGCTTTCCGTCAGAATGCGACTATTCATACGGCTTGCTTCTTCCTCAAGCTCCGTCATATAGCTGTTGGCAAGCAGAAGGGTATTCTGCGCTTCGATAAGACGGTCTGCAAGGTTTCCGCAATGCTTAACCGCCCAACTCCTTTCAGCCTTTTTAAGAGCCATTCCGAGAGCGTTGGAACACGCAATTCGGATAGGGGTTATGATTGCCCTTATCGAACCCGTACCATCGTGAGAGTTCATAAAGATAATGAACTTCTTGAACGCATCCCCAAGAATGGAGGAATTATCATTGATTCGCGCCTGAATCCATACACGCCTACCACCATTGTACGAACCCGCTCTATCGAAAGAGATTTCACCATCTTCAGCGAGAGCGTTCACAAAGTCAAAGGCTTCAATGTTCTGGCAGATAGAGTAATTCTTACCAACGAAGCCGAGGGTGCGGTTGTCCTCCACACGCACATTGGCGAATTTACCCTCTACGGCAACAAAATTACCCAGTGCATCCTGAATAAAGGGAGAACGGGCTTCAACCGTCCAATTCAGCCCACCCATATCAAGGGCTTCGGCTACGGTACGAGCAGAAGAAATATCCTGTCCATAACCTGTGCGAGTGCGTTCTACTTTCAGAAAATCAAGGTTAAACATATTGCTGACCTCCAAGATTTATTTTCTAATATTAGTTTATCATAATCTAAATCATTTGTCAACAGTTTTTTAATCTTAATTAAAATATATTATTGATAACCCTCAACCTCAAAATTAAGACTTAATGTGTTTATAAGTGTTTCAGTAAGATAATACCAAGTTAAATATTTGGTTTCTTCTGTTTTTCTACAATATAAATTAATAGTGGCAAACTCACTATTGTCCGTGAAGTTAATAGACTCTACTATCCATTCATTGCCGTCATCATCTTTTAATGAATATTTTGATATTACATCATGTATAAAAAGTTTCATAATTTATACCTCTTTTAATATTATAGTTGCTTCAATAATACATTTTTGATAGGGACATATTTGTCCTTTGCAAAATAGCTAAATGTGTAGCGGTTTATTATATTAATCTTTATTCATCTTATGTTAATCTAAAAAAAATAACTGCAATAGTGCAGATTATTCTTGGGTAGTATCGTTAATTTTCAGGTTTATATAAAAAGAATATGAATTTGTAGCTCGTTTCATCCAACCATTAATTTCTGGTACAAATATTGAATTAGTATTTATATTATATGGGTGATATGAAATTTTCCACATACCATCCTGTTTTTGTATCTCTACACCATTGTTTGTATTACTATTAAGATAATTCACAACAGCATCAAATACTTTTTCTGCACGAGAGTATTCGGCAATGTTAAAGTCTATTTTGAAGATAATGGTTTCGCAGTTCTCCAAAGTAATTCCATCCATCCCTAAATCAAACAATGAATATTTAATAGTTTTGATGTAATCGTGATGATAGTCACTATTTATATCATTTACAAATGATGCTTCAATAATATTATTTACTCCATAATATTTATTTGGCTCTCTCCAAGATAATGGCTCTACTTGCAGTCTGCTTTTTACACTTTCATAGGTGTCTCCGTTTTTAGGACGATTATCTATATAATATTTAATAATTTCTACAATATTTTCAGGGGTTATTTCAGATAAGTCATATACACAACTATCAGTACAATTTGTAGGCAATGGTTCTGTAATGTTTGATGGTAAGGGTTCTACAAAGTCTGTTATTGTTGGGGTTTCGGTGGGGTTTGTGGTTGGCTTGTTTGGTTCTCCAAATAGTTTTTCCAACCGACTTATACGCTCGTCTAATTCTGCATAATTATTAGGTTGTGAGATTGCACAAGAGCATAAACAACCAACACAACAAACAACCATTAATACACAAATAAATTTCTTCATATAATCTCTAATCTTTCTTATAAATGTTACAAAGAAAATATTTCAAGATAATAGCTTCATCTAAAACACCTTCTTGTACTTTAACCATTAAAGAGTTGATTAACTTTAACATATCAATTAATTCTGTATCTGTAAAAAAGCCAACTCTTTGTTTAGCATAATAAATTTGTCCTTTTGACAATCCTGTATTTTTTTCTAAATCCCCATTAGTAGTTTGCACTTGCAAAGTATTTCGAGCATTAGAATAAAGGGCTTTAAGGATTGCCATATTACTTTCACCACTCTGTTCACAATAGGATAAATAAACAGGTAGGGTTTTCATATTCTTTGTTAATATACTTTCCACCAATAGAAACATAACATCTTTTGGTGGAGCAATATAAATAGTTTTTCTAAATTGTTTATAATCTTGTTCTGGATAATTCTCAAACTTATGTAATTCTTTTCTAATTGCAGAAAAGTTATTCCTACATACAATAGCCAAGTCATTAGCCTGTTGCTCTGTTAAAGAATAGTTCGTAGTAATGTATTGTATAAGTTCAGCAGTAGATAATCTATTAAATTTATATATCTTATCTTTATTCTCCTTATATAGTTTGGTGCGTTCATCAATACTATCTAAAGAGATAATACAATAATCATCTTCTACATCTTCTAATTCAGATAATACATAAATGGCGGGAGTTTTAAATAGTCCACCCATTCTATTATTAGTATTATACTTAACAGGTAAATTTAATACTTTTGCTATACGGGAAATATAAATATCTTTTAGAGCTTGTTCTTCACCAATAAAGAACATTAAACGAGGTATGTTATTACTCTCTATAAGTTTCTTTAACTTTTTCATAATACCTCTCGCACATCAAATATCCAACCATCTAATTTTTCTGTTCCTATATGTTTATTGGTTATCATAATCGCAGATAGATAATTTGGATTATATGTTTGTTTATATCTTTCTATTAGTCTATTATTAACCACTCTTAAAAAGAGAGTAATATTATAAGGCATTGCGGCAATTTTGAGAGCATTACCTATATTTGCCGAAGATATTCTATCTATAATCAAATCAACATAATTGCTGAATTCTTGTAGATTATATTCTTTTAATAAATCTGCTTCATAGGGAGTTTCAGCTATTTCCGCTATCTCTCTATTTCCACAATAAGAATATATTTCTTCGGTTGTATATGGCTCTAACTGTATAATATCACATCTACTTATTATAGTAGGTAGTAAGTCATCAAGTCTTTCACATATTAGGATATAGTAAATATTATTGATTGGTTCTTCTAAAACTTTTAACAAAATATTCTTGGCGTTAATGTGTGCTTTATCTACATCGGGAACAACAAACACCATAGGTTCAGACGATTTATAATCTAACATTTCTCTAATGGTTTGAGTTTTATTATCAGGTAAGGTATAAACTGTTCCTATTTTATTGCCTAAAAAAGAGGCAACGGTTTTCCTCCCACTATATTGTTTTCCCAATATAATAGTGCTTTGATTAATTATTTTGTTTCGTAATTTACTTTGTCCTATCATAAAGCAATAACACCGCTAATATTGTGTTTTTAGGATTAACCTCTTTTAATTCTACTGTTAAGAGAATTTCTAATAAGCGATACAAGTCATTTTGATTAAACTCGTTTGCTTGTCCACGACCAAGAATATAGTATTGTAAACAATCAAGTACAAACATTCTATATTGTTTGATAAATTGATTTAGGTCTTTTCCTTGATTATATATTTGTTCTACTGTATCAATAATGCCTTTTTTATCATTAGAAAAAACATATCCCGTTAATGTAAATAGTTGTTCTAATTCTATATAACCAAGAACAGCCATCACATTTTCAAAAGATAAAGTTCTTGAATAATGAATACATTTTTCTAACATAGAAATAGCGGTACGCAAACTACCTTCAGCTAATCTTGCTATGTAGTCAATTGCTATCTCTTCATATCTTGTGATATTTTCTTGCTGTAAAATATATATTAACCTTTGGAATATTTCATCTTTGGAAACAGGAGAAAGTTTGAAACTCTCTGCCCTTGAAAATATTGTTGTAGGTACTTTATGTGGCTCTGTAGTACATAACATTATTATTGTTCTCGGAGGGGGTTCTTCAAGAAATTTCAACATACTATCCCAAGCCGCTTTGGATAATATTTGCACCTCATCTAATATAATAACTCTAAAATCACCAAATAGAGGTTGTGTTGTTGCAAACTCCATTACGGCTTTTATATCATCCACAGAATTATTGCTTGCGGCATCTATTTCTAATGGAGTATCATTTGTTATCATTTTAGCAAATATTCTTGCTATGGTAGTTTTGCCCACCCCACTATTTCCTATAAATAGATAAACCTGTTGTGGATTACACATTTCATTTTTAAGAATTTGAATGGTTACATTTTGTCCACAAACATCAGCAAAAGTTTGTGGTCTATATTTTACAGCTAACATAATACATTATTCCTTCCAACTGCAATCATACAGTTCATCATTATATTCATCACACCAGTCGCATTTTCCATCAGGGAGAAGTTGCCCTATGCGTAATTTTTCTCCCCTACTTTGAATTGCTTGTATGCAAGTATAGCAAAGTTTAATGGTTGTGTTTCCTTTTTGAATAGCGGAAACAATATTGTAATCTTTACTATTATTCATTTGCTGTTTTCTTACTCCTTGTAGTCTTGGGTTTGTTATTCTTTATTTCAGATTTTAATTCATCAATGAATGTGCTGTTTTCTTCTTTAATTGACTCAAGGTTGTATGCGTTTTCCTCGGCATCTACTACTTCTGATATAATAGCAGATTTCCTACTGATAAGTCTTACAAATATATTATCAAAGATTGAATTCTCACAATAAATATAATAAATATTGCAACATTCATCTTGTCCTGTTCTACAAATTCTATCTTCTGTTTGTATATTGATGGCGGGTGTCCAATCATAGTCCAACATAATCATATTAAACGCGGCAGTAAGAGTTACACCTACACCACCCGCTTGCATATTTAATATACAAATAGGTGCTTTCTTTGACTGAAAATTATCTATGGCTTCTTGCTTCTTTTTGTCAGTCATTCCACCACGAATTTCTACTGCCTTATCTCCGTAATGATGCTTCAATTTGGTAGCAGTCTCAATAAAGTTTGTGACTATGACTACACTTCGGTCAGCGTTCAACATACTGTCAGCTAATTCAATAGCCGCATCTATTTTGAACTCTCCAAGAAGTTTTCTTCCTGTCATAGCCAAGCCCATATAAGTATCTCCATCTTTGGGGTAATACACTCTTTTTTCTATATCTTTATATGCGGCTGATAATTTAGGCTCAATGGGAATAAACAATCTTTGTTTTTTAAGATTAGGCAATACATCTTTTTTAAGACGGCGAATCATTACCTTTTGTAGTAAAGAGTGAAGTTCATCCGTATTAGAACTTCCACTATAATCCACACCAAAGTTAGTAACCACGGGGTCACAGAATTTATCAGCATAATTCTTAAATGCCCATTTATTTGTAAAATCAATAGCGGAACATTTAAGCATCTTTAGAATATTATATAAATCCTTATTCCTTGAAGGTAAAGGTGTTCCTGTTAAGAGATAACAATATTCTGCGTTTTCTGCTAATTCTATAATATTTTTAGCTCTTTGACTTGATGCTCCTCCCCAATTATTAACCGCCTTGCAGTTATGCGCTTCATCTACAAAAATACAATTAAATTCTTTTAACTGTTCTACAAATTTTGATGCTGTTTTATATCCTGTAATAGTCCATTCTTTGCTTGAATGGTACTCTTCATTAGAATAAAGAATTTGAACATCGGCTTTATCATTAGCTTGTAATATTTCCTTACGCCAATTAAGTCTTAAACTTTCAGGGCAGATTACTAATTTGGGTGTATCAATACTTTCTCCTACAAGGATTGAGATTAATGATTTACCAACACCCATATCATGCCCCAGTAAAGCTCTCTTTAATCTAACTATTTTATTAGCATCTTCTATTTGATAATCAAAAGGCTTAAAAGGTAACGAGAGGGTTGTATAATCAATAAGAGTATTATTCGTTGTATTATTATATCTTTCTACCCTTACAAGATTAAATCCTATATTGGTTATCATCTGTTCAAACTTATCCAATTGAGAATCAGCAACAGAAATAGTAATTCCTTTATCTTCGGACTTAACATATTTAAGACAATTTTGTTCTTTATATGTCCACAAGAGTCTTACCAACTCTTTATTATTATCAGGAATAAAGAACAACAAATGATTATACTCATTTCGCTTACCGAGTTCCGTACAATTTAATACCCCCTCATTATAATCAGATGGGTTATGATAATAATTTGCATTTTTATCATATAAAGAAACCAACTCTCCCCTTGCCATAAAGAGTTTTGTTTTATCCTCTATGGTATCTAATTTACACAATGCTCTAACTATTATAAGTAAATCATTCACATTGTAATTTTTGAGAGTTGCTAATCTCTCCATAAACAATCTTTCCTCTGTAATATCAGAAAGATGTTTCTTAAATAATTCAACCATCCAATTATATTCTTTCATAATACCTCTCTATGCCGCTGTCATTAATGTTTCATCTTTTAATAATAAATATACACACCTATCATATAGTGCATCAAATTCTTTTTTAGACAATGTTCCTTTGATTACATAAAAGCAATCATATACATTGATAACTTTAACCCCTCGTTGTTGTAATTCCCAAAGCATAAGGATATATAGATTACTCTCATACATAAATATATGCCTACTATACAATTTTTCAAGGTTGAACAGTTTTTTCATTGTAGCTTTAACTGTTTCTAATAAATATTTTATACCACAATTTAAGGCGTTTGTCAACCTATTATAAAAGGCAACCATATCTGCATCTTTACCACAGCGGAAATAAGACCATTTCTTTTTTATTTCATACATCTTAATAGCATAACTTGTTCCCCATTCTCTCATTGTGATAGGCATAAACAATAACTTAAAATCTTTACGAATGTCTGAAAAAGACACAGTTGTATCAAAGTTACAATGTTTAAATACTACTTCATATATATCGTCAGTATGATTAAAACATCGTTTATTTCCTAAAGCATAATGTAATCTATAAATTGCGGCATTAACATCAAATCCCACTATCTCTCTACTTGTCTTAAAGGCTGTTTGTATGTCTTGCAACCTCGTGCTATCAAGATGTTTTTCTGATTTGCCATTACATAAAGTATTGGTTAAACGGCGAGAACCTTCATCAATATATCTGTGATTAAAGCCATAACCATTAATCTGTTTTAGTAAATCTATATAGGGTTGACTGATTTGTTTATATTCTTCCAAATCAATCAATATTCGGTGTTCTCTGCGTTCTCTTTTAGAAATAGCATTCTTCCGCTTTTCAGAATTAATAGCAGTAAGCTGTTCATCATCTCTGTTGATGACTAATCTAAAATCTGCAAGCATTTCTGCCTTTACTCTTAAAAATTTTCCTATCGTTCCTGTTCCAATAGGATTACGCCGTGATATACCAAATTCTTCTGCAAAAAATCTCTTTATAATATCATTATCTTCTATTATAGGATTATAGTAATTGTGAACTATTCCGTGCTTTTCATAATTTGTACGGGTTCTTTTCCCACTTACTTTCTCTACATATCCTTTATTTATCAATCGAGAGATACTACCTTTAACTTGGTCTCTCGAACACCCTAAAAATAGAGCGATTTCTAAAAAGTCTGTATCTACCATTACTTCTTCATTTGATGATTGTTTTAGTAGATATGCTTTTTTCCCAAGAAGATATTCATAAACTCCTTCATCGTAATTGGTATACTTGCTATTCTTGCGGCTTCTTAAAATGCTTTCATATTCCCATACATCAAAAAAGTTTCCCTGTTTATTGTAATGACTTGCTCCATAGGATATTCTGTCTATTTTTCTTCCCATACAGGATGCAGACTTATACCATCGTATTGTTAAATCCCATTTTGGGAAATACACTTCTTCATAATATACATTCTTTTCACTTGTATATTGACTTGTTACTTCAAATGCTAAATCATCTATTAAAGGCATCTATTCATTCCTTCCTAATTATAATTTATAGAGATAGTCCCCCCTATAGGAACGGGAGAACTTTCTATCATTATTAAATAGGCTAAATTTATTATATCACATCTTCCATCAATTGTAAATACCTATACCAAGAATTTTTCAAACATCTCCCCCCTATTATTGGGGTACTATATATAATAATATCTATTATGTAACTAATGAATAAGAAGAAAAAGAATGATTATAAAGAATGAGAAAGAATAATGATGTAGCAGATGAATAATAATGTTAAAAGCATAATATGAAGAATGTATAATAAATAATAATATGGAAAGAGAATGTATAAATAACTATTCGGGAGAAAATGACATATTTTCGCTACAATGTTCACAAGTTTAACATAAATGACACAACTTTGACATAGTTTACATAGATACATAGAAAAAATGTATATAAATAAAGGAAAAAGAATTCCCCCCTTTTATTGGTATAGTATAATAACAACAATAATAAATTATAACTATTACCAATGACCGAGCATAGCAAGGGCATTGAACATCATAAATTGAGCTTATGAACGAAGTGAATATGACAATTGTGATGTTATAATAATATAATATAAGAATATTATGTGTAGAATTTTTTGCAAATTAGCTTTTTTTCTATTTCTTTTTGTAGTTTAATGAAAAAATATAAAAGAAACATTAAAAAATATATTTTTTAAAAAACTTGTATAACTGTTGCATTGTTCTTTAAAATAAACTATAATAGTTATATCTTATAAGGAAAGGATGCTTTAATTATGTTATTTGTAACTTATACTATTAACGGAGAAGATTATAATGTAGAAATAAACCAATGGGGTAGAACTGCATTTGTATTTACTCTAAATCCTTATAGTCGTGGAGAAGAATGTTCAATACATTATAGCAATACTCCCGAAGCGTATTTCTTATATAAGGGAACGAAAGTCTATATCAATGATTTTAAAAAGTGTTCATTTGAGGAATTTTACACTCAATTGGAAAAAGCCCGAAAGCATGAGTATGAATCTCCTATTTCTATAACACAGCTTTTTCTACAAATGCTTCTTACGGAGGGAGTTAAGACTTTAAAGTTTTCTGTACCCCTATTTTATGACCCTCTTCTTATAGAAGTAGAAGGATATGAGACTTCTAAATACTGCCACATTAACGATACTATATTAAAAATTAATCTCTCTGAACATAGTTGGATAGAATTTGAAGATGATGAACCTGAAGATACTGTCATAAAGCAAAGGTCTTTCCATATTGACCGAGTTGTAGAGCATCTTCTAAAAGGAACGATTGACATTATGAAGTGTTAATACACTATACTTATTTATTTGGGGGTTTCAAATATGATTCATACTATAAATAATCAAATGTATTATGTGTCTGAATATTTTCCGTTCAAAAAGGTAGATGTTCATGAGATACGAAACTTCTCTTTTTATGTTGAGGAAGATGCGGCAAACTTTTCAGAATTGCCTGTAATAGAAGAAGGTAATCGTAGGAAGTTTTGGCTACCCTCCGAGGAACAGTATATTTATCTTGATGATTTTGATAAAATTTCTATGGAGACTTTTATTGAAATGTCCAAAACAATGGTTTGTGGATATAACAGTGATTTCATCATTAAAGAAATATTCAGACAAATGTTGTATACCGAACGGGAAAGCAACCTTGTTATTTATGTAACAAATGGAATATTAAACCCTAAAACAAAATCTAATGATTATATAAGATGTAAAATCAATAAGTTTGATAAGTATAATGTATCGTTGACTGAAATTAAAAATCAAGAAAAACACTCAATACCGATTGGCGAAATGTCTATATATTTTGTAATCGGAGCGGTGATGTTTGTCGAAAGAGTATAAACAATAATTGTTGAGAAGAAAGGACAAGACAAGATATATGTTAGGCTACAATATGCAATTTTTTAAATTTTTCAAATCTCTTGGCAAGCTACAAGAGTCATTTAATACTATGGTAAAACTTCCGTGTAGACTTAAAGTTGATGCTAATATCACTATTTGTGGTAGCGGCGACTTTTCAAATTTACATGACTACACATCCAACAGACAAGGATTAAATGCTTTGGCAGAAAAAATAACCCAAACTTCTGTTATTACAGAAGTAAATAATTTACTTCGACATCATCATGATAAATATAAGTGCGATGCAAGTGTACCAAAGGAAGTATGGGAACATCTAATGTTTGTTGCAGATGATACAGCCGATGATTATTCAAAATATACTTGCGCTTTTTACATGAATACAGATATACTCGTAAAAATTGAGATAGCTATGTATCTGAAAAATTGTATGTGAGGATAACTTATGTATTATATTTGTTATGATGTGAAATATTATGAAAAGTGGAAGGAAAGAATTGGTGAAATAGAAGCCCTAATGCAAGCTAAAAATATTGACTATAAGTTAGTGGCTGTGATGGAAAAAGACTTTAAAGGCGTATATGCCCCAGTTGATGATTCACACAATCCTTATTTTGTGTTTTGTACGCCTGTGCCTCCATGTGTAATAAAGCACGATTATCAATACTACTATTATGATATATTTGCGTTTGAACATAAACTTAAAACGGGGAATCTATAAATGAGAATAATTGATACTAACTATGACTATTATGATTATTTATCCTATCAATATGTAGATAATACTTTTACTTTTGATAGGAGAGATTCTTATGTATTATCAAAAGAAGTTTTTTGTGAAAAGCTATCTGCTTCTTTTAACGCTTTCAAAAGAGCCTTTAATGTAGGAGATTATGTTTTTCTCAAACTACAAATATGTCATACATTTTGGTTGTTCTTGGTAGAAATAACAGAACAGCCATATAATAGACAAATTAGTAATTATGACATTACTCTTATTGCTTCTTGGAAAAATTATAATAGTAATAGAACATTGTTATCTTTAGAAACCATTACTTTTCCGTTCTTTACACTTTATAATATTCAAAGGCGGGGCGGTAAGGAAAATATACTGACTGATAAAAATGTATCAGAATTTATTGAATTAGTAAATAGTTCAAAATATGAACAGTTAAAATCTTTTAACTATTTTGAAATACGAAATGGTGATTATTCTAAAACTATAAAAACACTACCACTATTAGGAATGTGTGGTATTCAAGAGATTATCCCCGCACAAGATGTTTACCAATCTCTTGAAGAATATTTTTCGTTAGAACAGCAATCAGCAGAACGCAGAGAATCAGTAGGGCTAACCGATAAGGATAAAATCATAAATCATGGTTTTGACATTACAACATCTTTTAGAACTAAAAAGGAGTAAAGTGTATGAATGAAGTAACCTTTAAATATCAAACTACCGTTGGGATAAAAAAGTCCATTATGAATTCATTATCTATTGAAGGAAAAGCGTGGATATTGAGACAATTAGGAAATGTGATGGGGACAGACCTTCCTTGTCTTGGTGTTTGGTCTGACAGCAATCATTATTTGTTTACAACTATACTTTCAGACCGCAAAACTTTTACATATATTCCAAAAGAATGTGTAGAAACTAATTTACTTATGTGGATGGCTCGAATTATATACAATGAAAAGTTTGCACCCCAATATGATAAATTATTTACAATATGTGGAGTTACAGTAGAGGCAATTTTATATAGTGATGGCAATGAAAAATCATTATTTAAATTTGACTTAATTTAACATAAGGGAGGTAATGTTATGTGTAATCTATCTATTAAATTTAGCACCCATGTATTCTTAAAGAAAGAAGATATGCCTTATGAAGAAGATTGTATGGACTACACTCTTCACTTTATTAATGGGCTTGTTGGAAGAAATAACAATGAATGGAAACTAACTGTAAACCAAAGTAAATATGTAAACATCTATACAGATAGATATGCCATTTATAATTTGCCTGATAAATGTGCCAATTTATCTTATCTTACGAAGTATGCTCGACTTTTGTATAAACAGAGGTTTGCAGACAGATATAATAAGATGTTTGAGATAGGATGTGTTTTGGCAAGTATAACTTGTGACAATGACAATGAACCCATAATATCTTGTTTAGTACAAATACAACCATAAAAAAGAGGGATAGACTAAATCTATCCCTCTTAATATATTAATACCTTTTATTATATGGTCGTAGCTTTCAAATTAGCCCGCTGTACGGTTCTTTATGTTAAGGTAATATAAAGTCATACCCAAATAAATTAAACGCCATACAGCCCAAATTTGAGCGTTTTAGGGGCATATCACAAAGCCCCAATTTCTTGTAATCTTTTTATTGATTTTTCAAAGTATTCTTTTTTAATTTCACAACCAATAAAATTTCTATCTAAATTATAACAAGCTACTGCCGTTGTAGCTGAACCTGAAAAACAATCTAATATAGTATCACCCTTATTGGAGTGTTTCTTTATCAATTCCTCTATTAAAGCAAGTGGTTTTTGAGTTGGATGAAATCTCCCTTTATCGTGACAGATAGGGAAATTATATATTCCATTATCATAGGAAGAATTAAATGTAGGACAACTGTGTTTAACCCCGACTACTGCTATTTCTCTTGCATTAGTCAAATAATTAGTTTTGCTGTTTAACGGAACAGGGTTTGTTTTCACATACTCAATAAAGCGTAACTGTTTGAATTTTGCATTCTCAAAATATGCTTTAAGAATAGTAAGTTTCCACAAGTCATAAAAACAAATGAGCGTTCCATAAGGTTTTAAAATTCTATATATTTCTTTTATAGCATTTTCTAAACCAATAAAATTATTATCCCACTCGCCAAAATACATTGACACTCTAAACCTATCTGTATCTTTATTTTTAGCCTCTCCACTTGCAAAATTAGTATCTCTTGATATTTCGTATGGCGGGTCAATTATTGCTAACTCTACACTATTATCTTCTAATGTAGGTAATAATTTAAAACAATCTTCATTTAATAATTTTATCATATATGATAAAGCAACCTTCCCTCCTATTATAAATGGTTATGTTGGATGCGCCATTTGATATACAATAGAATGCTCTTCTTTCCATTCAGAAAAAGAACACTCTACTTCATCACCATCAAATCCTTTGAAAAATTGAACGACATAATTAGGATTAGAATATAAGGCTTCTAACAATAATACTTCTTTTACACCAAATCTATGAGTACCATAATTGGTATCATAATCTCCCCAAGAATCTACTTCAAAGAATCTGTCATGTTCCCCGAAACATACGGCTAACACATAGTTAGTAGGAAAGCCCAAATTATGCGGTATTCCTGTAATGGTTGGAATCTCTTGGTTATCTACAAAAATTCTTTGTACTCCGTTTTCAAATAATATAGAGTAAAATGCTTCTTTATATTCTCTGTATACAAATAAAGTATATATACCATTCATATCATTTGGCACGGGCATAGTTTCTGTTAGATATACAGTAGGAGGTATTTCTAATCCTTCTACTTGGTAATATCGTGCAACCAATGAATGTGACGATGAACTGTTTGTTTCAAAAACACCTTTTCTTATTTTTATCATATTTTTATCTTCTTTTCATAATTTGAATTTTTGGCGTTTATTTTAATTTTCAAAAACATACAATATATTGTGGTTTAATCACATAACCAACCACTATATATGGTATATTTTGAGGGTAAAAACATCAAAAGTGCCATTTTCAGCGCATTTTTTATAAAATATGGGTAATTATGCGTTTAAATTGCGTTTTTTATAAAAATTATGCCCCCACTTGTTGTATAGCAAAAACCATTCTATATCTACCGTCATCGTAAACATACATATTACTATATTCTGAATCTTGCATCTCTTCTAATTCCAAGTCTAAATCAAGTTTATATTGTCTATCATTTAAACCATTTAAGTCGTATATATAATCTGTATATACACTTTCATTATGTTTTATTAGAACACGAAACTTGAATCGCAGATTAAAACTATCTTTTGTGAGATTTTCTACTCTGTTTTTTGCTTCAAATAGTTGTTTAATATTCATATTAAATTTTTCCTCATATTTTTTCTATTAACCATTTAAAAAATTTATAACATAATAAAATCAATATATTCAAGCGCGGGAATAAAATTAACGGCACATATAATAAAATATATTATTGTTGGTTTGTAAAAACTCTTGACTTTTAATAAGTATTGGGTATAATATACGCATACCCATTAATAAAATTATATAATGTAAATTAAGGGAGGTATTATTCTATGTGGGACTTGCTTCTTCCCGCGCTCTTTGGAGTGATTATAATTTGGTTCGTGTGTAGGGACAGTCCATACAATCCTTGATAACTAATAACTATGCCTATCTTCCAATGGCAGGGCTTTTAATTATTGCATAAAGTGGTGTTTTTCGACCACTTTAATTTTTTGTTATACGATTAAGCAATGCTCTATATTCAGGTGTGTTCTTAAAATGGCTACTTAAAGCACAATTAACTAAACCACCACCAAAAGTAGATGGTGGTTTATTCTCTTCTCTATGACGATAACTAACAGACCTATTAGCAATTGTTTTACTTTTGCGTAATAACTTGTTGTAATTTCTCTTTGTCATATAGATTACTTTTTCTTTTTAGATTTTTCTTTACTGCGGTCTAATGCTTTAGAAGGATTGTTCTTGCTACTGAAAGCATTATCTTCTTTAGTAGTACCTTCTGCGTGTTTAGCTTTTCTTGTTCTACTACCTAAATCTTTCTCTGCTTTCTTTTGGTCTTTACTGCGTTTCCAGTTGGGGTCATGACTTGTAATAGTTGCATTTGGCTGTGTCTTTGCAAATTCCTGTGCTTCTTTATTGGTAGCGAATTTCTTCACAGGCATATATCTTACCCTACCATCAGCATCCGACCATATTTTAAGGCAAGTATTCGGTTGAGATAGAATACTTCTGTATTTTTGACAAAAGTCGTCAATATGTTTCTGAACATCGGCTTTACTTGCGTTTTTCGGACAGCTTCTAACATATTCGTTTCCTGTATAAGACTCTACCGTATATCCGTGGAAAACACTCATAGAAGTTTTAGTGTCTACATAAGAAGAATTACCCTTTTGCATAGTTTTATTGGTTATGCGTGGGGCTTGAACACTCTGTCCCTGAATGTTGTTTCTACCACCAAAGTTTAAAACAGTCTTACCGCCGCCATCTCTATTCTTCGCATAATAATTCTCTGCTTTATAAATAGCAGTTTTATACTTTACAATTTGTTGTCGGGAGTATGGTTTCTGAACAGCGGTTGCACCTCTTCTTCTCTTTGGTAATATATTACCCTCGCTATCCATCCAAATAGTTTTTTTAGGGGGAAAATCTTCGGGGTTAGTATTCATTTGAGATATTCTTACAGCGTTTGCTTCTCTTACTTGCGACTGTCCAAAATAATAATCTCTTGATTTGGTGGGTGCTTTGGTTTCTATCTTATGGTTAAATTCACTTACACTTTTTACCCCTGCTTTGGATAACCCTTCTTCAGATATATCTTCCACCATACCTCTTGAAGCCCACATTACGGCTTCTCCGTGATTAACTCCAGACTTACCATCAGCACTTGCAAACCTACCTCTTGCATCGTGGTATGGGTTTCCTTTACTACTTTTTCTATACATTAAAAATCTCCTTATTTGTATTAAAAAAGGACTATAAAGCCAATAGTCCTTTAAGGTCATTATTTATTAGAGAAAGTGTTATTATATATTAGAGAATGCCAACACGCTTTGCAACTTCTTGTGCAACCTTCTTGACTTCGGCTTCATCATTTTGTCGCTGTTTTGCATCGGTTTTTTCATAATATAGTTTATACAGTTCTTCATCGGATAAAGTTGACAGTTCCTTATTAGTGATTCCTGAACGCTTATAGTGTCCTTCGATAACATCACCCATCGCACAAATTACTTCTGAAAGTGCGTTTGTGTCAGTATCTTCATCTATACTTCCACAATAATAAGTTCCATCTCCATTTGCATCGCCAATTTCAGGCTCAACACATTCATCTAATACTGCGCCTATATCTTCTTTGATTTCCTCAATCATATCATTGGTTAAATTTTCGGTATTATAATACTTTGTAAATTCCTTCATTTTTTAAGAAATCTCCTTTTATTTTTACCCATAAAAAGGGCATTGTATATTTCATTATAACATATTATATTACTTATGTCAATAGGTTATCCTAAAGTTGTGCTATTTACTTCGGAAGGTGTTTCAGTATTTGGTATAGGTTCAATTAAATTTTCTTCTGTAATATATAATACTTCAGCTTTTCCAAGTAGTTCCCCACCAAATTGTGAAAACTTTTTATTACCGTCTACTTCAATAATGCAGATACTATCAGTTTCTAATGTACCGTTGTTTAATGTGATTAATGCACCTTGTATTCTATCGGCTTTTACACTATTACCGTTTAATATCATCTTTCTAAAAGCACTTATATTGTTTGCAACAATATTACCACTTTCCATTATAACATTATCGGCTTTGATAGTACCATCTACATATAAAGTTCCAGAACCCCTAATAGTTAAAGTACCACTACAGTTAATTCCTACTTCTCTTGTTGCATCTTCCTTGAATGATATATGACTGTTTCCTTCGATAACAATAATACCATCACCGTTAATTATAATAGGAGTAGAAGAATATGTTTGGTCTACATTATATATATAGACTGTACCTTTATCTATTTGTATAGGCGTTTCTGCTAAAATGTTCTTTGGTCTGCCATCATCCCATTCGACAGGTTTTTTAGCACATCCAACAGTTAATAGAAAGATACTACAAAGAAGAATAATTACTATTCGTTTCATAATATATTCCTCCTTTCTTAAAAACAATTATTAGCTAATATATCAATAAATTGATTTACAACAGATTGTTCGTCTTCATTGGCATTTAACATAACATCACAAATTTTTTCAAAATTTTGAAATGCCGTTTTGTCGTGGGAAACTCTTTCAAGTGCTTGTTGTTCTCCGCGTTCGACTTTCATTCTGTTATAAGCGTTTTCTTCCGAAACATTCAGACCTACTACCGTCATATCTAAATAAGGACACCGTGTTTTAAGAAACTTTACACCTTCAACATCTATAATATATAGAACATCTCCATCCATAAGCATTTCTTCTGTAACGCCATATTCATTTCCATTGAAAAGTGTATAAGCTATAAGGTTCGGTCGATATGCTTCAAATTCTTCTTTTGATACAAAAGTATGACCTTTTCCTTGTGTTTCATTCGGGCGCATAGTTCTTGTTGTCAGGCTTGCAACTTCTTTGAAAAAATCAAACTCATTAAGCAAATTATTAACAAGAGCTGTTTTTCCCGCCCCACTCTTTCCTACAATACAATAAAGCATAATTTATCACCAAAGGGCTGTCCATATTTTAACCGCAATTTCCTTAATCCAGTTAAATACAGTAATAAATGAGGGTAGAGTAATTCCAAAGAATGAAAGTAAGATAACAATGAGCATATACCCAATGATTATTTTCAAACAATCTTTTATTGTGTACTTTGCAAATATCATAAACAGCACACAAATCACTACAAGAATTGCCAAGTTGATAGGCATTGACAAGAGTAGATTATACATCTTATCTAATAGTCCACTAATCATAAGTTCTCCTTTTAATTTAATAGTAAAGTTATTGTAGTAGTTATGACTACCATAAATGGAACTTTTTCTCTTGTTAAGAGAATTATTCCTATAATAAGAGGAACTATTAAGGTGTATATAGTACCCTCTGTTATTATTAAAAATATCATCATTGGAAAAAATACTAAATCAATGTGTATTTTTTCATATAAAGCAAATCCAAATAAAATGATAGTTAATATGCAAATATGAGTTGGAAAAAAAGGTAATAGAATTATTGTATATATACTTATAAGATAAATTGGTACACTATTATATAGTAAATCTTGATATGCAATATATAATCCTAATATACCAATTATCCAATTAATAGGCATCTTTACTTTCTCCTATATATAATAGCATAGGTAACTTCGCCATTCTGATAGAAGAATCATTCATTATGTTTCGGAATGCTTTTGCATCTTCCGTATTAAAATATCCTTTGTCCGTATACCTATATCTTCTACTTCTATTGTCAGCTAATAGTTGCTTGTGACAGGCTTCAACCCGTTCAAACATTTCCTTTTGATTTTGTTCGGAGAAGTCCATCTCACACCATTTTTCATTGTGATTTCCACTTGGGAACATAAGATATGCGCCTTTAACATCAACACCTAATTCTTGTTCTATTCCCCACTTATAGAGAATCATTGAACCAAGATAGCCGTCAAAGGTTGCTGAATCTGTTCTTGGTCTACCCGTCTTATAATCAATGATATATACTCCATCATCCCGATAATCTAACCTATCTGCTACATAAGATATATCACAGGGAAGGGTTTTAGTTACACCATCAAATGTTTTAGTTATGTATTTGGCTTTACCATATTTTTCAACATCACAAGTTAGAGTAGTATCATCCATTTCACCACCCTTATAATCTTTGGACACCATATAGCCACACACAAGGTCAAGCATTCTTTCCTCGTCTTGCCCTTCTGTGAGTGTTTGTTTAGTTATATCTATAAGTTTTTCTCTATTTCGTTCTTCGGGTGGTAGAGAATAATATATCTCCATAATCTTGTGAAAAGTTGTACCTATTGCTGTGGAATCGTTTACATCTTCTTCAAAGCAATTTGCAACAACATGAAGTGCGGGGTTAGTCATATACCCTTTAATAAATGACGGGCTAAAATATGAGCCGCAGAATCTATTCAAAAGTGCTTGTAATGAATAGCCATACATAGACTTATCTAAAAAGGTATAATTCTTTTGATATTTTCTATTATAATCCGCAATTATTTTTTCTGTGGCTTCTCGTACATCAAGGAAAAATTTACCCGCATCAATTTGTTCATTATCAATCTTTGCTACAAAAGTAGAAAGATAGTTCTTCCCATTCTTCGTAATAATTTCCATTCTTATATGCTTTATTCTCCAATATATAGTCCAACATATTTGCCCTTATCTTCTACTACATAAATTCCTTTTGCAAGGGTTTCTATCCTTGTATCTTTTGCAGTTAGATTAACTTTAGGTAGTTTTTTCGGCAACTCGATTTTCTTCTTTTTATTAGCGATATGGCGCAACAAAATAGTTCTATCTATTAAATAATATCCATCTTTTGTTTCCATAGGTACTATTCCATACTTGTCCACAATAGGAATAATATTAGCTATGGTTTCATTTGGAGCAATAGCTTTAATTCTTTTTAGTTCATCTTTTACAGTGTGAGACTTTCTTCTAATTGCTTCGGTAAGTTTTGTAAGAAATGCTATTTGTTCTTTGGTTGCCTGTAGAAATGTAGAATCATTATGTGAAAGATAATTTCTCATAATTCGGCAAACTTTTAATTGTTCTTGTTCTGTGCCTTGTAATGAATTCTCATAATCAAGAACAGACTTTTCTTCGTATTTTAATTCGCCCTCTAATGCTTTATAAGCATCTAAAAAGGCTATGTTATCTTTATTCATATAGTTTCCTTTATATTAAAACGACCAATGTTTATAACGCTTTGGTTCGTCAATTTTATTATATTTTTTCGTAGTTCTATCAAACTGGAAAAGGAGTCTGCTTTCTGGTGTGGAATAATTATAAAGACCACTTTCGCGCTTTACTATCCACACATACATATAACAGCCACCATCTGCAATATCACACACATTGTTTTCTACCGTGCGTACAGCATCATCTAATGAAAAATAATGTCCTATCTTTTCTGTGTATGCGGGGAATGTAGAATTTACAGTATCAAACAATTGTTCTGCTTGTAGAATTTCATATATTGGAAAACTTTTTAGTTCTTCCTTATGTTGTGCATAGAAATCTTTCTGTTCTTTTGTTAAATCCATTTCAGTCATAAATTACCTCATTGATTCGTAAAATTGTGTTTTGCTCGGAGCATTGCAAATAACATTTCTGTTATAGCTTTTGTTCTATGTCCTCTATGGCAAGGAAGAATTTTATAAAACTTCCAATGTAAACAATCCTCTATGGCTGTTGGTGATTCCATCTCGCGTATAATTTCGTTGGTATTTCGACAATCTATCCAATTTGGAATAAGCACCATTATACCGAAACTGCTATTTGAATGTGGAAAATTCTCTTTTATATATTTTGTGAGTTTACCACTACTAATATCTGTTAGAAGTGTTTTATATGTTTCCATAGTACAACAGATATAGTTTTGCTCTCCATAAAAGTTTAATCCATTTCCGCTATACACATCTTCTTTACAGGATTTTATTTCATAACAAGTAAATTCACCTTTTTCAATATCACAGGCAAAAGTTGTACCCTTTGGATTAAATGAAACAACATCTATTCTTTTAGGGTGAGTTGTTCCCCAATCTAATGTTACTTCTTTTGCGTAATATGGAAGTTCTCTTATAAGGGTGTCTGTAAGAAGTGTGGTAATTTCTTTTCTATTTGCCATATAACGAATTACCTCTTATTAGAATTTAATATCACTCTCTGATTCTGACTTGGCAACCTTGTTAATAAAGTGTCTATCAATATGACATCCAACTATATTTCCTACCTTGTCCTCATATTGAAAATCGCTATCCCACCCGTCTCCAAATAGTATACAACTCTCTCCTTCATCACTCTCGTTGTTCCATTTTATGTATAGTGGACAATTATTACATTTCATATATTGCTCCTTCTTTTAGTTTCATTCTTGCACAATTATAACATGAGTATAGGGATTTTGTCAATAGCTTTTTTCTTTTCCCTTATTATTAAATAGTATAATTTTTAACCATTAATGGTTTGAAATAACTAATAGAAACAACCCACATTAGTTTTTTGTGGGTTGTTTTGTGTACCGTGTTCAATATAACTACTATAATTGGTTAAATAGTTTTGAGCATTTCCTTTATTACCATTAGAGGAAGAATATACATTCGCATAGGTGGAACAACTATTATTTATCCTGTTGACTGCCCTTAAAAAAAGTTTCCTAATTCTCTGTGATGTCGTCATAATATCCTCTCTTTCATTATGTGAAGTTGAAAGTATTTTTAATGCACACATCCTTCGGTTTTTCTAAAAACAATTTTATTCCAATATCGGTGTTAGAAAAATTCGTAGTGGATTTATAATCTCTGAATTGATAACTTTGATTATATGTTACACGATAAGACTGTTTCCATTCACCCTTCTTATTACAAGAAATACTAATACTGCTTATTTCTCCAACATATATATCTTGTTTATTGATATAATGAAAATATACCACATCTCCAACGGTTACAGGGCAAGAAATTGTTTGTTTCATATTATACCTCTTATATATTAGTTAATCTATTTTGAGCAATGTCTATATATTCAGGAGAGATTTCAAATCCTATATAGTTTCTGCTATACATTTTACACGCCACCGCAGTTGTACCACTTCCCATAAAGGGGTCTAATACTGTTGCATTTTTATAAGAGAACATTTTTAGACACCTTTTTGCTAATTCAACAGGGAACATAGCGGGATGTCCTATTACTTTTTGATTTCTCTCTGGAGCAAATGTCCATAATGAGTTTGTCCATTGAATAAACTCTTCTTTTTCTAAATCTGATTCACCCTTATAGGATAGTTTCTTACTTCCCTTACAAAATACAAGTATATATTCAAAGGGAGTTGGAAAACTTGGAGAACTTGGAGAACAAAAACTTCCCCAAGCAGTTCTACTACCACAAGAATTTTTATTCCATACAATAGTTGTCATAGGAATATATTTTTTACTCATAAACTGAATAATATCTGAATGTGTTGGTACTGCTCCGTTTTTCCCGTCACCAATGTTTATACAAATTCTCCCGCCATCTTTCATTTTAGGATATAAACCATTAACAAAAATATCTTCTAACCATTGTATATATTCTTTATGGTCTTTATTATCATTATATAGATTATATGGGTTCTTGTTAAATTTATTATTTCCTAAATCTACATTATACGGGGGAGAAGTTATAACAAGGTCAATAGAATTATCAGGAAGTTCTTTTATACCTAATAAACAATCTTTATTGTATATCTTATTTAACATTTGGAATATTCTCCCTAATATATAAATATAATCTTGCTACACTAATCTTTTTCATTGATATACTTTGCACATAGCTTCTTATTTTATCATAAGATAAGATTTCAATTAATTTATTGACAAGGGATTTATCTTTACAATAGAAATATACTTCCTGTGCATATTCTCCTACATATTTTGGAACTTTACCTAATGTACCATTTCCCCAATTACACATTGCATAATCATATCCTAATGGTACATCTATTGTTGTTCCTCTCCTATATTCTCTTATTTGTATATCGTCTAATTTAACATTTGGTTTTGAATTTAACGAACCGTTTTCAGGACGGCGGTATATATTAAAAACACAATGTAATGTTACTCCACTATAATCTGCAACACCCAAATCTTCCGAACAAACAAGGTCAAATTTATAAAACTGCAAATTATTATTGAGTTGACTAATAGGAAGTATAAAGGCTATGTAATCTCCATACAAGCAACACTTCTCATAAAACTTTCTTGCAAGATGGAGACTATTTCCAAATGGAGGGTTGCCTATAAATAATCTTCCCTTCTTATAGGTTAATGGTTGAGTTAGAAAATTCGACTTAATAATATTCTCGGCTTGTGGGTTAATATCATAAGCAGTACATTCTAAATAATTAGAGAAAGCTCCGTTTCCCGCAGATGGTTCAATTATATCTGTTATATTTTCCTTACCAATTATTTCAAAGGTTAGGTCACATAATCTATGCGCTATTTCTATGGGTGTATAATAGCTGTCATTTATTAATTTCATTTAGTTCGACCAATGGTATACCCCCTCATCATCAACACAGGATTCTATATAAGTTCCTTCAGGTAATAGTCCTTCACTTATATATTTATTTACAAGTTGTGTAGCTTCTTTTAAAAACCAATCATTGTCAAACTTAACACTTATCTGTTCAGGGTAATCATCTTCTTCATAAGATGGCGGCGAATAATAATCATAATCATATTCGACACCTTCTATTGTGTATTTAGCACAATATACATCAGTAAGATTAATGTGGGTAGTGTCAAGAAAGTTTTTTACTCCTATCTTCACAGCATCACCTTTTCTATCTAACTCAATCCAGTCATATTCTCCACAGTCATATTCCATACTGTCCCAAAACAGATTATCCATATCTTCTTGTATTCGCTTCATAAATTGCTCCGATACGGGGTAATCTCTACAAGGGATTTCAATATACGCTCCTAAATCTACGGTTACTTCTATATCATAGTTGTATTCTGTTCCCATAATGTTCTCCTATTTATTCATTCAATATTCTTGTTTGTGCAATATTAAAATAATTATTATCTATTTCAATTCCTATAAATTCCCTATTGGTATGTTTACAAGCAACTCCTGTACTTCCACTACCCATACAATTATCTAATACAATGTCACCCTCATTAGAATAGGTTTTAATTAGCCATTCTAATAACGCGACAGGTTTTTCTGTTCTATGATGTGCTACACTTGCATGGGGTTTAGAGAATTTTAAAATTGTGGTAGGATATTTCAGTCCGTCCATTTTGGATTCTACCCATCCGAATTCTCCATAATTATTATTTGCAGTTGATTTAGGTTTGCCTTTACTATGGTTAGGCTTTCCTATTGTCATTTGGGGATTATATGTTATTTTACCTTTACCAAAAACAACAATATGTTCGTGCTGTCGTAGCGGCATTTTTTTAGCATTAAGAAAACCGCTTGTTAATACTTTATCCCATACGAGGTCATATTTGTACCAAGCACGATTGCTGTTAATTAGGTCAACAAGAAATATACCTTGTGCAAATAATACTATTGCTCCATTTGGCTTTATTAGCCTTTGATATTGTTCCCATAATTTATCAAATGGAATAACTATATCAGTTTTATTTTTAGTTACTCCATAAGGTAAATCACACAATATTAAATCAATAGAATTAGAGGGAAGTTCTTTCATTCCCTCAATAGTGTCCATATTCTTTAGCATTTAGGCAACCTCACGATATAGAGCGGTTGCAAATTCATCTGCGTTAATATCGGGAGAAATAATTTCGGCATACATTTCAAGAGTGCCACAATACCTATTATAACAAAAGTAATCACATTCTCCAATTGTGACAACCTTATCAGTTGGCATCGTTTCTATGTGCTTAAAGCGTGGTGAAATAAGATGTTCTCCATTTTCATCAGAATCAAATACCAAGTCACGCCCATTTGACAGCCAATTTGTTTTGTCCGACTTGTTCCAATTTTCAACCTTTACAATAAACTCAATGGGCTTTCCATTAAGAACAGCCGTATAATGATTAGGTGCATCTTTTGTAATGAACTTACACATCGTTATTTCTCCTTTGTAATATATTTATCACAGATTAACGCAATTATCAGGAACAGCATTACACCGCTCCCACTTGCAATAAGCAACCAAACATTCCCCGTTTTGAATACAGAAAATGCCGCCATATAGGTTACTGCAACCAAGATAAATGATAATAGATAACAAATGCTTTGTAATAGTTTCATACTTTATTATTCTCTGAACGCAAAATGTTTAATATAGCTTCTATCAGCAGTAAAGATGGGAATATTTTTATCTATATCCCACTTATTACGAACTGCCATTCCTTTTGATGTTTCTACTTCTGTGGGGATTTTGATGCAACAACTTCCCCTCTTAAACGCTTCGGGATAATCATTGAAGTTAATTCCCTTTTGGAAAAGCAACTCCTGTAATTCATTGCCATCTTTATTTTGAACTTCTTTATGTGAATAGTATGTTCTTGCCGCCATTTGTACGGCATTTCGAGTACAATCCTGTTGTCTCCATATAAAGTAGTTTTCAACCTCATACATAGGCATATTGTAGGCTCTGCTATCAAAGAGTGCCGCTTGATTAAGAGCGTTCATGTGTTTATAATAATAGCTTTCCTCTTCAATAGAATATTGGTATTTTAACTGTTCTTCTCTAAAGAACATATTAAATGCCCATGTAGCCATACTTGCTGTAATAGAAGTAATCTTTTGCAATTTGTTGTCAAACCACGGCTCTGCAAAGGGATTACTATTCCAAATTACAAGAGAGATTTCATCGGACTGGGTATAACCAAGAACACAACCTTCAATGTGTTCACACAAATATTTCATTGTGCGTTGCATAGCGTTCATAAGAACCTTATCATAGGGTTTCATGAACCCTCTTGTAAAAGTATGGAACGCTTTACCGTCTATTCTCACAAGAACAGGAATACGGTTAATAAGCCGTACATCTGTAACTCTTTCATACTCCTTCATTCGTTCTCCCAAATTGTTCATTGGTTATATATCTCCTTAATCCAATAGTGATACATCATAATTAGCGTGATAGCCTTCCGTAATTAATTTGTTTACATCATATCCACTTTTGTATATATTAGGAAGTGTTGCTGATTCTGAAACAACAATATGAATAGTACCATACTGCTGATATTCACTTGATGAAACAACCTCCCATTCTACATTATTTTCCTTAATATAGATTAACCATTCTTTAGTTGTAAGCATCCCAATATCATAAGGCTTATCACTATTCTCGGACTTCGCCCTTGTTACAAGCACTTTGTATGTTTCATCATAGGCTACATACGCTTTAATCATATCTGTAAATTTAAGCATTGTGATATTCCCCCTTACTTATATTTAGGTATGAGTGTTGATATTCGACCACAAGAATCGCAAACATTCAAATTAGTACCGTCATCATTTAGCAATATATTGGTTGCCCCACATTTAGTACAAATATAACTATCTAATTTATAGTCTTTTATCTTATTTACAAGGTAAGGCATATCTTCATATACTGCCGCGCTTTTTGCTATTATTTCCACACCAACTATAATAGAGTGGTTATAGCCCTCATCTGTATAGCATAGAATATACCAATCATCTGGGAAATCTGGGGGCAATTGAAGCACATCAACCCTTTCTCCTGTATCATTTGTATAATATACTTCCAACTTGCCATTTAAGATACGATAATATGCGGGTTGCGTGGCTAAAATGTTTCGGGTGTGTGCTTCTGGGGTAAATCCTTTCGCAAAAAAACCATATCCCACAATAACATCTTCAACCGTATATTCTACAACAGAATAGCTTGAATGAAACTCTCTTCCTAAAAAGATGGATTTAAAATCAATTATATTATTATCTACTACAAGAATACTTGTATTCTTCAGTTCTGCAAGTTGCCTTATTGTCGGAGAAGGTAGAATATCATAAAGCCCATTTATAGGAGATAAATCTTCTTGTGAATAGTAAAGATGCTTATATTTTTTTGATAGGGTTACATCTTCTTTATGTTCTTCAATGTATCTATTTATGGCATCTGCGCCTTTACCCACAACATCATCAGGAATGTTGATTACCCCTGTAACGGGTATTTTACAAATTAAAGATGCGTGTAATAACATAAAAAACCTCTTTCTTTTGTACTATTTTAATTATAGCATAAAAGAAAAAGGCTGTCAATAATTTTTTGATATTTATTTTATATATTTAGTAAGTGACTCTTGGATAGTTGGAAGAATATAACGCATTTACAAGTATGTTATCACCTATTTGTATAGTAGCAAACTGTTTTGCATCTGCTACAAGCACCCAAGCATAGGAGTCATCTGAAAAACGAACGGTTAATATGCCATAAGCTACACCATTATTTACACCAGTATTCCTATGATATGTGGCTTCTTTAGTGCAAATAATCCCTGTTGCGTTTATTTCTCTATTATCTATAAGGGATTTTGCTATTGTTTGATTGTTCTTACTATTATCTACTTCAATATGCTTCGACTTACAGGAACAGATAAAGAACAACATAACAATACACAAAAACCAAACACATATCCTTTTCATTAGTTTACTCCTATATTATCAAAATCAATAACAGAAAGAGCCATTTATGCTCTCGTGGTGTTTTGGCTGTTCGGACGGATTGAGGTGTTCAAACTTCCATTTTAACAAAGCCTTGCATATTTCTTCATGATGTTCATATTCGTCTTTGGCATTATTAGAAGTAGTAAGAAAGCCCTTAATACCATAACTAACACTACAATTACTACAAATGCCCTTGCAAATATCGCTCTCTTTAATGGTTTCATCTCCCCACAATCGTTTATCTATTGTATTCTGCCCCCATAACGCGCACTTATGATTGCACCATTCGAGAAAAGCCTTTCGCAAGGTTACATATTCTTTGGAAGTCATAAGCATTACTCCTTTTGAAACAAGTTAGTCTATTGAAACAAAATAGTCTGAATAATATCTACGAGAACAACTGTTGCACGGAGCTTCGTTAAAATTTGATAATCTGTGCTGACATTTTAGACAACTATATGGACGATGAAGGGTGAAATTAGGTAAAGCTACTACCTTAATATTTTCATCTTCCTTGACATTTATCCATATTACATTTGTGCCATCTTGTTTGATTATTCTATTCCCTGTGTGGTCAATAAGATGTTGCTTTGCTTCTTCAAAGGTATCAAACATCCTCATAATAATACCTTCGGGGGTTTGTATTTTGAACATATTATATTCTCCTGTTAGCTATCTAAATATGAGCGTATTTTTTGATAATATATTGTAACGGGTAGTATTCTTTGTTCATATAGGTATGAAAACCAAGTGCGTATATAGTTGTTGATTTCACGATTAGGACACCCAGCCTCTATATAAGCCTCTAATAATTCATCTATTTGTGTTCCTACCCTGCGGATTTTTTCATTATTCTGTTTTACTTTATCACAGACTATACCAACCGAACATTTAACATAAAAATTGTGCCAATAAAAACCTAATGTATGTGTTCTCCTTATAATGTTCAAATCTTCTCTTTTCAATAATGATAGTAGCTGATTCATTTGTTGCAGTATAGCCACCTCATTAGGTATTTTACAAACCGCACACATTGGGTTCATCATATTCCACCTACTCATATTTCTATTACCTCTATGGGATAATCCATCGTTGTTTCTTTTGTGAACATATATGATGATATAATCTGCTTGTCCACAACATTATATGTTTTTGAAATATGAAATATATCGCCACATGATTGACATACAGCATATATTTCATCAGAAGGGATTTCCCCTATGGTATGATTTTTCCCACATTTGCAAATCATATTGTTACCACCTTTTTGACTGTTATATGCTGTCTATGCCTATCACATGAGCAGATGGAATGTATGTTACAATTGTATTATAATGGAACGATTCAATATTGCCTGTTTCCAAATTAACAGCCAATATATGAGCTACGGAATGTTCAATGTCCTTCGGTAAAAAATCAACTTTCCAATCAGACGGGGGTCTGATTTTCATATAACAGCGTTCTCCGCAATCTTTAAACACAGCACCGTAGTTTAGATTCATAACAGCCTGATTTGTTGAATTTTTTAGGGCAGTAAACATTTTAACAACCTCCTTATATTTTAGTATAACATTTATCCCGCAATAATCATAAGAGGATTAATTGCTGAATTTAGTCCAGTTTGAATAAGTCCTATCACGCCGAGGACAGCAGATAGAAGCATCAGACCATATACTATTTTTTGAGTAGTGGAGAGTTCTTTCCACAACACACTGAAAATTATGATTACCGAAATAATGCAACCTATTCCCGCGATTATTCCAATCCAATGAAGCATATCCATTTTATTTAATCCTCCTGTATTTTATGTGGTTATTATACCATACATAATATTAGCTTGTCAATACATTTTATAAATATATAAAAAGAAGGTAAGAAACATCTTACCTTCGAGCAATCAATCTCTTACCTTCTTTGTTTCAATTAATAGCCGCCAAGCCCCATAGCAATTCGAGAAGTAATAATCGCATCGGCAACATTGATTTCACCGTTACCGTCACAGTCTGCATTAAGGAAGCCCTGACTTGCGGGGTCAAGAGTGATAAGCCCCATACACGCCCTGAATACGATAATTACATCAGCAACATTTACCTCTCCATTGTCATCGGCATCACCACGAACGACATGGATGGGGTCTCCGATAACTTCATTCCTGACTTCAGGAGTCTTGCTTGCCCTACTTTCCGCAAGGGCGGGAACTGCGAGAGCCGTCATCATAACGGCAACCATAATAAGGCTAAAAATCTTTCTAATCATTGTTTTGTTTCTCCTTTTTTGAAAAGTATATTTTTTTGTTAGTAATTCCTTACTACATGGCAGATTATAACATCATATAATATACTTGTCAATAGTTATATTGAATAATTTATAAATATATTTTAAAAGGAATACCGCTCTCTTTTAATATATTATTAGTTTACCACATTATAGTTTTTATATTGGAAGTAGGAATTCTACTGTAATCTCCAACATCAAGAGCTAAAACATTTCCTTCCTCATCAATAACACAGCCTGTAATCCTATCCTCTACAACATAATTATTGCCAACAAAACAAATATTGATAGTTTGACTTAATTGAGAAGTAATACCATCTTCTCCTGTAACAAATAAATCCCCATTTGTATTTCTTGTAAAACGAATGGGATTAGTATAGAAAAAATAACTTTTATACATATTTATTCTCCTATTATAGATACATAGGGGGATATTGAAAGAGATGTACCATCGGACAATGTAATTGCTTTTTTCTCAAAAGAAATAGTGCTTTCTTCTCCCAAACAGCTTATTGGTTTAACTACAAAAGAAAGTATAACAATCTTTTTTATTATTTCCTCTACCTGTTGTTCTGAAAATAAATGGCTTTCTTCTATTTTTACTCTTATACTGTCAACATCATCTATATTGTCCATCCAACAATCATAGTTAGTTCCTTCATTGGAAATAATCAATTCTAATGATGCTTTCCGACTAAAAACATTAAGAATTTTGTTTAGTGCCTTTGTGTAGGTTATTATGTCTATTATATTCATAATGTTCATATTATCTTTTTCCTTTAGGAGCTTCTACAAAATAGGTGTCTGATATATACCACCCATTTTGTTCAAGTAAAGCATCTCTTAAATGACAATCGGTGTCACCAATAGCATCTTCACTATAACATTCTTTATAAGGTAATATATAAGAATCAGCAAAACCACTAAATTGATTATCATATCTTTCTCTATCTCTTTCTGCTACACATAGAGAGATTGCTTCTTTTCTACTTATACGAGACCAATCCCCTGATGGTAGGGATTCACCCTCTTCTACATAACATAAATTATAGGTATTGTGATAGTTGTCAGTATATTTCACATAATAATTTCTCATATTAGTTCACCTCAATATTATTGGATTCTATCCAACTTGAATATAGCTGTTTAAAATTTTTTGTAGTTTTCTTCTAAACATCGTTTTAAGATGGCTGTACTTTTATAGATATATAATCCTCATCAGGCGTAATACTTATAATTTCAAATTGTTTTACATACTCATTATGCAACTCAAATGATATGGCGCGAGGAAAAACACCTGTTATACCATGTTTGTGCATAGTTTCACTATTTTTATCTATGGACATAAATGTGCTTAAGTCTTTAAAAGATACTATATCAGCTATCTCATCTTGTTTGTATGGAAATAACTTACGCACATATTCTATAGCAGATGCAAAATCGTTTGTGTATAAAGATACGAGAGCTTCTTGTAAAAACGGCAATAATTCTTTAACTATCATATTTTCACTCCTTACCCTGTAATAAATCGAATTATATCAAGTCAAATTTTAATATACCACAAAGTCTTGTAAGATTACATAATAAATTATAACCACTATAATTCATTTCACCTAAATAGCTTCCAGAATTATCATTAATAACTATATAACAATCATTATTTGGTTTATCAATTTTTAATTTATAAGTATCTTGAAAATTCTTTAATACTTCTTCAAATAACTCTATATCTGTCATAAGAATTTCCCCTTAATAATCAGTCCAATGAACGACAACCGTATCATTAGTCCAATATGAAGAATCATCCCATGAGTTTTTAAGTGCATCAAAAAATCTATCGGCATCTATATACTCCAATGGGTTAGGTGCGCCCCGTAATTTACCATCTAAATCATCAAACAAGCTGATATACCAACCTTCGGATAATTCATAATCTACAAACTCATCCGTATTGTCAAAATAATAAATCGTAGCGGCATTTTCTATATCATGGTTTTGATATGCTATATCTTCAGCATCTTCGGGAAAATCCTCTTTGAAATCATCAAAAGAATTGTATACTTTATAAGTAGACCAAATAGCCATAATTCTTCTCCTTTAATTTTTTAGTCATATAACAGTTTCAGTAAATTTGTTTCATATACGATTGTGTGTGTAATATTACCATATATGTTATCTTTATGTTATAAATGATTCAGGCGAAGGCTTAATGTTATTTCAATAGCCACCGCTTCATCAGGAATAACATCATGTAATAGGTCAGTTTGAAAATATACAGTTATTCCAGTGTCGGAAGGGTGAGCGTACAAAACCCTAAATGGAGCTTGTTCTAATTTTCCCCTTCCATTTGGTGTCATTTCTTTATATGTGTTTAAGTTTGTTCTTATCCAGTATAATATCTCATCTGCGCGTAAATTCGCATCGAAAACCTCACTAAATAACTGTTGGTTCACTGTGCATATTTTAAGTGTAGTGACATAGGAAGCAAAAAGGTCTATATCATTACAAAGTCTAACAAACTTGTTTTTCCAACTTGATATTTCCGACAATGTTCTATACATAATTTCTCCACTTTGTAAAATATTTTAAAAAGGCTAAATAGTGTTTAGCCTATTCTACTTCTTCCTTACAACGGATGCTCACATATTCAAGCGTATCTTTACAATAATCCATTAACACCCAAATTCTATTGTCATCAAAGAAAAACGGCGCATTTTTAGGGAGAGTTGTAAAAGACAATTCAGAAAGAATAATATTGATTTCTGGTACAAGTCGAGTTACGATACATTCTTCAATATAATCGAATACTTCACTTGGAATATCATCTTCATCTTCGACACTATTAGATGCTACCTTTAACATAATACTATCATTGGTAATATTATATATATCAAAAGTAAACCACATTCGGATTTGATGATGAAGTCCATAATGGAATCGGGACTGCAAATGTTCTAATACACACTTACGCCATGATTCATCAGAATCACCATTAAAATAAAAGTTAGGTAATTCGTGATTGAGCGGAATGTGATATACAGTTTCAAACATTGTGGGTTTCCTCCTTGTAAATTTCCACTTTGGGGACACATTGTATAAGCTCGGCATCTACTGTTGGGTATCTATTTCCTTCTGTTATTTTCCAAGCATCTTCAGCAACTTTAATTTGGTTAAAGGGAACTGTGGTAGTAGTAAACCGTGCTTCTGTTGGGAGAGCTGTAAAAAAATTTGCCCTTTTTTCTAACAATTCATTAATTTCAGGAATGTCCATGTTTTCAATTCTACCAATAATAAACGGCATTGTGGTTTCATCTATATCACAAATTTCATCTGAATTTACACTTGAAACCATTCCAGTTGCAAGAATATCTTCATCATCTGTACTTAAAGATAAAATAATCCCCGTTGTGAGAACAGCTTTAACATTTACTACATATTTGAAAGTCTGTGTGGGGGAGTGTACGAACCCCAAAGTTGAGAAGTTTTCTGAAAGATATTCGCGCACAAAAGAACACCATTGGTTCTTATCATCTTCACTACAGTTTAAAGCGTTTATCCTTATATTAAATGGGAGGTGAAATTGCAGTTTACACATATATAATCCTTTCATTCATTAAGATATTTACATTATACTAAAGTTAGTTAGTATTGTCAATAGAAAAGCGTTATATATTTTTAATCATAACTTTGGGCAAGTTGTAAAGTTATTAAATTACCAACAGAACGATTCTTCAACTGTATAAAGAGGCTACTCCCAATCATAGCACAGAAATTTTCAGTAGGCAGAACTGTAATGGGTATAGCTTCTAAACATTTATTATACACAGGAACAACTTCGTGAATTATAGAATCATATAGTAAATCTTCTATATCTTCTATGTTATCCTTGTCTGATGTAATTAATAAATTTGCAAAATCATCATATAGGTCTATATCTCTGCAAATAAATTGAACCCCATTTACCTGAAATATAATTGGGGGTTCTTTTTCTAACTCATCTTGAACTGTATCTAACCAAGATTCCATTTCACTAATACTTATAAATGGAATTTCCGATAAAGAATGGTTGTAGTTAATTTGTATTTTTCTTTCAAACATAAACAGTAATCCCCGCTATTATTTCAATATAATAGGTTTTTGGTCGTACACCAAACCTCCCCATATTTTCTTTAACATCAATAGGTTGAGAGCGGAAAATTATGTCAATTCCCTCATCTCCCGAAGAACAATGATGCTTCGTAAAAGTTAGTCCCTGTTGAACCCACTCTATCAGGCTATCGGCTGTCTCTTGACTTCGTGCAGAATATTGTATAGCGTTTATAATAGATTGAGTGGAAATTGTATCTTCCCACTCATTTCTTATTGCTAAAGTATTATGTTGTTGACACAATTCAATATTATATTCTATACGGGTATCTACTCCAATATTTGTGAATTGTTTGCTAATGTTTTCAAGAGTATTGATTATATCATTTGAACTTAACATTTATCCTCCATAGATTATAAAATTAGTCATATAAATCAAATGCTATTTTTGATTTTAAGGATGTTGCGTTTATATGTTCCTCTGATAATAGCGCATAAAATGTCTTTTTAGATGGCTTATATATAAACGAACCGAAAGTATCACCCTGTTTCAAAAAAGATGTAATCATTGCAGATGGAATATATTTACCATCGGGCTGTAGATAAAATCTTGATAGTAATGCTATTTCATAAAATCTACTCTGAACACCGATATATCCTATTTGGTCTATAATCTCATTGATTTTTGCTTTTACAGATGGATAGTCGGTTATCTCTTTCTTATCAATCTTTTGTTCAAGAGCAACATTTAGTTTTTCCGTAACACCCTTATTCATACTATCTAATGATGCTTGTGTGGCGTGTTCTGTTATCATTAGAGTAGAATATACTCCTATATATTTAGGTATAAAATATCTATCGTGTGCGCGTTTATATATTCCAGCACAAGTTTTACAAAACTTCCTATGTGTTCTACTATGTTTACAGGTAAGAAAACTTCTTATATGTATGGTAGATAACCCTTCTACATTGGAAAGAAATTCCTCATAGGATTCTGTAAAATCATTTAGTTCCGTAATAAAATGATTCTTGACTTTATAATTATAGGTAGTTTCATCAATAGGAAGTTCTAATTCCGAACCCTCCGCACCACAATCATCATAAGATAAATCTATAATCATATTATCACAAGACGAAATAAGTTTCTTATAGAAAAATCCACTTTCTGTAATATTAGTTACATTTGCCGCTATTACAGATTTCATAAACTTACTACTTTCTTCTTCGGTGTAATTTGCTCCCCTGCGCTGACAAGATGCAATAATATCTTTTGTATTCCCTGTAAAGGCTGTTATGTGTTCAATTTTTCGCATAGCTTCAAATGATTGTTCATTGGGTGTTCCAAAAGCATTAGCAAAATCTCCCACATTTGGGATGTAGCATTCGGAAAACATTTTACTACCTAAAGCGTTATATGCTTTTGTATAAGTAGCTCTATCAACAGAATTTAATTTATCACAAGCGGTTTCATACTTCATTAATAAACCCTCCACGCCTCATTTGTAAAAAACTTATCAATATCAGATGTAGACCATAAAACAATATAATTGAGCTTATTTTTAATGGCTATATCTCGCTTTTCAATATCATCAAGAGTCCATCTTTGGATAGCTCTATTATAGAAAGGAGTATTCTTTTTACGCCACTTTTCGACAATAAGATTATCTTAAACATCGTTCATAAATTAATACATTATTAAACAAAAACCAACCCTGCATTTTGTTTTAGTAATTTACATTTACTATATAATGCTTTTACTCCATCTTCAAATATTAAATATTGTGGGTTTCCTTTATATATGCCTTGTGAGCCTTTTAGTGTTCTCACTTTATTATTTACAAACCATTTACTGCCAGGTAATATTCTATCTATTCTCTTTTTTATTGGTAAATGGTCTTTTACCTTTAAATTGTCTGCTCTCCCACCTTGTAGTATATATTCATCCAAACTCAAAGAATTTTGTTCAAAAGCCCTATGACGGTTGGTTGCTACTACTTTTCCATCTAAATAATATTTCCTATGACAATTTTCTTGATGCACTACTTGTCTGTCGTGCCGCCTATATTGTTTTATCTTATATATCTTTTTTGGTAACACAACTTTATCAATATTTAATTGAGAGAAAGCAATACAATAAGCATCTATATAGTGGTCTTTTTCTATTCCATATTTTTTGCGAATTGAAGAAGTCATATATCCATCAGTTAAATGTAATCTATAATCCTTTTGAAGATGCTTTACAAGAAAAGGAATAATTTGATTTAGAACGCTTAATGCTCTAAATTTTTTATATCTACCCTGTACTATATTTTGTACTTTGTCTTTCCAAGATGGAGAAGTATGGATTAAAGAATGATGATATTCACAAAGACCAACTATATTAGAAACTGTATCACTTCCCTGTTTATGCTTTGGGATTATATGGTGATGGTGTTCTATTTTCTCTTTGCAAAATATACACTTTCCTTCTTGTGTTTTGTAGACTCTATCTTCTAAACTGCCATATCCTTTTAACAGATTTTTTGAAGAAATAACATCAAGTTCATTAAACCAAAAGGAATTAAGTTCTAAAACAATATCTGTTATTGGTAAAAATTTCCTTATCTTATTTATTAAATTTTGATGTGTTAAAAGTAATTGATTCACAGTAGGAGTGAGCCATCCATCTTTCCTTTTACGGTTGCTATATCTTGATTCTTTATTTTTTATATACTTCAATGTAATTGGTGTTTCACATTGAGGTAATTTCCTTTGAAACTGCTCTGATTTTATTGTTCCATTTGTTTTTGCCCTTCTCTGTTTCTTTTTGCGCCTTGTTGTTTGTCTGTGCTTGCTTCTAAATACTTTTCTTTGAAACATCAATTGGGGAATATCTTTATTTCTTGTTTCAACAGAAGCACTAAATACAGGAATTGCCTTTTCAGTAATAACAGAAATACCTATATTAGTTCTACCAGAGTCTACTCCAAGATATAGTTTTTGTACTTTATTAAGTTTTTCTTCTAATAATTGAATAGTAAATGGATTAGTATTATATACTTTTGCTTTATTATTTTGTAGAAGCCATCTCACATGACCACATCTGTTTGTAGGCATTAATGGCTCTCCATCTTTATTTATTACATATACATATATCATATTATTATAAGTCGCTTCATAGAAAATGAAGGTAAATGTCTCCCCTGACTGCTTATAGGCTTTGCAGAGTTATAAACTGGGAAAATTCATAAGTGCCATCTATTTTAAGAACGCCTATAAACGATGTCTGTAACCTACCCGCAGTAATATATCAAAAAGTTGTATGTACCGCAAGTAGGATTTTATTAGTAATAGCACGAGCGGCTTTTTGTTTATCAACAGTATCAGAAGAATGTGCCTTTTCTTGTGTAGAGGGAATAAGTAAAGTATATTCTACTCCATATCTATCTAATGCAGTTTGTTTTCGACTTACTTTTTGTTGAGCAATTATTTCGGGGGTATGCGTTTTTTCTACCACATCTGCTCTTTGAAAAACATTAGTTACACCATACTTTTGTAAACAAGTTTGTTTTCGTTTTTCGGCAGTTCCAATAGACATACAGCTATTAGAACAATATGTATAATATCCTTCTGATAAAGAATTAAAGTTGGTAGGATTGCCACATACTTTACAATAACCCTTACCATAAAACTTCTCATAATACTTTTGTGCCGTTATGCTGTGGATTTGTCGTATATGTGAGGCTAATCCCATCAAATTGCTAAATGATTTACCACATATCTTACATGAGCAATCTATCAATTTCGTTTCCTTTACCTTCGTCATAAAGTTTCTGCATAGTGTATTGTAAATCTTCGGGAATACAGTTTCTTATACTACCATTAGAACCCTCTATATAGTTTACACTTGGTAATAGAGATTTTGCTTCCATACAAGCGGCTTTTGTATACAATGCGATTGCCGCCAAGCAGTCGCCGTCATAATCTCCCCCTAATCCGCAGGTAATGATTGGGTTCAACTGCATAACATACTTATCTTCTTCCTTATCAGAAAAGACAGGTATCATTCCTAAAATAGATAAAGCACCAATTGTAGGCTGTCTATTTATAAGAATATAATATTCATTATCTCTCAAATATTTATTAAGTGCAGTAATATCAGTAATACCGTTAGTATTAGTGAATTTGTCAAATAATTTGGGATAAAGAGTTTTAATGAAATATTTACCCAAAAGAGCAACATCTTCTGAAATATCAAAGTTATTCGTAATTACAGCCCTTATACAGCCTGTAACTCCTTGCCCAATAATTTCACGGGCAAGAATAGATTTTTTGCCTTTCACAAGCATATCAAACAAGCCGTCATATACTTCGTGAATTTTAGCAAGGATAATTCTTTTGGCATCTAATTCATGAAATACATCTACAACAGTTTCTTGTGTATTTAAGATATTCTGAATAGCTTTCTTTTGTTTCAGAATATCCACAAAGATAGTGTTTAAATTCCCAAGAAAATATGAACCTCTTTGAATAGTAATCTTCCTTAACGATGTATGTGGGATGGATAATTTATCATGCACCTGTGCATTATACCATTCTTCTGTACCGCCTAAATAAAAGATAGCATCTTTACCAATAAGAACCTTATCTTTATCAAAGTCAGTTAAGTTAAGAGTAGTTAGATTAAATTCCACATATTCACCATCATAAAGAAATCCCCTATAATTTAGAATATCATCAACTAATTGATAGTCGGCAAAATCAGGTATATCTATTTGAAGATAGGGAATATCTAACATACCTTTAAAGGATATATAGAAATTCGGAACTCTGCGTTTATTTAATACTCTTGTTCCACAGTATTGACAAATTCCTGGTTTAGTTCTCGCACCACAGGAACACTTACCGAACTTACCAAAAATCTTTGTAGAGAATATACCCTTATCATTAAATAAAAGATTACCGTCTTTATCTTTAATTTTATGAGGTTGAAAAACAGAATGAGATGTAACTTCATTTATAGGTAGTTCTTTTATTTTCACTCTTTGTATAGTAACTTTGCTCATAGAATACCCCCATTACTCTCTATGGAATTAAACCAAGTCATATCTTGTTCATCAAATTCAATATTAGATAGGTCTGATTTAGTTAATGATTTACCATTAACTCTTATATCATATCCAATAGATTTCAAGACTGTTGCTAATTTTAATGATAATGAAGGATTATTAGGAAGTTCTCTTGTTTCTTCCATTTCAGCTACCATTTTATTAGCCCCAATATGCTTGTGCATACTTCGTATTGATAACTCTTTAAGAATATTTATACTACCAGATGCTACAAGATTGAATTTTTCCATCTCACCAAGTTTCAGCACTTTATCAAAAGCACCATCCGCTTTTGATTCAGAAATATGAATGCTTGCGTGATGATATACTCTCATCATTGTAATAATTCCAACAGGAATAATATTTGTTTCACCATTAAAAGTGATGACTGAATTATTAGCATACTCACGCATTTGGTCGCTATACTTTTCAATCATATTGGCAATAAAATCCTCACCATCTTGATATTCAATACCGCTTGCATTAGCCCACGCTTCAAATATCTGTCCTAATGAACCTCTACGCATTGTAGAAAATCCTGAAATAATAACTTCAAGATGTCCTTCTTCCATATTGCCTACCTTTTTAGTAAGATAAGGCATTTCAGCATCAGGAACAATCTTTCCAACAGTACCTTTTGCTCCATGACGGTTTGTGATTTTATCTCCAAGTCTGAAAGGAATTTCCCAAGACAGGAATATTCTAACCCCATAATCTTCTACATAATCAAATCTATCTACTTTCACATTTTCATAACTGCTCAAAATAGCTTCAGCCGTTGATGGATATATTTTTTGTAAAAGCTCAATAGAAATGTTATCTTTATTCTTCTCTAATTCAGCAACAACTTTATCTTTGGTTTCAAAATATAGTATATCTTTTGAATAGGTACGAAGTCTATTTGCAAAGGATTCTGAAATGATAATGCTATCACCATAGGTGAATCCTTTAATATCTGTAAATCCTACACGAGCATTTATAAGATGAGTTAAAGGGTTAAGTTCTTCTTTAAGGGGAACACTTTGAGAGGTGAGTTTTGCGTTCATCATAATCCTTTTAGGCTTATCATTATTACCAAAAGGAGCAGATGATAGGCAAGAAAGGCGAACAGGTTGAGGCTCTATCATATACTCAAACATATTCTTTTCAACCCCATTTTCCTCAATCCAAAGCATACCATCTTTGACGATTACATTATCAAGAAGTAGTCTTTGTCTACCCGCAGAAGAAGATGTAACGGTTTTGAAAGCATCAAAAAATCCTATAGTATCTGTATATGTAAAAGCGGGTTTATATTCCCCATTATATATATTAACAACTGTTCTGAAATTTTCCAAAGCATAAATAGGGCTTTCTGCTCTTATCAAACAGCCATCATTTCTTTCTCCTGTATAGAATACTTTATTTTGACTGGCAAACATTTGATTTATGCCTAATAGAATCTTCTTTGTTGGTTGAGCATAACGACCGCTCTTAAAGATTATATCTTCAAAATATTCTATACGCGCAAATTTATAATTGAATATAGAGTTGCTTTCAAAGGTGGGTAATAATCCTAATGCTTGCTTAAAGTTATCAATAGATAGCGGTTCATCTAATACACTTTGTAATAAGGCTCTTGACCTTTTAGAGAGTCTATTATTATATATTTCTTCTAATGTAGGCTCAAATGGATTTTGTTTTAGAACACAAGTAAACTTATCCTCAAATATATCATAAGTCCACCCCTCACCTTTAATGGTTTGGAAATCTACTTTACCGAGAAAGGTATAATAATCTCTTACAGCAGTAACCCTCGGAACATACTTTGTTCTGTTGATAATCCAAGTTAAATCTTGACAGGGGGTAGGAATTGCACAAATCTTAAATTCTTTATCAACATTAGTGCCTTTATATTCTACTGAATATACAGCAGAAACATCTATGCACATATTATAAAAATTAAGAGATAAGCGATAGGAGTTCTTGAGTTTCCTATCAAAGTTTTTATCAAGAACTCCACTATTTATACCATTTGCGAGTTGACAAGGCTGTTCAACATTCCAATATTTCAAACAGCATTCGTCAAGATGTTTTTGTATATCACTAAAAGGAATAGAATCATCTATTGGTTCTATTCCAAATAGTTTTATATTAGCCTTTTTCCAATAATTCTGTTCTCTATTGAAAAGTTGAATTTCTTTCATTCTTGTCTTTTATCCTCTATTATTACGGTTATATTCTTCACGCCTTTGTGCGATTTGCTTCATTTGTTTGCTCACTAAAGTAACCAAATAGGCATTTACAAATGCTTCGGTTGTGATGAAAAACTTACGGCAATCATCCACAGTCATTGCGACTGTCAACTTCAGGTCAGGCTGTCCGTCAGGCTGAATAAGCCCTGTCTGATTTAGCTTTCCCTTGCCCATAGAAAGAGTAAGAAATACTTTTTCTCCCGACATTCCGAGAGAGATGATTCTACTTTCAGGCATACCGTTGTAGTTCTTGCTATTTGCAGTTCCACCCATTGAAAGGGTTTTATTTTGCCCCGCAGATGCAAGTTCTTTAAACATTCTACCAGATTTTACATCTTGCGAAATCAGCAGAAAATCATCGAAATCTAAATATGCTTGAACCATTTTACCAGTAGCATATTCCACCGCACGAATACTAACCTTTTCAATATTAAAGGAATCCATGTGTGTTTCTACTACCACTTTTGAAGTGCTTGCCTTTGCAATTCTGCTCATCTCAAAATCATTGTCTCTTTTCATAAAATGCTCCTATTGAAGTGTTACATACTAACCGTGGTGTTACGGTTATTTCCTATATGTTTCTATGTATATATAAATATTATAGCATATCCTTGAGCGTTTGTCAAGTATTTATATGCCAAACTTCTTTTTAATTGAATCGAAGTTTATATCAGTAGACTTTTCCTCCTTTATCTGGGCTTTCGCAATTTCGGTAAGCATATTCAGATATAAGGTGTCATTCTTTCCTTTTATCCATTCGTGTAATATTTGTCTTAATTCAGAAATATGAATAAGTTTTGTTTGAGAACTATACCATTCATCATTTCTTATTATATTAGTTTCATTATCATTTACAATACACACATATCCTTCGACACTTTCAAAAGGAATACCCGCATTGTTTAATACTCTTTTCCATATATGCGTAGATGGGTGTACTTCTAATACTTCTTTTCCCTTATCATCTACAATTATTCCATCTTCTAACATCAATGGTTTTTCAGGTTTTGTTTTTATATTCTTGGCATCCACAACCATTAAATGCTGTCCATATACCAATAAAATATCGGTGTCTGGAATATAGTCCAAATCATTATTTTCTTGTTCATAAGAAAGACTTGCAAATACTACAAGCCCTCTTAATTCTGCATCGTGCTTTAACAGTCGAGCAAGATAATCACATATCTTTTTTTCCCCTTCTATACCCGCTTTTGTCTTTGCTATTTGCTCTTCCAAATTAGCATCTTTCATAGCCCAATCTGCGGGGTTAAAGACTTTGTTATCTCTTTCTTCTTCTAACTTGGCAAGAGTTAGCTTTAATCCCAATCCAGGATTTCCAATAACAAATTGTCCGTTAGCAATATGATTTCTAACTCCAATAGCTAATGATTTGTCCTCTTCTCTTATCCCGTCTTTATTTAATAACATATTCCCCTCCCATATAAATTAACTATCTCTAAATGTGAGTTTTCCATTACATCTATTACATTTAATGGTTGCAAGAATGCCAAATGGAGAGGGAGTAAAACTATAAGTATATATAGCATTACAATCCTTATGTGTTTCTAAAAATTTATCTATTTCGTGTTGTTCTGCCGTAGTAATAAGAAAACTTGAACGCAGTCTATTTTGATAACATTTTAAATCTGCTTCAAGTCTTTTTATTCTATTCCCAAAATATGTTCCTTCTATAAGCTGTTGTTTTTCTTTTTCTAATCTTTCTACTTTATCTGATAATTCTTTAATCAATCTTTGAGAATCACAACACATATATTTTTCCCCTTATTCATCAATTTCACAAACTCTCACTTTTACTATTTCAAAATCACCACTTATGTCATACCATAAGTTTTTGCTATTACTATTTATAGAATCTTTAGTTCTATTGGCATACAATAATGAATGATATATGAGTGCCTTTCTTAATTGTATGTCTACTTTATTCATTCCGCAAAAGTAATGTCCTTGCGAGTTTTTCAGTACATATCCAAAATCTTCAGTCATAGTCGCACCTCACACTTCAAGAATTGTTCTTTGGTCATGTCGTTTATATCTTTGAGACCATTATATGAAGAATAATCAATCTCCATAATAAGTTTATTTTTAACACTCTTTCTTATAGCATTACGGGCTTTTCTTCCACCTTCATCATTATCGGTTGCAAGAATGAGTGTTCTACATGGTAAGTTGGACAGCATTTCCATTTGTGGGGCAGAACCTACACCATTAAGAGCAACAGCATATTTACCCCAACACCATATAACAAGCGCATCCAAAATACTCTCACATATATATACTGCATCAACAGATGTACCGTTTTTGATTTCTCTTAATAATTCATATTCTCCATATAGCGGTTTCTTTGCTCCATAAGGATAAGAAAAGAATTTAGTATTAACACTTCTTCGGGCAATAAATAAAATGCCCCCTTTTTTATCTTTTACAGGGAAAGTAAGACAATCTGTTTGACTATCATATCCTACATCAAATTTTTTAATAATAGGAACAGTTAGCTTTCTTTCTTTCATATATGGGTGTAAAAATCTGTACTTATCTAACTCCGATTCAGGTACATATTCAACTGATTGTTGTGTTGGTTTATTATTATCAAAAGATATATTTACTTTGCGTTCTTCTATATTAACAGAAGAAAAGTTTTGTAATAACCATTTCCATCCATCTTCATTTAGACAATGTGTAATAACATCGGGTAAAGTGTGACTTTCTCGACAGGTAAAACACATAAACAATCCGTCTTTTTCTCTAATCTGTGCGGAAGGTCTACTCTCTTGTCCGTTTTTATGATATGGACAAGTTATCATTATGTGGTCTTTTATGGGACGCACTTTTGATAATAAATTAATGCCCCTCTTGTTTAATTCAACTTGTAATCTTTGAAGTACCTCATCAAGAGAAGCATTAAATTCTACATTTCTTATTTTCAGCATTGTATTAGCATTCTGTTACCATTGTATATATAGCATCTGCAACCGCTTCACTTGGCGCACTTATAAGAATTTCACCTAATTTAAAATCTACGCAGATGTGAACAATAATGTTTCCTATTTCTCCTGAAATAATACATCTGTCCGCAATATAAAGCTCATCAGGTACAGTTATATCATAACAATATAACCCATCATATAAGTTTACCTTATATAATTTGCTCATTAGAATAACAGCAGTATCTATATATTTCAATATATGGGTATCTCTCCTATATAGTGGAATATAGCCTTTAATTACTGTTCCATTTGGGTACTGTTTTATTAGTTTCCCTTCCATACTACCTCCAAGTCATCTGATAGTCTATGTTCCCACTTTTCAAATTCGTCATAAGTGGTATAGTTATCGTTTCCCAATTTAACAAAGCTCTTACCGCCAAACAAAAAGCGCAACAACCTGTTTTCATCACTAAACAGGTCAGTTAAATCTAACGCATCAGCATGGTCTACATATCCAATATTGTCATCGGAATAACGCTCCCACGAAATATTGTGTTTATCTAAAAAATCAAAAAGTAATTGTTCCTTGCCTACATCTAAACACGCTTGGTATAGATAATCCATATTACACCAAACTTCCTCATCATTCCAACCAAAGTCGCCACCTCGAAGCACAACATGGTAAGGAATAATCAAATGTTTGTCATTTGAGATACAAAGAGCGTGTACGGAACTACTGTTGGTTTCAAACGCGCCACTTCTTATATTAATCATTATTCCCTCCTATTTAATATCCCATACCATCATCATAACCATCATAAGAGGTATCTCTCGGCATATATTGAGCGTGAGATTCATCAGACCATCCTGAATTTCCTCTACCCACACATACTACTTCCTTTATATATGTTGGCTGTTCTTTTGTCTTTTTGGATATGGGCTTGGGATTTTTCTTTTTGGAAGTGCCTAATATTGTGCCGAGCATATCAGTTGTTTTAAGCTCAACCACGCCCAATTCACTCGCTATATCGAGAATATGTGCAACCTGTTTAAGTGCAAGCAATTCATATTCGTTTAGCGGCTTACCTGTTTCCATTCTGTCCCAAAAGTCCACCTCATCATTAATAGACAGCGGAATTATGGAATGAATAAGCTCGTATATTTTAGCGATTGTCCAATTATCCATATTGGTTTACCTTCCCTACAATATTATTTATTCGCTAATTGCGTTATCTTTTTCCATCTTTTCAATCTTTCTTTTTAGTACCCATAAAACAATGTGGTCTACTAAACCAAATGATACCATTGTAATAAGAAATACATACAAATAAGGAGTTATCTCTATTTTCATATAGGCAAGAACCGCAAAGCCTATAATGAACAAACACATCACGATATAAAGAATAAAGTTTAAAGTATCTTTAACCTTAATATATTTTTCATTCATCAAGTAGACACACCTCCTTGTATGGCGCACTATTTATATAAATCTTTAGGGTATGTATTGGTGGGTTTTCAACGCCCCGCATGGCTTTTGTAATAGTGGTTATATTGGATTCCGCTATAGATGAAAGTGCTTCTGTCAATATAGAAACATCTACATCCGTACAGTTTTCCTTAACATAAGTCCTTTTAGCTACTTCAATCGAACTGCCATCAGCCATTATATATATTTTAAAAATGAACGCCCCGTTTTCTTTGCTACCACTTATAAACATTTCAAGCTGATGAAAGTTTGGAAAGTCAGGTGTATTTGTAACTTGTTTGATAATATTCGAGTTTATATCTTCTTCTGTATTTATAACTTTGTCTATATAGTTTTTCATAATATCCTCTATTCTATGGTGCGCTTATCATTTTCAAAAACTTCATCAAACTCACAAGCGCACGATATATATTGTTCTCCACATATAGGACAACGCTCCATATCACAACCTTCATGATGATGTGAGCCTATTGGTGCGCCACAGTCAAAGCATCTGCCGTTTCCGTCTGCTTCTTCAGTATTAACAAGCAATCTCTTGATTTTCTGTTCATTATGCACAACAAACTTTGGAACACAACCGTCCCCTGTTAGCATTTCATTTTTACAACATAAACAAATCGCCATAAATAAAACCCCCTTGTTTTTATAGGTTTATTTTACCATATAAATAAAAGATTGTCAATAAGTGAATTACAATATATATAGTAAACAACAATCTTGTTATATTAGTCTTGTTCTTCTTCTATTGGCAACATATATAATAAATTAACTAAATATCCTAAACATTCCCACGCCCGTTCAGTCATAGGGTATTTTTCTTTCTCTACATCATAACTAAAAATGGTTAGACTATATTTAATGGTATCATCTTCACTTATGGCAGATAGTTTCCATCTTTCAGTAGGAGTAATATGGGCGTTCCACAGTTTTTTCCAATAAAACCCAACTGTCATTCCATAAGCAATCTTATATAATAACTGTTCAATAGTCATATTTTTTATTCATCAGATGGGGCTAATTCAACTAAATCATACTCTTTTAATTCATCTGTATTAAGTATGCCGTCTAAACAGATAAACAACCCAAGAGTTCCTTTTTGATTTTTACCCTCACGAGTTTCTAAAACATGAAGGTCTTTTGGTATACAACCTACGCCTAATCCGTGTAAAGTGAAATACCAATATCTTCGCTTTTCATAAGGTATTTCATCCGAATATCTTATAATTTTCTCCATTTAAATAATCTCCATTATTCAATTTTTCTCATATAGTAATACAGGACGATAACCATGTCTTTCTACACAAGCACATAAAGTATTTGTGGTTCGAGTTTGGTATCTTTCGTCCGTATGAATATGCCCATAACAACTCATAAAGGGTAATTTGTCAGATAACAGCAATGGTGCGTGACTCATTACATAAAAACCATCATAAATGATTGGAAAACGAGAGACCGTATGAAAACCACTTTCTTTATAAAAATTCTCTTTCCAATTATCATGGTTTCCCAATACAAGGATTTTCTTACCATTCAATCTTCCTATGATACTTCTTATATATTCCTTATTACCTAATCCAAAATCTCCTAAATGAATAATAGTATCTTTGTTAGATACAGTTTCATTCCAATTTTTAATAATGGTTTCATCCATTTCTTCTACGGAATTAAAAGGTCTATTACAATATTGAATAATGTTGGTGTGTCCGAAATGGGTATCAGCTATAACAAACACTTTCATATTATTTTACCTCCGTAACAATATTCACTATCACACTTGTAGTCTTTGTTTTGCTATACTAAAATAATCCTTATCTATTTCAATTCCGATGAAGTTTCTATTAGTATTTATACACGCTACTCCTGTTGAGCCGCTACCCATTGTAAAATCTAAAATAGTATCACCTTCATTAGACCATAACTTTACAATTCGCTCCATAAGTTCAACAGGTTTTTGTGTAGGGTGTTTTACTCTCTCTTTCGACCACGGAACTAATGGAGATATGTCATACCAAACATTTGTGAGTTTTCTATTTACTTCTCCATTCTTTGCACCCATACCTTTGGTCTTTTTTGGAACATTACTAACTTGTGGATTATATGTGTAATTATTTCCTTTTGAATACCAAAGTATATCTTCCCTTGTAGACACTAAATTATGTTTAGCACCTCTACCCTTTATTCTATCATAGACTATCCAATTTCGGATAGTAAAATATTTATCTAATTCTGTTTTAGTAGAGCATACATTAGACCATCCTTGAAAGAGTATAAGATTTCCACCATCTTTCAAAACATTGAATAAAGATTGACAGTCTAATATAAAATCTTTATCCCACTCATTTTGCTCAAAGGAAATATTATATGGTATATCAGCTATAATACAGTCTACGGGAGGTAAGGTGGGTAAAATGTTATTATAATCATCGTTGTAAAGTTCTATCATTTTCTCTCTTTCTAATGGTCGAAGTTACCCCGTTTTTATAGGACAAAGAACGCCCTTGATAAAAGCATTATTGCGGTAATATTTCAAATAAGAGAACGGTTATAATATCGCATCCGTTCTCTTAATTAAATCATTGTTGTTCAGTTGATTTGCCCTCACATCAGCCATCACACATACTTCCAAAAACCACCCACATTATATTCGGGTTTTGCCCAAAAACTATGGCAATCGTCATTATTCCGAAGCGTATGACTGTCTACAGTATATGGAGCAAAATCAAGTACAATCTTGAAATTTCTATCACCATTTTCTATCAAATCTGCGGCTCTTTGATATTGTTTAAGTTTTGCTTTATTAAAGTTGCAGACTAATCTATATCCTTCGTCATCAAAAATATTATAGTTCTCTACATTATATAAACACATACCGTTGCGCTTTATGTGGAAGTCGTGTCCATTATATGTCACTTTGCTCATTTTAGTCCTCCTCCAACCGCATTACAATTCGACCGTCACTCACAAATAACCCTTCAAGACTAAATTGAGCAATTACATCTGCCCAAATCTGCTTAAACTTCTCATCAGAATATTCATAGTTAAGAGGAAATGCGTATGAATCTTCTGGCAAAGCAAGACGAGTTGTCCCTTTTATTATACCGCCCCAATCGTTCGTAGAGTAACTAATCTGACACCATGCCGTATTTTTGTAGAAGTCACCGCCCCTACCTATACGGTCATAGGCATCATCAGATTCAAGGAGGTTTAATATGGTTTCACAAAGCTCATCGACAGCTTTTTTATGCGCTGTCTGCTTTGCCCTCTCTTCCGCTTCGATGGCGGTTTGAGTTGCCCGATGCTTTTGGCGAATCCTCTCAATTCTTTCAGGGTTCATTTTTCTGCGCTCCTTTCGGCTTGTGCATAGTTTTTTGATATATGTATTATAACATAATATTACGGGAAAGTAAATAGATGGTTGCTATGTTTTGTAAATATATTTTTAAAACAATAGCACAAGCACGGCAGTAATACAATCAAAGCGTGTATTCACACAACAGTAATATTACTGCGAACTTTCAAAAACGCAATGTCATCAAAATCTAATACGATTTCTGCTATTCTTACATCAACCTCATTTTCCATATAGTAATAAACACGCGACCTTTGTTTATTAACATATAAAAAATCTTTTATATTACTATCGCTTTCGATATAGCGTTTCACAGAAGGAGAGCTTTTTTCTAAAAGGATATTTTCATAAGTAGGAATATCCCTGTAAAACTCATAAAACACATCGGGGGTAGCCACAGCTTCTATAATTTCATCATCAGTTGCATTGTTATTCGCATCTACAACTAATGTCATTGTGATAACTGCAGTAATCATTTATCTACTACCTTATCAATATAAAAAGACTTCTTTAACATAACTATTATCTCCTGTATAGTGTATATTACGAATACCCAAAGCTCTTATAAATCCTTCACACGCGGGACAGGGCTTTGCTAATTTCAACATTCCATCCGCTTCTCTATACACATACAGGTCAAGTTTAGAAAAATCCACATCCAAATATTGAATTTTTGTTAGTGCCATTACCTCTGCATGAAGTTTATTAGGCAAAACTTCATTATCAAAATTTCTGCGGAAGTTTTTATTATATATGTATTGCGAGGTGTGTGTTTTATTACAGTTCCAACCTAATGCTAAAAGTTTAGAGCCATACATTATTGCACAACCTGTGTGGCACTTATAGTAGTCCGACATTTGGGATGCTTGTTTCGCATACAGAAAACCTTTTTTTCTCATTTAATCCGCTCCCAACAATTCTTCCCACCGCATCTTTTACAACCATACTTTTCAGGGGTTTGAATAGAGGCACTCATACGAGAAGAATAATGCATCGCACCGCAGTTCTTACATCTGATTGCATACTTTTGGCTAATTAAGACTTGCTCTTGCGACAATCCAAACTCATTCGCACTTTTAGTTCTTTGAATATTCAGATAAGGATATTTTCTATTTACTTTGTTGGCATAAATCTTCCACATTCCCGTATGAGAGTGTCCATTCTTACAAGAGTGCAATATTTCATGCACCATTGTACTTAATACAGCATTATCGGGAACATCATCTCCCAAGATACGAGAACTAATTTCAATAGTGGAATAACCGTTACGGGTAATACATCTACCCCATCTTTTCATGGCGCGAGTATTTATGACAATGGGCAAAACAATCTGTCCGAGATTTTCTGCTCCTATGGAATCTATTACAATATCAAGAGCTTCATTGTATATTGCGTTAATATTCTTCATTAGAATAACCTCCGTTTTTACTATAATAATTATATCATAATAAAGAACGAAGGTCAATAGTTTACTGCAATATATTTTTAGAAAACGCTATCTCTATCGGCGTATTGATTTTTAATATCTTCTTCTACGGCTTTATCACTCTCTAATCCAGATTTAGGATTAGGCAAATAAGTAAATTCACCTTTATTTACATTAGTAGAGTATAATAATTTATTTCCAACTGTACCATTTCTATTCTTCTGTATACTCATTTCAAGCACACCATCTTTGAATCTAATAGATATGACTTTACTTGCATTGTGAGAGATACCATCTGAATTACGAATAGTCTCTAATGTAGGGGCTTCTGTCTTATCTTCTCCCGCCGCTTCTCGATTCGCCTGTACGATAGCCAATATGGGGATTTTCAACTCTACGGATAAAGTCATTAAATCTTCAGCTATATTAGTAAGCGATGTTGTTGTGTTATCTCCACGCTTACCCCTTTCATCGTGCATATAGGATAATCCATCAATAACTACCATTTGTAGATTGTTGGCTTTTATCCAATTACCAATACGACTTACAGTAGGGGTTCTATCAAAATCTGACGGAGTAGTTACTAAAAACTTATTATTATATTTGGATAAAGATTCTATATAGGATTTATAACCTCTTTCTATGCCATCTTTACCACGCATAAGCCCCATATTATTGAAATTTTTGAATAGGGTATCAAATCTATAACCAACCGAAGATGGTGTCATTTCGGGACTGAAAAAACCAACATTGTTTCCTTGTTCCCATACAGATATGGCTATTTTTTCAGCCACATAGCTTTTCAAGTTTGAAGTTCTTGCGAACAGAACAACTAAATCTTCTCCCCTTTGTAATCCCCCAATAATAAAATCTAATTCTTTGAAACCTGTGGAAAAGAAATATCTATTAGGATTATTAACCCTGTCCTCTAATTCATCATATCTTATTTGTGCTTGCGATATTATATCTATACCACTACCACCTAAATTCATCATTAGTGGTTGTAACTGTGATATGATATGTGATACTGCTTGGCGAGAATCTACATTAAAGCGATTTGCTCCTTCTTGAATAATTGGAACAGCTAATGTATAGATTCTATTTTCACGCAACTTATCAATTAGATAGTCCCAACCCTCATTAACGGAAATGAATTCAAAATCCATAAATTCCTTAATAAAGGTTTCTCTATCGGGAACATTTTTATATTTATCAAAATGGCGTTTAATGAAATTAAAATGCTTTTCATACCCACCAAAATAAGACTTATCAATATTAGCACTAATAACAGGTGATATATCTTTAGTTTGCAGAATTTTATTTATTACTTGAAGCTCTATCATGATTTCCCTCTACAATCCTTACTGTTGAATTTTAACACAATAGAACTATTATATATTCTACTTGCTAAAACATTTCCAACATACTGTGATAATATATCTTTTGATTCTCTATTACTTGTATAAATATTGGCTCTACCATTAGATAGACGATTATCTATCAACATAAGAAGTTTAGAATACTCATATTCTGTTAATTTAGTTAAGGCTATATCATCCCATATAACTAAATCACAATTTATGATTTCATCTAAATCTACCTTATGGTCAAAATCTTTTAATTCGTGTAATAGTGTTGGAACATGAATAAAAATACCGCGAGTGCGTAAACCATTACCGCACCATATCGAATCAAAATACTTCAACAGTAATTTGACTGCCCAACTGGTTTTTGATGTCCCAGTCTGTTCACTTGCAAGATATAATGATTTTCCTTTTTCTACAAATTCAACTATTCTCTCTTTTATTTTAGACAGTCTATCAAACACTTTTTTATCTTCCTCTGTGGCGGGGAATAACTCTCTTGGTGTTTGCAATAATTTTGGCAATTTTGAATGAGCAATAAGATAGCTCATTTCTCTAAACCTTACACAATCAGGAGTACAAGAATTAGTACATACTTTTTTATACCAACACTCATTGTTTTTCATCAGTATACATCTCCCTGTTGTCGTCTCAACCGTTCAATCTCGGCAATTTCTTCCTCTGTATATGAATTGCTCTTTACTCCATTAAAGGGTGTTGTTGCGGTATCAACAAATTTTAGCCATTGATTAGCAATAGCATTTCTAACTATTTCTACCTTATTACCCTTCATTGTATCTAACTGATATAGCATTTGCTTCATTTGATTTTTGTGAATAGAGTTTTGCTCAAAATCACAATAACGGCTTTCTTTGGGAGGGTGTAGTCGTATTGTGAAATAATCAATTAGAGCCTGTTGTAAATCTATATCTGTTGTATAGAGCTTTACCATATCAATCATTTGAGTAAACAGGTTCTTTTTCTCTGGTTTTCTATTAGATACATTTTCGGAAATATCATCTTTTGGTTTAGCCGATTCTCTCTGCTTGGGAACAACTAATGTTTTGAAATCATCTTTATTTTTAACAATATAGCCATGCTTCCATAACTCATTAAGAGATTGGCGAACGGTTTGTTCATTATCGGAAGTTAAAGCTATTATATCATCTATATCGAATTTCTTTCTACCAAAAGAATGTAAAAGAATGTATAATCCTTTTGCAGATAAACTCAACGATATATCATCATTAGCGTATCTTGGAGAGGTAATATATGTTATTTTATTCTCATTAGAAAACATATCAATTATTCCACTCCTGTAAATTTTGAACAAATTTAGTAGTTTTAGAAGGAGATATGCTTTGCTCCTTCAGTTTCTTTATTACATTTCGACTGGTAGAAACTCGGAATGTTTCATCTTGGTCGATTCTATATCCTTTAAGGTAATTCTTATAAAACAAAATGAAATTATTGTTTCGGTCTGGGTTAAATTTTAATGCGGCTTTGTAAAAAATTAAAAACCGCTCATGAATGTCGGCAACATCTTTATATCCTACACTTTTTATCTTTTCCCAAACAGCCGTATAATTCTTTTGTTTTAACAATTCAATAATTTCAACTTGGTCGTTTGGTTGTTTCATTAAATATAATACCCCATTTGATAAGCAAAAATGTTTTATTAAAGGTAATACAATTTGGCAGGGGAGAAGGGACTCGAACCCTTATCTGTCCGATTTGGAGTCGGAAATCTTACCAATTACACCACTCCCCTATAAGGGATATATTTGATTATATCCCTATTATATCATATTATTACTCATTTGTAAAGAGATATTTAAGAATATATTGCTACCATATTGTCATTTGCAGAAAATACTAAATACCAAGCATTTCCATTACCATATCTATATAAAGAACGATTTGGAAGTTGATACCACATTTCCATATCATTTCTTTTTACTGATATAACATCCTGTAATGGCTCATCTGTTTCAACAAATAATGTTTCATCTTTAGTATAATATTCAACATCTGCACCATTAAAATTAATAATGTCGTATATTTCTAATCCAATTATCCTAAAAAGTTGCATCCAAAATTGAGGGCTTGTTGGTACTTCTATAAGTTTGAAAAAAAGAAAAGCATCCTCAATTACAATCTTGGAAGATGAAAAAAATGGAAGATAAGCGTTTCTTGGAACTCTAAATCTTTGTCCTCCTATATTAATGAAAGCGTGAGGGCATCTAATTGCGCCTATTGCTGTATAGTAGGTCTTTTGAGTTTTCCCATCTTTCATCCAAGTATATGGAATCTCTAATGTAAAACAATTAAAGTTTTGTATAAACGAACTTCTAACGGGGATTGATGTGTAGAAAATATCTGATGCAACTTCATTCTCTTTCATATAACTATCAGCATTTCCACCGCATACTGAATATACCAATCCAAGTTGTCCGTATGTTCGTATTCTTTCACCTGTTGTTTCTTTTAACGCTATTTTTCGATTAACCATTAAAGCAAAATACAACTCTCTTGCTGTTTTCCAATCAATATCGAAAACGACAGCTTTTGTTCTATTTGCCTGTTCAGAAAGTTCGTCACATAATGTTAAAACAAACACACAGTTCTTATATGTATTGTCATCTATTTCATCGAAGAATATAATTTGCTCTAAACAATCGGAAGATACTGTAGCATATCTTTGTAAAAGTTCTGCTTTATATTCCTCGGCTTTTTCATAAAAATTTAGATTATTATAAGCTCCGCATCTTAACTTACACGCCATAGCAGTCTACGCTACCTTTTAGTAATTTTCTTGTTTCATTTAGCGCATCCATCTCATCTTGTGTTAATTCACCCTCAACCATTCGTTGAGTGAAATCCGAAGCCTTTTTATCTCTATCTGCAAGATAATTTTCTTCTATAAGTTTATTCATTTCCATCACAATCACCACCATTAAAATTCTGCTATTATATTATCTAATATATCAATTTTTAATCCCGAATCATCTTTATCTTTGGTAATAGTATATTCAGGAGCATTAGCAGAATAAATATCTACTCCCAAACTCACCTTTATATTCTTATCAAAGATAGTACCTCTTGATGAGGTTTTATTAAAAATAGTAATACAACTATCAGGGAGGGTGTTATTAGTATAGTCAGGATTTATCCAAACTATTCTTTGATTAAAATTTTCAGGCAAATATAGAGCTTTTGTTTCTTTACTATCAGATAATATTCGTTGTTTTAATGCCCCTTTTGGAATAGTCAGGTGTTCGGCATTAAAACCATCAATACAAATAATATTATAAGTGACACCTTTACTTTTATCTCCTATAATATATAAATGTACTAATTTATCTACTACCATAAGAAAGCGAGGTCTTTTAAAGTAGTCCATATAGAATAATTCTAAATGGGGAATACTTTGCCAATTACGGTCTGTCTTATTGATTATATGACATAATTCAAAACATTCCCGTACTATAGGATTACCGCCAGAAGCATAAAGTATTCCCTCTACAATAGATTTAGTCAGCAAGAACTATCTCCTTGAAATAAGGTAGAGTTTCTATGAACTTACAAAAATCTCGCCATTCTTTCAGTTTGTGATTCTTCCTTGATTTATAAATGTTTGCCAATACTTCATAGTTCAAGGTAATCGTTCTTTTTTGATTATAACTGGAGGGTAGTAATTGAATTAAATTATACCAATATTTTTTATCATTGGTCTTGAGATATGCCTCTCTAAATTCATTAAGATTTTCTATAAGGGTTAGAAGAATATCTATTCCCGCAACCCCACAGAACATATCATCGTCCTTTGTTAAATGGTCGTAACTAAAATCTTCAACGCACAATTCTTTATCCATTATTTTATGCATCGTGGAGGTTGAATTTGCTACGGTTGCTACTTTATATGTGTCCCATTCTTTTAAGAAATAAAGCGGAGCAGTTAAATCAAAACTTACCATAATTTGTCGTAAAAACTTTCTATGGTCTGTTCCCGCTTTAACTAATCTATTACAAAGGGCAATATCGTTCTCTCCCAATACAAACTTTTCCACCATAGGAGTCTTTGAAATATTACATTGGGGGGTATTATTTTCACATATAAAGAAAGGACAAGTTTTACATTTATTATCTGCTAACTTGACACATTCTTTACTGTCAGAATTTCCCCAAGAATTTTTAGGATTTCTCATTCCCCTTATGGCGTGTTTAAATCCCCATACTTGGGGAGATTCTATTTTAATCATGTCCTATCATATCCTTCATACTAAAAGATACCATAAGGCTCATACCATCATTGGTAATATCGGGAGTGGTTTCCATATCAACAATAACTCCGTGCTTATCTGCATTCTCAAAATATACCCAAGTTTTATTCTTCATCAACCACTTATAGAGTTCACAAAGTTCCGCATCACCATTAACGGTAGCTATAGTATCAAGGGTTTCTTCGTCAAGGAAATTATAATTAAAAGTCATCTTCTTCATCCTCACCATTAGTGATACAATTCTCACAATCGCAATCACAGCACTCACCATTACAGTCACAATTTTTCAGCACCCAAACACGGAGAGTGTGGAATCCATCTTCTTCGGGAACAACATCCATACAAAGAATATCATAAGATTCTTCGTCAAAAACTACAGGAATATCGTCCTTCATAAACTCATAATAAGCCCTATAATTGTTCATATCTCCTGCAAAAGTAGCAAGAGTTTCGCCATCTTCGTAATTGTAAAACGATACTAACATTTCCATAATTAAAAGGTCTCCTTTTTTATTGTATATGTTGCCCCACCAAACTCGGCAAGAGAATCCGCATCAAAGGGCATATCTTCAAATCCACCATCATCAGATAATTTAGCAATAAAACAATCAACTGCATTGTAAGGGTTATATGATATTTCTCCCACCTTTTCATCACCTAAAAAGATAGCATCATATATATCTTTACCACGGCTCTTGATTGCATCTAAATATTCAGAACACTTATTTAAAAGTTCTTCTGTATCTGTTGCAAATAGATTCAATGTCCTTTTAGCCATCTTGTGCCTCCTTCAGTAGCTCTAAAAATATATTAAATGTTTGTAAGGGAAGAATTGCATAATTTTCGCCATTAGGTTCAAAATTAAATATTAATGTTGAAAATTCTTTGCCCATAAAACGAGCCTCTTCTTTTAACTTATCCAACCACTCTTTTTTGATTGATATAGAGGATGATGGGCTTGTTTTTGTCTTACATTCTATAAGAAATTGCTCGTGAACAATATCTCCCTTTTGGAATGGAGTAGCCCCAGAGTTGGCAGTTGTTTTACCGCCAATCTCTTTTGCTACATACTTTTCTTGTTTAGAGGAATAAAACCTTGTAGGTTTATTCTCGGTATTTTTATGCAACCTTGTCATGCAATCGAATTTTCTTCATTAAGAATTCTTGCTAATTCTGCTTCATCAAGTAGATTAGCGGTTCTTCCGCTTTTGTTAATAAAGTCAGACAGCATATTTACATAGTCCTGTGTGAACTGTGGATTATCATTTAAAAAGCTAAACAGCGAATTTTTTCCCCTAAACTCGCAAAGTTTACCATTTCCACCATCTAAAACCTCACCTGTTTCGGGGTTTATCAATCTATAAGTTTGAAGATTAGGTCTATCAATAAAACCAAATGCGATAGCGGCTTCTACAGTATCGAATACCTTATCAATACCGTCTTTATAGCGGAATGTCATATATCCACCGCCCCTATCAGTTTTCCCTTGCCTTGATTTAGTGATGGTAAATACCAACCTAAATCCGTCTATATCTGCACTTGCTTTACTTGCGGAAATGTCTGTTTTATCTCCACAAGTATATGTACGCTTTCCGAAGCGAACCTTAACTGCGGGGAAATATCTAATTCCTCTGCCACCAGGCTCAACATATTGAATTGCACCTGTGGGAAGGGGCTTTTCACTAACTTGATTGATAATGATTAAGCTGTTCTGCTTTTTAGGCAACTCATTCACCATTTGCCTAAAAAACTTAATGGTTGTGTTCGCAATGTTGCCACGCATACCGTTATCTTTGGTGAAGTCGTTATCCAAGTCTGCACGGGGAATAAGGGATGCTACACTATCCAATACGATTAGCCCGATATTGTCCGATTGTTGTAGAGCCAATATATCCTCATATACTTCATCGGCACTTTTTCCTATAGTATCATATACATATAGTTGCTTCAAATTCAATCCTGTCATTTTGACAAAGAAATCTCTTTGAGATACAAGGGTATGTTCGGCATCAACATACAAACACATCTTGTGCGGGAATTTCTTTTGATAGCACGAGATGGCAAGCGCAGATGCTAATGATTTTCCAGAGTGTTCTACTCCCGAAAATGAAATAATCATACCTAATGGGAGACCACCATACAGGGGGTAATCCGCTCCCAAAGAGCCTGTTGAAAACATTTCGCAATCTGCAATGTTATCTCCTGTATAGAGAGTTGTATATTCCTCGCCCCATTTCTTATTGATTTTCTTTACTACATCTTCAAATCTCATTCTGTGTCATTTCCTTTACAATCTGTTGTATTTTTAGCTTCTGTAGCCCTTGTAATGATAATATCCTTTAAGATAGCATCAATACGATGGCACTCGTCCAACCGTGATTTCATTTGACCGACTACACACGCCTGAACAAACTTGGCGTATTTATGTTCGTTTGTATGTGAATTAGAAACGGCTTCTCGGTCTTTAAGAGTCCCCTGTGTTATAGCAAACATTTCATAAAAGGCATCGTCCATTCTTGCTTTCGCTACATTTTCTGAAAGAGCGGCATGGTCTTTCCTTATAGCAAAATAAAATGCTTCTACTCCTAATTGCATTCTAATATCCAACAGTTCACTTGTTGGTATTGTTTCTATTGGACGAGAATGCAATTTATTTATTATCGCATCAATGTTCGCACATACTTGTTTTATTTGTATGTCTGCGTGTTGTCGAAGCATTTTTGACAACGCACTATTATCTTTAATAATATCATCAAGTGCCAATATTCCATCCCTTCTTTCCTTATTATTAAATAGACTAATTTTTTCTATTAGTTATGTGTTTCTTCATATATGCTTTTATAAAGAATGTCATATATGAGATTATCTAACCACTTTTCAAGTTCTATATTTGGTTCTTTTTTATTGTTTTCTATTTCAGAAGCCGCAAGAGCATTAATATTGGTTATAGTGAATTCTGCTATCTGTTTTGCATAGCGTTCCTTATATCGTCCTTCTTTAACTGAAACAAGCAGGCTCGGATTTTCAACCCACAAACAAGATTGGTAGCTATTTCCCGATATATAATCTCTTAAAAAATCATACAGTCTCATAAGATGATGTAATTGCTTCGGGTCATAACCAAACTTCTCTAATATTTCCAGTTTTGAGGGAAAAGGTTTACACAGGGCGTGATATTTCTCTAAAGCTACACCCTTAATTGCTTTAATATGTTTTGCTCTATCTAAACGAGCGATAGTTTCTCTTTGAGAAGTTAAATGCGACCACTCATTAGTGTACTTGGAGTTCTGATAAAAACAAACACTCCAAAGCAATTCCAAAAATTGAATATTCTGTTTCTTCAACAACTCAAACCAATGACGAATGTCCATAAAATTGATGTGTTCATCATTCTCCATTATATGAGTAAATGAAACAGGTTTAGAATTGCGAATTATATCAGACAAAGAAGGTATGATAATACAAACACTATCAAAATCGCTCCCCTTATAATCAAGCCCATAATTACCACTTCCTTGATAATACAGACCGAATATATTATAATTGAATTTTTTAGCTTCTTCTAAATGGCGTTGTAGTTGAGCATCAAACCATTCTTCTGTATGATAATTCATTTAGTATCTCCTGTGAAAAGATGTATATTTGTTATGTTACTATCATTATAACACACTTAACCAAATAAATCAAGAGGATTATAGGGTTGTCTAATAATATATTCTAAAGATATATAGGAGTGAAAGATTAATTCTCTCACTCCTTTTTTAATAAGTTTGTTTTGTCGCAAAGATTATATAAAATTTGCGACAATTATATATCCTCATCGAATACCCAAGAATTGTTTTTATAATAAGCAATTAGCACGGGGGTAATGTCTAAATCTTTAATATCACAGCGTAATGAGCATTTGTATTCTCCTGTATTCAAATCCCCCATAATTTCAATGAAGGGATTGCCGAGCCATTTTATCCAAAAAGGCTTTTCTATTTTTGAAGAGCGAATACACACATATCCTTCGGTAGCCCATGCAGATAACATAAATCCAAGAGAAGGCAATTCAAACATTTCTCTTAACTTATCGTACACGGGGGTTAAATCTATATTATTAGTATTGTTCATATATAAATCTTCTCCATTTATTTCTCCATTTATATTCAATATACACCATCATCAAATAGTTTATCTATATGGGGCATTATAGGATTACCGTCCGCATCAAATACAATAAGGTGAAAGCGTGTTTTTCGTGATATGCGGACAGAATACTCACCATTTAACAGTTTTTCATATATGTTTTTACGCATATACCCCCAAATAGAGCATTCTGTCCAATCATCAGATTCATATCCGAATTCTATACACACAGCATCAAACCCACCAAGTTCGGGAGAAAGGGTTTCATATCTCAAAACTGTCCAATCTTTAACATCATAGTATATTGAAAGACAACTCATACAAATATACCTCCTGTTATTTAGATTTTAGCTTTATGCCTTGTGCGGTTCTACTACTACTTTCTTTATATTGAGCAGTATCAATAGGCTCTTGATATTTCTCCAACTCAATTACCTTATCTTGCGGTATTGCTCTCATATATTCTACAGGGGAGTTAGTATTAAATCCCTTTGTAAAACACAACTTATTTGATTCTGTTATATAAGCAGATAACTTAAACTTAACTAATTTATGATTATCAAACAGAATGACTAATAGATGGTCGGGGATAAGAGGGCAACTATACAGTATTGTTTCACCAACCTCTAACTTCTTTGCAATCTGCTTTATATCACTAATCTTTTGATTAGCTCCTTCGGGGATTTTCGCAATTGGGTATTTGAAAGTTTTTCCAAGAGAAGTGAATATCAATAACTCTCCCTTATTCTCAACTTCCCACTTAACAAAACCATTAGGCGTTTTGGCAGAAGATGTTGTAGATACTCTTTTAACAGTCTCATTATTGCAAAAGATAATACTATTTCCATCAGTATTTACTTCGGGCTTTGCGTTCTTTCTAAATGTAGGAAGCTCCTCATAATCTGTAATAATTTTACTCTTTCTCGGAATCCCATATTTGGATTTAATACGCTGTAAGTCATCAATTATCTTATTATCTATCCCGCAAGCAATAGTTTCTTGTAATGTGGTTATATCAGATTTTAGCCCATTTATTTCTTTGGTCTTATTTAGAATATAATCTTCGTTAAAGTTCCTTAACTTGATTTCTGCAACAAATTCTGCTTGCACATCATCAAGACCAAATGCCTTTTTAAGTCCTTGAATTACCTCGGCATCATCTTTTGACTGTCGTACAATACTTACAGCTTTTTCTATATCAAGAAGAACTTTTTCAAGTCCTTCCAATAAATGTAGTTGATTTTGCTTCTCGTTAAGGTCGTAAGATAATTCGGTTTCAATCCACTCTCTTCTATGAGCAACCCAATTTTTTAATATATCAATAACACCCATAGATTGAGGGGTATTTTGATATACAAGATTCATATTGACATTAAAATTGTCCTGAAGGGGTGTAAGAGCAAGAAGTTTCTTTTTAAGTGCTTCTACATCTGTACCTCTTTTATAATCTATTGCTATTTTAAGACCGTTTTTATCCGTTTCATCCCTTACTCCTGTAATTTCGGGAATACGGTTTTCCTTATATGCTTTTATAATAGCATCTATAATATTTTCAAGAGAAGTAGAATAAGGAATTTCATCAACTTCTAAAATTCGTTCTTTTTCATTATTTGTAAAGACAGAACGGATTGTAATAGCACCTTGTCCACTCTCATATATGGATTTCATTTGCTCTTTATTAATAAGAATTTCGCCACCCGTTGTAAAATCAGCAGTAGGCATACTTTTCATTATAAGAGAAAGCAATTTACTGTTATCCATATTATAATTCTTTACTATTTCGATGGCGGCATCACACAATTCAATTAAATTAAATGAAGGAAAATTACAAGCAAAACCAACCGCTATGCCCATATTTGGATTAGCTAATATATTAGGAAATGGTGCAGATACATACCTCGGCTCTTTCATTGTACCATCAAAATTATCAATCATATTTGACGGATTCTTTTTTAAGCTGTCAAATAGCTCGTGACAAATTGGAGCTAATTGCATCTCGGTATACCTTGCCGCTGAAGGTTGGGTATCTGTGGAATAATGTTTCCCAAACGAACCTTTCCCATGTATCATCGGACAAAGTATTGACTCTGCCTCTTTCGTTAGTCTGACCCCTGTAAGATATGAATCTGCGTGAGGGTTTATTTTCATAACCTGTCCACTTATATTAGCGGACTTTGCTCTTTGGTTATGTAATTTCATTGTGTGCATTGTATATAAGAACTTCCTTTGTGATGGCTTAAATCCATCTACTAATTCAGGCAATGCACGGGAAATGAGTACCGAAAGAGAATACGGCATCATCTTTTCTTTTATGACTTGCGATACTTCCTGTTGTTTAATATTTTCTGACATTTTCAATTTCCCTTCTTGTTTTGATTATCTCCATCCCAAACTATTTTCCAAATACTTTCTCATTTCTTTATATTCTGCGTATGGATGTTCATCACATACGGATATTAAATATTCTACACTCATTTAGACTATCACTTCTTATTCCTATTAAATCTTTTCAAAATATGTAAACTTGTTGATAGTAAGTTGTCTGGATATAATGATTCAAACTCATAGTCCAAATGCTCATCTGCTGTAAGCCCCAATTTAACTAATTCATCAAATTTACTCTTTCTTATATTGTATATAGTTTCATAATGTGCATCTAAACTGTTGAACATATCCTTCACGATTTCATCATTTGTTAATTCTAAATATGAAGTCGGAAAGATTAATTTATGGGGAGTCATTGGATAATGCTTTGCAACCATAACATCATACTCATCCTCTGATTTGAATACATAGCATATTACGCATTCTCTATCATCAAACTCTTGTACTTTTTCTATTGAATATTTTGATACATAAGGCATTTGATAATCTACGAGAAATCTTACTACCCTATATATTTTACCCGTTGTTTTATCTATTATCATTTTTTACCATTTTTATTTCTTGTTTACTCTAAATCCAAGTCAGTATATTCTTTCCCGTGTAATGTAATATATTCTTTTCTATCAGCAGAGTCGTTACCCATAAACAGTTCAAGATATTTCTCTGCTTCTTTAGCATCTTCCATTGTGACTCTTGTGAGATGTCTCGTTTCAGGAGACATGAAGATTGCCATAGTTTGATAATCCACCTCACCCAGACCCTTGTTTCTCGATAATTTACATTTAATCCCATCTGTCATATCTTTCATTTCTTGGTCGGTAAAGGCATAGAGCATTTTTCCCTTATCTTTTCCCTCTAATATTTGAATTTCATATAAGGGCGTGTCCAAGAAATAAACATATCCTTGTTTTATAAGTTCAGGGGTTAGTCGATAGAATAGGGTAAGACAAAGTGCAATTATGTGGCAATTATGTACTATAATTCCTTCCAAATTGTCATCATCTACACAAACCATAAAGTTTTCATATCCTGGAACAGTCAAGTCATATACCTTAATAGGCACATCACAAACAATATGTTGCATAGACTTTATTCTATGATTATATATTTTTGAATGTCTGAAATAAATAGAGCTTATAGAATCATTTGGTGTTAGGCTTTGCGCTTCTTTATATGTACCATCATTTAGTAATATTCTATGGTCTGGGGTACATCTTACCACAAATCCATTTTCAAAGGTTAGCTCTACTAATTCAGTTGTTTCCTTTGTTACACGCGGATTAACTGCTCTTGCGGGAACAACTTCTCCATTTTCATCTTTTGAGTATACCCACAACTCGGTAATGTTATTATTGACTAACTCTTCAAAAGTATATGTATTCCCATCTAACGACTTAATTTTAGTGTCTCCAGTAAAGCACCCATCGGTGTCCTGGTCTGTAGCAAGAATTATTTTATCGAATCTTCTGTTATTGATGTCAAAATTGCCAAGATTGTTTTTACCTTTGCCCCCATGCATTTCAACACCTGTACCAACTAATTTCATAATATCCATAATCAATTCATTTTTAAAGATACTACTATAATCAGCTTTTAGAGTATTTAATATTTTACCTCTTATAGCAAGAAGGGCTTGTGTTTCTCCATTTCTTGCTTGTTTCAAAGAACCCATTGCGGATAAACCTTCCGCAATAAAAAGTTCTCTATCTTCGGGGTTTTTATTTCGACAATCAACAAAATTCTTGATTCTATCATCTAACTTCATTTTGTTAGATAGTTTTTGTTTAGTTGCTAATTTCTGTGCGGTTGCGCTCTTTCGAGATTGCACATTAATTGATACCTGATTGGTTACTTTTTCAAGCTCTAATGGGTTTTCTTTTGCCCAATCCCTCAAAAACTTTGTTATCTGTTGAGCTAAAAATTCCTCAATGAATTTATTATTTATAGCCCTCTTGGTTTGGTTTTCGTATGAAGTTTCTGTACTAAAGGTATTTGACAGGAAAATCATTGAGTCCTGTATGTCCTCAAATTCAAGTTCCTTTGCTCTGTTGCTATCTGTCTTTTTTAATTCTGTTTTAAAGAACTCTAAAAGTGCTTTTTCTTTTGCTCGTCTGGGAGAGCCACCATATAGTAAAGGGGAGGAGTTGTGGAAATATAGAGAATTTGGACTTTTATTACCAAATAAAATAACTACTTCTCCTTTTACCTTATAATTAGGCTTATCGGCTCTATCTTTCCCCGCACCTTCAAATGTAAAATTAATGGCATCAGTTAGTGTTTCATTTCCCGCAAGTTCTTTTGCAAATCCTAAAATACCATTAGGATAAACTATTGTTTCTTTAGTTCCATCTCTTTTATCTATAAAATTAAAGGTTAATCCAGCATTTACAATTGCTTGTTCTTTTAACATTTGTAAATACCATTCTTTGTCAATATTGATGTCGGTAAATACTTCTATGTCAGGCTTAAATATTTGCTTCGTTCCTGTTTTCTGTGGTTTGGCAGTATCTTTCTCTTTAATTAAGTTTCCGACAGGTTCGCCCTTTTCAAATGACATTTTAAAGATTTTTCCATCTCTTCTTGATTCCACCTTAAACCACTCGGACGATGCTTGAGCCGCAAATGTTCCCAACCCATTAATTCCTAAACTAAAATCATAAGAATCATTGGAATATTTTGAACCAGAGTACATCTCGCAGAAAATAAGCTCCCAATTATATCTGTCTTCTGCCTTATTATAGTCCATAGGAACTCCCCTACCAAAGTCTTCTACTTCAATAGAGTTATCATTGCCTATAGTTATATTTATGGTGTCGCCATAACCGCTTCGAGCCTCATCAATAGAGTTAGAAATAATTTCAAAAACGGCGTGTTGTGTTCCCTGAATATCATTAGAGCCAAGCATTACCCCTACTCTTTTTCGTATTCTATCTGCCCCTTTAAGTGAACTTATACTGCTATCATCATATTTTTTTGCCATTACTTCCCATACCTCTCTATTAATTCTTGCATATACTCTTCTAATTCTTTAATATCCCATATTTGTTTGTAATTGAGATTATTTTGAAGTGCTATATTATATTTGTTTACATCTGCCACCGTCCACACTTCTATAACCTTATCATAAAATTTACTCTGTTTTGATTTAAATTCATTTAATTGTCTGATGTCATTAGGGTTACTTTTATTAAAGTTATGATGATTGTGTGTGGGATGTAAATTTAACTCAATAAATAAATCTAATGGTTTTATATAAAAATCACAATGAAACGGATACCTTTCATCCGCATTATACTCTCTTTTTATATCTTCTCTCTTAAAAATTGTTAAAAGAAACCTATTAAAGTCTTCTTCGGCTTTAGAAGTGTTAAATGTTCCATTATTTCTTTTAGTAGCCAATCTCTTTCTATTTGCTTCTTTTGTATGTCCATTTATTTTAGTTTTTTCCAAGTGTGTTGGGTTTTCGACCCCGTACCTTTTTAAATTGGTTTGTTTTATTTTTTCTTTAATTTCTTCGCTTTGAAAAACATTATCTACGCCGTATAATTTCCTTATACTTTCACGGTATCTTTTACTTCCAAATCTAAATGGATTTACTTCCCCATAATTCTTAATCCAAGTAGCGTCCTTTAACCGTTTTACACTTTCACTATTATTAGAACACTTAAGACTGCAAAATTTTGTATATCCTACAAATACTCCTATAAATCTTTTCTTTTTACCACAAACAGAACAACGGCTGTCGTTTTCAGCACCTATATAAGTTTGATAATACTCTTCAGCAGATATATTATGCGCCTTTAGGTGTACCCCAAATTGTTTTTTATTTAACAGTTTTCCACATAATTCACATTTTTCCATATAATTTATCCTTTCCGTAATAAGAATAATTTAATTGTGGCTTAATTGTTACGGCAATTATTCTCTCATTGACTCGCGACTTTCAATGCTACCCACAACTAAATATAATTTAGCCACCAATTTACCTCCACAACTATATATAATTATTTGTTATCTCTACTATTTGCTATACCTGTTGGCAATACCACTTGCTGTCGAACTATATGGTTTAATATTGCAAGTATATCCCATACTTTGCACCCACCCAACTATTTCAGGAATAAGTTGGTTAGTATTGCCATTATGTCCTATGTCACAATGTATTGCAAAAGTAATATTGTAGTTTTCTAATTTATCAATCTTTTCTATCTCTGTTAAGAGCTTATCGGACAGTTCTAAACTGCGATTAGTTTCTTCGTGTATCTTTGTACGCAAATCCGAAATGCGAGATACAAATTCAGAACAGTAAAAATATATACCACCACTACCAATACGATGGACAGAAATTACTTCTACTATTTTTGTCCTGTCGTGGTTTTGGCTGTCTGTTCCAACCGTTATTGAGTAATCTTTATAAGGTTGAGCCTGTATAAAACTAATAATTTTTTCTGCAACTTGGGAAAGAGTTACTATATCGCCATTCGGTCTTTTAAAATGTTTCATATTATTTCCCCTTTAAGTTGTATGTGCAACGCATAACCTTAAATGCTTCGCAATCGCATTATAGCACACGAAGCAAAGATTGTCAATAGATAGAAAACAATCTTCTTTCTCTCATTATTAAATAATCTCTTTTTTAGTACACGATTACAGGTAGCCCTTTGTAAATATTATTAAAGATTTTTTCTGCATTAGCAAAAGGAGTATTTATACACCCATGAGAACCATTAGTTTTATAGATATTACCGCCAAAATAATATCTCCAAGTAGCATCGTGGATAGCAATTCCTGTCCAAGTAAGGCGCATAAAATATGAACAATCTGATGTACCATAAGAACCTTTCATTGTGTAATCTTTTGACATCTGAAGGATTTGAAATAGTCCTTTTGGGGTGTTCATATTTGCCGAAACATTTCCTGTAACAATTGGAGTGTCTACTATACACTTGCCGTTTTTATATAACCACATCCTTTGGTTATCTATACTAATTTCAATATAAGAATTTCCTATGTCGGATTTACCAAAAGAGAATCCTTTGGATATAAACGGAACTTCAATTACACCGCTTTCCGCATTATGAATATGCTTATAAATCTTTTCAGACAATGCATCTATGTCTATTTCCCATCCGAAAATAGTATTATCAAATGGTTTGACTTTTATCTCTGTATTATAAGAAGTCTTAAAAGTTCTTGTAGTTCCTTTAGTGTTATATTGTTTAAGAGTTTCTATATATTCTTGTATAGAAGTAAAATCAATTCCATCTAATGTATATGTTCTCAATATAATCTCTTGTGGTATAGTTATAATATATTCTTCGGAAAACTGTAAATTAATGGTCGTATCTAACTGATGATTTATCTTTTCAACTTTATCAATTAAGTTGCCTGTTGTAATTTGCGGCAGAATATAACAGTCTGTAATGTCCATATTATAACAGGATTGTTGTAAATTATCTAATACAGATAATTTGAATTTATGTTTATCTATCTGTGTACCATACTTTTCTGCTATTACAACATATTTTCCATCTACGAAATCAATATAAGCATCTTCTGAAACAACATTCGTATTCAGTTGATTATACACATTTTCAATAAACGAATTAAAAGAATTGTGGTCTAATTCAAGGTGAGGTATTCTAACAATATGTTGAGGAATGAGAAAGTAGTTAAACCAATAGTAAGGATTATATTCTTCTATTTGGTTATCCATAGAATCATATAGTCCACACTCTTTAAAAGATTTAGTTATTCCATTAATGGTTATAGCTCTATGTGCTGTTTCATTTTCAAAATCGGCAATAACTTCTTGTGGGGTTAGATTAGTTACTTTCCTATCATTAATATAAAAATTAGGGGGATATACTTTTGTATATTTTTGTACCATAATAAAATATAAAGCTATACAAAGAGTTACAATACTTATTAAGATTATTACTACTTTTTTCATTCTCATTCCCTCTAATATAATTTATTGTTATCTATATACAATCATTTCACTAATTTGAATATATCTTTCTGATACGGTATGTCCTACATTTAAGTAATGTTCTACTCGTTCTCCATTCCTTGTCATATATAAGGAATCAAATATGAATATATCATTATTAGAGATGCTTCTATTTTTATCAACAGCAACCCAATGATGTGGATTAGGTCTATATGGTGTTCTCACATGGAGTAATAAAGAATATCCATCATTTAGATATTGTATAATCTCATTTCGTATATTACTGTGAGTATAATTATCAGCTAAATTATCATTATTTATAGTTGCCGTTTCCCCAATTATATTGAACTGTGGTCTACCAATATATTCCAAATTATCAAATACATTAGCGGCTCTTGAAAAATAAATACTACCATTAGAAGATAACCCAGATGGAGAGAGGTTGCGTAGTCGCTCAACCATTACAGGAGGAGTAAAGTTTTGAGCATCTATTAAATGTTTTTGTATACATATTTTACCCCAAGAGATAATAGCACAACCATAATTGGCAAAAGTATTACCCCCTCCTAATTCTATTTCTCCCCAATTATAATTAGTAGTGCTTGACTGCGCCCAACTTTGCCAAGATGTATCTTCATAAGTTTCGGGTACTACTATAGTGATATATTGAGCAGATACATACCCAATAGTATTATTATACTTAATTTGATACCACCCATTTTGTGTACCAACTAAAACATCTACCAATGTGCCGTAAGTTAAAACATCTATAATGGGATAATCTGTTGAAGCTCCAGTTCTAAAATTTAGTCGAGCAACATTTACTGTTCCTTGTAGTGGTGTTACAATTCTCTTTACAGGAGAATCTTTTGGAGCGGCTAATGCTGTTCCTGTTATACACATACAAATCAATATAGTCGTTATAATAAGTAATAATTTCTTTTTCATTCTGTAATTCCTTCTTGTATGGAAATAGACCACAAGATGCAGTCTATTCCTAAAAATTATTTATTTTTTATAATATTATCGGCAACATATAACCCACTTGCGGATGCGTGAGCAAGCGAATGAGTTACCCCACTTCCGTCACCAATAAAGTATAATCCCTTAATACAGCTTTCCAAATTGTTGTCTAATTGAACCGTTGTATCATACAGCTTTTCTTCTACTCCATATAAAAGCGTATCATCATTAGCTGTGCCTGGGGCAACATTATTTAACGCATAAATCATTTCAATAATATCATCAAGTATTCTTTTTGGTAATACTAATGATAAATCTCCCGCAGTTGCTTGTAGTGTGGGAATAACTGTATTTTGATTCAGACGATGTTCATTTGTTCTTCGCCCACGGATTAAATCACCAAATCTTTGAACGATTACGCCGTTACCTAACATATTAGACAGCTTAATTATAGACTGTCCATATTCAATAGAATTATTAAACGGTTCAGTCAGCTTCATTGATACCAATAAAGCAAAATTAGTATTATTTGTTTTCCTCTTGTCATCATGATAAGAATGCCCATTAACCGTAATAAGCCCATTAGTATTTTCTGTAACAACTTCTCCACGCGGATTCATACAGAATGTACGGACTAAATCTTCATAGGTTTTAGTTCTATATACAATTTTACCCTCATATAGTTCATCTGTAATGTGGGCAAAAACTTCATACGGCAGTTCAACCCTTACCCCAATATTTATCTTGTTGGAAGTTGTAGGAATATTTCTTCTTTTACACAGTTCCTTTACCCAATGACTTCCACTTCTCCCTGCGGCTACTATTACAAAATCACTATGATAGGTTTGTTTATCAGTAGTTACAGCAAAATTGCCTTTTTCACCAACAACATCAATAACGGTTTCATTACAGAAAATATCCACACCGTTATTTATAAGAGTGGTTCTCATTTCTTGCAAAAGCACAGCATTAAGGTCTGTACCGAAATGCCTTATGTTTGCCGAAAGTAGGCGCATATTATTTTGCTTACATACTGTAGAAAAGGTGTTCCCTGATGTCGTATATTCCTTTACATCTCTATTCACTAATCCCATATTGATTTTATCAACAACATCCATTAAATCAAGAGCGGTTGAATTTCCAACATATTCATAGAGAGTTCCACCATAATCATTTGTTTTAATAAACTTCCCATCAGAGAAAGCCCCTGCACCGCCAAACCCACTCATAATAGAGCAATTTGGACGGCACTTTACACAATGCTTTTTTTCATCACTACCAATAGGGCAATATCTACTATCTAAATCCTTGCCCTTTTCCACAATTGCAATTTTGAAATTTTTACAAAGGGTAGAAAGTCGATAAGCGGCATAAAGCCCACCAGGACCCCCACCAACAATAAGCACATCGTATTTATTCATAATTTCCTCACATTAGCTTTCTATATATATTTAGGGGTAGTTTAGAACTCCCATCTATATCGTTTTTGATGTTTCCTATGATATACACCCTGTTTAATTTCTACTTCTTGACATTTATACTCATGAATAACTGTTCCCCACCATGTCCACATATCATCATCGGTCATAGTCTGCAAATCCTTATCAGTAATAGATACTTGTGTTCTATAAATATAATAGTGGTCTTTTCCATCAAACTCCAATCTATTCATTCCTATATCAGACATAAGTTTTCTTAAAGAACTCTTATCCATATTACGAATAGTGTCAAAGGAATACTCTTGTCTATGAAATCCAACATATATACTCTCGAAATCTCTACAAATTTCTGCTAACATATTATTATCTTCCCGTATATTTGTTTTGTGGAACATCATATAGAATATATCCTATATAAATTTTATTATTTTCCCAATCTATAATTCTATATTCGTGTGGCGAAACAATTATTTCCATTTCAAGTCTATCAAAGAATAGACAATGCTCATTAAAACAATCAACCATCTGTTGTGGGGATATATTATCGAAATTATTCTCCTCCCAATCTTCTGCGGGAGTATATCTTTTCAACAACTCATATACATTGTGCGCTAACTGTTTTTGAGCATCTTCTATTGCCTTGTATTCAAAGGAATTATGAAGTGCTTTATTATTCCAATAATCAATAGAGTATACTACAAGTTTCATTTCACACCTCAAAAGCTAATAACAAAAGTTGTAACCAAACTATATATTTTATAACCCCACCAACAAAGAAGGGCTGTGGCTACTATGCCCATAAGAATTGCAATGATGGTTACTGTTTTAATAAAAAACATTCTCATTTTATTTTCCCCTCTATCAATTATATCATAAAATGATTTATCTGTCAATATAAAAGGAGTGGAGAATAACCACTCCTTGATAATATATTATGTTTTATTCCCCGTAAAGGATTTTTGCAATTACGCTATCCTTGTTTAATAGAATAGTTGTGTCATCATTCATTGCTGAAACAAACATATCAAGGGAACGCAAGAATTCATAGAAATCTGCTTCTTCTTCGGTATTGTATGCCTCTGCGAGAATCTTCATGTATTCTGCTTCGGCAGTTGCCAGTTTAATTGCGCTTTCCTTTTCAGCATCAGCGATAAGAATTTTTACTTCCTTATTAGTTTCATTCTTAATCTTTTGAGCTTCCGCATTTCCCTCTGCGGTATATGCGGCGGCAATATTGTTTCTCTCTGAAATCATACGCGCATACATAGCATCTTTATTATCTTCGGGTAGGTCAAGAGATTTTATTTCAGCAGTAAGAACAACAATTCCGTATTCACCAATGTCACTATTTGCGGCTTCGGTAAGCATTGATGTAAGTCGTTCACCACGAGCTTCAATAACTTCTTCTTGTGTCATTGAAGATATAACGGTCTTTAGTCCATTATATACTGCGGCTTCAATGCGTTCTTCCGCACGAGGCACAGCGGCATCCAATGTTCTAATGAACTTGGTAGGGTCTGTAACCTTCCAAAGCACATAGTTATCGGCAATCATACTCTTCTTATCGGAAGTTATAACATCCGAAAGGGGAACATCGTATAGGTGTGTCTTCATCGAGATTTTTTGAACATTCTGAATAAAGGGCTTTCTGAAGTGTAGTCCTGTTTCAGCTTCAACACTTACAATCTTTCCGAATTCCCTTACAACCGCATACTCATTAAGATTAACGGTATATATAGAGGTAAGCGCGGTAATAAGTCCTATAACAAAAAGTACGCTTATTGAAACAATTATGATTATCTTTTTCATTATTCAATACCTCCGTTACCGTTAATATTTACAAACTGTTCAATAGGATATACACTTTGAGTGTTTCCATCTGTTATAATGATTTTTACCCCTTTTGCCATAGCCTTTTCAATGGCTTCATACAGTAGCCTGTTTTTTGTGGTGAGGGGGTTATTCTTATACTCTGCAAACATTTCAAGAAATCTTGCTACCTGTCCTTCTGCTTCAGCAATTCGCGCCTGTGCATTTGCTTCTGCTTCTTGTAGAATTGCATCGGCACGAGCCTGTGCATTGGGTAGCTGTTCGTTTTGGTATCTCTTGGCTTCATTGATGGCGGTTTCCTTACCTTGCTTTGCAGATTCAACCGCCTTGAACGCTACCTTAATAGCATCAGTAGGGGGTTCAGCATCCTGCACCATAATATTTACAAGATGTAAACCTACATCCTTATTAGCTAATTCGGTTTGAATTTTTTCCTTTACTTCGGCTTGTATGCTTGACTTTGCTGTAGTCATAGCTTCATCAACAGTATAATCAATAACTGTGGAGCGAATAGCCGCAAGTGCTATATTTTTAAGGGTTATTTCAGGACTATCATACGCAATAAACGCCAAAGGATTAGACACTCGATATTCCATATAGAAATCAATGTCGATTAAGTTGTAGTCCTTTGTTATCATAATGCCCTCGGTATCAACAGTAAAGGTTTGTCCATCATTAGTAACAACATACCCTATGCCTGTACCGTGAACAGTTGTATCAATTTTCTTGACTTTCTGAATAAACGGAATTTTGAAATACATACCCGCAGTATCGGTACGCACATATTTACCCATTTGAGTAACAATTGCGGTTTGCTGTTCTCCTACTCGGTAGAACGAACCAAAAACAACTGTGAGTACAATAAAGGCTATCATTCCATAAAAACAGATACGCCTTGCAATTGGGTATTCTTCTCCCCAATAACTTTCGGTAATCTTGGTGGCTATCAATCCGATAAGTCCACCGATGGCAATTACAAGACAAATAATACTTAATGCGTTCATTTTCAAACTCCTTTATTCTTCTATTGTGAGTTCCCACCAATTTGTTTTTGGTGTTTCTTTTTCTTCTATATTAATATGTGACATATTATCAAGCACCCATTGATAGTAGGAAATCATTACTCCCGCGCAAATTCCTACAGGAATAAGAATTGCAAGGGAAATAATTGTAGCGGTCAAAGTTATTGCTTCGGCTTCGGAGAGCTTTACGGTCAAATAGCCGCCAATCATGCTTATTGCGGCAAGCCACCAAGCAATAGACTTTTTCGTAGAAATAATCTTGCGATTCATAGTTTGAATTCCTTTCTATTATTTAATATGCTTATTATATCAAATAAACTGAACTTGTCAATAGTTTTAAACTATATATTTTTACTAACTATTCATCAATTACCGCTCCAAGCGGAGAGTGACTAAATCTAAAAGTTTTGTAATTTATCTTTTCTTTATTCCACTCAATCCATCTTGAATACTCAATAGGAACATATTGAGTAGTTTCAGTTTCATCCACAATAACAATGTAATACTTTTCTTTTCTTATTCCTTGTTTATAATCTCCCAATTTAGGATTTGAATTTGTAACAGGAATGGTTGTTTCTTTCCAATATGGGTTTCTATCTGCCCCCTCTGTATCAAGAGAGCTTACAACTTTCCATCTGTCTATATAGTAATAATACTTTGTTTTATAAACAGGCTCTTGTCTATAAACAGGCTCTTGGTAGGTCTCTGTTCTCGTTTCAGTTCTATATCTCGGCACTTGTACCATTTGAGCAGTGCCATTACCGTTATCTTTATATTGAGTATCATATCCATCAAATACTCGTTCTGTATAAGTTCGAGTTTTAGTTTCATAATGGTCTAATACCGATTCGTAATGATGTATTTCCTTTGCTGAATGATGTAATCTTGCATCTGATGGCAAATACCAACCATCCTCATAGAATTCAGTATATTGTTCTACATCAATACTTCTGTTCCAACTATATCCTGTAACAGTTGCGGTTCTTGTAATAGGAGTAAATAACCACACTAATCCCAAGATAACAACAATAGCCGCAAGTCCTAAACCAATCGCCTTTATATTATTAGAAAAGAAATTCCTAACAGTTTTCTTAAAGGTCGATTCTTTTTTAGGAACATTGACAGGAGTTGATGGATTTATTTCATTTGTGCCTGATATTGTGGGGGGGGGTGTATAAGATGTTATTTCCTCACAAAACCTTGATGTGCCACAATTCGGACAAACATCATCAGAATAATCTACAACAGTATTACAGAAAGAACATTCCCAACCCTCTGTCTTTTTGGAAAAGTAATCCTTTTTTCCTCTCCCTGCGCCGCAACCAACACAGTTTATATCTTCATATCTATTTTGATAGCCACAATAAGCGCATTCCCAATTAGGGTTGCCCTTACTTTGTACTTTAGCTATATCCGATATAATACCTTTCTCGTCAATGTGTCCATTCTCCACATTGATTGTTCCGTTGGCAATAGCTTTTTGCACAATAGGATTATCGGGCATAAGATATTTAACTCCATTGGGAATACGACTTCCACAAGAGCAGATTCTTACATCTCCCCGATTTATCTTATTACAAGATGAACATTTCCAATAAGAATAAACTGTTGTACTCATAGCTTGTCCTTTTCAAGATTACTTCTATACAGAACAGATGTTACATCCTGTATATGTAAAATAATATAACACACAAAACAGATAATGTCAAGTATTTGGTACTATATATTTATTTTATAGAAAATAAAAAAAGAGGGCGTACAGAACTAAAATAATCAAATGTGGGTAGGGTTCTGCGCCCTCTATATGTAAAGAGAATGAATCTCTATTATACCTACCCCCACAAGGAAGAGAATAACGCGAAGGATTTGCTACTCTCCAACCGCTATCCGTAGCAACACTTCCCGTGGGGTCAAAATTTGCCGTTTGATGGGACTCGAACCCACATCGCATCAGGAGGTATTTCACCATAAAACTACTGGTGCATTTTGCCATTAAACTACAAACGACACATTATGAGGACGGTTTTTAAGGTTTACGATTGTTGTCAACAGTTCCACGGCGAAAGTGCGGTAAGAAGAACCGTCCGAGAAAACTTCTCACCTGATGTTTATATTATAACAAAGCTGAACTTATTTGTCAATACTTTTAGAAAATATATTATTATGAGAACCTTAACCATTGTATAAAGGTAAAGTTATTAAGGTCTGAACTATTAACATATCCAACATTAGAAGTATTGTTTCCAATTTGAACATAATAATATTTGCCTATCTTTCCATATATAATAAGGAAAGAATTTTTTGGAATGGTTCTTATTATATTTCCATAATGAGTAGGTTTATTATACATTTTTGCATTAACTTTTGTATATGCCATACCTGTCCAACCTATACCAATTGCTGAACCAACAGATAATAAATCTCCTCTAATATAACCAACATATTGATTATACTTACAATGTAACCATCCATCTTTTTCCCCAATGACTTCTACTCTTTCTCCATATCTTACAGATGTGATATGAATAGAATTTGTAGTTGCATCTGCTCTCATTCTTGCAGAACTAACCGTAATTGTTCCCTCTGCCGTAGAATTTGGAGGATTAAATGTTGGAGATGGGGTATTTGTTATAATAGGAGTTGGAGTAGGCGTGTTTGTTGGTTTTGGTGTAGGTGTTGGAGTATTTGTCGGTCTTGGCGTGACAGTCGGAGTAGCAGTCGGAATTGGTGTAGGACTGTTTGTAGGTCTTGGCGTGGCGGTTGGTCTTGGGGTATTTGTAGGTTTGGGAGTTGCCGTAGGATTAGGCGTATTGGTAGGGGTAGGAGTTGGAATAGGTGCTGTTGTGAAATTAGGTTTACTCTCTGTAATATTAGTAATATCTAACTTATCATAATAGAAAGCCAAAATATCTGTATAAGAAGCTCCACCTTTAGCCCTCTGTTCTGCTCCATATTGGCTCATACCTAAACCATGTCCCCATCTACAATAAAGAACCTCATAACCATTATCTATTTCTCTACCCCAATAGATTTTAAATGGTTTTGTAAATATACCAACATCTTTTAATTTACTTGCTTTTATATCAACTACATATTCCGTATCGGTATCAGTTAATACAGTAAGTCGAAGCAAGGATAAATCTCTAACACTACCATTATGGTTTGGTGTGTGCATTTCTGCATTTATTATTGTAGCAATATTTATTTCTGATAGATTATAAATATTCTTTATATCATCTTCAATAAGGGTTTTAAATTGTTTATTTTCTATTGGAACATTATATTCAATAGGTAATGTTTCTATATAGCGTTCAGGGTAATACATTAAATCAATATCATCTAATTTAGTAGAAAAAAGATGGTCTTGATATGTAGAACCCCATACCCAAGAAGGAATGGCGGTTTCTCCACCATTAGTAGCGGCGTAATAAGATAATACAGTATTACCATTATAAGTCAGAACTTTACCACAAACATTCAAACAAGCATTTAAGCATTTGGAATAGTTAGGTAAATATCCCCTATACCCTTGATAATTCATTGAATCCGTAATTTGATATTCTGTAGTATTAGAGGGGAAGGAGAAAGCATAAGTTTTTGCCGCAATAGCCTGTGCCATTAATGCTTGGATATTACAACTCTCACTCATTTCATAAGGAACTACACCATATAAATAAAAAGCTGTTGGAAGGTGATTTATTAATCTAACCTTATTATCCTTGTTATCTATTTTAATATCGCCCAAATAGTATCTACCATCATTAAATTCAAAATCAGTAGTATTTAATTTAACTATTTGACTTGTTGCTTGATATGCAATATTTTTAAGGGTACAAGATTTATTAGCAAATACAGTAGCGTTATTATGAACTATTTTTATGCCATTGTTCATTATGCTGATATTCAATAGCTGTGGATTTGATAATGAACCCTGTATTACATAATTATTCTCTTCTATGTAATAAGTACCTAAACAAGTTAAGGTTAGAGAAGAAACATCTCCAACAGTTAATAGTACATCTATATTGCTATAGTCTGATATTAGTTTTGTTGTTCCCTTTGTTAATGGTCTTTCTGAATTTTGTGATTTTGCAAAATTATCTTTGGCTGTGACTGTTTCATTAGTTGGAAGTTGGATAAATTCATATTTGGGAATTTTATATTCGTCCACTTGCGTTCTATTTACAGTCGCAATAGTTGAAGTAGAAGTAAGCCCTAATATGCCTACCATAAAAAGTGAAATTAATTTGTTAATCATTTATCTACCTTTCGTTTATTTATTAAGCAAGGGTGAAGCACTCTCGCTTTTTAATGGTTAGAAAAAACTCTTGTAAAAATGATATATGTTTTCCATTATTATATCAAATGTTTCCACTAAAGTCAATATGGAAAATACAGCTTTGGATATATTTATATGTTTCATCAAAAAATATCAGTTCACCAAAACGGTGAAACTATGTAAAACCATGAAACCACACACATATTTGTAAATATATTCTTATAAATATAGTTGACAAAGAAACAATATTACTGTATAATAAAGCTTATCAAAATAACTATATTATGAACAGGAGTATTATAAATGAAAATAATAGGAAAAATAAATCTGCAAAAAGTGAATATAGTTGACTATGACACCGTTTTTGCATATTCAGAAGTTGGGCAGTCCCCTCAACTATATATGAGAGTAGACTTGCAAGACGAGTTTTTTAAAGCCCTCAAGCCGCTTATCGCTCCAGAAGGAGAGATGATACCTTCTTCTGTCGTTGTTTTTAATCTTCAAAATGGTAGACTTAAGATAATCCCTAAAACCACGATGGTTATGACTTATCCAACGGCTACTATAAATTTAACAGAAGATAATTGTCCTGATAACAGCTAAAATATTACGAATTATATACATCTTAACAAAACCCACAAACCTTATGCTTTTGGTTTGTGGGTTGTAGTTTTAGGCTATTATATAAATATACAGATTATTCCGTTATTACCAGAATCAATCCTTTTAACTTCAAACTCCAAGTATTTGGATATATGTATAGGATTAATTATCAATGTTGGGTTTGGAATGCACCTAAATTTACCAACAGAAGTTTCGACCATTTCCATATATGGTTTAACTTCAGTAAGCAGCTCTTTCCAAGATTTACAACTGTTAATGGCTGTGCTATGTTGCGGTAATTCATTTATTAATAGTTGTTTTACTATCGTTAAGTCTTCTATGAAAATAGTATATTCGTGAGATATTATCTTTATAAGTTCTCTTGCAGTCATATTTTATCCTTTAAGTCTGACAATTTAATGTTTCTTATGAGCTATATTTTTTAGAGTATTATATAACTATGCAGAGTATTCCGTTATCACCAGCGTAAATCTTTTTAACCTCAACATCCCAGTATTTAGCAAAATGTATAGGATGAATCCCCCATTTTGGGTGACTCTGCTCATAATATCTCCCAACATAAATTTCCACATCTTCCCTATATGACTCAATTTCGTTAGATAGCTCCTCCCAAGAATTGCATCTATGAAGGGCTATTTTATGTTCAGGAAAGGTATCTATTAGTAAATGTTTGACAATATTGAAGTCTTCTACAATAATGCAAAATTTGTACTCTATTATTTTTATAAGTTCTCCGACCGTCATACTTTCTCCTTTAAGTGATTATTGTCACAATCAATATATGCTTTTCCTATACCACAAATATAACAATCTGCTGATTCAGGATAATAAGTTTTTTGCCAAAATTTTAAATTCTTTATATATTTTCTTCTAAAGAAAAAGATAACAACCGTTAAAAGAATTAAACAAACCGCAATAAAATCAATCCTCATTTATAAAAAATCCTTTGTGATAATTCTGTTTGTGTGTTATATTTTTGTATGACATCCAGTCCAATTGAATTTAACTCATTTTTATCCAAATATGGTTTGTGTTCTACAAGCCATCGTAATACATTCTCTGTTTTTGCAGTTTGATACCATCGGTTTATTATATATCCGAGAGAGCCTAATAATTCCATCCACTCCACATCAGAATATCCATTATGAGAAGTAATAATACATTCTTTCAAACAATTCAAAACATATTGTCCAACCTTTGAAAAACATATATGTTCCACTTGTGGCTGTGGTGTGGTTATCAATACTTGTTGAAGATTTTGCGAATATGCCCCGTGCTTATACCAACCAAAGGAAAAGCCATCGTTACAAAATATACCACCTTCTTGCATAAGAAATACAGCATTATGTATCATTATTCGGTGGCTATGATTTCTAAAATCTGCCGAATATCCAAACAACTCACGGAATATAGAGTGTATTATATCTGAAATTGACATTTTACATTTCCTCTTTCATAGGCACACTTACTTCTTCAACAACATAGTTTTCCAAAAATATCATTTGTAAATATTTAAGCAATAGAGTTTTCTTAAATTGATTATTTACATACATATTTACAGATGTATGGTCGTATTTATATCGCCACCCATCTTCAGTAATAATCGGCAATTCTGCGTGTATTATATCTCCAACTTTTGCCTTTATTTTTTGTGTGGGCTTTTTAACAGCAACCACTTTGTATTTAGGAGATGCAAGCGAAAATGACGGGGAAATTTCATGCAATAATGCACGGGCATCTTTACCCTTTTGATAATTTTTATCTCTATTGGTGGTATTCTTTTCTTCTGCTCTCCGAAACTCTTCATAAGTAGTGAAACACTTTATTTTCCTGTTGGGAAAGTAGGATGTTTCCGCTCTCTCGTCACAGAACAAATGACCAACAGGATATAACACTATCATATTTTTATCACGATGAGGATAAGCAAATGTAAGAATATCGTCGGCACAATAATTTCTGATAATAAGTGCTACAGAATAAGTATTTTCTACATCTATAAATGCGCTTCTATCTGCACGAGGTAGATAGACTTGAGAATTCGATGGAATTAATGGGTATAAACAATGTTCCTTGAGTCTATTAAATTCATTCTTGCTAATATAGTAGATATATTCATAATAACCATTGATAATTCGTTCGCGTGAAACATCTATATCATTACTATTGATAATATACTCTTCGGGTATGTCGTGCGTTATAATGCCTAATTTATCAATATGATAATACATTTTATCCTCCTTAATCGGCAGATGGTGGAACTCGAAACCACAAAATATATTGATTATAAATCAAGCGCATTATGCGTTAAGAATGGCTGTAAATGTTGGTGTGGCTATCTTATCATATAGCCAAGTTAGTAGCTCGGACACTAAATCCAATGCTTCATCTTCCGAAAAAGACTTAATATAAGTTACATCAGATTCCCGAATGGTTAAATCATATATATTTTTACCATCTTCTTCTCGCCGTGTAAAAGATACCTTACGCATATTCTACCTTCCTATTAGTTTTTCAAAATGGTGGGGAGTGATGGAGTCGAACCATCCGAGTCATAATGACAACAGATTTACAGTCTGCCCCGCTTCCATCTACGGTATAACTCCCCATAAAATTACTTGTATTTTCACGAAGGACTATTACCAATAGGTAATTTAATTATTCATAAAATCCACCCAACACTCTTTTCCCTTCATATCAGCAAGCATTTCCATATACCTTTTCGTGTCGGCTAATTCTTCTTTTGAAAGACGAACAAGGTCGTGGTGTTCTTCCCAACTTCCTCTTCCATCATTATAGGTTTCACGAGTGTATACGGAACGCTTTCCAAGTTTTGCCCGTGGATTGTTTATCAATGTGTTAATTGCTTTAACAACTTTGTCAGTAGAAAAACATTTGGCAAGATAAATAATAATGTCGGAATTAGGAACTTGTATTTTGACATTCATCTTCATACTATTCTCTCCTGTTTTTTAATTCCTTTACATTATACATCTTTTAATTCTATTTGTCAATCTCTTTTTAACAAAATATTAAAAAATTGTGCTAATGGGTGGACTCTAACCATCTGAAATACATTAGCACAAAATTATGGTTGCAGGGGAGGGATTTGAACCCTCATATTACAGGTTATGAGCCTGTTGAGTTACCATTACTCTACCCTGCCATTTTCAAATGTGTGGGGATATTGCGAACTTGCCTCCCCACAAGGCGGCTCATTTAATTTCTCCTACTTATAAAAGTGGATTCGGCTCGATGACATAACCGAGCAGTTAATTGATAATATAGACAGTGTTATTGTTTACGGACTGATTGAAGTTAAAAATGCAAACGCTTACGGAGGTGATGCCTATACTATCTACTATTTAATTAGCAATATTATCTTTTTCCTTGATTTTTTCTCAAGCTGAAACATTCATCACATAAAACAATATATTTTGGATGTGCCAATGAACCTTTCGTGTGTCGAGGATTAACTACTTTATGAAAGTTGGCTGTCTTAAACGCATCTCTTAATGTCCTAATAGATAAGTCATTAGTATAGGCATAATTACCACTTTCACATGAGCCAGTATGAAATACTTCTTCTTTTTCACACTCATCACACTCAAGTACATATTCGGTTAATGTATTAATACTATAAGGCATAATTCTTAACTTCCCATATCATCACAAAAATCATTTTCCTTTTTAATAATACTATTCGCTTGTTTCTTCAAGGAAATCTAAACTTGACATATAGTTATTATATTCTTTAATAACCCAATTAAGAATATTAAAATTTGCGGATAGCTTTCCTTTACATTGTTCACATCTAACATTATGAAAAGGAGTGTATGGTTGTAAAAAAGCATCATCTATAACCATAATAAAATCGCAGTCATTCCACTCATTTAGATTAAATGGAATGCCAATTTCAATGTTGAATCTATTACTATTTTTACTGATATTATAGGATAAATAATATTCAGCGTTTGAATTCAACCAACTGCCACCCTCTTTGAAGCCATATTGTATTATTTCTTCTATTGTAATGGTTGGCTTCATTCTAAATCTTTTTATATATGGAGCTATTTCTTCAATTTTAGATGACACCATTTCTATCCATTCTCCTTTTGAAGAATTATGTAAACATTGGGGGGAAATATAGTTTTATATATCTCCCCCATACTATTGGTGCTAATGATTGGACTTGAACCAATGACGATTCGCTTATCAGACGAAACTTCTACCAACTGAATTACATTAGCATGGTGCTGATGATAGGACTTGAACCCACAACCCACGGATTACAAAACCGTTGCTCTACCAATTGAGCTACATCAGCATTGATTTACAACTACGCATACATAACCATATTATCTTTACCAAAGCATTTAGCTTGAATAAAAGCACTTAAGTAGAAAGCAAAGAAAAAAGTAAGAGCAATAGTAACCACACATACTACAAAATATGTAGCCCAATCCATTGTATATCTTTTTTCAGCGTTAATATTTACTATTCCTGTATTATTGTGATACACAAATTCATCTGTTTCTATTTCTCTATATATAGGCGTTTCATCATAGGGATTTTCAGTTATAACAAGCCTATATTTTACATTTCCATTGATATAAGGAACAGTAAACTTATCAACAACTCTTGCTGTATTTTCCACATCAGAACTCATTACTGCATAATTAACAATATATTCTGATGAATTGTGAATAGCGGGATAGAGAAATATACTTGTCAAAATCCCACCTATTGCAATAACGATTGCTATGATAATAGGAAAAAAGTATGTGATTTTTTCAGTTATCTTCTTCATAATATTACTCTCCTTATCTATATGGTTTATACCAAAACGAGACTTTTTATAATGGAGTCCTCGCTCCGATTTGAACGGAGAATCCACGGGTTGCAACCGTGCGCCTTACCTGATTTGGCTACGAGGACATAATAGCGGGGTGGGCTAAAATTATAAAAAATATAATCGGAGCGGAGGCTTAATTATGAACAAACAAGCATATATTAATAAAATCAATGGTAGGCTTAAATATCTCAAAAAACCTTTGGAAGTATTGGGGTTTTTCACGATGCAAGGAGATATACTAATGAAAGTGCATCCTTTTACTTTATCACTCCCACCCCGCTAATGGTGGGGCAGACTCGCATCGAACGAGTATCTTCGGATTTTCAGTCCGACACATTTACCAATTATGTTACCGCCCCAAAAGGTGTTAGAGTTTTTCAAAAATCTTAAAGTATAAATATAATATTTGCGCTATATTACATAAATTAAAAAGTATACAGGTATACTTGCCTTATAAGTTCTTTTTGAAAATACAATGTTTTATTTGATTGGAAAAGAGTTTTAATTATGCAAGAAATTATAATACTGTTAAATAAAACATCGTCATTCTTTGTACTGCCTCTAACAACAGCACATCAGTTAGGAGCTACCTAACAATTGGTGAGTCTGGTGGGATTTGAACCCACGATGCCTTGATTTTTTCGTCCTTCAGAAATGACAATTACAAAGTTTGAATTACATCCATCAACTTAAAATCTTTTGCAAATAGTCCGTTTTTAGGTTGTCCATCTAACGGCTCAATCAGTCTTAATCTTTGCGCTCTTTTTCCACATACCCCTAATGGGATTAAATAACATTGATTATTATGTATGGTTGCAAAAAAGTCAACATCATTTTGTGAATAAGAAAGATTTAAAGTTCCTTTGGTGTTTGTATGGCTTGTGCTTGTGGGAAAATCAAAATACTTACCGTTTTCTCTTTCTCTACAAGTCTTTACTTGAATCTTATACAGATGATTATTTATATCTGCAATAAAATCGTATCGTGAACTTTGTACTAATGGCTTTGAAAGTAAAACTCCTAATTTTAAAAACTCCAAAGCTACTTCTTGTTCTGTTATTTCTCCAATAAAATGACTACTTAACATTTAACCTTTCAAGTAATTGTCAATCTACTTGAGTCGAAAAAGTCAAGTGCCTTACCGCTTGGCTACAGACTCACACACTATATTTTGAACACCTTTGAAATTATACATCATATTCAGATAAGGCAATATATTTTTTGCCCGAATTATCTTCGAGAATAATAACCTCCAAAGGTGCATCATTAGAAACATTTAGCTCTTTCATCAAATACGGAGATATTGATATTGAAACACCACCGTTATCGGAAACTCTGCGAACTATCCCTGTTCGTTTGATATTTGTGATATTTATGGGTTTCCAATACTTTCCCTCTTTATCCGTATGAGCAATCGCACAATTATTAACAGGGTTAATCCGCTCATCAACCAACCCACAAAACCCATTATTTTTGTGATAGTATTCACATGAGGTAGTGGGCTTCGGACAACGATAGCGCATACCATTAGGTTCTATTTGTTTCTTTGTTGTATTCCGTTCCTTTTCAATGAGTGCAATTTGTTTCCAAAAGTCAGCATAAACATCATCTATTTCATATTCGGAATCAAGAAACAAATTTATGCAAGAACCACAGTCATGACACATAGGAGGACGGTTATAATGCGTTGGACAAGTATATCCGAAACAATATACGAAATCCTCTACTTGATGTCTTGTCAATCCCGCAAACTTCTTATAATTTTTGCAAAGATATTCAAGATTAGTCATTGTTAGCTCCTCCTGTCTATTTTATGAAAGATGGCGGCACGGACGGGACTTGAACCCGTATCTCACAGATTGACAATCTGTTGCTCTACCAATTAAGCTACCGTGTCATTTGTTGGTGGACAAATAGGGACTTGAACCCTAAACTCTTGCTTGCAAGGCAAGTATTTTACCTGTTAAATTATTCGCCCATTGGCGGAGGCGGGAGGATTTGAACCTCCGTTGAACTATGACGAGTAGTCCCTTTGCCGTTCGCATACTCACAATGTTGTCATCATTGCCCCTTTGCGTACAATTACGCCCCCATAGTGAATGATAGTGTCAGCTTTTTCTCGCCCTTAACGACTCACTATCGCGCCGACTACCATACTCGTAGCTTTACTACTTCTAAACCTTGTTCCCACCAACGAGTAGCGATTGATGGGGGTATGGTGCGCCCACGAGGACTCGAACCTCGAACTGGTCGGTTATGAGCCGACTGCTCTAACCATTGAACTATGGGCGCATTTGTATTTTAATCAAGGCACTTTTTTCTTTTTGGACTTTAACACTAAAAAATTCAAAACCTTGTATATTTGCTGTATGTGCCTTATTAAATTAAATATATTGCTGAATTCCATCTTCAGCCGTTTCAGCAGACGGTCACGGTATATCGCAAACCGTGATTGACGGGCGAATATCACGCCTGTATCGGATTTTTCCGAGTTTAGTACCCCTCAATGGGAATACTTTGGCGGGGAAGGTAGGACTCGAACCTACACGATACGGATTAACAGTCCGCTGTTCTACCGATTGGACTACATCCCCATTGTTCAATTCCCTTTGGCTCGTCCTTCCAACAAGGAATTGAAACGCTTTTCTCTTATTAATCGGAATCAGTTCTAAAAACTGATTTCCCTTTTCACCTGTTTTGCCATTCCCATAGGGAATTGAAACCCCATAGGAATACCCAAGTTTAACCACATAAAAAGGTTGTCACCCTTTGATTATGCCAACAATCACAATTGACGAGATTGATTCATGTTGTCCAACTCCGACAGTCTACTAAAAGGTTCAAGCCTTTTACTACTCCGTTCGGCTATCTTGAAGGGTTATCCTTTTCAATGCTGAACATTCGGCTTCTGTCGCCAAAAGTCCACAATCGGGCAGGGATAAAACCCACTGGTCAGCGTGACAGGACTCGAACCTGCGACCTGATGAACCCAAATCACCCGCGCTACCAAACTGCGCCACACGCTGAAGATGATTTAGGGGGATATTTGTCAAAGGTTCTACCATAACATATATCCCCGTTCATCATTGAACAATGAACATCTGCAACTCATTCTATGAGCGCAGAAAGGAAAAAATGGAGCGGGTAAAGGGATTTGAACCCTCACCTTCGGTTTGGAAGACCGATATGCTAAACCAATTGAACACTATACCCGCATTTGGTACAGATGGTGGGACTTGAACCCACAAGGATTTCTCCAAAGGTTTTTGAGACCTCCGCGTTTGCCATTTCGCCACATCTGCATATATAGCAACCATAGCTAAAGAATGATTGCTATAGGTTAAATTGTTTAAGCACATTGCTTGGCGTAAGAACTGATTATACCTCGTTAATAACTCAAACAATTTGTTGGGCGGCTCGGATGGGAATCGAACCCATATTACAAGCGTGATATGCTTGTGTATTTTCCAACCATTTTATACTACCGAGTCGTAAAATATTATCAAGACACTTTATTACAAAAACCCAATTGTATTTTAAAATTGCTGTATGTGTCTTATATGGTAGGGGCGGTGGGACTCGAACCCACACGGTTAATAACCAACGGATTTTCTTACCACTATAGTTTTCACTACCACTTGAAGTGTTTGTGGTCTGGACTTAATCTTTACCCACTTATTTCAGTTGGGGTAGGGTATGTAAAGTCTCTACACACTTATTTTTCAATAATTGGCACGGTATTCCCATTGGGAAAGGGTTCACCGTTTAGTACCCATTCAGCATAAGTATTCCTACTTATCTGCTCCTGTCTACCAAACAAAATTATTTGGCTCTAATGGTATGCCCAATTTCACTTCCATTAGAATTCAAGGATATGTTGCATAACATTCCTCTCTTTAGATAATCTTGAAGTCCGCTGCGTCTGCCATTACGCCACGCCCCCATATTTTTTACCTTCAATATTTATTTGTCAAAGAGCGTTATCGTGGTATTATTATACCAAATGATTTTTTGTTTGTCAACACTTTTTATGGATTATTTTTAATATATTTTTAAGGAAGCTCAATTAGATGTTATTTACCATCTAATACCATCTATTACTAATGCAATAAGCACAGCTATTGTGGCTACACTTATGGCGATACATACGCCATCAAACCATGTTATTTCCATCATAGTAGCTCCTTAATTTAGGTAAGAGTTGATTTACAATTATTCTTTTTCAAAAGCGGCATTGCTTTTCCACACGAAAGAACAAGCTCTATATCTTTTAGAATAGACTCTTTCGTGGAGTTAAAAAACAAGTCACACCCACAATAAGTCATCAAAGAAGTATCTTCGTTATTGATTTGGAACACCCAAATAGCTTTCTTATTTGCAAAAGCGTAACCCTGTTCCCAGTTTGTTCCCGCAGTTGATTTTCTACCATTAGAAATAGAAATCATCAGGTCACAAGCATCAATAGCTTCTACATCTTTATCAAATACTTTCTTTGCCCATTCTTCTTGTGACATATCCCAAGCATTAGGAATTTTTAATTCAAAGGGGCAATAACAATCAATATTAAAGCTCCTAATGATTTGAGCAATAGAGGTCATAAGTGTTCTATTATCGGAACTACAAGAACCCGCAAGATATACTTTCATTTCTATTACTCCTTCATTATTAAATAGGTTAATTTTTGGAGTGAGTAGCGGGATTTGAACCCGTACTTTAGGTTTGGGAAACCTATGTGCTAACCGTTAAACACTATACCCACATATTATAAAAAAGAATGGTCGAGCGGTTAGGATTTACACCTAAATTACTCCCACCACAGGGAGCGTGTTGTTTTTTACACCACCGCTCGATGAATAGAAAGACTATATCATAGTAACTCCTACTGTACTTCTATATTGAAGTAAGTTTTACAGGCGGTTTATTTAGCCTACTTTCTATTCTATTGGCACACCCGTTGGGACTTGAACCCAAAACCCTCGGATTAGAAGTCCGATGCGCTATCCGATTGCGCTACGAGTGCATAAAGAAAAGGGAGTGTTTTTTTTATAATTAGGAAAGTCTTTATCTATATTAGGAAGTCGATAGTCGAATGTATATATAAATGTAGGCACACTCCCTTTTAAAGCCTACATATAACCCGTGTGATATAAATGTGATTGTCGATGAATGAAGTAATGTGAATGATGCCTATATATTCTTATGTGTCGTATGCCCCCCACACATAAGCGATTGTCAAAAATCACACGGGATATTTAATTTTCAAGATATTTAATTTTCAAGGTTAGATTGAATCTTTCCACCGTTTTACACACAGGAAGAAGATGATTCTATGTTTTGTGCAACTTATCTATTTATCAGATAAGATTTTCTCTATGGTGGGAGTAGAGAGATTTGAACTCTCACGCCGAAGCACAAGAACCTAAATCTTGCGTGTCTGCCAATTCCACCATACTCCCAAGTCAAGACTCGTTTATTAATACATTCCTGGCGTATCTTGTTAAAGTTGCTGTACGAGTCTTATTATATTGGTTGGGGATAATCGAAATTCTTCCCCACCATTTTATTTTTATTTGGCAGAGGTAGTAGGATTTGAACCTACGACTGCGAGAGTCAAATTCTCGTGCCTTACCGCTTGGCTATACCTCTACAATAATGTCTGACTATCTGTGGAGTTAATAAATATCTTCGGAATAATATTTAATCCTATTATTATTTTCATCCACAATTACAAAACCGAAAACATTGTCCGCTTCAATAATGTGATAAAGTTTCATAAATATATTATTATACAGCTTTGAGCGAATTTTTACAACTTTATCGGTTGAGTGTATTTTCACAAAAACGAAGGAGGGCGCATTATTGTCGAACCCAACACCAATGTATTCATATTCAATAGTATTCATCCTGCAACGCTCCTTTATCTGTTTTGTGGATTTTATAGGGTAGATTGTTTGACAATAGTTTCCGTTGGGTGGCTTTTTATCACAGAAAGGAGGTGTCAAACAATACTATACGGAGGAGTCAGCGAGAGAGCCACCCTCAACTCTCTTCGGGGGTTGTCCTTCCCCCTACCGACAAATAGATTATAACATATCCTTTTTGGATTGTCAACACTTTTCTGAATTAAAAAATAATATATTGTTCTCTTTTTAGATTGATTAAATCGTTCCCCAAGAATTGATGAACTTTTTAGCTTTTAGAAACAGAATGTAGTCATACCAATATGTTGCATTTTTAAGCAAGAACAGATACATCTTAAAATCAAAGTTCATCTTCTTTGCATGATAAAGATACAACATAGAAGCAATCAACGAAAACCATCTATACCTTATACCATACGGGCAACTATTGTTGATAGTATTCATTACTTTATCAGCTACTTCTACTTCGGTATTATAATCACATATAGCCCTTATTTCTCCGTTCCATTGAACATACATATCTATATCTTCAGGAAGGAGCTTCAACAGATAGAGAATACTTATCTTTGTATCTCTATGAATCTTATCGCCAAAAGGTAGTTTTCCCAATGTCCGCTTCATAGCTCTTTTCCTCACTTTCTCTTATTATTAAATAGACTAATTTTTTTT